>MTLC01001394.1_pt1 | contig 268922 bp, 266 predicted proteins | sample 1982451 | NCBI WGS metagenome assembly MTLC01 (sample SAMN05710165, study PRJNA340218) | biofilm metagenome | isolation source: sample SPH anode biofilm adapted to +100 mV | place: USA | collected 2012-02-03
CGCCGATAATACTCTCCCTTACTGGGATGGAAACGTAGGTCGCCGCCAGTTCTCGTGATTCTTTTTTACTCCTTATTTCGTCTTCTACAAAGGCGGTCTTTCTTGGAAAAAAATCAATCTAAAGCTTATCTATTTGCACTGTCTGCTGTTCTTTTATGGTCTACTGTCGCAAGTGCTTTTAAATTATCTCTACGTTATATGAATGCAACGCAGCTACTTTTTTACGCTTCATTCTTTTCCTTATTACTCTTATTTATCGTTATAATATGGCAAAAGAAGTTTTCTCTTTTACGATATTATCCAAAGATAACATATTTAAAATTGGCCGTACTTGGTTTAATTAATCCTTTTGTTTATTATTTGGTTCTTTTTCATGCATACGAGCTTTTACCTGCACAAGAGGCACAGCCTATTAATTATACATGGGCATTAACTTTGACGTATCTATCCGTTTTTATTTTAAAGCAGAAATTGAGTCGATATGACTTTGCTGCTGGAATAATCTGCTATATTGGGGTATTGATTATCTCTACGCATGGTGAATTTTCAGCTTTTGCTTTTTCTAATTCTTTAGGAGTCTTTTTGGCTCTTTTTTCTACGCTCTTATGGTCACTCTATTGGCTTTATAATACAAAATTACATATTGATCCGCTTATTGGACTTTTTATTAATTTTTTAGTAGGCGTTCCTGCCATTCTTATTTATATGTTTATAACAAAAACCTCTTTTACATGTAATGTATATGGGATCGCTGGTGCCTTTTATGTCGGGCTTTTTGAAATGGGTATCACATTTATTTTATGGCTTCAAGCGATGCGGTACAGTATTAATACGTCAAAAATTGCTAATCTTATTTTTATTTCTCCTTTTTTATCGCTACTATTTATATCATTTCTAGTGGGAGAAAAAATTCTTTTTTCAACATTTATTGGCTTAATCTTTATTATACTTGGTCTTTTAGTTCAACAAAGAGATAAGAAGAGAGTTGTTTCATGAAAATAGTATTGATGTGGATGTTTACGGGTATTTTACTGTTTGCGGCTACTTTTTCAGATGCGATACAAGAAGCAGAAAAAAATCATAAGTTGATTTTAGTAGAAATGGTGATGGAGTTCTGCCCTTATTGCCAACAAATGGACAAATACGTTCTCTCAAAAGAAGATGTTCAGATGGTCATCAATCATAAATATGTTTTTCTGAAACTGGATATTGAAAAAGATGAAATACCCGCTCTTTTTACATCACGAATGACACCCACTTTCTATTTTGTAAGTGCATCTGGTGAAGATATTGTGTATGAAATTAAAGGTGCTCCTTCTAAAAGTGAATTTCTACGTATTTTAAAATCTATTAACTAATAAAGAGTTATCCATGAAAAGAATTGTACATATTTTTATCGTGCTATGTATCTGTATGCTAGGGTTAAAGGCAGAGTTTTTACCCGTTCAACGTGCTCAAGCATTACATGAAAAAAAACTTATTTTACTGAGTGTTACCAAAGAAAATTGCCCTTATTGCATTCAAATGGAACATGATGTTTTTGAAGATAAACAGTATGCTCAAAAAATCAATCAACATTATGTTCGTGCAGAAGTTAAAAAAGGTGATGCGTCCCTGCCAGAGTTTTTACATGTAAAATACTATCCGACAAATATAATCCTTAATCCACAGGATTTAAAAGTAATTGACGAATTTATAGGCTATACAAAGCCTGATATTTTTATAGAACTTTTAGAAGAAGTTTATGAGCAAGAAGTTACTTCTTTTTCCAATAACGGACAACACAATAAGAAATAAAAGTTGCAAAACTAAGTCGTAATCCGACAATGATCCAAGGATTGGCGCCGAAAATAACGAAAAGCAGCGTATCTTCAATAATGGCATGACAGATCATTAAGTAAGTGCCTATGAAAAGAATTTCGTCTTTTTTTAAGACCCCTTTTTCATATTCAGCAATTAAAAGTCCTGCGCCATAAGTAATACCTAAAATGACACCCACTAAAATAGAAAAACCACTGTTTACTTTTTGTGAATGCTTTTCAATCCATGAAAGCGATTTGATGGCATCAAGAAAGAAAATCAGGGATGAAACCAATGCAATAATTTTTAAGGATAAAGAAAAAGCTTCATAGAGTGAATTTTTTATTAAATCAAATGCGGTTGCATAATGTATATGTTCAGGAGTCGTCACTAAGCTACTTTGTGTAGAGCCAAACCAGCTTTCTGGGAACAGTGTAACAAACAACCCTACGAGTAATCCTGCACTGAGGCGCAAAAGAATAGAATAAATACGCGCAATCCCTAAACGTTTCATGATTTCTGTTTCAACTAACAATGCGTGTGCTATGCCTAAAAAAACGGCTAAAACAGTCCAACTTTTTGCACTTAAGCCTAATGGCGCAGCAAAAGCGATTGCTGCATAGAGATTGAGAAAAAGTCCACTGACGATAGAGAGTGCAGCTTCTTGCGGTAATCCAAGGAGCGAAACCAATGGTTTGAAGATAAATGTAATGTGTGACAAAATATCATAATAAAAAAGAATATCAGCCAAAATGTAGATAGGTACAATCAGCTTTAGAATCGTCCATGAACTTTTCAAGGATGTTTTTAGTGATTTATGGATACTAAATGTCATTCTGGCTCTTTTTTTAATACTTAATTTATATTAGCTAAGCTATAATACCGACCTCAAACAAAAATGTGCGCTCGTAGCTCAGCTGGATAGAGCATCGGTTTGCGGTACCGGAGGTCAGGGATTCGAATTCCTTCGGGCGCACCACTTTCGTTTAAAATGTTTCTTCAAACACTCTGTATTTTGTTTTTTGTAATCCTAACTCTTCATATGCTTTTTGTGTTGCCTTGTCATCTTTATGAACGTAAAGTCTAACTCCACATACATCATAATGCTCTTTTGCAAGTGTTTTGGCTTTTTCAAGAAGTGCATCGTGAATCTCTTTTTCGTGTTCATGATCTGTCACGAAAATACTTTGAATACAATAAAAGGCTCCATTATTCCAATCGCTCCATTCACGCGTAATCATGGTTAATCCTACGATAACATTATCCACCATTGCAATGAGATAAAAACCATTATGGAATTTTGAAAAAACCTGATGAACACCTTCTGTTGTGAGTGCCAATGAAATATTTTTATCGACTGTTTCTTTCGCAAATAGTACATTAAATGCTGCAATCTCTTTAGCATCATCTCTGGTGGCAATCCGTACAATAAGATCCTTTAACATAGACTCTCCTTCTTTAATGATTTTGTAGCATTATATCAACAATCTCTTTAGCTCCACCGCGTTGCATAATCATTTTTAAACGTGAAGAAATTTCAAAAATATTAGTTTGAAACAGTTGTTTAAGAACTTTTTGAGGATCAACATCTTTTTGCTCTATCATTAAAGCAGCACTTTGTTCAACCAGTACTTTTGCGTTGAAATATTGATGATTGGCTGCCGCATGCGGAAAAGGAATAAACAATGAAGGTAGACATGCCGCTGTTAATTCCCAAAGTGTACTTGCTCCAGAGCGGCTAATTGCAAAATCGGCAGATGAAAGCTTTTGAGCAATGTCTTTTGAGAAATCAAAGACATCTGCTGGGATATGCGCCTCTTCATAAAAGTGTTGCAAACTCTCTAAATCTTTCTTCCCAGTTTGATGGATAATAGCAATGCCTTTATCGTGTAAAAACGGAGCAAGCGTACGTGCTAATTGATTGATAAAGGTTGCACCTTGACTTCCTCCTAAAAAGATGACTGTTTGGAGTTTTTCGCGGATTCTTTGCGTATCAAAAAAAGTTTCACTGACAGGATAACTGGTCTCAATCGCATTGGGATTATGGTAAGAGCTGAAAAAAGCTTTTGAGAAAGGCTTGAGCATCTTATTCAGCTTGCCTTCAATTGCATTTTGTTCGTGGATATATAAGGGTAAACGCGATAAAAATGCCCCAAAAGAAGCAGGTGCGGCAGAATACCCTCCCACAGAGAATACCGAGTCTACGTGATGGTGCTTGAAAAGCTTTTTACATGTAAAAGCAAGACGAAGGATAGTGAGTAACGAAAAAAGCTTTTGAAGTCCTTTTTTATTGACAACCCCTTTGCTTTCTAAAAAATATGTTTGTTCAAATCCTGTATCGTATTCGAACCACGCTTGATCTTGTCCGGCTGTGGAGCCAATATAAATGGGTTTAATTCCTCGTGCATTCAGCTCTTCTTTGATCGCTTTTGCGATGACAAGATGTCCGCCTGTACCTCCACCGGTAATTGCAATCATAATTTAGCCTTTTTACTAATCATCAATACCATACCAATACCGACCGATAATGCCAATATCGAACTACCCCCATAGCTAATAAAAGGAACAGAAATACCTTTAATCGGCGTGATAGACGTAATACCGTATGCGTTCATTAAAAATGAAAAAACAATCAAAAGTCCTATGCCAAGTGAAAAAAGGTAATAGACCTTATTGTGGCTTCGGCTGGCTATTTTAAAAATTCGATACACAATTGTAATAATCACAAGTGTCAAAATGGTTACGCCGATTGCGCCAATTTCTTCAGCAATCCCCGCAAGTGCAAAGTCTGTGTGTACTTCACTGAGGTAACCTAATTTAAAGAGACCATTGCCAAGACCTTCGCCAAAAAGCCCACCGTGTTTAATAGCATTAAGAGAGTGCGAAATTTGATACGGCTCAGGAGCATCTTCAACACGTAAAACGGAAGCTATTTTTTCAGGAAAAAGAGAAAGCACCATATTTTGAATGGTCGCCCACCAAGTCTTAATTCTTAAGATACGGTGTGTTGAGCTAAAAATAGCGATTAGAAAAACAAAGATAGAGCCTAAAATCGCGAGCATAAAGAGTTGAAGACTCGTCCCTGCAAAAAATGCCATAACGGCAAAAGTAAGGGCTAAAACAACCACTTGACCCAAGTCATTTTGCATAACCGCAATCAGATAGATGACTAAGATAAACATGGCAATATAAGGCAAAATGAGTAGCATCTCTTCTTTCAGTGATTTTTTTTCGTTATTGAGTTTGCGTGCAAAACTCCATGCTAAGAAATAGACAAAGCCTATTTTAAAAAACTCAACGGGAGCCAGTGAAAAACCAGGCAGCCTAATCCATCGTTTCGCTCCACCAGCAGAAGTGACGAGGGATTCGGGTAAATAGTGCATTACACCCATCAGAAAGAGACAACTGAGAAAAATAGTAAAGCCGATATAAATTAAGAATTTATCGGGGTCTACTTGCGAGAGTGACCACATAATAAAAATACAGAGCATTCCCACGGCAAATTGTCGAATGAAAAAATGGTATTCTGCATAGTCAAAAAAGAGTGTTGTAAACACTGGTAGAGACAATGAAAAAGTCATGCCCACAAACAGTGTAAATGCACATAGTGAAAAAAGTATTTTATCTGTTTCCATGGTTTCTTAGTGTATAGTTAGATTTAGTGTGATTTTACATTAAAATAGTTTAAACCACGATTGGGGAACTATTTGGAATACTATTTGCTTATATAAAGACAAGAATAACGAAAGGAATCAAATGGGTTTTGAAATTAGCAAAGCAAACAAGTTGATGGTGGAAGGCTTAAATGCAAGAGCAATGCGCCAAGACCTCATTTCTAGCAACATTGCTAATATTGACACTCCCTTTTACAAAGCACGTGACGTTGATTTCGAGAGTGCGTTGATTCAAAAAACAAAAGAGATATATGGCAGTAACGCTACAACAACGCCTAAACTTGAAATGGCACAAACGAATAGTGCCCATTTAGATGGAACGACTGATTTTGACAGTTCAAAATCGACACTTTATCTTCGTGATGGTCATATGGCACGAAATGATGGTAATACCGTGGATTTAGACGTTGAAACATCGGAACTCGGTAAAAATGCCATGATGTTTAATGCTTTAAGTTCTGCATTACAAAAAGATGGTTTGATTTTTAAAAGCGTTATAGAATATTCGGCGAAATTGTAAGGATAAAAAATGGCATATTTAAGTAGCTTTGATATCAGCAGTTATGGGCTTTCAGCACAACGTTTTCGTATGGATATTATCAGCTCTAATATTGCGAATGCAAATACGACACGCACAAGCGAAGGTGGTCCATATCAACGTAAAGATGTTGTGTTCAAAGCCATTGATTTTAATAAAACACTCAATAAACAAATTGCGAGTCAAAATAACTTATTAGACTATGAAAATCCTTTGGATGACCCATTCTTGCAAGAAAATGCCAATCCTGCTATAATGACCGTAGCAGTCGATAAAGTGGTACGTGATGAGAGCGAATTTCGCTACAAATACGACCCATCTCATCCTGACGCCAATGAAGAAGGATATGTTGCATATCCAAATGTCAATCCAGTGATAGAGATGTCAAATTTAATTGAAGCAACAAGAGCCTATCAGGCGAATGTTTCAGCATTTCAAAGTGCAAAATCTATTGCTCAAAGTGCAATAGACATTTTAAAAGGATAATGTAAATGCCTAGTAGCATTGATACCATTTCATCATTAACCAATAAATCAAATTCTACTGTTAATAAAGCTGATTCTGCGAATGGCGATTTTTCTAAGATTTTGCAACAATCCATTGAAGAAATTAACGATAGCCAAGTGAAGGGAGATCGTGCAATGGCAGATATAGCAACCGGCGAAGTGAAAGATTTACACCAAGCAGCTATTGCTATTAATAAAGCAGAGACCAGTATGAAAATGATGCTAGAGATTCGTAATAAAGCTTTAAGTGCTTATAAAGAGATCTCTAAAACTCAAATTTAAATTTTTGCCTTTACATGGAACACTCTGATACCAAAAAAATTAAAATCCTCTTTTTATTCGTTGTTGTACTCTTAGGTTTCCTTATTTTCCTTGGAACGCTTTTTTATTGGGCGACTATTGATAGAAGGCTCCCCCGTCTAGAACACAGTGAAGTAAATCATGCGCTTCGTGGCAATATTATTAGCTCAGATGGGTTTAAAATTGCAACCAGCCAAAAACTCTACAAAGCGATTGTCGATACGCGCAATATTGACCCCAATAAATTTGATCTTTTTGTAAAACTCTATACGCTTTACAGTGGGGATGACCCAAAAGCAGTCGCAGCGACACTCAACTCAAATTCAGGCAGTACTGTTTTATCGTATCGTATTGATTCCAAAAGTGCGAAATACCTTCAAGAGCTTTCACGAAAACTCTATAAATTAGGCGTGTTTAAAAGCTATGAAGACCCAAAAACAGGTGTAGCTTTTTTACATGGACTCAGTGTGATTGAAAGTGGTGAAGATAGGCTCTACCCAGCGGGAGATTCTGTGACTCCTATTATTGGGTATGTGCGTAAAGTAGAGCAAAAGAATATCACCAAAACGACGGGTGTTAAAGGCATTGAACGTTACTACGAAGACAAACTCGCTTCCGTACAAGATGCTTTGGTTTACGGCTCGCGTGACATCTCAAATGCCATTATCTTGGACGGTAACAGCGTCTCTTCACGCCGCTTTGACGGCTACGACGTGCACTTGACAATTTCTTTAAAAATGCAAAAAATTATTGAAAACGTTTTGGATAAATACCAAAAAAGTTTAGATGCCAAAGAGATCGTTGCCGGCATTTTAAACAGTGATACGGGAGAATTTTTAACGTTAGCATCCAGCAACCGTTTCAATCCCGATCTGATCGAAAAAAAAGACTATGGTTCCTTGAACGTTTCGGCGATAGAGTATATTTATGAGCCGGGCTCGGTTATGAAAGCGGTGACATTTGCGCTTTTACTAAAAGCCAACAAAATTAATCTTTATGACACGGTCAATATTTACGGCGGTAGTTTTAAACTAGGGACGAAAATCATAAAAGACACACATAAAGTCGACAAACTGACTATCGAAGACGTGATCACCTATTCCAGCAATATTGGCACGGCACAAGTGGCACAGCGTCTTGATCCGATGGAATTTTATCAAGGGTTAAAAGATTTCGGCTTTTCGACAAGAAGCGGTGTCGATTTGCCGTTTGAAAATCCGGGGATTATCCCGCCTATTAACCGTTTTAACTCACCGATTTACAAAGCAACCGTAGGATACGGCTACGGTATGAATGCAACGTTTATGCAAATTTTACGTGCTTATAACGTTTTTAACCATAACGGTCGCATTTTGACGCCGACACTGGTTAAGAAGTTGATTTCCCCAAACGGGCAAGAGCTTTTTCCTGAAAAAACGCCTGAAAAGCAAATTATTCCTGTCGCTGTTGCGAAACGCATTCAAAAACTTCTGATAAAAGTCGTTCAACAAGGAACAGCTACCGGAACGAAAATGGAAGGCTTGGAAATCGGCGGCAAAACGGGAACGGCGCATATTGCCGAAGATGGTGAGTATATTCGAAGTTATAACGGTTCATTTTTCGGTTTTGTTAATGACAAAAATAACCATTTTACCGTGGGTGTTTTAGTGCGGGAGGCCAAAAAATACCAAGCGTATTATGCGGCGCAAAGTGCGGTTCCTGTCTTCAAAGAAGTTGTCGGAAAACTAGTAGAAAATGGTTATCTTACTCCTTCGTCTGACATTCAACCCAACCAATAATCGCATTGACAAAATCAGCATCATCGTTAGGGCATTTCGCAACGAGGTAGTTTTCAAAGTTTAATGTGTGCGCAACCTCCGCATACTCTTGGCTTAGTTCAAACTCTGTTTCAGAATTATCAATCGTAAATGAGATAGGCACAATTAAGGCATTTTTATTCTCAAGCATATGCAAAGTCTCCTCCAATGAAGGCTCCAGCCATTTAATAGGTCCTAATTTAGATTGATACGCTAAATGAACATTTTTAAAATGCATCTTTTCTGCTTCTAAAAGAGCCTCAATGCGTTTTACATGTAAAATAATTTCTTGTTGATACGGATCACCTTTTTTGATAATCTTTTGAGGCAACGAGTGCGCTGAAAAAATGAGTTCAAACTCCGAAGGATGATGCTCCCCTAATGTCTCTTTAATTCTTTTTACTATCAGATTGTTATAGGTGGCATCTTCGTAAAAAGGTTCAATAATACTTATTTTGCCGTTATATCCGAGTGCTTTTGCCACTTCTTGAAAATCTTCAATGGATGATTTTGTAGTCGTGGTTGAATAGTGAGGATACAGCGGCAATAAAATAACTTCATTAATCCCTTTATCTTGCAACTCTTGAATCAGTGTATCGCAAAAAGGTGGAGTATAGCGCATGGCAAAATTTACATGTAAAGAGGGAAGGGCACGTTGAAGTTTATCAACCAAGCGTTTTGTATAACCCACTAAAGGTGATTTTCCTCCCAATTTTGCATAATTGCTTTGAGCTTGTTTTGTGCGAGAAGTGGTAATCATAAAGGCGATAAAACGACGTAAAAGGTCACTTTTAACCGTGATGATATTTTTATCATTAAACATATTGTGCAAAAAGAGCTTGACTTCTTCAAGATTGTTGGGGCCTCCCATGTTGAGAAGCACAAGTGCTTTTTGACGCATTTATGCCTTTCGTGAAGAGATATCTAAGGTAATCATACTGTCTTCAATGGTACTCAATCCGTGGCGTTCACCTGTCTCAATATAGGCTGCAAACGCTTTATGTTCGCGAATTAAAGGTTCTTCTTTTTTAACCATACATTTACGAATAACATAAGAGTTGTTGCGTTGGTATTCGGAGTATTCTGTTAAATCTTGTGCCATTAAATCAGCTTCGAAATAACCTTCTTTGGTAGCCACTTCAATGGTGCGTTTACGAAAAGGTGTTAGCCAGTTGGTTGTAATGCTCGCAACAATCTCTCCGCTGAGTCTAAAGGAGAGGATGGCATTGTCTTCGTGGTGGTTGTGTATTTTTTGAGATTTGTAGATAGAGACTTGTTCAATTTCATGTTCTGTGATATAACGAATGAGGTCAATATCGTGAACCGAAAGGTCTGTTAAGATACCTACATCTGCAATACGCGGAGGAAATGGACCCACACGGGTGATGCCGATACTGTAAATCTCTTTGCCCTCTAACTCTTTTTTGAGTGCTTCAACGACAGGATTAAAACGTTCGATATATCCTACACACACTTTTGCTTGCGCTTTATTGGCTGCTGCTAAAATCTCTTTTGCTTCCTCACAATTGGATGCAACAGGTTTTTCGATGAAAAGATTTTTGCCTTTTGCTAAACATTTAAGCGCAACGCTTTTATGTAAAAAGGTTGGTACAACAATGACAGCCGCTTCAAAATCTGCTTTTTCTAACATTTCGTCAATGTCCGTATAAAAAGGTTCATCGTATTCTCTGGTTTGCTGAATATCGCATAGCGCTGTTAGTTCAAATTCAGGTAAACTTTTTAAAACTCTGTAGTGGTTTTGACCCATAGAGCCAAGACCGATTAGTGCTACTTTTACCATAGTTATGCCTTAATTGTTTTGACGATAAAATCTTGTTGGGCTTCTGTTAAAAATGGGCTCATTGGAAGACTCATGATTTCATTACCTACTTGTTCGCTGAGTGGAAAATCACCTTTTTTATATCCAAGATACGCCATTGCTTCTTGCAGGTGTAAAGGAATTGGGTAGTGAACCGCTGTTGGAACACCCGCATCGTTTAATTTTTGCATCACGCTCTCACGATTTTTAACGCGAATGGAGTATTGTGCGTACATGGAGTTACGATCACTCATGATTTTTGGAGTGATGGCGTCCACTCCTTCTAAAAGTTTTGAGTAGCGTGTTCCGACTTCAATGCGTTTTTTACATTCCGCTTCAAAGTGATTCATCTTCACATTTAATACGGCGGCCTGAATCGCATCTAAACGACCATTAATACCGATATATTTGTGTTCATAACGTTTGCCTTGTCCATGATTGAGCAGTGATTTCAGTTTTGCGGCTAGAGCATCATCATTACAAAAAACGGCTCCGCCATCACCGTAGCATCCTAGTGGTTTTGAAGGGAAAAAGCTGGTACAACCGATGGTAGAAAGGTTACATGATTTTTTACCTTTGTACTCAGCTCCAAAACTTTGGCATGCATCTTCAATGACGACTAAATTATGTTTTTTTGCGATAGCATTGATGGCATCCATGTCTGCTGTTTGACCGTAAAGTGATACAGGCATAATGGCTTTGGTTTTTGAGGTGATTTTCGCTTCAATAAGTTTGGGGTCAAGATTATAGGTTGTTTCATCAATATCAACAAAAACAGGTTTTGCTTTTAAAAGTGCAATGGTCTCCGCCGTAGCAATAAACGTAAAAGGTGACGTAATGATTTCATCATCCGGTTGAACATCAATCGCCATTAATGCAAGTAATAGCGCATCGGTTCCGCTAGAGCATGCATAAGCGTATTTGGCTCCTGTGTATTTTGCGAGGTTTTCTTCAAGTTTGGTGACTTCTGGTCCCATGATAAATTGCGTAGAACTTAAAACATTTAAAACAGCTTGGTTGATCTCTTCTTTGTAAGTTTCATACTGTGATTTGAGGTCGATAAAAGGGATTTGCATCGTGATACCTTTAGATTAAAAATAGTCAATATTTTACTCCAAACATTCTTTTGCGAGGATAAAGTGCCTGTATGCTATTGTTTCACTATCGTTATGGAGGTCTGAAATGAGAACGGTTTTAATCACAGGTGTTGCTCAAGGAATTGGAAAAGCACTTGCTGAGAGTTTATCGCATCATTATTCTATTATTGGAATTGACTGTATCGCTCCAGAACATACGTATTGTGAGCGTTTTTACTCGTGCGATTTAAGCCAGCTTACAAAGCTTCAAGAAACAATAGCGCAGATTAAAAAAGAGATGAGTACTTTATATGGGCTTGTCAATAACGCGGCTATTTTTAGTCATATTCCTTTAGAGAAGCAGTCTTTAGAGGTTTGGGAAAAGACATTGGCGGTTAATTTAAGCGCACCGTATCTGCTTTCACAATCTTTTGCTTCTTTATTACGTGAAAGTCATGGGCATATTATTAACATTGCTTCAACAAGGGCTGGGATGTCAGAAGCGGGAACGGAGCCGTATTCTGCTTCTAAAGGGGGGCTTATTGCTTTAACGCATGCGCTTTGCATCTCTTTATCAGGACAGGTGAGTGTCAATGCGATTAGCCCTGGCTGGATTAATACCGATGAAAACTATACGCCAACAGAAGAAGAAAACGCATGGCATGCAAGTGGCAGAGTGGGCAAACCTCAAGATATTGTAGACGTAGTCGCTTTTTTATTAGAACGAAGCGATGGGTTTATCACGGGAAGTAATTTTGTCATTGACGGTGGCGTGACACGAAAAATGGTCTATCCATGAAAAAATATAGCCTTATTCTTTTAATGACGGCTTTAGGTTTACTGGCAGATTGTTCAATGCCCTCTCGTACATTGATTGCAAACGGCAATGAGGTCACTGACACCAAAACAGGGTTGATATGGAGCCGATGCACGTTGGGACAAGTCTGGAAAAAAGGCAAAGGATGTGTCGGTAAAATAGAATTTCTCAAACGAAAAGAGGCAGAAGCACTGGCTCGTTCATTGGGCAATGGATGGCGGTTGCCGAATATTGACGAGCTTTTAACTTTGGTCGAAAAAAGGTGTCAAAGTCCGATGCTTAATGCAAAGTTTTTTGGCAAAGTCCAAGATATGACACAAGAAGGTGCTCATTATCTGAGTGCTTCGATTTACTTAGAAGGCGATGAGGTGATGCCAACACTTTTTTATACGATTGATTTTATGAACGGAAGTGTTGATGCGCATACGAGAGGATTTATAGGAGCCGTACGGTTAGTACGTTAGCGTTTTTTAAAGCGTAATGGATGGCATAAATGCTTTTCATCTTTAGCAACTCTGGCGCATTTTTCACAGATAAATTTTGGTTTTGAAACAATTTTTATAATTTTTTTGGCACTCTTTTCGATGTCGTCTTTTTTTAAAGCACAGAGTTTTTTAATTTTCGACATCATTTTCTCCTTTTAAATATACTGAAATAGTATAACACGATTTTTTACATGTAATCCCTTAAACCCTTTTTCTGTATAATCGCGTATTCTTTTTGGGAGTCAATGTGCATGAAGCATAGTCTTAAACTTGTTCTATTTTACAGTGCGATGTTTGTCGCCTTAGGTGTTTTTTGGTTTTGGATGGCAAAACCTTCGAGTGATTTGATAACATTAGAACCCAATGTTAAACTCCAGTGTCTCTCTTATGCTCCTTTTGGAAAAGATGATTCTCCGTTTGATATTGTCAAAGGATTTCGTCCCTCTCATGAGCGAATGGACCAAGACTTAGCTCTTTTGTCTAACATTACCCAATGTATTCGTACCTATTCAAGCGTAGGGTTAGAAGACTTACCCGCGATTGCACGAAAACATGGCCTTAAAATGTGGCTTGGCGCATGGGTGAGTAGTGATCCTAAGCTGACGCAAAAAGAGATAAGTACAACAATTGCATTAGCAAAAGCTAACAAAGATATTATCGAGACCGTTGTGGTTGGTAATGAAGCGCTACTTCGAAGCGATGTGAGTGCAGGGCAGCTCAAAGCATACATTGAAGAGGTGAAAACAGCATTGCCTGATATGACTATTACGTACGCGGATGTGTGGGAGTTTTGGAATAAAAATCCAGAAATTGCACCATTGGTGGATCGTGTGACGATTCACATCTTGCCATACTGGGAAGATAAGCCTATTAGCGTGGATCAAGCCCTTTTACATGTAAAAAATATTCGTGATGAGATGATGCAAAAAATTCCGAATAAAGAGATTGTCATTGGAGAGACGGGATGGCCAAGTTTTGGACGAATGCGAGAAGGGGCAAATCCGAGTGCAGTGAATCAAGCCATCTTTACACGGGGCTTTGTCAAAATGGCAGAAGAGAATGGTTGGAAATACAATTTTATCGAAGCATTCGATCAACCATGGAAGCGTAACAGTGAAGGCGCGGTTGGCGGGTATTGGGGCTTGTTTGATGCCAACAGAGTGGACAAACACATCTTACACGGATTTGTCTCTAATTATCCTCATGCGCAATGGCTGTTTGTTGGCAGTTTTCTTCTAAGTCTTTTTGGCTTGATTTGGCTCGCAAAGGTTGAGAGTTGTGCGTGTAAAAAAGCTCCGTATTGGTTTTTATCACTTTTTGGCGGTTCTGTCGCACTTGCGTGGCAAGCCAATCTGTATTGGATGGTGTCGCGCAACGTGTTGGAGTATGGCTGGGCAATTTTGTGTTTGGGCGTAGCGTTTCTTTGGTGGCTCAAATTAATACGGTATCAAGTAAGCGAAACGGTGAGTTCACCGGGTTCTATGCACAATGCCTTAGCCGTTTTTACACTTCAAGCACCTTTGAAAGCACACTTCTTAGAGGATTTTCTCCATTTAATGACCGTAAGTATTGTTCTGATTATGGCATTGGCATTGGCTTTTGATGGGCGGTATCTTAATTTTGAGATGGGAACTATTGGCATTATTGCTATTACTTACTTGGTGCTCTTTTTTGCCACTGAACGAAAAGAGCACAATGGTTTGTTGGAAAAGGTTAGTGGCCTAGCACTTTTTATTTCGGCATTTGCGGTGTTGTTGCATGAGACGGCTCGCAATGATTTTGCGCTTAATTGGGTTGTTTTAGTCATTATGTTTGCTTCAACGCTGTGGATATCACCTGCTAAACTGTGTGGTATCAGCAAATCGTTCCTAGTCCTTATCGTAGCGGCACTTTCCATCTTAGTCATGAAAAATAACGTGTATGTCAATACCTCGTTGATTGATGTGTGTGCGGCAGACCCATTGCTTCCCATCTGCCAATTACGCGCTATTTTGGGAAAAGTGATTTATATGAATTATGTCGGTTTAGGTGGAATCGTTGTCGCCTTGGTCAGTGTTTTTAGCGGAAGTTATTTCCTTGGAATGGTTGCTATCATTTTAGGACTTTTTTGTCTTTTAACCTTCAATGGCTTTTTAGGTGCCATCATTGTTGTACTTGGCTGGTGGATTGTTGGGCATCGTTTGAGTGACAAATGTTCGCTTACATAAGCCTTTTAATAAAAACCTTTAGATAGTTTCGTTAAAATAAAAGAATTTTTCATAACAGATAGGATAAACGTATGGATGTAAGAGCTGAATTTTTAGCGTTTTTTGAGCGAAAAGGTCACAAGATTATCGAGAGTTCTCCCCTTGTGCCAGATGATGCGACATTGCTATTTACCAATGCAGGTATGGTTCCTTTTAAGAGTGTGTTTACAGGCGAAGTGCCTAGACCCAATCCTCCTCGTGCAACAACATGTCAAACGTGTATTCGTGCGGGTGGCAAACACAATGACCTTGATAATGTTGGCTATACAGCGCGTCATCATACCTTTTTTGAGATGCTAGGAAACTTCTCTTTTGGTGATTATTTTAAAGAAGATGCTATCTCACATGCTTGGGAATTTGTCACAGAAGTCTTGAAATTACCAAAAGATAAACTTTGGGTAACGGTTCATGAAAGTGATGATGAGGCAGAAGCAATTTGGAAAAAACATATCGATGCCAGTCGCATTATGCGTTTTGGCGACAAAGACAACTTCTGGCAAATGGGCGATACAGGCCCTTGTGGACCGTGCAGTGAAATTTTCATTGACCAAGGTGCGGAAAATTTTAATACACCTGAAGATTATATGGGTGGTGATGGTGACCGTTTCCTTGAAATCTGGAATCTTGTATTTATGCAATACGAGCGCGATAAAGAGGGTGTACTGCATCCACTTCCAAAACCTTCTATTGACACAGGTATGGGCTTAGAGCGTGTAACAGCGGTTAAAGAGGGTGTGTTTAGTAATTATGACTCTTCGTTATTTATTCCTTTAACCAATAAAGTCGCAGAGCTTTGCGGAAAAGCGTATGTGTATAAAACGGGTGCGAGTTATCGTGTTATTGCTGATCATATTCGTGCCGTTTCCTTTCTGGTAGCACAAGGCACAACATTTGGACGGGTAGGACGTGGTTATGTCTTAAGACGCATTTTACGCCGAGCGGTAAGACATGGTTATTTGTTGGGGCTTCGTGAACCTTTCATGTATAAACTGCTGGATACGTTGTGTGAGCTTATGGGAAAACAGTATCCTTACCTTGTGGCTAAAAAAGAGATTATTGCCGAGCAGATTAAAAACGAAGAAGAGAGCTTCTTTACGACCATCGCTTCAGGGCTTGAACTTTTTGAGAAAGAGCTTCCTAATACCAAAGAGATGTTTAGCGGTGAAGTAGCGTTTAAGCTCTATGATACCTATGGTTTTCCACTTGATTTAACCGCAGATATGCTTCGTGAAAAAGGTTTAAGTGTGAATGAAGCAGAGTTTGAAGCTTTGATGGCAGAGCAAAAAGCACGCTCAAAAGCTTCATGGAAAGGAAGTGGTGATAAAGCAACGCAAGGCGATTTCAAACCGCTTTTGGAAAAATTTGGGCATAACACGTTTGTGGGTTACACACAAAAAGAGTGCCAAACCAAAGTCTTAGCACTGTTAGATGAAAACTTCAAAGAGGTACAAACCTTAGAAGAAAATGGTTGGGTGATGTTTGAGCAAACACCATTTTATGCTATGAGCGGTGGTCAAAGCGGTGATGAGGGTAGTATTGAAGGGTATGGTAAGGTTTTGGATACTAAGAAATTTTTTGACCTTAATCTCTCTTTGGTAGAACTTGAAAAACCGTTACATGTCAATGATACTGTTCATTTAAGCGTCGATGTCTCTCGTTTAGAGATTGAAAAGCATCACAGTGCAACTCATTTACTCCACAGTGCATTGCGTACCATTTTAGGCGAACATGTTTCTCAGGCGGGCAGCTTAGTTGAAAAAGACAGATTACGTTTTGACTTTTCACACCCAAAGGCGGTCAGTGCTGAGGAATTAGCTCAAATTGAAGCATTTGTTAATGACGTTATTGCTAGTGGCGTTGATGGTGTAACAAAACTTATGAATGTGGATGAAGCGAAAAAAAGTGGTGCAATGGCACTTTTTGGTGAAAAATATGGCGCTGAAGTCCGTGTGGTTAGTTTTGGAAATGCCAGTGTTGAACTTTGTGGTGGAACCCATGTCAGCAATGTGGCTAAAATCGGAAGCTTTTTTATTCAAAAAGAGAGTGGTGTGAGTGCTGGTGTACGTCGTATTGAAGCGATATGCGGAGCAGCGGCACTTGTGTATGCTCAAAACCTACGTGCTGAGGTTGAAGCTATTAAAGAGAGTGTGAAACATAAAGAGCCACTCATTGGTATTAATCGTCTGAAAGAAGAGATTAAAAGCCTTAAAAGCGAAGTAGAATCTTTGAATGCCAGCGCAGGAAAAGCGGTTGAATCTTTACATGTAAACGGCGTTGAACTGATTGTTGATGTTTTGAATGCTGGCGATATTAAAGCCCGTATTGACGATTTGAAAAATGAAAAAGAAGCGGTGGCTGTTTTATTGCTTCAAGTTAAAGACGATAAAGTCTTAATTGCTGCAGGTGTTAAAAATGCTTCTATTAAAGCGGGTGCTTGGATTAAAGAGATTGCTCCAATTGTCGGTGGCGGCGGCGGCGGTAGAGATGATTTCGCGCAAGCAGGTGGAAAAGATGCCAGTAAAATTGATGAAGCAAAACAAGCAGCACTTGCTTATGCGAAGGCACAACTTCAAGGATAGGAAATGCGAGATTTTATCATAGAGGTATTTGGAGATTTTAGTAGGATTATAGTGTTTTTACATATTGTCAGTGCGTCTTTACTCATTGGCAGTATGTTTGTGATGCGTTTTATCATTCAACCTGTGGAAGTAGATGTTCCTGATGTGAAAATCAAATATACCAGTTGTATGAAAATGATGAGCCGATACATTTTCTTCTTAGTTCCTTTAATGTTGATTATTGCAGGTACATCGGTATTTATGCATATAGGCCTTGGCTTTAGAAGTGGAAATCCTCTCAATTATATTATGGTACATACGAAAGAAGCACTCTGGACATTTATATCGTTTAACTTTGTTTACATGTATTTAAAATACCTCAAAGCAAAAAAAGGCTTTGAGGAGGAGAACTATATTGAAGTGGAAGAAAATGTGATTTTAATGGTCAGATATTTAATCCCTCTGAACTTATTGCTTGCCATTATCTCTGTTTATTTTGGTGTTATCTTAAGAGGCTTTTAGAATGCAAACCATTGTATTAGGTTCTTCTTCGCTTACCCGAGCGCAGCTACTTGAAAAATTTGGCATTCCTTTTATTCAAAGGGATGCTGGTTTTGATGAAGAGACACTGGCTATTCGTGACCCTGCGCATTTTGTCTATCATGCAACGAAGGGGAAAATGCAAAGTTATCTTGATAACTGGGATTTGGAAGTGCCTGTTTTATGTGCCGATACTGTAGTGACGGCACAGGGTGAAATTCTTCGCAAAGCTAAGGATAAAGCAGATGCCAGACGTATTTTAGAACTTCAAAGCGGTAATAAAGTCAGCATTATTACGTGTATGATTTATAAATCAAAATCTTATGAACTGATTGATTTGGCATCGACTGATTATCTTTTTGCACCTTTTAGCCCAGATGCGTTAGATGCGTATCTGCAAAGTGATGAATGGATGGGAAAAGCTGGAGCGTGCATGGTTGAGGGATTTTGTAAATCCTACATTCAAGACGTTGTTGGACTCGAAAGCACTGCCATGGGACTCAGTGTTGAGCGATTAATCCCTTTTTTAAGTTAAACGTATGTATCAAAATGAACTTTTAGCCCTGAGTAAATCCAATCGTTATCGTCATCGAAAAATATTTGATGAGAACATGTGTGACTTTAGCTCTAACGATTATCTAGGGCTTGCTGAGCACAAAAACTTGTTTGAGCGAGCTGTGGCGCAAGTTTCGATGTATAAAAGCCATGCGCCAAAAGCATCTATTTTAGTCAATGGCTATCATCCTATTCATCAAGAATTTGAAGAACTGTTGATTCGTCAAAATAATTTTGAAGCCGCACTTGTGTGTGGAAGTGGTTTTTTAGCCAACTTTTCATTAATTGAAGCATTACCACGAAAACGAGATTTGTTGATATTGGACGAGGAGTATCATGCAAGTGGCATGGTGGCTTCTAAAACAGTTGATGCTGAAGTTGTTTTGTTTCGTCATAATGATGCCAATCATCTTGAAAGCATTATTAACACGCATAATCATAACCGCATTATTATCGCGGTTGAGGGCATTTACTCAATGAGTGGCGATTTACTCAATCGAGACATTTTTGATGTGGCAGATAGATACAATGCGCTGTTAATTGTCGATGAAGCTCATAGCGTTGGAGTCGTTGGAGAACAGTTGCGAGGAGTCTTTGACCTTTTTGGCATTACCCCTCAAGCAAACCATATCAAAATGGGAACGCTTGGAAAAGCACTTGGCAGTTATGGCGCTTATATTTTATGCAGTGCTCATATTGCAGAATTTTTGCAAAATCGTGCTAAAGCCATCATCTATACGACAGCTCCTTCTTTATTTGATATTGCGCTTGGGCATCAGAGTCTCTTGTATATTTTGAAGCATCATCATGAACTTAAAATAGCGATTCAAGAGCGCCAAGCATTGGTTAAAAATGCTTTAAGCATTTCGATGGATGGATTGATTTGCGCATATACGCTTCATGAAAATTCAGATGCTCTTGCCGTGCAAAATACCTTACTTGAAAAAGGATTTATTGCGGGAGCCATCCGTCCTCCTACGGTTGTTAAGTCCATCTTGCGCCTTATTCCTCGTTTGGCTGAACCATTAGAAAAGCTTGAAATCTTATGTCAAGAGATTCAAAAGGGTCATTTTTGAGTTTTACATGTAAACATCTTGTGATCCAAAATCAATCCAAAACATTGGTTGATATTGCCTTTTCATTTCAACACTCTTTTGCCTTAATTGGAGAGAGTGGTAGCGGAAAAAGTTTAACCCTGAAAGCGCTTTTAGGAATGCTTCCGCAGGAGTTGGATGTTACGCTTGAATATGATGCTTCCTATCAACTCAAACGGGGTGAGACTATTGCCTTTGTTCCTCAAAACCCTTTTACGGCGCTTTCTCCTTTAACAAAAATAAAGAGACAATTTATGGCACCAGAGGAGATTGCTCAAAAGTATTTGCAGATGGTTGAATTGGAGCGTGATTTTTTAGAGCGTTTTCCTTCAGAGCTTAGTGGAGGACAGTTGCAACGGATTATCATTGCGATGGCATTGGCATTGGAACCTAAATTGCTACTTTTGGATGAGCCCACAACGGCTTTGGATGAAGAGAGCAAAGCCAACGTACTGGCGTTAATTCGTAATTTACAACAACAATGTGCGTTTGATCTGCTTTTTGTAACACATGATATTGCTACTATCGAACATCTCTGTGATGAAGTAGGCATTATCAAACAAGGTACTATACTAGAAAGTGGCGCCACGACAGAGGTCCTCCATGCCCCTAAAGAGGAATATACACAACAACTATTATCGTCAGGATTTAGACAAAGGAGTTTTAGAGCGTGAAATATATCATTACAACATTTTTTATGGTGGTTTTTGCAGCCATCATGGCACTTATTTTTCTTTATGCTCAAATTAGATTTGATGCGGATAAAATTATCAATTACAATCCAAAACTTACAACACAAATTTTTGATCGTAACGGCGAGTTAATTGCCAATATTTTTGATGAAGAAAATCGATTGTATGTGGATTATAAAAATATACCTGCACGTGTGATTGAAGCATTAATTGCAACAGAAGACACTTCTTTCTTTGAGCACAGCGGTATTAATATTGAAGCGATTTTTAGAGCACTGGTTAAAGATATTCAAGCTATGAAATTGGTCGAAGGTGCGAGTACCATTACTCAGCAACTTATTAAAAATACTGTTTTAAGCCGACAAAAAACGCTTTCACGAAAAGTCAATGAAGCGATTCTTGCGTATATGATAGAATCTTCCTTAACGAAAGAGCAGATTTTAGAACGCTATTTTAACCAAGTCTATTTCGGACACGGGTATTATGGCATTAAAACGGCTGCGCTTGGATATTTTAAAAAGCCGTTGGATGGATTGAGTTTAAAAGAGATAGCAATGCTTATTGGTCTTCCAAAAGCACCAAGTTCGTATGACCCAACGCGTCACATGGACCTCTCTCTTAGTCGTGCCAATCAAGTGGTCAATCGTATGTATACGTTAGGTTGGATCAGCGAGGGTGAATATACCAAAGCAACCTTAGAACATCCTATTGTGTATGATGAGACACTTACTCGCAATCGTGCCCCTTATGTGGTCGATGAAGTGATTAAAAATGTCAGCGCAGAATATGATGACCTAAAACAGGGAGGCTATCAGATTTATACCAGTATTGACATTAAGCTCCAGCATCTTGCAAAAGAGTCACTCAAAGTAGGCTATAACGGTATGCTCGCACGTGCAAAAGATATGAATACTTCTGAGCTCAACGGAGCCATGGTTGTTATGGAAAACAATACGGGTAATGTTTTAGCGCTCGTTGGTGGAATTGATTATTCAAAAAGTAGCTTTAATCGTGCAACGCAAAGCAGACGCCAACCAGGTTCAAGTTTCAAGCCGTTCTTATATCAAAAAGCACTGGATTGGGGATATTCACCTCTGTCTGAAATCCCTGATATTTCTCGAACGTATGTCAATAGCGAAACCGATGAAGAGTGGAAACCTAAAAACTATGAAAATGATTTTGAAGGTCTGATTACACTGAAAGAAGCGCTAGTGCATTCACGCAACCTAGCAACTATTAACTTACTTTCTATATTAGGACTTGATAGTGTCTATAAAGAGTTGAAAAAAGATGGGTTTAAAAACTTATCAATGGACCTTTCATTGGCGCTAGGTAGCTTTGGAATATCTCCGCTTGACTTTAGTAGCTTTTATTCTATGTTCCCAAATTATGGTGTTAAAGTTGAACCTTTATTGGTTAAAAAAGTCATTAATAGAGCGGGTGTTGAAAAAGTTTATGAAACAAAATCACAAGTTATTACGTCTCCGGCGCAAAGTTTCTTAATGATTGATATTCTTCGTGAAGTTGTAAAACGAGGAACAGGCCGTAATGCACAAGTTCCTAATATTGAAGTGGCTGGAAAAACAGGAACCACCAATAGTAGTGTTGATGCATGGTTCTGTGGTTTCTCGCCTGACATTGAAGTCATTACATGGTTTGGTAATGACAACAACTCCCCTCTGAAAAAAGGTGAAACCGGCGGACGATCCGCTGCACCTGCTTTTAAATATTTTATGACAAAATATCTTGAGATGCATCCTGAAACGACACGTGAGTTTAAAATCCCCGAAGGGGTTGGGTCTCGTAAGATTAACGGTGTAACCGAATATTTTACCGATACATCGCCATTCCCAAAAGCCAATATTAAACAGCAACAAGACGAAGGTGGATTGATTTTCTAAGTGGAAATGCGAGGGAAGGAACAAGCGTGAGAGGAAGCTTTTAGAAGCTTCCTCTCATCGTACTAGCAAGAAAATACAGTTTTAAATTCGAATGCGGTTGGTCTAGCCTCATCTGGCCAAACTTGTGTTTCAAATTTGTAGTGTTGGTATGTATCTAAAAATTCTGCAGTCATAACCGGTTTCAAGTATTCATTGTCACGAATTAACGCTTCAAGTGAACCTCTGAGTGTATGAGGCATTTGATTGATACCTTTTTCTCTAATTTCATCCAATGAAAGTTCAAATAAGTCTTCATCCATTGGTCCAACAGGCTCAGCTTTTGTTTTAATACCATCAATTCCAGCAAGGAGCATAGAAGCGAATGCAAGGTAAGGACATGAAGTTGAATCTGGGAAACGCATCTCAACACGAACTGATTTCTCACCCGCACCGTAAGGGATACGGCAGCTAGCAGAACGGTTTTGCATAGAGTAAGTAAGGATTGAAGGTGCTTCAAATCCTGGAATTAAACGTTTATAAGAGTTCGTTGATGGATTTGTAAACGCTGCAACGCTTCGTGCATGTTTCAAAATACCACCGATGTACCAGCGTGCCATGTCGCTAAGATTTGCGTATTCGCCTTCTTTATAGAACATGTTTTTACCATTTTTCCAGATAGATTGGTGAACGTGCATACCATTACCATTGTCGCCGTAAAGTGGTTTAGGCATAAATGTTGCTGTTTTTCCGTTAAGGTGCGCTACCATTTTAACAACATATTTGTATTTTTGAACGTTATCTGCTGCTTCGATGAGTGTTCCAAATTTGACACCGATTTCACCTTGTGCTTGTGCAACTTCGTGGTGAACAACGAAGACTTCAAGACCTACTTGTTTGAGTGTTTGTACCATTTCAGCACGTAAATCTACCATTGAGTCGATTGGCTGAACTGGGAAATATCCACCTTTTGTACCTGGGCGGTGACCTGTATTATAGCCATCGGTATAACTTTTTGCGCTATTCCAAGCACCTTCTTCAGAATCTACTTCATAATAAGAGCAGTTAATTTCGTCTCTGATTTTTACATCGTCAAATACGAAAAATTCATTTTCCGGTCCAAAATAAGCAACATCACCAAGACCACTCTCTGAAAGGTATTGAAGAGCTTTTTTCGCAATACTTCTTGGGCATTTTTCGTAAAGTTCACCTTTATAGATATCAAATACATCACAAAAAACAACGATAGTTGAGTCAGCAGTAAATGGATCTAAAAATGCAGTTTCAGCTTCTGGTTTTAAGAGCATATCTGATTTATTGATTGGTTGCCATGCATCAATAGATGAACCATCAAAAGGAATACCATTTTTAAAAGAGTCTGCACTAATAGCTTCAATAGTATATGTAAGGTGATGCCATGTTCCTTTCATATCAGTGAAACGGAAATCGACAAATTCAACTTCATTGTCAGTACAGTATTTGAAAAATTCTTCAACACTGTTTACGAATTTACCCATGTATTACTCCTAAACTTTAAATTTTAGTAATTTTATCAAATTGAACTAAAAAAAACACTGAGAACCATGCTTAAAAATTAACCAATAATCGCTCTCTGTTTTCAAATGTTGCACATTTTTTATACCCAAAATTTTTTGCCATTGCACGTAATTCATCTTGGCAAAATCCAATGTGGTCGATGGCATGGGCATCTGAGCCAAATGTAATGGGAATGTCATGCTCTGCTAGTAATTCCATCAATGGATTGCTCGGGTATTGTTCATTCACAGGTTTTCTAAGCCCCGCAGCGTTGATTTCAACAGCCATATTGGCTTTTTTAATGGCTTTAATTGCGTTCTGTGCGATTAGTCTGACATCTGTTTTGGGTAAATAATTAAAAACTTTAATTAAGTCAATATGTCCAACGATATCAAATAAATTACTTTTCGCCATCATTTCAATTGCTTCAAAATAACGTTTCCAAATTTCATCAATGTCATGGTGTTTGTACTCTCCAATAAATTCTGGATTATCAAACCCCCATGTTCCTAAATAATGCACAGAACCGATGAAATAATCCACACTTCTACTGAGCACACTTTCATCAATGTAGCCGTTTAAAAAATCAACTTCATAGGCGAGCAAAATTTTGATTTGGTGTTGGTATTTCTCTTTTACATGTAAAACCTCTTCTTCGTAGGAAGACATCTCATGAAAGCGCATACGCCACTCTTCATCAAAATGCATGGGTGCATGGTCTGAAAAACCGAACGTGTCAATTTTTTTAATAATCGCTTGTTGCACATACTCTTCAATACTGCCTTCTGCGTGATTGCATAAGGGTGTGTGGTTGTGTAGATCAATGATCATGGTGAGGACCTCCATCTCTTAGGGTCTTTAAAGTTAAATTATATAAAAACTTCACTATAATAGACCATAATTTGTCATTTTTAGGAGAAAACTTATGACACAAGAAGAACTTGATGCTTTGATGGCGGGTGATTTGGACGATTCTGAAGATGAAGGCACCCCTGCACCATTACACGAAGAAGAATTTGTTGAAGATGAAGGAGAAGAAGAGCCTGCAAGCAATTCTGAAAAATCGCATGAACAAATTATGCATGAGTACAGACCATCTTCTACTATGTCTTGGCCCCCACCACCGCCAACTGACGATCATAAAATGGTACATCAATTGGATGATGTTACTAAAGATTCAGAGATCAAAGCAACTCAAGTATTTGATAAGCTTGAAACGGTTAATAATTTTATGCTCAGTACAGAAGATAATGCTAAAGAGGTGATAAAACTTATTGAATCTAATATTGCATTATTTGACACATTGGTCGCAAAGTTTCCTAAAATTGAGCAATTTCAAAAAGCACTTGATGATAATAAAGGCATGAAAGTTCGCGTAGAAGATTTGTTGATGAATGCGCAAATGGCGGAAGATGAAATTATGATGACCATGGACATTATGCAATACCAAGATATTCATCGCCAAAAAATTGAACGCGTCATCAATGTTATGCGAGCCCTTTCAAAATATATGAGTGCTTTATTTGAAGGTGCAAAAGACGATACAAAACGCGTCAGTTCTGCGGTACATATTCATGGCGATGAAACAACAGAAGATGTTGTGAGCAATGAAGATATCGAAGCATTGATTGCTAGCTTAGGAAAGAAATAGGTGTCAAACGCCGAACTGCTTTCTCCTGCTGGAAATTTTGAAAAGTTAAAAATAGCGCTTGCTTATGGCGCAGATGCTGTGTATGCTGGGGTGAGCCATTTCTCCCTGCGCATACGTTCAGGCAAAGAGTTTACCTATGAGAGTTTTGAAGAGGCTATCAATTATACCCATGCTCAAAATAAAGAGCTGTATGTAACGATTAATGGATTTCCGTTTAACGCACAAATTGCACTCTTAGAAAAACATATTGAACGTGTAGCGGCTATGAAACCAGATGCCTTTATCGTTGCGGCTCCTGGTGTGATTAAATTGGCCCAAAAAATTGCGCCACACATTCCCGTTCACCTCTCAACGCAAGCGAATGTTCTGAGCTACCTTGATGCAGAAGTGTATTACGATATGGGAGTAAAGCGAATTATTGCTGCTCGTGAAGTGAGTCTTAAAGATTTAGAACAAATTAAAACCAGACTACCCAATCTTGAATTAGAAGTATTTGTGCATGGTTCTATGTGCTTTGCGTACAGTGGTCGTTGCCTTATTAGCTCTGTTCAAAGCGGGCGTGTGTCTAATCGTGGTAGTTGTGCCAATGATTGTCGTTTCCCTTACACGCTTTACGCACATAATGAAGAGAGCGGTACACTTTTTCGCTTAGAAGAGAGCGAGCAGGGTACACACATTATGAACGCAAAAGATTTGAATTTGAGTGCGTATGTCAAAGAAATCCTCGATTCTGGGGTGATTGATTCGCTTAAAATTGAAGGGCGTACAAAAAGTTCTTATTATGTTGGGATTACCACCAAAACATATCGCCAAGCCATTGATGATTATTATGCGGGGTGTTTTGAAGCGAGCAAGTACACGAAAGAGTTGGATACTACGAAAAATAGAGGGTTTAGCGATGGCTATTTGGTGAATCGCCCGTTTGAAAAAAATGACACGCAAAATTTAGCCCATTCTATCAGCGAAGGGACACATCAAGTGGCTGCACAAGTGAGTGAAGATGGCAAAACATGTCTTTGTAAAGATGTGTTGTCTTTACATGTAAAGTATGAACTTGTGATGCCTGCGCATACCACTATCGAGAGTCTCAGTAATGAATTAGGTGACATTTTCTGTGAAGAGGGTGTGTGGTATGTTCGCTTTAATCAATTACAAAGCGAGTCCGGCAAACAGTTTGATGAAATTCACAGCGGCAATGTTCACGCCATTGTTTTACCTGCTCCCTTGGCAGGATACACATTTTTAAGAATAAAAACTAAAGAGGAATAACAATGAAATTTGTTTCTATATTAATGGGAAGTAAGAGTGATTATACGGTTATGGAAGAGTGTGCAAAAACACTTGAAAAATTTGGTGTGATGTACGAAGTCATTGTTTCTTCAGCGCACCGTAGTCCAGACCGAACCCATCAATATGTTAAAAATGCTGAAGCAAAAGGGGCAAAAGTTTTTATAGCAGCTGCGGGTATGGCGGCACATTTAGCAGGTGTTGTTGCTTCGCTCACGACCAAACCCGTCATTGGGGTACCAATGAAAGGTGGCGTTATGGAAGGGATGGATGCATTGCTTAGTACCGTTCAGATGCCAGGAGGTATGCCAGTAGGCACTGTGGCGATTGGTTCAGCAGGGGCAGTGAATAGCGCGTACCTTGCCATGCAAATTTTAGCGATTGAAGATGAAGAGTTGAGCTCAAAACTCAAAGAAGATCGTATTTTAAAAGCAAAAAAAGTTGAAACAGATTCAATGGGTATTGAAGTTATCTTATAAATAAGGTAGTGTCATGAACAGTTGGTTAGAGATTGAAGAGTTTAGTGCTTTAGTAAATTTAGATGTTTCTGCTATTAAAGCATTAATCGATGAGGGCAAGCTCATTGCCAAAGAAGAAGAGGGACGCTGTTTTGTTGAAGTGAGTCGAAGTGCGCAAGCACTTATTCCTGCAACACAAGGCGTTGTTCTTGAAGAAGGCTTTGGCGGTTCTAATCAAAATCTAACAATGAGTTCTGAGTTTGTTGAAAAGACCGTAGGTGCCATTTTAAGCTTGCATGAAAAAGTGCTTGATGCCAAAGAAGAGACGCTTGATGCACTCAAAAGTGAAAACCACTTTTTAAAAGAGGCGCTGTTTTCAATGCAGGAGTTATACGATGAAGATCGTAAAACCATAGAAACACTTACGAAGCAAATAGAGCTTCTCCAAGATGAGCTTGAATTTACCAAACGCAAATATAAAATGATGTGGAATAAAGCTGTTGAAAGTTATACCCCACAAACTAAATAATGTTTTACATGTAAAAGGAAGAAATAGTGCTAACTTTTAGTCAAATGCTTTTAAATCTACAAACTTTTTGGCAAGAACAAGGGTGTACCATTGTGCAACCTTATGATATGCCAGCGGGCGCTGGAACATTTCACAATGCAACGTTCTTACGAAGTTTGAGCAGTAAACCGTGGGCAACAGCCTATGTCGCGCCAAGCCGCAGACCAACCGATGGACGTTATGGTGAAAACCCGAATCGTTTAGGAAGTTATTATCAGTTCCAAGTGCTCATTAAACCGAGTCCTGACAATATTCAGGAGCTTTACTTAAAAAGTTTAGAGATGCTTGGACTTGATATCAAAAAGCACGATATTCGTTTTGTCGAAGATAACTGGGAGTCTCCAACCTTGGGCGCATGGGGGCTTGGTTGGGAAGTATGGCTAGATGGTATGGAAGTAACACAATTTACCTATTTTCAACAAGTCGGTGGTATTGCGTGTAATCCTGTTTCTGTTGAGATTACCTATGGTGTTGAGCGTCTTGCGATGTATTTACAAGAAAAAGAGTCCGTTTTTGATTTGGTATGGAATGAAAATCAATTTGGTGTAACGACCTATGGTGATGTCCATAAGCAAAGTGAATATGAATTTAGTAAATACAATTTTGAAATCGCTAATGTTGCTATGCTATTTGAACACTTTGAGAATGCGCAAGTTGAATGTAAACGCTGTTTGGAAGAGAACCTACCGTTGCCTGCATATGACTACTGTTTGATGGCATCGCATACGTTTAACGTGCTTGATGCACGTAAAGCTATTTCCGTTACACAACGACAAAATTACATTTTAAAAATTCGCGAGCTTGCTAAAGGGTGTGCCGTAAAATATAAAGAAGTGGTTGGTTAATGCGCTTAGGCGAAATTTACGACTACTTAGATGCCCTCAGTCCTTTTGCAACGCAAGCAAGTTGGGATAACAGTGGATTGTTGATTGGTCGGAGCGAGGATGAGGTAGAACACATCTACCTTAGCCTTGATGTGGACAGTGCTCTTTTACAAGAAGTGCCTCCTTGTTCACTTATTATTGCCCATCATCCGCTTATTTTCAGTGGATTGAAACAGCTAAATTTTGCACAGTATCCCTCTTCTTTAATTCAAACGATGATTCAAAAAAACATTCGTTTGATTGCGATGCATACCAATTTTGATCTGTCGCATTTGAATTGTTACGTTGCAAATAAATTAGGCTTTACTGTCATTGAAAATAGAGAATTTGTGGCATATTTTGATGCTAACCAATCTTTAGATGCATTACTTTTACATGTAAAAGAGGTTTTAGGGCTTGAGCATGTGCATTGTGTCAATGCAAAACAATGGATTGGAAGATGTGCTATTACCACAGGAGCTGGTGGTGATTTGATTTCAAAAATAGATGCCGATTGTTTCTTAAGTGGTGATTTTAAATACCATCAAGCATTAGAAGCAAAGGAAAATAACCTTGCATTAATCGACATAGGTCACTTTGAGTCCGAGCGCTATTTCCCAGAGTGTTTGGCTCAATATTTGAAAAATTTGCCATTAAAGGCTATAATGTCAAATTCTAAAAATCCGTTTGAGTATAAATAGAGGACATAAAAGATATGAATAAGTATTTAGAGCAGTTAATTGAGCTTTCCAAGTTAGACAAAGAGATCGATGATTTTGGTCCACGTATTGCCAAAGTAGAGAAGACATTGAAACTCTCTATGGATAAAGAAAAAGAGTTGAAGCACCAAGCAGAGGCATTCCAAGCAGACATTGCCGATGCAAAACTCAAAAAAGGTAAAAACGAAGCACATTTAGCTGAATTGTCTTCCAAATTAAAAGATTTTGCTAAGAAGAGCGCTCTTGTTAAAACCGCAAAAGAGATCAAAGCGTTACAACTTGAAGAAGAAATTGCAAAAGAACAATGTGATTTTGCCAATGAAGAGATTGCACGTTTAGAGAAAATCATTGATTTAAAACAAGCGAATATTACTACATTGCAAGAAAAAATTGCAGAATCAGCCGCAGAAGCTGAGAGTATCAAAGCTTCTATTGATTCACAAATAGCACAAATTGATGAAGAACGTAAAAATGTTTATCAAGCAAAAGATGAACTTATCTCTGCGATGAGCCAAAAAATCTTGACGTTTTATCAAAAAATTAGAAAATGGGCACAAAACTCAACCGTTGTTCCTGTGAAAAAGCAAGCATGCTATGGCTGTTTTATGAGAATTAATGACAAAACATATGCGAGTGTATTAAAACAAGACGATATTATCACATGCCCACATTGTGGTCGTATTTTATACAAAGAGATTGAGGAAGTAGAGGCATAAGCATTGCGCTTTGTCTATTTTACTCTGGCAGTGCTATTGTATATCGTAGCATTGCCTTTTTTAATGTATCTTCGTTCTAAACCAAAATATCACGATTCGATTCCCGCACGTTTTTTTTTAAAAGATAACCCGCGTTTTGATGTTCAAGGCATATGGTTTCATGCATGCTCTTTGGGCGAAGTACGCTCATTAAGTCCTTTTATCGAGAAATTGGCACATGAGACTGTATGCATCAGTGTGATTACGCAAACGGGGTTTAAAGAGGCAAAGAAACACGCTTTTGCGCATGTGCGTTATTTGCCGTTTGAGATTTTTTTACCTTTTTGGATGAACAAGCACAAGGTTTTAGTGGTGATGGAAGCAGAGCTTTGGCCACTGCTTTTTATGGTTGCAAAAGCACAAGGCATTAAAACAGTGCTTTTAAACGCGCGAATATCCGATAATTCATACCGTTCGTATGCCAAATGGGGCTGGTTTTATCGTTGGATATTTAAGCATATTGATTTAGTATTTGCTCAAAGTGACGAAGATAAAACTCGATTAATGCAGTTAGGTGCAAAAGAGATTGATGTGTGCGGCAATATCAAACAGTTTCAGCGTTATGAAGTGACAAAGTCTTATCCTAAAAATAAGGCGAAACGACTCATCATTCTTGCGAGTACGCATGAAAAAGAAGAGGCACTTATTCTCGATACTATTCGATTGAAACCAAATGATCAAGTGGTTGTTGTTCCAAGGCATCCTGAGCGTTTTGAAAAGGTTGATGCATGGCTTCATGATTATGCAATGACACAACAGAGAAGTTATACACGACTCTCTGAGCATGGCTCGCTAGAGTCCGATGTAATATTGTGTGATACAATGGGTGAACTCATTAATCTGTATGCCATTGCAGATATCGTGATTTTAGGAGGCTCTTTTGTAGAAGGTGTTGGTGGACATAATCCACTAGAGCCTGCATTTTTTGGTGTTAAATTAATCAGTGGAGAGTCTATTTTTAATCAAAAAGTTCTGTTTGCTTCGGTTGAAAATAGTATTACATGTAATAGCAATACGTTAGGGCACATTTTTGAAACCATAGAGCAGTATCCTGCCAGTTCAATTAGCCACGGTGGTGATGTCACGCCACTTTTAGAAAAAATTTTAGGATAAAATGATGGAAAAAGCATACAAATTATTAGCCCTTCAAGAGGGCATTTCAAATCGCGCAGCAAAAGATTTAATCGACCGTGGCGTTGTGTATTCTGCCGGTAAAAAAATCAGTGTCGCACGTGGGGAGTTAAGCCCAAGTACGAAATTTAAAATTGAAAAAATAGCGCCTATTAAAGTGTTGTTTGAAGATGAATTTATTATGGCCGTTGATAAGCCTGCTTTTATGACATCCGAAGAAGTAGCTGAAATAAAAAAGCTCCCTCTTTTACATCGCCTTGATCGTGAGACAAGTGGTGTCTTACTTTTAACTAAAGATGATGAGTTTAGAAAAAAAGCAGTCAATGTATTTAAGCGAAGAGAAGTTCAAAAAGAGTATATCGCCATTGTTGAAGGTAAAGTCGTTGAAGCCATGACAATCAATGCACCCATTCTTACCATCAAAAAAGGCAATACCGCTTACAGTAAAATCAGTGATGATGGGAAAGAAGCCATTAGCCACATTGAACCTTTAATGATTGAAGGTAAACGCTCTAAAATTAAAGTTTCCATTGAAACAGGACGAACCCATCAAATTAGGGTACATCTTAAAAGTATCGGTGCTTCCATCTTGGGTGATACCGAATACGGTGGACGTCCCTACAAACGTTTGATGCTCCATGCATCAAAAATTATGCTTTTAGGATATATTTTTCAGACAAAAGAACCTGAAGACTTCCTGAAGTTTAGTCTTTGATGAAAAATAATTTCAAAGTGAATTAATACCCTTTATATAGGCTTTACAGCTCTTTGCATGACAAGAAAATCGCTATAAAAAGTGTGTTCATTTTAAGGATTTATTTAGTTTAAAGTATTTATTTTGTATTATTACATCCTTTTGCCAACAGCAAAATAGATTTGATTAGATTTTAAGAAGGATAGTTTGTGTTTGAGGTTTTAACCGATTCGTTTCGTTCAGCCATCAATAAAATTCGTTTCAGTGATGATGAAAAATCGTTAAAAAGTGCATTAGAAAATTTAAAAAAGGCACTTTTAAAAGCCGATGTTCACCATAAAATTGTACGCGATCTTGTGCGCCAAGTCGAGCTTGATACGAAAGCTAAAGGCATTGGGCAAGTCAATTTTTTACGTTCTCTTAAAACAAATCTAACGCAAATTTTAACGGTACCGGGGAAGCAAGGATTTGTATTTGCTCCAAAACCGCCAACAACGGTTTTAATGGTAGGATTACAAGGTAGTGGTAAAACAACAACAACCGTTAAATTAGCCAATTATCTTAAATTAAAACAAAAAAAAGTATTAGTCGTTGCATGTGATTTACAACGTTTAGCTGCAGTTGAACAGTTAAAACAATTGTGTTTGGCCAATGAAATCGATCTCTATTTTGAAGAGGCAAGTGCTAATCCTGTTGTGATTGCTAAAAATGCAATGAAAAAGGCTAAAGAGGGATTATACGATGTTGTCTTAATTGACACAGCGGGTCGTTTAGCGATTGATGCAGAACTGATGGATCAGCTTGAAGCTATTAAAAAAGAAGTCACTCCTGATGAAGTTTTCTATGTCGCAGATTCTATGACGGGACAAGATGCTGTTCGCAGTGCGGTGATGTTCCACGAAAAAATTACATTAAGCGGCGTTATTTTAAGTAAATTTGACGGTGATGGTAAAGGTGGCGTGGCCCTTGGAATTGCTGAGCAAACATGTGTGCCGCTTCGCTTTATCGGTGTGGGTGAAAAGGTTGCGGATTTGGAGCATTTTATTCCAGATCGTATCGTGAGTCGTTTAATGGGTGAGGGTGACCTTGAGACATTAGCGGAAAAAACAAGCTCTATTATTGATGAAAAACAGGCCAAAGCTCTGACAAAAAAGATTAAAAAAGGTGAATTCAATTTTAATGACTTTTTAGAGCAAATGGAACAGATGAAAAAACTAGGAAGCATGAAGTCCTTGATTGGCATGATTCCAGGCCTCTCCTCTATGGCGGGTAAGCTTCAAGATGTTGATATGGAAAATTCTGTGGAGATGAAGCGAATCAAAGCGATGATTGGCTCTATGACCAAAAAAGAGCGTGAAGACCCAGAATTACTCAATAACAGTCGAAAAAGAAGAATTGCGGAAGGTTCAGGCCTTTCACAAGTTGAAGTCAATCGCTTTTTAAAACAGTTTGCCAACGCTGCGAAGATGGCAAAAAAGTTTTCAGGCAAAAAGGGAATGCAAGACCTTCAAAACATGCTTGCTCAAAGTAAACACGCACACCTTCGTTAAGGTGTGACGGTTTATATCTACATGTAAGTTTTACATGTAAATCTAAGTCGTTTAAAAACAGACACGAAAACTTAAGGAGACCATAAAAATGGCAACAGTTGTAAGATTAACACGAATGGGTAGAAATAAAACTCCATTTTACAGAATTGTCGTAACAGACAGCAGAAAAAAACGTGATGGTGGATCCATCGAGACAATCGGTTACTATAACCCACTTAGCAATCCACAAACTGTAAAGTTTGATGCAGAAAGACTTGCATACTGGAAAAGCGTTGGCGCAAAGCTTAGTGACAGGGTTGCTAAAATCACTGGTAAATAATCATGATTGACAAATTTCTCGAAGAGTTTGCCAAGCTTTTGGTAGACAATCCAGCAGGTGTACGCGTTGAGCGAAGCGATGTTGATGGAACATTTTGCGAAGTTGTCATCTATGCAGATAAAATTGATACTGGTAAGTTGATTGGTAAAGATGGCAAAATGATCAATTCACTCAAAACACTTATCTCTGGATGTAAAGCAAAAGACGGGAAATCTTACAGAGTTACTGTCAAAGCTAACGATGAATAATCAATCTTCTCTCATTGAAGTCGCTCAAATTGGGCGACTCGTGGGCTTAAAAGGTGAGCTAAAACTTCACCTTCAATGTGACTTTCCCGAACAGTTTAAAAAAGGCAAAACGTTTACGACCCAAAAAGGTGAAACGCTGGAAGTCTTTTCGTACAATCCTTCTCGTGAATTGATCTCCTTTGTGGGCTACCAAGACAGAGAAGTGGCGGCAAAACTTGTCAATACACTTCTGTTTACCACGCAAGAAAATTCCATCGAAGAGTGCGCTCTCAAAGAGGGTGAATTTTTTTGGTTTGATGTGATTGACGCACGTGTGATAGACGAAGATGGCACATTTTTAGGTGTTGTCGATGAGATAGAACGTATTGCGGTGAACGATTATTTGGTGATTAAAACCGATGAGGCGTTGGTTAAAAAAGGGTTGGCTAAAACGTTTTATATGCCCTATATTGATCGGTATATCCTTGCGTTTGATAAGGTCAAAAAAGAGGTTCTAAGCAAAGACGGTTTAGGTATTTTGGAGAACTCTTAATGCGATTTTCGTATGTGACACTCTTTGAGGGGTTGATCGCTTCGTATTTTGAGGATTCTATTTTGAAACGTGCCATTGCAAAAGGGCTTTTAAGCGTTGAGTTTTTAAATCCAAGAGAATTTACACACAATAAACATGGCAAGGTAGATGACTATCAAGCCAGTGGTGGTGCAGGGTTGGTTTTATTCCCACAACCTCTTTTTGATCTATTGCGTCATATTAAAAAAGAGTCTCATGATGCGTATATTATTTTCCCAACACCTTCTGGAAAATTGTTTACGCAAAGTGATGCCAAACGGCTGGCTGGCAAGAAACATTTAGTTTTTGTGAGTGGTCGGTATGAAGGAATAGATGAGAGAGTGATTGAAACATTTGCCGATGAAGTATTTTGCATTGGTGATTATGTTTTGACAGGTGGAGAATTGCCAAGTTTGGTAATGAGCGATGCGATAAGTCGCAATATTGAAGGCGTTTTGGGGAATAGTGCTTCGTTAAGTGTTGAAAGTTTTGAAGAGCCTCTTTTAGAAGCACCGTGCTTTTCAAAACCGCCGATTTATGAAAATAAATCTGTGCCCTCAGAGTTTTTAAAGGGAAATCACGCTAAAATCACAAGCTTAAAAAATAAAATGTCTGAATCTAAAACAAAATATTTCAGACCAGATCTGTTTTCTCGCTTTAGCGTGAAGCATTAGACATGACATAAAGGATCATAAAATGAGAAATAAATATATCGAAGCTTTTGAAGCAGGACAGATTTCTGCGAAGAATGTTCCTGAATTTAGAGCAGGTGACACACTTAGAGTTGCCGTTAAAATTAAAGAAGGCGACAAACAACGTGTTCAAAATTTTGAAGGTATTTGTATCGCTAGACGCGGAACAGGTACTGGTGAAACATTTATGGTAAGAAAAATTGGCGCTAACGGTATTGGCGTTGAGAGAATCTTCCCAATTTTTTCTGATAGTATTGAAGAGATTGTTGTTTTAAGACGTGGTATTGTAAGACGTTCAAAACTCTTCTATCTTAGAGATAGACGCGGTAAAGCTGCAAAAATTAAAGAACTTAGAAAATAATTTTTATCAGGTGGTAACGGTCTTGGTGTTGCCACCTTCTTCTCTTTCCTCCCTTAAATCTTTAATCTTGAAAGTTTTTTATGCATCTTGACGAGCGTTGTATTCATTGTATTTACGACCAGACTAAACGAGTCTGTGCGCTTTTACATCTCAATGAAGCTCAGTCAAAAAAAATTGATACCGTAGCGCATCAACATATAGCCTCTTTTGATATGAAACTCACACCTCCTCAAAATGCCGCTCCTTTGTATGAAGCGATGGCAGAAGCACTAGGGGTTGAAGATTTGTATGCTGCTTTTAAAGCGGAATCTTCTCAAAAAGCAAAAGCCTTTATTCCATTATGTGAAGAGCACCTTTTGAGTAGCAACGATAAATTATTGACCGCTACCAAGACAGCTGTTGCTGGGAATGTCATTGATTTAGCCGCTGTCATGCTTTATGACTTAAGAGAAGAATTAGAAAAAATTTATCATACGCCCTTTGCAATTGATGATGTAAAAGCATTAGAAGCACAACTACGTATAACACACACCTTAGTCTATCTTGCCGATAATGCCGGCGAAGAAATTTTTGATAAACTGTATATTAAAACCTTAAAAACGCTTTTCCCTCAACTTGATATTTATTATTTTGTCCGAGGACGTCCTATCATCAATGATCTTACATGTAAAGATGCTTTGGCTTCAGGAATGAATGAAGTTGCAACGATTGTAGACAGTGGTGTTCCAACCCCTGGTTTGGTGCTAGAATTCATGCATCAAGAGGCTCGTACTCTTTTTGACAAGGCAGAGTGCATTATTGCTAAAGGTATGGGGAACTATGAATGTCTCGGCGAAATGAACACACATCCTACTTTCTTCTTATTCAAAGTAAAATGTGCGGTTGTCGCCAAGGCTGTTGGCGCTAGCCTTGGCGATATTATTTGTAGAAAAGGGTTTTAGTTACTTTACTTCTTGGTAGGCTTCATATAACTTCTGAACACCACTTTGAATTTGCTCTAACGTTGAATTGGTATAGTTGAGTCTTCCAAAAGAGCTGACACGTTTATCTGCAAAGAAGACGCTACCGGGTACAAAAGCGACCCCTTTCTTAATTGCGCTATCAAAGAGTTTCATGCTATCTGCACATTTTTTAAAATTGACCCAAATGAACATACCCCCTTCTGGCACAACAAATTCGATGCTGTCGCCAAAATAGTGATGCAAGGCATTAACCATGGCATCTCTTTTAGGACGATAATAATCCACTAAACGTGTAATATGTGCATTTAATTCACCATTTTTCATCATATACGCACAGATAAATTGAAAAAATTTAGAGTTTTGAAGGTCCGTACTCTCTTTACTGAGGGTTAATGCACTGATAATATCACTCGGCGCTTTTATCCAGCCAATACGAAAATCAGGGGCTAATGTTTTTGAAAATGTTCCCAAAGCAATTGTCAATTCAGGTAATAAATCAGCAAACGCAGTGGTTTGTTTTCCATCATAGCGCAGTGCTTCGTACGGGCTATCTTCGAGCAAAATGACCTGATATTTTTTAGCAAGGCGTACCACTTCTTCTCGATTTGCTAGGGTATAGGAATATCCTGTTGGGTTTTGAAAAATAGGAATGGTATAGAAAAATTTTGGTTTATTCTCTTTAAATAGTTTTTCTAACGCAACGGTATCCACCCCTGTTGAATGTAGTGGAGCCGCTTTAATATCGGCATCATACATATGAAACAGTCCTAATGCCGCTAGATAGCTTGGGTCTTCAACCACAATACAATCTTTCGCATCTAAAAATGTTTTACATACCAAATCCAGTCCTTGTTGTGAACCATTAGTGAGCATAATCTCTTTTGACGTTGTATGTTGATATTTTTTAGCAATTTCAACTTTAAGCGCTTCGACACCGGAAGCGTTGCTGTATTGAAAAAGACGGTTGTCTTGTGTTGCAAAAAGCTCCTTAGCGTATTTTTCAATATGCTCTCTTGGAAACAAAGCCGCATCAGGAAGTCCACCCGCAAAGGAGATAATGGTATTTTGTGCCGTTAAATCCAAAATGGTACGCGTAAACGACCTTGATGCGGTGGTGATGCGTTGTGCAAATTTGGTTTGCATTGTTATACCTTTAACGTTAATATGAGTGTGTTATTATAAGTTATAATGAATAGTTGTGCTACCAATAAAAAGAGATTATCTTTGTCCATTTGTGCTATAATTTTTTTATGAAACATAAGCACAGCACAAAAAATGACTATATTGAACGCGTAAACGAAGTTTTATGCTATATTCACGGCGATTTGCAAAAGAACTTTAGCGTCGAAGAATTGGCTCTGTTTGTCGCTATGTCGGTCTTTCATTTTAACCGTATCTTCAAAGAAATCGTCGGTGAGAGTGTTCATGCGTATATTAAACGCGTTAAATTAGAATATGCCGCAAATCTCTTGCTCTTTAACCCTGATGCCACGGTTACTCATATTATGCATGAAGTGGGGTTTTGTTCCAATGCCTCTTTTACACAAGCGTTTAAAGAGAATTTTGGTGTAACACCTACAAAGTGGCGCGAAGTGGATAGAGCGAATGAACATCGCGATTTTTCATTTATCGATAAACCTTTACATGTAAAAATAGCAATGATGCCTAGTTTCGAAGTCGCTTATGTAAGACATAAAGGGTATGACCGTAGTATTAAAATGGCATGGTTAAAATTACAAGAGTGGGCATTGCGCCATCAGGTTCATTTCGACGAACACGTGATGATTGGCTTGCACCATAGCAATCCACGCTTTGTCGAATCTTCAAAATGCCACTATGTTGCCTGTTTAGAGCTACCAAAAGAGCGCAAATTTTATCGCAATGCTGAAGTAGGCGTGATGAAAATTCCCCAAACATTTTGTGCTATTTTTTCATTGCAAGGCGTTTATGGAGATTTGAAAAAATATATGGACGTCATTTACCATGAATGGTTTCCCAAAAGCGACTATGAAAAGGCCTCTTTACCTTCTTTTGCTCTGTATCGGCAAAACCATTTTATTGACCCTTCTGAAACATTTGATTTGGATTTTTGTATTCCTGTACGATTTAAATAGATTTTTTTATGATTAATTACTCATCTTAAGCTGTGCGCAAACAAACCAAAGTTACAATCGTCTTAATATCACAAAAATGACACAAGGAGATTGTCCCATGAATACTTTACTACTGATTGTTCCGCTAGGCGTTGTATTTACGGTAGGTGCTTTTCTTATCTTTGAGCACAGAGCTATTAGTGCGAAAAAACGTAAAGAGGCTGAGGGATTGCCACCACCAAGTGTTGAAGATTTTTATGAGAAATTTAAACGCTATGATACGCTTCCTAATATGATTGGGTTCTTTGTGAGTAGCTACGTGATATCTTTAGCATTAGCAACCGTTCACTATGACCCAAGTTATGGGGTGTTGCATGCGCTCTCTTACATTTTTGCGACGACGTTTATTGGTACATTAATCATTTTTGGAATGAAATTAAAACGAAGTATCTTGGTGCAAGTATTTGCTTCATTTTTGTATGGAGCACCTCATATTATTGCAGCCGCTCTTGCTTTTTTAACACGTTATCTTATCGCATAATCAAAGGGTGCTTTTTGCACCCTTTTAGTCTTTTTGGGTTATAATTTGCCAAAAAGAGTACTCCATGAAATACCCTCCTATATTTATTACCGCCACGAATACGGATGTCGGTAAGACCTATACAACCCTTAAATTGCTTGAAACACTTTCTAAACAAGGCCTTAAAGTAGGGGTGATGAAGCCAATCGAAACAGGTGTGATCACACAACCTGAAGATGGCACTAAGCTTTTTGAAATGGCAAAACAGTATCATCCCTCTCTTGAAACATTGACCATCAAGGACATCGTTCCTTACCAATTTGAACTTCCCGCTGCACCTTATGTCGCCAAAGGAAGAAAAAAAATTGATTTAAATGTACTTCAAAATGCTTATGAAAAAATAGAAGCATTGTGTGATATCGTCTTAATAGAAGGTGCGGGAGGGCTCTTAGTGCCTATTGAAGAAGATTTTTACATGTATGATTTTATTAGGCTTTTTCAGGCAAAAACATTGCTTGTTGGGCATGACCAATTAGGTTGTATTAACGATATCTTACTGAATTTGCATCTCTTAGATAGTTTAGGCGTTGATGATTATGAGTGGTGTATCAATAGTAAAAGTGAAGCAAGTAAAGAGGCTTTCCAAAAAATTACTCTGCCTTTTTTAAAGAAACTATTTGGCAGAGTACTTTTTGTTCAAGACAATATGAAAACAATTGCAGAAAGCTTAGTAGCTAACCGAAACATTGATTCTGATAAACTCTAAAGGTTTATCAGAGTATTTTACAATCGTTTGATTTTTATAATTAGCGATATTGCGATAGCCCATAAATTTTTCAGAGCTTTTCTCTTCATAACGCGTGGTACAACGTCTCTCGGTTCTATACCCCGGAGGCGGTGTTTCATGTGAGTTTTGTTCTGCTAAATTTTTACCCACCAATGTACCGACGATAGCGCCACCGACAGTTGCCGCTGTTTTACCACTGCCTCCACCAACTTGGTGTCCTAAAATACCACCTGCGACACCGCCAATAACAGCCCCTACGGTGCCACTGCCGTCATTCGAAGAAGATTGTGGGGCATAATGCGTTTCAATTTGTTCATCCCAACACTCTTGATACGGCGTTCTGGTTGTGACCATTCGGTATTCTGGTTTGCTACTAATGACGCGCACATCCTCTTGAAAGCTCATTGTCTCCGCATAGAGGAGAGAACCTAAAAGTAGAAAGGAACCAGCAAAGATTTGTTTCATGTTATCTCCCTTTTTTGACGAATTTTAACACAGAGATATCAATGAAGTGTTAATGAAACTTACAGTCATCTTTTGTTAAAATTTTAATAGAATTATCAAGGAGCATTGCGTGAAGCATTTGATTAATACACGGGACTTTTCACTGGAAGAAGTAGAGCAAATCCTCGCACGAGCAAGTGAGTTTTTAGACGAAAAACCACGAGATATTTTGAAAAATAAAACCGTAATTACGATTTTTTTTGAAAATTCGACCCGAACACGTAGTAGCTTTGAAATCGCGGCAAAACGTCTTGGCGCGATGGTCGTAAGCCTTGATGTATCGCGCAGTTCTTCCAGCAAAGGTGAGACGTTATTTGATACTGCTGCTAACCTTGATGCAATGGGCCCTGATGCGATTGTTGTACGTCATAAAAGTTCAGGCGTTCCGCATATCTTAGCCAATTACGTTAATTGTCCTATCGTCAATGGTGGCGATGGAAGCCACGCACACCCCACGCAAGCTCTGTTAGATTTATTTACGATGAAGCGACATTTTGGCGACGTCAGAGGCAAAAAAGTTGCTATTGTCGGCGATATCAAAAATTCACGTGTGGCCAATAGCAATATCGAACTGCTTGCACGCATGGGTGTAGAAGTCATTCTTGTTGCTCCTCCTCATTTCTTACCACAAACCAATTTAAGAACGTATCATCGTATTGAAGATGTCATCGATGAGGTCAATGTCATCATGAGCCTTCGTACGCAAACCGAACGCCACGCCAATCAGATTTATGCTTCGTTAAAAGATTATGCCAATGATTTTTGTATTACGTCAAAACTGATGAAAGACCGCGACATCATCGTCTTACACCCAGGACCCGTGCATCGTAACGTTGATGTAGATGACTTTATGATGAAAGATCCTCGCTCAAAAATATTAGAACAAGTTAAAAACGGCGTAGCTGTGAGAATGGCTGTTTTGGAGAAGCTAATTGAACATTGAGTTTGCACAAAAACTCAATCAATTCGGTTGCACAAAAACACCGTTCTTTTTTGCCATTGATTATGCGGCAAAGCATTTTTATGTCAGCGAACTTGATGCTTTAGATGATGATATTTTCTTCTCTTTTGAACGTGATAGCAACGTTCAAGACCCTTTTACATGTAAAAACTTTTCATGGCATAAAACGTATCCTGATTATGCGTTGTATCAACAAAAAATCAATGCTATTCAGCGCGAAATTGAAGCGGGCAATACGTACGTATTAAATTTAACGGCTCAAACACATGTTGTGCCAAATGAGACAATGCTAACGCTTTTTCATGCAGCAAAAGCACCGTTTAAACTCTATTTTAAAGACCAATTTGTCTGCTTTTCGCCCGAGCGATTTGTCAAAATTGAACAAGATACCATCAGTACATTTCCTATGAAAGGCACGATTGATGCGAATCTCCCGCATGCTTCCAATCGCATTTTAGAGGATGAAAAAGAAAAAGCAGAGCATGTGATGGTGGTTGATCTTTTACGTAATGATTTATCAATGGTGGCAAAAAACGTTTGTGTGGAGCAGTTTCGCTACATTGATAAAATTCAAGCAGGTGAGAAAGAGTTGTTGCAGGTGAGTTCTAAAATCACAGGAAAATTAGACAACACTTGGCATGAAAAGGTTGGCGATATTCTTGCGACGTTACTGCCAGCAGGCTCTATCAGCGGGACGCCTAAAAAGAGTAGTGTGGCGATAATCGAAAAGATTGAAGGCTATGAGCGAGGTTTTTTTACGGGCGTCTTTGGTGTCTATGATGGCGTGTGTTTGGACAGTGCTGTGATGATTCGGTTTTTAGAAAAAACAGATGAAGGATTTGTCTTTAAAAGTGGTGGAGGCATTACGGCACTCAGTAATGCACAAAAAGAGTATGAGGAGTTGTGCGATAAAGTCTATATCCCGTTGCTTTGAGACACTCAAAGCTGTTGATGGTACGGTTCAGTACATGACTTATCATCAAGCTCGTTTTGAAAAAACGAGACAGCAACTTTATCAGGCTCATGATACGCTTGTATTAAGTGAATACCTTCAACCGCCTTCTGTGGGAACCTTCAGAGTGCGGGTTGAATATGACACGACGATACGCAAAGTTGAATATGTGCCTTATATCTCTCGAGAAATGAGGCGTTTTGCCTGTGTGGAAGCCTCTTTTTCGTATGCGTATAAATCGTGTAACCGAGAAGAACTTCATGCTGCGATAGTACCGAATGTGGATGATGTCATTTTTACATGTAAAGGGTTGTTGCAAGACACGTCCATCGCTAATATTGCTTTATGCATTGATGGAAGCTGGTACACACCCAAAAAGCCACTCTTGGAAGGCACAACACGGGCTAGATTATTGGAAAATGGCATGCTAAAGGCTGAAAGTTTAGACATGAAAAGCCTTCAAAAAGCGCAGAAATTTGCTATAATGAATGCTCTTATAGGATTTAGAATTATTGAAAATGTATTAATTAAGGAATAAGTTTTGAATTGGGATTTATCAGCACTGTATGAAAATGAAAAGGCACTTGAAGCCGATTTGCTCGATGCAAAAAATCGCGCAATCAGCTTTGAAAATGTGTGTAAAGGTAAGCTCAAAGAGTTACATGTCAATGAGTTTTTAGAATCAATTCGAGAATACGAGTCGATTAATGAAAAGCTTGGCCGCATCATGACATATGCTTTTTTGAAATTTGCCACCAACAGTGACAATGGTAGTTTCTATGCTAGATACCAACAAGAGCACAGCTCTATTGCTGAACATTTGCTCTTTTTTGAATTGGAATTTAACAAACTCGCAAAACCAAAACAAGAAGAGTTGATTGCTTCATCACCGCATTATAAATTTTATTTAGAATCGTTAATGGAAGAAAAACCCTACCAACTTTCACAAAAAGAAGAACGTATTCTCCTCAAAAAAGAGATGACATCAGGTTCTGCTTTTAGCCGTTTATTTGATGAGCATTTTAGCCGCCTCACATTCAGTTATGACGGGAAAAAACTCTCCGAAGAAGAGATACTTAGTAAACTGCAAGATGCAAATCGAGAGGTTCGTAAAAATGCTGCCAATGCGTTTACAAAAGGACTTAAGCCGCATCAACCTCTTTTGGGGTATATCTTCAATATGATTAAAACGGATTTGGCCAACGAGTGTGAGCTGCGAGGCTATAAAAATGCTGAACAACCGCGCCATCTCGATAATAAAATTACCCAAAAAAGCGTTGATGCCCTCATCAAAAGCGCGGAAGATAGTTTTCATTTGGTGCATGAATATTATGCCCTCAAAGCTAAATTGCTAGGGTTTGATACCTTGTATGAGTATGACCGTTATGCACCACTTGAAGATAAAGCATCTGAATACGATTTTGAAGCTTCAAAGAAAATTGTTTTAGAAGCGTTTAACCAGTTTAATCCTAAATTTTTTGAAATCGCTTCGATGGCATTTGAGCAAGGTTGGATTGATGTGTTCCCCAAAAACAAAAAACGAGGGGGCGCTTTTTCGCATCCTGCCACTCCTTCAACACATCCCTACGTACTTTTGAATCATACCAACACACGACGCGACTTATTTACGTTGGCGCATGAATTAGGACACGCCATTCACCAATACCTCTCCCGTGATGTGGGTTATCTTGCAAGCGATACTCCTCTGACAACTTCTGAAACGGCTTCTGTGTTTGCTGAAATGTTGGCGTTTGATGCTATCAAAGAAAATTTAACCTTGGATGAAAAACGCTCTTTATATGCCAGTAAAATTGAAGATATTTTTTCCACATTGTATCGCCAAATCAATTTTACGACATTCGAGCGAAAAGTACATGCGCATGAGGGAGAATTAGACCTATCTACGTTTAATCGTTATTGGATGGAAGAGAGCCAAAAAATGTTTGGCAAGAGTATAGAGCTGAGTTCTAATTATCATTTATGGTGGAGTTATATTCCACATTTTATTCATTCGCCTTTTTATTGTTATGCGTACAGTTATGGTCAATTACTTGTTTTAGCCCTTTATGGACTGTATAAAAAGAGCGATAAAGCACTGTTCGTTCAAAATTATACAAGTTTTCTAGCTGCTGGTGGCAGCCAAAGCCCTAAAGAGTTGATTAAAAAATTTGGCTTTGACATTGAAGATGAGCAATTTTGGCAACTGGGTATTGGTGAGATTGAAATTCTCTTACAAGAGTTTAAAGGAATGTGTGATGCTTGAAACATTGTTGGGTAGCGAAGAGTTCCATGGGTTAATGAAACAACATATCAAAGAAGTCCTTGAGTTATTACTAAAGCGTGGTGTGAATTTTTCTATTTTGACCAATATCTCCGATGTGAGCTTTGACCCAGCCTTGCCTGTTGAAATTAGTCAAAATTTCAAACCTATTACCATGTTTTTTCTTGCTGGATATACGTTTGAGAGTACACAGATTTATAATAACACGTTGAGTTTTGAAGCAGGCTTTGGAAATGATAATTTTGGCTCACTCGTGAGCTTCCCATTAGAAGCTATTTTGCAGATTATTGTTGAAGAGATTCCTGTCTTTATTAATCTCAGCACACCACCGCCAAAAGCTGCGGTAAAAGAGCCACAAGAGAATGGACTCAAACGCTCTATGAATGCGTTCTTGTCCAATCCTCATAATCAAAAATTGATGAAAAAGTAGCTTTACGAAGGTTTAATATCTTGTTTGCTCATCATGTAATTAATTACATTATCGATGAGTGCATCGTGTTTGCGATCTTTAATGTAGCAAAGATAGAGCATACGTGTTAATTTCAAGCCTTTCATCTTTGTTGTAAAGAGTTCACCTTTTTCAACTTCGTCCGCAACGATGTGTTTGGAAAGAATCGAAACGGTAGGAGTCTCTTCAATACTTGCTTTCATCAGTGTATTTTTTACAGCGGTTGAACTTGTGACAATACTTTTGACTTTAAAGCTTTTACAATCAATGTCCATTTTCTCAAATGTCTCATGGATGATTTTACGCGTGTTAGACTCTTCTTCTCTGCATATCCAGTTGTATGAGAGTAAATCTTCTTTTTTAACCAATTTTGGAAGCGGTGAACGACTGGTAATGACAAGCTCATCTTCAAGCCACTCACGGTAGATAATACCCTCTTGGAAGATAGGCGCTTCAATCAACGCTAAATCTACTTTTTTGTCCAGTAGTTTTTCTGTAATTTCTGCGGCATCTTCTACTTTGAGCATGACATTGTTTTTAATAGCTTCTTGAATGTCATTTAAAAAGTTTGGTAGGATGTAATTACCAATAACAGGCGATGCTCCTAATACAAAAATGACTTCTTTATTCACAAGGCGTAACATTTCTCTCTCAGCAGCTAAAAGATGCTTTTCGAGTTTTACGGCCATTTTAAAAAGCTCTTCCCCTGCGGTTGTGAGCTTAATACCATTTTTTTTACGATCAACAATTTGGATATCCAAATACTCTTCAAGTAATTTGATTTGTTGTGTGACCGCAGGTTGGCTAATGCCTAACTTTTTGGATGCTTTAGAAAAACTTTTTTCTCGCACAACGGTTAAAAAGGTTTCTACTTTAGAGAAATCTTTAAGCATAAAAAATCCTTCAGTATATATAAATTTATGTTACAACTTTTACTCATTATAACTAAAAATAATAGCAAAAACAATGACATTTTAGATTAGTTTTAAGATGACATGTTTAGTGCCTTTTGGGGCACACAGAGTTTGGCTTAAACTTTTTTCGCTATAATAAATAGAATTTATATCATCACAAAGTAGATAAACGATGCAAGATTTAGAGATGCTCAATGAATCACAACAAGATGCCATTAAATGTGTCGATGGACCTGTCCTTATCTTAGCAGGTGCAGGCAGTGGTAAAACCAAAACGATTACATCAAGACTAGCGTATTTACTTTCACTAGGAATTCCGCCTGCTAATACGCTCACGCTGACGTTTACCAATAAAGCAGCGAGTGAAATGCGTGAACGTGCGATGGCGATGATTGAAGAGCATACCTATCCTCCCTTACTCTGCACATTCCATAAATTTGGACTTCTTTTTTTAAAATTTCATATTGAAAAAATAGGACGTAAAAATAGTTTTGTTGTGATTGATACCGATGATAAAAAACGTATTTTAAAGAGTTTTAATACGAGTACGGAACTTCCAACCGGAATGATAGCCAGTGAGATTTCACGGTATAAAACTTCTTTGCTTGATCCTAAAACGGCCTGGGAAAAAGCAGAACAAAAAAGCTATCAAATAATTGCAAAATTGTATGAACAGTATGAAAATTACTTGCAAGAAAACAACCTTGTCGATTTTGATGATTTATTGGTATTGCCTTATAAAATTTTAGAATCCGATGAAGCATTGTGCGAACACGTGTCTCAACGGTATCAGTATATTATGGTTGATGAGTACCAAGATACCAACGAACTTCAATACAAGCTCCTTCGAAAGTTGTGCCATAACCACAATAATCTATGCGTGGTCGGTGATGATGACCAAAGTATTTACGGGTGGCGTGGTGCGAACATTAAAAATATTTTAGAATTTCATGAGTCATTTGAAAATGTCAAAATTGTCAAATTGGAAAAAAACTACCGTTCAACATCCCAAATTTTAAAAGCCGCCAATGATTTAATCGAGCACAACAGAAGTCGTATCGGAAAGGTCTTGGAGAGTACGAAAGGCGATGGAAAAGCAATTGAAGTCATGGACTCGCACGACGAAAATCAAGAGGCTTCAACGATTGCAAAACGCATCAAGAAGCTGATTCAAAGTGGGGTAAATCCAAAAGATATTGCTGTGTTATACCGTATCAATGCGCTCAGTCGTTCCCTCGAAGAAGGGCTCAACAAAGAGCAAATTCCTTACAATATGGTTGGTGGCGTGAAATTTTATGAAAGGGCTGAGGTTAAAGATGTCATTAGTTATTTAAGAATGATAGCCAATCCTCATGATGATTTTTCGATTAAACGCATTATAAACCGCCCGAAACGTGGTCTTGGCAAGGTGACGATTGAGCGCATCTTTAAAGCAGCCTACGATAACAGGCAATCGGTTTACGAATATATTACATGTAATGAAGCTACGATTGAAAAAGAAGCGACCAAAAAAGCCGCATTAGCACTCAAAGAGTTTGTCCAAAATATCGCGCATATGCAGAGCATTCAACAAAATTCGACGTACGATATGATTGATGCCATCGAAGAAGCGTTTGCGATTAAAGAGTATTATAACAACCAACCAGACTCGATTGAGCGTCTTTCGAACATTGATGAGTTTTATGGTCTTTTTAGAGACTATGTCAAACAAAACCCTCAAATGGGTGTTGATGATTTTCTCAATGAACTTGCCCTTCAAAGCGACCAAGACCAAATTGACAGTGAAAATATCTCGATTATGAGTATCCATGCGAGTAAAGGTTTGGAATTTGAATATCTCTTTGTCATTGGCTTAGAAGAGGGCTTTTTCCCTCTTATCGGCGATGGAAGTGATATTGAAGAGGAGCGCCGTTTAGGGTATGTTGCCATTACGCGTGCCAAGAAAGAATTGACGCTGAGTTTTTCTGGCAGTCGTTTCTACAAAGGACGTAGAACGGAACTGACCAAAAGTCGCTTTTTAAAAGAAGCCGGTGTGTGTGAGGGCAGTCTCATTTTGGAAAAAACCACTTCGTTTAAAAAAGGCGATTTGGTCAAACATAAAATTTTTGGGATAGGGCGTGTCACGGAAGTGAGTAAAGTGGGACGTGAGTTTAAATTGCAGATTAACTTTAGCGGCACACGAAGGGATATCTTGGCTTCATTTGTGGAGAAAATCTAGTGGATAACCGCCTTTTTGTTGCCTATAAGCCAGCAGGCATGGTTTCCAACCACTTTTTAAGCCGCATTAAAAGACGCTATAACATTAAAAAAGCGGGTTTTTCAGGAACGCTTGACCCTTTTGCGGAAGGTGTACTCATCATCGCTTTTGGGCAGTTTACAAAATTGTTTCGATTTTTAAAAAAAGCGCCAAAAACGTATCGTGCAACGCTTTGGATTGGAGCGAAGAGTCCGACGCTCGATAGTGAACAAATACAAAGCGTTCAAGAGATGATGCCGTTTCATCCTGATTCGATTCATTTTATTCTGAAGAGTTTAGTGGGCGAACTGACCTATCTTCCGCCAAAATATTCTGCCAAAAAGATTGAAGGGCAACGTGCGTATGATTTGGCCCGCAAAGAACAAGATTTTGAACTTCATGCAATAACGAGCAGGGTGTATGATTGCCACTTGGTGCATTATGCACACCCTTTTTTAACCTTTGAAATTACTATTTCTGAGGGTGGTTATATCCGAAGTATTGGCGAGATGATTGCCCAAAAATTAGGATTTGACGGTTGCTTAAGCGCGTTAAATCGCCTCAATGAAGGGAAGTTTTTTTACCAAGACGAGCTAGAATTAGACCCATTGGCGTACCTAGATGTTGAAAAAAATGAGTATTTAGGCGATAAAAACGATATATTATTGGGCAGAAAGCTTTTGGTTGAGCATTTTGCAAATCAAACGGAGGGCATCTATCAATTAGTCATTGATGAAATGCTCAGTATTGTGCAAATCAGCGCAAATGGAGTAGAATATTTACTCAATTTACTATCGCTTAAAAAGGCGTAATCATGTTAATACTTACACGAAAAATTGGCGAAGGTGTTGTTTTGAATGAAAACATCACTGTCAAAGTCATTGAAATATCAAAAGGTGTTGTAAAATTGGGCTTTGAAGCACCCAAAGATATGTTGATCTTGCGCGAAGAATTGGCACATGCCATTAAACAAACGAATATTGAAGCTAGTAAAAGCATTAGCTCAGATGCCCTATTAAGTTTGAGCCAAAAGTTAAAATAATGCAGTATCAAGCCATTGCTAAAGTCAATATTTTTCTCAAAATTACAGGAACTCGTGGTCACTACCATGAGTTAAATTCACGCTTTATGCGTGTGCATTCATTATACGATACCTTAGAATTTGTACCTAAATGCACGCAAGAGCCTTTTGAGCTGCGTGGAGATTTTAATTGTGCCTTAGAGCACAACACCGTGTATAAGATTTTTTTAGCGTTACAAAAAGCAGGTTTTGCCAAAGAGGTAACCTCTGTCATGCAAGAATACGCTTTACATGTAAAAAAAATGATTCCAACAGGTGCGGGGCTTGGTGGCGGTAGTAGTGACGCGGCCACCTTTTTAAAGATGCTTAGTGATGTCGGTGGCTTGAAACTGAGTATCCGCGAAAAAATGGAGATAGGCTCGTCCGTAGGAGCCGATGTTGCTTTTTTTGCCTCTGAGTATGCGAGTGCAAATGTACGTGGTATTGGTGAGATTGTTGAGAAGTTCGATGAAGAAGCATTGCCCATTGAGGTCTTTACCCCGCCAATTGCTTGTAATACGGCACATGTTTATCAAACATTTCGGGAATATTTTTTGCAATCTATTCAGCCTGAATTAGCTCAAGAGATGATGCATCTTAAGAGTGTTGATATATTAAAATCTTATACCAAAGAAGCCCTCAATGACCTTTTTGCCGCTTCTTTGAAAGCTTACCCTGCGCTTGAAGCTTTTGCCAAAGATGGCTGGTTTTTCAGTGGTAGCGGAAGCAGTTTTTTTAAAATTGTGGAGAGATAAAGATGGGCGAACCTGTTGCACGCAATAAAAAAGCGTTTCATGATTATGAAATTTTAGAAAAGTTAGAAGCGGGAATGGTTCTTCAAGGCAGTGAAGTTAAAGCCCTCAGGCAAGGTCGGGTAAATCTCAAAGATTCGTTTGTCAAAATTATCAAAGGCGAAGCCTTTTTACTCAATGCGCATATTTCGCATTTATCGACGGCAAATCTAAATTATGCGCCGAATGAAAGAGCTCCTCGAAAGCTCTTGTTGCATATGAAACAGTTGCGTAAGTGGGATATGAAAGTCGCTAAAGATGGTCTGACGATAGTGCCATTAGCCATTTATTTCAATGCCAAAAATCTTGCGAAAATTGAGATTGCTTTGGCACGCGGAAAGAATGAGCACGACAAACGAGAGAGTCTTAAAGAGAAAGATGCCGCACGTGAAGCTAAAACGGCAATCAAAAATCATCTTTATAAAGAGTAATTTACAAATCATTTATGCAAAACTTGTAAAATTAAGCATGAAGAAACAGAGGATAGGAACATGAAACAACTCAAAACCATAATAATAGCCTTGATGGCACTTCTTTTTTTAGTCGGATGTGGCTCAGAACCTGCTAAAAATGTCACAAATGTCATTGAGACATACAAAGATGGCGATAAAGTAGAGTTAAAAAGCGTTTCAGGAGCAAAAATAACACTTTTGCGTAAAAACGGCGGCTTTGTCATTGAAGATGATGAAGAAAAAATTATCATGTTTGATATTTTTGGTACATTTTGTGCACCGTGTCAAGAAGAAGCACCTGCTTTGATGGACTTTCAGTTGCAAAATAGTGATGATGTGATGCTCATTGGACTTAATTTTTTTGAAGAGGTGAGTGATGAGTATGTTGTCGAAAATTTTGCAGCAAAATATAACGCTTATTATTTTATCAGTAATGCACCGACGAATAAAAAGCTTGTTCAGACGATATTAAGTGATATAAAATACAAAGAGACGCTTCAAGTTCCTTTTAAAGTGATTTTAAAAGATGGGGCATATCAAAAAATAACCGATATCTATAACAACAATCCTGAGAATAAATTTTATCTTGGGAAAGTTGGTTTGGATATCATTCAAAAAGATATTGATAAATTAACAGCAAAATAGAGGTCAATAGATGCCCAAACAGCAAAGCGAGTTTCAAAACGAAGTCATCGAAGAGAATGAGATAAAAGAGCCGCGTTTGTACAAAGTGTTACTTCTCAACGATGATTATAGCAGTATGGATTTTGTCATTAAAGTGTTAATGCAAATCTTCCATCACAGTTTTGAGAAAGCGACGGAGATTATGCTGAGTGTCCATGAGCAAGGCAAAGGGTTGTGTGGGGTCTATGTGCATGAGATAGCTGAAACAAAAGTGGAATGTGTACGCAAAATGGCAAAAGAGGAAAAATTTCCACTTCGTGCTATCATGGAAGAGGCGTAACAGTACCAAATATGAGGCTAGCGCTTTGGGTGAGCTTTGGCAAAAAAGCGTGTAAAAGAAAAATTTTCTGCTTCGAAAGAGGCAAGCTTTAGCGCCACAGCGGTTAGCGTAACCTAGTGGGCTTCGCTCAGAAAGCGTGTAAAAATAATATCCAAAGGAGTCGATTATGGTTAGCCAAGAACTCAATTTCGTTTTTAACGATGCAATAGCGTTTGTGCGCAAACATCGCTATGAATATATTACCGTTGATCATCTCTTTTTTGCGATGCTAAGTAACGAGCATATCGTAGAACTTTTGATTCGTTGTGGACTCAGTATCACATTCTTGCAACGCTCTATGGAAAAATATTTTATTGCAAATCCGCAGGTCGTTCCTAGCGAAGAGAGCTATGAACCTGTCGAAACAGTCGCTCTTACCCGTGTTATCGAATCCATGATGTTACATGTAAAAAGTGCTGGTAAGACAGAAGCCAATGTGTATGACCTCCTTATTTCTATTATGGATGAAAATAATGCCTTTTGCGTCTCTTTGTTATTGCAACACGGTGTCGATAAGCTTCTGATTATTGAAGAAGTCACGGCTTTAACATCGCCTCAACATAAAGAAGATAGCAATGGCGATGAAAAAGAGAGCGCTTTAGGAAAATACACACTGGATTTAATCGCTCTTTCGAAACAGAACCAAATAGACCCTCTTATTGGTCGAATTGATGAAGTCGGGCGCGTGATGCAAGTCTTATGTCGCAGAAAGAAAAATAATCCTCTTTTAGTGGGTGAGCCAGGCGTGGGTAAAACAGCCATTGTTGAAGGACTTGCCAAAAAAATCAGCGAAGGCAGTGTCCCTGCCATTCTTAAAAATACCGCTGTCTATGCTCTTGATATGGGAGCCTTGCTTTCAGGAACGAAATACCGAGGAGACTTTGAAAAACGTCTCAAAGAGATTTTAAATGAGTTAGAAAACCGCAAAGGCTCTATCTTATTTATTGATGAAATTCATACAATTGTTGGTGCGGGAGCGACCGGTGGTGGCTCAATGGATTTGTCCAATTTACTCAAACCTGCTCTTGCCTCTGGAAAAATTCGTTGTATCGGAGCAACGACGTATGGTGAATTTAGAAACTTTTTCGATAAAGATAAAGCACTGAGCCGCCGTTTTGCAAAAATAGATGTTTTAGAGCCTAGCATTGAAGATTCGTTTTTGATTCTTAAAGGGCTTAAAGGCAGTTATGAAAAACACCATGGTGTTAAATACCCGACGGAAGTCATCAGAGCTTCGGTTGAGTTAGCGAAAAAATACATCCACGATAAATTTTTACCGGATTCTGCCATTGATTTGATTGATGAAGTGGGTGCTTCTTTTCATTTGGCGAAAAAACGTAAAAAAATTGTTGAGATGAGCGACCTTGAAGGGGTGCTCTCTAAAATCGCCAATATTCCAAGTAGAAGCGTGACCAAAGATGAAGGCGAGGTAATGCAGCATTTAGAAGTAAACCTCAAAGCAAAAATCTTTGGACAAGATAAAGCAATTGAAACCCTTGCTAAAGCAATTAAGCGTAGCCGTGCAGGCCTTGGCAATCCCACATCGCCGATTGGAGCGTTTTTATTTGCAGGTCCAACGGGTGTGGGTAAAACGGAAGTGGCGAAACAACTCGCTTTTGAATTAGGTGTTCATTTTGAACGCTACGATATGAGCGAATATATGGAAAAACATACCGTGAGCAGACTTATTGGTGCGCCTCCTGGGTATGTAGGCTACGATGAGGGTGGACAGCTCAGTGAGGCGATTAAAAAACACCCTTATACGGTTTTGTTGTTGGATGAGATTGAAAAAGCGCATCCGGATATGCTCAATATCTTATTACAGATTTTTGACAGTGCCACTTTGACGGATAACAATGGTACGAAGATTGATTTTCGCAATGTCATTATTATTATGACGTCTAATCTTGGAACAAAAGAAGCACCGACGCTTGGCTTTACGAAGAGTGAAAGCTCACAAACGGATCATGCCATTAAAGATTTCTTCTCCCCTGAGTTTAGAAACCGTTTGGATGATGTTATTCATTTTGCACCGCTTAGCGAAGAGATTATGATTCATATCGTTGAAAAAATGCTCAATGAACTCACCGAACAGCTTAAGTCAAAACATGTGGAAATTGTAGCGACCTTAGCGGCTAAAAAATACCTCGCCAATGAGGGGTATAGTAAAGAGATGGGTGCGCGTGTGATGCGCCGTGTCATTCAAGAGATGATTAAAACACCGCTTTCAGAAGAGGTTCTCTTTGGTAAACTCAAAGAAGGTGGTGTATGTAAAATTGACTATAAGTCGAAAAAATTGGTTTTTGAATACAGCGGTGGCAAATAAGATTCTTATTCCTCAATTGCATCCGCTTGATTTCACGTTTCCAAATCCCTCGGATGCAAGTTCTGAGGGGCTTTTGGCGTGGGGTGGAGATTTAAAGCCTGAACGACTGCTTCGTGCCTATTCTAGGGGAATTTTTCCTTGGTTTAACGAGGGCGACCCTATTTTGTGGTGGTCACCTAATCCTCGGTTAATTTTGTATCCCACTTCAATTAAAATCTCAAAAAGCCTTCATAAAAGCATGAAACATTTCGAGATACGTTATGACACGTGTTTTGAAGCAGTAATGCGACAATGCCTTGAAACGAGACTTGAAAAAGGGCAAAAAAGTTGGATAAGTGAAAGGTTGATTGAGGCATTTTGCTTTTTACATGTAAAAGGGTTTGCTCATTCGGTGGAGACGTTTTTTGAAGGGAAATTAGTCGGTGGACTTTATGGTCTTTATCTTGGTGGCATGTTCTGCGGTGAGTCGATGTTTTCCATCAAAAACGATGCATCTAAAGCTGCGATGGTAGGACTGTGTCAAAAAATAGAACAACTTGATGGTGATTTTATTGATTGCCAATTGCCAACGGAGCATTTAAAATCCATGGGCGCAATAGAAATAGCGCGCGAGGATTTTTTAGAATACATTGAAAAAGCGCTTGAAAAAAAACAAATTAATGAGTGGCAATGATAGAACACATCGCTCCAATATTTTTATTTGTTGCGCTTGGCTATGCTTTTAAACGTATCAAGCATGATATTTCAGAGTCATTAACCGAATTTGTAATTTATTTTTCTTTACCTGCCTTAGCTCTTGCCAAGATTCGTAATTTAACGTTTAATCAAGAAATTATTGAGTTGATTGTGATTGCGTATGTTGCGATGGGAATTTCTTTAATCTTGTCGTATGGCGCAGGGCGATATATGAAGCTTTCCAAAAAAGATACGGCAACTTTGATGGTTGTTGCAACTTTTGGAAATACGGCGTTTGTTGGATTTTCTTACATTGAGTCTCTCTATTCGTTAGACCATGTTGTGTATGCTTTGGTGTATGACCAGATTGGCAGTTTTATTGCACTTTTAACCGTGGGCGTTCTTATGATTGCGTGGGGTGGCGAACAAGAGAGAAGTGTGAAAGCTATCGCAAAGCAAGTCTTTTTTTCTCCGCCCTTATTGGCAATTATTGCAGCGCTTTATTTTCATGGAACGCTTTTCCCTTCTTTTATAGAGGTGATGCTTGATAAATTTCAAGTGACGCTCATTCCTTTAGTCACGACTATTGTTGGAATGAAGCTTGATTTTCGCTCTTTAGGGCTTTATATGCAAGAGAATCTTGTAGCACTTTTAATTAAAATGGTTTTAACGCCTTTGGTGATATTGGTTCTCCTGAGATTATTTTCAGATATGTCGCTGCCTTGGGTTCGCGTAACGTTTTTAGAGACAGCAATGCCGCCTATGACAATGGCGGTTGTCTTTGCCATCAGAGGTGGACTTAATAAAGATTTGGCTATTAATGCGCTTGCATTAGGTATTTTAGTCTCATTTGTGAGTATTGGGCTTTGGAATAGCATTATCTCTTAGCTTAGGCACTTTATATAAGGTTGATTTATACAAAAGAGGGTATGATACTCCTTGGAATATATGCGGTGGGTTTGCAAAAACCTTGGTTCAATCTTTTACTTTTATTTTATGTTTCATATCTTCTAGAAACCATAAATGGAAAACAAAAGGATGGAAAACAAGTTTTCAGACTTTATGCTTGAGACGCTTTGCGTGAAAGCATAAAATTTTTTAAAAACAAGCGTTTTTGAAAAGTGTGTTTGAAAACAGGAAAACAAAGAAATGGAAAACAAAAATGGAACACACAAAACACTACCTTTTTACTTCAGAAGTCGTTAGTCCAGGTCACCCTGACAAATGTGCGGATATTATCGCAGACAGTATCGTGGATGCATTGTTAATTGCTGATAGCAATTCACGCGTTGCCAGCGAAGTATTTGTCGCAGGTAAACATGTCATTATTGGTGGCGAAGTTGCGACCAAAAGTATTCTTTCGTTTCAAGATTACGAGACGATTGTTAAAAATGCGTTGGCAAAAATTGGTTACGATGGAAAATCAGCTTTTACGAAAGAGCAATGCCTTCATCCTGATGAAGTGAAAGTGCAAGTTCTTTTAAACCAACAAAGCAGCGATATTAATCAAGGTGTCGATCAAGAAAGTGGTGAGATAGGTGCGGGCGATCAAGGCATTATGTTTGGATTTGCCTCTTCTGAAACAGCTGATTTCATGCCAGCAGCCATTTCGTATGCCAGAATGCTATGCGATAAAGTTTATAATTATGCACTGACGCATAACCACAAATTAGGTGTTGATATTAAAACCCAAGTTACGGTTGATTACGGTACAAAACAAAATTTTGAAGAGTGTAAACCTCAAAAAATTCATACCATTGTTGTCTCTGCACCTTCAAATGAAAATATGCCTATTGAAGAGGTGCGTACGCTGATTAAAGGGTTGATTGACGATACGGGATTGCCACCTGAATTATACGACCCAAATGATACGATTATCCATATTAACCCAACAGGTCGTTATGTCAATCACAGTTCACTTCACGATTCAGGTTTGACAGGCCGTAAACTCATTGTCGATAGTTTTGGCGGATATGCTCCTATTGGCGGTGGTGCGCAATCCAGTAAAGATTATACAAAAGTAGATCGTAGCGGATTGTATGCCGGACGTTGGATTGCTAAACATATCGTTGCCGCTGGGCTTGCCAAAAAATGCTCCGTGCAACTCTCATATGCTATTGGTGTAGCAAAACCTGTTTCGGTATCGGTAGATACTTTTGGAACATACACCAGTATCAGTGATGATGAACTCTCAAACTTTGTTCTTGAAACATTTAGTCTCACTCCTCGCTGGATTACCAATAAATTTAGCCTCGATAAACCAAGTACGGATACCTTCTTATACGCAGATGTTGCGGCACGCGGACAAGTCGGTCAAAGTGATTATCCTTGGGAGCAATTAGACGCATTGGAACTTTTCAAAGCTCTTAAAAAATAAGAATTTCTTTTTACATGTAAAGAGGGTGGAAACACCTTTTTTACGGTAAAATGACTCCGCTTTTGCCACTGTTGGCACTGTGATAAATCACGGTATTGTATTTTCTTGCATAGTAGCGAAGAAGTAGATGTTGGAGCGTTTGTTCAATGGATGGACTAAACCATGCGTTGTTACTAATGGCTATCATCTGTTTTGGATGCCCCTCATAGAGTTCATCTTTGGTCGCTTCAAAACAGATAGCACTGCGAAATGCCATCCCTTTGAGTTCAAAATCTTGTGGTGCTTTTGCTTTTTGATAATCTTTTGCCCCGTCAAAAAAGAGTTTATTGATAATTTCTACAATAAATGAAGGAAAAGGTACCTCTTCACCAAAAGGGACGAGAATAATTTTATGAGCAATTTGCATTTTACCGTTGTGAAAAAAATATGAAGAGTTAAAAAATCCTTTGTCTTCTTCGTACGTTAAAGCTCCCGTAACAATGCTAATGTGTTTTGAATACTCTTTTAAGTGTTCAATTAAACGAGGCGCTTTGTTGAGGTAAAGAGGAAAAGCACTCTCTGGTAGAACAATGAGTTCTTTGCCTTGCGCAATTGCTTGGTCAATAAGTTCAAAATTAAGATCAATAGCGTCTTGTTGATATTTCGCATCCCAGCGCTCAGATTGGGGGATGTGAATTTGGGGTAATGCAACATCAATTTGAGGCGCTTCAACATGCGGCGTTACATAAGAGAGTGAGCCAAGCAGTGGAATAAGCGCAACACTTTTAGACCATTTTGGCAACGTTTTTAGCGTTGCAATTGCCACTAAGAAAAGAGCCAATGCCCACCACGTTGGAACCATATAACTGTCTATGAAGAGAAGCTCTAGCTTAAACCAGTTAAATCCAAAAGGGTCAATAAAACTGATGCCAGTGAGTAAGATTGCTTGAAGATAGGTAAATGTAGTGATTCTAGCTATCACCCAAAATAAAAATCCATAACATGCGGCAACACCGATAATAATCAAAGGGATTAAAAAAGCAAGGTTATAATAGACAAAGCTAAAGCTAATCCAATAGAACCATAAAAGTCCTGTGAAAAAACCGCTCCAAAACCAAACAACACGATTTTCCCCTAAAAGCAAGTAAAATCCAAGAGCCGCAAAGAGGGAATTTAGAATGAGGATGCTGAGGTTAAAATAACTAAGATAGATAAATGCTGAGAGACAAAGTGCTATGACAAAGGCTTTTATTATATAAATGCGTGTAAAATAAGTATCTAAAATTTTTTTCACAAAGGATTTCCATGCAAGGTTCTGCAAATTTAGTCTCTTCTTTACTTCCACTCGTCGTTCTTTTCGCGATTTTTTATTTTCTTGTGATTAGGCCTCAACAAAAACAGGTTAAAAAACACAAAGAGATGTTAGATACTCTCAAAAAAGGCGACAAAGTTGTTACCAATGGTGGTTTGATCTGTGAAGTTGTAAAACCTGATGAAGATTCTATCAAAGTTAAGCTTAATGATGAAGGCGTGACTGTCAAGATTGCAAGAGATTATATCGCAAAGAGAATCGATGAGTAGTGGCAAATTTAACTACCGTTTAGTCATTTTTTTAATAGCGGTAATTCTAGGAGTAGGCATGTCAATGCCTACTTTTTTACAGACGCAAAAAGGTGCTAAAGTTTCGCTAGGTCTTGATTTACAAGGCGGCCTTCATATGCTTTTAGGTGTTAAAACCGATGAAGCGATAAAATCTAAAGTAAAATCGATTGCCTCTAGTATTAAATTCTTTTCGCAAAGCAATGACATTATCATTGATGACTTTCGTCTTGATGAAGAGGTGCTCTCTTTTACACTTCTTGACAAAGATGAAGAGAAAAAACTCGATGGTATGCTCAAAACTGTCAGTGGTTTGCAAATCAATAAAGAGGCTTTGCACTACACACTCTCTTTAAGTGACAAAGAGAAAGAGTTGATTAAAGAGTATGCCATTACTCAAGCGGTAGAGACGATTCGTAATCGTTTGGACCAATTTGGTTTGGCGGAGCCCAATGTTGCTAAACAGGGCACGGATAAAATCTTAGTCGAACTTCCAGGTGTTAAAAATGCTGAAGATGAGCAACGCGCACGTGAATTGATTGCTAAGGCCGCTCATTTACAATTAATGGCAGTGGATGAAAAACGAAAAGACCGTGCAAATACCATGAGCCCAACCGAAGCAGCACAATACGGCGATGTCATTTTAGGCGATGCCAGAGGCGATTCTATCCGCCATATCTTAAAAGAGATTCCTATTTTAGATGGTAGCATGCTTACCGATGCTAAAGTTGGTTTCAGCCAAATGCAACAACCTGTTATTAATTTTACCCTGAATTCAGAAGGTGCAAAAATATTTGGTGATTTCACAGCCAATAACATTGGAAATCGTCTTGCCATTGTTTTAGATAATAAAGTCTATTCAGACCCAGTGATTCGTGAACGTATTGGTGGTGGTAGCGGTCAAATTAGCGGTGGATTTAGCGTTAAAGAGGCACATGACGTGGCGATTGCACTTCGTAGTGGCGCTCTTTTAGCCCCCGTAACATTACTCGAAAAACGCAGCGTTGGACCTTCTTTGGGTGCTGATAGTATTAAGGCGAGTCTTCTTGCATTAATCTCTGGTTTTATGTTGGTTTCTGTTTTTATGTTATTTTACTACCGTTTGGCAGGTGTTATTGCCAATATTGCGTTAATTGTCAATCTCTTTTTATTGATTGCTATTATGGCTCTTTTTGGCGCAACCCTCACGCTTCCTGGTATGGCGGGTATCGTCTTGACCATTGGTATGGCCGTTGATGCCAACGTTATTATTAACGAGCGTATCAGAGAGCTGTTGCGGCAGGGTCTTCCTATGAAGCAAGCTATTGAACATGGTTATGAAAATGCAATGAGCGCTATTTTAGACAGTAATATTACATCTATTATTACATCTGTTTTATTGTATGTGTATGGCACAGGCCCCATTAAAGGCTTTGCAATCAGTACGGCGATAGGTATTAGTGTATCAATGCTAACAGCAATTTTAGGTACACATGGAATATACGACTACTTTATGCCGCGTATTGAAAAAAGTAAAAACCTCTCCTTGTGGTTTGGTATGAAGAGGAGTCATTAATGGAGTTTTTTTCACATCATAAAATTTACAATTTTATGAAATTAAGCCGTTTTTTTCTGGTAACAACATTGAGCTTAGCAATCTTGTCTATTGCTGTTTTTTTTACAAAAGGTTTAACCTACGGTATTGATTTTTCTGGTGGTACGATTGTTCAATTAAAATATGAGCATAAAGCACCTATTGATCAGATTAGAACGGATTTAGCAAAAGATAAGATGTTCTCCGATGCGCTGATTACGGAATTTGGCTCTCCTGAAGAGGTTCAAATCCGTTTTGCAACCACTACGGGTGGGGTTAGTGAAGATGTGGGTGATCATGTCCGAACACTGTTGAAAGAGACTGGAACCTTTGATGTCCGTAAAGTTGATATTGTGGGTCCAAAAGTAGGTGGTGAATTAAGGCAAAAAGGTATTATGGCTGCTGTTTTAAGTATGCTAGGTATCATGGTGTATGTTGCCGTTCGCTTTGAATGGACTTTTGCGGTTGCTTCTATTATTACCTTGGTGCACGATGTCGCTATTACCGTGGGTGTATTAATCCTTTGCCATATTGAAATGAGCTTGGATGTTTTAGCCGCTATTTTGACACTGATTGGTTATTCGATTAATGATACTATTATTATTTATGACCGTATTCGTGAAGAGCTTAAAACCACAAAAGAGACGGATTTAATGAATGTCATTAATACTTCGGTTTCTAAAACATTGTCTCGAACAATTTTAACGGTTTTAACTGTGTTTTTCGTTGTTTTTACCTTGTATGTGTTTGGTGGAAAAATTATTCACGGATTTAGCTTTACGATGTTGATAGGTCTAATTATTGGTAGTTATAGTTCAATTTTTATTTCAGCTCCTTTTATTAGTGTTTTAGGTTTTAGTATTGAAAAATATAAAAACAAACTTGCACTCAAAGAGAAAAATAGAGTTGAAAAAGAGAAAATGCGTTCAATGTATGAAAAAGGTACCGTTTAATTCGGGATGGAGTAGAGATGTTATATAACCCTTTAGAACTTGAAAATAAATGGCAAAAAAGATGGCATGAAACCAACGCTTTTGAGCCACAAAATGATTTTACAAAAAAGAAAAAATATATTTTAAGTATGTTTCCGTACCCAAGCGGACGTATTCATATGGGGCATGTTCGTAACTATACGATTGGTGATGCCATTGCTAGGCATCATCGTAAAAATGGCTTCAATGTGTTACACCCCATTGGTTGGGACAGCTTTGGTATGCCTGCTGAAAATGCAGCGATTAAGCATGGGGTTCATCCTAAAAAATGGACGTATGAAAATATTGATTATATGCGTAAAGAGCTCTCTTCTTTAGGTTTGTCTTTCTCAACAACCAGAGAATTTGCTGCAAGCGATACGCTTTACACCAAACATGAACAGCGTATTTTTATTGAAATGTTTAATAAAGGCTTGGTCTATCAAAAAAGCGCAACACTAAATTGGTGCAATACCTGTCAAACGGTTCTTGCAAATGAACAAGTTGAAGAGGGATGTTGTTGGCGATGTGATAATCCCGTAGAACAGCGACTACTTCCAGGTTATTACCTTAAAATTACGCAGTACGCGCAAGAATTATTGGATGATTGTGAAAAATTACGAGCAGGCTGGCCAAGTCAAGTTCTAACAATGCAAGAAAATTGGATTGGACGAAGTGAAGGTTTAGAATTTACTTTTTCTTTATCTCCTGAGTCAAAGGCAAAATTAAACGGTCAATTTGAAGGGTATAATGTTTTTACAACGCGTCCTGATACCATTTATGGTGTCAGTTATTCTGCGTTAGCTCCTGAACATCCTATTGTGAATTATCTGATTGAACACAAACTGTTAAGTGAAGCAAAAATTGCACAGATAAAAGAGATGCAACGTGTTGGGGCAAGAGAACGCGCTCAAGCGCAAAAAGAGGGTGTTAGTTTAGAGATTGATGTCGTTCATCCTTTAACTGGGCAAAATGTTCCTGTATGGGTAGCAAATTTTGTTTTGATTGAGTACGGTGGAGGCGCTGTTATGGCCGTTCCTGCTCATGATGAGCGAGATTTTGAATTTGCCCAAAAATACAATTTGCCAATTATTCAAAGCATTGAAAATGCAACACCATTTGATGGAACCTCTGCAACAACGGAGTATGGTACGCTTGTTAATTCGGGAGAATTTAGCGGACTTGATTCCAAAAGTGCTCAAAAGAAGATTATTGCTCATTTTGAAGCGCAAAAAAGAGGTACAAAAGTTATCAACTATAAACTTCGTGATTGGGGAATTAGTCGCCAACGCTATTGGGGTGCTCCGATTCCAATGATACATTGTCCTAAATGTGGGTTGGTTCCTGAAAAATTTGAAAATTTACCAGTAGCGCTTCCTGATGATGTTGAGATTAAAGGTGAAGGCAATCCTTTAGACAAACATCCCACCTGGAAATTTACAAAATGCTCTTGTTGTGGTGAAGATGCAATTCGTGAAACCGATACGATGGATACTTTTTTCCAATCCAGTTGGTACTTTCTGCGTTATACCACTGACCCTTCGTTTTGGAACGATGTTCCGTTTGATCAAGCCAGTGCAAACTATTGGATGAATGTTGATCAATACATCGGTGGTATCGAACATGCGATTTTACATCTTTTATATTCACGTTTTTTTACGAAAGTGTTGCGTGATTTAGGCTATGTCAATTGTGATGAGCCGTTTGCTAATTTATTGACACAAGGTATGGTGCTTAAAGACGGTTCTAAAATGAGTAAAAGTAAAGGCAATACGGTTGATCCTGATGCAATTATCAAAACGTATGGTGCCGATACCGCACGTCTTTTTATTCTGTTTGCCGCGCCACCTCAAAAAGAACTCGAATGGAACGATAGCGCTGTTGAAGGTGCTTTTAGATTCATTAAACGTTTCGCTCAAAAAAGTGAAAATGTTTTTACATGTAAAACTATTCCGAGCATCGACCATAACGTACTTTCTAAAGAAGCAAAGTATGCACGTAAAAAGGTCTATGAAGCCGTTAAAAAATCCAATGAGATTTTTGAAGGTAGTTATACGTTTAATACATTAATTGCCGCTTGTATGGAAGCGTTAAATGCTTTAAGCGACCAAGAGAGTCAAGAGGTCTGGACGGAAGGGTATTTTATTCTTCTTAATCTTTTAGAACCGGTCATCCCTCATATTTGTTGGGAAATGAGTGAGTCACTTTTTGGATGTACAAACTTTGCACCTATTGTGATGAAAGAAGAAGTTTTTGTAACAGACAGTATGATTTTGGCTGTAACGGTTAATGGTAAAAAACGTTCAGAAATAGAAGTCCCAACATCTATTGGCAAAGACGAAGCCTTGAAACTTGGAAAAGAGAGTGTTTCAAAATGGCTTGATGGTGCTGAACTTATTAAAGAGATTTATGTTCCTAACAAATTGATTAATCTGGTGGTAAAATAATATGAAACAGCTTTTTCTTGGATTTTTAATGCTGATACTTATAAGTGGATGTGGTTATAAACCCACTGCTTATTATGCAAAACAAGCACTGGGCTCTAAAATTTATGCCGAAGTTACCATATCGCGCCAAGATCCAAGAAACAGCGTTATTATTAAAGATGCTGTGAATGAAGCTGTCGTAAGCCGTTTTAGTGCAAAACTTGTTTCAAAAGAAGATGCTGATACAATCTTAAAAGTGCGTATTAATAAAACGTCCTTTTCACCGACCATTTATGACTTATACGGATATGTTATTGCCTATAAAGCAACGGTTGAGTTAGCCTTTGAGTATGAAAACACCAATGGTAAAGTTGAAAAATTACGAGCAACTGGTGAATACGATTTTACGATTGATTCTAACAGTGTTATCTCTGATACTAATCGCTTTGAAGCGATTAAGTCCGCTGCAAATGATGCTTTAGACGAATTTGTTTCTAAAATTGCGATCAAAGGACTCCGCAATGGCAACAACAATCAATGAAATTATCAAAGAGACATTAGAGCTTATTAAAGCGGAACATCTTAATCTCACGCCTGATAATTATGCCAAAATGTTTTGTAAAGTGGCCAAACAAAAAGGCGTTATTGTCGAAGATTGCCAAAAAGTAGATAAATATACTAAAAAACTGGACGCAAGTATCGTAACCGATATGAAGCGTTTTAATATCAGTTCAGTCGATGAATTGCTCTCTTTTTTAGTTGCAAAATTAAACCGTGCGAATGAGGGCGATACGCTTAAAATGATTAATGCGTTATCGATTTTAAGTAAAAGGGTTTTGCAAGCCATTACCCTTTTACACGATGCAAAAGCAACGAATTTGGCGAATGCTTCACTGGAGCGTTTGGATTTTCATCAAAATGTGCAATCCATTGAACTGGTAAAAGAAAAATGGTTTGATTTTATCTCGAATTATGATGACAGTTATCTTAAAAAATTAGATGAGTATGGTCACGTCAGTAGAGATGACCTTGAAGCAATGGTTCGCGATATTATTAAAATTTTGAGTAAAGACAGCAGTACGGAAATTTATAAAAGTTTGGTGCCACTTATTATTGCTTCGCTTTCACCGTCCATCGCTTCGGGTATGAATGATGAGTTAGCCAATATGAACCATGAATTGCGTCAATCGCCTGATGCGTTAGGAACACCTGCACTTCAAAAAGAGATTAAGCAACTCATTGTCAAACGAATAGAACTCGATAAATCTGAAGTACAAAAGAAAGTTTCAACACTCGATAAAATTTTAGATGAAATCAATAAAAAAATTGTCGAACTTATCAAAAGCAGCAACTTAAGCCATGAACAAGTCAAAACGATTCGAGCGGATTTACAGCGAATAGATTTTTCACACGATGGTTTTGAAACGGTTCATACAAAACTTCTGCATATTGCTTCTTCTCTGGAAAACGAGACGAAATCGCTCAGTGAAAAGATGATAAGCAATCAAGAAACCATTACAAAACTTCAAAGTCGTGTTTCCAAACTAGAATCAGCGTTATTGATTGCAAAGCAAGAGGTCAAAGAAGATTATTTAACACACGTAGCAACAAAACGTGCTCTTTCGCTTGAATTAGGACGTGTTGAAGATGCTTTTATGCGCTATAAAATAGATTATACACTCTGTTTTATCGACATCGATCATTTTAAAAAGGTCAATGATACCTATGGGCATGAAGCAGGCGATGTTATTTTATCTACTATTGGAAAGATTTTGCGCAAGTATATTCGGCAAGTTGATTTTGTTGGACGATATGGCGGCGAGGAGTTTTTAGTTATTTTACCCAGTACGGACCTTGCACATGCCCTACATTTTGCAGGAAAAATTCGCGCGATTGTTGAGCAATTTAAATTTCTTTATAAGAATGAACGTATTGATGTTACGGTGAGTTGTGGCGTGTCTCAACGTTCTCATTATACTTCCAAAGATGAAACCGTCAATGCCGCGGACTCTTTACTTTATAAAGCAAAAGATGCAGGGCGCAATCAGGTTATGCCAATATTATAAATGCAATTAGAACATTTTTTAGAACAAAAGCCTCTTTTTTATGATGAAATCGATTATGAGCGCATGCCAAAAATTTATGCGAGCATCCAATCTCATTTCACATTACCCAAAATCATTCATGTTATAGGCACAAATGGGAAAGGAACTACCGGACGCTTTTTAGCGCAAATGCTTCATGCCAACGCCTTACGTGTCGGTCACTATACTTCTCCGCATATTCTTCGTTTTAATGAGCGCATATGGATCAATGGCGCTGACGTAGATGATGAAGTCTTAGACGTGTATCATCAGCGTCTTTTAACATGGCTGGAGCCAAGCATGGCAGATTCATTGTCGTATTTTGAATACACAACACTGCTTGCCATGGCTATTTTTTGCGATTATTGTGACTATGTTGTTCTTGAAGCAGGACTTGGTGGGGAGCATGATGCTACTGCAATCTTCCCAAAAATTCTCTCTGTCGTTACGCCTATCGGTTTAGACCATCAAGCTTTTTTAGGGAATAGTATTGAAGAAATCGCACATACAAAACTCAATAGTTTGACGACACAGTGTGTGTTATCAAAACAATATAGCGATGCAGTCTATCCTATTGCATTGAAAAAAACAGAAGCATTACATGTAAAGCTTTACCGAGTAGAAAACTATTTTGATGCTTATTGGAGCGAAAAAATTGACCAATTTGTAGCACAATTTAAATTTTCATCTTTTTTGAAAGAAAATTTTACAACAGCACTTTGCGCATTAAAAGTACTTGGGTATGATATCTCTTTAGAGTTTTTTTCGCCAACTGTTCTACGCGGACGATGCCAAAAAATATTACCCAACGTTACTATGGATGTTGGGCATAATGAGATGGCAGCTGATGCGTTGTGTAAAGCATTTGATGGAAAAAAAGTTGTTTTAATTTACAATAGTTATAAAGATAAAGATTATCCAACTATTTTGAAACGATTAAAACCGATTATTGAAGAGATTTTAGTGATAGCCATTCAAAGCCCGCGTGCTGTTGAAGAAGCTGCCCTTTATAACGTTGCTCATGAGCTTAATCTTCCTATCTCTTCTTTTACAACTCTCCAAGATGATAAAGAGTATTTGGTCTTTGGCTCTTTTTCTGTGGTAGAGGCTTTTCTAAAGGTATTAGGTGAAAGATAAATTTACAGTAACCATCTCCGATGTCAATGGTTCAAGGCATTTTTTACTGCATCAGCTGATTAAGAAATTTTTGCTCTATTTTACACTCTTTGTTGCTCTTGTGATTTTAGTGGGAAGTTTTGTCATCTTATTTTTGGTTAAAGAAGTATCGCATTTAGAGACAAAAAGAGACAGAGCAATTCAAGAACGAAATGTTTTAGTAACGCAAAATGAAGAATTACAATCAAAAATATCTGAAAAAGCGCAAGAGTATGAGAATATTCGCGATAAAATCAGCTCGATTGAAGAGATGATTGGATTGACGGTTAATGAAGATGAAAAAGATAATCTAGATGTCCGTTTAGACGAACTGGATATTAATATTATGCAACAAAAAACTTTTTTTGACAATATTCCAAGTGGTGACGTAATGGCATACAGCGATTATTCTTCAAAATTTGGCTGGCGCGAAAACCCCATCTTAAAACGTAAAGAATTTCATCCAGGTCTTGATTTAAGGGCGTCTCCTGGCACTCCTATCTTAGCGCCTGCGGACGGTGTTGTCAAATTTGTAAAGTATGGACAAAATAGCGGGTATGGAAATATTATTTGTCTCAGTCATAATTATGGATTTGAGAGTTATTATGCTCATTTACTAAATAAACCTGTTGTGAAAGAAGGACAATTTGTCAAAAAAGGCGATTTGATTGCATATTCTGGAAACAGTGGAATGTCCACTGGTCCGCATTTGCATTATGAAATCAAATTTATCGGGCGCTTGTTAGACCCTGAGCCATTTGTAAAGTGGCGTGGTTCTAACTTCACGGAAATCTTTAAAAAGGAGAAAAGAGTCTCATGGGAATCTTTAATAAAGTTGATCAATGCTCAGTCCCCGCTTCCGAAACAACCATCATAGCAAGTGGTGCAAAAGTAGAAGGTATTTTTCATTGTCAAACACGGTTACATGTTGATGGTGAAATTGTTGGTAAAATTATTTCTGAAAGTATTGTTATTATTGGCAAACAAGGAAAAATTAGCGGTGAAATTCATGCTAGCAGACTCATTATTAATGGCTTATTTGAAGGCAATGCAGAGTGTGATAATGTTGAAGTGCTAGAGGGTGGCAAATTTATCGGTAAAGTGGTTTCAAAAGAGCTGATTATCGAAGCCAAAGCTATTTTTGAAGGCGAAAGTAAGATTAAAGCGCAAAGCGAGACAACGCCTACATTGTCTTACGAAGGATAAAGGAAGTATTTGTTACAAGCGGCGTGTTATGAGTTCTTACAGACAAAAACAGATGTTCAACTTTTAGGTGTACAAGGTGAAAAAGAGGCATTTTTAGCTTCAGAAGTAGCCCTATACTGTGGTAAAAAAAGCTATGTTTTGCCAGATTTACGTGCAAATTTTGGTGATGATTTGCTCTCATTTCATGAAGAAATGTTCTCTCTTTTACGAACATTGCATGCTTTTTACCAAGATGCTTCTACGAAAAAGATTTTAATTGTTCCTGTTCGTACATTGCTGACACCTCTGCCAAAAGCGGAACTTTTTTCCATTTTAAATCTTGATTTTGGTTCACGGGTACATCTTGAACGCTTCAAAGAACAGATGTATTATTGGGGCTATCGCAATGTTGATGTCGTACAAGGCCGAGGTGAAATCTCTGTGCGAGGCGATATTATCGATATTTTTCCACCCGATAGCGAACAAGCCATTCGTATTGGATTATTTGATGATGAGATTGAAAGTATCCGTTTTTTTGATTGTGAGACACAAAAAAGTGCCAAAGACGAGCATGAAAGTATTGCGATTATTCCTGCACTTTTTGCGCTAGAGCAAGATCAATTTGAGGCGATGGAAAAACGTATAGCGCATCTTAAAAGTGATAGCTTTACGAAAGATGTTCACTCCTTAGGACTTTGGGTTCTTATGGAACATGGCGCCAATTACCTTGAGACGTTTAAATGCTATTTAACTCCTTTTTTAGATGAAGAAATTACAGAAATTGCCCTCTTTAATGAAGAAGGCGCAAAAGCGCTTCTTGCATTACCCAAACTACCAGAAGCAAAATCATTTCGTGAAATCGCACCCAGTAACATCAAAACATTTTTAGAATTACACCAAGCTAAAAAAATAACACTCCTTGCTAAAAATGAAATTTTAGTGCGTATGGCTGAGCTTGATCCTTTACATGTAAAATTTAAAGAGAGTGAACGCATCGTAAATATCATGAGTGCGGATGAGGTCATTCTCTCTTTAAATAAACCTTCGACTAAAATCAAACGTAAGCGTGTGAGCATTGTTTTAGATGAACTCAAAGCAGGGGATTATGTCGTCCATGAACATTATGGTATCGGTATTTTTAGGGGACTCACCAATACGACTGTTTTAGGCGCTACCAAAGATTTTGTTCTCATCGAATATCTAGGCGATGATAAGCTTTTATTGCCCGTTGAGAATTTACATGTAATCGACAGATACATTGGTGAAAGTGGTGGTTTAGTCAGTGTGGACCGTCTAGGAAAAGGTAGCTTCCAAAAACTCAAAGCCAAGACAAAAGAGCGTCTTTTAGAGATAGCCAGTGAAATTATTGCTATTGCCGCCAAGCGAGAAATGGTTGAGGCACTTGAAATCCATGCAACACCTGATGATTTAGCACTTTTTCAAGCAGACGCTGGGTTTAGTTACACAGAAGATCAAAAGCGCGTTATCAACGAGATTCTTGTTGATTTAAACAGCGGGAAAATGATGGATAGGCTCTTAAGTGGCGATGTTGGATTTGGTAAAACGGAAGTAGCGATGAATGCCATTTTCGCAACAGTCCAAAAAGGCTATCAAGCGCTTTTAATTGCTCCCACCACTCTTTTATGTTCTCAGCACTTTAAAAGTCTCTCTTCGCGGTTTGCGAAGTACAACATCAAAGTGGCGCAGTTGGATCGCTTTACGACAGCGGCACAAAAACAGGTTATTTTAAAAGAACTTAAAAGTGGTGCTCTACACGTATGTGTAGGAACGCACTCCTTGTTTGACGTAGAATTGTTTAATCCAGCACTGATTGTTGTGGATGAAGAGCATAAATTTGGTGTCAAGCAGAAAGAAAAATTGAAAAATTTTCGAGAAAATGTGCATATCCTCTCTATGAGCGCAACACCAATTCCTAGAAGCCTCAATATGGCGTTAAGTTCTATTAAACAGTATTCTCAGCTCTTAACCCCTCCAAGTGACCGTGAAGACGTACGTACGTTTGTTAAAGAGTATGATGAAAAAGTGATTAAAGAGGCAATTTTACGAGAACTCAGACGCGGAGGACAAGTCTTTTTTGTTCATAATCGAATTGCGACTATCGAAGATAAACGCAAAGAGTTACAAACGATGATGCCTCATCTTCGTATTTTAACATTGCACTCGGAAATCAGCGCTACGGTTACGGAAAAAGAGATGCTTCATTTTGAAGAAAAGGCATACGATGTGCTTTTAAGTACGTCGATTATTGAATCTGGTATTCACATCCCCAATGTCAATACCATTATCATTGATTCAGCGGATCATTTCGGTATGGCAGATTTGCATCAACTTCGTGGGCGTGTTGGGCGAAGTAAACGCCAAGGTTTTTGCTATTTCTTGGTGAAAGAAAAAGACGCTCTCTCTGAGTCTGCAAAAAAACGCCTGATTGCCTTAGAATCCAATTCGTATCTTGGCAGCGGCTCTATCCTTGCGTACCATGACCTTGAGATTCGAGGCGGCGGTAATTTAGTAGGCGAAGCACAAAGTGGACATCTTAAAAATATTGGGTATGCGTTGTATTTGAAAATGTTAGAAGATGCCATCAATGCACTTTTAGGCAAAACACCTATTGCCACCAAAGAAGTGGATATCAAGCTTTCCATCAGTGCTTTTATCAGCGATACTTATATTTTAGAAGACCGTGTGCGTTTGGAGCTTTATCGTAGGCTTAGTCGTGCTAAAGTTCTGCACGATGTGTTGGAAATTGAAGAAGAGATGGTGGACCGTTTCGGAAAACTTGATGTTCCAACAAAACAGTTTTTACAATTGATTGAGATTAAAATTTTAGCAACTCAAAAGGCCGTGAGTTTGATTTCAAATTATGGACAGAATATTACCATTAAATATGACAATGAGCAAAAAATCACCCTACAATCACGCAGTCGCGATGATGACGATGTTATCGCTACGGTGTTAATGCATTTAAGGAAAGAAGCATGAAAATAGGCTTTATTGGTGATGTGGTAGGAAAGCCAGGGCGAAGTATGCTTGAGATGCATCTTAAAAAGTTACGTCAAGAATTTGCTTTGGATGTCATTGTTGCCAATGGAGAAAATGCAAGTCATGGCTTTGGACTAGGTGCGCAACATGCTAAAGAGCTTTTTTCATATGGTGTGGATGTTTTAACAGGCGGAAACCACTCTTGGGACAAAAAAGAGATTCTCTCTTTGTTTGATGTAATGCCCATCCTTAGACCGCATAATTACCCTCCCAGTGTACCTGGCAGTGGTGTGCGCATTTTACATGTAAACGACGAACGCTTGGCAGTTGTAAATATTATGGGTCATTATACGATGCCAATGGTTGAAAATCCTTTTTTGTGTGCTCAAAAAGTGGTTGAACAGTTACAAGAGGAAGGACTTAAGACAATTTTGGTTGATTTTCATGCCGAAGCGACTTCTGAAAAACGAGCAATGCATCATCTCTTAAAAGGCAAGGTCAGTGCTATTTTAGGAACACATACGCATGTAGGAACCGATGATCTTCTGATAGAAGAGGGCACATGTTATGTCAGTGATGTGGGGCTAAGTGGTTGCAGAGATGGGGTGATTGGCATGGATAAAGAAGCGCCCCTCAAACGATTTTTGACAGGACTCCCTGCGACACTTGAAATTCCCAAAAAATGTAAAAAAATTCTTCAAATGATTATTATGGACATTAATGAGGGAAAATGTATCGAAGCGCAAAAAATAAGAGTCTTTGATGACCAAGAGCGCCTTTTAGTAAGAGCACTGTATGAATAGTAGTTTTGAGCTTTTGATTGCTCTTAAAAAAGCAGGCTATCCTAGGCGTGAACGAGATAGGCTATGGTGGCCAAAATCAAAGACGTTTTGGGTCATTGTGGGGGCAATTTTAACCCAACAAACCAAGTGGGAAAACGTTGAAAAGAGTATGGCCAATTTGGAAAATGCGGGGATTGCTTCACTTGATGCTTTGTCAAAACTGGACGTGCAGTCTTTAGCTGATTTGATTAAACCCAGTGGTTTTTACAATACGAAAGCGAAAAATTTACATCTTCTTTCACATGCAATTATCAATGCGTTTGGCGATTTTGAATCATTTTGTTTTCATGTTGATAGAGAGTGGCTTCTTGCGCAAAAAGGAATAGGCGAAGAGAGCGCAGATTCTATTTTATGTTATGCCTGTGCCAAAGAGGTTCTGGTTGTTGATGCCTATACTTCAAGACTCTTAGAAGCCTTCGGGTATGAGTTTGATTCGTACGGTGCTTTACAAGAGTGGATGATTGATGGACTGAGTGAAGCTTCTTCACAGATAGAAACGTTGTATGGAAGAGCAATCAGTATCAATGAACTGTATGCGAGGTTTCATGGAAAAATTGTGGAGTTTTGTAAAGAAAATAGTAGTGGGAAAAAAGTGAATATTGAAAGTTTGGGCTTATAGCCCAAACGATATTTAGATGTTTTTCTCTTTTTTATAAGCAACAATCATTGCGTATGCTTCATCTTTAAGTTTTAATTTCTCTTTTTTAAGGCTATCAAGCTCTGCATCACTTATATGTTCTCTGCCTTCATCAGCATCTGTAATTTTCTGATCAAGTTCATTGTGTTTTTCAAAAATTTTTGCAAAGTGTGCATTCTCAATTTTTAATTGTGAGATAACCTCTCTGTATTCGTGTAACATACATTCTCCTTTAGTATTTGTTTTATTTTATCAAAAAGTACATTATTTTGAAATTAGGTACGATAATCTGCATTGATCTTGACGTATTCATGCCCTAAATCACAACCATACGCCGTAAACGAACTCTCGCCGATTCCGAGTTCACAATGAATGCGAAATGACTCTTTTTTCATAACTGTAGCAGCTTTATTTTCTGTTTCATTGTCTAAAGAGCGTTGGTCTTTTGAGTAAATCAGAACATCGTCATAGTGAATTACAAGGCTTTCTTCATTACATGTAATGCCACTAGCGCCAATAGTCGAAGCGATACGTCCCCAGTTTGGGTCTTCTCCAAAAAGAGCCGTTTTGACAAGCAGTGAATTGCTAAGTGCCTTAGCCGCTTTTTCTGCTTCTGCCACGCTTTTAGCGCCGCTGACTTCAAACGCAACCACTTTACTTGAGCCTTCGCCATCACGTACAAGCATCAAACTTAGTTCTTTGGTGATGCGTTTTAACGCTTCCTCAAATGCCTCTTTATCATATGCATTGCTTTTGCGAGATGCAACAAGCATGACGGTATCATTCGTGGATGTGTCTCCATCAACGCTGACAGCATTAAAAGAGGATTCGATACTTGGTAATAAAAGTGCATCCATATCCGCTTTTGGAATTGATGCATCGGTTAAAATAAAACACAACATGGTTGCCATAGCAGGATTAATCATTCCTGCACCTTTGCAAATCGCTGCGATATGAAAAAAGCTGCCATCTTCTAAAATAACTTTCAAGCAAAGCTCTTTTTTAAAACGGTCCGTTGTCATAATCGCTGACGCTGTTGAATGCGAATCTTTGGCATTAAAATCAAATGTGTCAAAAGCAGATGAAAGTTTCTCAACATTAAGACGATACCCAATAACGCCGGTTGAGCTCATAACAGGATTGTGCAGTGTTGGAAATTTTGTTTTCAGTTGTTCAAACAGTGTGTTAATATCTTCAATACCTTTTTCGCCCGTCATAGCATTGGCATTTTTGGCATTCATCAAAATAAAATTGGTTTGAAAGCCTTTTGGATAGCGCAAAAAATGTTTAATAGGTGCCGCTTGAAAGACGTTGGTTGTAAAAACTGCTGAAATGTCATAGGGTTCATTAGAACGAATAAACGCGACATCTTCTTTGCCATTGGGTTTAAAGCCTGCCGATACGCCTTGGCAGAAAAAACCTGCAACATTGTCCAGACCATTTTTAAGTGGAAGAAGTGTAAACATAGTCATAAATCCTTTTGGATTTGGTTAAGTGTGAAGAGAAAGTATTTTTAGTTAAAGCGTGTATGAAAACAGCAAAATTTCCCCAAGTTATGGAGAAATTTTAGCCGTTTTTCTTCATAGTGCGAAGTGTCGAAGCAGCAATTCTAATTTTTTGAGTTGTTCCATCTTCAAGTGTCACACGGACAGTTCTTAAGTTTGGAAGGAATCTTCTTTTAGTTTTGTTGTTCGCATGGCTTACGTTGTTTCCAACCATTGGACCTTTTCCAGTAATAGCACATTTTCTTGCCATATCGATATCCTTGTAATTTTTTACCTCGAATTGTACACTAAAGAAGCAAAAGTTATACTTAATTTAGTGAGCCGATGATTATATCGAAATTTTTATAAATTTTGATACAATTTCATTAAATTTATATATGAGATGCCTTAAGTTGTCTCATGTAATGTGTAAAGGTGAACTATGTTAGTGGCTCCAAGTATCTTATCTTGCGATTTTGGAAAATTAAAAGAAGAGATTGAATCAATTTGTAAAGCAGGGTGTGATCTTGTGCATGTGGACGTTATGGATGGACATTTCGTTCCTAATTTAACTATTGGACCAGTGGTTGTTACGTCTGTGGCACAAGCGGCTACTAAACCGCTTGATATTCATTTGATGGTCGAAAACAATACGTTTTTTGTTGAACTTTTTGCGCCTTTAAAACCAAAATACCTCTCGTTTCATATTGAAGAAGAGAAACACCCACATCGTTTAATCCAAAGAATTCGTGATTTAGGCATCTCTCCTGCTATTGTTCTTAACCCGCATACGCCACCTTCTGCGATTGAATATTTACTGGAAGATTTGGACATGGTTCTTTTGATGAGTGTTAATCCAGGATTTGGCGGTCAAAAGTTTATTCCCAATGTTTTAGAAAAAGCGCCACGGTTAAAAGAGATGATTCTTAAGCGCAACGCTAAAACACTCATTGAAGTGGATGGTGGCGTTAATAATCAGAATATTCACGATTTAGCCAATGCTGGGGTTGATATTGTGGTGGCTGGCAATTATGTGTTTGGGGCGAGTGATTATAAACACGCTATTGATTCGCTTAAAGTTTAAACCATGTGGGTTAAAATCTGTGGTATTACGAACCTTGAAGATGCTTTGTGTGCGATAGAAGCAGGAGCAGATGCGCTGGGATTTGTTTTTTATCCAAAGTCTCCTCGTTATATCGCGCCAAACGATGCTAAAGCCATTGCGGAAAAATTACCATTACATGTAAAAAAAATCGGGCTTTTTGTAGATGTTTCGCCAGAAGAAGTTAGTTTTACATGTAAAGAGGCGCAAATGGATATGGCTCAAATTCAGTTTGACGTCGATGAAGCCTTTTTTAATGCACTCAAAGTACCTTATGTCCGTGTCGTACGTGCGCGTGAAGCAGACGATGTACGCCAACAGTATAAAGGCTTAATTAGGTTGGTCGATGCCTATGTTGAGGGCTATGGCGGTGCTGGTAAGCGGATTGACCTTTCATGGTTTGAAAATGCAGATTGTGACAATATTATCCTTGCGGGCGGTTTGAGTCCTGAAAACATCGAGCAAATCAAGCCTATGGGATTTTATGGCGTGGATGTCAGCAGTGGCGTTGAACGAGCCAAAGGTCTAAAAGATCATACTAAAGTGAGAGCATTTATTCAAAAGGCGAAGGCGTGAGAGCCATCGATAGCTTTATTTACAAAATAACCCAAAAGCCCATTTTCCACAAAGAGTTTTTTGCTAAGATGCGAACATTTAAAGAGCTAGAACATGTGGATGTAGAAGATTTAACCATGTTAAAGCTTTTGGGACTTCCCATCGCAAAGTACAATAATTATGCGTTTACCATTGAAACCGTCACGACAAAAATCGAAGATGGAAAATTTTGTATTGTCGATATTGAAACGAATGGTTCTAAGCCTAGTGAATATCAGATTATTGAAATCGGTGCCGTGATGATAGAACATGGAAAAACAGTAGCCGAGTTCTCCTCTTTAGCCAAGGCGGATGTCTTGCCTGATAGCATTGAACAACTTACGGGCATTACACTAGCGGACCTTCAAAAAGCACCTTCACTCACCTCTGTGTTAGAGGCATTTCGACTCTTTATCAAAGATGCCGTTTTTGTAGCGCACAATGTGAATTTTGACTACTATTTTATTTCTTACGCCTTAGAACAAGCGGGGTTTGGACCTCTTTTAAACCGAAGACTCGATACGATTGACTTGGCTAAAAAATGTATCGTTGCTCCAAAATACGGGCTCAGTGCTTTGATGCAACACTTAGGTATTGTATTTGAAAATCACCACCGCGCTTTATTTGATGCCAAAGCCACTGCAATTGTTCTGGCAAAAGCGTTAGAAAATTTGCCTGAAGATGTACGAAGTGTTGAGGAGCTGATTGCGTTTACCAAACCCCAACAGCAACGTAAAAAGAAAAAAGAGAAACCTACTGGTACTTCGCTTTAAACGAAATATAATTTGACGCCGAGACATAAAGCGAAGCTACTTCTTCATCGTTTAGTTCTCGTATCCATTTGGCGGGATTGCCCATAATAAGCGAGCGTGGGGGAAATTTTTTATTTTTTGTGACTAAAGAATTGGCTCCTACAATAGATTCTTTGCCAATGACAGCGCCATCTAAAATGGTAGAACTCATACCAATGAGACACGCATCTTCAATCACACAACCATGCAACATAACGCGATGACCAATCGTGACATTATCGCCTATAAGCGTTGTAAAACCATCACTGTGATCTTCTTTTGTAAAATGAGTGACATGAATCATGCTGAGGTCTTGCACATTGGTGTTTTGACCGATTTTAATGCTATTGACATCGCCTCTGATGACGCAGCCAAACCAAATGGAACTATTGTCTCCTATGCAGACATCCCCAATGATATCTGCACTAGGAGCAACAAAGACGCTGTTTCCAATGGTTGGCGTAATGCCTTGAAATGTCATCAGCATCCTTAGCTCTCTTTAAAAAGTCTCTTGACGAGTTTTTCGGCTTTATGTGTGCTGTCTTTTTTCTGTGCTTTATAGATTTTGTTCATATAATCTTCTAAAATCGTATGGTTATTGATAGGTTTATCATCGCCACATACCACTTCCGTATAGTCTCCATCATTGCCCAATATCCAGCTAAGAGAGTTGTCACTGAGTTGAAGTTGTAAAATCTCGAAAAGTTTTTGTTGCAACGCTTTGTCAAAAATCGGCGTCATCAGCTCAAGTCTTCGTTCAAGATTACGTGGCATCCAATCAGCGCTTGAGATAAATGTTGTGGTTGGCTCCGCATTTTTAAAATAAAAAATACGAGCATGTTCTAAGTATTTACCTACAATCGATTTAACGCGAATATTTTCGCTAACCCCTTCAACCCCCGGACGTAAACAACAAATACCCCGTGCAATAATATCAATCTGTACGCCTTTAATAGACGCTTCATAGAGTGCTTGAATGACATCGGGATCGACTAGGGAGTTCATCTTAACAATAATGCGTCCTTCATTTCCAAATCGTGCTTCATTCTCAATCAAGCTAATAACTTTAGGTTTGATTTGCGTTGGCGACATCGAGAGCGTTTCCAGTTTTTTGTGCTTGGAAAACCCTGAGAGAATATGAAAAAATGTGGTGCTGTCTTTTGCAAATTCTTCTTTACATGTAAAAAAGCTGGTATCGGTATAAACCTTCGCCGTAGCGCCGTTGTAGTTACCGGTACTAAAGTGCATGTAGAATTTTAATTTTCCATCCTCTTCTTGGCGAATGACTTGTGCGATTTTGGCATGAACTTTAAAGCCCGTAATACCATAAACAACATGCGCTCCGGCTTGTTCGAGTGCTTTTGCCCAATGCAAATTGTTTTCTTCATCAAAGCGCGCTTTTAATTCAACCACTGCGGTGACTTGTTTGCCTTCGTTAGCCGCATCAATCAAGGCTTGGACAATTTGCGAGTTTTTTTCCACACGGTAGAGTGTCATACGAATAGAGATGACTTTAGGGTCTTTTGACGCTTCACGAATCATTCTTAAAACAGGGTCAAAACTTTCATAAGGGTGAAATAAAATGACATCGTTTTTATCAATCACTTTAAACACAGACTCATTGTTGTCAAAGGGAGGCAAGACTTTTGAGTTGTATGGCGGTAAGGTTAAATGTGAAAAATCTTTATTGCCAACAATTTGCCATAAAGCACCCAAATTGAGCGGAATTTTATAGGTGTATATATCTTTAGAAAAAATTTGCATGTGAGAATTTAAGAACTCTAAGATATCACTATCGGCATCATCTTGAATGTTAAGGCGCACAAACGCACCTTTTCGTCTTAGTTTGAGTCCTTGTTCCATAATCATCATAAAATCATCGGCTTCTTCTTCTTCGATAACCATATCCGCATTTCGTGTGACTCTAAAGGCGGCAGAAGCAATCAATTTATAGCCTGGAAAAATCTCTTCCACATGCTTTTTAACAATCGTCTCAATTGGCACATAGATGTTATCCCCTGCTTGAAAAAAGCGTGGCAATACGCGAGGAATGCGAATCATGCCGTATTTATAATTGCTTTCATCTTCGCTTTCACTGTCTTGCAATTTGACAGCAAGTGAAAAGCTAAGATTGTTAAGATGAGGAAAAGGGTGGGTTGCATTGACGGCGATAGGAACAATCACAGGCAAGATATTGGAAAAGAAATACTCATCTGCTAAACGTGCAAGTACGGGACCTAATTCATCGTATGCTTTAATAAAAAGGTTCTCTTTTTCTAAATCAGCGACAATCTCCTCATAACTGTTTTGAATGACCTCTTTTTCACTCGCAAGATAGGCTCTGATTTCACGAAGTTGATCCAGTGGTGTTTTTTGATCGGCTCCTGTCTCAATAACGCCCGCGCTAAAAAGCTGTTTAAGACCTGCTACACGAATCATATAAAATTCATCCAGGTTGGTAGCATAGATGGCTAAAAATTTGAGTCGCTCAAAAAGGGGTAACTCTTTTTTCATGGATTGAGCAAGGACTCTGGTGTTAAACTTGAGCCATGAAAGCTCGCGGTTAAGGTACAGACTAGAGTCGTTTAAATCAGGCACGTTTTATCCTTCATCACAAAAATAATTCTAATTATTTTATCAGAAAAATGTTATAAAAAGGTAACGACTTCAAATGGTTTAGGCGTAGTTTGAAAAAAGCGGCTCACTTTGGGTGTTATTAGCGGCGTAGCTCTCTTGAGGCTTGGCGAGCAGTTCAGCTTGTTTGGCACGTGCTAACTCAAGTCTTGCTTGCATTTGTAGCATAGAAGCTGTGGATGCGACTTGGTAGTCTGCAGGACTTGGATCAGAGGGGGCAAGAGCGGCAGCCCGAACGGTTTGCATTTTTGCAATCGTCTCTTCAGGCGTGCTTCCTGTTGAAGTATCAATTCCCACTTCACCTGCAATGGCGTAGAGGTTATTATCGGCTGCTTTTTCATACGTGAAAACAGCACCGCCTCGAATAACACCCGCACCAGCGGCGATATGGGCACGTTCATGTGCATGTACGGCAGTGTCGATAGCGCGAAGTTCTGCAATTTGTGCTTCTTGAGCCGCGGTTAGTTTAGGCGTAATAGAAGAATGCTCTTTTTTTTGAGACGACGAATCCGTCTTTGTGGTCGATGAGGTATTGTTGATGCGTAAATATGAGCTATTCAGAAAACTGCCAATTTCCATCGAAAATCTCCTAAGTTGATTTATTATACAACTTTTTAGAGATTACATGTAAAAAAAATTATGCTTTTTTGAGTTTTTCAATTTGGTCGCGTAATTTTGCTGCTTTTTCAAACTCCAAAATCTTTGCGGCTTCATGCATCGCTTTTGTTAGTTCTGCGATAATTTTCTTTTTTTCACTCGGCGGAATTTTGTCTTTTTTGTCATACGTGTTATAAATATCTGCATGCTCTTCAAGTTTAAGGTTTTCATCCATTTTGCGTTTTGTACTAGTAGGGGTAATGCCATGTTCTTTGTTAAATGCCTCTTGCAAAGCACGCCTTCGCATCGTTGTTTCAATAGCTTTTTGCATCGAATCGGTGATTTTTTCTGCAAACATAAGCACTTTTCCATTGAGATTTCGAGCTGCGCGTCCCATCGTTTGTATGAGACTGGTTTCCGAACGCAAAAAGCCTTCTTTGTCGGCATCTAAAATGGCGACCAGTGAGACTTCTGGTAAGTCAAGTCCCTCACGAAGGAGGTTGATTCCTACCAGTACGTCAAATTCTCCCACGCGTAATGAGCGAATAATTTGATTGCGCTCGATGGCATCGATATCTGAGTGCATGTATTTGATTTTAATCCCAAGGTCAGCATAATAACGTGTAAGCTCTTCTGCCATCTTTTTAGTCAGTACCGTGACGAGCACTTTTTCATCTTTTGCGACGACTTCTTTGATTTTGTCAAAGAGCATTTCAACTTGGTTTTTACTGCTTAAAATTTCCACTTCTGGGTCTAAAAGCCCTGTCGGGCGAATAATTTGTTCCGCAGTATGTTCCCCGCTGAGTTCCAATTCTAACTCTTTAGGCGTGGCACTGACAAAAAGATAACGAGGTGCTTTGTTGATAAATTCATCAAACATCAAAGGTCTGTTATCCAGTGCACTAGGAAGTCTAAAACCGTACTCGACGAGGACTTCTTTACGGCTTCTATCGCCTGCGAACATACCTCGAAATTGCGGAAGGCTGACATGCGATTCATCGACAATGACCAGATACTCTTTATTCATCGCTTCAAAGTAATCAAACAACGAGTAAGGAGTGCCCCCAGGCTCTATTCCTGTTAAATAGCGTGCATAGTTTTCGACGCCTTTGCACGCACCTGTACTTTGAAGCATTTCTAAATCAAACTCAACACGTTGTTTGAGGCGTTGGTACTCGACTAGCTTATCTTCTTTTTTGAAATACTCTAAACGCTCATCCAGTTCTTGTTCAATAGATTTAATGGCTTTTTGAAGTCTTTCGTGTCCAACGATGAACTGGTTTGCGGCGTAGATAACGACTTTGTTCAGATTTTGCAATTTTTTATTGAGAAAAACTTCAAAGTAGTTGATGCTCTCTACTTCGTCCCCAAAAAATTCGACTCTGATGGCTTCTTCTTCGCTGTACGCGGGGTAAATGTCAATCACATCCCCACTCACCCTAAAACAGCCTCTATCAAAAAAGGTATCGTTGCGTTTATAGCCCATATCGACAAGGCGTAACAGCAGCTTTTTTTGGTTGATGCTTTCACCCTTTTCGATGACTTGTACCATCTCTTTGTATTCGCTAGGGTCACCCAATCCGTAGTTGGCAGAAACCGAAGCAACGCAGATAACATCATTAAAACTGAGCAGTGAAGCCGTAGCACTCAGACGCAAGCGCTCTAACTCTTCATTGATGGAGCTGTCTTTTTCGATAAATAAGTCACTTCTAGGAATATAGGCTTCAGGTTGATAGTAGTCGTAATAACTGATAAAATACTCCACATGGTTATTGGGGAAAAAGCCTTTAAATTCGCTGTAGAGTTGAGCGGCAAGTGTTTTGTTATGCGTCATAATGAGGGTGGGCATTTGAAGCTTTTGAATGATTTGAGCCATCGTATACGTTTTTCCACTACCCGTAACGCCAATCAAGGTTTGATACCGATTGCCTTTTTTGATAGATGCCGTTAGTGTATCAATCGCTTGCGGTTGATCGCCTGAGGGTTGATAAGGACTTTGCAGTTTAAAATTGCTCATAGAGACCTTTTCGATAGATATTGATACTTTTTATTTTTTTTTGTTACAATTATACCAAACAACGCTAATGGAGCCATGAATGTTTGAAGAAGAACGATCAATTAACACACTTAGCCAAAAAATTACTGAATTAGTTGAAAAATATAAAGACCTTTTGGCACAAAATGAAGCGCTTCGTCAAGAAGTGGTTAAAGCCAAAGCACTCAATGAGGCTAAAAGTGTACAAATAGCCAAACTTGAACAAGATTTGATTAGCAAAGATGTGAATGCCGATGATTTACTCAGTAAAATTGAAGCAGTTTTAGGCAAATGAATAAGATAACAATCAGTCTTGGTGGCAAAGATTTTGACATCAAACTAGAGGGCGATTTTGCTTTGAAATTTGAAGCGGATTTCAAAGAACAATTCAAAGGTCGAAGTTCCATCGACCCTAAAGATTTGCTCATGGCATACGTGGGAAAGTGTTATGATAATTTTATGCTTGAGCAAGAGATTACAGCGCTTGTTACCAAAATAGAAGAGGTTTAAGTCGGGCTTTAAAAACATTGTTATAAAATGATTTTTAAATGCTCAATAAGTGTATTGAACATACATAAATTCAAGGAGAAAACATGAAAAAAGGTTTCACGATGATCGAGTTGATCTTCGTTATTGTTATTCTAGGTATCTTGGCAGCAGTGGCATTACCAAGATTGACAGGTACAGTAACCGATGCAAAAGTTGGTACAGCTGAAGCATTTATCGGTACGCTTAACAGAACGGTTGCTCCATCAATCTGGTCACGTTCCATGAGAGATAGCAATGGTTCAATTAATGGTGCCTCAGGTGCTACAAATTATTTTAAACTTTCAGATTACACTGAAATCCCAAAAGGGTTTGATATTGATCTTACTAAGTGTAAGAACACAGGTGATGGTAACGGAACAAGTGCAGGTACTTATGGCTCACCAGCGCTACCAACTGAAGAAACAATTTATTGTCGTGATGGAAATTCAACCTCCGCTCCAATGTTTGGATTTAATGCAGATTTAAATGTCTCTGTTCAAAAAAACTAGAAACTAATTAGTGGGAGGAAGAAATTTTTTCCTCCTCATGCTTAGATATCTTCTAAAGGGAACCTGTGAAACAAGCATTCACAATGATAGAGTTAATTTTTGTCTTAGTTATTATCGGTATTCTCTCTGCTATTGCCATCCCTAGACTTGGTGGGGTACGCGAAGATGCAGTTATTGCCAAAGGAAAAGCTGAAGTTTCTTCTATTCGTGCTGGTATAGCACTTTTGAGATCACAAAGATTATTAGAAGGCAATACAACAAGACCTCAAAAACTTGATGATACAACTCAACAAACACATGAAGCAGCATTATTTACTGGCGGCGCTCAAGGTAATATCCTCTCTTCACCTATTTATGCCATGAAATCAAATGCCAGCGATGGTTGGTATAAAATGAGTGATACAAGATATGATTATTATATCAGTGGTACGGCTGTGCAATTCACATATACGCCTAATAGTGGTACATTTGATTGTGATGCTACCAATGCCACAACCGGTACAAATTGTAAACTTTTAACGCGATAAAATGTGTTTTACTATCATATCTCTCTTTTAAAATCACCTCTTTCTTTTTTAACCTACCAGTCGGAGCAATCTTACAGCGTTGGGAGTGTTGTGGATGTGACACTTTCAAAGCGAACAACCCACGGTGTCGTGATAGCTGAAGTGGACAAACCAAACTTTGAATGCGAGAGCATCTCTTTTACATGTAAAACAGTTTACAGTAACAAAACGATAGAGCTGGCCCGTTTTATTGCTGAGTATTATGTCTGCTCATTGGGGGAAGCCTTAGCGTTGTTTATTCCTCAAAAACGTGAAACTATTTTACATGTAAAAGCGTTACTGCATACCACTATTGTGTTATCTTCAGAACAACAAAACGCTTTTGATTTTGTACAAAACCATGCCTCTTCTCTTCTTTTTGGTGACACGGGAAGTGGTAAAACAGAAATCTATATGAAGCTGTTTGAACAATGCATTAATGAAGGAAAGCAAGCTATTTTTTTACTGCCGGAGATTGGGCTAACACCTCAAATGCGTCATCGTTTAAAAGAGCATTTTGGGAGCCGTGTTGGTATTTGGCACTCAAAAATCAGTGCGAAGAGAAAAGAAAAAATTCTTGAAGAGCTTGAAGAAGGTACTATCAATATTATCGCAGGTACGCGCTCCGCACTGTTTTTACCGATGCAACGCCTTGGGTTAATTGTCGTGGATGAAGAACACGATGAGAGTTATAAATCAGGCTCGAGGCCTCGTTATAATGCCAAAGATTTGAGTTTATTGTTTGGTCAAAAATTAGGTTGTAAGGTTCTTTTAGGCAGTGCAACGCCGACACTTGCGAGTTTTCATAAACTGCCATCGTTTAGGTTGCAAGGAACTTTTTTTGATTCTTCTAGCCATATACTGTATGATGAAGGCGAACATGGTATCAGTGCTATGATGCTTCAATCCATTCAAAAAGCGCTTGATGCTCAAAAGCAAGTGGTGGTTTTTCTTCCCACACGAGCTAATTTTAAATACATTACATGTAAAGCATGCGGCGCGCACGTTGAGTGTCCTTATTGCAGTGTTGGAATGAGTTTGCATCAGCATATGAACGCATTGAAATGTCACTACTGCAACTACACCGAAATCATTCCTACGGTTTGCCCTAAATGCGGACATGAAGAGATTTTTGCGCAACGCCTTGGTACAGCCGAAGTGGCGCAAAAACTTCAAGCGTATTTTAATCACTCTGTTGTTCAGCAGTTTGACAGAGATATTGTACGAACGGAAAAACAGTTGAGTGAAATTTTGGAGCGTTTTAACGCGCATCAGATAGACATCATGGTTGGGACACAAATGCTCTCCAAAGGGCATGATTACCACGATGTCAGTCTTGCCGTTGTTTTAGGCGTGGATGCGCTTTTAGGGATGAGTGATTTTAGAGCACGTGAAAAAACGTTAGCCTTAGTCAAACAAATTGCAGGAAGAAGTGGCAGAAAAGGGTATGGTGAAGTGTTGATTCAAACGCAAAATCGTGACTTTTTTGAAAAATATATGCGCGATTTTGATCTGTTTTTGCAAGATGAACTTGTTTTTCGTAAAACGCTTTATCCACCTTTTAAAAAAATGCTTCGGCTAATGAGTGCGCACACCAAAGAAGAAAAAGCTGAAGCGTTAATCAAAGAGGCTTCCATCATTGCCCAAAAATTTCCTTTGGTTGAAATTGTTGGATTTGGCAAAGCGACCATTGGTAAAATCGCAGGAAAATACCGTTTTGAACTTTTAGCCAGAAGTGATTCAAGCAAAGCGTTACTCTCTTTCGCACATAGCCTCAAACACTTAAAAATTGAAGCTGATATGGATCCCCTTTCGTTTTCTTAATTCCAAAAAAGATATAATCCTTCTAATTTTAAACAGCTAAAGCCATGGATACGCAGACGCGTTGGCTTATAAATGAAAGCGATATAACATGATAAAACGATACCCCACCAAACAAATTTTCGTTGGCAAAGTTCCTATTGGAGGCGATGCCAAAATCCCTGTACAGTCGATGACCTTTTCAAAAACGCATGATGTAAAAGCCACTTTGGAGCAAATCAGACGATTGCATTTTGCTGGATGCGATATTGTGCGTCTTGCCGTACCCGATTATGACGATGCACATGCGCTTAAAGCCATCAAAAAAGAAGCAACCTTGCCTATTGTTGCTGACATTCATTTTAATTACCGTTTAGCACTTATTGCGGCTGAAGTTGTGGATTGTATTCGCATTAATCCTGGCAATATTGGCAATAAAGAGCGTGTTAAAGAGGTCGTCAAAGCGTGCAATGAGCGCAATATTCCTATTCGCATTGGTGTCAATAGTGGCAGTTTGGAACGTGAATTTGATGAAAAATACGGTCCCACAGCCAAAGGAATGGTAGAGTCCGCTTTGTATAACATCAAATACCTTGAAGACTTAGGCTTTACCAATATGAAAGTTTCTCTTAAAGCCAGTGATGTGGAACGTACCGTTGAGGCGTATCGTATGTTAAGACCTCTTGTGGAGTATCCATTTCATTTAGGAGTCACAGAGGCAGGAACGTTATTTCATTCAACGATTAAATCTTCAATTGCGTTAGGTTCACTTCTTTTGGATGGTATTGGCGATACGCTTCGTGTTTCTATCACAGGAGAGCTTGAAGAAGAGATTAAAGTTGGACGCGCCATTTTAAAAGACAGTGGTGTTGAGGCTGAAGGCTTAAACATCATTTCATGTCCTACATGCGGACGTTTGGAAGCCAATCTTGTCAATGCGGTTGCAGAAGTAGAACGTCGCACAAAGCACATTAAAGCGCCTCTTAATATCTCTGTCATGGGATGTGTGGTCAATGCTATCGGTGAAGCCAAACACGCTGATGTGGCCATTGCGTTTGGCAAAGGACAAGGACTAGTAATGGTGAAAGGTGAAGTGGTTGCCAAGCTCAAAGAGGATGATTTGGTTGATAAATTTTTAGAAGCGGTTGAATTGGCTGCTAAGGAATATAAAGCATGAACAACCTGCACAATGTCAATATTGAACGCTCTGTCTTAAGCTCTGTTTTATTTAATCCTGCGACGTTTGAAGATGTTGCCGCAACGCTTAATGCCAAAGATTTTTATTTACCGAGCCATCGTTATATCTTTGAAGCAATGGAAACATGTGAGAGAGAAGATTTGCCGATTGATGAAGAGTTTATCAAGAAAAAGCTCAATCAACAAGGTCGGTTTGATGAAGATGCAATGCTGGAGATTCTCTCAACCAATCCACTTCCTGCTACTAAAGCTTATGTTGAAGAGATTAAAGAAAAAGCGATTAAACGAGAACTTGTTCAGCTGACGAGTGACATCAAAGAGATTGCCGTTGAAAAAGATTTGCCTTCCACCGATGTTGTGGATTTGGTGCAACAAAAACTCTACCAAATTACCCAAGAAAACGGAAGTCGTGAATTTCGTGAATCACCTGAGATGACGCATGCAACCATCGCGCATATCCATGAGATGAAAAAACGTGGTAATTCAGGGGTTGTAGGTGTCGATACAGGATTTGCGGAAATCAATAAACTCACAACCGGTTTTGGTGAGGGTGACTTAATTATTGTAGCGGCGCGTCCTGCTATGGGAAAAACAGCGTTTTGTCTTAATTTAGCTCAAAATGCATTGGATCGCAACCGTGGTGTGGCTATCTTTTCACTTGAAATGCCCGCTGAACAGTTGATGTTAAGAATGCTCAGTGCAAAAACCTCTATACCCCTTCAAAAGCTTAAAGTAGGCGATATGAGTGATGAGCAGTGGGGTCATTTAACCAGAGCGGCGGATGAGATGAGTAAACGCAAGTTTTTTGTGGATGATAATGGCTCTGTGGATATTCACCAAGTGCGTGCGAAACTGAGAAAATTAAAAAGCCAGCATCCTGAAATATCATTGGCGATTATTGATTATTTACAGTTGATGAGTTCATCAGGAACAAGAGATAGGCATATCGAGGTCAGTGATATCAGTCGTGGACTGAAACTATTAGCGAGGGAACTTAATATTCCTATTATTGCACTTTCACAGCTCAATCGTGGGCTTGAAAGCCGTGGTGATAAGCGTCCGATGCTTAGCGACCTTAGAGAATCGGGTGCCATTGAGCAAGATGCCGACATGATTTTATTTGTGTATCGTGACGATGTGTATAAAATCCGCGAAGAAAAAGAAAAAGAGCAAAAAGCCAGAGCTGAAGGTAAAGAGTATAAAAGCAACTTTTTTGAAAAACCAGAAGAGCATGCGGAAGTTATTGTCGGAAAAAATAGAAATGGTCCTGTAGGCGTTGCAAATTTGATGTTTCAAAAAGCCTGCACGCGCTTTGTCGATGGTGGCGCAAAAGTGCCGATAGAAATTGTGTATAACGACGCCACTTTAGACGTTAAAGAGGCCAAGATTAGCTTGCCTCCTCTCTAACATATGCTTAGTGTTCCACTCCTTAGCAACAAAAAAGAGTTTTTTGTTCTTTTAGGGGTGGTTCTTTGCATTGCCCTTTTTTCACTCCTCTTTGAATTTTACCGCTATACAAGACTCACACAAGAACCTTTACATGTCAGTAAAGCTACTGTTTTAAATCATTATGAAAAAACGAATATCCAAGGACGAAGTTACGATGTTTTGAAATTGAAATTGGATGACAGTGGCGCACAGATGTATACGACTTCATGGAGGCAAATCAATGTTTCATTTCAAGACCGTGTTAAAATTAAATTTAAAACCGATAAACTCACTTTTATTGATTTTTTAAAAGGTTTTTACGCACCTTCGCTTTCGTTGTATCCTATCTATGAAGACCATCCCCCTTTTAATGGCAAAAAACTGTATGCATGGATAGATGAACAACATGAGAGTGAAGTCGTGGCAGAAGTATATAAAACGCTTTTTTTTGCTACACCTCTTTCAAAAGAGTTGCGAGACGATGTCCAAAAGTGGGGCATTTCACATTTGGTGGCAATCAGTGGGTTTCATTTAGGGGTACTTAGTTTTATTCTTTTTACGCTTCTAAATCCACTCTATCGTTTTTTCCAAAACAGATATTTTCCTTACCGTAATGCAATGGCGGATGTTGGTATCATCGTGTTTATTTTGCTGTACGGTTATATGGAATTGATACAATTCACGCCTTCTTTTATGCGCTCTTTTGTGATGAGCGTGATTGGATTTTTTCTTTTTTCACGAGGTATAAAAATACTCTCTTTTGGGACATTGGGGCTAAGTGCGATGTTTTTATTGGCATTTATCCCGTCGCTCCTTTTTTCACTCTCTTTTTGGTTTTCGGTTGCAGGTGTTTTTTATCTCTTTTTATTTTTGCATCATTTCTCCCATCTCAATCGCTTTATGTTACTGGCTGTGATGGATTTAGGTATATTTTTCTTAATGGTTCCTATTGTGCATACTTTTTTCCCTGTTTTTACCTTTTTACAGCTGACGTCACCTTTTAGCAGTTTAGTGTTTATCGTTTTTTATCCCTTGGCACTTTTTTTACATGTCATTCATTGTGGTGGCATTTTAGACGGATATTTGCTAGCGTTTTTACATGTAAAAACACTTAGCTATACTTTAAATTTTCCTGTGTGGTTTTTGGGAGGATATATTGGACTCTCACTCTTAGCTATTCGGTTTCGATTCGGTGTTTTCCTCTGCTTGGGCATCAGTTTTCTGAGTCTCTTTTTCATTCAGTAAAAAACAGAATTTAAGACCGTAAAGATAGATAAACCATGAAAAATAAATCCATAAAAAGAAGAAAAGTAAAATACTAAAAGAGCCATAAATACTAAGATATGTTTTGTTGTAACTGACATAATAGACAAAAAGTATTTTAGAAATATACCAACAAAGTGACGCTACAAATGAGGCAATAAGGGCGCTTTTGAGGTGAATTTTTATTTTGGCGGAAACGCTGTACATGATGAGAAAAAGCAACCAAATAATAAAATACGGTGTAAAACGCACTAAGTTTATTGAGCTTGTCATCGCATTTTTATCAAGAAATTCCTGCACCAAAGAAGAGCTATAAAAAAAGATAATGAGTCCTAAAGGCATCAGGGTAACCATCGTCCAATAGGTTGCAAGTGCTTCCCAAAAACTGCGTTTAGGTGTTTCGAAAATTTTACTTACAATCTTTTCATAATCCAAAAAGAACATGATAGAGATATATAACACAAAAATCATTCCGACAACACCCATATTGCTTGTGTTGGCAATAAAATCACGTAAGTACTGAATCATAATGTCTTGTTGCGTTGGAATAAGTGAGCTAAAGATAAAACCTTGCAGTTTTTCATAATAGACTTCAAAAAGAGGCATTTTAGTAAAAAGGCTAAACGTAATCAGAAGAATAGGGATGAGGGATAAAATCGTATGAAAGCTAAGAGAAGAGGCGTAGTGCGCTAGCTCTACGTCTCTTAATTTTTTGAAAAATTGAGCACAATTGTGAGTGCTGAACACATCAAAGTCCCATTTTGGCTGGGTTTAAGATATTGTTGGGGTCAAACGCTTTTTTAATGGAGCGGAAAAGTTCCATTTCACCTTCGCTAAATGCGAGGTGCATAAAAGGCGCTTTACTAAGCCCAATACCATGCTCACCACTGAGCGTTCCACCCAAAGCAACAGTTGCTTTAAATATCTCTTCAATGGCAAGATGTCCGATTTCTAATTGTTTGGGATCACTGCCATCGACCATAACATTGGTGTGAACGTTGCCATCACCCGTATGCCCAAAACAAGGTACGGTTACATTGTATTTTTCAGCAATCATCTTAATGTCACGAAGAAGGGCTGGGAGCTTACTACGTGGCACAGTGATGTCTTCATTGAGTTTTTTACTGCCGTAAATTGTGATAGATTGACTGGCATTACGTCTAGCAAACCAAAGATTTTTGGACTCTTCTGGTGTGCTTGCTCTTTTAAAGCCACTACACCCATTTTCATGAAACGCTTTTTCAATGACATCTAATTGTTGGGTCAGTTCATCTGGCGAATTGCCATCGACATCGGTGATGAGAATAGCACCCGCGTCTTTTGGTAAGCCTTTGTTAAATTTTTGCTCAACAGCATTGATGGAGAGGTTATCTAAAAATTCCATAGCCACAGGCGTAACACCTGCTGCCATTGTTTTATAGACCGCGTTCATTGCATCTTCAACGCTTGGGAAAATCCCCATAGCTGTTTGAGACATTTTAGGTTTTGCAATGAGTTTGAGTGTGATTTCCGTAATAACGGCTAAGGTTCCCTCACTGGCAATAATAATACCAGCGATGTTATAGCCTGCAACATCTTTAATGGTACGTTTTCCCGCACGGATGATTTCACCATTGGGTAACACAGCGCGAAGTGCCATGACATAATCTTTAGTAATGCCATACTTTGCCGCACGCATACCACCGGCATTTTCACTGACATTGCCGCCCAGTGTCGAATACTCTTCACTGGCAGGATCAGGCGGATAAAAAAGTCCCTTAGCTTCAACGGCACGTTGCAATGCCATGTTAATGACACCTGGTTGAACAACAGCAACCATGTTTTCCATGTCGATTTCAAGAATTTTATTCATATGCTTTTCAAACGCCAAGATGACGCCGCCATTCGCGGGTAAGGCACCACCTGTAAAACCGCTTCCGGCTCCACGAGGGGTGATAATAATGCGATGTTCATTGCAATACTTTAAAATTTCACTGACATCGTTTTCATCACGAGGGAACAAAACAGCGTCAGGTTCATAACGTGTACGTGTCGCATCATAACAATAGGCAATCAAATGTGCTTTGTCATCATAAACATTGTCTGCACCAAGCAGGCTTTTAAAATAGTCAATGTGTTTTATTTCCATAATGTATCTTTTTTCTCTACAACCGTAAACGGTAATTTTAAAATAATACCATCAACCCCTTGACCTTTGAGTGAATCGGCTTGTCCTAAAAGGTATTCATAGTAGTTGTTGTAATCTACGATAGTGGAACTATCCCAGCTAAACCATGTTGATTCAATATTGTTGATACGCGTATAAAAAGGAAGTTGGATTTCGCCAGAGTTTTTAATAGAAATTGTTTGAAGCGTATTGAAATTATTGCAGTCTACAAAATACCCTTTGTCTTTAATTGCAAATAAGATTAATGAAGCGGCATTTTGATAGCACGCTTGTTGGAAGATTTTTTTATCTGGATTTGGACGATACAATTTTGTTAAATAAGCCGCAACAACATCCGGATGAATCCATGTGATATCGTTGTATTGTTTTGTCAGTTCACGGTAAACGTCGTAATTTGGTGCAACGATGAGTGCTCTGTCGTACAAATAATTAATGATGACATCATCGCCAACCGTAGGTTTAAGACCTGTGTCTGGGAAAGCACCTTGAGAAAGCATGTCGAATTTTTCAACTTTTAAAACAGCTTTCGTTCCATCTTTTTGAATAACATCTGCACGAGCAATAATCGTTTTTGTTTTAGCATCAAATGTATGGCTGATAATACCACTAGCTCCGACAACAATATCAGGTGAGTCAGCGATGATGACTTGATTGTTTGATGTTTCCAAAACTTTTGTTTTATACTCTTTAAAAAGCGATTGCGCTTGAGCAAAAGTTCCTAATACACATAACGTTAAGACCAAAAACAGCTTATTCAATACGAACTCCTTGAAGGGTGATAGACCCTTTTTATTTTTCTAGAGCAGATTATACAATAAGTGTTTTAAAAAAACTTCTTTTTCGTTAAATGGTCTATTTTAGGCATTTTGTAAGATTTGTTCCGCTAAAATCTGTCAATATGAGGAGGGATAAATGATCAGACTAACGTTGCTATGGATGCTTTTTTTATCTTTTTCCTGCTCCGCATACCTCGATGAATTAAAATGGCCAAAAGGTGAAACATTTTTAACCTTTTTGGAGAAAAATCAATTACCTCAAGATATTTATTACTCCCTCGACAAAGAAGAACAAGAGCTTGCCGCTGAAATTATGGCAGGCGTTAAATACCAAGTTTTACGCAATGACAACAAAGAGTTAGAACAAGTGCTGATTCCCATTGGAGAAGAAGTACAAATGCATATTAAGAAAGTGAATGGTAAGTTTATTATGGAAATTGAACCTATTAAACTACAAGAAGAAGAGCATGAATTGGTTATTAATATTCAACGCTCGCCCTATCTTGATATTATCAATGCTACCAATAACTATCTTTTAGCCAATGAATTTGCACAATCGTTTAAAGGTGGTGTCAATCTACGCAATCTTCAAAAAGGCGATAAACTCGTTTTATATTATCAACAAAAAAGACGACTTGGTAAGCAGTTTGGTTCTGTGAAAATTGAAGTCTCTATGGTCGAAACAGGCAAAAAAGAGCATTATATTTTTTATTATAAAGAGAACTACTACGATGAAAAAGGACAAGAACTCGACAATTTTTTACTCAGTACACCAGTCAATTATACACGCATTTCATCTCCGTTTACACAGATGAGATGGCACCCCGTTTTACAAAAATATCGAGCGCATTTAGGAATTGATTATGCGGCCCCTGTGGGTACACCTGTTCGTTCTGCCGGCAATGGTAAAGTAACCTTTGCAGGTCAAAAAGGCGGTTATGGAAATGTTATAGAAATTAGTCATGATAGCAGTTACAAAACATTGTACGGGCATCTCAATGGTTTTGTAAAAGGACTTCGCAGTGGACAACGTGTCAAACAAGGACAAGTCATCGCTTATGTTGGAAATACGGGGCTTAGTACAGGGCCACATCTGCATTTTGGACTTTACCGTAGCAATGTCGCGATCAATCCAGCCAGTGTTGTCAAAATTGCGAAAAGTGCTTTAAGCGGTAAAGATTTGAAAATTTTTATGGAATATACCAAAGAGTTAAAAGAGAAAATTCAAAAGGCGTTTGATAACAATCTTCCACCCGTAAAAGAAGATAATTTTGACTATATCTATCCTCTTGAAAAAAGTTAATATTACATGTAAACAAAATAGAACCGATTTGCGATAGAATTCTAAAAAAAAAGAGCGTAGCATGGTAAGATGTTTTTTAAGAAATAATAACAAGCTCGAAGTCATCACGGATTTGAGTGAATTTAATAATGATTCAGACAAACAGAGCAAAGTCGTATGGCTTGACATGCTTATGCCAACATCAGATGAAATCACCTTTGTTGAAACAACGTTTGGAATTGATTTCCCAACCAAACAAGAATCAGAAGAGATTGAGATCAGTTCACGTTATTGGGAAGAAGATAAAAAGATAGAAATCAATAGTTTCTTTTTGATTACGAGTGATGAAGGCGCGCACAACGAAACGGTTTCGTTTATTTTGCAGGGCAATGTGCTTATTTCGATTCGTTATAAAGAACTTAAAACATTTGATGAGTTTAGTAAACGGTTTTTCTATGCACCGCGTGAATTTAAAAATGGCTATTATATCTTTTCACAATTGCTTGACATCAGGGTCGATGCAGATGCCGATATTATTGAAAAACTTTCAAAAGATATCACGCGTCTTCGTAAACATGTTTTTACCGACTATACAAATGATGATGAAGAGATGTTGGAGAAAATCTCATCTTTCGAAGATTTGAACATGAATATCCGCGAAAACTTGATGGATAAACAACGTATTTTAACCTCATTTTTAAAATCAACCAAACTCGATAGCCTCTTGCGTAATGATGTGGTCATTATGCTTAAGGATATTAAGTCATTGATTGATTATACGGAATTCAATTTTGAGCGTCTGGATTACTTACAAAATATCTTCTTAGGCGTTTTGAACATCGAACAAAATAAAGTCATCAAAATCTTTACGATTATGAATGTTATTTTTCTTCCACCGACATTGATAGCGAGTATTTATGGTATGAACTTTAAAGTTTTACCCGAGCTTGACTGGCAATACGGTTATGCTTTTTCGCTTGTCCTCATGGTCATCTCTGCGATTTCGCCATTGGTTATTTTTAGAAAAAAAGGGTGGATTTAAGCTATGAAACACACGATTGAAGTGCTTAAAATTGAAGAGTGTGTGAGTTCTGAATATATCAAACCCAAAAGCATGTACTACTTGCACAATAGCGTTGAAAAACGCTGGGACATCGTCGATACCCACAACAGTGTCGCTATTTTGCTTTACCATAAAGACTTAGACTCCTTTGTGTTTGTCAAACAGTTTCGCCCGTCCATTTATGTGAAAAATAAAGATGGTTTTACGTATGAACTTTGCGCTGGCATCGTCGATAAAGACAAAAGCCTAATTGAAATCGCCAAAGAAGAAGTCTTGGAAGAGACAGGCTATGATGTGCCGCTTGATAAACTTCAAAAAATATCATCTTTTTACACCGCGGTTGGTTTTGCAGGTGGACGCCAAACGCTCTATTATGCCGTACTTGATGATAGTATGAAAGTCGATGAAGGCGGCGGCATCGAAAATGAAAACATCGAAGTCATCTACCTTAAACGCGAAGAGACCATTGAATTTATGTTCGACGAAAGCATCGCCACCACCTCAGGCTTGATGTTTGCGTTGATGTGGTACTTTAGAAACTTCGAAAAATAGTTTTACATGTAAAAATTTTTAGAGGATTTCTAATTGTTCTAAAATGTCTTTGGTGAGTTTGGAGTGATTTCTTTTATGTATATCTTTTGCATGCAAATAATTACAAAAAACAAAATTTTTCACTTCTTCTTTTGAATAACCTAAGCCTTTATAGAAACTTTCGTAGAGTTCAGTGATTCTATCTTCGTTATAAACTTGTGCTTTATTCCAAATCTCTTTTGCTATATCATTGTGTTTCTTGTAGATTTTGTCTAAGTGAAATCGCTCTATTGACATTTTACATTTATCGTCATTGGATTTTAAATTAACTTCTAGCTCAATACCGCTTTTAATGCTTACTAGGCTTTTTACACTAAGGCTAAATGTTGCGTTCGCATCAAAGTCGTCATAGTAGGGATGTGCAATTTTCCCTTCATGTTTTTTACTCCCTTTAAACTTGCTATTGCAAGTAGTACAAGATGGTATAAGATTATAAAATGAGAGTGAAAGATGAGGATAAGTAGCTTTTGGATAATAGTGTTCCAACGTTGCTAGGGTATTTGCTTTACCATCACCTTGCGTATAGAAGTAGATATAGTTATTGTTGCAAAATGGGCAACTTTTAAGTTTTAACTTTTTAAAGTGTTCCATAAAATTTATATCTTTTCTATATCCAGAATAGTTAAAAGCGGTTTCAACTTTCTTTTTCTCGGCACTGGAAAAATTATCACAAAGTGTTAAATATTTTGCGTTAATATCTTTCATATTGGCTTGAATAATTTTTTCTATATTATCGACAATAGGTTTGTATTTAGGATTTGTAAGAGCATTTTTTATTTTATCGATATTTATAGAGCTTAAATATGCTTTTAAATCTAAGCTAGATAAATCAATTTTTGTCATTTAATTTTACCTTTTGCTCTTCACGTTTGATGGCTTCTTCTATCGCTTTTTGTTGTCGTTTTAACTTATCTAATTTTGTTTCTTTTGAATGTAACATAGCTTGGAGTGTCGATTTTAAGATAGGCTCACCGATAATGGAGATGATGTTTGTACAGTAAGCCATTTCTTTTTTTGTGATTTTCTTTTTATTGAGATATTCAATGGCTTTATTGATTTTCTCTTTTGCAAAGTCACCTATCAACCCACCATTCATAAAAAAACCATGAGAGAGTAGGCTATGGATATTGGCTCCAAAAGTTTCGATGTTTGTTTCTTCAGTAATATTTTTGCAGTTTCCATCTGTGCCTTTTTTTAAAAAAATGATATTTTCTTTTGGTACATCTGAAAGAATAAATGGTGAATGAGAAGTAATGATAAAATGAATTTTTTTATCAATTTTTGAAAGCATTTTTATTAATTCGTCAATATATTTTTTTTGCCATTGTGGATGTAAAGATACATCTGGCTCATCGAGGCAAATTAACAAGTCTGTCTCTTGTTTTTTAATTATAGCATCAAACAATATTAAGCTATCTGTAAAAAATTTTCGTTCTCCATGGCTTAAATCGAAAAATCTACGTTTAGTTTCATCAAGAAAATCAATATTGAAAAATCCCAATTTATTTAATGTAAAAAATTCATTTTCATGCGTGCTAATTAAATCATAAAAGTCTTCTATCTCTGTAGCTTTTCCTAAATCATCAGTTAACTTATTGCACATGTATTCATATGCTTCTATTTTTCGCTCTTTAGCATGCCCTACTGCTTCTTTTACCAATTCTTTATCTTGAAATGCACGTTTTCTTATTGCTTCTTCAAAGTCTTCTATTTTATAATGACTTTCTTCTTCCTGATTTACATATAAAGAAGTATCATAAATATCTAATTGATTCAAATCTTCAATATTTTTTATATTTCGGATATACTTTAATAGCAAATAAACATATAGTTTGTCTAAAATATCTTCTGAATCATTTGCTTCTTGTACTAGAGTTTCAATAATTTTTTCAACAATTCCTATTCTAAAAAGCAATTCATCGTTATTATCTTCATTTGATAAATCAAAAGATATTTTGTGTTTAAACTCTAGTTGAGGTGTGGTTATTAAAATTTGAATTGGTCTGTACATAAATATATCGGATTTAAAGACTTCATAATGTGTAAAGATAAGTTTAAATACATTTTGTCTCAATAATTTTAAATCAAGTAATGCACTATCTTCTTTGTGAAGCATTTGATAATATAAGTTTGAAAACTCTGTTCCTTGATTGCCATAAGTGTAAGCATCAATAACATCATAAACTTTTAAAAAATCAGAGTGAACTTGTAGAGATTTTTTGTGAAAATTCAATTCTTTAAATGGTATAGATTTATATGGAGTGGTATTGTTTATAAAAATTACAATAATTTTTGAGGAAACAATATTGAAAATTTCTTCAAGTAAGCTACTCTTCCCACTTCCATTTTCCCCAACAATCGCAGTGACATTGATCTTGTCAGGAAAGATGGAAACATAGTCTTTTTTTTCTTCAATCGTGAGTTCATTTTTATCTTCATCATACTCACATGTAAACCTAGGAGAAAAATTAAACCTTTGATTTTTGATATTTTTATACTCTTCCACCCACAAATAAACCAGTTCCATGCACCCTCCAAAAGGTTTACATGTAAAGCCTAAAATCTTTACATGTAAAAGGTTTCAATCGATAAATCGTTTCGTCAAATCCCCGTATGTCTCGATTCTTCGGTCACGTAAAAATGGCCAGATGCGTCTGACGTGTTCGCCGCGCTCTAAGTCCACATCGACGATGAGCACTTCTTCTTGGTCATGGCTGGCGCGTGCGATGATCTCGCCTTGTGGTCCACAGACAAACGAATTACCCCAAAAGCGAATGCCCTCTAACACGCCGTGGTTGTCCGCTTCTTTGCCGATGCGATTCACGCTAATGACGGGCAGTCCGTTAGCGATGGCGTGACCTCGCTGTACCGTCTCCCATGCGTCGCATTGGCGTTTTTTCTCATCTTCCGCGTCTTCGTCGAACCAACCGATAGCGGTGGGGTAGATGAGCATTTCAGCACCTTTTAGTGCCATCAAACGCGCGGCTTCGGGGTACCATTGATCCCAACAGACGAGGAGTCCTAGTTTGCCCACGCTGGTTTGGATGGGGTTGTAGCCAAGATCACCCGGCGTAAAGTAAAACTTCTCGTAAAATCCGGGGTCATCGGGAATGTGCATTTTGCGGTATTTGCCCGCCACAGAGCCATCTTTTTCAAAGACGACGGCGGTGTTATGGTAGAGACCAGCGGAGCGTTTTTCAAAGAGTGAGGTCACTAAAACGACGTTATTTCCTTTGGCGATACCTGACCAAAAAGTGATGTCTTGCTCCCAGTTGTTTGCGAGGTCAAAACACGCGACATCTTCGTTGATGCAGAAGTAGCGGTCTTGGTGAAGTTCTTGTAACACGACAAGCTCTGCACCCTCATGAGCGGCTTTTTCGATGAGTGAAACGGTTTTGGCTATGGTTTTTTCTTGGGTAGTTTCAATGGCGTGTTGGATGAGTCCGACTTTCATAAAATTCACCTCTATAAAGACTTAATTTTGTTGTATTTATTATACATTAATGAGCTTTTAATCCGTTTTAACTTACAATCTTGATGAGCATTATCAATTAAGGATTTTAATGAGAGCACTCTCAGATATGAATGCAGGCGAACAAGGAATTGTAAAACGAATTGATGCGGATGGCGAGTTAAAACAGAGACTTTTTTCATTTGGTCTTCGCAAGGGAAGCGTTTTGCAAGTCAAAGCCACAAGTATGGCAAAAAGTACGATTGAAATTGAAGTCGGTACCACGCTTTTAGCGCTTCGTTTTGAAGAGGCAAAGCGTATTGAGGTTGAAGGACTATGAAAGAGCTGATTATCGCCCTTGTCGGGCAACCTAATGTGGGCAAAAGTATGCTCATTAACTCCATTGCCGATGCAAGGCTAAAAGTCGGTAACTTCTCAGGCGTGACGGTTGAAAAAGCCGAAGTGCGTTTTAATGCGCAAAACCATGCTATCAAAATCGTCGATCTTCCGGGAACATACTCGCTCAATGACTACACGCAAGACGAACGTGTCACGAAAGATTTTCTAGAAAATGAGCATTACGACCTTATCATCAATGTTGTGGACTCTACCAATTTAGAACGCAATCTTTATCTCACCACACAACTTTTAGAACTCGACAAAAAGATGATTGTAGCACTTAACATGATGGATGAGGCGCATAAAGAAGGCTTGTGTATTGACCATGAACAGCTCAGTTCTATCTTAGGCGTGCCGTGTGTTAAGGTTTCAGCTGCTACGAAAAGAGGCATTGGAAAATTACTCAATCGTGCGATTGATGTTTCGTTGTTTCCATTTGAAAAATCCAAACTAATTTACAGCGATGTCGTTGAAGAAGAGATTTTAAATCTATCGACTTTTTTGAGCGAAAAACGGTATAAAACGGCTTTGTCGTATCGTGATGTGGCGCTTAAGTTGTTGCAAGAAGATTCGATGACGTACCAACAAATGCATGAAGAGCCGATTTGGGTTGAGTTGTCGGGACGATTGAAAGAGGCGTTGGAGCATCTGTATTTGCATTATGAGACAAAAGATATTGGTGAGATTTTTGCGGAAGAGAGAGCTTCATTTGCCAAAGGCGCTGTGTTTGAAACTCTTACATGTAAAAAGCATTTATCACGCAGTGTGACCGAAAAAATCGACGCGCTTTTGATTCACAAAGTGTATGGCATTCCTATTTTTATCTTCCTCATGTGGGGGTTATTTCAACTCACCTTCACCTTAGGTTCGATTCCCATGGATTGGATTGATGCGTTTTTTGTAGCACTTGGAAATTATGCTAAAACAATTTTTGGAACAGGTGAACTTGGCTCTATTATTGCCGATGGCGCAATATCGGGTGTGGGTGCAGTGGTGATGTTTTTGCCCAACATCGTCATTTTATTTTTAGGCATAGCGCTGTTAGAAACGACAGGTTATATGGCACGAGTGGCGTTTTTACTCGATGGCTTTTTCCACCGTTTTGGATTGCACGGTAAAAGTTTTATACCGCTAGTTACGGGATTTGGGTGTTCTGTACCTGCGTATATGAGTGCACGTACGCTTAAAAACGATAAAGACAGACTCATTACGCTGTTTATCATCGGGTTTATGAGCTGTGGGGCTAAACTGCCTGTGTATGTCCTTTTTTCAGGTGCATTTTTTTCTAAAGAACATGCGGGTAATGTGTTGTTTATTATCTATATCGCAGGTGCGCTTGTTGGTCTTTTGTCGGCTAAATTTTTAAAACTTTTTGTATTTAAAGGAGTAGATGAGCCGTTTGTTATGGAGATGCCAAAGTATCGTTTGCCTTCTTTTAAACTCATTTGGCATACGGTTATTACAAAAGCGATTATGTATCTTAAAAAAGCGGGAACGTTCATTTTAAGTGCGTCATTGCTGATTTGGTTTGCGAGTAATTACCCTAAATATCCTGAAATAGAAGCTTCTTACACTCAAAAAATCGAACAAACGAATGATGCGGCGATGAAAGTTACGTTGGAAAATGAAAAAGCACAACACCTTTTGGAAAAAAGTTTCTTGGGAAAAATCGGCAAATCAACGGATTGGTTGTTTGAGCCGATTGGGTTTGACTGGAAAATGACCATTGCACTTGAGTCTGGTTTGGCAGCGAAAGAGGTGGTCGTTTCGACGTTAGGTGTTTTATACGCACTTGGCTCTGACGTGGATGAGGGCAATGACAGCCTTATCGGAGAACTTCAAAAACAAATTTCCGTTGCGTCGGCTGTTTCGTTTATCATCTTCGTGATGTTTTATCTGCCGTGTATGGCGGCGTCCATTGTCTTTGTGAAAGAGAGTGGTGGGTATAAATACCTGTTTTATCTGTTCGTTTTCACCACTATCATTGCTTGGGGATTGGCGTTTATAGGCTATCGCTTGACGTTATTTTTCGGCTAAGAATAAGGATAAAAAGCGTAAAGTGTCAAAACCACCGAAGGTATTTAAACGTTCTTGCAACATTGCAAGAACGCTTATAGCTTAGTCCATCTTTACCAAACGCATGTCATTGATTTCTGAGTCATCATAGGGGTCAAGGTGTGCGTTAATAACCCATTCACCATCTGGAATTAATTCTTTAATTTTCTCTTCTATTCTATCGCCTGCGTGGTGTGCGCGTAAGAGTGAAATGCCCGGGCTAAAGACAAAGTGAACATCGACAAAGTTAGTATTGGCAGATTTTCTGGTTTTGAGGTAGTGAAAATCGCTAATCTCTTTTTCTTCTAAAATAATGCTTTTAATCTTCTCGACAATAGCTTCATCTAAAGAGGCATCTAGCAAAATATAAACACCATCGCGGATAATTTCATACGCTGAATGAATAATATAAATCGAGATAATCACACCCATGATGGAGTCGATGAGTTCAAAATGCGTGACTTGAATCAGAATCAGTGAGACTAAAATAGCGCCATTACTTAACACGTCCGTTTTATAATGTAAGGCGTCTGATTTCACGACCATACTACGCGTTTTCTTGGCGACATAGTTCAAAAAAGTAACCAAAGCGATGGTAATGACCAAAGAGATAATCATCACAATGATAGAGTGTTGTAAAAATTCAACAGGCTCTTGGTAAATGGCTTTTTTAATGGCAGTATAAAAGATGAAAATACCCGAAACCGTAATGACGGTGCCTTCAATGACACCTGCAAGCGCTTCAATTTTCCCTTTGCCATAGTTAAAGGTTTTATTAGCAGGTTGCTCGGATTTTAAAATCGCAAAATAATTAAATGCTGAAACAATGAGGTCTAAAACCGAATCAATAGCCGAAGCCAAAACGGCAACAGAACCACTCATAATGCCGATGAAAAGTTTAATAATAATCAATAAAGTAGCAGTAGCACTCGAAACTACGGTAGCCTTTTTCTGAAGCGTCATTTGTTGTCATCCCTCTCTTTATATACATTCATAGAAGCACAGTGTAAACTACCGTGTTCACGGATGAGAACAGAAGCTTCTATGCCTACAATCTCTCTTTCGGGGAAATAATGTGCAAAGGTTTTGAGTACCTGTGCATCATAAGCATCGCTGTACGTAGGAACTAAGACCGCATTGTTAATCAATACAAAATTCATATACGTCGCAGGAATGCGGTGGTTATTAAAATATTTTGCAGAGGGAAGCGGCAACGGAACCAACTTAAATGAAGTTTTCTCAAGCTCTTTTTCCATTTTTTTAAGCTCTTGGTAGTGCTCATCGTTTTTGTCATAACATTTGACATACGCAATCGTATCTTTATTGATAAAACGTGCCAAAGTGTCGATGTGCGAATCGGTGTCATCACCCATCAATGCGCCGTGTTTTAAGACAATCAACTCTTTTAACCCAAAAAGCTCTACCAAGGTTTGCTTGATTTTCTTTTTGGAAAGATGCGAATTGCGGTTTTGTTCATACAAACAATACGCCGTACTCAGCATCACGCCGTGTCCATTGGCATCAATACTTCCGCCTTCGAGCACAAAGTCGAAGCTTTTGAGTTTTCCTTGCAAATGCCCTTCTTCAAAGAGGCGTTTGGTAATGGTATTGTCCATACTGGCATCAAATTTATTGCCCCATGCGTTAAAAATAAAATCGTAGGTTCTTCGTTTATGATTTTTATAGACATTGATGCCACCAAAATCTCTGACCCATGTGTCATTGGTGAGCATCTCAATCAATTCTATATTTTGTAAATGAGGTAAAAGATTGGCAAGTGCTTGTTTGTCTTCACAGATGACAATGCATTTTTGAAAACGAGCAATCGCATTGATAAACGTGAGATACGTCTGGTGAATTGCTTCAATGGAGTGTGCCCAGTCACTTTTTTTCGGGGGAAAAACGACAATTAAAGCCTCTTGTTCTTCCCATTCGGCGGGTATTCTTAGTTTCATTTGTAACTCCATGTAGCTCTATTTTAGGATAAATTATACCAAAATTGCTTTTGCATCTTCTTTTGATTGGGAACAAGGTAAAATATCTCCTAATTATTTTACATGTAAAAAGGAAATCAGTGTTACTAAAACGCAAAGATACCAAAAGCATCAATCAAATCAACTTTACAGCGATTTTGTTTGCAGGGTTTTTTGCGTTTATTTTTGCGTGTTTGATTATTGTCAATGAGTACCTTGAATTTAAAAAAGAAGTTCAAAAAATCGAAGAAACTTACATCCAAATGCAAAAGAAGAATGTTGAGTTTCAGATGAATCAACTCTGGCGCATTGTTGAGTACCGCTTTATGCAAAGTGGGTCACTTCCGAAAGAGGTGATGTATAGCAAACTCAAAGAGGATTTGCATGCGCTGATTACACCGCTGGATGAGACGCATTATATTTTTTTAGAAAAAGTAGGCGGAGAGATGTTCTTTCGTTCTTCTCCCATGAATGATGATGAAACGACCAAAGACATCATCATCACCAAAGAGTATGCGCCCTTAGGCTTGATTCTTGGAAGTGGGGTTAAAACAAGCAGTATTGAAGATGTTTTAGCACAAAAAAACAAAGAATATGAAGATAAAATCATCAACTTTATCATCAAAACCTATATGCTAACCCTTGTTTTATATATGATTAGTACGATTGAGTATCGTTATGTCAGTGATATTATGACGCGTGAAATCCGTTTTATCGTCGATTCGTTTAAAAAAGCTTCACAAAATTATCAGTTTATTGATATGCAAAAGATTAAATTTAAAGAGTTTCAAGAAATCGTGAGTCATGCCAATACCATGATAGAAGAGATACGCGATAAAAACGGTGCGCTGTTGAAGCTCAATAGCAATCTTGAAGCGATTGTTGAGCAAAAGACGGAAGAGTTAAAGCGTTCCGTTGCTTTTACGCAAGAACTGCTTGAAAAGCAAGACCGCTTTGTTAAAAATGCCATTCACGAAATTAATACGCCTTTGTCGATTATTTTGATGAATATTGATTTGTACAATCTTAAATTTGATAAAAACCCTTATCTCATTAAAATTGAGGCCGCGGTCAAAGTATTGGATAATATCTATGAAGATTTGGCCTATGTGGTCAAAAAAGACCGCGTGGTGTACGAGAAGTCGATGATTGATTTATCGGCATTTGTGAAAGAGCGCGTGGAGTATTTTGAAGATGTCGCAGAAGGCAATAAGCTTGTTATTGAAACACACATTGAACCTGATCTGTTTATCTTTTTTAATGAGATAGAGTTGCAACGCATCTGCGATAATAATATCTCCAACGCCATTAAGTATAGTTATGAAAAACAGCCTTTACATGTAAATGTGCACGCCCAAAAACAATACGTGATGTTTGAAGTTGAAAACAGTGGCGAGAGGATAAAATCACCTGAGAAACTCTTTGATCGCTATTATAGAGAAGATGAAGCAAGGGGTGGTTTTGGGCTAGGACTGAATATCGTCAAAGAGATATGCGACCATAATGAAATCAACATTGAAGTGACGTCCAATGAAAGTACAACACGTTTTTCTTACCGATTTTTAAAAGGGTAGTGGATGAAAATAGTTTTATTAGAAGATGAATTGATGTTACGAAGCTCTATCGAAGAGTATTTAGAAGCGTTGGGGCATAAAGTGATTGCGTTTGGTAATGGGGAAGAAGCGTACGAAGCGATACAAAATGATGTCTATGACCTGTTAATCTTAGATATCAATACACCAAAACTAAATGGTCTTAATCTTCTTAAATCCCTCAACGAGATAGAACATACCTTTCCAACGATTTTTATTAGTGCCAATGTGGATATTGATGATATTTCTAAGGCGTTTGAATTAGGAGCGTCTGATTATCTTAAAAAGCCATTTCATCTTAAAGAACTCGGCCTTCGCATTGATAAAATCAAAAAAGAGTATGAGATTAAAAATCTACAACATATCATTTTAAGTCCCAAATACGTCTTCTCCAAACAAGAGCAGATGCTCTTTTATAATAACAATGTCCAAGTGCTTACCAAGAAGCAGTTACAAATAGTTACATTGTTGTGTGAGAACATGGGCGTGGTCGTTGATTTCGAAAAATTCCGCAGTTATGTCTGGAACGATGAACCTGTCGATAACGCCACAATTAGAGCTGAAATCAGCCGTTTTCGCAAGCTTCTTAAGGAAGATTTTATCATCAATCTTAAAGGTGTCGGCTATAAGATTGAGAAGTATTTTCCCGAACAAAAACGCTAAAAGTTACATTTTTACTCACTTTTTTTCAAAATAATCTTACTTATTCTCACTTTTTGCAAATGCTACGATAATGCTACGTTACTTCTTTACAATGTCATCGTGTACCTAATCAAAAAGAAGGAGCATTTATGAGTCAGCATGTCTATGACAGAGTCAAAGCTAATCCGAAATTTGCAGAACTTGTGCAAAAAAGAAGTAGTTTCGCGTGGGGACTATCCATCATTATGTTGGTTGTTTATTACGCGTTTATCCTTGTAATTGCTTTTTCACCTGCCACCTTTGGGCAGAAAATTGGAAGTGGGGTAACAACCGTTGGTATTCCTGTGGGATTTGGCATTATTGTTTTAGCCTTCATCTTAACAGGTATTTATACTAAACGCGCTAATGGTGAGTTTGATGACCTTACCAATCAAATCAAAGAAGAAGCAAGGAGTGAAAAATGAGATGGGGATTGTTGCTTTTAGCATTAACCAACGTGCTCTTTGCATCAGGAGCGGCAGAAGTTTCAGGAAAAAGTGAAGTCAATATGTCCGCGATTGTTATGTTCTTAGTCTTCGTTGCTGGAACACTCGGCATTACCTATTGGGCGGCGAAGCGTACAAAAACGGCAAAAGATTTTTACACAGCGGGTGGAGGCATTACAGGCTTTCAAAATGGTCTAGCCATTGCAGGCGATTATATGTCCGCAGCATCCTTTCTTGGTATTTCAGGGTTGGTTTATACTAAAGGTTTTGATGGACTTATCTATTCTATCGGTTTCTTAGTCGGTTGGCCAATCATCCTTTTCTTAGTCGCTGAACAACTTAGAAATCTTGGAAAATATACCTTTTCAGACGTTGCATCGTATCGTTTACGACAAACGCCGATTCGCACCCTTGCCGCATTTGGCTCACTTGCAACCGTAGCCCTTTATTTGATTGCTCAAATGGTAGGTGCTGGTAAATTGATTCAAGTTCTTTTTGGTCTTAATTATGAATACGCCGTTGTCATGGTTGGTATTTTAATGATTTTATATGTTACGTTTGGTGGCATGTTGGCAACAACATGGGTACAAATTATTAAAGCATGTTTGTTACTCTCCGGTGCAACATTCATGGCCGTGATGATTATGTATCAAATGAATTTTAGTGTTGAAACACTTTTTTCACAAGCCGTTGCTGTTAAAAATAGCGATGCGATTATGAGCCCCGGCGGTCTGGTAAGTGACCCGATATCGGCTATTAGTTTAGGTATCGCCTTGATGTTTGGAACGGCAGGTCTTCCACACATTTTGATGCGATTTTTTACGGTAAGCGATGCAAAAGAAGCTCGAAAATCCGTCTTTTTTGCAACTGGATTTATAGGTTATTTTTATATTTTAACCTTCATTATAGGTTTTGGTGCTATCGTTTTATTGACAGGTCATCCTCAATATTTTGATTCTGTAAAGAATACATTAATTGGTGGCGGCAATATGGCAGCGATTCACTCTGCGCATGCTATTGGTGGTAATATGTTCTTAGGATTTATTTCAGCCGTAGCATTTGCAACGATTCTAGCCGTTGTTTCTGGCTTGACATTAGCAGGTGCTAGTGCGGTAAGTCATGACCTTTATGCAAATGTTTTTGCAAGAGGCAGAGCGGATGAAATGACAGAAATGCGCGTTTCCAAATATGCAACGATTGCGCTTGGCATTATTGCGATTTTCTTGGGAATTGCATTTGAAAAGCAAAACATTGCATTTATGGTTGGTTTAGCCTTTGCTATTGCGGCAAGTGCAAACTTCCCAATTCTGTTCTTATCAATGTTTTGGAGTAAATTGACAACCAAAGGTGCTGTAAGAGGCGGAACATTAGGTCTTTTAACAGCGATTATCTTGGTTATTTTAAGTAAAGCAGTTTGGGTTGATGTATTGCACAATGCAGCACCGCTTTACAAATACGGTAACCCAGCGATTTTCTCAGTTGCGATTGCTTTTATTGGTATTTGGTTCTTCTCCCTTATCGATAATTCACAAGACGCTGAAACTGAGAGAGCAGCGTACGAGCATCAGTTCATCAGAAGCCAAACAGGTATTGGCGCTGAGGGTGCTTCAAGTCACTAAAAAACATCTATAGGTTTGCCTCGAAAGAGGCAAATTTTGCCTTAAGATTTCGATGAGGCGTTATAAAATTTATAGCAAAGGATAGTAACGATGTCACAACTTTTTGAACCAAGTAGAGCGCTTAGCAGAGAAGCCAGAATTAAGAACATGTGTGAGTATAAGGAGCTTTGTATCCAAGCTGATGAGGATTTTGAGGGATATTGGGATAAGCTAGCACGTGAAAAAATTGAGTGGTTTAAGCCTTATGATAGAGTGTTAAACGAAGATAACGCTCCGTTCTACAAATGGTTTGAAGGTGGCAAATTAAACGTTACACACCAATGCTTAGGGCGTCACTTAAAGAGCCGCAAAAATAAAGCGGCCATTATTTGGGAAGGTGAGGACGGTAAACGCCGTATTATTACCTATTTACAACTTTTTTATCGTGTCAATCGTCTCGCAAACTTGATGAAAAATCGTTTTGGCATCAAAAAAGGAGACCGTGTTGTTCTTTATATGCCAATGATTCCTGAAGCGGCATTTGCAATGCTTGCGTGTGCCAAAATTGGTGCGATTCACTCTGTTGTGTTCGGTGGATTTTCCGCAGACGCATTAAGAGACCGTGTCCAAGATGCACAAGCAAGACTTGTGATTACTGCCGATGGTGCTTTTAGACGTGGTAAACCGTATATGCTAAAACCCGTCGTTGATGAAGCTTTAAAAGAAGGCTGTGAATGCTGTGAAAAAGTTTTGATTGTTCAGAGAAACTTTGAAGACATTGAGTACGTTCCGGGGCGTGATTACGTTTACAATGAAATTATTATGAACGAATCACAATACTGCGACCCTGAGTGGATGGACGCTGAAGACCCTCTTTTCTTGTTATATACTTCAGGCAGTACAGGCAAACCAAAAGGTGTACAACACAGCAGTGCAGGTTACATCCTTTGGGCGCAATATACCATGGAACATGTTTTTGACGTAAAAGAGAACGATACGTTCTGGTGTACGGCGGACGTGGGCTGGATTACGGGACATACGTATATTGTTTATGGACCACTCGCGATGGGTGCAACGACCATTATGTATGAAGGTGTTCCAACCTTCCCCGATGTAGGTAGATGGTGGAGCATGATTGAAGAGCATCGTGTCAATCAGTTCTATACCGCACCAACAGCCATTCGTTTGTTACATAAAGAGGGTGCTGACGCGCCATCTCGTTATGATTTAAGTTCACTTAAAGTGCTAGGAACCGTTGGAGAGCCTATTAACCCCGATGCGTGGATGTGGTATTACAATGAAATTGGTGGTGGTAACTGTCCGATTGTCGATACATGGTGGCAAACCGAAACGGGTGGTCATATGATTACGCCACTTCCTGGGGCAACACCGATTAAACCAGGCAGTGCGACATTCCCACTTCCAGGCATTAAAGCGGAGATTATTGATGAACATGGCAATCCAACGCCAAAAGGCGAAAAAGGATTTTTATGTATCACCAAACCTTGGCCTTCCATGATTCGCAATATCTGGGGCGATAGTGACCGTTTTGTGAAGTCTTATTTTGGTGATTGTAAGAAAGATGGTAAGCCTGTTTACTTCTCAGGTGATGGCGCGATGTACGATGATGACGGCTATATCGTCATTACAGGACGTACGGATGACGTTATCAATGTTTCAGGACATAGAATTGGAACGGCTGAGATTGAAGCTGTACTTGGGCATCATGAAAACGTGGCAGAGGTGGCTGTTGTTGGTAGACCTGATCCGATTAAAGGGGAAGGTATTTTTGCTTACATTGTCATCAAAGGTGCTGATAGCTTAAGTGAAGAGGTTTACATGATTCAAGAGCTTAACAAGCTCATCGTCAAAGAAATCGGTAATATTGCAAAACTCGATGCTATTCGTTTTGTCCCGGGGCTTCCAAAAACAAGAAGCGGTAAGATTATGCGAAGAATCTTACGTGCGATTGCTAAGAAAGAACCCATTACACAAGACATCTCAACTTTGGAAGACCCAAGCATCGTTGAGAAAATCCAAAACCTCGTTCAGTTTTAATCTTCCACAGCGGTTACATGTAACGTGTAACCGCTACCTTTTTTTCACATACTCCATCTACATTTTGTTACAATATCTTATTGATAAATATTTACATGTAAAACTAAAAAAGAGAAATGATGAAGATAGCCATCCTTGTTTTTTCGGGAACGGGAAATACACTGTATGTCTCACAGCTTTTATCAAAAGCGCTTCAAACATTAGGGGCAACGGTTGATATTCTAACGTTGAGTGTCAAACAAAAAGAGGTGGAAGCGCTGCAAAAATTGAGAGATACTCTTGCAACATATGATCGCTTCGGTATTGCTTTTCCTGTACTTGGCTTAGGTGCACCTACGAATGTTTTAGACGTTGCATTGTCCCTTCCTCGTGGAAAGGCTAAAGTATTTCTTTTCAAATCAGCCGCAGATAATCATCAAATCAATAACGCCGCCTCAGAAGAATTAGAACGTATTTTGGGCGAAAAAGGGTATGATGTTTTTCATGATTTTCTCTATCTGATGCCATGTAATTTTATGGTGAGCTATCCGAATGCTTTAAATCTTCAAATGATAGATACGGTAAATATAAAAGTTTCCCTTCATGCTAAAGAGTTGATGGAAGGTAAACGCTCGAAACTCTTTATTTCCCCGTTATGGCATTTCATCGCAAAATGGGTTCATATTCTTGAAAGTCGTTATGGTCGCCAACATTTTGGGATGGCATTGCATGCAACATCGTCGTGTAAGCTCTGCCTGACGTGTCTTAAAAATTGTCCTGTCGGAAATATTACACAGGAGGGAAATGTTCTGGTCTTTCATAATCAATGCCTCTTTTGTATGCGGTGCATTTACCAGTGTCCCGCACATGCAATCCATGCTCAAAAGTACCATGGATTTGTCATCAAAGAGGGGTATCATCTTCAAGACTATCTAAGCTCAAAAGAGCGCAATAGAGTTTTTATAACCCCAGAAAGCAGAGGTTTCTGGAAGCACTTTCGCGACTATTTTTGTGTATAGACATATTTACATGTAAAGATAAAATCTACCAAAGGAACGTGAATGTATCCCCAAGGATTAGAAGTAGCTTCGCCTTCTGTGTATCGTATTTGTTTAGCTACGGTTGAAGATGCAAAAGAGATTCTTGATTTACAAAAATTGGCTTATCAAAGTGAAGCTAGACTGTACGAGGATGAGAACATTCCTCCTTTAACGCAGACTCTTGGAGCAATAGAGAAAGAATTTTCAAGCCACGTTTTTTATAAAGCAGTTATTTCAAAGAAGATTATTGGTTCTATTAGAGCAAGGATTCACGATAATACCTGTTTTATCGGCAAATTGATCGTCCATCCTACCTTGCAAGGCAAAGGAATAGGAACAGCGTTAATGGGTGCTATGGAAAGTTACCTTCTTGATGTCAAACGCTATGAGCTTTTTACGGGCACAAAAAGTTTAGGAAATATTCGTCTTTATAAACGCCTAGGATATCAGCCGTTCAAAGAAGAAAAAATCAATGATGCGCTCTGTTTGCTCTACCTTGAAAAAGAGAGAAGGGAAATACACTGCTAACATGCCATTGTACGCATTTACATGTAAAGAGACATGAGTGTTTAATGGGGTGCATTTTCACTTTCGTAAGTAGCAACAGCGCCTTGTGTGCAAAACCTAACTCCCATATCGTAGGCTTTTTCGCAATCTTGGGGGAACACTTCTTTGCGTCTTTTTGCTTTAAGTTCCTCGCTAAAAGCGGTCACTTCGTATTTGGAATAGTCTTTAAATTGATACGTGTCGGTGACATACAGTGCTTCAGAGGAGCCAAAAATGCTTCCCAGTCTTTTTTCAAGACCACTGAGTGCTGCGACATATCCCCATTCGTGCATTCTCTTTTCATCCAAATTCATCGTATAAATGAGTCCAATGGGTATTTTTCTAGGAAATAATGAAGAGTAATTGGCATCGTAAAGGGTGTATTGAAACGCTAAGCGTTCGATGAAAGAGCGCATCATACCGGTGATATTACCAAAGTAAATGGGAGAGCCTAACAGAATGGCATCCGCATCTCGCAGTTTTTCTAAAAGAGGTTTGAGTTCATCTTTGTGCGCGCATTTTCCATACGATTTCCCTCCGATAAGCTTACAGGCAAAACAGCTCACGCACCCCGTGTAATTTAAATCGTATAGATGTACGAGTTCTGTGTGAGCACCGTTTTTTTTTGCACCTGCAAGAGCGTGTTTCAGTAAGGTTGCGGTGTTGGCATTTTTGCGAGGGCTTCCATTGATGGCGACAATGTTCATATCTTTTCCTTATGTTAGTTTGATACGTGAAAGTATAGTCCAATATGTGACTTAAGTATAGAATGAACTTTTTAGTTATATACTAACCAAAAGGGAAGTAAAAGAAAAAGTGATGCAAAATTTTAGCGATAAATACGAGCAGTGTCCGATGTATTATGCGATGTCGGTGTTAGAGGGAAAATGGAAGTGGATAATTTTGTGGAAGATTCATAATGAGGGTGTGATACGCTACAATCGGTTAAGAGAAATTTTAAAACCGATTGCCCATAAGACTTTAAGCCAGCAACTTAAAGAGCTTGAGAGTAACGCTATTGTTCACAGAGAACAGTACAACCAAGTGCCACCTAAAGTGGAATATTCTCTTACCGAAAAGGGTAAAACACTCATTCCTATCCTGAGTTTGATGTACGAGTGGGGGAGGGAGCACAGGGTATCTGACATGAATACCCACGAAGCTTCGTGTACGCTTTAGCGCTAAATCGTTTTTACATGTAAACATTTTCTACGATGTGAAAGCCAAAAAATAGGATTTGTATAAGTTACTCTTAACTTCTTTGATGTTACGATAATACGTATTTTATATAAGTATTATTATTAATCTGTAAAAATAACATCGGAGAAAATTATGTATAAAATCATTGGGGTTATGAGTGTATTGGCTACATTGATATGGGCTCAGCCATATACCGATATGTTAGGGCGTGTTGTGGATATTAACGCAACGTCTAAACTGGTCTTTTTAGGCCCTGGAGCTTTGAGACTGGGTGTGTATCTTGGTTTGGAAGAGCGTCTTATAGGCATTGAAAAGATTGAAAAAGACGCCTCTATGCTTTCGCCATACCGTACGTTTTTGGGCAAAGAGCGTATTGCAAAGCTTCCGTTAGTTGGCACGGGAGGGCCTGGAAAAATGCCAGACCTTGAAGCGTTGGTGACCTTAAAGCCTGATGTGATTATCACCTCTTTTGTTGATAAAAATATGATTGATTTAATCATCGCCAAAACGGGCATCCCTGTTTTAGCACTGAGTTATGGCACGACGTATGGTGGCAATGCAAAACAGTTGCAAAGTATGAAAAACTCCTTATTACTCTTAGGAAAAGTCACCCAAACTTCTTCCAGAGCAGAAAAATTGGTAGCTTTTTTAAATGAGCAAGAAAAAGCATTGGCATCTTTAAAAATCACTCCCAAACGAATCTATATAGGAGGTATCGGATACAAAGGTGCTCAGGGCATCACGAGTACCGAAGCGACGTATCCGCCTTTTGAGATGTTAGGTTTAAAAAACTGTCTTTTTGAGGGAACTGAGACGATTGGGCATCAGTTTATTGATTTTGAAGCGCTTCTAAAAGCCAATCCTGAGATTATTTTTCTCGATATGTTTGGCAAAGACAAAGTGAACGAGGAATATGAAACGAAAAAGGCTTTGTTTCATACGCTTAGTGCGTATCAAACAGCTCATGTCAAAGAGGTGCTAGGGTATAACTTTTACAGTACCAACATTGAAAATCTTTTTGTGATTGCCTGGCAGGTTGCTTTCATTATGGGCGTTGATGTTAATGTCCCAAAAGAGGCCAATGCGATTTATCACGCGTTTTACGGTGAAAAAGGAGAAACGCTGTTACATAGGCTTCCCTATGGATTTGGGGCTTTATGAGTATTGCCAAAGCGTATGCGCAAAGAGCCTTTAAACGCTCTTTAACTGCTCTGATTTTAGTTGGACTTGGTCTTGTATTTTTATGGCTCAACGTGATCAGTGGTTCCAATGGTGTGGTGGTTTCAGACACCATGAAACTTTTTACATGTAATGAACAATTGGGGATGATTATTGAATCTATTCGCTTACCAAGAGCATTGGGTGCGTTGTTGGTGGGAATGCTTTTAGGGCTTTCAGGTGTTGCGATGCAAGGTGTTCTGCGCAATCCCTTGGCTTCTCCTTTTACCCTTGGTATCTCCCAAGCGGCTGGGTTTGGCGCTTCATTAGCGATTATTATGATAGAACCTGAGATGGTGCTTCATCCATTTATCTCCAAATTTAGTGTGGCACTCAGCGCTTTTGGTGCGAGCATGATATGCGTTGTCTTGATTATTTGGATTGGTAAAAAAGTGGGGATGAGTCCTACCAGTCTTATCTTAGCAGGCGTAGGGCTAGGCTCTTTATTTCATTCTGGAACCATGTTTTTGCAGTATTTTACAACCGAAATCAATGCCGCTGCAACCTTGTTTTGGACATTTGGCGATTTGAGCAAAGCGACTTATCCCATTTTGGGGCTTTTGTGTGCGACTTTATGCGTTTCATTGTGCATTTTAGGAGCATCGCATTGGAAATTTGATGCACTGGGCTTTGGCGATGAAAGCGCTTTTAACAAAGGGGTGAATGTCAAAACCTTTCGTATCATTACGTTACTGTTTGCTTCGTTTTGCTCAGCGATAGCCGTGGCTTTTTTTGGCATCATAGGGTTTATTGGCTTGGTTGCACCGCACCTTGTTCGTTTAGCAATAGGAAGTTCTCATAGCGCATTGATTCCACTCTCCGCACTGAGTGGAGGTGTTTTATTGCTGGGGGCAGATTGGTGCGCGAGAATGATGCTTTATCCTTCCACCTTGCCTGTGGGTATCTTGACCTCTTTTATTGGAGCGCCCATGCTCTTGTATTTATTGGTGTTTGGAGGCAGAATTAAATGAAGCTTTGTATCAAGAATCTTAACTATACGGTAGCGCGTAAAACACTTTTAGAGGAAATTTGCTTAGAGGCAAACGAGGGAGAAGTGCTAGGTATTATTGGTCCTAATGGCGCAGGTAAAAGTACGTTTTTAAAACATATTGCAGGTATTTTACCGTTAAAACCTTCCACCGTCACTTTAGATAGTACCGATTTTAGCCTCTTAGAGCCAAGGGCTTTGGCTAAAGAGGTGGCCTATCTTTCACAATTTGCCAACACGCCTCGTATCAGTGTTTTAGAAGCGCTAGAGCTTGGCAGACGCGCTTACAGTGGAATGCAATTAACCTCTGTTGATAAAATGAAACTGGATGAAAGTGTGACGCACTTTGCACTAGGTGATTTGTTAAGTCGGCATTTGGAGAGCTTAAGTGGTGGTGAGCGGCAAAAAGTCTTGATAGCCAGTGCCCTGCTTCAAGAACCAAAAGTCCTCTTGCTTGATGAGCCTATATCGCACCTTGACCCTAAAAATCAACTGGAGATGTTATCTGCTATGCGTCATGTTACGCAGGAGAAAAAACTGATTACGTTCATTGTTTTGCACGATATTCAACATGCAATTCACTATACCTCGCGTTTAGTAATGTTCAAACGTGGAAAAATTCTACATGACATCGCAACGAACACACTTAATCCTTCTATGCTAGAAGCCCTTTTTGAGGTAGAAGCAAGTTTACATGTAAGCCACGGACATACCTTTGTTTACTATGGGCACAGTCATGATGAACAGCATACACAGCATCAACATTTAGTATAAATAATATAACTTTGTCTTTTAAATATTACTAAAATTTAATTAGTATTACAGCTTTCCCTTGTTATAGTAACACCAAAATAAAATTAGTATTACTAATGTAAGGGAGAGGTCGGTGTTGCATATCAAATCAAGGAATCAATGGATTTTGATAAGTTCGTTCGTACTATATTCGGGTACAGTCCTAGCGGCAGATATTGAGAAAGTGACGATAGAAGCTGAAAAGCTAGAAACTCCCACAAAACAAGCCAATGAGAGTGTCTATACGGGAACGGAAGTGACTAGTAAAGGCATAGAACTTCAAGGTGCAAAAGCTTCCACAAGTGTGTATGAATCGCTAAGCGTTTTGCCTGGCGTTAATGTTGAAAATCCCGATAGCAGTGGCTTGGCGATTGAGCAAGCAAGTGTGCGTATGCGCGGTGTTAAAAGCTCTATGGGAGCTCTAACAGTAGAGGGTGTGCCAAATTATGGGGGCAATCCCATAGGACCACGTGATTATCTGTACGATATGGAAAATATGGACTCGTTATCGGTTTATAAAGGTGGTGTGCCAGCTGATATTGGAACAGGCGTAGGCTCACGTGGTGGTGCTATTACTTTACATCCTAAATGGGCTTCAAAAGAGTTTGGCATCGACATTGCTCAAACCATTGGCAGTAATGACTATACTAAAAGCTATTTTAGACTTGATAGTGGCATGCTCAATGAGAGCGGCACGCGTTTTTCGGGGGCAGTTTCGTATGCACAAGCTGATAAATGGCGAGGTGAGGGTGATTTGGGACCTAGAATCAATGGTAATTTTAGTGTGGTTCAACCCATTGGTGAAGCGACGACACTAAAATTGTGGTACAACCATAATGACCAAGACCAATACCTTTATAAACCTCTGACGTATGCACAAATACAAAACTTAAAAAGCAATTACAAGCTCGATTATAACAGTGCTTTAACAGGTGTTGCGGCTACGGATATTAATTATTATGGCTACAATAAAGGTAGTTATAAAAATGATGATTTGATGGCTGTTTTAACTCACCAAATCAATGATGTTTATGTAATAAATCTAAAACCTTATTATTCCAAAGAAGATGCGGAGATTTATCAAGGAACAACTTCTAGTGGAGGAAGAATTCAAAAACGTATTCGTGATATTGAGCGCTATGGTGTCATGGCAGATGTTGAAGCCAATTACGAGTGGTTTAAAGCGGTTTTAGGTTATCACTTTGAAGATGCTTTGATGAACATTTCTACACAAAACTATGCGATTACCTCTTCAGGACTCTCCTACCGCGGCCTTGGTATCGTAGGCTCGTCTGGCGATACGTATACCAACACGCCCTACCTGACACTCTCAGGAAACAATGGCGCTTTTCATTGGCAAGGTGGAGTGAAGTATTTTCAATTTCAAGATGCCGATAGTTTGGGATATACGACCAATACTTCTGCTCCTTATAATTTGATACGAGCGGCTGATTTAGATAGAACGGGAAAAAATTATACGAAGGTGTTACCCACTTTGGGTGCTTCGTATGATCTTAATACGGATTGGCAAGTGTACGCAAGTTACGGTAACAACATCATCCGTCCTTACTCGTATATGCCGTTGATGAACTATTATCAAAACAATCGCGCCGCGTTTCAAGCCATTGGGATGAGTGCGCAAGACCTGTTTGATGGCTATACGATGGAAGAATCCAATGATTTTGATTTAGGTGTTCGATACAAAGGCGAAAGTTTTGAAATCGCACCCACACTCTTTTACGGCAAGCATAAAAACCTTTTAACGACGATTGTCAATGATCAAAACAGTAGCTTAAGTTACCAACAAAATGTTGGAAAAGCAACCAGTTATGGACTGGAAACCGAAATCAATTTTTTCATCAACGATACTACGACACTGTTTATCAATCCTACCTATACAAACTTTACCTATGATGATGCTATTAAAGGAATGGCGACAAAAAATAAATACGTGGTCGATTCACCAAAATGGATGGGCAAAACAGGTGTCATTTATAAAATAGGTCAGTTTGAAATTGTTCCGATGGTACGTTATTTAGGAGAGCGCTATGGTAATGCAGTCAATACTGAAAAAGTCGATAGCGCGTGGTTAGCTGATTTTAGAGCAACTTATACACAGAAAAATTTCTATGAAAAATCGACACTCAAAGTCGCTTTGGAAGTCGATAATCTTTTTGGAAAAGAGTACATTTCTGTCATCAATGCCAGTGATTATGAAACGGGCACCACAACTTATCAGCAGGGTGCGCCAAGAAGCGTCATGCTCACAGTGGGGGTACATTTCTAATGCAAGAGTTATGGGAAAAATGCGTTGCATTTCATGGACATGCGTGTCCTGGTTTAGCGATTGGTTTTCGAGCATCTGAGGCTGCTCATGTGTGGTTGGGAATGGTAGGCTTTAGTCAAGATGAAGAGCTCGTTTGTGTGACTGAAAACGATGCGTGCGGCGTGGATGCCATACAGGTGCTTTTAGGATGCAGTTTTGGCAAAGGAAATCTCATTTATAAAGATACTGGCAAACAAGCCTTTAGCTTTTTTGACCGTAAAAATCATAAAAAAGGACGCATTGTTTTTAAACGTCCTTTTGGTAAAACGATTGATAGGGCGCAGTTGCAAGAGCTGATTTTAAAAGCGCCTCTTGAGGAACTTTTTGAGCTTAAAGAGCCGATGTTTGAGGTACCAGAATCAGCACGTCTGTTTACATCGGAGGTGTGTGAACTATGTAAAGAGAGTGCCCCTGAACATAAAATGCGGTTACAAGGTGGGCAAAAAGTCTGTTTAGATTGTTTTACGCATTACAGTAGAGGTTTTTAGGCGATGGCTGAACTCAAAGTGATGGTGGACTATGCGATTTTTGGGATATTAGGCTTTATGAGTATAGTATCACTGACTTATGCATTGGAGCGATGGTTTTTTTACCGCCATGTGGATGTGTTAGCGTACCCCATAGCGGATACCTTTGAAAATGATTTGACCAAAAACCTCACAACCCTCTCCATCATCAGCTCAAATGCGCCTTATGTTGGATTACTAGGAACGGTGATTGGCATTATGATGACATTTTACGATATGGGGCAAGCGGGAAATATCGATTCCAAAGTCATTTTAGTTGGGCTTTCCTTTGCCCTTAAAGCAACTGCCTTTGGGCTTGTGGTAGCCATCCCTTCACTGATTATTTACACGGCATGTTTACGAAAATGCGATATTTTGATGGCTCGGTGGAAAGTTGCGCATGCGTCTTAAACGACCTGAAGGGATGAATATCATTCCTTTTATCGATATTATGTTGGTGTTGCTGACCATCGTTTTAACCGTTTCAACGTTTATTGCACAGCAGGTTATAAAGCTAGAGCTCCCAAAGGCAGAGCAAAGTTCTTCTTTAACAAATCACATTTCGCACGAGATTTTGATTTCAGATGAAGGCGTACTCTTATACCAAGAGCAAAGCGTTACATTAGAGGCTTTAAAATCTTCCTTACAGATGCTCTCTTTAGAAGACAATATTGTTGTAAGGGCGGATACTAAAAGTCCTTTTGGTGTTTTCATCTCCGTGGTGGATATGCTTAAAATGTTAAAATTTCCGCATGTTGAAATTCTAGTACAAAAAGACTAAGATGCGTTTTTTTCTTTTTTTCACGCTTTCAGTACTGCTACATAGTCTTGTTTTAGCCTGTGTTATGGTGTTTTTTGAACAACCTCTTTTTAAAACTCAACCTGATGTGGCACCTCTTGCTTTAGAGATACGTACCTTTACGATACATGAGTCGTATCCTTCTAAAAGCGAAGAAGAGCAGGCAAAAGACGTAGAACAAACACCAAAACCTAAGCCAATACCTCAATCAAAGGCGATAAAAAAACAGGTTGTTGCACCTATCAAAGAGTCTGTGAAAAAAACAGAAGTGCTGGTCAAAAATGAAGCAAAAACATTTCAGTCTGATGTGTTTGAACAAATCCCTATAAATGCGGTTGAGCCTTTACATGTAAATCAGCAAGAAGAGATCACCGATGCGATACAGCAGGCTATTTTACGTTATAAACAGTACCCCAAAAGAGCGCAAAGAGCTGGAATGCAAGGCGATGTCATTGTCCATTTTTCATGGTCCTCTTTAGGACTTGCCCATCTTAAAATTTTAAAGCCATCGGCGTATGCTTTATTGAACGAATATTGCCTTGAATTAATAGCACATGCCTCTAAGGATTTTCCAAAAGTGGAGCAGAATGTGGACATTACCATCCCGATAGATTTTAAACTATTGTGAACCATAAAAGGAAACTATAATGAGTCTATTTCAACATCTTAAAACACAAGCCTTTGCGTATGCCAAAGACCAACATATAACATTGGTTGATTTTGGTGCAAGTGCTAGCATGATTTATGCCATAGTGGCAGACACAACGAAAAAAGCGATAGGTGTTACACTGATTCCTCATGGAGAAGGGGAGTTGTGCGCACTTCAAGGAGCGAGCATCGAAGAAGTATTTGAGTTTTCTTCCGCTTTTAATCCGCTTCAAAGAGCTTTTGCTTTGGCGGTGATTAATGCATTAGGACAACATGCCCTAAGTAATGATGGAAAATGTGATGTTTCAAATAAAGGCGTACAAGCGTTACTAAGCGAAAAAATTTTAGACGTTACCCAAGTGGGTGATGAGGTTGTTTTTGTAGGAAATCTTAGACCTGTTGTGACTAAACTGAAAGAGAATGGGCGAAAGCCCATTGTCTTTTGCCGACAAAAACAGCAGTATGGCGATGGTGTTTACAGTGATATTTTTGAGTATGAAGCCATTCAGTATGCTCCCATTGCTATTATTACAGGTGCTTCTTTAATAGGTTCTACGTTAGATGCTTTATTACGTTTAAGCCCCAAAGATTCTCTACGCATTCTCGCAGGTTTTTCAGCAGGAACGTATCCAAAGTGGTTTGAAGGTACAGGTATAACGCATATTGCTTCAATGAAGCTTGATTGTATATTTAAAGATGCATTACTCAAAAATAATTGGGAAGCGGTTTTTAACTATCCTGGGTATTTCTACCCGTTAGAGCATTAGTATCGTTTACGATACTAATGCTGCATGAATAACGGTTTCATCCTGTTCAAAATGAATTGTACAATTACTTTTTATCGCTACGTCTTCAATGCTTTTTTCATAATTTCTATCTCGGCTATCGCCTTTAATGGAGATTGAAAAAATAGGGTATTTTTTATTGTTGAAGCGAATATATTCACCAGTAATCAACGCTAAGCGTGTGGTAATGGTGGAAGAGAGCAGGTGTGATTGATAGACTTTTGTCAGGAGTTTCATAAAATCTTCCACTTTAAGTCTGACATCGGGAAATGTTGGGTCAAATTCTTTACGAAATTTGATGTTGGAATTGGTGGATGAAGCGCTAATGCACAAATCTAAAAGAGCATAGATATTGACACTCTCACCATACTCTTCGACATTAGCAAATTTCTTGGTGGCACTTTTGTACAATTTGATACCAATAGACGTTTCATCCGAATATCCAACCGTAATGGCATAAAATTTGTATGAGCCAAAAGCAATATCAACAATCGTTGTTTTAAAACCATAAGTCATGCTGGCATAGGTTTGAGCGATGTCAAAAACTTTTTTATGATTCACTTCACCAAGAAGGTATTGCGCTTCTTGGTTAAGTGATATAATCTTTCCAGTGCTATCAAAAACGATAAAAGGATTGTAATCATGCTCAATCCACGCTTCAGCAAATGTCATTCTTAGCTCTCGATGTAATTTTTAAGTTTTCGTCCCACTTTTGGGTGTTTTAGTTTTTTAATCGCAGAGCTTTCGATTTGTCTAACACGCTCACGTGTAACGTTAAGCTCTTTTCCTATCTCTTCAAGCGTTCGATCACTCTCATCGTGCATCAAGCCAAAGCGCATACGAATAACGGCTTTTTCTCTGTCGTTGAGCTGGTCTAATACTTCATCAATTTGGTCTTTCAAATCTGATTTTAAGATATGATCAATCGGTGCAATAGAGTTTTTATCTTCAACAAAATCACCGAATTTTCCATCATCTTCATTACCGATAGGAGCTTCCAACGAAATAGGCTCTTTGGTGATTTTGATAACATTTTTGACTTTATCCGCACTGAGTCCTACTTCTAAAGCGATGGTATCAATGTCAGGCTCTTTTCCCTCTTCTTGAAGGTGTTTACGAATGATTTTATTGATACGATTAATGGTTTCAATCATATGAATGGGGATACGAATGGTACGTGCTTGGTCCGCAATAGCGCGAGAGATTGCTTGACGAATCCACCATGTCGCATAGGTTGAAAACTTGTAGCCTTTTTTGTACTCAAATTTATCAACGGCTTTCATCAAACCGATGTTACCTTCTTGAATTAAATCCAAGAATGGCAAACCTCTGTTGGTGTAACGCTTGGCAATAGAGACAACCAGACGAAGGTTACTTTTTGCCATACGCGTTTTAGACTCATCGGCTATTTTTTTACCGCGTTTGATTTGCTCTAAAATCTCTTTGAGATTTTCTGGGTCTAAGTCAAAGCCTTGTTTACTCGCTTCTTTGGTTTGAAACAGTTTTTTAATCTCCATGTAGGTTGAAACCATGGTGGCTTCTGGAACCATAACGGTGATGTCCTCTTTGTTCAAATCAATGATACTTTTTAAAATCTTAGCGTGGTTGTCACGTAAAGAGTCGTTGAATAATGGTAAACGATACTCAAGACGTTTGAGTTCTTTATCGAATTCAAAGTCACTTTTAAGCGCTGTTTCCATTGATTTTACGAGTTCATTGATGAGTTTGCTGGTTGGTCCTAAGTCCATCAATGCTTCTTTGAGCAATTTTTTCTTATATGCTAAAGAGAGGTCATAGTTCATCATCTCTTCAGGGTCATTGAGGTCTTCTTCTGGTGGACGAGAGAAACTTTTAAGCCAATCTTTTTTTGCTTTTTCGAGTGCTTTAAAACTTTCAATAACTTTTTCAGTACGGGTATTGTCTTTTTTAGAGAAGGTCTTTTTCTCTTCGCCATCTTCATCGTACTCTTCGTCTGTATCGTCGTCGCTATCATCGCTGTCATCATCGTCTTCAAAAGTTTTAAATAGCTCTTTTACACGACGTTCGCGGTTGATAAGCGCTTCTTTATAATCTAAAATAAAATCGATGAGGTAGGGAACAGAACAAAACGCATCGATGATAATATCTTCACCGAATTCAATTTTTTTACTAATGTCAATCTCTTCATCTTTGGTTAAAAGTGAGATTTGTCCCATTTCTCTTAAGTACATTCTGACAGGACTATCACTTCTAGACCACTCTAAAAGTTCTTTTTCACTGGCAAGATCGAATTCGTCTTCTAATGCTTCGTCTTGTAGTTTTTGGCGTTCTTCTTCTCGTTTCTTTGCCTCTTCTTTATTTCGGAGTTTTGCAATTTCGGCGGAGGAGATAAGGGAAACTTTGTATTTTTCAAGAAGCCCCATCAATTTTTTAACGTTTGCCGGTGTAGGAGGTTTTGTAAAAAGTTCCATCACATTTTCATACGTGACATGTGATTTTTCATTTTCTGCAAAAAGCTCTTCTAATGCTGTGTAGAGTTCTTTTGAAGCCATATTAATAACTCTCCTTGAGTGAGTGTATAGGAGTTTGATTTTCTTCTATAAGTTGTATAAAAAGATGTGGATTATACCGAGTTTTTTTTTAAATGTCGTTAAAAATATAAAATACTCAATGTGGAACAGGAGTTGCTTTAGTGATACAACGAAATTAAAATTGTGGGAAAAAGCATGCAAAATGGCTACTATAGCGTTACTGGAGCGATGGTCACCGAGTTTAATAAACTTGATCTTATTTCCAATAATCTTGCCAATTTAAACACAACTGCTTTTAAAAGAGATAATGTGGTTGTGGGTGACTTTAAGAGAATTTTTCAAGAATATCAAGATGAAATGCCCATCAAAGATAACACGAAAGAGGCAAGTAAATTTATTAATGCTTCCATTGCAAGAGTGCCGCAAATTATTGAACAATATACCAAATTTGAACAAGGCGGCATTAAAAATACAGGCAATCCGTTAGATTTTGCGCTGAAAAGAGAAGATGCCTTTTTTATGGTTGAAACACCCAATGGTATTCGTTTGACGCAAAATGGAGCATTTTCGATGAATGAAAATGGCCTTTTGACCACCAAAGAGGGTTACCCTGTTTTACCATCAACTTATTTTCAAAATAAACAGTATATTGCAATACCCGAAGACGGTGAGTTACGCGTTGATAAAACGGGCGCTGTTTATAATGGAGATGACCAACTTGGTCAATTGATGATTGTTTCGAGCGATGATGTCAAATCATTACTTAAAGAAGGCGATAGCCTTTTTAAATTTAAAAGTCCCGATGAACTCACTGAACTTGAAAATGGCGATATTGTCGCACAAGGTTTTTTAGAAACGAGCAATATTAATCCTGTGAATGAAATGGTCAATTTGATTGAATCCAATCGATTGGTTGAGATGTATCAAAAAGTAATGAAATCACATATGAATGAATTGAACTCAGATGCTATCTCTAAATTAGCATCCACTAAAGCATAATTTTAAGGAAGAGACATGATCCGATCTTTATACACAGCAGCAACAGGTATGATAGCGCAACAGACGCAAATCGATACCACATCAAATAACATTTCAAACGTTAATACCATTGGTTATAAAAAACAGCGTGCTGAGTTTGCCGACTTGATGTATCAAACGATGATGTATGCAGGTACTTCAACCAGTGACACCACACGCTCTCCTACGGGTATGGAAGTTGGTCTTGGTGTGCGCCCAACGGCGATTGCGAAGCAGTTTACACAAGGTAACTTTAAAGAGACAGGTAACTCTTTAGATATGGCAATTACCGGCAATGGTTTTTTCCAAATTCAGCTTCCTGATGGAACAACAGCCTATACAAGAAACGGTTCATTTAAACTCGATGCGGATGGTAATGTGGTCAATAGCGATGGTTATCAAATGATTCCACAACTTACCATTCCAGCAGATGCCACAGAGATTTCTATTGGTGTGGATGGTACGGTTTCAGTTTTACAAGCAGGTGCTACAGCAACAACGCAAATCGGACAAATTGAGCTTGCCAACTTTATCAACCCAGCAGGTCTGCATTCTATGGGCGATAACAATTATATCAACACCTCTGCTTCAGGCGACCCAATTGTAAGTACGCCAGGACTTAATGGTCTTGGTCAAACCAGACAACAATTTGTTGAGATGAGTAACGTTGAACTGGTAGAAGAGATGACTGATTTGATTACAGGGCAGAGAGCTTATGAAGCCAACTCCAAAGCAATTACAACGAGTGATGAAATGCTCCAAACCGTTAATGGCCTCAAAACGTGATTTGAGGCGTTAATGCTTATCCTTGTTCCTATTTTAATTATCATCGCACTGATTGTTGCGGTTGATCATATCTATTTTAGCAATGTCGTACCCAAAGATGTGCCTCTTCAAAAAGAGGTGCATCGTTCATGGAATGATGCCAACGCAACGCAAGAGTATCTCAACCGTTACATCAAAAAATAATTTTACATGTAAAAGAAGAATCATGCACTTTTTAATGATTGTCAAAATGACTATTCCCGTTATGATGGGGTATATTCCTCTTGGAATGGCATTTGGATTATTGCTTTCTAAACTGTTAATTCCTTGGTATTATGCTTTTTTTATGAGCGTTTTTATCTTCGCTGGCTCTGGTCAATTTCTAGCACTCACACTGTTTGCTTCACAAGCAACCATCCTTGAAATTGGCATCGCGACCTTTTTGCTCAATCTTCGCCATACCTTTTATGGGCTCTCCATGATTTCAGCGTTTAAAGATTTTTCATGGAAAAAACACTATTTGATTTTTGGACTCACCGATGAGACCTTTGCTCTTTTAAAAACGAGTGATGTTCCAGAAGAAAATCGTGAAAGAGTCTATTTGCTGATTACGTTTCTTAATCAATGTTATTGGGTCATTGGCAGTGTCATTGGCGCGCTGCTTGGCAATATTGTGCCGTTTAATTATGAAGGCATAGAGTTCTCTTTAACAGCACTGTTTGTAGTCCTTTCCATTGAGTTGTATAAGAAAAACAGATTGCATAAACCGTTTTTTGTAGCCCTCATCATTGGACTGTTTGGCATGATTTTATTTCCTCCGCAAAAGATGCTGATTTTATCGCTCTGTGCGGCGGCGTTTGTGTTGATTGTATTTAAAAGGAGTATGGAAAATGGAAAGTAGTTACATTATCGGAAGCATCATTATAGCGACGCTTGCGACTTATGCAACCCGTATCATTCCTTTTTTGTTATTTCGTACCCGTGAGCCTTCGCCTCTGATTAAGTACATTGAGCTCAATATGCCTTTGATGATTATGGTCATTTTGGTGTTTTACGCACTCAAAGATGTGAAGTGGGAGAGTTATCCGTATGGGATGGCAGAGTTGATAGGAGTGGGTGTTGCGATAGCTTTACATGTAAAGTTTAAAAACGCACTTTTGAGTATTTTTATCGCAACACTCACCTATATGATTTTAATTCAGAATGTCTTTTAAACGCAAAATTCGGTAGATAGATTTTAAGCTTTTTTGACGAACTCGGATTTTAGACCCATCGCACCAATACCATCGACTTTACAGTCGAGGTTATGGTCGCTCTCAAAATTAAGACGGATATTTTTTACTTTTGTGCCACCTTTAATCACCGCGGATGAGCCTTTAAGTTTCAAATCTTTAATAACAACAACGGTGTCACCATCGCATAAAACCGTTCCGTGAGCATCTTTAATCACAGCGGTTGATTCTTCGTTTGAAGAGGCATTTTTAGACCATTCGTGTGCGCATTCAGGGCAGATAATCATCTCCCCATCTTCATACGTATATTCACAATGGCATTTGGGGCAAGGAGGAAGTTGGTTCATAATGAGAGTACCTTTTTTAGTTTAAGTATGTCATAACTTCCCCAAAGAAGAGCTAAAACGCTAACGTCTTAGTAAAATGAGAGGGTACATGCGGTCTCTTTCATAACGTTTCATTTTCTCTTCATACGAGTTGATAACATCAATCATGTCGGTAGCAAATTTATTATCAATGATATAGTCTCTTTGATTTACATGTAGAGGAATCATCCCTCTATCCGCCGCTGCGTACATCAGAGCATCTTTAATGGTCTCAGCATGATTGTGGGTGAGTCTTCGTAAATCATGACCTAACCCAGTAACCCATAAGTCCATAAATTCAACCCGAAACGGCAATATTTTTCCCCAATCGCTCTCGACAAGTCGTGCATCTTTGAGGAAAAATGAGTAGATAATAATCATATCGCGGTCACTGTCATAAACACTAATCGTCTCTTGTTGCAGTACGTTTAATACGGGATTAATTGTGGCTAAATTGACCTCTTTTGGAGCGCAACCACTGAAAATAAATGTGAGAAGTATCACTATTGTTGTGAAAAAAGTACGCATAAAAAAGTCCTTACATGTAAAAACACTCTATGCAATTGTACATCAAAAATGGTGTGAATTAGAATAAACAGAAGCCCTTTTTCAAGAGCTTCTGTGTGGTTAAAGTGCGAAGAGGTCGCTAAATTCGTTGAAATTCATTGCCTCAAGCGTGGCTTGGTCTTCACAAACATGCTCTATAGTCGCACACTGTTTGGGGCTGAGTCTGCCTGCTAGGTTGTGTTTGAATTTTGAAATTAAAAGTGGAATGCCCTCGACGCGTCTTCGTTTATGACCGATGGGGTATTCAACTTCAACTTTCTCGCTTTTTGTGCCATCTTTGTAGAAGATTTGCACCGCATTGGCGATGGAACGTTTATCGGCTTCTAGATATTCTTTGGTATAGCGTTCATCAACGACGACTTCCATTTTATCTCTTAATGCATCGACACGAGGGTCATTGGCATACACATCTTCATAATGTTCCGCCACCAAATTGCCATGAATGAGTGGGATTGCAACCATATACTGAATACAGTGGTCACGGTCTGCTGGATTAGCAAGTGGTCCTACTTTATTGATAATGCGGTGTCCTGACTCTTGGGTCGTGATGATAATTTTTTCAATAGTATCCAGTTTATCTTTGACCTCATTGTGCAATTTTACCGCGCATTCAACGGCTGTTTGAGCATGAAATTCAGCAGGGAAGCTGATTTTAAAGAGTACATGCTCCATGACATAACTGCCAAAGGGTTGAGGAATGGTGAGTTTTTTGCCTTTCATTTTGACATCTTCATAGCCCCAATACTTGGCACTAAGAGCTGAGGGATAGCCCATTTCCCCTGCAAGTGCTTTGAGCGCTAAATTGACCCCACGACTGCTAGCATCGCCTGCCGCCCACGATTTGCGTGATCCCGTGTTGGGAGCATGGCGGTAACAACGCAGTGCTCCACCATCAATCCAAGCATGTGAAACCGCGTTGCGTACTTCCTCAAAGCTTCCTCCTAACATTGCCGCAGCAACAGCGGTAGAAGCGACACGTACTAAAAGCACATGATCCATGCCTTCTTTATTGAAACAGTTTTCAAGCGCTAAAATACCTTGAATTTCATGCGCTTTAATCATCGCCGTTAAAATGTCTTTCACTTTAAGGGGCGCTTTGCCCTCAGCAATGTTTTTGCGACTGATATAATCACCCACCGCCCAAATAGCACCTAGATTATCACTTGGATGTCCCCATTCTGCGGCGAGCCATGTGTCGTTAAAATCAAGCCATCGCACCATCGCACCCACGTTAAAAGCGGCACGCTCTGGGTCTAGCTGATACGACGTTCCTGGTACTTTGGCTCCTAAATAGGGCATAGAAGCGCCTGGAACGACAGGGCCTAAGAGTTTAGTACACTGTGGAAATTTAAGTGCAAGTAGTCCGCAACCGAGTGTGTCCATAAGACAATAACGCGCTGTGTCGTATGCATCTTTACTGGTGATGGCAAAATCAAATGCATAGCGTGCAATGTCGGTTAAAAGCGGGTCAAACTCGGGTCGTTTGGTATCTAAAATACCCATATCTGTACTCATAGAATTCCTTTTCTTATCGGTTTTTAATATCAATATAGGCTCGATTTTCCGGTCCTATGTACTCTGAACTTGGGCGGATGAGCTTGTTATCGCTTCGTTGCTCCACCACATGTGCCGCCCAACCTGCGGTTCGACTCATCACAAAAATAGGCGTAAAGTACGCTGTAGGGATGCCCATAAAATGGTACGTGGATGCACTGTAAAAATCAAGATTAGGAAAGAGTTTTTTCTCATCCCACATCACTTTTTCAATGGCTTCAGAAATGGGGAAAATGGTAGCATTTCCCACATCATCGGCAAGTTTACGTGACCACTCTTTGATAACAATATTGCGTGGGTCGTTGCTGACATACACACGGTGCCCAAAGCCCATAATTTTAGCTTTACTTGCTAATTTAGCATGGATGCCTTGCGTCGCATCAGTAGCATTTTTGTACTCAGAAATAAGCTCCATCGCCGCTTCATTCGCTCCACCATGTAAAGGACCACGAAGCACGCCAATGGCCGCGGTAATCGCAGAGTAGATGTCAGAAAGCGTAGAGGCGCCAATGCGTGCCGCAAACGTTGAGGCGTTAAACTCATGCTCGGCGTAGAGAATTAAAGAGACATGCATCGCTTTAATCCAGAGTTCGCTGGGTTGTTTGTTGTGCAGTTTTTCTAAGAAATAACCACCAATGGTATCTTGCGAACTGGTCGTATCGATCTCTTTGCCATTGATGTTGTAGTGATGCCAATAAAGCAAGATGGAAGGGAAAATGCCCATCAAACGAGTGATTTTGGCATCTTGGTCGCTAAAATCATCGGCTTCTGGCTCCAAACATCCTAATGCCGAACAGCCCGTGCGCATAATGTCCATCGGATGAGCATTTTTGGGCAAGCTTTTTAAAACAACTTTGAGTGGTTCAGGTAAAGCACGCGCTTTTATAAGCTCTTTTTTGTAGGTTTCCAGTTCATGGTAATTGGGCAATACGCCTTTGGTTAATAAGTATGCGACTTCTTCAAACGTTGCATTTTGAGCCAGGTCATAAATGTCATAACCTCTATAATTAAGCCCATGCCCCGTGCCTACCGTACAAATGGCAGAGCGCCCTGCGACAATGCCTGCGAGTCCGCCCGTTTTTTTTGTCTCTTTTGCTTCCATTGTTTGTATCCTTCCTAATTTTACACGAAAAAGAAGCAAAGCTCCTTTTTTTACGTTAGCCGCGAGGGCGCTAAAACGTGCCAAGCGTATTGGCAGAATTACATTTTTATACGGTAAAGAAGCCAAGCTCCTTCACCTACGTTAGTCACTATGACACTAAAGCTTGCCAACGATGTTGGCAGAACTTTTTTACATGTAAAGGGTGAATGTCTATTTTTTACATGTAAAAAGAGCGTCAAGCTTCTCTTCAAAGCTGTGGTAATTGAGCATGTCGTAAAGCTCGGCGCGTGTTTGCATCAACGGAATTGAGTTCTTTTGTGTACCGTTTTTCAAAATGTCTTTAAAGACGCTCAGTGCGGCTTGATTCATTGCCCGAAATCCAGAAAGAGGGTAGAGCACCATTGAGATTCCAACAGAGTCCAACTCTTTACATGTAAAATAAGGTGTTAGCCCAAATTCGGTGATATTGGCAAGGACAGGCACTTTAATGATTTTCGTAAATTGTTTGTACTCTTCAAGCGTATGGATTGCTTCAGCAAAAATCATATCAGCTCCCGCTTCAACGTAGGCTTGTGCTCTCTCAAGCGCGGCTGCTTGTCCTTCCATCGCATGCGCATCGGTGCGTGCCATTACGACAAATTCGTCATCAATTTTGCCATCCATAGCGGCTTTGATGCGGTCACACATCTCTTCTTTACTGACCAACTCTTTATTGGGACGATGACCGCAACGTTTTTGAGACACTTGGTCTTCAATGTGACAAGCAGCCGCTCCTGCACGGGTGAGCTCTTTGATAGTGCGAGCGATGTTAAAAGCACCTCCCCAGCCTGTGTCCGCATCGACTAAAAGAGGAAGCGAGCTTGCACTGGTGATGCGTCTAACATCAATACAGACATCTTCCAAATTGGTCATACCAAGATCAGGAAGTCCAATGCTAGCATTGGCAACACCTGCGCCACTGAGGTAGAGTGCTTTATGCCCGACACGTTCTGCTTGCATGGCGCTGTAAGCGTTGATAACACCGACAATTTGAAGCGGATGATTTTCTGTAACCGCTTTTCTAAAGAGGGAACCTGCACTGATGATACTCATTTTTTTCCTTTTTTCGGGATGGGGTATCCCAGTTTTTCGATAGATTTTTGGATGCCTGCTAAGACACTTTCATCTTCAATGGTAGAGGGCATACTCCACTCTTTGCCATCGGCGATGGAACGCATGGTCGCTCGCAAAATCTTACCGCTACGGGTTTTTGGCAATTTTTCGATGACAGTAGCGAGTTTAAGTCCCGCCACAGCGCCTATTTCTTCACGTACGAGTTGGATTACACCATCGGCGATGGAGCGATGATCGCGCTCAATGCCATCTTTGAGCACCACAAATGCCATTGGAACTTCACCTTTAAGTTCATCATCTACACCGATGACTGCACACTCTGCCACATCGGGATGTTTAGAGATGACCTCTTCCATTTCCCCTGTGGAAAGACGATGTCCTGCAACGTTGATAACTCCATCCATACGTCCCATAACCCAGACATAACCGTCTTCATCAATGTAGCCGCTATCGCCAGTAAGGTAATAACCTGGGTAAAAGTTGAGGTACGATTTTTTATAACGCTGGTCATCTGACCAAATGCTCATCAAACATGAAGGTGGAAGTGGGAGTTTGAGCACTAAATTACCCAGTTGATTGGGTTTGCACTCATTGCCTTGTTCATCCAACACTTTGAGGTTAAATCCTGGCATCGGTTTGGTGGGTGAGCCTGCTTTAATAGGAAGTGGGTCAAGCCCCATCGGATTGGCGGCGATTGCCCAACCTGTTTCGGTTTGCCACCAATGGTCAATCGCTGGTTTGTTGGTGATTTTGGTAATCCACTCAAGCGTATCGCTATCGCAACGCTCGCCTGCTAGGAAGATGCTTTTAAGGGAACTAAGGTCGTATTTTTTGACCCATTCACCTTGGCTGTCCTCTTTTTTAATTGCACGAAATGCGGTGGGTGCGGCAAAGAGAATATTGACTTTATACTCATCGCACACTCTCCAAAATGCACCTGGATTGGGGGTTCGTACGGGTTTGCCCTCATACACGACGGTAGTACAGCCGTTCATCAGTGGTCCATAGACGATATAAGAGTGACCTACGACCCAACCGACATCGCTTGCCGCCCAGAAGACATCACCGGGTTTAGCGTTGTAAACATTATCCATCGACCATTTCATGGCAACCGAATGACCACCGTTGGAACGAATAACCCCTTTGGGTTTGCCTGTTGTTCCTGAGGTATAGAGAATGTACAATGGGTCGGTGGCATCAACAGGTACGCACTCGACTAGACCAGCTTTTGCCTCTTCCTCTTCCCAATCAATATCGCGCCATGGAAGCATATTGGCTCGCTCCTGTGGACGTTGCCAAATAACGCACGTGGTTGGTTTATGGGTGGATTGCTTGATGGCTTCATCCAGAAGGGGTTTGTATTTGATGAGTTTACTGATTTCGATACCGCATGATGCACTCATAATGACACGGGGCTTTGCATCGTCAATGCGCGTGGCAAGTTCATGTGCGGCAAACCCTCCAAAGACCACCGAGTGAATCGCTCCGATACGCGCACACGCTAACATCGCAATCACCGCTTCTGGAATCATCGGCATATAAATGACGACACGATCACCCTTCACAACACCTTTATTGACCAAAATGGAAGCTGTTTTAGAGACCCTTTGGCGCAGTTCTCTGTAGGTATAGGTTCGTTTGGTATCGGTAACGGGTGAATCATAAATCAAGGCAAGTTGATCCCCTCTACCGTTGTCAATATGCAAATCCAGCGCGTTGTAACAGCTGTTCATGCACCCACCTACAAACCATCGGTAGTGGTTATCGACTACATCTAAGACTTTGTCCCATTGGTGATACCAATGAACTTTTGTCGCCGCTTGTGCCCAAAATTTTTCTGGGTCTTCAATGGATTCTTTGTAAGTTGATTTATACTTCATTGACACTGGCGTTTCCTATAGTACAAATTTTGAACAATTATATAACGACTTAAGCTTTAATTCAGTGTACTAGTTTTGATTTTTTAATGCAATTTTCAGACATAGATGCTAGACTTGTATAGTTTTCATACAAAATGTATTAAAAAAGCACTAAGGTAGATGTAATGTACGACAATGCCATTGATAAAATAGTTGCTATTTATAACCGCTCTGGTCTGAGTATTTCCAAGTTTGCTGCTATCATCAATAAAGACCGCCGAACGCTCACCGCTTGGATTGATAAATTGGTCACAAAAGAGCCTTCAAATGAGGTCAAAGTGGCAATTTCTAAGTTCTTTCGTTACCCTGCTAGTATTTGGGAAGAGGAGTGTAATGGGGTTGATTTTGAGGATATGTTAGAACACGTTCCCAAAGAAGAGATACGCATTATCGACCAAGGATATGAAGGCGGGCTTCGTTACATTTTGGACAAAGAGGCGCAAGACCGTTTTGTGATTCATCCGCAATTTCCAGGACCTGCGTATCGCGATAAGATTGTTCCTACCCCTTACAAAAGAGTTATTTCAGCTGAAGCGGTTGAGCTTAAAAAACTGCGCTATGAGCAGATTTCAAACTATGCCTTTGAATCCACCGAGTGGTACTCCATTGAATCGCTTCTACGTTTTGCTTTTTCACACATCGGTAATTTTTACACCAAGAGTGAAAAGATACAAATCTTAGAGTTGATGCACGACACCTTTTATGACAACTACAACAAAAGCCTCTATTTTTTTGATTCGCACTCCACGAAAATCTACGGCATGGATACGGCCTATATTTCCATCAATGTGAAGCAAAATTTTATGTTTTTTAAAATGCCTATTGACTCATTGATTGTTGAGATTCGCAATAAAAAACTGATTTACCGCATGCACCGTTATTTTACTTCTGCGTCTCAAGCACCACACCATGTCAATCGGGAAGATGCCGCTAAGATTCTTCGCATTATTAAAGGTGCGATTGCCTCCAATAAATCTTTGATTGATTGTTATTATGACATCGAAAAACAGACACCGCACGGGGCTTTGTTCCTCAACAATATTTCTCCCTTTGAGCCACGTAGCGAGCATTTGTAAACTTTTACATGTAAAGAAAGTGTAAAGGAAACGTCAATCCTTTATTGACACTGTTATCCTAAGATTTCAGTATCAATAAAGGAGAAAACGATGAACAAAATACTCGGATGTGTCTTTGTAACGCTTTCATTGCTAAATGCGCAAGAGTTTAATACCCCTATGAAAGCTTATATGAATGAGTTAAGTGTCGAAGCGAAAGCGCAAAATCCAAACTTTAGCGGCTTTGATGCGAAGCGAGGAGAAAGCCTTTTTGTTTCTAAGCATACAGGGAAAAAAGGGACTGAAATGAGCTGTACGACATGCCATACCACCAATCTTAAGCAAAATGGGCAAAATGTCAATACCAATAAAACCATCACGGCACTTGCCCCTTCGGTGAATGCCACACGACTGACAGATGTCAGTGAAGTACAAAAATGGCTCAGACGCAATTTTAATGATGTATTTGCGCGTGAAGGCACTGCGCTTGAAAAAGGCGATGTTTTAACTTATATCATCACACAATAAGGAGAGGGCGATGAAAAAAATTTTAGGCGTATGGGCAATTTTAGTAGGAGCTCTTTTTGCGGGTAATGTTGCCCCTGCAAACGATGCATTGTATCAAAAAGAGTGTGCCAGTTGTCATTTTGGGTATCAACCCGCACTTCTTTCAAAAACATCATGGCAAAATGTTATGGCACATTTAAATGACCATTTTGGAACCGATGCCTCGTTAAACCCTAAAGAGCACGATGCTATTTTGGCGTATCTGCTCCAAAATGCAGGAGGAAGCAAGCTCGCACGTGACAACACCTCCATGCGGATTACGCAATCTCCTAAGTTTATTAGAGAACACCGTGAAATACCGACACGGTTGATCACACAAAAAGAGGTGGGTTCACTTTCTAATTGCAGTGCATGCCACACACTTGCTATAGAAGGCAATTACTCTGAACGAGCGATTAAAATTCCAAATTACGGGAGATGGGAATGAAAAAGATTTTAGTCTGGAGTATTTATACCAGAGTCTTTCATGTACTTGCTATGGTGATGATGTTAGGAGCGTATTTGAGCAGTGGCGAAGATAAATGGCTGAGTATTCATGCCAGTTTTGGTTACGCCATGGGAGCGCTTTTTTTAGGAAGAGTTTTGTGGGGATTTTTAGACATTCCCTATTCAAAATTTAAAGACTTTAACTTTAATTTTGCCGAATTAAAATCGTATGCCCTCAATGTGTTTGGGAATAAAAAACAGTATCTTGGGCACAATCCTGCCTCAAGCTATGCCATCATCGGTATGATGGTGCTGTTATTGCTCAGTATTATCTCGGGTGCTTTAGCGTATGGGGTTCAAGAAGGAATGGGGATAGCTTCTTTTTTAAACCACACTGTATTTGCAAAAATGAAAATTTTTAAAGAGGTGCATGAGTTTTTTTCCAATGCGTTAGTTTTCCTCATTGCGGCGCATATCGCAGGAGCATTGCTTGACCGTTTATTGCACTCAAAACTCATCTTGCGTTCGATGGTGGATGGGTACAAAGAGGGCGAGGGGAAAAGTATTCAGCTTAGTTTGGTTCAAAAAGCATTTGGTATTGTGTGGTTGGGCTTAGCAATGTTTGCACTTGTCTATCTTTTAGCATCTCCAAAGTCCGTTTTGCTAGCCGATAATAACCCAAGGGTGGACTACGCCACCCTTCACCCCGCTTTTGCAAAAGAGTGTGGCAGTTGTCATATGCTTTATCCTCCACATCTTTTGCCAAAGGCGTCATGGGATAGCATGATGAGCTCACTTGAAAATCATTTTGGGGATGATGCCTCCTTAGATGCGAAGACCACGCAGTCGATTAAAACGTTTTTAGATGAAAATAGCGCGGAACACTCTACCAAGGAAGCGGCTGTTTATATGCTTGCAAGATTGAAAAATGGTACAATGCCTGAAAGCATTACGCAAACGCAATTTTGGAAAAAAAGACATCAAGGAATTGAAAAAGTGGCGTTAAATGACCCAAAAATTGGCAAAATTTCCAACTGTAAAGCCTGCCATCCTTATATTGAGCAAGGCTCAATTAACGATAGAGATATCAAAGGTTAAATGATGAAATGGTTGATAATTCTTTGGTTGCTTTTGGGCGTAGCATCTGCAAGTGAGCACGATAAAAAAGAGCATCATTTAAGTAAAGACCTCTCTTATTTAGAACTGAGTGAACCCCAACAAGAGAGTGCAAAAGGCATTATTAAAACATACCGACATGATTTAAAGCAGTATCGTGACTTTAAAGAAGGAATTGAAAAGCAAAAAGAGCAGCTTTTTAGCGAAAATACGCTGAATGAAGAGGCGCTTTTGAGATTGCAAACATCCATTTATCAAAAAGCCAATGCCGTTGAAAATCGCTTCTTGTTACAAATGCACCAGCTCCTTACACCCAAACAGCGCGAGAAATTTGCACATAATCTTGAAGAGTGGGAAGTCGAATGAGTGATAAAATTTTGCTAATAGAAGATGACTTAGAAATGCAATCTCTTATCAAAGAGTATTTGGGCAATTACGATTTTGACGTGACCTGTTTTGATAAACCCAAAGAGGCTCTTATCCACCTCAAAGCGCATCCTAGTGAGTACAGCGTGATTGTCCTAGACTTGATGCTCCCTCAAATGGATGGTTTTGATGTGTGTAAAATGATACGCGCCATTAATGAAGAGGTGTATATCATCATCTCTTCTGCCCGCAATGAACTGAGCGATAAAATTTTAGGCTATGGCGTGGGCGCGGATGATTATCTCTCCAAGCCGTATGAACCGCGTGAACTTGTTCTCAAAATCAGCTCCATCCTTCGTCGTCATATGCATGCCAAAAAAAAGGTTGGTGACTTTGAAATTGATGAAGAGAAGATGGAAATTTTTTTAGAAGGGTATCGTCTGGATTTAACGAAAATAGAGTTTGATATTTTGCTGCTTTTTCTCAATAATGTCGGTAAAGTTTTTTCCCGTGAAGTTTTATTTAATGCTATTAATGGCATCGGCTATAACACGAAAGACCGCACGGTTGATATGCATATCAGCAATCTGCGCGCCAAACTGGGAGATGACTCTAAAACACCAAAATACATCAAATCCGTTTGGGGTATTGGGTATAAGATGGTAGGCTAAGATGTCTATTTTTACAAAACTGTTTCTTCTGTTTCTTGCGAGTTTTGCTTTAATGTTTTTTGTAGCCAAAGAGACCAATCAACTTACCCAAGCGAAGATGGAATCGTTACTGAAAGAGAAATACCTTCAAGCCTCCAATGAACTCTTTAAAGACCTCGCAAACAACGATGAAGCAAGCCTTGCTAAAAAAGTACAAGCGCTGGGATTTGAAATGGTCTCTACTGCCAATAACGTCGAAAATGAAATCGTTGTTTATGAGCAAAAAAGCTCTTTTGGCGCAATCAAAATTGTCAAAGACAGTCATGATGAAACGATACTTGTCATGACTTACTTAGATGAAGTCATTCGTGTTAAAGCGAAAGACCAAGCGGAGTATTTAGAAGATCATAACAAAGTAGGGTATCTCATTTATGCGGATATTGCAGTTTTAGTGATGATTTTTTTGATGATAGCAAAATTACTGTTTCCGCTAAAAAAGATGACTCAAACGTTACAACGCTTTGGTGAAGGTGATTTACATGTAAGAATGTCACCCGAAGGCTCCAATGAGCTTGGTAAATTGGTCGATACGTTTAATGCTATGGCTTCCAACATCGAAGCACTGGTGCATTCGCGCCAGCAATTGCTTCGCGATATTGGACATGAACTGCGAACTCCCCTTGCCAAATCAAAATTAGCTTTGGAAATGATGCCGCACAATGCGCATCAAAAACTCCTTCAAAAAGCCATTTATCAAATTGATATGCTTACCAATGAACTGTTGCAGATTGAGCGTATTAATGCCAATATGGAAGAGCTCAATGTGCAACATTTCAATGTTGAAACACTCATTTCTGAGGCGTTGAGCAAGCTCATGATTGAGGATGAAAGTCTGATTGATATGTCCATTCACCAAAGTTTTGATATAGAGGGCGATTTAAATTATTTGGCGATAGCGCTTAAGAATTTGATTGATAATGCGCTTAAGTACACAACGCGCTCTCCCGTTAAAGTTGAAGTCTCTGAGAATGTTTTACATGTAAAAAGTTATGGTAAGGCGTTAGAGCAGCCTTTAGCGTATTATTGCGAACCTTTTGCGCAAGGAGATGATACCCGCAATACGCAAGGTTTTGGCTTGGGATTAAATATCGTTCAGAAGATTTTAGCCAAACAGCAGTTTAAATTAACGCTTAGTTATGATGAGGGGTATAACACGTTTAGCATTTTTTTTAAATGATTTTTACTTCGTTTTTCGTGCTTTTTTTCACTTCATACATTGCTAAGTCAGCATCTTTTAGGATGTCATTGATGGTTTTATTTTCATCGACAAAGAGCGTACCACCGATGCTTGCGGTGCAGGTGTAGTCGTAATCGTTGAGTGCAAAAGGCTCATCAAGAACATTTAAAAGTTTATAGCCGATATGGGTCAATTTTGCGTGTGCCTCTTCTTCATCGTTACCCAATTTGGTGACTAACACGACAAATTCATCACCTCCAAAACGCGAAATCGTATCGCAAAGACGCAGGGTTTTGTTGAGACGTGACGCAACTTGTTGTAAAAGCAAATCGCCGTATTCATGTCCTTTGGTATCATTGAGCGCTTTAAAATTATCCAAATCAATATACAAAAGACCACAATATTCATGTGTTCTTTTTGTTGCTGCAATGGTGTATGCCAAATGATCAAGCAGCAATTTTCGATTGGGAAGTTCAGTCAGTGAATCGTAATAGGCTAAATGTTCAATCATCTCTTTCGTTCTCTTCTCATCGGTAATGTCACGAAAAATGAGCACGGAACCAATTGCTTTATTGTCTTGTAAAAAAGGGGTTAGATTGATATGGACAATCACATGTTCGCCACTTTTCTTGCTAAAAATTTCTTCTCCAATATAGTGTTTTTCAAGTGTCATATTTTTTAAAATGGGACAGACATAAAGAGGGTCTGCTGTGTTGTGAACATGAATGAGTTGATGTGCGTTTTGCCCTATCATCTCTTTTTCATGGTACCCAAGCAAGGACAACCCCGCTTGGTTGATAAATTTAATCGTACCATCGGCATATAAGAGCATGATGCCATTGGCTGAACTTGTCACAATGGTTTCAAACTGCATTTTCTCAACCCAAAGGCGTTTTCGCTGTACTAAGAGGAGATAAACACCTATCCATAAAAGGCTTATGGCAAAAAAACCTACACAATAAACATAAAAATATTTTGTAGTGATTTCTATCAGTTCGGGTAATGCTCCATACGTCGTAACATAGCCTGCTAAGGTATTGTCAATAGTGAAGATGGGATGAAAATTGACACAATAGCCTTGAACATCATCAATGACAGGGAGTGAAAAATTTTGACCGCGAGCGAGTAACGCTTCTATATGATAAGTCTTCTTAATCAACGCATCTAAACGAGCAATCAATGAGGACTCAAGTGCTTGCGCACTTAACACAGATATTTTAGGGTTTTCAATGGTATATAAATCCGACAGTGTTGATGGAACAAAATGTTCTTGGTGTTGTTCAAAGGCTATATTGGTTGTGATATCTTTTTTGAGCAACAAAATATAATATTTGCATGTCAATAATTTTGAAAGTTCCAAAACGATGCGTTCATACGAAAGCGATAACTCAACCGTTCCTAAAAAGAGTTGATTATCCATAATAGGATAGACATAACGAAATCCAGGATAAACACGCCCACCTTCAAATCCAGAGATAAACGTATGTTCTGTGGCAGCTTTTTTTAGTGTTGGTCTTACATCAAAAAGTGAATCACCATTTTCTGTGGGTTGGTGAAATCGCAAAAAACTTTCGCCTTTGTCGGTATGAAAATGCAACTGGCGAATGCCATGTTTGAGAAGCTCATGTTGATAAATCGGATACAACAATCGGTACAATTTGCCTCGTAAAAGCGTTTTTTCTTCTTCATTGGCTTTTGGAATGTGTCTTAAAATATCAAGGACGGCAGGTTGCATAATGACATATTTAAAATAATTTTCAATGGAAACTTGATACATCGAACTGACAGCTTTATAAGACGACTCAAGACTTTTATTTTTACTGCCTAAGAGTATTTCTATTTCATGTTCTTTTTGACTAGATGCATTGGTAAAAAAGATAAAATAGGTGAAACAAACGACGATAAGCGTTATCCAAAAATGTTTCATTAGAAATTACCTTCTTGAGGAATTTCATTCAATTTTTTAATATCAAGACGCAAGTAATCTTCTTTACGTGCATCACTCATTCCATGTGAAATGGATGAGCCCCATGTGCTATACACAGAAGAAGGGGCAGACAATAACGCTTGTTTGATAGCGATAATTTGTTCAGGCGATACCGTTTGAGCGTTGATAACCAGCGCAAATCCCGGGACAAAATCAGAGTATGCAAAGATGCGTAATCCTAGCGAATAATACTCCTGCGCAAGGCTCTCTTTCATACCACCGAGTAAATAATCGCCCCTAATCACAGAAAGGGCTACTTCATCGTGGCTATTGACATAGCGGTACTGTACTTTTTTTAAAGGTAAATGCAAAGAAGAGTTTAGCAGTACATCGCTCATAAAGTATCCACAGGTTGAGAGCGGTTGTGTTAAAGCAACCGTAATGGTTTTGGGTTTGCTCGCATCAATGGTATCTTCTGGAAATTTGACTAAAACGCAACGATAATTTTGCTTTCCATTTTTTTCGTTAAAAGAGACAAGCGGCAAGGCATCTGGAAACTTTTCCATTAAAATGCGCAAAGGTAAAGGTCCTAAATAGGCAATATCAATCTTGTTCTGTGCAAACGCTTCAATGAGATAGTCATATTTTGATTCGTAACGAAACGTAATAGTGGTATGAAGCGTTTGCTCCAAATAACGAATCATCGGCGAAAAATCTTCAAAAAGGTCTTCTTTATGAGAATAGGGCAGCGGCGCAAAAACCAAAGGTCTTGCTTCAAGAGGCATCAGTAAAAAGTATATCAAAAATAATACATGAGCTAAGCCACGCATAGTGTCTCACTTTTAACTTTTTTCTGTTACTAGATGATACAGTATGATAAATAAATAACAACTTTAAGAACATAGTACACAATTTTACTTAGCTTTGACTCCTCGTTCCTTTAGCTTGTAGCAATGTTCTTTTCAATAAAACTTCGGTACAATAAAAGCTTATTACACAATCACATTATTGAAAAGGAATAGGATGGTATTTGAAAAGCTAGGCTTAATGTCAGTCATTCAAAAAGCGGTTGATGAGCTAGGTTATGTCAAACCAACCCCCGTACAAACAAAAGTAATCCCTGCGGTACTAGAGGGAAAAGATGTGATGGCGACTGCCCAGACGGGTACTGGTAAAACGGCAGCGTATGCGTTACCGCTTTTGCATCTCTTGACAAAGCGAACCCAAAAAGCAACACCTTCAAAAGTCGTTCGTTCATTGATTCTTGTGCCAACACGCGAATTAGCGTCTCAAGTATGGCAAAGTATGCAAGCTTACGGAAAATATACCGAACTCAGTAGCGTTGCGATTTATGGTGGTGTGAAGTTTACACCGCAAGTGAAAAAATTAGAAAAAGGCGTGGATATTTTAATTGCAACACCCGGGCGTTTGTTGGAGCATGTGAAGCTCAATAATGTGGACCTTTCGCGTGTTGAAATGCTGATTTTTGATGAGGCGGACCGTATTTTAGATATGGGCTTTTGGGATGAAGTGGAAATGCTGTTATCTTTACTTGGTAAAAAACGCCAAACCCTACTTTTTTCAGTCAGCATGTCAAAACAACTCAAGCGTTTGTCTGAGATGAGTTTGAAAAAACCGATTAAAATTGACATCAACAACCAAGGCGATTTTGCTAAAAAAGTAGAACAAAAAATCTATCTTGTCGATGCCGAGCGTAAGTGTGAACTTCTTTCTTTTATGATTGGCTCTCAAAATTGGCATCAAGTGTTAGTCTTTACCAAAACCAAACAAAGTGCGGATGAGGTTGGAAAATACCTTGAAGAGAGCGGTTTAAAAACGCTTGTCTTGCATGGCGATAAAGCCCATTCGAAACGTACCCAAGCCATTTTGGCATTTAAAGAGAATAAAATTCGTGTTCTAGTTGCCACAGACATTGCTTCTCGTGGACTTGACATTGAAGATTTGCCGCATGTCATTAATTATGAACTTCCAGGCGATGCAGAAGATTATATGCATCGAGCAGGACGTACAGGGCGTGCAGGCAAAGAAGGCATGGCGATTTCTTTGGTCTCCCAAGAAGAAAAACCGAAACTCAAGGAGATTGAAAAGATTTTAAAATACGCTATCAAAGCAGATTTTTATCCGGGGTTTGAAACAAAAGTTTGGTTGGAAAAAGAGTCGAAAAAACACACAATTAAAGCAAAGATTGAGCGTGAAAAAGCCAATAAACGCCCGATGGGACTCAAGAAAAAGCGCGAAGAGATTAAAGTGGCAAAAGCCAAAAAAGCGAAACAAACTCCAAGTTGTGGCATTGGCGCTAAAAACTGTAAAGTAAAATAAAAAATTTTGATAGATAAAGAAGGTTTAGAAATGATTGAGATGCAAAAACTGCACTATTTTAAAGATTTTATCGAAAAAGAGGAGAGTCCTCTGGGTAAAAATCTTTATATGATGGTCCTTGCAATTGAAACGTATTATGAGTTTGTCGCAGAAGTTTTGATTCCAAGTTCATCGCGAAGTATGACACAATTTAAATTGCTTGAAGAGCTACGAGCGCTTAAAATTGTCAGCGAGAGTGAATTTGTCATTATGAATGAGACACGAAAGCTTAAAAACGACCTTGCCCATCGTTTGGATTATCAAGTGAATATGACCAATGTTTTTGATTTTTGCAACAACTGTAATGTCAAAGATAAAATCGTGCCTAACGATAAAGACAATCAAGAAGAACTGAATCATGCTCTATTGGATGGACTGCTTAAAAGCTATAAAGTGATTGATTTAAAACTGTACTCCAAGGTGCGAAAAGAGCTTGAAAAGGTACATGGAGTAGGGGCGTGAAATTTAGAGTAACAGGGAAACAGCATATTTCTAAAAACTGTTTGGTGTGTGGTGTACAAAATCCTTTTGGATTAAAAACGAAGTTTTACGAGCTTGAAAACAAAGAGATTGTGGCGTATTTTACCCCGCATACGTATCTGCAAAGTTACCCCGGCATCTTGCATGGCGGTATTTCAGCGACGATTTTGGATGAAACGATTGGCAGAGCGATTATGGCGCATTACGGTCAAGAGAGTTTTGGCGTGACGATAGAACTGAACCTCAAATACAAAAAACCTGTTCCTTTGGATGTGGAACTTAAAGTTATCGGACGCATCGTGAGCGATAAAGGGCGCATTTTTGAAGGTACGGGTGAGCTCATTTTGCCTAATGGTGACGTCGCCGTTACCGCGTCAGGTCGTTATATGAAACGTAATGTGAATCAAATCGTTGAAAACGATTTTATCGAAGACGAGTGGTTCGAGAGCGATGGCATTGATAAAGACGAGATAGACCTCTAAGTGACTGAGTCGTACCGCATTCTTCACAGTGTCTTTGGACACCATAGTTTTAGAGCGTACCAAGAAGAAGCTGTCAATGCCATTTTAGCGCACAAAGACATTATGATGATTTTGCCCACGGGGGCTGGAAAATCATTGTGTTATCAGCTTCCCTCCTTAGTGATGGAAGGCATGAGCGTGGTTATTTCACCGCTTTTAGCTTTGATGCATGACCAAATCACCGCACTTTCTACCTTTGGTATCAAGGCTTCAATGATATCATCCATGCAATCTCCCCAAGAGATCCAAGAGACGATGCACGCGTGCCGAAAAGGTGAGATTAAACTGTTATACGTTGCACCTGAACGCTTAAAAGGTGAGTCTTTTTTGCACTTCTTGCAAACCCTTCCGATTAACTTTTTTGTGATTGATGAAGCGCACTGTGTGAGTGAGTGGGGGCATGAATTTAGGGAAGATTACCGACAACTCTTTCGTCTTAAACTTTACTTTCCCCAAACGCCCATTGCCGCGTTTACGGCAACGGCGACGAAGATCGTCGAACACGATATTTTGCATCAATTAAGCCTCTCAAATCCCCTCATCATTCGTGCGAAAGTGGAAAGGGACAATTTAACCATCAACGCGGACTATCGCAATGCCAACGGACGTGAGCAACTCCTCTCTTTTTTGAGTGCCTTTGAAAACGAAAGTGGCATCATTTACACCTTAAGTCGCAAAGAGACGGAAAGCTTGGCACAGTTTTTAAGCACACGTAACATCCTCGCCCGCGCTTACCATGCGGGACTGTCTACCGAAGATAAAAATGAGACGTTTCGCGCTTTCTTAAACGATGAAATTCAAGTTGTTGTGGCGACCATCGCTTTTGGAATGGGCATCGATAAGAGCAATATTCGCTTTGTCGCACACATGTCATTGCCTAAAACCATTGAAAACTATTACCAAGAGATCGGGCGCGCAGGGCGTGATGGCTTGCCATCTTCCACCTTGCTACTTTTTTCCAACTCCGACATCGTGGAGCACAAGCGTCGTATTAGCGAACAGCCTACTTCTGAATATCAAAAAGTGGCATATGAAAAGCTCGAAGCGATGGCAAAATTTGCCTCATCGCAGGTGTGCAGGCATCAGCAAATCGCACGTTATTTTGACGATGCGATTCTTACATGTAAAACGCGGTGCGACAACTGCATCGATGGTGAAAAACAGAGCGTGGATATTTCGCATGAAGCGTTAAAACTTCTCTCAAGCGTCTACCGAACGGGGCAACGTTTTGGACTGCAATACGTGGTCGATGTCTTAATGGGGTCTACCAATGAGAAAATCGTGCAAAATGGGCATCAAAGCCTCTCCGTTTTTGGCATCGGCAAAGATAAAACCAAAGCGCAGTGGCTCAGTATCGGCGATAGATTGATGGAGCTAGGAGCGCTCAATGTGGGTGAATACCGCGTGGTGAGTCTCAGTGAATACGGTGCGCAAATCATTAAAGAGCGTTTACATGTAAGTATTCATGCGAAGCGTTTGGAAGAGCGTCAAAAGGTCAAAAAAGCTAAAAAAGTCGTGTTGGGTACGTTTGAGCTCTCCATTTTTGAGAAACTACGCGCATTGCGCTCTGAAATTGCGAAAGAAAATAGCATTCCACCGTATGTCGTCTTTAGCGATAAAACCCTCAAAGAGATGGCAGAAAAACTTCCTCTGGATAAAGAGGCGATGTTAGAGATCAGTGGTGTGGGTGAAGTGAAGTTTGAGCGCTATGGCGAAGCGTTTTTGGAACTGTGTGAAAAGCTCTCCTAGTCTTTACATGTAAAGAAAAAATGTGCAATAGGGTACAATACACTTTTACATGTAAAGGATAAAAATGAGTGCAGGGCAGATTCGCAGTAACATCCACAAAGGTGTGAAAGTGCAGATTGTTTTAAAAGAGGACCAACGCAGTGGCAAACTAACAGAAGGTGTCGTGAAAGACATTTTAACCAACTCCGCCAACCATCCTCACGGCATTAAAGTGCGTTTAGAAAGTGGCGAAGTAGGGCGCGTCAAAGAGATTATTCTCTAAAGATTGTCATGATGTACCTCTTAAAAAAAATGAAACGTGTATTTCTCGGAATACTTCTTTTTAACACGCTTCTGTTTGCTACTGAATCCTCTGTATTTCTAACTTCCCAACACATCTATAATACAATGCAGCGTTCTTCGTACGAACATAAACGTTTTGTTGATGAAACAAGCGGTACTTATAATGTGGATTGCTCCTCGTTTATCGGTTTTATTATTGAAAAAGTCTCCCCCAAAGCCAATGCAATTTTGCCCATAGATGCTCCTCATAAGCGAGCACTTGCTAAAAATTTTTATGAATTTTTACAGGGATTAAGCGCATCGGAAGTCAAAGACGGATGGATGGGCATTGCACGTATGGATGAGCTTGAAAAAGGCGATATTATTGCGTGGAAGTATGACCCATCACTTCATAAAACCGATACAGGGCATGTGGTGATGGTCTATGAAAAACCCATCCTTGAAGCCGATGGGCGCTATAAAATTCGTGTCATGGATTCGAGCAAAGGAAAACATGCCAATGACAGTCGTGATGAAACGAGTACAGGGATTGGCATTGGTACGATGTGGTTTCGTGTGGATGAACACGGTGTTCCTAATGGACTGTATTGGTCTGATAAAAGTAAAAAAATAAGTGAACATGCTATCGCAATGGGACGTGTGGTTACGCCATAAAATATTTTACATGTAAATCTTTTAAGGTTATTCTAGCGTATGGAGTCTATCGTATAAATCCAATGGTTTTTGCGTAAAACCTACAATCGCATCGTTTTTGGTTTGTTGAGACGAAAAATGCATGAGACTTTGTTGAATCTGCTTTAGTAATGTTGGATTGAGCTTTGAAGAAGCAATCATGACATCCAGTGGTATCTCTTCGCTGATAGCAATAATGCGAATCTTCTTTTGCTCATCTTGGGATAAATTATAATACGCTCCACTTGCCACAGCACCTGCATCAATCGATTTTTCTAGAAGAGCTTGCAATACTTTTGTGTGTTTTTTGAGCATAAATATTTTGTTAAAATCATGCATAGGGTCAATACCATTTTGTTTCAGTAAAAACTGCGGGTACAAATACCCAGAAGTAGACTCAACATCGGTAAAGCCAAACACTTTTCCTTTTAAATCACTGAGCGTACGAATAGAACTCTCTTGTCGCGCTACTATAAGTCCTTGATAAGAGCTCTCTTTTTGAGCGTTTTCATTGAGCATCTCCAGTGTCGCTATATAGCGTATATCGATTTTTTTTTGTCGTAATGAAGCGAAAAGTTTAGGAGAGACAGAAGCAATATCAACGGTTCCATTTTCAATCAAGCCTGTTAGATGGTCATAATCTTTGGAAATAACAAAGAGAATTTCTTTATTTAAAGACTTTTCCAAATACGCAATCAATTCGCTATAAAGTGCGCGAAGCTCTTCAGGAGTTCGGTACGGATTGACGCCGAAGACAAGCTTGTCCTGAGCAAAGAGTGATGCGGTGCATAGCCATATTAAAAGGATTATTATCGTTTTAATCTTCATGAAACACTTTGTTCCTTCCATTGTTTTTTGCCTTGTAGAGTGCGGTGTCTGCTCTACGTAAAAGAGTATTTGATGTATCTCGTGCACAGTAGGTTGCAACACCAAGGCTAATTGTCACAGCATGTGGATAGGTTTCAAATGTGAGCGTAGCGATTTTTTCACGCAGTTCTTCTGCTAGCACGAGAGCACCTTGCAAAGGTGTTTCGGGTAAGATAAGCAAAAACTCTTCGCCACCCCAACGTCCTACAATATCACTAGCGCGCATCGCTTGATGCATGGTATGGGATAATTGCACTAAAACACGGTCTCCAACTTCATGCCCATAAGTATCGTTGATGGTTTTAAAACGGTCAATGTCGAGCATGATAATTGAAAATTGTAACCCTCTGTTGGCCTCTTTGAGTTTATGATCCAAACACTCTTCTAGTTTGCGCCTGTTTGCAAGAGATGTGAGTTGGTCGGTAGTGCTGAGTGCTTCTAGTTCGTCTTGGGTGTCGGCTATTTTTTGACTCATTTTAAACAGTGCTTCCGCTATTTTTTTAACTTCAGGTGCGGTGCGGTCATGAATCACTTTTCGTGTTCGTGTGATGACATCTTTAATCGAGATGTGATTTTCATAAAAATTTATTAGTAGTTGGGTTAAATCTTCATAATCTTTGAGATGTTTGAGTAAGATAAAATGTAAAGCAATGAAGAGTAATACAAACGCTAAAGCGATACCGAGTAAAAAATGGGTGCGAGCTTGTTCAAGAGCACTAAGCTCTTCTTCGGATGTGAGTCCTACCTGAAATGTGGCTTCTTGTACTCCAATGGTTTGAAGACTGACGTGCAAAGAAGAAGCATTAAAGAGTTTTTTGCCGTTGGTGGTTGAAAGGTTTTGATGCGCTGAACGATAGGTAATGCTCATATTGGTTCCTATAACCATTTTATCCAAAAGCTGATGGTCAATGGCAATAGCAACGCTAATCACACCAATAGGTTTTTCGCCGTACTGCTTAATACGTGTTGCATACACCAAACACTCTTGCTTATCAATGGTATCAATTCCTAAAAACGTATCGTTATTGAGTGCTTGTTGGAAATAAAATGTTTTGGAAACATCATCACCAAAGCGATATTCTGCTTCGCCTCTGCTGATGACGATACCGTTTAAATCCATAAAATGGATTTTATCACTGGCTGAAGTTAAAAAGAGCTTTCCCCAGTTGAACAATAAATCGGTATCATCACTGATAACACCCGTTGTTACTTCTTGAGAGTTCATTAAAATATGAGCTGATTTTTGTAAATTTTGAATCATCTCTTCAAAGCGTGTTTGTACCATCTCTGTTTGAATGAGCGTTTTATGGTCAAATGCTTTGCGCTGGGTGAGGTAGAGAGATTGGATTTGGTAGATACCAAAGATAAAAATAGCCACAAGTTGGATGATGGTTAGTGTGAGGATTTTATTATACAGTTTCATTGATGATGCGCGTGTAGTATTTGTCTAAAATGCTCATAAAATGCTTCATCTTTTTTTACAAATCCAGCGCTATTCCATCCTAAATGGTCTACTAAAGCTTGATTTGATGGTGATTTTAACGGTATGTCTTCTAGGAGTGAGGTTATTTTTTTGCATTCGCTTTCTGGGATTGCGTCGGTTGCGATGATGACATCAAGGGGAATAGGCTGTGAGGTAGCAACAACATTGAAAATATCGCCATATTTTGCAACCCCGTTGTAATACGTTCCATCGGACATCGCGCCTATATCAATGGAGTGATTGATGAGCGCTTCGATGACTTTGTCGTGCTTTTTAAGAAAAAAGACTTTTTTAAAAAACGTATAGGGCTCAATATGGTTATCTTCAAAAATCATCATAGGATACGCATACCCAGAGGTAGAATCTTTATCGGTAAAGGCAAAATTTGCATCTTTGGCTTCTTTAAGAGAATGAATTTGAGATGTTTTTAAAGAGACAATAAATGCTTGATAATAAGACGTTATCTTTCCTGTTTTTGAAACTTCTTGGTAGGTAACAAGGTAATGAATGGAAGGAATTTGCTCTTTGATAAGCACGTAATTTTTGGTATTAACCCATGCAAAATCAACGCTTTTTTCTTTAATACGTTGTGTTAGTTCATCATAGTCTTTAGTGACAATCAGTTTGAAGGTGTCGCCACTTTTTTCATGCAAATAATTCATCAAAGGTGTCAAGGCTTGAATGATTTTGGAGGGGTTATTGGATGGATACATCGCAAAAACATACTCGTGTGCTCCAAGGCTTGTCCAGATAAAAAAACAAAGAAGGCTCAATTTTAGAAGCATCTATTTCTCATTAGTAATTATTATAATGATTGTAACATAATTTGGTTACGCCTTTTTTTATTTGTGTCTATTTTTTAAGTTAGGCATCAATGGGTTGGTTTAAAGTGGAGGTGTTATAATGAAAAAATCTACTTCAATGTGCGAGGTTAAACAATGAATGAAATTATCCATCAAGAGTGGTTTATTATCTATGGTATTCCTCTACTCATTGCACTTGCAAGGGTGTGCGATGTCAGCATTGGGACATTGCGTATTATTTTTATTGCCAAAGGTTTTAGGCTTTGGGCGCCGATTCTTGGTTTTTTTGAAGTCAGTATTTGGTTGGCGGCTATTACGCAAGTTATGGCAAATCTTACCAATGCAACCAATTTTATCGCGTATGCAATCGGTTTTTCTTTGGGGAATTACCTTGGAATGTATATTGAAAACCGTTTGGCGATTGGTATGGTGGTTGTGCGTATTATCACTAAGCGTGATTCTCAAGCGTTGGTTTCGGCCCTAAGAACGTTAGGATACAGTGTGACGGTGGCGGATGCAGAAGGCAATACCGGTGCTGTGAATATCGTTTTTACGCTGATTAAACGCTCTAACATTAAAATCATTACACCGATTATTTTACATTACAACCCACAAGCTGTTTATTCGATTGAGGATGTCAGGCATGTGAGCGATGCAACATTTCCAACTGAAATTTCACGACGTTCACGTTTTAGCCAGCTATTTCGAGGCATGAGAAAATAAGACAGAAACCCTAAACCAGACAGGTCTTAGGGCTTTTACATGTAAAAGTTTAGCGTACAAAATTGGTCATAATTTTTGCTTCTTTAATCGGTGGAATGATGTTTTGTTCTTTCGCCGATTGTGCCATTTTAAGTGTCCAAGCCATATTTTTTCCTAACACTCTTGCTATTTGAATACCTTCTAAATCTTCATGCACTTCACCCGGAACTCTTCCGTGCGCAACGTTCCAATAGTTTGTGGCTGGCATAATCATCTCAGCGTAAGTAAGGTAGTGATTCATGGCATCAAACGTACTCACACCACCAGAGCGCCTGACCGCGACGATACTTGCACCCACTTTGTGACGGAAAAGATTGCCATTGGCAGAGGAGACATAAAAAGCGCGGTCTAAGAACGACTTCATCGTCCCCGCAATGCCAGCCCAGTGAACGGGCGTTCCAAGAATGATGCCATCAGCTTCTTTCATTTTTTGAATGCATACATTGACGTATTCGTCATCTTTCGCGACACAGCGTTCATCTTGATTTTTTGCACAACCGCCACAGCCAAAACAGCCGCGAATCGTTTTGTTTCCGACATGCAACACTTCCGTCTCAATGCCTTCATGCGCCAATTCTTGTGCAATCGTATCAATTAATTGTGCCGTGTTTCCATTGTTTTTTGGGCTACCATTGATGGCGACAACTTTCATTTTTTAGTTCTCCTCTATATTTTGGTATGTATTGATTGAATTGTAACATGAGTCTTAATAAAACCGATAGATAATTTAGATAAATTTATTGCCTAATACTGTACAATTTTGTTTTACATGTAAAAGGATAGCTTATGCGTTTTGAGACAGAGCGAACCACATTGATTCAACGATTAGAAACACTAATTACACACGATGGTGTCACGCAGACAGAGATTCCTGGGCTTAGTCTTTCACGCATTTCTCAATCATCCGATTTTATCTGTTCTATTCATGAGCCTTCGGTTTGTTTTATTGCCCGTGGGGCAAAACAGGTCAATCTTGCTGACCAGCTTTATACGTATGATGCGACGTCGTATCTCATTTCATCGGCGCATTTACCTCTTAATGGCAAAATTCTAGAAGCCAGTGAGACGTCATCGTATTTAGCGGTCAAACTGACATTTAATCTTGATGAAATCATTGAGGTTGTCCGAGAAGTAGATGATTCCTTTAAACAACCGTGCACCAAAAAATGTGAATGTGCCCTTGTTATGGGGGAAATGGATGAAGCGTTGTTTGACGCTTTGATTCGTTTGGTTTCATTACTTAAAACACCCAAAATGATTCCAACGCTCGCCCCTTTAATTACCAAAGAGATTTTATACCGTCTTTTGGACCATCATCCTCATATGTTTATCAAACAGTTTGCAACGATGGGAAGTTACGCACACCGTATTTTGCAGGCTATTGACCATATTAACACGCATTTTGAAGAGCCTTTACGCATTTCGCAGATGGCGCATAGTCTTGGTATGAGTAATTCCTTGTTTCATCGTAATTTCAAAAAAGTTACAGCGCTTACACCAATCCAATACCAAAAAAAAGTACGTCTTCAAATGGCACGAAGACTTCTTTTGAGCCAACATGTCGATGCGGCAACCGCCTCTTTTCAAGTGGGTTATGCAAGCCCCTCACAATTTAGCAGAGAGTATACTCGCATGTTTGGCTTACCACCAAAAACTGATACAAAACATCTCACAGAACAGGTGAGCGTTTAATCAATATTTGCTAAAACCTACACAATATTTTTCGGCTTCTGTGTCATTTCTTCATGATAATTTAAAATATAACGTGTTTGCAACGTTGCGCTGTTATGATTTACTCATAGAAACGAAAAGGAGTTTAACATGAGTATTTCAAAACAGCTTTTAATGATGCTTACCATCGCAATACTTGCCACGGGCGTTATCTTTGGTATCAGTTTTCTAAAAATGAATCGAGTTTTTGAAGAGACAAATTACAGTAATGTTAATTCTCTACCTAGCGTATTGGCACTGAATGATGCTATGCAAAATGCTTATACACTGAGGCTTGCTATATGGGAGCATATCTCTCAATCCGAAGCAAAAGAGTGGGATAGAGTCGAAAAAAACATTGAAAAAGCCGATACTGCACTCAAAGCAAGTTTAAAACAGTATGAACTGTTATTATCCGATGACAAAGACAGAGAGCTTTTCAAAAAAGACAATGAGGCATTGGATAAATATTCTGTTCTTTTAAAAAACTTAATCAGCTTATCACGTGAAAAGAAACGAACAGAAGTAAATGCTATGGTTAGCGACAATAAAGCGGTGATTTTAAATCTAACACAGACATTAGCAGACCATATGCAGTATAACGTAGAGCTTGCAAAAAAAGGGGCAGATAACGCCATCAGTGAAAAAAACAGTGCAACAATCATTATGATGTTGGTCTCTTTGGCTTCGGTGATGGTACTTATTGTGATAGGCTTTTCGATTCGACGCAATATCATTCAGGGTGTCCATATCATCCGTGATAGTATGGTAACATTTGTTCAAAACAAAGCGTTAAATTTTAGAATAAATTACGATAAGAACAATGAACTCAGAGACATTTCCGATAGCTTTAATGCCTTAGTTACGACACTGGAGCAAACCATTGTTGATGCTAAGAACTCTTCGAGCGAAAATGCTTCTGTCTCGCATGAACTCAGTTCGACCAGTATGCAAATAGGGCGCAACGCAGAAAAAAGCACGTCTATTGTCGAGACGACCATTCAAGAGATTGCAACGATTAAAACGTTTGTACAAGAGACGGCAACACTTTCCGAAGGTATGAAAAAAGGCATCACCGATGCAGGTCAAAAACTCGATAATGCCAAAAAGGAAGTTATTAGACTTCGTAATGAAGTAGGACTTGCCAGTGAAGCAGAAACCGCTTTGGCATCAAAGTTAGAGCAAATGAGCCATGATGCAGAACAAGTCAAGCAGATATTAATCGTTATCTCTGATATTGCCGACCAAACGAACCTTTTAGCACTCAATGCCGCTATTGAAGCGGCGCGTGCAGGCGAACATGGGCGTGGTTTTGCTGTGGTTGCCGATGAGGTACGAAAACTCGCAGAGCGTACGCAAACATCACTAACTGAGATTAATGCGACGATTAATATTATCGTGCAATCTATTGTGGATTCTTCTGAACAAATGGGTAAAAATGCCAAAAATATTCAGCGACTTTCCGATGTTTCAACGGACGTCGAAGAGACGATACTAGGAACATCAAGTGTGATGCAAGAGAGCGTGGTATCGGTAACGACAAGCGCTGAAAATTCGATTCGCATTGCGAGTGATACCGATAGGATTATCACAATGGTGAATAATATCAACACACTGACCAGTGAAAATGCCAGAAGCGTTGAAGAAATTGCAAGTGCGGCAGACCATCTCTCTAAATTGGCTGAAAATCTTAACAGTAAACTGAACCAGTTTAAATCATAACTGCGCTAATACTCCGCTAACTCCGCGTTTTCTTAGGAGATAAAGTGTTCACTTTATCTCCCCTCTTACAATCCGAGTACCGTAAAGGCTAAAGAGAGCATCACTACGCCAATAAGCACTTCAAGAATTTTCCATGAAAGTGGCTTTTGGAAAAGAGGGGTTAAAATCCTCGCACCATAGCCTAAGCTAAAGAAAAATGTAAAAGAAGCACTCATCGCTCCCAGTCCAAACAGCGGTGCTAAATTGCCAAATTTAGTGGAGACGGAACCGAGTAAAATGACGGTATCTAAATAAACATGGGGATTAAGCCATGTAAATGCTAACGTGAGAAGAATGGTTTTTTTCAAAGAAGTGGTGAGTTGCGTTGAGGGATTTAGCTCATGCGTCATACTCCACGCAGAGTAAAAACTCTTAAGTCCATAGAGCAATAAAAAGGCAAATCCACTGTATTTCGCAATGGTTTGCAAAGATGGAAACTGCTCAATTAAGTACCCAAAACCCGAAACGCCCGCAAAAATCAAAACAGCATCGGAAAGTGCACACACTAAGCAGATGATAAATACATGCTCTTTTTTGATACCTTGTTTCAACACAAAAGCATTTTGTGCCCCAATGGCTAAAATCAGCGAAAATCCTAAACTAAAACCAGAAATAAAAGCGTTCATATATTTACTCTTTTTATTAAATTAAGAAATGATTGTATGTTTACATACACATTGCAATTATCTTGTGACCACAAAATAATATCTTTGGCTTTTTAATAAAGCGCCTCAAATACTAATTTCACCTAAAATATTCATACTTGTGGTACAAGTTTATACCCGTACCCCTGAATATTCTCTATCAATTCATAATACAATTTTGACCTAAGTTTATTTACGTACATTCTAATAGTGTCAGGAGTTGCCTGCTTGTCATACCATGCATTTCTCTCTAAAGTTTCAAATGTAACGACTTGCCCAGCATTGGTGATAAGCACATGCAGTAGAAGAGATTCTGTTCGTGTTAAATGAATTTTGGTATCAAAATGAAACACTTCTTTTGTCTTAAGATTGTATCTATAGTTTTTCCCTAAAGTAAAAAAATTCGGCTCCGTATTAATTTTACTGATTGACATCAGAAGCGTATTATAAAGCTGTTCTAACTGAAAGGGTTTATGTAAAAAAGCAAATGCTGCAAGATCAATTGCCGTATTAATGTTGTGATCCGTATCATGTGCCGTCAAAATAATGATGACGATATCTTTATTGCTTAAGCGAATTTCATGAGCTAAAGCAAGGCCCGATTTCTTGGGCAGATTGATATCCGTAATAATTATATTAAATGAATTTTTGTAATAATAACTTAATCCTTGTTCCCCATCTTCTGCTAACATAACTTGATTGCAATATGGACTAAGTGCATCAACAATGGTATGCCCTAAAAAATAATCATCTTCTATAATAAGCACTTCTAATTGCTTTAAATGTTTTAAAATTTTTTTATTCATTAGCAACAGCCTTATGAAGAATTATTTCGAAAATTGTTGGATTCGTTGCTGATATGAGATTTATTGAACCATTTAATTTATTTTCTACTAAGAGTTTGCAAAGATACAATCCATTCCCCGTTCCTCTGTCTCCTTTTGTGGTCTGCATTTCTTGAAATAATTTATTGATAAATTCTTTTGGAATACCACAACCATTGTCTTCAACAGTTATTGAATAAATATCATTTTTTTTCATTAAAGTAACTTGGATATATGTATTGTATTCTTGAATCTTCTTTTCAAAAATTGCGTCTTTTGCATTGGAAATTAAATTGATAATAATCTGCTTGAGATAGTTAGGATATAAAACGATAGAATAGTCTTCATTTTTTTCATAATGTAGCGATAATTCAATATTGTTAATTTGGGCAATAGGCTTCATAATCAGCATTACTTCGCCTAATATAGCATCTAAATTAACAGATTGTTGCTCATTCTGGGGTTTATAAAACATTTTAAAGGAATAGAGTGTTTGTTCCATAAATTGAATAATAGTAATGATTTCTTCAAGTTTACTTGTTAGAAAAAGTTTTTTGGTTTTTGATGTCTGTAAATTCATTTTAAGGATACCAATGAGAATTAAAATAGCAGATAAAGGTTGTCTCCATTGATGTGTGATTGCAACAATCATTTCACCCATTGCGGCAGTTTTACTGTGTTGCAACATAATTTGTTCATTGGTTCTATTTTGTTTTTCCAAAAGATATTCATGTGTTATATCATTGATGGTTATAATACACCCTTCAATTTTTGATGATTCAACAATCAACGGTGTATATTGAAGCAATAAACATTTGGAAATTGTAGCAAAATATATTTTTTCGCTTCTTATACTTTTTGATAGAGTCATAACATTCGTCAAGTTTTTCACAAGACTATTGCACAGTAAGACTTCATCATTCGTTGTGAATTTTGATGATAATGGTGTTTGTATTTTTTGTCCAATTTGTAAAGGAATATATTTTTGAAATAAATAATTTAAAAATAAAACAGTGTGATCAATATCCACAATAGCAACAGCTTGCGTTGTATTGTGGGCAAAACAGTTCAACAGTCGTTTATAAGAAGACGTTTTTTTTGTCATAAATATGAAGCCGTAAAATCCTAAAATACCTAAAACAGAGAGTGCTATTGTAAAAAGAAGATTCTGAAAAAATTTTTGATTTAGCTCTTTAAAAATTTTATTTTCATTGAGAGTCATTGCAAAAATCCAATCGCTATTTTTTAATGGTTCATAAAAAATAATGTATTTTTGGTCTTTAAAAGTATAAGTTTGTAATTCACTTTTATTTTTATTTTGCATTATAGTTGCAATTGCAGGTGTACACTCATCGCACGGGATTAGATTTGATCCTTTTGGACTTACAATAATGTTTCCATCTTTGGTTATCAAGAATGCAAATCCTTGAAGCGTTTGATTGATATTTAGAATCTCATGCTGAATATTGTTCAAATTTAAGTCGGCAGATAATACGGCTTTAAGATGCGCTTTTTTATTGTAAAAAGCTGACACAACGGACAGAACTTTTTTATCAACAAATGCATCTTGATAAGGTAGTGTTACTGTCGTATTTTGTTCCTGCATAGCAATTTTATACCACTCTCTTTGTGGTGCAACATAATTCATTGGCACTTCTTCATCGGTATTTTGAAGAAAAAGGTTGTTTTCATATCCTATATATGCACTATCAAAATCTCCTATACTGCTTGCATTTTGAAGAATTTTTTTAATCTCTTCCTCTTCATTTTTTGGATTTAAATCTTCTAAAGATTCCACAGTGGAAGAGACGATTTTCTTTTTAAAAGAAAGCCATTCATCAAGCCTTTGTTTATAAAATTGCACCATATTCATTTGGTTGTTTTGTGTTAATCGCTCCAACATGTATTTATTGGAGCTATAATTGACGTAGACGAGTAGTACGTAAAAAAATAGTATGATACATATAGTTGTCGTAATAATATGAGCTTTTTTTGTTTGTAACATGTCTTTACTTCGTTTATGTGGTTGATAAAGAGAAAAGAAAATACTTTTCTCTTTATCATCTTATCGTTTATTTACACATATGGTCAAACCACGTGAAAATGTCGTCTTTTTTCTCAACATCTTCGCTTATAGTTCCATTTTCTTTTGCTTCTTTTAACCATTTTTTACCTGTCGTTTTAATCCATTCACATTTCTCTTTAATCAATTGTTCTCTTTCTGGTATGTTCATGTATTTAAAAACTTCTTCTTTGGTCTTAAACTCAGGAGCAATATAATCTTTCACACCATGATTTGCTAAGATTTTAACGAGTTCGAGCCGTGCTTGTTGTGCATACTCGTTAGCATCAGCAAAAATACGCAATGACTCTTCTGTTGCATGGAAATAAGCCCCAAAGCTAGAATCAACATAACTCCATCTCCATTGTGCTTTTCTAATCAGTTTTAGAATAGATGCCATCTCTTTTTCTGTAGCACCAGCTTCCCATGCCTTAGCTGCTTCTAAGTGGGCTTTGGAAAGATTGTCTAAAGCAGTATTGCTTAGATTGGTCACTTTTTCACGTTTACTATTTACGATGCCTTTCAGTTCTTGCTCTTTTCCTTTGTGACATGTAAGACATGTTTGATCCATTTTGTCTAAAGGATTGCCAATATTATGATGTGAAAATTTAACACCGCCTTCTTGTGTATAAGGTAAGTGACAATCTGCACAAGCGACACCATTTTTAGCGTGTGTTCCTTTTTGGTACAGCTCATAATCAGGATGCTCAGCTAGAATAGTTGGCGCTTTGGAAAAAATATTTTCAATATGTACAGCTGGTTTTCCATCTGGAAAATTCTTTGGATCATCATAATACGCTTCAGTTTCCTCAACAGAAAGTCCTTTAGCCCAAGGAAGAGTAATAGTTCTTGCTAGTTGTTTTTTACCTTCTTTGTCCGTCCATTCTTCTTTTGTTGTATACGACAATACATGGCATTGCGCACAGACTAAAGAACGTTTTTGTTGATGCGTTGAATGATCAAAATCTGGTAATCCAGCAGACACTAGTGCTTTATTTAAGTAATCTCTTTTTACACTTAATTCTGCCGTTTTGGGGTCATGACAATCTTGACAACCGATAGGATTTTGTGCCTCATGTGCATAATATGACATTGGCTTAGAATAAAATTCATTTTTTCCATCTCTGTTAATCAATCGCAATACATCACCAGAGTGGCACATTAAACATCTAGAAGGTGGCCATTCCTCGAGATATTTAGGGTCTTTTGGCGTGCCTGTAATGATATTAAACATTAGATCAAGGTTTGAATACCAATGCCCACGACCATGTCCCCACCATGCTCCAGTCGGGTCTTCACCTGCTCTTAGAATTGCAACTTTCGGCTTAATATCGAACATATCAACATATTCTTTTCTTTCGCTTGTTTTTTTCCAAGTTTCATATTGCTTAGGATAAAATTGTTTCCAATCAGAACTTTTGCCCGGTTCTGCAGGAACACCACTGGTTTGATTTAACGCTTTTCTTTCCACTTCTTTTGTTTCAATACTATTTGCAAGTAGTGCTAACGCAAATATTCCTACAATGATTGAAATAAAAACGACATATTTTTTCATAAATCCTCCTCTATTTGATAGCTTTTACACCTAAATTATTTGGTGCAGAATTTAAACCTCTAACCATACCATGAGGTACATCTCTATGACATCTCCAACAATAACCTTGTTTTGCATCCGTATTTTGATGATTAACATCCTCATTATGTACGACAGTTGATGATTGTCTTGGATGGCATGAAATACAGTTTTTTTGCACTCTGTCGGCACCATCTTTAGAGATTTGAATAGAATCTCTATATTGATGAAATGTAAATGCAAAACTATGATGTAATCCATCTTTTGCTTTTGCTATATATTTATTAACAAAATTATCTCTAGGTAAATGACAATCAGCACATGTAGCATTTCTAGCATGAGAACTATGTTGCCATGTTGCATAAGATGTATTCATTACATGGCAGTTGATACATGCTTTAGGATCATTTGAAAGATAGCTAAATGCTTTAGAAATATGGATGATATATAGGATTAAGACAATCCCAATACACGCTCCACCTACAGCACCAATCTTTAAAATTTTTGATAAATCCACAAGTCCTCCTTATATTAAATTGCAGTTATACGAGCAATGACATGGAGCTAAATAGTTGTTATTTGAATATATTTCATTATTAACTCCTTTATGTATAAAACTAATTATAAAAATTTATAAGAAAAGTATAAAAAAAGTATAAATAATGCAAAATGATTAAATTGAAAGATAAGCAGATAAATCTTTTGATGTCGCAGTGATAGTGGCGATTAAATGAAAATAATTATAAATGCCCTTAGTTATTTAACAGTGGTTTAACACAGTACCCTTATACTCTTTCCCTTAAATCAAGGGAGGTTGTATGAATAAGATTGTAGGATTGTCTTTGGTCGTATCGACGTTTTTAATGGCAGAAACGATTGATTTGGGTGCTATTACGGTTGTGGGTGAAACGCTTACAAAAGAGGTGAATGATATTCGTGGTGAAGAGCTAAAATCTGCAGACCTCGCCGATGCACTTTCGCGCAATAGTTCGTCTATCACGATGATTCGAGGAAGTGGTGTTGCAAATGATATTATCTTACGCGGGCAAAAAAGAGATAATATCAATGTTTTGATGGATGAAGCCAAGATTTATGGCGGCTGCCCCAACCGTATGGACCCTGCTATTACGCATATCAACTCTGACAATATCGAAAATGTCAAAATTGTTGAAGGCCCTTATGATGTGGAACATTTTGGAACACTGAGCGGCTTGGTCGTGGCGGAGACAAAAAGCCCAAGTAAAGAGCTCAATGCCGATGTAAATCTTGGTATGGGAAGTTACGGCTATAAAAAAGCCAGTGCCAGTGCGGGTGGCGGCAATGAGTATGTGCGTGTTCTCTTTAGCGCTTCAACCGAAGAGAGCGACCAGTACAAAGATGGCAATGGTGACACATTTTATGACCAACTTAAAAACAATGGTGGCATGAATCAATATAAAACAAGTGATTTAAGCGCATATGAGAAAAAAACTTTTATGGGTAAAATGTACATTACCCCAACGGAAAATCAGGAAATTCGTTTAGGGTATACGCTCAATCGCAGCGATAATGTTCTTTACCCTTCACGTATGATGGACGCAGATTATGATGACAGCGATATCTATACGTTAGGATATAGTATTTATGATTTAGGAACCTACTCTAAAGAGATTGCTTTAGAAACATATTACTCCACGGTAGAGCATCCCATGTCAAATAAATACCGAACAACAAGTTCTTCGACAAGCTATACAGTCAATAAGTTAGAAACGGAAGTGAAGGGCGCAAAGCTTAAAAACGTTATGGATTTAGGCGGCGGTGAATTGATGTATGGTATTGATATGAGCAAACGTAATTGGGATGGTAAAAAATACACCTATACCATCGCCACAGGAGCAGAAAGCGGTATAACAACGACAGGAATGCCAGATGTTGATACCACCAATAAGGCGTTGTTTGCGCATTATGATAAAACAATTGACCGAATTAATATTCAAGCAGGTGTACGTTATGATGATACAGATATCAAAGCCCATCGTCAGGGTGTAGCAACGGTAACACGTTACGATAACGATTATGAAGCGCTTTCAGCCAATACGATTCTTACGTATAAAGCGACAGATAACGTAGATTATTTTATCGGTTTGGGTAAAGCGTCTCGTGTACCAGATGGAAAAGAACTTTATGGTGCAACAAAATCAACGGGCATATTGGACCAAACGACCAATTACGAGGCTGATTTAGGATTTAAAGCACATTACGATGGATTTGGTGTCAAAGGAAAACTCTTTTACTCCGATTTGAAAGATTATATCTATTATAACGCTACGGCACAAACATATGTCAATATTGATGCAACGCTTTACGGTGCAACATTGGACGCATATTATGATATTAGTAGCGCATGGACGCTTAATTATGGTATGAGTTATTTAAGAGGGCAAAAAGATGAGCCTTTGGCCGGGCAAACAGACAAAGATTTAGCCGATATCGTACCGCTTCGTGCAATTACGTCCGTGACGTATCATGAAGGCAATCATGCTCTCAAAACAGAAATGATTACATCGAAACGTTGGAATAACTATGACAGCGATAACGGTGAACAAGAACTAGCAGGATATGCCGTTTTCAACGTAAAATATAATTATAAAGTTACCAAGCATTTTGATGTAACTGTAGGTATGGATAATATTTTTAATAAAACATATGCCGTCTCAAATACCTACAAAGATTTAAGTTTACTAACAGGTACAGATGGAGAGGTGATGCTCATCAATGAACCAGGACGTTATGCGTATATTAATCTACACTATGCGTTCTAATGCTTTTCGTCACTCATCGGTTGAAAGGTGAGTGGCGTTTTCTAGCTGTGAAATTTTTACATGTAAAAGTTATTTCATATACTTGTTAATCATTTCTAAGCTCTCTTCAAAACCTTCTGCTTTACCACCAAAGTATTCATTTTGAGCAAATTCTTCAATACGTGTTGATTCTAAAAGTTCTTCTTTCCAAAGATTTCTGAATTTTAGTGCTTGCATTTGAATTTCATTTTCTATTGAATGATAAGTCATTTTCTCAATAAATCCTTTTGATAATAATTGTAAGGTTTCTAATTCTAATTTTTGAATATTTCCCCATATCTCAAAAGTATCGTAATGAGCATTTTCAACCAAATTTTCATAGTCATCTTGTGGAATAATTTCAACAAAGTCTTCATCCTATATGTGTGATTTGCATAGCTTTTGCGTATCACGAAAAGAAAAGGTAAACGTTGGAGTATCTCATAAATATTTAAAAAGTAAAAGCACGAGTTTACGTGAAATTAGCATTTATTATCCTATCAGCTCATAACTACCGCGAGTTGTGAATTTTAAAAAGCCTTTATCTCTTAACACTTGAAGCTGTTGAGAAATTTTAAACTCAATATTGTTGTTTTTAGGGTATTTCGTTTGTAAATAAGGTATAAAATTGAGTAATTCTTGGCGAGTAAACTGCTTTTTATCAAGTTTCTCAATGCATAATATAATATCGAGTAACCAACCTTTTTGCTCACCTTTTGAGTCTTTTAAAAATAGTGTTTTTGCCCATTTTGCAAGAATCTCGTTTTTATTTTTTAGAATTTTGTTTTGAATATAAAATATTTTTCCACTATCGGGTAACGCATTGAGTAAAATATTGCAACCTATCCAACCAGCTCGTTTTGCATTTTGGGATAAAGCATTTCGTTTTTCAATGATACTGGGCATGAAAAAATGTTTTGGCATAACGATAAAGTTATGAACTTCAAATGTTTTTACTTCATAAGTTAAAAAGAAAAAATTTGGATTTTCTGAACTTTTAAGCCGTTCAATCATCGTATCATAAGCTCCATCTGTTATCTTTTTTCCAAAAGAACCTTTTTTACTTTTTAATTCAAATTGTTCTTTACATGTCAAGCAATGAAAATCAGCAACTGGACGATTGTTTTCATATGGTTGAATGGCTTGACCGCAGTTTGGGCAAAAAATATTTTTTTCTACCCATTTTTCTGTCAGAATACGAGCAATTTGGGAAGGGTTTTCATAGTCTTTTGTTAATGAAATATCAAATTGTAAATTCATTACGTCTCAATTATAGGTGAAGATTTTATTTAAGCATCTCAATCTTATCAGATAGGCAGTTGCGTTTTACTTAAATTTTTGTAGTTTAAAATACTAGTATTTATTCTTTGTTGATTCCTTTTTCAAACATTTCTACTAAAGCACTCAAAAAAGTTTTTACATGTAAATCTTTTTCCTTTTCAATACGTTCTTTTATTTCACTAGAAATGATGCGCATTGCCTCGACACATTCATCGTAAAGTGTTGAAGTATCACTAGCACTTAAGTCGCAATATTCTTTGCCAAAGCGCATTAAAAATGGTTTACTCCACCATTTTTTGCTTCCTAAAAGGTGTAAAGCTGGGATGTCTTTTTGAATGTAAAGCGTCGTACACACAACATCGTACGCAGGTGCGAGCCAGATGTCATCGATATTTTCATAGAGTAGACCAAAGTTTTTAAGATGCGCATCGCCGTTTTGAACGAGCGTGTTGATAACCATCATTTTAAAAAAATCTCTTAATGCCTTTTTCTTATGTTTGGGCGAGACAAATGTTTTAATGCTTTTGGCAATACTCTCGTAAGAGCCTTCGTATTTTTCATCGGCTTGGCGTGCTTGAAGTACACACATATCTTCAAAGCCTAGGTACGTGCCGTTTTCTTTGATGTCAAAGCGTTTCATAATAAAGAGCTTATTGTCATCTGAGAGGTAAAATTCAGGTACATCTATGCAAGAGAGTTTAACGATTTTCATACAGTAGAACTCATTGAGCGATAAGTGTGGATACTCATCGCCCCATGATTTGACGATGTATTCTTGCAATGGTAAAGTGACTTTATCGCGCACCTTGGCTAAGACTTTGGGTTGCACGCCACTAAGTGGTGAGTTGAGGGCAAAACGTGAGACGAGTTCATCGAAAAGTGTTTCACTTTTTGGGTGCAAGAGTGCATCTAAACTAAGTGTTTCTTCTTCGTGTATCGTATTTACTTCATACGTAAGCCTACCTTTGATGCTATGTGCCATGAGTTTAAGTAGTCCAAAGTCATCCGTTTTGGTTATCTTTGAAAAATGCTTTTTGATGATGGAAAGCAGATACCCCTCAGGCAAATGCATCTCAAAGATGGGATGGAGTTTTGGATTTGCATAGCTCTTTGTTCGTATGGGCATACTTAAAGAGACAAAGGTGTCTTGGTTTTGTGTGGTATAGGTAAAAATGTATTCATTGTTTTCATACAGAATATTTCCCACTTTTTTGCCTAAGACGTTTACATGTAAACTATCTTGCATCTCTTAACTCCTCAAACGTTGGGAAGGGCGATTTCTCTTTACATGTAAGTTCATAGCCTAAGTAGTCAAGGATTTGGAGTATTTTTTTGATGCCAACATCGGAACTTGTGCCATTTTCTAAGGAACTTATGGTAGCACGAGAGATTGAAAGGTCACGAGCGAGTTGTTCTTGCGATACCTTTTTTTCTTTGCGAAGAGTGGCTATATAGCTTCCAAACTCTCTGATATCCATGATGATTCCTTGACTAATATTTTAGACATTTTATAATTTTAATATATAAATGTCAAATATATTAAACAATTTTATAGGTTTTCTTCCATGCCAAAAACCGTTCACTTAAAAGCACTATACCGATAGCAACGACGCTGTATTCAAAAAGACCAGCGACTTTTTGTGCCCAGAAGCTGTGAAGCAGGGCAAGTGCTAAAGCGAGATAGACCGCTTTATGGTACTTGGAAAACTTTGCAAAGAGCTTTTTAAACGAAGTCAGTGCCATAAAAAGTAGGATGATAAAAGCGATAGTTCCCACGTAAATAAAGGGTTTTTTGAGACTTTTTTCAACGATGGTGATGAAGTCAAGTTCGCTGTCGAGGATGACAAAAACACTTACATGTAAAAGTGCGTAAACAAACGCAAGTAAACCGATGGTTTTGCGGTATTTGATGAAATTAAGGTGGCAAAGCCTACGGCATGATGAAGGGAAAAGTGAGAGTAAAAGCAGTGAGATTGCCCCAACGCCTGTGGTTGTGTAGAGCATTTTAATCGGGTCGATGGCGTTGTCGAGTCGATAATAGGCAACGCCTAAAGGAATAAGGGCTAAAAAGACAAGCAAGGCTTTCAAAAGAATTTCCTTAAGTCCATTCCAGCATAGAGTGAAGCGACTTCTTTTTCATAACCATTAAAAAGAAGTGTGTCTTGTTTGAAAAGTTTACCCAAAAGGCGCTCTTTGGCTTGAGACCAACGTGGATGATCAACGCTTGGATTGACATTGGCATAAAAGCCGTATTCATCAGGTGCCATGGCTTGCCATGTGTTGAGCGGTTCTTTCTCCACACACTCAATTTTATCCAGTGATTTGATGGACTTAAAGCCGTATTTCCAAGGTACAACGAGACGAATCGGAGCGCCATTTTGTGGAAGCAGACGTTTGCCATACATGCCAACGGCGATGAAAGTCAAAGGATGGCGCGCTTCATCCATACGCAATCCTTCAACGTACGGGTAAGGAATGGAAGAAAAAATGCCTTTGGCTTGGTCAGGGAACAAAGAGGGGTCATGTCTCGTGGTGAACTTGACGTATTTAGCTTTGGCAGTGGGCTCTAAATAATCGAGCAATTTGGAGAGCGGAAAACCGATCCACGGTACGACCATTGACCAACCCTCGACACAGCGAAAGCGGTAAATGCGCTCTTCGAGTCCAAATTTTGCGATAAGGTCGTCTACTTCAAATGTTTGCTCATTTTTAAGTTCTCCCGAAAAATGGACATCCCATGGAGTTGTTTTCATCTTTTGCGAAAGCTTGATCGGGGCTGTTTTATCGGTTGAAAATTCGTAAAAGTTGACATAGTTTGTGATCTGCTCCAATGTATTGGGCGAGAGTTTGAGTGGATTGGTATCGGGTGTGTAATGAAGGCTCATATCGGGCGGGAGGTCAGCTAAAAGCTGTGAAATGGCGGTACTGCTTACCAATGCGCCCGCACCAAGTTTTAAAAAGTATCTACGTGCCTCAAAGAGGGCTTCAGGGGTAATTGAAGTTTTCATAATTCACTCCTTTCAAACATCATTGTATATGAGAATAGTAAATAAAGAACCCATTCGGGTTCTTTGACATTGAGTCTTAAGGATGAGGAAAATAAGCAGGATGTGTGTAAACCCAATCATTGTTTTGAACAGGTGTATGGCATGCTACACACTCATTGACGATATTGGCATCATTCCCCCCGTAAGGTTTTAATTCTTTTCCTACCCATCTTGCATACCCCCAACCGTTGGTTGTTTGGTATTTTTTATTATCTTTAACCATAAATTCGGCATGAACAAACTCTCCTGGGACGATGGCTTGATTCCAATCAGCATCAACTTTTTCTTTCCAAACCACTTTACCAAGTATCGTTCCTTCTGGCCATGGATTGGTTTTTCCTTCTTCTGCCGCTTTGACTGCAATGTCATTGCCAAGAATAGTTCTTATAGAATGGTTATCAATTCTATGAGAAACTGCAATGGTTTTCCAATTGCGATAATCGCTTGGAAAATGGATACCGTTTGGCGCATCAGCTACTTGATCGGCATAGACAAATGAAGCAGTACTAAAACAGAGGCTAAGAGATACAATCGTTTTGTAAAACATGAGGAACTCCTTGTTAAAATGTAACAGTAGTTTAACAAGGAGATATTGTGATTTTATGGAGCCATATATGGAGATACAATAAACCGAGCGCCTGTGGTGTATGAGGTATCGACCATAATGGAATAACCGTTTTTTTCGAGAAGCTTTTTAACGATGCTCAATCCAAGTCCGATGCCAGTTGTAGGAAGATTTCTGCATGAATCACAGGTATAGAAAGGTTCAAAAATTTTGTGTCTATTGTCTTCTGTAATACCACATCCTGAATCTTCTAAGATAAAAGAAGAATCTTGTTGATATAACTTAATGATGCCATTTGATGTAAATTTTAACGCATTATCAAAAAGATTGAGCCATACTTTTATAAAATCTGCTTGATTAAACAAAATACGCATATTTGCATCTATATTGACGCAGATACTAAGTCCATCGTGGTTACGCGAGTGTAATAAAGGAAGCACTTGAGTGAGGATAATTCGTTCTGGAGCAATATGCTGTAACGATGTAGCTGATTGGTGTTGTGCTTGAAGATATGATAAAAGACTTGTAATCATTGAACTTAAAAAGTCAATTTCTTTTTGAATAGAAGTGAAATATTCTTGTGTTTGATTAAGTGGCACAATTCCATCTTGAATCTCTTCCACATAGCCTTTAATAACCGTCAAAGGTGTACGAAAATCATGTGCGATGGAATATAACATGGTTTTTTGTTCGTGATTTTGCTGTTTGAGTTGTGCGAGATTATTTTGGAGTGTATTGCTCAGTGTGTCAAGCATAGCGTGAATTTTACAAATCTCGTTAACGGAACTTTGAGGAGACTTAATGTTAAAGTCTTCTTTCGTCATTCTCAATAAACTGGATTGAATGTCCGCAATCACAATGGAAAATTTTTTACTAAAATAGAGACTTAGCATATAAATAAAAGGTGTAAGTAACGCAATTGCAAGAAATATTTGCGTTAGCATTTTCCATCCGATTGGTACACCAATAATCAAATATGTGGCAAGGGCACTGAAAGAAGCGATGGTGATGCCTGCTATGAGAGCAATTCTGAATAAAAGTATTTTAAATGTCATTGATTTTGTACCCAAATCCATGAACGGTTTTGATAATATTTTTATAGGTATTATCAATGTCGGAGAGTTTTTTGCGAATATGATAAATATGGCTATCAACCACACGATGATCTACAAGATCACAACCATGTTCCCATAAAATTTCAGCCAGATTATCACGTGAAAAAACGGTTTTTTTTGCCTGAATCAGTGCATGGAAAATATGATATTCACTTGGTGTAAATAAAACAGTACGTCCAGCAATCATCACTTTTTTTGCTTCATCATCAATCATAAATGAACCATTTAGCATATCTGCTTTTGGATTTTCTTGAATAGATTGGCGACGAAAAAGTGCATTGATTTTAAAAAGGAGTTCTTTGCCATTAAATGGCTTTGTTATAAAATCGTCACTGCCACTTTGATAAGCGATAGTCTTTTTTTCATCGGTATCGAGGGCACTAATAATAACAACCAATGTTTTTGGATAATTTTCATGAATAAATTTACACAACTCTAAGCCATCGATTTTTGGGAGCATAATATCAAGTGTTACCAAATCGTACCGATTCTTACACAATAAAGAGAGTGCCGTTGAACCATCATAAACGCATTCACATAGGCAATGCTCACTCATAAGACGATTGGAAATGAGGTTGGCAATGCGAGTATCGTCTTCAATAATGAGAATTTTTTTTGTGCTCAATGTTATATCCATACTTTTTTTTATGATGATAACATAACAGTATGGAGATTGTATGGAGAAAAGGATATTAAGTATTAGGCGTTTTGCAAAGTTCTAAAAGCTACACTAACATGTGCTTCTCCATACAATCTCCATCTTCGTACATTATTATTTCAAAATTAAAAATATGGCATTACTAAATTTTATAAACTCACACAAAAATAAATATATTGGAGTGGGGGTGGAGTATTTTGCTTACATTAATCACAGGAAAACATTATGAATAGAAGACAATCCATCATTACACTAGGGGCACTTTTTGCCTCGCTTCCACTCGCATTATACGCTAATGACAATGGCGCGTTAGTTATCGAATCGGACAAAGAAGAAGCTAAATTTAAAATTGGTAAAGATGCGTTTTTACTGCGTCCTAATAGCAAGATAGAACTTTCACATGATGGTACTTTTACCAAAGCACTCACTCTTCTTGGTGGTGGAGTGATGGGTGTTTTTGGTGGTGGAGAAAAGACAATAGAAACTAAAACTTTTACGGCAGGCATTAGAGGAACAGGCATTTACCTGCAAGAGTACGCTGATGATGCTGTTTATAGTTGTTTATGCTACGGTAAGGGGGATTATAGATACAGCAATTCTGGCGAAATTTTATTTTCGCTCAACTCTACTTACCACGATAAACCTGTACAAATTGTTCAATCTAAAAATGGAAAATTAGAGTACAAAGTTAATAAGACTATGAACAATCACAATGATGACGAACTTCGAGATTTGGAAAAAATGTGTGGGCGAGAAGTTCCGTTTGGTAATAATTCTTAAAAAGTAAAACTATTAAGCCAATCAAAGCGCTATCATCAAAAACTTTGCAGCTTATGCCATGGAAACTAAATTTTTCATTTATAAAGGAAATAAAATGCTGTTAAAAACAATTAAAGGTAAACTCACTTTGTTACTAAGCATATTGATCATCGCATTTGGTATTTTAGGTTATATCCTAATTCAAACTGCCAATGATGCTAAAGGAGCCGCAGTACGATTATCACTCATTGGAGAATTTGATACAGCTTTTGTTCAAACGATGATGGAATTAGAAGGCTATCAACTATTAGGACATGAAGACCAATTGCAAAGATGTGAAACAAATTATCTTCGTGCTTTTCATGCAATTGACTCACTTTACGCTCTATCTATATCAAAAGTTAATAAGGTAAAAGTTGGATTGGTCAAAAGCCATCTTGAAGCATGGTACAATGGTAATTTGCCTCGTATTGAAATTCTCAAAAAATACGGGGTAACTGCCAATAGTGAGGGTCGCCCTACTGGATCAGCATTTTTTACAAAGCTAACTCAAGAATCGACTATGGCTTTTAACACTCTTTTAGAAGAAGCCTCTTCATTACGAGAAGATGTAAAAAGGTTCAATTTTGAACATCTTGAATCTCAAAAGTTGATTGGGGAAAGTATTTTGGGAGTAGTGGTCGTTTTTGTATTAATTCTCGTCTTTTTTATAATAAGATCAATCAATATTGCCACTTCAAAAGCTAAAGAAGCTTGCGAAAAAATGCGCCATACGAAAGACTTAAGCACCAAAATCATTATAGGAACAAAAGATGAAATTAACGATACAATGCAAAGTGTCAATGCGCTTTTAAAAGAGATATCGCATGCCATTTCTGGAGCAAAAAATAATGCCATGGAAAATGCTTCCATTGCAGAAGAACTCTCCAACACAAGTTTACAAATTGGTAAAAGGGCTGAAGAAGAGTCTGCTATTGTAGCGCAGACCGTAGGCGATACAAAGATTGTGGCACAAGATATTAGCGAAGCGAGTGAGCAAGCCAATAAGAGCAAAAATGTGACACTTGTCGCACAAAGCAGTCTGAAAAAAGCACAAAAAATTCTCAATGAAACCATCACTCAACTCAACCAAACGGTAGAAGCAGAAGCGATGATAAATGACCGTCTTAATTACCTAGCAGGTGAAGCTAATCAAGTCAGAGTCGTGCTTGATGTTATAGATGACATAGCTAACCAAACCAATCTTTTGGCGTTAAATGCAGCAATCGAAGCAGCACGTGCGGGTGAGCATGGTCGTGGTTTTGCCGTTGTAGCCGATGAAGTACGAAAACTTGCCGAACGTACCCAAAAAAGCCTCATTGAAACCAATGCAACGGTCAATGTCATCGTTCAGTCCATTAACGACATCAGTGGCGAGATGAACCACAATGTTCAGCGCATCCATGAACTCTCCGAATTTTCGAACCAAGTCACCGAACAAACCAACGATGCCGTTAATATGCTAGAACAAAGCGTTGTTGCAACCGATCATGTCGTTGATAAAGCAAACAGCAATGTGAAGCTTATGAGAACAGCTGTCATCGAAAAAATCGGTGAAATCAATGAACTTTCAAGCTCAAATGCAAGAAGTGTCGAAGAGATTGCCGCAGCAGCCGAACACCTCTCAAAACTTTCAGGAACCCTCAGCCAAACATTGGCACAATTTAAAACAGCGTAATAGGTATTTTGCACAAGCCTAGTGGAAGAAGAGGAGAAAGACGAAGAGGCTCTTAAAAGAATTTCCTTAAATCCATTCTTTTCACAAAGGAAAACATCCTCTTTTTCGTAGTCATTAAAGGGTAGAGAGATTTGTTTTGTCAGTTCTGCAGAGCAAGCGCTCTTTGGGTTGTGTCTGTATTGAGTGGCTAACGGCTTTAAGGGTATGTCGACAAAAAGATGCGAAATAGTTTATAATGGCTTCGGGGGTGATGAGCATGGCAAACTCCTATTCGAAAGTTCTCCTCATTCTAACAGAAAAAAATCAATAAAAAATTAATGATCTTTTAGCCATGCGTTGATCATAATGCCTGAGATCGTGGCAAGTTTTGGAAGCTGTGGCAGATTGTCTTTTGTAAACCATTTGGCATCTTCGATCTCTTCAGGTTGTAAGTGTAGTTCGCCGCTTTCGTATTCGGCAAAAAAACCTATCATAAAAGAGTGTGGAAACGGCCATGATTGGGTGCTAAAGTATTCTAAGTCTTCAATCTCAAGCCCGACTTCCTCTTTGACTTCTCTCTTCGCACACGCTTCTGCACTTTCACCTGCTTCCACAAAACCTGCAATGAGGCTGTAAACGCCTTTTGCAAAATGCGGTGAACGGGCGAGTAAGATTTCATTGCCACGTGTGATAAGGACAATGGAAGCAGGAGAGAGTTTGGGAAACGTCATCAGCCCGCAGTTAGGGCATTTTAGTGAAGACATTACCGCATCATAACGAAGCGGTGTTGCACAACGTCCGCAAAATTGGTTATCTTGGAGCCAATGCACCAGTTGTTTCGCGCGATTTAAAGGCTCAAAAAGGTGTTCTGGAACAATGTTTAAAATGCTTCTCAGGTTGGTTTTTTGCAATGGTTCAGAAACAATAACACTCTCTTCCCAAAGATGAAGGCTAAAGGTGTATTGTTCGCTTTGTGCAATGTCATAGGTGTGTAAAGGTTCACCCAAATGTTTCAGTGCCTCTTTACTTGGAAGGTCTATGGTCGCTTCAAGTGTGAGAAGCATGTCACCGACAAATGCCAAAATGATATTTTTGTGATGGTGTTTGGTTGGTTTAAAAAAGGGGACGATGGAATGATTCACGATGATTTTCCTTTTACATGTAAAGATGCATGAAACATCTATCCTCTAGGCATTAAGAGGATAAAATGTGATAACAAAAGCAGCAAGTGCCAAGCCTAAACGTACCCAAACAGAGTGTTTGTCATGCACCAGTGCGTACGAAATAAAAAAGAGCCCAAGAGCAATTTTGAAAAAAGCGAGAAGCGCTAAAAAAAAGTGAGTTTGCGGATAAATCAGCACGGAATTGACAATAAACGCGGCAGGAATGATGTACAGCCCGACACCCAGTTTCATAGACTTCCCCGCAACGCCAAGCCAAGGGGTTTGTGCCATACCTGCGGCGATGAAAACCGTCCCACACACGGGTGGTGTGATGGTGGAGAGTAGGGCAAACCAAAAGATAAAAAGATGCGCATGTAACGAAGAGAGTCCATACTCTTCTAAAATAGGTCCTGCAACCGAAACACAGATGATGTATGCCGCGGTTGTGGGAACTTCCATGCCGAGTATCAAACACGCAAGTGCTGTTAAGACCAAGGCAAGCCAGAGTTGCCCGTGCGAAAGGTACAAAATAGCCGAAGTGATTTTAACACCCACACCTGTGATATTTAAAACACCGATAACAATGCCCGCGCAGATAATCACCGAAGCGATAGAAGAAATTTGCCTCGAAGCGGTAATGCACGCATCAAAAAATTTGGTGATGAAATTTTGCCATGAAAGTTTCCAGTCTCTATCGACCAACAATAAAGCGATACTGACAAAAATAGCCAATGCCGCGGAGTATTGAGGCGTTCTGTTTTGCGCAACAAGGGTATAAAGGAGCACACCAAAGGGGAGAAGGAAAAAGGGACTCAGTTTTAAAACCAGACGTAACGGTGGAATCTCTTCTTTGCTCATCGCAACAAGGCTGTATTTTCGTGCGAAAACGTCCATGCCCACCCATACGGTAAAAAAGAAAAGAATCGCTGGGAAAATAGCCGCCGCCATAATATTCGCATAGCTAATTCCCAAAAGTTCCGCCATGATAAACGCTCCTGCTCCCATAAGCGGTGGCATGATTTGTCCACCCGTGGAAGCAACCGCTTCAACCGCGGCGGCAAGGCTGGCTGGATAGCCAAGACGTTTCATCGTAGGAATGGTAAACGCTCCTGTGGAAGCAACATTGGCAGAAGCAGAGCCTGAGATGGAACCAAAAAAAGCGGACGCCAAGATGGAAACTTTGGCCGCACCACCTCTTAGACGACCTGCTAATTTGGTGGACATCGCCATAAAGGCATTGCCGCCTTCACCCATTCCCACAAGAGCACCTAAGATAACAAAAATGGCAACCACATTGACTGAAATACCCGTTAATGAGCCATAGATGCCGCCTTCTGCAATCACCAATGTCCCTAAAAAACTCTCCAAAGGAATCTCTTGGTGTCCGAAATTTCCAGGAATATAGTGCCCAAACATGCCATACAAAAGCGCGATGGTTGCGGTTAAGGGAAGTGCGAGTTTGATGGAACGACGTGCCATCTCTAAAACGCCAATGAGTAAGGTAAACGCAATGACGTATTGAAGCCAACCTTCTAATGAGCCGTATTGGTCGCTGAGCTCATTTTGAAACGCAATGATGTAAAACGACGCTAAAAGGGCGCACACTAAAATGACATAGCCCATGTAACGGGTGAAGGGTGAAACGTTATCTTTTCCCAGTAAAAATACCCACGGTAAGACAAGTGCAAGGTGCATAGGACGGCTGATAAGATTAGGAATAAGTCCCGTGAAAATCAAATAGACATGAAACGAAACTGTAAACAATGCCAAAAGCGCTACTAGTGTGTAGTTTAAAGAGGGTAGCTTGAAAGATGCGTTATTCATAACCGAGGGCTACTTTAACTTCTCAGGAATGTTGGCATGAATTTCATTGTAGTATTTCAGCGCGCCTGGGTGAAGTTTGGTGTTAAACATACTAAGATTTTCAAGGCTGATAGCTTTCCACCAGACATTTTGTTTTTCCAATTTTGCTTTAGATTCCCAAAAGGCTTTGGTGATTTTATACGCGAGTTCATCGCTCATTTTTGTGGTGGTGTAGAGTCCGACGGGAAGCGTGGTGGTTGCGACGTCATAATCCACATCGGCATAGGTTCCAGAAGGAATGATGATTTTATCTTGTTGGGTCAGCGCGATTTGCGCGTCACTCATGCTCAAAATACGAATCGGCATAGAAGCCGCCGCTTCAATGACATTGGGAGCAGGAAAGGAGCCTGATGTTGCGAAACCGTCAATTTGACCGTTTTTAAGCGCCGTGACAGCGCCTGAAAGTTCGGCATCAATGAGTTTTGTCTGACCTTTTAGTCCAAAGAGTTCAATATAACGTGCCGCTTCTTTTGCGCCAAAACTGCCTTTACCAATCAAAAGCGACTTTCCTTTTAAATCATCAAAGGTTTTGATGTTGGAGTTGGCATTGACCACGACATGCATTGTTAAGTAAGGAATAGGAAACAAAGCGCGAATCGATTCATAACTTTTTGGGTCATCTTTTTCAAACATGGCTTTGCCACTTTGCGCCAGTGCGATTAAGCCAGGAGGCGTTGTAAAGATGTAATTGCCCGTTCGTTTTGGTGCTTCTTTGACATTTTGAACAGAACCTTGACTCTCTTCGATGGTTAGCATAACGCTTTTATCGGTTGCTTGAGAAATGTTTTCACCTACTTGAACGGCCATCTGATAATACGATGATGAGGACTTTGCCGCTTTGTAAGTCACACGCTCTTGTGCCGCAAAAACATTTATGGCAAGTGAACATGCAATGAATGCCATAAGACTTTTAGAAATCTTTGTCATACTGACTCCTTGCTTTTGTGATGCAACGATTATAGCTAGATAACGCTAAAAATTCTTGAAGGTAGCAAGCAATTTATGCCATTATCTCGGCTTTTATTCTACTGTTTGCGTGATTAGAACTGATGGTTTATGAAATTTTTTTGTAACGCCAATGCAACACGTGATGGGTAAAATACGTTTTAAGTAAAGAAATGATGAAGGCTTTCAAATGAGAAAAGAGTACGCAGATATTTTAGAGTGCGCAGGACATGGTTTTTGGGAATGGAACCCCACAACCAATTTAGTCTATTTTTCCAAACAATGGGTAAGCATGTTAGGGTATGACTACATGCAATTTCCTCAGAGTGTTGATGAGTGGATAGCACGCATTCATCCCGATGACTTAAGCAATTGTCTTAACTCTTTAGCGGCGCTTTTAGGAGGAAAAATAGCGTTCTACAAGCATCAACACCGTATGTTATGCTTGGATGGGACGTATAAATGGGTACTGGACCAAGCGAAAATTACCGCGTACAATCCGCATGGTTATCCGTCTAAGATTGTAGGAACGCATACCGATATTGATGATTTAAGGCAAGCTGTGGAGTTTTACAAAATTCATAATGAAAAGGCATTTTAAACGGAAAAGTTTTTTACATGTAAAACCTCTCTCGCATCCTATAGAAACGATACAGTGCCCAAAGCAATGCTTTGGGCAAAAGGCTTAAGCCGTTTTAAATTGAGCGAGCGTTTGACTCAGTGTGTTTGAGAGTTTTGAGAGGTGTTCTGCTGCTGCGGCAATCTCTTCAACACTTCGTGCATTGGAGCTTGAAAGCGTATTGATTTCTCCTATCTTTTCAATGACCGCTGTTTTGATGAGCGCTACATTGCTATTGGCTTTACTGACCACTTCATCGGTTGCCTCAACACATTGGTCAAGCATACTTACGGCGTCATTGGTTTGCGTTGTCACTTGGTCTGAAAAAGTGGAGAGTTCTTGAATACGTTTGGCATTTTGATTCATCTCTGTGCTAATGTCACTGATAGACTGGACGATGACATTGACTGTTGCATTTGTTTCAACAAGGCTTTTTTGAGTACGTTCTGCGAGTTTGCGAACTTCATCGGCTACCACGGCAAATCCACGCCCGTGTTCACCCGCGCGCGCCGCTTCGATAGCGGCATTAAGGGCTAAAAGATTGGTTTGGTCGGCAATATCTCCGATAACATCCAAAACGGATTTAACCTGTTCTGCTTCACTCGAAAGATGGTTAAGACGTTCATTGATAAGTGATTCTACTTGCGCTGTTTGCCCTAATTGTGTAATCGTTTCATTGAGGAGCGCTTGTGCGCTGTCTAGGCTTTTTTGTGCTTGGGTTGTGACTTCTTTGACATGTTTGGTTTGCTCGCTCGTCACGGTTATCTCATGTGCGACGGTTTTGGCATCGCGTGAAGTTTGAAAAACGACTTTTGACTCCTCTTCGGCACGTTTGCCAATTTGTAAGCTGGTGCTTGAAAGCTCTTCCGCAACCGAGGCATTTTCAGCGGCATTGTTTTTTGCATCATTGAGCGCTTGTGCGACATCCGCTAGTAAGGCATTGAGTGAGGTTGTGATGTCATTGATTTCATCTTTGGAACCCGTGTTTATTTGCATGCTCAAATCTTTAGAATTTCGCATCCTCTCACAAGCAATTTTCGCCCGTGCTACGGAGTTTCTAATCGAGCGTGTGACGGTGATAAAAATAATAAAGACAATCCCTAAAACAATGCCTAATGTAACTTGGGAGCTGAGTTTATTGGTGTCGAGTCGGTTAAAATTATTGGTTTTAACAGCTTTGGCAAGGTCATCTAATTTTTGAATCACAACAACAAAGGTTTGACTACTTTGTTGGTAATATTCATCAAGTTTTTTAGCATCTTCTGGGTAATTTTGTGCGAAATTTTCCTCATGAATACGCGCGCCATATTTTTTAAACAGTTGCATCCGTGGGGTGTTGATATCGTGCCATTTGGTTAATATCGTTTTGAGATTTTCAATGCGTTCATGGTTCTTTGGACTCATTAATATCGCTTTAAGTGCGTCAAGGTCATGGATGAGCTGTTGATGTACTTGCTCGAAACGTTCTAAATTTTTGTCTTGGAAATAGAGCTGAAAATCACGTTGCTCGATGCGCAATTCCATCGTCAGTTTTTCGATTTCGGCGATGTCCGTCAAGCGAATAGCCGCTAATTTCGCATCACTACCTTCTTTTAAGATTTCAATTCCAAGCGCACTAAAGCCTAAAAAAATAATCACTAATAAAAATGCGAGCTTATTTTTGATAGAGGAGAGAAACATAACCAACCTTTGAAGTTTTTTGAGGCGCAGTGTAGTAAAGCTAGGTAAATTATAAGTAAATTTAAAAGAAAAAAAGAGGAAACATAAGGAAAAGAGTTTAGAAGCTAAACTCTTGTGTGGTTATAACGTGATTTCAATGCCAACAGGGCAGTGGTCTGACCCTTCGATATTGGTTAAAATAAACGCATCTTTCAAGCGAGGTTCTAGCTCTTTGGAGATGAAAAAATAGTCAATTCTCCATCCCACATTGCGTTCACGCGCTCCAAAACGATACGACCACCACGAATACGCATCTTTGACATCGCCATGAATGTGTCGAAAAGTGTCAAGATAGCCTTTGTCTAACAACGAATCAATCCATGCGCGCTCTATCGGTAAAAACCCCGACGTCTCTTCATTGGCTTTTGGATTTTTCAAATCAATCGCACGGTGCGCCGTATTGACATCTCCACAGATAATAATGCCTTTGCCCTCCGCTCGTAACGTTTCCGTGTGTGCTAAAAAATCACTGTAAAATTTCATCTTATGCGCCAAACGCTCTTCACTTTGCTGACCGTTGGGAAAATAGACGTTAAAAAGAACGACATCATCAAAATGATGCTCCAAGATGCGCCCTTCGTGCGTATGGTCAATTTGCCATGCGGTGTCGGTTTTTTCAAAAGAGCGTGTTGAAAAGCTCATCGTGCCTGAGTAACCCTTCTTTGAGGCAGAATTGACATGTTTACATGTAAAAACATGGTTAAAAAGAGGTTCAGGAATTTGCGCTTCTTCGGCTTTAATTTCTTGCAAGCACAAGATGTCTGGTTTGAATTCATCCACCCACGCAAAAGCGTTTTTACTGGCAACAGCGCGAATGCCATTGACGTTCCACGATACTAATTTCATTGATTTTCCTTTTACATGTAAACATAATTTCTTTCCATACGATACTAAAGAATTCACTAAAAGTAGATGAAGTGAAAAATGTATCGCAAAAAATACAACACGTTGAATATTCAAGACGATGTGTCAAAGTGAAGTTCTATTAAAACGAAGGTTGATGTAAGTCATGTTAAAAAAACGTCAAATTCTCTAAAATAGCCGAATTTTTTTGGAGCTACATGTGGTAAAAAAGTATGTACAACGTATGAAATCAAAGTCTCAACCTCCTTCTCGCAAGCCGTTGAGTAAGATTCTTTGGTCTGGATTAGGCGCATTTATAGGAATTTATCTTGTAGCGATTTTTGGTTATTATTTTTCTATCGAAGATAATTTCTTTCTTTTAGGTTCTTTTGGTGCGTCATCAGTATTGATTTATGGAGCGCCTCAGGCGGATTTTTCGCAACCCCGTAATATTATTGGTGGGCATGTTTTATCGGCTTGCATTTCCGTATTTCTCCTCAGCGTTTTTTCGTCTTTATTGTCGATAGAACTTTTGTGCGCACTTAGTGTTTCACTTTCTATTATTGCGATGCATGCTACACGAACGATGCACCCACCAGGAGGAGCTACTGCCCTGATTTATGTCATGGGAAATGAAAAAATTCATACGTTAGGTTGGCTATACCCTTTTACACCTATTGGGTTAGGTGCATGCATTATGCTTGTCGTAGCGCTTTTTATTAACAATCTCTCCTCAAACAGTAAAAGACATTATCCAACGTATTGGCTTTGAAGGCTTTTTACATGTAAAAAGATATTGGTTTAACGTTTAACGAAACAAGGTATGATAATGTACATTTTTTAGAAGGTTTAATATGATAGCAACTCATAGAAAAAAAGCAATTTTATGCATCGTCATTGGACTTATGTCATCGCTTTTTGGCGAGGAAATTGGTTCTGTTGATACGGCGTTCAAGCTTATTGGCGCAAATCACAAAATCATCATTGAAGCATTCGATGACCCAAAAATTGAAGGTGTTTCATGCCATCTCTCTCGCGCTAAAACAGGAGGGCTTAAAGGTACGTTTGGTATCGCTGAGGACACGTCGGATGCATCCATTGCTTGCAGGCAAACAGGCGTGATAAAACTTCCAAAAGAGGTTGCTTCTAAAAAAAGCGATGGTGAGCGTGTTTTTAAAGAATCCACCTCTTTGCTCTTTAAACATATTCAAGTTGTACGATTTTATGATCCTAAACGCAATACACTCATTTACTTAACCTATTCAGATAAACTCATTGACGGCTCACCACAGAATGCTATTTCTACCGTGCAAATTACGAATGCTATCTTTGAAAAATAACCTCACGATTTTTACATGTAAAAACTAAAGCAGGCTTAAAAGCACGATAAAAAGGATTGGTGGTGTGACGATAAGACCAAATTTTGAGTATTCCCAAAAGCTGATTTTGACCCCTTTTTTTGCCATGACATGTAGCCACAAAAGGGTAGCAAGCGAGCCAAAGGGCGTCATTTTGGGTCCCAAATTACAGCCGATGATATTGGCATACGCCAAAGCGGAGTTGGGAATGTCTTGAAGAGCGATGTCCATAATCATTACACTAGGAAGGTTATTCATCAGTGCGCTTAAAATAGCGGCGATAAAGCCTGTTCCAACAACGGCAATACTATTGCCTTGTGCGTTTAAAATATTTAAAATGTGCGTTAAGTACGTGGTGAGTCCTGCGTTTTTCAGTCCGTACACGACGATGTAAAGACCGATGCTAAACCACACGACTTGCCATGGAGCCGTTTTGATGGTCATCCAAGGTTTTGCTGCCTTAAAATAAGTTGCGATGGCAAGAAAAAGAAGCGCACCTCCTAGAGCGATAAAGCTAATGGGGATGTGGTAGTGTTCACCCACAAAGTAGCTTCCCATAAGAGCGGCGATAAAAATCCATGAGAGGTAAAAAAGCGGTTTTGATTTTAACACATCATCTGGATTGTGGAGCAATGCTATGTTTACATGTAAAGGGATTTCTTTGCGTAAAAAGAGCCATAAAACAATGACAGATACGAAGGTACTGACCACATAAGGCGTAAACATCGTACTGAGGTATTGCGCAAAGCCAATGTGAAAGTAATTTGCCGTGACAATATTGGTTAAGTTTGAAAAGATAAACGGCAATGACGCCGAATCTGAGATAAACCCGCCTGCGAGCAAAAATGCCACAATGGTTTTAGGCTCAAGCTTTAAAACGCGCATTTTAGCGAGTAAAATAGGCGTGAGAATGAGTACTGCGCCATCATTGGCAAAAAAAGCGGAGATGATGGAGCCTAAAAGGAGCGAATAGACAAACATTAAATGCCCATTGCCTTGTGAGAATTTTGCCATCCAAATCGCACACCATTCAAAAAAGCCTATTTCATCAAGCACTAACGAGAGAATGATAATGCCAATAAACGCGAGGGTTGCATCCCAAACAATGCTCATAACCACCAAGACATCAGCAAAACTGACGACGCCAAAGAGAAGGGCAAATCCTGCTCCGATGATGGCAGAAGTACCGATTTTGAGTCCACGTGGTTGAATGATGACTAAAAGAAGTGTCATAAGAAAGAGTGAAAAGGCAAGAATCACTCCGCATCCTTACACGCACACGTAGGTGTCACCATAGGCATTTCTAAGTAGCTAATTTCTTCTAAACATTCCAGTCTAAAACGATCTAACGGTGCGCGAACTTTATAATACGCCCATTTTCCACGACGATCTACCCGTAAAAAACCAGCATCTTTGAGAATTTTGAGATGGCGTGAAATGCGAGATTGAATCATTGAAAATGCCTCTTCGATTTCACAGACACATACTTCACCATTTTGATGAATAAAACGAAGGATTTGAAGACGCGTCTCGTCATTGAGCGCTCCAACTGTTTTTAAAAAATTTTCCATAGGTGCCTCTCAATTTTTTTTTGATAGTATATCACAAGAATATTTCATATCAAGATATATTGATGTATAAAATCACTATTATCAAAAAAAGGATGCCTGTATGGAACTTCACACATGGTTTTTATACGTTACTGTTGCGCTTGTTGCGATTATAAGTCCTGGTCCTGCGGTACTTTTAGCGATAAATAATTCAATTATATATGATATAAAAGCCACCGTTTTTTCATCGTTTGGCAATGTGCTAGGTCTTTTTGTGCTCTCCAGTGCGGCGATGTTAGGGCTGGGAGTGGTTTTAAAAACATCCATAATACTTTTTACTGTTTTTAAGATTGCAGGTGCTTTGTATCTTATTTACATTGGCGTAAAACAGTTCCGCAATCTTAACAATATTTTTGAACAAGTCCATTTAGCACATACAAAAAGCGCGGCGCACTATTTTGCTATTTTTCGCAAAGGGTTTTTAATTTGCGTGACCAATCCAAAGCCGATTATTTTCTTTACAGCATTATTCCCTCTTTTTTTAGAGCCGACAACGCCGATTGTACCGCAGTTTTTCATCTTAACTTTGACGTTTATGGTACTTTCATTTATGACATTGATGAGTTATGCTTTTTTTGCGCGCAGTCTTAAACAGTGGTTTTGCACTAAAAAACGCGCCACAGGATTTAACCGAGTGAGCGGCGCGATTTTTATTGCCTTAGGTTTTGGGCTTTTGGGATTGAAACGCACGTAAAAATTTCTCTTTGCCTTTCATAATCAAATAGAAAAAGAGCGGTACGAAAATGACACCAATGAGTGTCAGACTTATCATGCCGCCGACAACGGTAGTACCGATGATATGTCGGCTATTCGCACCTGCACCGTTGCTGAGTGCCAGTGGCAATGTTCCCGCGATAAAGGCAAACGAAGTCATGATAATGGGGCGAAAACGAATCTTCGCTCCTTCAATCGTTGCATCCAGTAAACTAAAGCCTTCTTCCATCTTTTGCAAAGCAAATTCCACCATTAAAATAGCATTTTTAGCCGATAACCCAACCAGTGTAATCAAACCTATTTGAAAATAGATGTCGTTTTGTAGTCCCCTGAGCCATACACCGCCGTATGCACCTATGAGCGCAAAAGGAACCGCCAAAACAATCGCCCAAGGAATGAGCCAACTTTCATAAAGCGCCACTAAGATTAAAAAGATAAATACCACCGCAAAAATAAAGGAGAGATTGCCTTTTTCTAAGAGCCTTTTTTCTTGCAACGATGCGCCACCCCAAGCAATCGAATAGCCCTCATGCAAAACTTCATTTGCAATTTGCTCCATGATTTTAATTCCTTCTCCCGAAGAGTAACCCATGTTGGTTTCTCCTAAAATTTGAGCAGAAGGGAACATATTGAAGCGTTTTGTGATGTTGGGATTGATAATGCGTTTGAATGTGATTAAATCACTTAAGGGAATAAAACCGCCATTGCTTGATTTGACATACACGTCACTGTAATTTTTAATGTTTTCACGAAAGTCTCCTCGTGCTTGCACATTGACACGGTAGTTACGTCCAAAGAGATTGACGTCATTGACATAAACGCTGCCAAAGGTCGCTTGAAGCGTGGTATAAATGTCGGCGATGTCCACACCGTATGACTTGGCTTTGGCATTATTCACTTCAATGCAGTATTGGGGTGTTCCCGCACTTAATGTTGAGCGTACGGCTTTGAGTTCTTTCCTCTCCGATGCACGTTGTACAATCTCTTTGGCGTAGGTTTCTAACGCGGCATAATTACCATCATTTTTATCTTGAATGTACATTTCAAAACCACCCGATACACCTAGTCCACTAATGGCTGAAGGCGTGACTGCGACAATGCGAGCTTCTTTATTTTTAGAAAAATCTTTCATCATCTCTTTGGCTAAGGCATCGACACTTTGATTGGCATTGGGGCGCATATCCCATGGATTGAGTCGAATGTAGCTGTATGCGGCATCTGTGGTGTAGGCTTTTGAGCTAAAATCGCTGCCTGAAAAACCGCCTACTTTTTGCACGTCAGGGTACGTGAGTGCTTTTTCACCCACTTCTTGATTGACCTCATGCGTGCGACTCAGTGTTGAGCCAGCTGGCATCGTTGTAACGGCAAAAAAGACCCCTTTATCTTCTTTGGGAATCAATCCTGTTGGAATAATATGCATCAAACGCGAAATCGCAAAAAGGATGATGGCAAAGAGCAACAAATTAAAAAGACTAAAACGAATCGCATTTTTGACTATCTGTCCAAAATGGTGAGTGATGTAATCAAAAAGCGCATTAAACTGCCTGATAATCCAAAGGGGAGGGTGTTCCTCCTTTTTAAGCAATAACGCACACAATGCAGGCGTAAGCGTTAAGGCAACAAACCCTGAAATACTCACCGAAATAACAATCGTCATTGCAAATTGACGTGACATCGTGCCACTGAGTCCGCCCATAAATGCCGCGGGAATAAATACGGCACTGAGCACCAAAACGATGGCAATAACGGGCGCGGTGATTTCTCCCATCGCCTTAATGGTCGCCTCTTTAACGCTAAGATTTTCTTTGCGCAAAATCCGTTCAATATTTTCAATCACGATAATAGCATCATCCACCACCAGACCGATGGCAAGGGTGAGCCCAAAAAGAGTCAGGAGATTGATTGAAAAGCCTGTGAGGTAAAAGCCTGCAAACGTTCCGATAATTGAAACGGGAATTGCCAGCAGTGGAATAAACGTCGCACGAAGGTTACCTAAGAAAAGATAGACCACAAAAATTACTAAAGCGATGGCTTCTAAAAGCGTTTGGATGACTTCATGGATGGAAGCGCGAACAAACATGGTAGGGTCATACGTCGCATCAATGCGTAATCCTTCTGGAAAATGTTTGGAAAGCTCTTCTATTTTTTTATCGAGTAGGTCAGAGACATCTAAGGCATTGGCTTTTGAGGTGAGATACACACGAATCATCGCCGTAGGCTGTTTATTGAAAAGTCCCTTGAAAAAATAGCGCTCAGACCCCAGCTCAATCGTCGCGACATCTTTGAGATTTAAAGAGGAGCCATCGCTGTTGGTCTTAATTAAAATTTCACCAAATTCTTCTGGGGTTTTGAGTCTTCCTTTTGAAGTTACCGTGTAGGTAAACGCGACATTTTGGTCGATAGGTTCTTGCCCCAATTGCCCTACGGGATATTGTTCGTTTTGTGCTTTAATCGCGTTAATCACTTCCGCGGTAGTGAGTTCGTAAAATGCTAGTTTTTGCGGGTCAAGCCACACGCGAATGGCATACTCTTGGTTACCCGCCACAGTGGCTTCTGCAACACCTGGAATCCGTTTAAACTCTTCTAAGATGTTGTTGATAGCGTAATTTGCCATAAATGCGGTGTCATAGCGATTGTCTTTGGAGGTGAGTGCTAAGATACGAAGTACATCGCTTGATTTTTCAGTGACATCAACCCCTTGTTTTTTCACTGCATCCGGTAGTTTATTCTCTGCAATACGAATGCGGTTATTGACATCGAGTTTTGCTTGAGAAATGTCTGTATCGACTTCAAAGTACAGGTTCATGGTGAGTGCGCCACTGGGTGAAGTCGTTGAAATCATATAGAGCATGTTCTCAACACCGTTGAGTTGTTGCTCTAAGACTGAAGCTACCGTGTCTTCCAAGGTTTGTGCATCAGCACCTGAATAAGTGGTTGAAACAACAATTTGTGGCGGCACAACATCGGGATACTCTTGGACAGGTAAGGAACGAATGGCTAAAATACCTGCAATAATAATAATGAGCGATACAACGGATGCAAAGTTGGGACGATTGATAAAAAATTTGGAAAACATTCAAGCCACCTAAGGCATAAAATTTTGGTATGAAATCTGTGATGAAATATTAGTATAACTCGGTATAAAAACTCTTTAGAAACTTTATATTTCATGCTACAATAAAAAAGTATCTAAAAAGTAGTTCACGAGGAGTGAAAAGTGGAAATTATTAATTTTGAACATATTAACGTTGCTTATGAAGATGAAAACGTTTTGCACGACATTAATTTATGCATTAAAGAGGGAGAACATACCGTTATTTTAGGGGCAAACGGTTCTGGAAAATCAACGCTTTTGAAGCTTTTTTCAAACGACCTATATCCTCGTTTTAGTGAGACGATGAAAAAAGAGGTGTTTGGCAAGTCTGTTTGGGATATTTGGGAGCTTAAAAAGCATTTGGGTATCATCACCAATGATTTACACTATCAATTTAGTGAACGAGCGCCCAATTTGAATGCGTTTGAAGTGATACTTTCAGGCTTTTACAGTAGCTTTCATATTTATGAACATCAAGAATTTTCACCTTTACATGTAAAAAAAGTAGAAGAAGTTTTAGACTTTTTAGAGATACGCCATTTACGGCATAAACGCATCTCAGAGATGTCCACGGGAGAGCTTAGAAAATGTATTATCGGTAGGGCATTGGTTCATGAACCCAAAGCGATGATTTTGGATGAACCAACGGTTGGGTTGGACATTAAAGCACAGTTAAATTTTATAGAAACCATACGCAAAATTGCTCAAAAGAGAACGATTATTTTAGTAACGCATCATCTTGAAGAGATTTTTGAAGAGATTAGCCATGTTGTTTTGATTAAAGAGGGAAGAATTTTTGCGCAAGGTGACAAAAAAACACTTTTAAATGATAAAAACTTGAGCCGTGTTTTTGATTTACCTTTACATGTAAAATGCGAAAAAGAGCGCTATTTTGTACAGAGTGTTGGGTGATTGTGTCAAATTAAACTTTTTCACAACCCTGTTTCGGTAAAATTTTAAGCAAATCAAGAGACCACTAAGGATAATCAATGAGTACTATCAGCGGAAAAGTATGGTGCTTTGGCGATAATATCGACACCGATCTTATCATCGCGGCACGTTATCTTAATACCTCCGATCCTAAAGAGTTAGCCAAACATGTGATGGAAGATGCAGACCCAGAGTTTGTTAAAAAAGTAAAAGCGGGTGATATCATCGTTGCGGGTGAAAACTTTGGGTGTGGCAGTAGCCGTGAGCACGCTCCTATAGCACTTAAAGCTGCGGGTGTTAGTGCCGTTGTTGCTAAAAGTTTTGCACGCATTTTTTACCGTAATGCGTTTAATACAGGACTTCCTATTTTTGAACTTTTGGAAACAGGCGAAATCAAAGAAGGCGATAGTATTGCTATTTCTATGGAAAGCGGTGAAATCAAGAACGGCGCAAAAACCTATAAATTTACACCAATTCCTCCGTTTATGCAAGAGTTGCTCGATGCTGGCGGGCTCATGAATTATGCGAAAAAAGAGATAAAATAATGAAGAAAACCTATACGATAGCCGTGATTAAAGGCGATGGCATTGGTCCAGAAATTGTGGATGAAGCTATTAAAGTATTGAACCGTGCGTGTGAAAATGAAAATTTTGAATTACGTTATGAAGAGTATTTGATGGGTGGTGTGGCGTACGATGCCAAAGGTACACCGCTTCCTGATGAGACCATTGAGGGATGTTTAAAAAGTGACGCTGTTTTATTTGGTGCCATTGGTGGAGCTAAATGGGATACATTACCGCGTGAATTTCGCCCTGAAACAGGACTGTTGAAACTTCGTAAATCATTAGGGCTTTTCGCCAATCTTCGTCCTACGGCAGTTTTTGATGAACTCTTAGACGCCAGTACGCTTAAACCAGAAGTGTTAAAAGGTGTGGACCTTTTTGTTGTTCGTGAACTCACAGGCGGTATTTACTTTGGTGAACCCAGAGAGAATGACGGCTTTAAAGCCTATAACACGATGGTTTACACCAAACCAGAAATTGAACGTATCGCACGCGTAGCCTTTGAATCAGCGATGAAACGCCGTAAAAACGTCTGTTCTGTGGATAAAGCCAATGTCCTTGAAGTCAGCCAACTCTGGCGTGATACGGTCACTGAAATCGCTAAAGAATACCCTGAAGTAACCCTCAGTCACATGTATGTGGACAACGCTTCAATGCAACTTGTGCGCAATCCTCGCCAATTTGATGTCATTTTAACGGGCAATATTTTTGGTGATATTTTAAGCGATGAAGCGAGTATGATAAGTGGTTCTATCGGACTTTTACCTTCTGCATCTATGGGTGGAAAAGTAGGACTTTTTGAACCTATTCATGGTTCTGCTCCTGATATTACGGGTCTTGGCATCGCCAATCCTTTAGCAACGATTTTGAGTGCATCAATGATGCTTCGTTTCGCTTTAGGCGAAGAAAAAGCGGCAAATCGTATTGAAGATGCCATTAAAAAAGTACTCCAAGATGGTTACAGAACGAAAGATTTAGCAGCGTTTGGTGCAAAAGAGGTGTGTTCAACCACTCAAATGGGAACTGTTATTGCCGATTATGTTGCCAAACTATGAAAACATTAACCCTCGCTTCTATCTATGAACTTCAAGGTCTCAAAAATGAGGCTTTGGAGATTTACAAAGAGTTGTTGCGCGAAAACCCCGATAATAAAGAGGCTAAAATCGCCATCAAACGACTTTCAGGTATTCGTAAAAAATACCTTGGCGTAGATGAAGAGATGAAAAAGTTTTTTTTAACGATGAACAGCGAAGTGGAATTTTTAGAATTTGAAAGGTGGTTGGTAAAACTATGGAACTAAAAGAGATGATCCTCTCGACGCTGAAAGAGCTCGATGAAGTGGTAACAAAAGAAGAACAACCATCCCATAGCAACGCACTCGCTCATGAATCTTTCGAGCCAGAGCCTTTACTCGAACTGACAGAAGAGATTAATACACTCAAAGCGTATGCTCCTTCTTTTAGCACAGAAGAAGAGGGATGTTCTCCTGAGAGCCAAAAACAATTTTATCTCAGCTTACGAGAGCGTATTTTGGTTCTATTTGAAGGATTTCAATCACCCAATAACAAGAATATTGAAGCAAAAATTGATTTGACGCTCAACTTTTTAGAGTATCTCTTAGCCACCATTGATGAACAATTGGAGCATATGGATCGTTCAAAGCAATGAAACCACTGTGTGCACTTCCTGCGCATTTTTATGAACAAATCAAACATGCGATTGAGGTATTAGCGCCGTATACCAAACGGGCGTATTTAGTGGGTGGTAGTGTGAGAGATGTGTGTTTAGATATGCCACTGAGTGACCTTGATATCGAAGTGTACGATATTGAACCCGCCATGTTTGAAACGTTGATGAATCGCGTTGGTGCTGTGGGGGTTGGAAAAAGTTTTTTTGTGTATAAGCTGGGCAATATAGATTTTTCACTCCCACGTCTTGAACGTAAAAGCGGTGTCGGACATGCTGCGTTTGAGGTAGAAGTGTGCAACGATGAAAAAGAGGCATCTAAAAGGCGCGATTTTAGTATGAATGCGATGATGCTCAACATCTTCGATGAAACGTTGCTCGATTTTTGGGGTGGCAAAGAAGCGCTTGCTTCTAAAACGCTCTGTATGATTGATGCGGTTTCATTTCAAGAAGACAGTTTACGTGTGCTTCGTTCAATTCAATTTAGTGCGCGTTTGGGGTTTAAGATAGAAGCAAAAACGTTGGCGTTAATGCAACGTATTCCTCTCTCAGATTTGAGCCGTACACGGATGTTATGGGAATTTGAAAAGCTCTTTCGCGCACCCTTTTTGCACTATGGACTTTTTTACATGTACGCGCTAGACGTGTTTCAAAAGTGTTTTACATGTAAAGTCGAAAATCGTTTTTTAAGTATCGCTTTTGAATTGATACGATCTAAGCAAAATTTTGAAGAAAAGCTACTTTCATACTATTTTGTTTATATCGTAGCCAATCGACTAGGACAAGACCCCTTGGTGTGGTTAAAGCTTTTAGAAGCGCCGAATCATTATCTTAAAACCTTCAAATATCAGCCTTTTTTTGAAGGAGACATCAGTGATGAAATGCTTTACCATGTGAGTCTTGAAATGCCACTATGTGAATGGCTAGGACACTACCGTCATGGCATGAAAGAGCGCGCCCAAGGACTTGGAATTTGGGATAAGCCTTTTGATGGCGGTATTCGTGTGCAAGATGTGATTCATGATGGTTTTGAGGGGCGTGCTATTGGCGAAGAGTTATTACGAAGAAAGATTGAAATTATCAAACAGGTGTGTGAACATGGAAGAGATTAAAAATTATATTTTGAAAATTGATTGCTCTGATGAAAAAGGGCTTATTTACCGTATTGCGGATGTGGTTTTTAAATATCAACTCAATATCATTAAAAACGATGAATTTGTTGATCGTGAAAACGGCAAGTTTTTTATGCGAGCGGAACTCAGTGGCGAAGTGGATATGGGAGCGTTTAAAGGCACACTCCAAGCGTACCTTCCTGCACGTGCCAATATCTATCTGGCAGAAGCACGCAAAAAAGATATCATCTTGATGGGAACCAAAGAGACACACTGTTTAGGTGACATTTTACTGAAACACGATAGCGGTGATTTAAATGCTAATATTTTAGCAATCGTATCTAACTACGATGCACTTGAAGGGCTCAGTTCTAAATTTAATATCCCGTTTCATTGTGTGAGCCATGAAGGCTTAAATCGCACGGAACATGAAGCAAAAGTGTTAGAAGTGCTTGGTCAGTATGAACTTGACTACATTGTTCTTGCAAAGTACATGCGTATTTTATCGAGTGAATTTGTCGGTCATTATGAAGAGAAGATGATTAACATTCATCACTCTTTTTTACCCGCTTTTGTTGGTGCGAATCCTTACAAACAAGCGTTTGCGCGTGGTGTGAAAATTATTGGGGCAACCGCGCACTTTGTCAATAATAACCTCGATGAAGGTCCAATTATTGCCCAAGATGTTGTACGTGTCAATCATGAGATGACATGGCGTGATATGCAACGTGCAGGTCGTAATGTTGAGAAAGTAACGCTTTCCAATGCGCTTGATTTGGTGTTTGAAGAGCGTATTTTTGTACACGATAATAAAACAATTATATTTTGATTTTATGCGTTTAGGGGCAAAGCTCATAAAGCTACGTTGCACTGGGCACTGAAGCTAGCCTCTTGTGAGGCAGACAAGTTGTCCTCATAGACTTTACATATAACGTTTGAAACGCGTTATGTTGTTTTAGGTGTTGAAATTCTTGCTACTCGCGTGGCAGAAAGAAAATCGTGATACGTTTTGTTACTTGGGAGATTCATTGATGTTTAATATTGTTTTAGTTCATCCACAAATTCCACAAAATACAGGCAGTATTGGACGGATGTGTGTGAATGCGGATTGTAAATTGCATATTATCAAACCTACGATGTTTGAGATTAGTGATAAAACGGTCAAGCGAGCAGGGCTTGATTATTGGCCTTTATTGGATTTGAGTGTTTGGGAAAATTTAGACGCTTTTTTAGAAGCGCACAACGACCAATGGGAACGTTTCTATTTTGCCACGACCAAAACAAAAAAGACCTATTTTGAAGCTTCTTTTAAGCCAGGAGATTTTCTCTTCTTTGGCGGAGAATCCACAGGGCTTCCTATGGATTTAATGCTGAAAAAATGGGAAAATGCCATCACGATTCCGATGGGAAAACATGGACGTAGCCTCAATCAAGCGACATCGGCTGGCATTATACTCTACGATGCCATTCGTCAAAATTTTGAAACGTTTAAGCAAACGTCTTTATCTTGAGATAAAAGTACTATTAAGCCATAAAGGAGTAGTAAAAGATGCGTAAAAACGGTTTCTTTTTTCTTTGTCTTTTGCCAATCATCGCTTGTGCACAGATGAATATTACGACCAATGAGCGTGCTAGCAAAGAACTGATGCCAGATGTTTTGCAAACACATTTTAGTTTTGAAGAAGAGTCAAAAGATGCCAATGTCATTAAAGAACATCTTAATGCATTGGTCGCTGAGGTTAAACGCTTTGATTCTAAAGGCGAAGTGTGTCGTGGCGGTGGATATTATCTCTCTCCTCGTTATAGTTATAAAGACCAAAAACAGCTCTTTATGGGGTACAGCGGTTCTCTCTCGTTTACCTGTGAATTAAACACCATAGAGCAGTACAATGTTCTTATGAAAAAACTCGATGAACACAAAGCGCCTAATGTTCGCGTAAATCTGGGTGCCTTAGCGTGGAGTGTCAGTAATAAAGCACAAAATGTGGCTCTTTTAAGTTTACGTTCCGAAGTCTTGCGCATCGCTCAAACACAAGCCCAAAATTTTTCGAATGAGACAAAAATGCAGTGTAGCGTGAGTGCCGTTTCCTTTGAAGGAACGCAACCCATCCGACCTGTGTTTATGGAGAACATGCGTGCTAAAGCAGCCATCAAAGCCGAATCTGTTCCTATGGAGGAACCACTCCAACGTAATGAAACACTTTCATTGAATGCCACCGTCAATTATACGTGTTTGAATGCCAAATAAAAACAAGTAGTTTGTGTGAAGGTACATGATATCGTTTTCATTGGAGCGGGTGCAAGTGCTTTAATGGCAGCTTCTCATTTGGAAGGGCATGATGTTGCACTCATCGATTCCAATCCAAAAATAGGTGCTAAACTTCTCATCTCAGGTGGAGGAAAGTGCAATCTTACGAACCGTTTTGCCGATAGTTCGCATTATGTAGGCGATGCGAAGATAATAGCATCTTGTTTTAAAACCTTTGATGCCTCTTCTATGATGGCTTTTGCTAAAAAACATGCTTTGGCTCTAGAAGAGCGCGCGCACGGACAACTGTTTTGTGCCAACAGTGCAAAAGATTTAGTCAGCATTTTTGCACGATTAAGTGCTTTTTGCACCTTTTATCTCTCTACAACCGTTTTACATGTAAAAAAAGAGAATCATTTTATCATTACAACAAATCGCGGTGACATTGGTGCAAAGAAACTCATTGTTGCTAGTGGAGGACTCAGTTATGCAAGTATAGGTGCGAGCGATATCGGGTATAAAATCGCGCAAACTTTTGGGCATACGATAGAGACGCCTTCACCTGCATTGGTTGGGCTAACATTGCAAAAAGAGCAGTTTTGGATGAAAGAGCTTAGTGGCATTGCAATTCCCGTTTGTATTGAAGTCGAAGGAAAACGTTTTTGCGAAAATCTTCTCTTTGCGCACAAAGGTATTAGCGGCCCTTCTGTGCTCAGTGCCTCGTTGTACTGGAAAAAAGGTGCGATGAGTATTGATTTTTTACCACAGGTTAAAACACTTGAGGCATTATTGAAATGTAACGCAAAAAAACAAGTCACAACGGCATTGGGGCTTCCAAAACGTTTTTCAAAAGCTTTTTTAGATGCTAATGGCATTGAAGATAAAGTCGTCTCACAATTAACATCTCGTGAAAAAGCGATACTTGCAACACTAAAACATTATACCTTTTCACCTGCAGGTAATTTTGGTTATACTAAAGCTGAAGTGACGCGAGGAGGGGTGCGTACCTATGAAATTAATCCTGAAAGCTTTGAAAGTCTCAAATGTAACGACCTTTATTTTATCGGCGAGGTCTTAGATGTTACAGGAGAACTCGGTGGCTTTAATTTTCAGTGGGCCTTTGCTTCGGCAATACGTTTAGCAAAAGCAATTTTTTGATACAATCAATGAAGATCGGTGCCAAAGGATGCATGTGAAGCAAAAGCTTTTTTTGCAATTAAATGACCCAAAGACTGTGCTAGTCGTTGTTTTTATGCTTACTTTTTCACTTCTGTCTTTGGGTATTTTTAAATTGCATTCACTTGAGCTTGAAAAAGAACGTACCCAAGTTGCGACAATTGCGGCTAATTATAGCTATGATATTAAATTTAACTTAGATAGAGCTCTCTCTTCAGCCTACACGCTCCAAGCACTTTTAAGCCAAAGTAAAAATGGCATTATCAATGATTTTGAAACTTTAGTGAAAGAAATATTGCCTTCTTACCCTGGCGTCATTGAGCTGGCAATTGCACCACGAGGGATTATTCAGCAAGTTGCTCCACTCAAAGGCAATGAAAAAGCATTGGGCCTTAATCTTTTTGAAACGGTAAAACAAACCAAAGAGTCCATATTAGCCAAAGAGAGTGGTAAGCTTACCTTAGCGGGACCTTTAGAGTTAGTGCAAGGCGGTATTGGTGTTGTTGGGCGCTTACCTATTTTTGAACTTGTGAATCAAAAAGAGAAGTTTTGGGGACTTGTCGCCTCTGTAATTCGTATCTCTGATATTTTTGACAATGTCAAAATCGCGCAACTTGGGCATGAAAATTTATCGTATGAAGTCTGGCGAATTGATCCTAATACCGGTGTAAAACAGATTATTGCTCATTCAAAAAAGAAGTTTTTAATAGACCCTATTGAATATACCTTTGATGTTCCTAACAATCAGTGGACGATTACGATGGCTCCTGAAAATGGTTGGGGAAATGCCTCAGAATTTATGTTTAGAGAGCTTATTGCTTTAGCTTTTGCTCTTAGCCTTGCCTATATGGCAAAATTTTTAGTTGATTTGAAGATTGCAAAAAGAGCGCTAGAAACCAAGGTGATTCAAACAACAGGCGAAAGGGATATATTAGAACGTCAGCTTGAAATTATGCTAGATGCCATTCCTGATTTACTTTGGTTTAAAGATGTAAACGGTGTATTTTTATTTTGCAATAAAGCGTTTGAGCGTTTATATGGCGCTAAAGAAGCAGATATTATTGGTAAAACGGACTATGATTTTGTAGAGTATCAGTTAGCTGATTTTTTTAGAGCCAATGATTTAATTGCAATGGATGCAAAAGTTTCTGTGCGTAATGAAGAGGAGCTTTGCTTTAAAAACGGTGGTTATAATGGACTTTTTGAAACCATAAAAACGCCTGTTTATGATATGCAAGGTGAATTGATTGGCGTTTTTGGTCTGGCTCGCGATATTACTGAGCGTAGAGAAAGTGAAGTAAAAATCCAGCAATTAGAATATTTTGATCCTTTGACAGAACTGCCCAATAAAGTACAATTGCGCTTAAGAACGGAACATGATTTAAGCATGATGGAACGAAAACATGAGCAATTAGCAGTCCTTTTTATCGACTTTGACCATTTTAAAAATATTAACGACACTCTCGGACATGCGGTGGGTGATGAATTATTAGTTAAAGTTTCCAAACGACTCAAACAGCTTTTGCGTCCTGTCGATACCCTTTCACGCCAAGGCGGTGACGAGTTTGTTTTAGTCTTACCAAGTGTGAGTGTGGACGATGCCGCGCATATGGCAAAGCGCTTGTTGCAAACTATCGAACAGCCCATTGCGCTTAAAGAGCATGAACTTATTATCACCGCATCTATTGGTATAGCGCTTTATCCTAATGATGGTCAAGATATTGATACCCTTTTTAAATGTGCAGATGCTGCGATGTATTTGGCTAAAAAAGATGGGCGCAATAACTACCGCTTTTTTACTGCAGAGATTCAAAGTCGCTCTTCTCGGTTGTTAAGCCTTGAAAATGCGTTACGCTATGCCCATACAAGGGGAGAACTTAGCCTGCATTATCAACCCCAAGTTTCCTTACGTGATGGGAAAATTGTGGGGGTAGAAGCATTACTGAGATGGAACCATCCTGAACTTGGAATGATTCCCCCTTCAGAATTTATTCCAATAGCAGAAGAGAGCGGTCAAATTCTGCTTATTGGTGAATGGGTCATGCGCTCTGCTGCCATGCGCATGAAACAGTGGATTGATATGGGATATCCTGCGATGAGCGTTTCTGTAAATCTTTCAACCGTTCAATTTCACCATGCACATTTATCAAAGTTGGTGAGTACGATTATTGATGAAGTGAAATTACCGCCATGGTTCTTTGAAATCGAACTGACTGAAAGTGTCGCGGCACAAAATCCGATTCATGCCATTGAAACGATGAATGAGCTTTTTGAAAAAGGCATACGTCTTTCTATTGATGATTTTGGGACGGGGTATTCGTCTTTGAGCTATCTAAAACGGTTTAAAGTCTATAAACTCAAGATTGACCAGTCATTTATTCGCGATATAAGCATTGACCCTGAAGATAAAGAGATTGTCAAAACCATTATTGCTTTAGGAAAAAGTTTAGGACTTAAAGTGATTGCAGAAGGGGTCGAGACCAAAGAACAGCTAGATTTTCTGAAAGAGAATGGATGCGATGAAGCTCAAGGGTACTATTTTAGTAAACCCTTGAATATACCAGATATTGAAGCGTTGTTGCGAAATCCTGAGATTATTGAGCGTAAGAACAACAGTAGTCTGCAATCTTTATAACATTACATGTAAAGCTAGAATTAGCCGGTACATGAAAAATACCTACGCCGTTTATTTTTAAAGGTTCTTTGAGATTGGGAAGAAGGACTTCGACTTCACCGCTTAAAAATTCCATAATTTCAGCGGCACCTGTATTAAATGTATAACTGCCTACTTGCATGAAACCCAGTGTTTTTGTCGTGCCATCACTGAATTTAACGGTACGACTCACGACTTTACCATCGTAGTAAACATTCGCTTTTTTGACAATACTTACATTCTCGAATTCCATTTTTTTCCTTTACATGTAATTTTGAAAGCTTCACAATGCTTATGAAAACTTCTTAAACGAAATAGTTCATAATTATAGTAACTTTGTGCTTGTAATTTCTTTTTCATTCTCTTTGTATATAATTTCATATTCTACAGCCTTGGAGAGTGTCATGAAAATAGCGGATTTGATTAGTGGATACGAGAAATTTAAGGATACGAAGTTTAAAAAATATGAAAATAAATTTTTAGACCTTGTTAAAAATGGACAACATCCAAAAGTTCTTTTTATCGCATGCAGTGATTCAAGGGTTGATCCTTCGCTTATTACCCTATCAGCGCCCGGAGATTTATTTGTTCTTCGTAATGTCGGCAATTTTGTCCCTCCTTTTGCTCCTGATAATGACTTTCACGCAACGGCTGCTGGTATTGAGTATGCCGTATCGGTATTGGGCGTGACTGAAATCATTGTGTGTGGACATTCTCATTGTGGTGCGATTGAGACCATGTATACCAAAATTACAGACATTAATTTAGTCCATGTCAAAAAATGGTTAGAACTTGGGCTTGATGCGAAAAAATATGTTGAACAAAAATTGAGTAAAGATGTCGAACATGCTAAACGACTTGAATTGACTGAGAAAATATCGGTTCTGTTTCAATCCAAAAATCTTTTAACCTATCCTGATGTTGAGCGTCGCGTGAATGAAGGTGAGCTGTTCATTCGAACATGGTATTATCGTTTAGAAACAGGAGATTTAGAGTATTTTAATACCGACAGCGGTGAATTTGAACCGATGCACGGAGTTGAAAATTAATGCGCTTTTTTCTGCTTTTACTGCCTTTATTTTTAAACGCTTTAGAGTTTAAAGTCGCAACGTATAATGTCGAGAACCTGTTTGATGCCTCGCGTACTGGTAATGAATATGAAGAGTACATTCCCAATAATAAACACGGTTGGAATGATGCGATGCTTCGTCTTAAAATTGCCAATCTTGCACGGGTTATCAAAGATTTAGATGCCGATATTATTGCACTTGAAGAAGTTGAAAATAGGGCTGTCTTAGAACAGCTCAATCAAGCTCTTGGCGACAAGGCGTATCCTTATTTTTTTTATCCTAAAAAGAAAGAGCGTGTCTCTATCGAAACGGCTCTTTTGTCACGCTTTCCTATTGAAAAGACACAAACCTATTGGCTTCCAGACCAAGCAAGAGGCATTCATAAAATTACATTCCGTATCGATGAACAGCCTTTAGATATTTACATTAATCATTGGCCAGCGTATAAAGAAAGAGAAGATGAACGCTTAGTGTATGCAAAAACACTGCGTAACCTTTTGGAACAAGAGCGTACAAAAGAGTACATCATCATGGGTGATCTTAACTCACCCTATGAAGAACGTAAAGAACATTGGGGTATGGGACTTGTGATGTTTTTACAAGCAGGAAATATGAAAGCACCTTTGTATAATTTATGGTATGAACTCTCACAAAACAAGCGTTATTCTCACAGTTACGGTAAACAAAAAGAGACGCTTGATCACATCATTATTCCAAAATCGTTGATGGATAATCATGGCATTGATTACACCAAAAATTCATTTTCAGTATTTATAAAACCGTATATGTTGGATGAAAATGGCAATCCAAATCGCTGGCAAATCAGCAATCGTGGGCGGGGAGAACACCTAGGAATCGGGTATTCTGACCATTTTCCTGTCTCTGCATTTTTCCATACACAAAAATAGTAACACAAAAATATAACACCTTTTTAAGCGCTTTGCTTTTATAGTTATACATTATATTAATTATAAAGGATAAAAAATGGCATGCGCTGAAAAATTGCAACGTTTGATGATGGCAGTAGTACTTTTTATTGCTTGCTGTTTAATGAGTGTTGGCTCAATCTATGGCACGATTCTTTTGGGTTTTGTGATTGCGATGATCCTTGTGTGGGCAATCACAGATTTTTGTCCTTCCATTTGGGTTTTCAGTAAACTCGTAGGACACTGCAAAAACTACCGCTAAAGAGCGTGTGACCTTTACATGTAAAAGGACGATTTAACCAAGTCTAGGTTAAAATAAGTCTAAATTATTTACATGTAAAGGTCGATCAATGATCAAACCTCTTTTAATTGAAATTGGCGTCGAAGAACTCCCTGCGATCCCTTTTTTAAAAGAACTTCCCAATATTGAAACATTATGGCTTGATATCTTAGAAAAAAATGCTCTTGGATGCGAGTTTGAGTTTTACTACACTCCTCGTCGTTTAGTCCTTTGGCATAATGCGTTTCCAACATCTCAAGAAGCGCGTGAAGAAGAATTTTTTGGTGCACCACTGAGTGTCGCGCTTAAAGACGGTGAACCAACCGCTGCAGCACTTGGTTTTGCAAAAAAATGCGGTGTTGCATTTAGTGAAATTTCACGAATGATGAAAGATGGCAAAGAAGTGTTGTATTATAAAAAAGCCATTGCAGGACAAGAGAGTAAAGCACTTTTAAAAGAGATGATCGAAAATTTCCTCAAAGGACTGAATTTTGGAAAGTCCATGCGTTGGGGATTTTTAGAAGAGAGTTTTATTCGTCCTATTCGTTGGATTGGGTGTATGCTGGGTGATGAGCATGTCCCTTTTTCTCTCTACGGCGTTGAATCTACTCCTTTTTCCTATCCGCATCGTACAATTTCTTACGAGCCGTTTGCCTATATGTTCGCAGGCGATTATTTTGAGCGTTTGGCCGAGCGTGGGGTTATTTTGTATCCTCGCAAACGTGAAGCGATTATTTTAGATGAGTTTAAAGCGATTGAAGCAAAAGAGAGTGTGCATATTGAAATCGACCCTGATTTATTGGCAGAGGTTGTGGCAATTACCGAGCATCCCAAAGCGCTTATGGGAACATTTGAAGAGCGATTTTTACGGTTGCCACCAGAAGTCATTATTACGTCCATGAAAGAGAACCAACGTTATTTTCCTGTGTTCAAAAATGGAAAGCTCAGTAACCATTTTATCGTGGTTTCAAATGCCATTAGCGATGATTATGATTTAATTGTCAGAGGTAATGAAAAAGTACTGCGTGCGCGATTAAGTGACGCGCTATTTTTCTTGGATAATGACCTTAAAAATGGCCTTCATTACGAAGGACTCAAAGACATTACGTATCTTGATGGATTAGGTTCACTGCTCGATAAAGAGTTGCGTGAAAAAGAGATTGCCTCTTACTTGATGCATAAATACCAACGTACCCTTATCGCTCAAAATGGACGTTTGGATGCAGCTTCTCTGGATGCGTTAATGCAAAAAGCGGTGATGTACTCCAAAAGTGACTTACTCAGTGAGATGGTATATGAGTTTACGGAACTTCAAGGCTTAATGGGCTATTACTACGCCAATGCCGCAGGAGAAGATGCTTTATTGGCATTGGCACTGAAAGAACAGTACCTTCCTAACAGTGAAGAGAGCGACCTTCCGAGTACACTTTTTAGCTCCATCGTTGCGTTAGCGTATAAATTAGATTCACTGATAGCACTGTTTAGCATCAATAAAATTCCAACAGGCAACAAAGACCCGTATGCCTTGCGTCGTGCGGTAAATGGTATCATTAAAATCGTCTTGGAACAGCAAATAGCATTTGATATCAAAAATGACCTTGGAAGCTTGACTAAAAATTATCAGGCTTTTGATTTTGCCCAATTAGAGACATTTTTCTTAGAACGTCTTTATCAGTTTTTTGATGTGAATCCTTCGATTATTTCTGCGGTTATCAGTAGCGGTGAACGCGATATTGTACGCTTGTCTCAAAAAATTAATGCTTTGGCAAGTATCGTACAAAGTGAAGGCTTTAAAGAGATGTTCTCAACCTTTAAACGGGTGGCAAATATTATCAAAAATCTTGAAATAACCGATACGATGAGTGTCAATGAAGCCTTGTTTGATTCTCATCAAGAAAAAGCTCTTTTTGAAGCGTTTAAAGAGGTCAGTGAAAAAACCTACGCCTCTTTTGAAGAGAACCTAGATGCTCTTTTTGCGTTGAAACCTTTGATTGATGCTTTCTTCGATAACGTTATGGTCAATACGGATGATGTAGCGATTAAAACCAATCGTCAAAACCTCATTGCTTCTGTTTATAACGCGTTTAAATCTATTGCTGATATTAAAGAAATTAGCATTTAAAGAATATAAGTAGGTACTTTCGTGCCTACTTCCCTCGTTTAAATCGTCTATTAAGTTTATATTTGGCATAATAGGTTAAATTTATTTAACTACATTAAAAAAAGATTACCAAATATTATGTCTGTAAGCAAACGTATTAAATACTTCAAGCAAATTGCTATTTTATTAACAATTTTTTGGACTATTTTAACATCTCTTTTTGTTGTCTATCAATTCTACAATGAAGAAAAACACATTGAAGAGAGCTCGCTTGAAAAGATTAAAGGCGTTGCAGAACAATCCATGGCGTTTGTCTATTGGGCATACGAGCAAAAAGCGAATGCGCTCAGTGAAAAAGAACGGTATGGGATTCGTCAGAATTTTTCATTGCGAACTCTCTTAGCCGCTTTAGCCAGCCATAGCGATATGGAACTTAATATTCACTCTATCTACAAAAACATTGATATGTTTTCCGCTCCTTATAATGTCAAACAGGCACTTAAAGAGATGATTGAGACAAAAAAAGATAGTTTTACTGTTATTCAAAAAGAAAATGCAAAAGAGCTTTTTTATACCAAGCCAATGCCTGCAAATGCTTCATGCATCTCGTGTCATGTGCATAGCGACGAAGCCATTGGTTCAGTGCTAGGGTTTATGACAATTCAAATGCCTGTTCCTAGCTTCAAAGAGGCCAATCCTAAGAGTTATTATTTTTTAATTTTAATGTACACAGGCACATGGGGGTTGGGTATTTTTGCGATATGGTGGATTCATGCAAGAGGGCGTAATTACCTGAATGAAAAAACCAAAATGTATGAAGAGAGTATGTACGCACTCATCGATATGGTGGAAAAAAGAGACAGTTATACGGCTGGTCATAGCCAAAGGGTGGCAGAATATGCCAAAATGCTGGTTCTTGCCATGGGCTACTCACACGATGATGCAGATTTTATTTATAAAGCAGGCATGCTTCATGATATTGGGAAAATAGAAATTCCTGATGCAATTTTACTTAAACCCGATAAGCTAAATTCTATGGAATATTCATTGATAAAGCGCCACTCTACGGCAAGCTATGAATTACTTTCACGTGAACCGTTTTCGCTTTTAGCCAGCGTGGTGTGGCACCATCATGAGCGTTATGATGGAGGGGGGTACCCTAAAGGACTTAAGGGGGATCAGATTCCTTTCTTCTCTCAAATTATTACGGTTGCCGATGCGTTTGATGCCATGACGACCAATCGAGCATATCGTAAAAGCCTCACACGTGAAGAAGCAATAAACAATCTTGAAGAAGAGAGTGGAAAACAGTTTAATCCTTTTATTGTCAAAATTGCCAAAGAAGCTTTCAAAGAGATTACCTTACCTGAAAATACAACGCAGATGCCAAAAGATTTGTTAGAAGAGATGCGTTTTTCTTACTATTTTAGAGACCAACTGACGGGATTTTACAATGTCAATTATCTGAAATTCTTGTTTGCGCACTCGAACGATTGTCAATTTAAAATTTTGTGTATCGACCATCTTAATTGCATGAATTTTGCGACCTACAATAAAAAACACGGTTGGAAAAAAGGTGATATTTTTTTACGTCAAATAGCGCAAGCCATAGAATCAATATACCCTGAAGCAATCATTGTACGCGCATATAGCGACAATTTTTTAGTATTACATGTAAAAGAGCACACACATATGGAATACGAAACGGTGGATAAACTGCTACGTGAGCAAGGGCTGATTATGCACTATCAACATCTTAAAATTGAAGAAGATGAAGTATTAAGCCTTGAAATATTAGAAGATAAACTGCTTCATTTAGATAACTAAGGTATAATTCCCGTAAAACTCCATATTTGAGGGTATAACGATGCATTTTACTACCTGTCCGTTAGATTGTTTTGATGGGTGCAGTATTGTTGTCGAAGAGGACTTAAAGCTCAAAGGCAACAAAGCGCATCCCATTACCCAAGGTTTTTTGTGCCATCATCTGAATCATTACCACCATTTTGAACGTATTGAAGAGGCACGCTATCAAGGTCAAAGCGTTTCATTGGAAAAAGCTTTAGAGCTTTTGGTCGATGCGCTTAAAACGTACGCGCCATCTCGTACACTTTTTTTTAAAGGCAGTGGCAATCTTGGTGTGATGCAAGGTGTCACAAAAACGTTTTTTGCCAAACATCAAGCCGTACTTGCTTCTGGGTCATTGTGTGATGAAGCAGGCGATGCGGGTGTGGTGCAAAGTAGAGGTGCGAATTTATCGCTTTCGCCTTTACATGTAAAAGAGTCCGAAGTTGTGATTGTATGGGGAAGAAACCCGAGTGTCACGAATTCACATATGCTTCCTGCGTTGAAAAATAAAACACTCATTGTGATTAATCCTGTAAAAATTGACTTAGCATCCAATGCGGCATTGCACATTCAAATTAAGCCAAAGGGTGATTTGTATTTAGCCCTTCTTTTGTGCCGATTGGTGGCGATGGAAGAGCTGGAAGATAAAGTCTTTGTGAAAGAGAGATGTGACAATTATGACGAATTTTTAGAATTTGTCAATGCGATTCCGATGCGTAAACTCATTGATAAAGCAGGTGTCAATTTAGATGATGTTGGAGAATTACTCTCCCTTGTGAAAGGTAAAAAAGTATCGATTCTCATAGGTATCGGTGTGCAAAAATACAGTTTTGGGCACAGTGTTGTTCGCTCTATCGATGCGTTTGCCGCTATGTTAGGCTTGTTTGGTAAAGTTGGATGTGGGGTAGGGTATCTTTCTAACAGTGGATTTGGTTTTACTTCGCCTTTTAAAGTGAACGCTAAAAAAGAGCCTTTGCCTATCGCCAATTTTAGCAAATACGACCTTGTGTTTATTCAAGGCGGGAATCCTCTTAATCAAATGCCCTGTTCCAAAAAAGTTCAAGAAAATATTGCTAAAGCAAAATGCGTTGTCTATTTTGGTTTGCATGAAAATGAGACATCCACTAAAGCGCATTTGGTCATACCAGCACTCTCTTTTTTAGAGAAAAACGATGTAAAACTCAGTTATGGTCACCATTTTGTAGGCCGCATGCCTAAAATTGTCGAGAACAGCGCGGGTATCAGTGAATATGATCTTACACAAAAATTATTGCAGGCTTTTGGACATGAGGCATTGCAAAGCGATGAAAGCATCATCGAAGAGGTTATCGCTTCAAACAGTGTTCTGCAAGACGGTTTTTTAATTTCAAAAACATATGAAGAGATTCCTTATGCAACGAAGTTTTATACGCCAAGCGGGAAATTTGAATTTTTAGAAGAATTTGATGATGACATGGAAGAAGAGGGAGAAGGCTTTTTTCTGATTGCCGCAAAACAAAACAAATCTCTGAATTCGCAATTTGTCACCAATGATTATTTGTATGTGCCGACTTCTTTGGGATTCAAGCAAGAAGAACGCGTTAGGCTTACCAATCGTTATGGCTCCTGTATTTATTCCGTGATGCCAAGTGCAAAGCTTCGAGATGATTGTTTATTGCTGTATAGCGGTGCCAAAAATGCCAATATGCTCACCCCTAATGCAATGAGTCAAGAAGGTAATTGTGCGATTTATCAAGATATGAAAGTAACATTGGAAAAACTACAATGAGCGATAACGATATTTTGCTTGATGATGCGTTGTTGTTGGTTGAGCAAAATTTTTATTTTTTGCATATGGGTGAGTTTTTAGGCAAACTCTCTAAAACGGAAGACTTAGTCAATCGAAGTTTGTTTGTTGTCAAAAAATACGATGATGAAAAAGCCTACTATTTTAACTCTGAGATTATTCACGAATTGTTGGTGAATGCTAGGGAAACAAAAAAAGAAGATATATCGCTTTTTGAGTATTTTGTTGAATTCAATGCGTTTCGAGGCATTTGTATGGCAATGGTTGAGAGTTTACGGTTTGAAAGCCCGTTTAAAATTTTCATGCAACAGCTCTTCGGCGAACAGTTTGAAAATTTTTTCGATATTCTCTCGTTTGTTCGCAATGTCCTTTCTCACAATATTCACTCAGAAATTTGTTTGAGTGAAAAAGACTACGAAGGAACACTCAAACGCATCCGTCGTATGGGACGTAATCCTGAGATGGCTTTTGCCTTTCAATACTCCATGACACTCCCAGAATTAGGCGCTCCTAATGATGCGTATACATTTACATGTAAAATCAATTTTGAAGCCTTAACAGAAGGGATGCCTTTTTTAGAAATTCTTTCTATGTGGGAGTTGTTGATGCTCAGTGAACTCTGTTTTAATTTGGTGATGACTTATCGTATGAAAGAAGAAAAAGCGTTAAGAGAAGAGGAAGTATGGGCAGAAGAGTAATCTTTCTGCCCATAGGAGGTTTTATACAGCTTCGTTATCAAGCTCACCGGTTCTAATACGAACACTTTTCTCAACATTGGTAACGAAGATTTTTCCATCACCAATTTTGCCAGTGCGAGCACTTTTGACGATAACGTCTATAACTTTATCAACAAGATCATCGACAACAACAACTTCGATTTTGATTTTTGGTAAAAAATCAACGACATACTCAGCACCTCTGTAAAGTTCAGAGTGTCCTTGTTGTCTTCCGTATCCTTTGACTTCACTGACTGTCATACCTGTGATGTCAAGTTCTGCAAGTGCGTCTTTTACATCTTCAAGTTTAAATGGTTTGATAATCGATTCGATTTTTTTCATCTGTTATCCTTTGCGCTTATTATCTTAAGTTAAATGATTTTTCGCCGTGCGCTACTTCATCTAAACCTTGAGACTCTTCTTCACTTCCAACTCTTGCACCACCGGTTAAGATAGATGCTATTTTGAAGACAACAGCAGTCACGATTGCTGTATAGATAATTGTCACGACAATACCTTCAGCTTGAATGAGAAGTTGGTCAGCTTTTCCATAAAGTAAGCCTGTTCCTAATTCATTGACTTCTGGGTTTGCAAAAATACCCGTAGCCAGTGCACCCCAGATACCCGCAACACCGTGGATACCAAATGCATCGAGTGAATCATCGTATTTGAGCGCTTTTTTAAGACCATTAACACCATAAAATGCAACGATACCTGCAACGATACCAATGATTAAAGAGGCACTTGTATCAACAAAACCAGCTGCTGGCGTAATGGCAACAAGACCCGCTACGATACCAGAAGCGATACCAAGTAATGTGAATTTTTTATAGGTAACATACTCAATAACCATCCATGAAAGACCAGCAACCGCAGCAGCAGTGTTTGTGACAAGGAATGCACTCGCAGCAATACCATCAGCACCTAATTCGCTACCTGCGTTAAATCCGAACCATCCGAACCATAACATACTTGCACCAAGTACGGTTAATGTGATAGATGATGGGAACATTGCTTTACCATAATCTGAACGACGACCTAGCATAATACACATAACTAAACCAGCAACACCCGCATTGATGTGAACAACAGTACCACCAGCAAAGTCAAGAACGCCAAGCTCAGATAAGAAACCGCCGCCCCATACCCAGTGTGCGATAGGTGCATAACATGCAATAATCCAAAGTGCCGCAAAAATAATCCATGTAGAGAATTTTAATCTTTCAATAATTGCACCACTCGCAAGCGCTACTGTAATACCAGCAAAAGTCATTTGAAACGCTGCAAAAAGAAGTACCGGAATGTTTCCAGTTGCCCAAATGTCGGTTACTTTAATACCACTCATAAATAGGCTATCAAAACCGATAACGCCACCGATATCTGTACCGAACGCCAATGTATAACCACAAACAACCCATACGACAGATGCTACGATGTAACCCATAACACTCATTGCGATAGTGTTCAGTAGGTTTTTAGAGCGAGACATACCGCCATAAAAGAGTGCCAAGCCAGCAGGTGTCATAAACATAACTAGCGCAGTTGCAGTTAAAACCCAAGCGGTATTTCCCACGTCAAGTGTTAATACCTTTTCGGCAGCATCAGCAGCAGCTTCATCCGCTGCCCACAATGTTGATAGTGGCAACAAAGTTGCAAGAGCAAGTAATTTACTTCTCATGAATTTCCTCCTAAAATGTTGAACTGATGAAATTGTATCACTAGTCGTATTTTAATATATGCACCAATCTGATTAATTTTTAATCACTTTTGAGAAAATGAAATTTTTACTGCATTTGCTCCATTAGAAGCTATAATTCGATTTATTTTTCACAAGGGTCACAGATGACAATGAATTTCTATTTATGGCTCTCTATCTCTTTCTTTGTTGTATCACTGCTTTTATCGCGAAATCGTACACGAAATAGGTACTCTCTCTTCTTGGGTGCTGTTATTATCTTTTGCTACATTATTTTAACAGGGGCTTACATTGTCTCTGATTATTTTACGGGTGAGGGCATTAATGACGCTGTTATGTATCACTTGCGGTATGGACTAGAAGGTTCTGGTTTTGGTGATTATTATTTAATCATTTTAATTGGATTTGGTTTTTTCCTTGCCAGTTTTATTCTCTCTTTTTTCTATTATCGTCTTTTAAAGAACGATATTTTTCCCAAAGAGAAGCGCATACGAAGGATTTTATCGAGTCTGTGTTTGCTTTTGGCGCTTGTATCCCATCCAACACTTGTAACATTTTATGATGACGTGTCTGAGGCTGTGGGAATTGAGAATGAACTGAGTGTTCAAAACAATTTTGCAGAATACTATAAAACACCGACGATTCAAAGTGTGAGCGATGAACATCCCAATTTAGTCTACATTTTTGCTGAGAGCTTTGAAACTACCTATTTTGATGAATCGCTTTTTCCTTCTTTGGTGACGCATTTACGACACATCAAAGAGCAAAGTACCTATTTTACTGATATTCGCCAAGTCAAAGGTACGAGTTGGACGATAGCAGGTGCAACAGCCGTGATTTGCGGGTTACCTTTAGTGACTCCTTCTTCAAGCTCCAAATCGTCTCAAGGCAACTCGATGTCAAAGATGGATTCGTTTTATTCTGGAGCAACGTGCATGAGCGACTTACTGCATAAAGAAGGCTACAAAATAGCAAGCAGAAGAGGAGCCTCTTTAAAATTCGCTGGTACAGATAAACTCTATCGTACACACCATTTTGAAGATATTAAGGGACTTGATGAGTTAAAACCCTCTCTCAAAAATCCAAATTATCTGACACCTTGGGGTTTGTATGACGATACGTTGTTTGATATAGCGTTTAATGATTTTAAAAAGCTCTCTTCGTCAAAGCGGAAATTTGCACTTTTTGTCTCTACGATGGATACCCATCATCCCTCAGGGCATGTCTCAAAAAGTTGCCAGAACAACAGTTATAACGATGGTAGTAACAGTATGCTAAATTCAGTGTATTGTTCTGATGAGCTGATTTCTAAATTCATCAAAAAAATCCAAGACTCACCGTATGGAAAAAATACAATTATCGTTGTTGCAAGCGACCATTTAGCGATGCACAATTTAGCGATAGATACTCTGAATAAAGGTGTGAGAAGAGATCAGTTTATGATTATTGACCCAAGAACACCTGTCGAGAAAAAAGTTGAAAAAACAGGCTCTACTCTTGATATTGGTGCGACACTTTTGCCTCTTCTAGGATATAAAGCAGACTTAGGGCTTGGCAGAAATTTACTGGGTGAAGATACCTCTTTGGTGAAAGTATTTGACGATTTTGATGAACAACTGGATGCATGGACAAAAGATATCAGTTTATTTTGGGAGTTTCCTAAAATTGAACACGATATTCTCTTAGAAGCGAATAGCAGGGGTTTTAAAATAGGAAAGACGTTTTATCGGTATCCGATTGTTCTGCGCATCAATGATCTCATGGAAGTCAATCCTTTTTTTGAAGTGCAACTCAAGTATTTTGAGACACCTAAATTGTTTGAGTATCTAAAAGACTTTCAATCCAATGATCTTTTCTTATGGGTCGATAAATGCTCACGTCAAGCCGTACTGAATGATACAAATTTGACGTCCAAAAGTAAATATTGCTACGCACTCGGAAAGTTGGGCAGTGAAATTATCAGTGAACCGCTGAAGGCGGATAAATCCATCACATTTGAGCAGTTAAATCATTTTTTAGGCCTGCCAACAGATGAAAATATCACGGCACAACGACGAGAGCGTTTGATGCATCTTCAAGACAAATAGCTTTTACATGTAAAAAGATTAGCGTCGCATCAAACGGTATTTTTGCAAGACTTTATCGCCATAAAGATTGACCACTAAGCCAGTGATAATCATCATGGCGGCTATCATTTTCCATTGAGGCAATGCTTCGTGCAAAATAAATGCGGCTGATGAAAACCCAAAGATCGGCACTAACAGAGTAAAAGGTGTGACGATGGTTGCTGGGTAACGATTGAGTAGCCAACTCCACACCGCAAAGCCAAAGAGTGTGACAGGATACACAAGGTAGGCAACCGCGCCCATACCGGTCAATGAGAGATGCATCAGTGTTGAGGCATTCCACAGATGCGATTCTAAAATAAACGATAAAAGCAATAAAAAAGGTGAGGCAATCAAGCTTCCCCAAACAACAAGAGAGAGCATATCGACATTGCCAATGTTTTTAGAGACCAAATTGCCAATGGCCCATGAAAGAGCGGCTAATTCAACCAAGATTAATCCAAAAAGGTTTAGGTCACCGCCGGTGTGCATCCCTACATAGCCAATACCTAAAAAAGCGATGCACGCCCCTATGACTTTGCTATAACTCATAGACTCTTTGAAAAAAATAACTGCTAAAAGCGCTGTAAAAAAAACTTGTGTTTGCAAGCTTAATGAAGCAAGTCCTGCACTAACGCCGACGTACATACCTGAAAATAAAAAAGCAAAATCAAAGACAAGCATACTCATCGAATAATTGAACAGTTTTATCCAAGACGTTTGTGGTCGTTTAATAAAAAAAATGGCTGGAAATGCGGCAAAGAAAAACCGTAAAAATGTCAGCAAAATAGGAGGTACTTCTCGTAAAGCTACTTGAATAACTACGAAATTGACTCCCCAAATCATTACAACGAATAAAATCAAAAATGTATGTCTTAAAAGCATTGTCCTACCTAGTGATTATTAACGATTATTCATTGCAAGTTTAATGCCAAATGCAACGAGTGCAATACCGGCTAAACGAGTGGCAAGTGTACGTGCAAATGGAAATGCTTTTAATTTAAGTGCTACCGTATTACCCACAAGGACTAAAAGTGCTTGATACATAAAACTAATGAGACTTACATGTAAAATCATAGCGATTAAGGTTGCTTGCGATGCATCTGCTTTTAGAAAAAGAGGAAAGAACGCCACGAAAAATAGCATGACTTTTGGGTTGGTAATACTGACAAAAAAGGCTTGTCTTAAATAACGCCACGCAGATTTTTTAGGCTCGTGAGATGCCGTGTCTGCTGTGATTTTTGTTCGTACAAGTGTTATTCCAAGCCAACACAGATACCCTGCTCCAAAGTATTGAAGTAGCGTAAACAGCAGTGGGTTTTCTTGCATGAGTGCTGCCAGCCCAATAAGTGCTGCAATCATAAAAACAAAATCCCCCAACAAGGTGCCAACCACAGCTCCAAGACCCGCACCCACGCCATTACGTGCTGTTGCATTTAAGATAGCAATGGTGCCAGCACCGGGAATGAGTTGAAAAAGTATAATGGCCATTACAAAACTGTAATAATTCTGAATGTCAAACATGGTTGCTCCTTGTTTAAAAATTGTTTTTATTATACAACGATTTCAAAAAGGCCATTGCCTATTTTTCGTCCTATTTTTGTCATACATTTTGCTTATAATATCCAAATAAAGCATCGCTTTATCAAGAATGAACTAGAATACAAGCACTGTAAAACGTATAATTAGCATCATCTCATTGATACGATTTATCTAACGGGACAAGGGGACATACATGAGTGTTAATTTACTCTTAATTGGGGCAAATGAGGCAACGACTGCGGAGTTGGTTTCTTTAGTGGATGCAACATTATCAACAACAGCAGTTTATGAAAAAGCGACGCTGAGTAACTATCAAAATTTCGATGTTTCCAAATTTGACTTAGTCGTGTGTTTCGCCAACCGTTACGATGAAATGGTCAAAAAATATGGAAAAGAGATCGTTGTAGCGGTTGAATTTGTCCCTCCAACGGATTTCTTTGTTGCCGTGAGTCGGATTCCTGCGGGTGAAACGGTTGTTATTTTTAACAACAGCATGTCAGGGGCGAATGTAACACTCAAATTTTTAAAATATTATAAACTCGACCATGTAAATTATAAAATCGTACCTTTTGATGAATGCAGTGATGCTGAGACAAAAGAGGCGTTGAACAATGCCAATTATATCATCGGAACCGATGGCTACGTTTCTGCGGGTAAAGCCCTTTACACTAAATACAATCACTACCTAAAACCTGATGTTATCGTAATTCCAAGTCCTCCTCGTTCTGCTACGGCTGAGAGTGTCAGCGCTCTAGCCCAAGTCGTTACAGCGATTAATAACGACAAAGCTTTGCAAGAAGCGCGTGATATTTCTAAAACGTTGGCTGAACAAACCAAAGAAATTTCACTCATCACCAAAAGTGCTTCGCAATCCATTGAAGACACTGCAAATACCATTGTCGTCGTTAATAGCAAACTCGCTTCTGAAGTTCAGAACGTTCAAGTGACCAACGACATGGCACAAGAATTGACCAATGCTGTCGAGCAAATTGGCACGATTACCACTGCGATTAAATACATTGCCAGTGAAACCAACCTTTTAGCGCTTAATGCGACCATAGAAGCGGCGCGTGCGGGAGACCATGGACGCGGTTTTGCCGTTGTAGCAAGTGAAGTTCGCAAACTCTCCGACCAAAGCAACAAATCAACCGATAGCATTCGTGTGTCCATTATGGAAGTTCAAAAAGTGGTTGATCAGATTGTTCCTGCTTTACAACGCACGGTGGATGAGATTATCAAAACACAAGCCGAAGTGGAGCGTATTAGCATTGCGGCACAAGAAGAGAGCAAAGCTATGAATGAAATTATTAAAAAACTTCAAATTATTGTGGATGTCTCTGAAGCGCTCAATGCCGCTGAAAACAGCCATAACTAATAGATTTCTTCTTTAAAAGGGCACAAGCCCTTTTCCCTTTCAAGAGCAAGTGAACCATAAACACTACTAAATAGGTAGGAATACTTGACAATAAAGAGACAATATGCTACACTTCCGCACATTAAATTTTTAAGGAGGCATTTATGCGACCATTTTTAACACTCTCTACACTTTTGGCTCTTTGTATGATGAACGTTTCAGCAAAAGAGATTAAAATTGGCGTTATGATGCCTATGAGTGGTGCTCTTGCTTCATACGGACAAACAACGTATGAAGGCGTTGAATTAGCACACACGCTTCAACCGACATTGAAAAATGGTGATAAACTAACATTGGTTCTTGTGGATAACAAAGGGGATAAAGTAGAGTCTGCCACTTCGGCAACAAGGCTGATTACTTCCGATAAAGTCGTCGGTATTTTAGGTGCGATTACCAGCACCAATACGGCTCAAATCATCTCTATTGCCGATAAAAAGAACATCCCTGTGATTGCTCCAGTCGCAACCAATGATAAATTAACTTTGGGTAAAGCCTATGCCAATCGGGTTTGTTTTACTGACTCGTTTCAAGGCTCTGTGGTAGCGCAGTATGCAACACGTGATTTAAAACTCAAAACAGCAGTTGTTTTAACCGATCAAGCACAAGTCTATTCGTTAGGACTTTCAAAAGCATTTACCGAAGCGTTTGTTAAAAACGGTGGCAAAGTACTCAAAGAGATTCGTGTCAGCTCTGGCGATAAAGATTTTAAAGCCGTTGTTGCGCAAATCAAATCACTCAATCCCGATATGATTTTCTTGCCAATTTACCATGCGGAAGCTTCTATGATTGTTCGTCAAGCAAAACAAATTGCGTTAAATAAACCATTTTTATCGGGCGATAGCGTTGCAAATCCAACGTTTATTGAACTCAGTGGTGACGCGGCTGAAGGGCATATGTTTACAGACTTTTTTGACCACAATGCACCGCCAACGGAAAAATCAAAAGCGTTTATAACAGCGTATGAGAAAAAGACAGGCAAAAAAGAGGTTAATTCTTTTGTAACGCTTGGTGCCGATACGTATAATGTCATGGTCGATGCCATCAATCGTTGTGCCAATCCAGAAGACAGCGTATGTATCAACAAAGAGATTAAACATACCACTCATTTTGAGGGTGTTTCAGGATTTATCTCCATCGATGAGCAAGGCAATGCGACACGTTCTGCGGTTATCAAAGAGATTAAAAATGGCCAAGCCGTTTACAAATCTACGGTTAATCCCTAGGCGTTACATGTAAAAATGAAAAAGAGGCGAACACCTCTTTTTCACCTCATTAAGATTGAAATTTCCCCAACTCATTTTTAAGATTTTCTGTCATGCTATGCAAGTGGTCTGATGCTTGCGAAACATTTGCGATGTTAGAGACATTTTCATGAGAAATAGTGTTGATTTTATCAATTTCTATGACCATCTGTTTGACTTTTTGCGCGTTCTCTACAAAGTTAGTGACGGCATGGTTGGTATCGACAATCGTGTTAGCGATAACCCCATTAATGTGATTCATTCCCCCTTGTACTTTTTGGGTAATCGAAGCGAGTTGATTGATTTCATGGGCATTATTGGCGATGTCGGTGTTTGCGTCCATAATGGACTGAACGACGACATTAATGGTTGCATCAATTTCCACCAAGCTTTTTTGGGTTCGCTCCGCCAACTTTCGTACTTCATCGGCAACTACGGCAAATCCTCGTCCATGTTCTCCCGCACGTGCGGCTTCAATAGCGGCGTTCAGTGCTAAAAGGTTGGTTTGGTCGGCAATGTCTTTGATAATGTTTAAGACATCTTTGATTTCGCTAGCATTGTGACTGACGTTTTCAAGTTTTCTGACCAATTCTTGCTCTTTTTCAATCGTCATCTGCATGGTCGATTCGAGTTGTTCGACGTGTGATTTGACAACACCAATGTCATCTTGTGTCTTTTTGAGCGTACTTTCAGAGGTTTGCGCTGTATGCACGGAAAGCTCTAATGCTTTGGAAATATCTTCGCCTTCTTCTTTGGTGTGTGCGACGATTTTTGATCCTGCTTCGACGTTGGAGACAACACTGAGAGCTGTACGCGATAACTCTTCTGAGATAGAAGCATTTTCTTGGCTAATCATTTTTGAATTTTTGACTATTTCATGCAATTTTGCGATAAATGTGTTGATATAAGAAGAGACTTGAGCAAATTCATCATTGCCATGAACATGCAATCTCTGCCTTAAATCACCCTCGGCACTAGAGAGTTCATACGCAATGGAGCCTAAATTTCTTAGAGGTTTTAGAAGCGCTTTCATTAAAAAAACAATCACCACGATAGCCCCAAAAAGCATGAAAGAGCCCATCATAAAAAGTTTTTGCATTTGGGCATTTAAAAAGGAATACGATGTCTCTTTATTGTAAGCAATGCCTACACGCCAGCCACTCTCTTTAGAGGTAGTAAATGCGTAGAGTTTATCTTCTTTATTAAATGTGTAGTTAATCAACCCTTCTTTTAAATCACCAAATTGAGAAGTGAGGTTTGGCGCAAAACTCGCTAAATCTTTGCCAATAAAATCAGCATTGGGGTACGCAAGCACAATGCCTTTCGTGTCTTGTAAGATGCCATATCCACCTTCAAATTTGATACTAGCAATAGTTTGTACCAAAGCATCTAAGGTGATGTCCACACCTAAAACACCCACAAGTTCTTTATCGACATTATAAATGGGTGTGATAAGCGTGACCATTAAAACATGGTTGGTTGCTCCCATATACGCATCGGTAATGCTGGTTTTATGGTCTTTTTTTGCCTGAATATACCATGGTCTTGTTCGTGGGTCATAGCCAACGGGGCGTTGTTTTTCACTGCCCCAAATCATATCGCCATCTTCAAACCCGACGTATGAGTCAATCGCGCCAACCGTTTTGGTGGTTTCTTGGAGTTTTTCCACCATTTGATGAAGGCTTCTTAAGTCTATGTCTTGAAAGAAACGTGCAGAGTTTTCGATTTCATTTTTTTTCGTCGAGAGCATCAGGTCTATGTAGTCGGTAAAGGAGTGTGTCGCCATCTTTAGGCTAGATTCAATCTGATGAATACTGTTTTTCTTTGTATCGTTGTAACTAAAAATACCAAAAGCGATAAGACTAAATAACATGAGCAGTGAGATTGTGAGGATGATTTTTGTTCTAAATAGCACGAGGAGGATTCCTTTGTAATGTTCATTCAAAAGGTATTTTATACAAGAATAGAAACAAAACAGTTACAACCACGAAACAGAAAAGAGATTTACATGTAAAAAAATTCGTCGCTTAAAATGATAAAAAAAGAAGTGAATGTTTTGGACTATTTTTCTCCTTTTATCATAACATTATGCGAGATTTGATACTATATAAGCATGTTATAACACACTAGGAATATCACTTGTCACCAATCAAAGAACTCATTACAGAAAAAATTTTAATTATAGATGGCGCGATGGGTACGCAAATCCAAGCACTAAATATCACTCAAGAACAATGGGCAGGGAAAGAAGGGTGTAACGAACTCTTAAATGTAACCGCCGAAGAGGAAATTTTTGGGATTCATAAAGGCTATTTGCTCGCGGGTGCAGACATCATCAAAACCAATACGTTTGGTGCTTTGCCTTGGGTTTTAGATGATTATGATATGGGTGAACGTACTTATGAGTTAGCGCGCGCAGGTGCTAGGATAGTTAAAGAAGCGTGTGAACAATTTTCAACACCCCAAAAACCTCGTTTTGTGGCAGGTGCGATGGGACCTGGTACGAAACTTCCTTCTTTAGGACACATCGGTTATGATGCTATGTATGAGGGCTACAAGATAACGGCGCAAGGATTACTCGATGGTGGATGTGACCTTTTTCTCATCGAAACGGCGCAAGACCCTTTGCAAATCAAAGCCGCACTTCATGCCATCGAAGATGCTCAAAAAGATTTACATGTAAAACGTCCGACCATGGTTTCTGTGACGATTGAACTGAGTGGGTCAATGTTGATTGGAACGGATGCCACGACGATAGCGACTATCTTGGAACCATTTGATATTTTAAGCCTTGGTTTTAATTGTGGAACAGGTCCCGAACAAGTGGAAAAACATGTCAAAACCCTCAGCTCCATCTGGTCAAAACCTATTAGTGTGCATGCGAATGCAGGACTTCCTCAAAACCGTGGTGGTTATACGTTTTATCCGATGGGACCGCGTGAGTTTTCGGATTTGCAAGAGAAATTTACCGACATTTCGGGTGTGGCGATTTTAGGAGGGTGTTGCGGTACGACACCACAGCATATCTTAGAACTTGCCAAAAGAGTGGAAGGCAAAAAACCTTTAGCGCCTAAAGGTGAGATGCCAAGAAGCATTGCTTCTTTGTTTGAAACCAGAAGCCTCAAACAAGACCCAGCCCCTTTTTTAATCGGTGAGCGAAGCAACGCCACAGGCTCAAAAGCGTTTCGTGAACTCTTACTTGCCGAAGACTACGATGGTACGTTGAGCGTTGCGCAACAGCAAGTCAGGAGTGGAGCGCATGGTATTGATGTGAGTGTTGGGTTTGCAGGACGTGATGAGCACAAAGATACCAAAGAGGTAGTCGGACGCTATGTGCAAAAAATTCTCTTGCCTTTAATGCCCGATACCACACAAGTTCCTGCCCTTGAAGTCGCACTCAAACTCATCGGGGGAAAACCGATTATCAACTCAGTCAATCTCGAAGATGGCATTGAGAAGTTCGATAAAGTCTGCTCTTTAGCAAAGCGTTTTGGGTGTGCGTTGGTGTGTTTGACGATTGATGAAGCAGGCATGGCAAAAACCAAAGCAAAAAAAATTGAAATTGCCGAACGTATTTATCAATTAGCCACTACAAAACACGGCATTAACGCAGGGGATTTAGTCTTTGACTTACTCACATTTACGGTAGGAAGTGGGGACGCTGAATATCACACTGCGGCGATTGAAACGATTGAGGCGATTCGTGAATTTCACGCAATGCACCCTGAAGTGGGTTTTGTACTGGGCATTTCAAACATCTCGTTTGGTTTGGCAAAACACGCACGCGAATACTTAAACTCCGTCTTTTTGCACCACTGTGTTGAAGCAGGTCTTAGTATGGCGATAGTCAATGTTAAAAATACGCTTCCGATGCATAAAATCAGTGAAATAGATAAAAAAGTCTGTGAAGATTTGCTTTTCAACCGCCGTGAAGAGGGTGACCCACTTTTTAAATTTATAGAGCATTTTGAAGGCGTTGTAGAAAACAAAGACGAGAGTGACGCGGCGTATTTAGCGATGAATACGAAAGAGAAAATTTCAACCTTGCTTATTGATGGCGATAAAGAGCGTATGTTAGGGCTTTTACCCACTGCCAAAGATGAGATAGCCTCTGAAATCATCGTCAATGAGATTTTGATTGATGCGATGAAAGTCGTTGGAGAGCTTTTTGGAAGCGGAAAAATGCAGCTTCCCTTTGTGCTTCAATCAGCAGAAGTGATGAAAGCCTCGGTTGATTATCTACAACCGTTTTTACCAAAGACCCAAAAGAGTACGACCACAACGCTTATCATCGGAACGGTGAAGGGCGATGTGCATGACGTGGGTAAAAACCTTGTTGATATTATCTTAAGCAATAACGGTTTTAAAGTCATTAATATTGGCATCAAAGCGGACTTAGAGCAGTTTTTAGAAGCGCTTAAAGAGCATAAAGCGGATGCCATTGGTATGAGTGGACTTCTTGTCAAATCGACCAATGTGATGAAAGAAAACCTTGAAACAATGCAAAAAATGGGCATCAAAATCCCTGTCATTTTAGGTGGCGCGGCATTGACGGATGCGTTTGTGGAAGATTTTTGTCGCCCGATTTACGATGGACCTATTTATTATTGTAAGGATGCTTTTGAAGGCATTGAAGCAATGGGACGCATTGAAGCGAAAAATTACGATACCGATTTTGGGCATAAAAGCGTTGATAACAGTGTCACAAAAGCCAATAAAGAAGAGCGCGTCATTCCTCCTTTTGCGGAATTAAAAATGCCAAGCCGTGAGATAAAAATTCCCACACCTCCTTTTTGGGGCAGACGTGTTTTAAAAACCAATGTCAAAGAGCTTGCCTATTCGTGGGTCAATCATAAAATCCTCTTTTCTCAACGTTGGGGTTACAGTGGAAAAGGGCAGAGCAAAGAAGAGAAACAAAAACAGCTTGATGAGGTGCTGTGGCCAACGTATGAGCGTGTTAAAGCCGACATTGAAAGGTTAGGGTTGCTTGAGCCGACCATTATTTATGGGTATTATCCTGCGCGTTCTTGGGAAAACAAACTCTATATTTTCGATGAAAAAGAGGGCTATTTTAGTGAAGAACAGGTCAATACAGACCCGATTGAAGCTATCAAAGAGCGTGCCACAAACGTGTTTGATTTTCCTCGCCAAAATAGAGTGCCTTATCGTGCATTGAGTGACTTTACTCACCCCTCTCGTCACGATGTGATTGCTTTAACGTGCGTGAGTGCGGGTGCAAAATTTTCTGCTTATGAAAAAGAGTTGTATGACTCAGGCAATTTTACAGAGTACTTTTTTGTGCATGGACTTGGTGTTGAGCTTGCTGAAGCATTGGCGGAGATTGTGCATAAACAAATTCGCCTTGATTTGGGCATTGCGGAGCATGAAGGACATAGTTTAAGAGATGTACAAATGAAACGCTACCATGGATGTCGTTATTCGTTTGGCTATCCTGCATGTCCGGCATTAGAAGATACGAAAGTCATTTTTGAGTTGTTAAAACCCGAAGAATTTGGCATAACGCTGAGTGAAACATTTCAAATTCATCCTGAACAAAGTACCACGGCTATCGTGATGCACCACAGGGAGGCCTTATATTTTAATGTCTGATGTATAATGCCTATACAAAGGATACAGATATGAAAAAAACAATCGGTGGGTTATCGGTCTTATTGGAAGGCAACCAGAAAAATAGAGCCATCATTTTTTTACATGGCTTCCCTTACGATCACACGATGTGGAAAGCTCAAATAGCGGCGTTTAGCGAGGCATATTATTGTGTTGCGTATGACATAAGAGGTTTAGGTGATTCTTCGGTTGGTGATGGTCAATTTACGATGGAGTTATTTGTCGATGACCTTGAAATGATGCTGCATGAACTTAAAATTGAAAAGCCCATCATCTGCGCATTTTCGATGGGTGGATACATCGCTTTACGGGCATTAGAGCGTATGGAAAAGAAATTTTCAGCCGTTATCTTATGCGATACACTCTCCAATGCCGATGACAACGAAACCAAAATCAATCGGTCTGATTCGATTAAGCGTATTAATGCGCAAGGTTTGTCCTCTTTTTCCAAAATTTTTGTTGCACGTTGTTTTAGTGATGCGTACAAAAAAGAGCATAAAGATGCCATTGAAAAACGCATTGCCAAGTCTCGAAAATTTAATTCTATTGGCATCAAAGGCGGCTTGCTTGCGATGCTAACACGCAATGACACGACACCGTATCTCTCTTCGATTAAACTTCCGACACTCGTTCTTTGCGGGGAACACGACACGATTACACCGCCCATTCGTGTAAAAGCCATGGCAGAGCAAATACCAGAAGCTTCATTTGTGCTTATTAAAAATGCGGGGCATATGAGTGTTATTGAAAATCCAGAAGATTGCAATGAAGCAATAAGGATATTTTTAGAAAACAACTAAGGAGTATCTATGGCTAAAGTCGTCATCTTTAGTGGTGCAGGCATCAGTGCGGAGAGTGGACTCTCCACCTTTCGTGACACGGGCGGACTTTGGGAAAAGTACCGCATCGAAGAGATTTGCCAAGCGGGTTGTCTGTCTTGGAATAGAGAAAATACCCTCACTTTTTACGATGCAAGGCGCGAACAACTCGCCTCTGTCACGCCCAATGCCGCACACTACGCCATCGCCAAATTGCAAGAGCACTACCCCAATGACATCGCCATCATCACCCAAAATGTAGACGACCTTTTCGAGCGAGCAGGCTGCAAAGACATTTTACACTTGCACGGCTTCTTGCCCAGACTCCGCTGTGAAAAGTGCGGTGAAACTGAACTTATCGGCTACGCGAAACAAAAACGAGACGTTACATGTAAAAGCTGTGGCGGTTTACTTCGTCCCGATATCGTCTTCTTCGGCGAAGCCGCCCCAATGTACGAACACCTCTATGAAGCGATGGAAGAGTGCCAGTTCTTAGTCATCATCGGCTCAAGCGGAAATGTCGTAGCGATGGACCATTTTGCTTTACATGTAAAATATTCTATACTCAATAATTTAGAGCGAAGTGATGCCATCAATGAGCGGGTTTATACTAAAGTGCTCTACAAAAAAGCGACTGAAGCAGTGGATGAAATCGTGGAGGATGTGGAGAGGTTTTTACATGGGTAAGATTTTATAACTTTACATGTAAAGTTTTTGACGATAAAAAATTATAAGTTTAACCCTGACTTTGCCCCGTTTAATATTTTTAAAGAGAGGTATTGCTTAAATGAATATTGAAGAGTTAAAAGAAAGAGCATGGTCATATGTTGAAATACAAGCACGCACTAAAGTGACAAGTGTTGAATTTGTGGAAACATTTAGACTTCTAGGTAAAGATGATGCTGCTTTAATTGTCAAAACGACAGATTCAATATTTCCTGAGTGGTGGGTTATTGGTGGTGACACACCAATTAACCTTTATGATAAATCGAAATTTGAAACAGCAGATGAGGCGTTTTCATTTCATACTGGAATTATGCTTAGAATGATGGATCGAGATTATGTAGAATCAGATGTATCACCGAATGAAATAGGGTATGATGCTTTTATCTCCCATGCAAGTGAAGATAAAGATGATTTAGTCAGACCTTTAGCAGGTATTTTAAAAGAGTATGGTTTTAGAGTTTGGTATGATGAATTTGAACTTGAAATCGGTGATAGTCTTAGGGAATCTATTGATAAAGGACTTGTTAATTCAAACTATGGAATAGTAATATTGTCGCCAAAGTTTTTAGATAAAAATTGGACAAAATATGAATTAAATTCTTTAGTAGCTAAAGAGATAGATGGCAAAAAAGTGATTCTTCCAATTTGGCATAATGTATCAAAACAAGATATTTTAAATTATAGTCCAATGTTAGCTGATAAACTAGCATTATCTACTGAAAATATGGCTATTGATGAAATAGCTAAAAAATTATGCAAAGCTTTGGCTAAGTAAAAGAAGTAAAAAAGGTCAGAGCTAAATTTTAATTTTTTCCACCAATAAAATCTTTTACATGTAAAAACATTCAAGAGATTTAAAATTTCACTTGCTTCTTCGAGGAAACTTTTTATATGTAATAAAAAAGTCTCCTCTTTTTGCATTTTTTAGGCGCTTATATTTTATAAATCGCAATCTCTTCTTTGAGTTTGACGCTCATGCCATATAAGGTATGAGCAGAGGTGGATATGGCTTCGGCACTTTTAGTGTTTTCGGTGGACAAACTGCCGACAATGTTGATTTGGTGCATGATTTTTCCCGTTGTGTGTACATTATCTTGGGTGTCGTCGTAGAGCTTTTGGATAAGACTGATTGTGTCTGCAAGGGTTTGGGTGGTGGTATCGGTGTGGTCATTGACTGTAAGTGATGAGCTCACAAGGTTTTGGATGCGCTCGATGTTATGGTTCATTTTTTCCGAAATATCGCTGACGGATTGAACGATGATATTGATGGTCGCATTGGTATCGACCAAGCTTTGTTGTGTTCGCTCCGCCAACTTTCGCACTTCATCGGCAACAACCGCAAATCCACGTCCGTGCTCACCTGCGCGTGCGGCTTCGATGGCGGCATTCAGGGCGAGCAGATTCGTCTGGTCTGCAATATCGGAAATAATCGTAATAATTGCTTTGACTTGGCTTGCTTCTTGCGAGAGTGTTCGCAGATGGGTATTGATGTCCGATTCGATGTGCGATGTTAAATTGAGTTGTTCGATGGTGTAGGAGAGCGATTTTTTGACTTCGTGCATGTTTTCTTTGGTGATGATTGCTTTTTCCAACACGTTTTGTGCTTCATGCGATGAATTTTCCATTCCCGCTTTCATGCGATGTGAATGTGTCGTAATGTCTGCAATAACGTTTGATTCTTGATCGACGGAGTGTTGAATTACCGAGGTGGTGGTCGAAAAAGTTTCCGAAACGCTGAGGTTATTGCGCAGTAAAACATCGATGGTCTGGAAAGACTGGCGTAGCATTGCTATGAGTTCATTGAGTTGAACGCTCATGTGTGCCAATTCGTCCTTACCTTGGATGGTAAGATTTTGCGTAAAATCTTTATGACGGGTGATGTGCTCAATACTGCGTCCTAGATTTTGAATGGAAGAGACGATTTTAGTTGCGATGACGTAGAACACGCTCATTGTTAAAAGAATGCTCAACGCGACAATGATGGAAATCGTCACGGAACTTTGTTGCATGATGGCGAGATTGCTGGTTTGGATGTGCTGTAAAAGCGTGTCTTGTTCCTTTTGCACGCTATCTTTTAGAGCATTTGATTGTTTCGTTAAAGCGGTCAGTTTGCGATTGTCTTCGCTTTCTTGAAAGACTTTGGTTTTCATTTGGTCTTTGTTTTGGATGACGATTTCAGAGATAGCGTAGCGAAGGGCGTTCCACTCTTTATACGCTTGTGACAAGTCTACGAGTTTCTTGGCGAGGCTTTCTTCATCAAAAACCGTGGAAAGTTCTTCTAGTTTTGTAACGATTGCATCGGAATCTTTTTTAAATTTATTCAAAAATTTTTGCTCTAAAAAAAGTCTAAATCCGCGCAAATCCGCAGACGTTTCGCTGGCAAGCGTTTGAATTTCACCCACTTTGAGCAATCGCATGGTGATGGTTTGCGCTTGACGATTGTTCTTATAGGAGATATACCCTATCGAGGCATAGGTTATAAAACATAAAATAGATAAAAAGGCTAATTTTCTTTTGATGGTACTTAAATCAATCACGTGTATCCTTCTTTTATTGTTGGTATCATTTAAAAGATTTTACCAAGCAAAAAAGAGAAAGTAGAGAGAAAGCCGTTTGTGTTTAAAATACCCCAACATCAATGTTTCAACGTTTTGCTTTTGTATCATAAAACAGAGTAAGCTATAATACAAAGTCATCTCAGATACTAAAAAGGGGGAAAGGATGGATACATTTTTAGAAGCAGCCATAGAAGAAGCCCAAAAAGGTTTACAAGAAGGTGGTATTCCGATTGGTTCGGTGCTTGTGATAGACGGTAAAATCGTCGGGCGTGGGCACAACCGACGGGTACAAAAAGGAAGTGCTATCTTGCATGCGGAGATGGACTGTTTGGAAAATGCGGGGCGATTGAGTGCTCGTGATTATCAAAGAGCCACGCTTTATTCGACGTTATCACCGTGTGATATGTGCAGTGGTGCTATTTTACTGTATGGAATTCCAAAAGTTGTTATCGGTGAAAACCATACGTTTTGCGGACCTGAGGAGTATGTGAAATCCAGAGGTGTTGAAGTAGAAGTTCTCAATCACCCCAAATGTTGCGAATTGATGGAAGCTTTTATACACGATAACCCAAAACTTTGGAATGAAGATATTGGGGTGTAACAAAGAATCAAAACAGTATTTTTAACGTTTTGTCTTCCTAAAACTTTTACATGTAAAAGTTATTATTCCAAAAATTTGCACCGCTTCATCTAAGCTTAGATACAAAAGTTTTAGCTACAATAGATTCCTATACCCATGCAATCTGCATGAGTTTTACTTCAACATTACGAGGTGCCCTGACATACGAGTTGCCCAGCCAAAGGGTTTTGCACAACAAAATACACGGAGGCATATATGCTTAAACAACAACACTCTTCTTCGTTAAATTCAAACTCCAGTGTGGTTCTCGCAACCGATTTAGATGGTACACTGCTTGCAGGTCCATTGCCCGCAAGACGCTATTTACGTGAACTTTTCAGCGGAAATATTCCTGATGCTAAACTTATTTTTGTGACAGGTCGTGGGCTGGAATCCATCTTGCCGCTTTTAAATGACCCGATGGTTCCAAGACCTGATTATATCATCGCGGATGTGGGAGCGACGGTTGTGCATGGTGACACGTTATTGCCCATTTTTCCTTTGCAACAGAGCATTTCCGATGTTTGGCCAGGCACGCAACACGTACTTGACGCGCTTGAACCTTTTACCTATTTGGAGCGCCAAAGTGTGCCACAAGAGCGACGATGTTCGTTTTTTGTACGTGAAGGATTGATTGACGATGAACTTCGAGCAGTTGTGGAAGCGTTAGGCTGTGAGCTTCTTTTCTCAGCGCAAAAATACCTCGATATTTTGCCCAAAGGCACAGGCAAAGGCTCTACGCTAAAAAAATTGTGCGAACACCTTGCGTTTAGCCCGCACCAAATTGTCACCGCAGGCGATACGCTCAATGACCTTTCGATGTTTAAAGAGGGCTTTTCAAGCATCGTTGTGGGTGGCGCTGAGCCTGCTTTGATTCATGCGGTGAGTGAATGTCAAGCGGTTTATCTCTCCTCAGGCGAGGGGTGTGCGGGCATTATCGAAGGGCTGATGCATTATGAATTTTTAGAAAGTAAAAAACCCTCCATCCTTCACGAAGCGGGTACGTCCGATTTGGTGATGGCGTATCATCGTTTGCCTTTTGATGAGATGAGTAACGGCAAACGCCACAATCCTAAAAGTCCTAATGGGATTATTCCAACCCTGCTCAATTTTTTTACGTCGGGCATTGAAGGTTCTTGGGTTGCGTGGTCATTGCAAGCAAGCAGAACGCCTGAAAATTTTGACGTACATGTGGATGTCGATGTTGCCAAGTACCCGCATTTACACGCCGCACGCATTCCTCTTTTAGCCAACGATGTCGATCTATTTTATAAGAAATTTTCCAAAGAGGCTTTTTGGCCTATCATCTTTTCATTTCCTGATAAAGCAGAGTTCAATCAAGAGCATTGGGAACATTACCTGCAAATTAACGAAATTTTTGCGAAACAAACGGCATTAGAAGCAGCCTATGGGGCGTTGGTTTGGATTCATGATTATAATTTATGGATGGTTCCTGCTTATTTGCGCATGTTACGACCCGATTTGAAAATCGCCTTTTTTCACCATACCACGTTTCCTCCTTCCAATATTTTTAACATCATTCCTTGGCGAAGAGAGATTATCGGAAGTTTGTTGCAGTGCGATTATATAGGCTTTCATATTCCCCGTTATGTGGAAAACTTTGTCGATGTAGTGCGAAGCTATGCTCCTACCAAGATACTTTCAAAAACACCATGTGCGCCACGTTTTATGACGTATGGCTGTGCGCTTGGCGTGGATAGAGTCACCAATAGCATTCAAGTGAGTGGAAGGGAAGTGCATGTAGGCGCACATCCTGTTGGCATTGACTGTGCTCAAATAGACCTTTTACTGAAAAAGCAAAGTGTTCGCCATAAAATCGAGAGCATTCGCACTGAATTTGTGGGCAAACGCGCCATTCTCTCTTTGGAGAGGCTCGATTATGTCAAAGGCGCACTTGAAAAACTTTTAGCCTTTGAAACACTGCTAGAACATCATCCTGAGTTTGTCGGGAAATTGGTTCTTCTCAATTTTGTAACACCCGCCGCACCGGGCATGGAAGTCTATGAGTCATTACGCGTAGAAGTGGATAAGATGGTTGGACGTATCAATGGACGTTTTTCGACGTTGGATTGGACGCCTGTGCGTTATTTTTACCGCTCTCTTGCGTATGAAGATGTCATTGCGTATTATGGTGTGGCAGATGTCGCGTGGATTACTCCGCTTCGTGATGGGCTGAATTTGGTGGCGAAAGAGTACGTGGCGACGCAAGGAAATATGGATGGTAAAGGCGTGTTGGTGCTCTCCGAATTTGCAGGCGCTGCGGTGGAACTGCATGGCGCACTGCTTACCAATCCGTATGATGCAAAAAGTATGGAAGAGACACTCTACCTTGCACTTACCTTAGGCGAAGATGATCGAACATACCGCATGTCAAGGATGAATGCAATTGTGCGCAGTAACGATGTGCATACGTGGGGCGAGGGCTTTATGGATGCAGTTAAATGAATACTTATACGAGGCACAATGGCGTTGTCATCTTTTACATGTAAAACATTTTTGCATCCTTTCTATCGTTTGTACGTCTTTATTTATATAATTATAGAGATAAAAAGGAGTGTGTATGTTTTCGACCCTTATTGCAATGTGCATTTTTTCATTGGTTATGTCCATCTCTCCAGGACCTATTAATCTTATCATCGTTTCATCGGGTGCCAATTATGGCGTTAGAAGAACGATGTCTTTTGTTTCAGGTGCGACGATTGGCTTTACGCTTTTACTGATATTTATTGGCTTTGGATTTATCAAAATCATCCAATCTTATCCGGTTTTATTTCATTACCTTAGCCTTGCAGGTTCTTTGTTTATCATCTACATTGGCTATAAAATCGTGACAGCTTCCTCTGCTACGATAGAAGTCGCACATGAAGAGCGCATTCCAAAATTTTATGAGGGGTTTTTGTTGCAATGGCTCAATCCAAAAGCATGGATAGCCGCGGCTTCTGGTATTTCACTGTTTTCATCAACCCATCATCATCTTTTAGCCTTTATTGTTATCTACTTTTTAATATGTTATGCATGTTTAAGTACATGGGCTATTTTGGGAAATGCCACGACAATGCTTTTAAAATTTAACAATGGTTTGGGCTTTTTTAATAAAGCAATGGGTTTGGTACTTATAGCCATTGCCGTTTATTTGATATACCTACAATTCATAACTTCAGGAGGCATAACGTATGGATGATTTGGCAACCATTTGGCAAGAGTACCACAACCAGCTTTTACGTTTTATCAGCTCTAAAGTGAGCGATAAAGAGATGGCTAAAGATATTTTGCATGAAGTTTTTATCAAGATTCATACGAAAATCCATACGTTAGAAGACCCAATGAAGCTTAAAAGTTGGGTCTATCAAATTACGCGCAATACCATCATTGATTATTATCGCAGTCGAAAGGTACATTTAGATGTTCCTGAATGGCTTGAAGACGAAACTCCGTTAAAAAGCAATGCTCAGGTGCAAGAAGAGTTGTCGCTTTGTCTTGGATTGCTCATTGCCAAACTTCCTGAAAAATATCGCCAAGCCATAGAGCTTTCAGAGATGGAAGGCAAAACACAACACGAATTGGCGCACATTGAAAACATCTCACTCTCAGGTGCAAAATCGCGTGTGCAACGTGGACGAAAAATGTTGCAAGAGATGCTTTTTCAATGTTGCGAGCTTGAAATCAGCCGTTATAATGAAGTCATTAGCTTTGAACTCAAAGACAAAAACTGTAAATTAGAGGGCTAAAATAGTTTTTACATGTAAAAAAAAATCGACACGTTTCTTAAAATCTCACGGAATAGTTCTTGTATAAGACCTCACAGTCAAAACACAAAGGATGCACGATGTCGATAGTACAGTATATCAAGGAAAATAATCTAGCGTGGCAACCATCGTTTAACGGTGAAATAGGCAATGGTTTCGTTGGTTACCGAGGCGCTTTAATTGTTGAAGAGGGGAAACAACTCTCACCCGATAGAATCTTGCCGCCTAAAGTGCAAGCAAAGCAAGTTTTATTGGTTGCCGATGATGCAAAAGTCACATTTTTTGCTGCAGAGTTAGAGAGCATTTTGCATTTTGAAGCATTTTTTGAAAAATATAAAGCGTTTTTTACGCCTGAAACATTGGTAGTACTTTATGTAACGGATTTAGATAAAAATGGCACCTTTACGTATGAAGGCATTACGATTCATGCCTATTCTTTGGCAGAGAGTTCTGTGTGGAATGAGCTTTTAGACCTCTCAGGCTTAGACAAAAGTGACCTCAAAAAACTCGACAATAAAAAGAAAATAGAAGTACTGTATGAAGGGCTCTTAAAAACAGATTGTTCTGCAAAAGCAATGAGCTATGAAGAAGTTCTCAGCTATAAAGGTGAGAGTTCAAAAAAAATCATGGGTGCTGTGTAATACGCACTTCAAGAAGGCTTTACATGTAAAGCCTTCTGTGCTATTACTTAAAGTTTGTAGCCAAATTTCTGCGCAACTTTTTCGTACTGCGGCAATGAAAGATGATGTTTTTTGCCTAAGCGCACGACTTCAAAGATAAGACCATCTATCTCGCTTTGACCTCCTTTTTTAAGGTCACGTTGCATCGATGCAGAAGCCGTTGGTGCCAGTGCATCTAAAATAGCAAGATTTTTTTCAACAGTATCGTCATTGAGATTAATCTGAAGTGCTTTAGCGACCATCATAACTTCTTTCATTAATTCAAGCGCCATTGTGCGCTCTTCGCCTTCATGTTGCATCGCTTCTACGGTGACATCAAAGTAAGCGCCACATGCTGCCATGGGTGAGACGAACGAGAATTTTTGTAGCGCATCTTTTTGAATGTTATCGGAGAGAATGCCACGAATGCCACTTGCGTTTAAATCATTAGCGATGGTCTCTAAAATAGGGCGGTACTCGTTGGGGTGTCGTACACCAAAAACCACACGGAATATATCGCCGGTTTGCAAAATCGTCCCCGCTTCTTTAATCTCCGCCGCGATATAGATGCATCCATCTGTCACCAAAAGGTGTGGCAGTTTTTCTTGCATCATACCGCCTGTGCCGTAGATATTTAAGATGGGAATGACAACCGTATCTTTATGTGCAACACGTTTGATGAAAGGAATAATATCGTCAATGGAATATCCTTTAACGCAGACAAAAATGACATCGGGCTGTTCGTGATACGCTTCCATCGTGCAAGCTTTGATAGAAGAGAGCGTGTAGTTGCCTTTAAGGCTCGTTTGCATTTTTAGACCGTTGGTTTGTATCGCATGAAGGTGATTGCCGCGTGCAATTAAAGAGATATCAAAACCTGCCTCATGCATAAAAGCGCACAGACTTCCACCTGTTCCTCCTGCTCCAATGACAAGATATTTCATAGTGGCTCCTCAAGTATAGATGGTTTGTTGAGACCATCATATAGCAAATTTCATTACAAGACGATGAGAAAGTGGTAGGTAGCGTTGTCCTTTATGGTTAAAGAGAAGGGACTTTTACCATATAGCCAATGCCTCTAATATTGACAATGAAGTCTTCTTTTAAATGATTTTTTAGACGATTGATCTCTGTTCGAATGGTTGCATCATCAATATCCATATCAAAATCACTCCATACGTTTTCCCTAAACATATCATAACTACAGACAAATCCTCTATTGTGTGTTAAAAATTCTATGATTTGCAGTTGTCGCTTCGATAAAACTTGCGGTTCTTCTTGAAAATAAAGCGTCATGCCTTCGCAATCAAAACTATAAGAAGCGGAGAGCCTTTTATGGCACATGTTTTTCTTAGCGGTTTTTGAGATTCTATCGATTCTAAGATTGAGTTCTTTTAAATGAAACGGTTTTTTGAGATAATCAAAACATCCTAGTTCAAAAGCACGTGATATATCTTCAATATCAATAAGTGTCGAGATAAAAATAACGGGCATCATCTTTTTGTGGGCATGTAGCGTTTCCAAAATCGTTAAACCGTCAATGTTAGGTACATTGATATCAAAAATGAGCAGGTCAAATTTTTCATTTTCTAAAATGTCCAAACAGACATTGCCGTCTCTGACAGACGTGATGGAGTGACCACTAGTGGCGAGATACTTTGTAATGGACTCATTCAACAGAATGTCATCTTCTAAGAGTAAAATTTTCATGCATTTATGGCTTTAAATTGATATGAAAAGGACGTTATATTTTCATTAGAATGCAGTGTTATTTTCACGTTTTCTTCCTTACAGATTCTTTTAACGAGGTTCAGTCCTAATCCAAAGCCATCTTGGGAGAGTTCTTCACGGTAATATTCTTCAAAGATTTTTTCAGGTTCTTGAATTTTTCGTGAATGCGACGCTATGGTAAAGTGACATATGTCATTTTCTAAATGTAACGAGATAGTAATTTTTTCATTTTCAAAAGTATATTTGATAGCATTGGTCAAGTTATTGTCAATAATGCGTTGTAATTTTGTCTCATTAAATAAGATATAAACTTCACTGCAATTTGTTTCAAAACAAAATTGTGATTTGGCTTTATCGGCGACTTGTGCAAAAAAATCGATGCGACTACGAAGATAATCGACTAAATCAATCTTTCGTTTCATGTAGTGGATTTGGTCTTTTTTAACAAGATAGCTCAAATCATCGTACATCGAAAAGATACTTTTAACGGCAACTTCGATATTTTCTAAGTAAATATTGCGTCCAAATTCCATCTCATGCAGTTCAATATTGCTCATAATGACGCTCAGTGGCGTGTTCATCTCATGAACGGTATAACGCAAAAATTGTCTATGGGATGCTAAAAGATTTTTGGAATAATTCATCTGCTTTTCTAAGCGCTTTGATTGTTCATTATAGTCTCGCGCACTTTGTTCGATGAGATGGGTTAAAGATTCAATCGTTTTAGAATACGAGGTATTTTTTTTAGTCTCTTCTCGTTGTTCGGGTAGTGGAACGGCGATAATCGTTTGTGTTGATTCGCTTAATGCAACAACGGTGAGTGTTTGATTGAGGAGTTTGTTGTGTCTATTTTGATGATAAAACTCTGAATAGGTAAAAAAACCTGAGGTTGTAGCCGTTTTAGAAAAAGAACCAATACCCAATTTAATAAGAAATGGCATGAACCTTCTTCGAGCCATGCATGAAAAGATAAAAAAAGATTCAACATTGAGGGTGTGTAAGTTCTCTAGGACTTCTATGGGGTCTTTCATTAAAGACTCAGCATCACCAAACCCAATTCTAACTTTGTCGCCTTCGCTAAAATTTCCACTGTAACTCAGACTTTCATCCTCATGTTTAGCAATGACGGCTCGTGCCATTGTCACGCCATTTTTTTCAAGGATGAGTGGAAATTCTGTTCGTGAGAAATTACTGCCGAGGTATTTATCATAAAAACAGGCGGCTTTCATATTGTCGATGAGATAAACTCTGTTATCTTGGACTTTATTAATGGTGTGTTCGAGTCCTATAGGTTTCCAATCAAATTTATAATCCGTAGCGACTTTTAAGATATCAGAATTTAAAGAGACACCAACCACACCTTCGCCGAGTATCGTATTTTGTGAAGAAATGTAGGTTTGTTCAAACTTCCCATTATCTCCCGCCATGCCGCCGCAAATAGGTATGTTTGCATCATACGATTCTAGACCTTTTAAAAATTCTTCGGCATTCATATGCGTGCCATCGGAAAAGAGAATAAGTAATTTGGTGTTAGGTGTCGCTAAATTAGCGGCAAGGTTGAATCCACATTGAAAGGAATCTTCATCGTGCGCATAGGCTGTTTTAATGTGAGTATGCTCAAAAATACTAATAGAAATGACGGTTCTGAGTGTTGTGATAGACGCACCATAGATTTCTCCATCCGTTGTCGTTCCAATACAAATCGCATGAGGGATGTGTGTGAGAATAATGTCATTGACATAGTGCAGAACTTCTTTGCCTTGACCGCAGAAAATTTGCACTAAAACATTTTTTTCGTTCGTAAATAACGCAAAATCTATCATATCTGGTAGCGAACCTGTTTCATAACAAAAATTATACGTTTTCATAAAACGTGTCTCTCCCATCATTTGAATTTGAGATAAAGATACCCAATAGCAGCTTAGAAAGAAGCTACTTCTCATGATAAAAAATAAAATATAAAACTTTAAATGTAAACATGTTACTCATATGTAATATTTTTTTTATGCAAGATTTAAACAAAAATACGATTGCTATTTTCATGCTACATTCCTCCTATATAATCATCATTGGGACAACAAAAAACACAGGTTATGGGAGGCAAAATATTCTATATACATGAATAATACAAGGTATGTACTACGTGTTTCATGGTGGATTTTAGTTTGGTGAGTTTTTTGATGGTTCATAAGAGAGAATATGCATTAAATGCATATTAAGTGCAAGGAAATGAGATTTTCAAAAAGCTTATGCATAAAAATATGCTGTTTCTGCATATTTACTACTTGTAAGAAATTGCAAAACTATTTTATGAGGTAAAGAATATGTTAAAGAAAACATTAATCATTAATGGGGTTAAAACAACTTTAGTTGCAGACGTTGAAGAAAAATTATCAGACGTACTTCGAAAACAATTAAAACTCACAGGTACAAAAGTGGGTTGTAACAGTGGTGAATGTGGTACATGTAGTGTTTTACATAATGGTAAAGTCGTCAGATCGTGTCTTTTAAAAATGAAAAAGCTTGAAGAAAACGATGAAATCATCACGATTGAAGGTGTGGGAACAAAAGATAAGCTTCATCCGCTTCAAGTGGCTTGGATGGTTCATGGTGCGGCACAATGCGGTTATTGTACCCCAGGCTTTATCGTCTCTGCCAAAGCACTTCTTGATCAAAACGTCAATCCTACGCGTGAAGAAGTGCGTGATTGGTTCCAAAAAAATAAAAACCTCTGCCGCTGTACAGGGTATATTCCATTGGTCGATGCTGTCATGGATGCCGCTAAACTTATGCGTGGCGAAATCCAAGTCAAAGACATTTGGAAACAACTCCCTGATGGTGCTTCTATTGTCGGTACCGAGTATATCCGTCCTTCTGCTCTTGCTAAAGTTATGGGTACATGGGATTTCGGTGCAGATTTAGGACTTAAACTTCCTGAAAACACCCTTCATGCAAAAATCGTACAAGCTGAAGTTTCTCATGCGAATATTCTCTCTATCGATACCGAAGAAGCGAAAAAAGTTCCAGGTGTTGTTGCCGTTTTGACCTATAAAGATGTTAAAGGAACGAACAGAATTAATGGTTTAGCTTTCCCTACCAATAAAGGTGATGGCTTGGATAGACCAATCTTGAACGATACGAAAATCTTCCAATACGGCGATGCGATTGCCATCGTTTTGGCTGAAAATGAAAAAGCAGCGCATGCAGGTGTCGATAAAGTCAAAGTCGAACTTGAAGTCTTACCAGCGTATATGAATGCGCCTGATGCCATGGCGGATGATGCGATTGAAATTCACCCAGGCACTCCAAATATCTATTTTACGAATCATATCAGCAAAGGTGCTGAGACAGCTTCTATCATGAAAGATGCACCGTATGTGGTTGAAGATAGTTTCTATACACAACGCCAACCGCACTTACCACTTGAGCCAGATGTTGGTTTTGCATATGTTGATGATGATGGCAAACTTATTATTCACTCAAAAAGTATCGCACTTCACTTCCATGCCTTGATGATTGCAGAAGGTGTGGGTATGAAAGCTGAAAATGTTTTCATCGTTCAAAACAATACGGGGGCTACGTTTGGTTATAAATTTAGTCCAACGATGGAAGGACTTCTTGGTGTTGCGACAATGGCAACAGGCAGACCGGTTTATCTAGAATTTAATATGAAACAACAAATTACCTACACGGGTAAACGTTCACCGTTCTGGACAACCATGAAAATGGCAGCTAATAAAGAAGGAAAAATCTTAGCGTTAGAATCTGATTGGAGCGTTGATCATGGTCCTTACTCTGAATTTGGTGACTTATTAACCCAAAGAGGTTTTCAATTTGGTGGTGCTGGCTATATGATTCCTAACATTCGTGGTAATGGACGTACCGTTTGTACGAACCACGGTTGGGGTTCTGCCTTTAGAGGTTATGGCGCACCTGAAATTATGTTCCCTTCTGAAGTATTGATTGATGAATTGGCTGAAAAAGTGGGTATGGATCCATTTGAATTTAGATACAAAAATATCTACAGACCAGGCGATACTACACCAACGGGATGTGAACCAGATGTTTACTGTTTAGAAGAACTTTTTGAAAAATCCAGACCAGTTTATGAATTGGCTAAAAAAACAGTTAAAGAGAAAAATGCTAAAGCCGCTGCTAATAAAAAATACGGCGTAGGCGTTTCTGTCAATATCTACGGTTGTGGTTTGGACGGTCCTGACTCTTCTGAAGCATGGGCTGAAATTACTAAAACGGGCGTGGCAGTCGGAAATTCATGGGAAGATCACGGTCAAGGTGCAGATATCGGAACATTGACGTATGCGCATGAAACGTTAAAACCATTGCATCTTAAACCTGAGCAAATTGACCTTGTACTAAATGACATGACTAAAACACCTAACAGTGGACCAGCAGGTGGTAGTCGTTCTAACCTTGTAACAGGTAATGCGACTGTTGTTGCGTGCCGCAATCTTCTTGAAGCGTTGAAAAAACCAGACGGCACATACCGTACTTATGATGAAATGGTTGCAGAAGGCAGAGAGCTTAAATACATGGGAAAATGGACAGCTCCATGTACCGATACACCTCCAACAGACGGACAAGGCAATCCATTTGCGGGTTACATGTACGGTGTCTGTGTTGCCGAAGTCGAAGTCGATACTTCAACCGGTAAAACCAATGTTGAAAAAATGACGTTGGCCTCTGATGTTGGTACGATTATCAACAAATTGGTCGTTGATGGACAAATGTACGGCGGTTTGGTACAAGGTATCGGTCTTGCATTAACGGAAGACTTTGACGACTTGAAAAAACATACAACCTTAACCGGATGCGGGATTCCAAAAATCAAAGACGTACCTGATAACCTCCATTTGATGTACACGGAATACAAACGTCCTAACAACTTCTTAGGTGCGTCAGGTGCGGGTGAAATGCCTTTGGCGGCTCCTCATGCAGCGATTATTAACGCGATTTACAATGCATGTGGTGCAAGAGTAACGCATTTACCAGCACGTCCAGAAAAAGTTTTAGCAGCGTTAGCTGATTAATGATGGTAGCACGCTGATTATATACCATGAGAGAGATATAAAAGTCTCTCTCATCATTTTGCCTTAATGCGATACTACGAGGACATAAAGAATGGATTTAGATAAATTATTGGAAATGAGTAATCAATGCATTCGCACAGAACCACCCGTATGCGTAGCATCGTGTCCTGTTCATATGGATGTCATTGCTTTTATGTCTGAAATTGAAAAAGGTGATTTTGCTGGGGCATACAAAGTGATGGAAAACAAAATTCCTTTTAGCAGATTGATTGGAAAAATATGTGACCATCCTTGTGAAACAACGTGTGTACGAAAAGACGCCGGTGGCAGTATCCGCATCAGTGAACTTGAAAAAACCGTCATTGATTTGGGATACACCGTACCTAAAAAAGCACTACTTTTACCGAAAAACAAAGGTAATATTGCTGTTATCGGAGGTGGGCTAAGCGGTTGTGTTGCGGCGGTTGAATTGGATAAAAAAGGCTACCGTGTTAGTATTTACGAAAAATCACATCGTTTGGGTGGCTCTCTTTGGGAGTATGAGCACCACGGTCTGGATGCTCATGTCATTGAAGAAGAACTCTCTCTCATTGAAAAAAAAGGCATAGCCGTTCATTATGCTACGGAAGTTTTAGAAGAAACTTTACCGAGTTATCTAACGCAATACGATGCTATCTATTTAGGAACAGGCATCTGGAGCAAAGCATACTCCATTCATCCCAGTACGTTTCAAGTCGATGAATCGTCCTTATTTATTGGCGGAAAAATTCAACGCCAACATAATTCGGTTATCGCTTCCGTCAGCTCTGGCAAACGTGCCGCTGTTTCCATAGACCGCTATCTTACCAAGACATCGATGAGCGCTTCACGAGAACGTGAGGGTGTTTTTGAGACAAAGTTACACTATAACATTGATACCACAAACGCTGTTACGACAGTTGTGAAAACAGCTTCTGTGTATAGCGAGGATGAAGCCAAAGAAGAGGCAAGTCGTTGTCTTAAATGCCAATGTGACGCATGTATTAAAGCGTGCGTTCATATGCAACGATTTTCCATTACCCCTGATAGTTATATTCGAAGTATTTGCCACAATGAACGTATTGTATTAGGGACACGTCGTGCCAATTTGATGATTAACTCTTGTACTGAATGTGGTTTGTGTCAAGAGGTTTGTCCTGTGGGTATTGGCATGAAAGAGATTATTCATGCGACAAGAGAGAGTATGGTTGAACGCAAAAAAATGCCACTCTCCGCCCATGATTTTGCGCTCAAAGATATGGCATTTAGCCAAAGTGATGCTTTTTCACTGATTCGTAAACAGCCGAGTAAAGAAGCCTCCAAAGACCTTTTTTATTATCCCGTCATTGCCTTTTCAGCGTATGCAAGAGGCTTATACAAAGGTTCTGGAAAAACAGGCTATCTTTTTTATCCCGGTTGCCAACTCAGTTCAACACACGCAGATTACATAGGCGATATTTATAAACACCTTGTAGGGGTGATTAAAAATAAAGACGCAGATAATGATGTGGGGCTGTATTTAGGCTGTTGTGGCGCACCTGCTGATTGGGCGGGAAGGCTTGATTTAATGCCTGAAAGCATTGAGACAATACGTAAAACATGGGAAGAGATGGGTGAACCTACGTTTATTTTAGCGTGTTCAAGTTGTGCCTCTACGTTTGAAAAATATTTGCCGATGATTAAAACAATCTCTTTGTGGGAAGTCTTTGATGCGTATGGACTACCCGAAGTCGATATTAAAAAAGGGAAGCGAGAACTTTGTATTCACGATGCTTGCGCAACCAGACATAATTCTGCCATCCATGAAAGTGTACGCAATATCGTGAAAACGCTAGGGTATAGCGTTCACGAGCTTGAATATTCCAAAGAGAAAGCAAAGTGTTGTGGTTATGGTGGATTGGTATCGTGTGCTAATCCTGAACAAGCGGATGATTTTGCAAAAGATCGCATCGGCGAGAGTGATCAAGATGTCCTTGTCTATTGTGCGATGTGCAAAGACGCTATCGTCAAAGGAAATAAAAAAGCCTATCACATTCTGGACATTATCTACGGCAATGAAATCAACCAAAAGAGTCCCCAAAAAATGCCAACGCTTTCTGAGCGACAAAACAATCGAAAACGACTTAAACATCAGCTTCTTAAAGAGATATGGAATGAAGAAGAGGAGTGCATGATGAATCCAACCTATGATTTTACATTACATGTTTCAGACGCAATCACTGCGCTGATGGAAAAGCGGTTCATTTTGCTCAGCGATGTTGAAAAAGTAGTAGCCCATTCTATGACACACAATGAGCGTTTTTTCAACCCTGAAACATCGGATTTTCTTGCACGCTTGAGAATTCAAAATGTGACCTTTTGGGTGCAGTACGAAGAACACGGCAAGGATATCACGCTAAAAGATGTGTACAGCCATAGAATGGAAGTTGTGGAGTCTTAACATGGAAAATAAAATTGATACACACATACCATGGATGTGCGATAAATGCCATAAAGCTTTAGTGTCTCAAAAAGTTAAAGTACGTTACCTTGACGGTAATTTTGAAGTTGAACTTTTAAAATGTCCTGAGTGCAATATGGTTTTTATCAGTGAGGATTTAGCTTTAGGCAAGATGCTGGAAGTTGAAAAAAGCTTGGAGGATAAGTAGCGTGAACGCGTATGAAAGTAGCCATATGCAAGCAGCCACGGGTGAGACATTACGTCCTGGTGGATTTAAACTCACGGAAAAAGCTGTGAAGTTTTGCGCTTTGAATGCGCAGACACGTGTGCTTGATTTGGGATGTGGTATGGGAGCAACGGCTTCGTATCTTTATCAAAATTATGCGATGAAAATCGTGGGCATAGACCCCTCTAAAAAGCTGTTAAACATTGCAAAAGAGAAAAATCCTTTTGCCACGTTTGTAGAAGGTTCAGGGGATTGCCTTCCTTTTGAACATGCTAGCTTTGAGTGTGTTATTGCAGAGTGTACGTTGTCACTTATGAATGATTTACATGTAACGTTGCAAGAGGTGCACAGAGTTTTAGAAAAAGGCGGTTGGTTTGTCATTACGGATGTTTATGCAAAGAATCCTGAAGTAACAAATCAATTGGATTATTTTCCAATCAATTCGTGCATGAGGGGAATTCACGATTTGCTCTCTTTGCAAGAATCGTTGGAAAATATCGGTTTTGAAATCATGCTCCTAGAAGATTGCAGTCAGTTGCTCAAAGAGCTGATGGTCAAAATTATCTTTTCACACGGCTCTATGAGCACATTTTGGAGCAAAACTGTTGAAGATGAGGCACCGCAAACGTGTTGTCATTTTCAACAAACATTAAAACAATGCAAACCCGGTTATTTTATTCTAATCGGGAGAAAAGGAGAAAAGTAATGGATGATTTATCACTACGTTTATTTAAACTCTCATCAGAAGGATTTTGTTGCGCACAAATCATGTATAAGCTCGCTCTTGAAGATGAAGACTCACAGAATGATGATCTTATACGTGCCGCACAAGGTCTTTGTAGAGGCATCGCCGATACTCAGAAAACCTGTGGAATCCTAAGCGGAGGTATTGGTGTTTTAGGACTTTATGCCGCAAAAGGAAATGAAGTTGAAGAGGCGAAAGAAGGCTTTTCTCAAATGGTCAAGGCCTATCACGACTGGTTTAAACTGGAATTTGGCTCTACAAAATGCGTCACGCTCATTGGTGTCACAGATTTTCATGGCGAAGATCAGAGTTATAAGATGAAATGCGCAGATATGATTAAAAAAGCCTATGTTAAAGTCTATGAGATTTTATCAGAATATGGCTATGAGTACGGAAACAGAGAATAAAAACGATGGCAACGACTCCTTTGATGATGCCGACTCAAAGTTTGTGTCCTATCTGCTTATGCGTTCTTGACGCGTTTATTGTGGAAGAGGACAATAGAGCTTTTATGCTCAAAACCTGTTTAGAGCATGGTGTATTTGAAACAACGTTATGGCGAAGTCAAACGTCTATGGGCGAGTGGATACGTACCAAAGAGCGAGCTTTCATCCAAAACCCCATAACCGAGGTCAAAAATGGATGCCCTTTTGATTGTGGTTTGTGCAGTGCTCATAGACAACACACCTGTACAGCACTCATTGAAGTGACAACGCGTTGCAATTTAAAGTGTCGTTTTTGTTTTGCGGATGCGCTAGATAGCAAGGATAAAGACCTCTCTTTAGCGCAGATACGATTTCAGTATGAGAGCATTTTAAAGGCTTCAGGAAAATGCAATATCCAACTCTCAGGGGGAGAACCTACGGTGAGAGATGATTTAGCAGATATTGTTCGCATTGGAGTAGAACTTGGATTTCCTTTTATTCAAGTCAATACCAATGGCATTCGTATGGGGCAAGAAGAAATGTATGTGAAAGCGTTAAAAGAAGCAGGCCTTAGTTCGGTGTTTTTACAATTTGATGGTATTGATGATGCGATTTATCAAACATTACGAGGTCGTGCGCTGTTTGATGTGAAGTGCCAAGCGATTGAAAATTGTCGTAAATATGGCATCGGTGTGGTCTTGGTTCCAACCATTGTTCCTAATGTAAATGTGAAGAGCATCGGTGAGATTATTCGTTTTGGTATCAGTCATTCTCCTGCGGTTAGAGGGGTACATTTTCAGCCTGTAAGCTACTTTGGTCGCATTCCAGAAGCTCCTAGAGATGAAGATAGAATCACCTTGCCTGAAATTATGGAAGGTATTTGCGAGCAAACTCATCACATGATTTCATTGCAGAGTATGCAACCTCCCGGATGTGAAAATGCGCTTTGTTCTTTCAATGGCAATTATTTGATAGAAGAGGGCGTTTTAAAACCTATTACGAAGCGCTCATGTTGTCCCAGCAGCAGTGAAAAAGCAGAAATAGGCGCCAACAAAGCCAAAGCGTTTGTGGCACGTAATTGGTCGTATCAAAAACAAACTCATGAAGAAAAACTCACAGATTGGGACGCTATTCTTAGTGCGATTCAAAACAATGCTTTTAGCATTTCGGGCATGGCGTTTCAAGATGTGTGGAATGTTAATTTAGAGCGTATTAGGGATTGTTGTATTCATGTCTCTACGGCTGAGGGAAAACTGATTCCTTTTTGTATGTATAACATTACCAACAAAGAGGGTAGGTCACTTTATCGAACGGCAAAGAGGGACGTATGAAAGTAACACCGCTTGAGCCATGGATCATAGAGCGTACGCATATTGCTCAAAGAAACCAAGAGGCTTTACGTGCGTATCAGTTGCGTGAGCTGATTAAAACGTTAGCGTATGCAAAAGAGAAGAGTCGATTTTATCAAACAATGTTGAAAGATAGCGATATTAATGCTATCGCATCGTTCAAAGATTTTGAGCGCATTCCTTTTACTTCACCTTCGGCAATTAAAAAAAATGCCTATGACTTTTTGTGTGTCCCCGCCCAAGAAATTGAGCGCATTGTTACCTTAAATACCTCAGGTACCACAGGCGATGAGAAGCGTATCTTTTTTACGCAGAAAGATTTGGAATTGACCATTGATTTTTTTCAATATGGAATGAACTGTCTTGTCGATGAGATGGATAAAGTGATGGTGTTGCTTCCAGGACCCTCTTATGGAAGTATTGGAGATTTGCTCAAAAAAGCATTGTCCCTTTCTAACATAGAGTGCATCGTACAAGGGGTGTTAAGCGATATTGAAAAAACGGCACAGTGTATCGAAGAGAACAAGATTACGTGTTTGGTCGGTATTCCCATGCAGGTGCTTTATCTCAGTCGTATTAAGCCTGACATGTTTAAAAACCATATCAAAAAAGTGTTGTTAAGTACAGATTATGTGCCCAATGCGCTTATTGATGCATTAAGTGAACAAGGATGCCTTGTTTATAATCATTACGGAATGACGGAAATGGGTTATGGTGGTGGCGTTGAGTGTGAATGTTTGAACGGGTATCACTTAAGAGAGAATGATTTGTATTTTGAAATCATAAACCCTCGTACGGGTGAATGCGTTGAGGATGGTGACTATGGAGAGGTTGTTTTTACAACGCTCAATCGCCAAGCGATGCCATTGATTCGTTATAAAACGGGCGACATGGCACGTTTTTGTGTTAAGCCTTGCGCATGTGGTACTTTTTTGAGAACCATGGAAAAAGTCCTTGGTCGCATCGAAAATAAAGTAAGCATTCATCACTATGACATTCACTTGCGAGACGTAGATGAACTTCTTTTACCGTTTCGTGAAGTGATGGATTATACGCTTAGCGTGTATGAAAACACTACGTTACATGTAAAATTGATTTTGGCGGAAAATACGCCAGAAGGTGCGCTCAAAGAGGCAATAACAAAACGCATAAGAGAGCATTTTACTTTTGAATTTACGCTTGTGTTAGAGACTGAAAAAGATGATTATTCCCCAAAAATTACCAATAGTATGATTAAACGAAAACTACATGATTATAGAAACAAAATGGAGTATAAAAGATGAAAACAATCATTGAACATATTGTCGATAGTTTAAATGAACAACAAGAAAGCGTTACGGCAACGATATTGCAAAAAAGCGGTTCAGCGCCCAGAGAAGCTGGAACCAAAATGGTGATTCGTAAAGATGGATCTATTGCTGGGACAATAGGCGGCGGACTCCTTGAGGCGATGAGCATGAAATTAGCTGCTAAAGTGCTTCAAACCAAACAGTGTTTCATTGAGGATTTTGAGTTATCAGATAGTGATGCTACGGCTCAGGGTATGGTCTGTGGCGGTGAAGTACGCGTTTTGTTGGAATATATAGATGCTTTGGATATTTATCAGCAAAATATCTATCATAAAGCCAAAGAGTTGCAAAATGCAGGTATTGATTTTATTTTCATCACCAAGATTCCACAAAGCAACCGAACCATTTCAGGCAAAAATAAATGGATATGCACCGAATCAGAAGTGTATGGTGTTGAGGATAAAGAAGTCTTGAGTATCGTTGAGAACTTAAGAGATAATTTTAATCGCATCAAATTTCATCTGATTGATGGGAAAAGCACCTATATGATTGAGCCTATGTACAATACAGAGCGTCTTTATATCGTAGGGGCTGGTCACGTGTCTCAACAAATAGCCACACTCAGTAAAACGCTTGGTTTTTATACCGCCGTTTTAGACGATAGAGAAGACTTTGCCAATAAAGAGCGCTTCCAAACTGCTGATGAAGTGCGTGTTATATCTTCTTATGAAGGGCTGGCTCAAGAGGTCAGCATTCCTAAAAACAGTTATATTGTTATTGTGACGCGAAGTCACTCTTTAGACAAAGTAGTTCTCACGCAAGCGCTTCAGACGCGTGCTAAATACATTGGCATGATTGGTAGTAAAAATAAAAAAAATCATATCTATGGTGAGCTTTTACATGAAGGGTTTAGTCAAAAGGATTTGGATGAGGTGCATTGTCCTATCGGCGTTGCTATCAATGCGCAAACGCCTGAGGAGATTGCTATTAGTATTGTAGCGGAATTAACACAAGTCAAAAGAAGCTAATCCATGACAAAAAATAACATCGCTGTTTTAATTATCGCTGCGGGGTATTCTTCGCGCATGCATGATTTTAAGCCTTTGTTGCCATTTCGAAAGAGCTGTGCGTTGGAGCGATTGATTCAAACCTATCAACACTATGGCATAGAGCATATTTATGTTGTTGTTGGGCATAGAAAAGAGGACATCATCGAAATTCTCAAAGGCTATAATGTTCACATTGTGTATAACGAGGATTATGATGAAGGGATGTTTAGCTCTATTCAAAAAGGAATTCATGCGATAGATGAAACAGAGGTGCGCGCATTTTATATGCAACCTGTAGATATTCCGCTTATAAAAGAGCAAAGCATTGCTCGTTTGTATGAAGCGTATGCCCGTGAAGGCAAGGGTGTTATCTATCCAATATTTTTCGGTAAAAAGGGTCATCCTCCACTCATTGATATGAAGTACAAAGAGCAGATTCTCGCAAGCAATGGCGAAGGAGGGCTTAAACGTGTTTTGGAAATGTTTAAAGCGGATGCTTTACATGTAAATGTTTCTGACCAATCGGTTTTAATGGATATGGACACGAAGGAAGATTATCAAAAACTTCTTCTCTACGAAGCGCTCAATGCTCCAAATAAGGAAGAGTGTATGGCGATTATGCTGCAAAACAATGTTCCAGAGTTTATTGTAAAGCATTGTGAAGCCGTAGAACGGGTGGTGAGTCGTTTGTATGAAGAGATTGCTCCTTATGGGTTAGGCATTGAAAAACATACGCTAAGTGCTGCGGCATGGTTGCATGACATTGCACGTAAAGAGAAGCATCACGCTTTAGTGGGTGCGGATTATATGAAAGCGATGGGACATGATGCCATAGGCAATATTATTGCAACGCATATGGACATTGACGTTGATGTCAATGCACCCTTAAACGCCAATGAGCTACTTTTTTTAGCCGATAAACTGGTAGAAGAAGATGAGGTGTGCGGCCTTAGAAAACGTTTTAAAAGAGCATTTAAGAAGTGCGAAGGAAATGTGGAAGCACGAACAAATATAACAAAACGTTTAGATGCGGCTCATCATATCATTCACAAAATAGAACAATTAACACGTAAAGCATTTCCATATGGTTGAAAAAGTGTATCTATTGCGCCATGGGCACATTGATAATGGGGATGAAAAGAAGTATTTAGGACAAACTGATATTTCCTTAAGCGTACAAGGTGAAGAACACGCAAGCGCTTTGAGGGACTATTTTAAAGATATTCCTATTGATGCTATGTTTACGAGTCCTTTGAAACGCTGTGTGCAAACCAGCCAAATCATCTGTGAAACGAAAGATATTACATACAAGGTTGTTGAAGCATTTACTGAGATTGATATGGGAGAGTGGGAAAATGTTGCGATGTCATCTATCAAAGCGGCATTCCCTAAACTGTATGCAAAAAGAGGCGAAGATTTAGAGTACTTTACGCCTCCCAAAGGTGAGAGTTTTCATGCTTTAGCAAAACGGGTCAGAAAAGCCTTTGATGCAATCGTACTTAATACCAAAGGGACTATTCTCATTGTTGCGCATGCAGGCGTTAATCGTATGATTTTATCCAATGTGTTGGGGCTTGCCATCAACGATATGTTTCGTATTGAACAGCCTTATGCGTGTATCAATGAATTAACATGGAATGAACAAACAATGCAGTGGGAGTACCGAAAAATTTGAGAAAGAGGCTTTACATGTAAAGCCTCTTTGGGGTTAAAAAGCGTTAATTAATCTTTGCTTTTTCGAGTTTTTTGCGTTCGACTTTCATACGGTCTTGGAACTGTTTACTACGATCTTTGGCAAAAATTTGCATGTCTTCAACTTCATCCATTTCATCGACAATTTCAACGCCTAAAAGTGTTTCAATCGCATCTTCAAGTGTGACAACACCTGCTGTTTGTCCGTAGCTATCAAATACGACAAAAAGGTGAGTTTTGCGTTTGACAAATTGGTCAATTAAATTAGGTACAGGAAGATTTTCTGAAACGAGATGTACCTCATATGAGATGGCTTCTAAGGTCATTTTATCGTGGTCTTCAACGCTCTCTTCTAAAATACGCTGATTAAAGACAATGCCCACGACATCATCCAGTGTTTCGCCAAAAATAGGAATACGTGAATGAATATACATACGGTCATCTTCAATCGCTTCTTCTATCGTGGTTGAAGCAGGAAGTGCAAAAACAACGCTACGTGGCGTCATAATGTCTTTGGCTTTAATATTTTTGAGTTTGAGTAGATTTTCTATCAAATCACTCTCTTTACTTAAAATTGAACCGTCTTTTTCGCCCATCGCAACAACTGCCATGATTTCATCACGGGAATAGTGCGGATGTCTCTTTTTATTTTTTGAAATATAACGCGTCAGCATTGATGAGATAAACGTAAAAGGGGTCGTAACGGTAACAAAAAATGAGATAATATGCCCAGCAGGGATTAAAAGCTTTTTCCAATACAACGCGCCAATGGTTTTAGGAATAATTTCTGAAACATACAAGATAAGCAATGTCACAGCAAAAGCAACTGCCGTTTGCCACTCTTTACCGAAGATGATTTGAGCTTGCGCTCCAACCCCCGCCGCACCCATTGTATTTGCAAACGTATTGATGGTTAAAATAGATGAAATAGGTTTGTCAATATTGGTTTTCAAATCCTTGAGCATAGCAATGCTCTCTTCATGAGTCTCTTTTGGAAGGGTTTCAATATAAGAATTGGTACTGGAAAGCAAAATTGCTTCTAACATAGAACAGAGAAACGATACACAAACAGCGAGTGTAAGATATGAGATAAACAGCGTCATAAGATAGTCTCAAAAGCAGGGGTTAAAGTTAAGCTACACGAGTCCGGTTCGCTGGGGGGCATAAAAAATTCCTTTAAAATAAATTGTGTCAGTATTATAGCATAATTAAAAGGGGTGCCTTTATTTTGGAACAAACTGAAGCGAAATAGAATTGACACAATGGCGGCTATTTTTGGCGGTAAATCTTTCACCTTCAAAAACATGCCCGAGATGTGCCCCACACGCATTACAAAGAATTTCAGTGCGTCTGCCATCGGCATCTTGTACGCGTTTGACCGCTCCTGCAATTTCATCATCAAAGCTTGGCCATCCGCAATGCGAATCAAATTTATCGGATGAACGATACAAGGGCGCATTACATCGTTTACAGTGGTACGTTCCTTCGCCTTTAAAAGCGCAATATTGCCCAGAAAAAGGCATCTCTGTTCCTTTATGAAGGATTACATGCTCTTCTTCGGGTGTCAGTTTAGTGTATGACATAGAAACTCCTCACATGTATGATTAAAAATTAAACATCTATTTTTTCAAAATCTATGCAAACTGCACGGTTTGATGTTTAAAAAGTTATAACGCATCTTGGTTGAGAGAGAGTTTACATGTAAAAGTTAGCTTTCACTTTTAGTGAGATTTCTCAGTTTTTCAATAAACGTTTTTTTGCCGATAAATGCCAACATATCGTTCTCTCGAATTTTATAGGCTTTATCAACATCAAACGTCCAATTATCGCGTGTTTTGCAGGCAATCAAGTGGATTTCATTTTCAAACATGGCTTCCACTTCTCGAACGAGTTTACCTAGCAACGATTTTGTGACCAGAAATTTTGCGATTTTTATAGTACTGCTAAAATCAACTTGGTCGATGACAACATTGCCTACAAGATTTTCAACCAGTTTTTTAGCCGATTCACGTTCCGGATAAATGACTTTAAAAGCGCCCAAACGCGCCAAAATTTCACCGTGTGTTAAACTAATGGCTTTAGCAATAATTGTTTTATTATCCAGTTCTTTGAGTGCCATCAGGGTTAAAATGCTTGCTTCAATATTTTCTCCAATACTGATAATAACCGTATCAAGGCCTGTAACGCCTGCTTCTTTGAGTGCTTTGATATCGGTACTATCTAAGACCATAGCATCTTCAATAAATTCACTGATTTCTTGAATTTTATGGGCATCGTTGTCTATGGCTATAATATCCATGCCTTGTTCTGCTAAACCTTTGGCAATATGAAAACCAAATTTTCCAAGACCTATGACAGCATATGTTTTCATAAAATAATCCTCCCTTCTGGGTATTGAATGTGTTTAATTTTTTCTTTTCCTATGATGAGAAATCCAACGGCAAAGATGCCCATACGACCAATGAGCATGAGGGCAATAATGATGGATTTTCCAAAAGGATTGAAGGTATCCGATAAACTTAAAATATCGCCATTTCCGACAGAAACGCCAACCGTACAAAATGCCGATACAACTTCAAAGAGTGTTTTCATAAAGGCGCTATGTTGCGTTTCGACTAAAAGAACCGTAGACATAATCGTAATAAACGATGCAACAAGAATGATGGCCGATGAGCGATTAATGATTTCTGCTGATATTGTACGTTTAAAAGCATGTGGGGGTTGGTTGCTGATTTTAATGGTATGCAGCGTCGCGATGATTAAAACCGCCACCGTTGTGACTTTAATACCACCTGCCGTACTGCCAGCGCCACCACCAATCATCATGTAGATGGTCGAGCAAAAGAGTGATGCATCGCTTAGATTGGAAAGGTCAATGCTATTAAATCCCGATGTCCTAAAATTGACGGAGAGAAAAAAACTGTTCAAAAGTTTGCGATAAAGTGACATCGGCTCAAACACCCCATGGTTATCCCATTCGATGGCTAAGAAGAGAATCATACCTGAAATGAGTAAGATAGCAGTACCCGTTAGCGTGATTTTTGTATGAGCAGAGAGCATAAAGCGTTTATGTATCGCTTTGGCGTGTAACTCCACTAAAACCAAATAACCAATACCGCCTAAGATGATTAAAAAAGAGACGGAACCTAGTACTGTTATATCGTTGTTATAGTGAACAAAACTGTCTGTAAAAAGAGAAAAACCTGCATTGTTAAATGCCGATACAGAGTGGAAAATAGCTTGCCAAAGCGCTCTTTTAAATGACATATCCACACTAAAACGTATGGTTAAAATCGTAGCGCCAATGGCTTCAATCAGAAAGGTAAAGAGAAAAACTTTTTGTAAAAAGGTCTGAATATCCAAGTTATGCGCATAATTGAGTGAGTCTTTTGCCATATTTTTTTCATGAATGGTCAGAGATTTTTTGGCAAATAAAAAGAAGAGTGTGACGATACTCATGTACCCAACACCGCCCACTTGCATGAGTATGAGAATAATAAATTGCCCAATGAATGTGAAATGCTCAGATGTACTTTTGACAATCAGTCCTGTCACGCATGTTGCAGACGTCGATGTGAAAAGCGCATCAATAAAATGCAGTGTTCCTACGTGCGATATTGGAATCATCAACAAAACGGCACCGACGAACACAACCATAAGATAGCTCAAAAAGATAATCTTGAGTGTCTTCTGATTCATTGTTCACCTTCTGTTGATGAGAATTGGCATGTAAAACGATAGCCTATACTTGATTCTGTTGTAATATACTGTGGTCTTGTTGAATTGGTTTCTATTTTTTTGCGTAACGAGTTAATATACGTTCTTAAATACTGCATTTCGTTTTGGTACCCAATCCCCCAAACTTCTTTAAGAATCTGTTGATGAGGCAACACTTTATTGGCATTTTTCATCAAATAATACAATAAATTATACTCCGTTGGGGTTAGTTTTAAAAGAGAGCCTTCAAGCAATACTTCACGTTTTTCAAAATCAATTTGAAGTGCATTACATGTAAAAATTTTATGTGCTGTATCAACATTGACACGCCTGAGTGTGGAACGAACCCGCGCAAGGAGTTCGCTGGTTGAAAAAGGCTTGGTGATATAATCATCCGCTCCTAAATCGAGTGCAGTAATAATCTCTTTTTCGTCATTACGTGCGGAGAGTACAATGATAGGTGTTTGACTTTGTTTTCTCAGCTTGGTAATCAAACTTTTTCCATCTCCATCGGGTAAGCCTAAATCAAGAATGATTAAAAGAGGGTTTTGTGTCAATGTCTCTCGTTTTGCCGTAGCAAGATCAGGTGCGAGACGTGTTTTATAACCGAATTCTTCCAAGGATATGGTCAAGATTTTGGCAATGGCTTCATCATCTTCAACAATCAAAATGAGTTCATTTGGTTTCATTCTATCTCTTTTTGTAGTTGTGTCGGATACTTTAAAATAGGCAAGGTTATCTCAAAACAGATACCATTGTCTTTATTATACGCTTTAATTTTTCCGTGGTGTGCTAAAACAATACTTTGGCAAATGAAAAGACCGATGCCGCTACCTGAAATCTCTTGATTGTTCTCCGCTCGATAGAACTTATCGAAGATAGTCTCCAGGCTTCGTTCATTGAGTGGATTACTTTCGTTAAAAAAGGCAATGGATATTTCATTGGAGGTCTGTTTTATTTTGATGTAAATTTGTCTATTTTGATTGGAGTATTTGAATGCGTTATCGAGTAAATTGGCAAAAAGACGCCCTAAAAGATTGTAATCGCCCCAATACAATAGAAGTGTCGGGTCGATAAAAATATGCAAAGAGCGCTGGAGATGTTCGCCATCAAAATCTTTTAAAGCTACCCCTAAGAGGTCTTCTAAATCACACCATTCCATTTTTAATTTAAGGTTTTTATCTTTGAGTCTAGCGTTATCTAAGAGATTGTTAATCAGACGACGCATCTTTTCAGAACTGTTTTTGATGTCATGCAACAGAGTGTTTTTGGTTGTATCGTTGAGTTTTTGGTCCTCTAAAAGAAGAGTAATAGAGCCTAAAATGGATGAAAGTGGTGTTTTAAGGTCATGAGAAAGCGTATTTAAAAATATCTCTTTAATTTCATTGTGCTTAATTTTTTTCGCTTGCCATGTAATGATATACCCGACAAATAAAAAGATAGCAAAACTCCATAAGTAAATAGTATCGTGAACGCTAAAGCTATAAATAGGCGGAATATATAAAACGTTAAAAAATAAAATCGTAATAAGTGCTATAAAAGTGGTTGCCCAGTATTTGCCACGTAACGCGATAACCACGATAGGAATAAGATGAATCAGCGCGATATTGACTAAATCTAAATAGTCTTTGAGCATAAGGCTAATGAATGTAATCATCACGAAAATAATCAATGCGCTTATAAGATGGCGATAGCGTTTCAGCAACTATTTTTCCTTAGGGACTTGTTTTGAGTGATTATAAGGCAAATTAAATCAAAAAATTATCAAAATTGTCACTTTTAAGATAAAATTGTTTTCTCAAATTTTAAGGAGAATGGATGAAAAACCTCAAAGGATTTAGAGGAAAGTATTTTAGCTTGGCCGCGATACTTGCTTTAAATACGACAATTGCTTTGGCAAGTGATGTACAAAGTGTTGTGGATAATGAAAAGCAACTGCAAACGCCAAAAGAAGATGCTACCTCTGAAAGTACGGATGTAACGCAAGATGTTGTTGCGCCTGTTATGGTCGTTTCAAAAAAGATTAAAGTCAGTGAAGTTGGTGCACCGTTTGCATCTGAAGTCTATACGAAAAAAGAGATTGAAAAGTCTCACTCCAAAGATATCTACGAGTTTTTAAACACTCAAACCTCTATTTCAGCATTACCAAGTTACGGTAACCCTTTCGCTCAAGCTATTGATATGCGAGGTTATGGTCTAGCAGCTGGTTATGAAAACATTGTCATTACGGTTAATGGCAGACGTCTTAATAATATTGACATGTCAGCACAACTCTTATCATCAATTCCGCTTGATAGTATTGAAAAAATAGAAATCATTAAAGGAAGCGGTTCAGTAGAGTATGGTGATGGTGCCAATGCGGGTGCGATTAATATTATCACCAAAGATTATGATGGGGCAGTGGTAAAAAGCTATGTCGGCGATAATGGGTTATGGTTTGGCTCACTCGGTGCTGGCATCAAAGAGGAAAAATTTTCAATTTCGGGTTATATTGATGATTACAGCCATGATGGCTTTAAAGAAGTATCGAGTGATGGAACGAAAGACAGTAGTTGGAGTCGCAATAAATCATTAAAAGCGACACTCACGCCAATAGATGATTTAACATTTAATCTTGGAAAAACATTTTCAAATATGCATGTGAATTATGCCAATGCACTCACGCTTGCCCAATACGATGAAAGTGCCTATATCATTCCCAATAGTCAATATTCTGATACGACGTATCAATCAGACGTACTTAATTACGGCGTCAATTATAAAATCAATGCATATTTTAGTGTGGATGCACAAGTGTTTGATGAAGATAAAAAAGTCAATTCGTATTACGTGTCATCAGGAGGTTTTATTAATGGGCGATATGATTATAAAAATTACGATACAAAAATAAATTATAATAATGGAAATTTAAAAGCTGTAGTCGGTTTACAAACATTTGATGGTGAAAAAGAGACACAAAGTGCTTGGTCTCCAACCAATACGGTTACAAAAGACAATCTGGGTGTTTATGGAAAAATAGATTATACATTTGGTTCAAATACACTCTCTGCAGGTGCGCGTAACGAAAGTATCAAATATACGTTTCAAGATACAGCTACGGATTTAAGTAAAACGTATTCGCAAAATGCCTATGACATTGGTTATAACTATAAATTAAACAGTACCATGTCCGTTTTCACAAATTTTAACCACTCTTTTCAAGCGCCTGATATTGATAGATTGTTCAGTGCAACCTATGATGCTTCTTGGAATTATGCAGGCTCGGTTTTTAATGGGTTTATTGAACCAATGACGGCAGATACCATCAATGTCGGATTTAATTATTTAACAGCCAAAAATAAATTCAAAGCAACATTGTTCTTCTCTGCTTTGGATAATGAAATCTATTATAATTCCGCTATGTTTACCAATACCAATTTAAAAGAGACCGAAAAAAAAGGCTTAGAACTCTCTAATACTTACTTTCTTTTATCCAATGTCTTTACAACACTCAATTATACCTATGTGGATACAAAAATTATTGACGATGGAAATGGTGGAAGTTACAATGGTAGAGAAATACCGGGTGTTTCACCTCATACACTCAAACTCTCTTTAGGCTATAACCCCATTAAACCTATAACGCTTTTAGCGTCTGAGACGTATAAGTCCCGCTCGTATGCTATTGATGATTTTGATGGAAGTTACGGTAAGATGGAAAGTTATTATGTGACGGATTTATCAGCTTCTTATACATATAAGAATTATGAATTTTTTGCAAAAATCAATAACCTATTTGATACCAAAAATGCACTGTTCTCCGATAGCGGCTCTTCTTTAGGGGTTTATCCATTAAATTATGAACGCACGTTTTTAGTCGGCTTTAACGCGAGGTTTTAATGCACATTCATCTACGAGCATACCTATGGTATAAACTTTTAAATTCACTGTTCTTTGGGCTTACTGTAGGGAGTATATTTGTGCTCTATACTCCCCTTGAGCCTTCTGTTTTTTCATTGGGTGGTATTGTGCTTGCTATAGGATTGCTCTTCGTGGCAAAAGGTTACGAGAAGATGATGAATCTTCTCGTATTTTACTATGTGACTTTGCTCGTTGAGGGGATTACTCTCCTTTTGATTCTTGTCTTTTTAGGGTTTCACTTTAATTATGCTACGGCTCTTTTTATCTACTGTTCGTATCAATTTACGTTTATTTTTGGTAATTACTTGGTGCGTGTAGAAACATTGGTGTTAAAGCGCGCGACATTACTCTCTTTTGCAGATGTCATGAAACAAAAAGGCTATCTTATGGGTATGGTTTTGTCCTACCTGTTCTATAAAGTTTTGGAATATGCAGGCATTGGAGAAAAACAGGTTCAAGTGTACTATCTGCATGGTGGGTTAGTGCTACTTCAAATCGTAATTATTTTATTTGTTTTAAGAGCATTCCGTTCTCGTTAAGCTTCTTTTTTAGGAGAGAAAGATTACAATAAGCCTTATTTGAATTTATAAGGATAGTGCTTGTCTCGTGCAGAAAATACCTTGTTTCATATGTTTTTACAAACATATGACCTCTATAAAGATAAAAAAGCTTTTATCTACAAAGTAGCCGATCAAGAATTTGAGGTTACCTATGAAAAATTATTTGAAGATGTTTTAGTCCTTTCTCGCGCTTTTAAGGCGCGCAAAGTGGAAAAAGGTTCCAAAGTGATGTTCTTGTGTGACAATCGCTACGAGTGGATGGTTACCGATATGGCTTTAGTCTCCTTGGGTGCTATAAGCATTCCAAGAGGGTGTGATACACCAACCGCAGAATTAGAGTTTATTCTTTCTCATTCGGAAGCAGATTTCTTAATTGTCGAAAATGAAAGTGTTTATGCAAAACATGAACCCATGTTAAACACACTCAAACTTAAAGCAATTTTTATTTTAGAAGCACCTAAAGTGCACTCCCTTTTGAGTAATCTTTATTCGTACAATGACCTATTAAAAGATAGAAGCATTCATCCTCATGAAATTGAACTTTTTTATGAAGGTAAAGAACAGTTAAGCGAAGACGATACTTTAACGCTCATTTATACCTCAGGAACGACGGGGACTCCTAAAGGAGTCATTTTAAGTCATAAAAATGTGATGCAAAATGTTAGAGAACTTCCGGCACTGATTGCTCTTGAAAGCAGTGATTTGTGGGTTTCTATCTTGCCTTCATGGCATATTTTTGAACGAGCGGCTGAGTATCTTTCTCTCTCAAAAGGATGTTGCACCGTTTATTCGACCATTAAAACATTCGCCGCAGATTTAGAATACTACAAACCCACGATTGTCGCAACTGTCCCAAGACTTTGGGAATCTATGTACACAAAAATCAATACAGCTTTAGAAAAAAAAGACCCCAAAAAAGCGAAATTATTTAATAAACTTGTTGCTATTTCAGCTGCGTATAACAGGGCGGACCGTGTGTTAAAAGATGAGTTGCCTTGCTTTGAAAAGCGCTCATTTCTTTTTACATGTAAAGATAAAACCATTGCCTATATGAAGCGCTTGATGCTGTCACCTCTTAATCGAATAGCCAAGAAAAAACTTGCCCTTGTTCAAGAAAAATTTGGTGGAAGATTGAGGCTTGCTGTCAGTGGCGGTGGAACATTACCTGATTTTTTAGATACATGGATTGATGCCATCGGAATTCGCATCGTCAATGCATACGGCATGACCGAATGTGCTCCATGCATTGCTGGTCGAGCGTTGCATTGTACAACTTTTTCAACCTTAGGGTTACCGACAAAAGATACGATTTTAAAAATAGTCAATAAAGAAGGTAAGACTGTTAGTGCAGGTGAAGTAGGCGAAATCTGGGTTCAAGGCGAACAAGTGACTGCGGGTTATTACAAAAATACGGCAGAAAATGAAAAGAGTTTTAGCGAAGACGGTTTCTTTAAAACGGGTGATCTTGGAAAATTAACCATTAAGGGTGAGCTTGTGATTACCGGACGTTCTAAAGAAATCATCGTACTTGCCAATGGTGAAAATGTTGATCCGAGTCGTATTGAATCAACCATCTCCATGTTACCGTTTATCACCGATGCTATTTTAGTTGGGCATGATAAAAAAGGTCTTGGTGCGCTTATTGTTCCTGATTTTGAGAAATTAAAAGAATATGTGGCGCTTCATTTTGGTAAAGTAGTGCATAATATTGAGCAAGTGATGGATGATAAACAAATCGTGGGTAAGATTAAAGGCGAGATGAATGAGCTTTTACACCATACTAAAGGGTTTAAACCGTTTGAAACATTGCAAAACATTCATTTCTTGGATCAAGAGTTTAAAGTCGGTGAAGAATTGACCAATACGCTCAAAAAAAAGCGTCATGTTATTGAAAAGAAATACAAATCAATTATCGATAAATTTATACATTAGTTCTTTGTTGCGTAACTTCCTCATATGAGCAGAGGTGTTACATGCAGGTCGAAAATTTATATTTACTGCTGTTAAAAAGGATCAATTATGGCACATGTTACCAGTTATGGGGCGGCCTCTATGGTCACGGGTTCTTGTCATTTGCTCGAAGTTCAATCTATTAAGATTTTAATTGATTGTGGAATGATTCAAGGAGAACAGTGGCGCGATAATTACGAACCATTTGGTTTTGATCCTGCTTCCATTGACTATCTCATTTTAACGCACGCACATGCCGATCACATTGGGCGTGTGCCAAAGCTTGTCAAAGAAGGGTTTAAAGGTGAAATTATTGCCACGGAAGCTACCCTAGACATAGCCTATATTATGCTCCTTGATAGTGCTGTTTTATTGGTAGAAGAGTATGAAACACAGTTACGAAAAGCGCTGCGCAGAGGAGAAGAGAACAGTGTGCAAGAACCTCTTTATACCAAAGAGCACGTTGAGATGGTCTTTGCCCGTAAAATGCGCAAAGTGGCGTATGATGAGTGCATCAAACTTGCTCCTTTCCTTTCTATGTGCTTACATGATGCAGGGCACATTATGGGAAGTGCTTTTGTTCAGATAAGCTATGAAGAAGACGCCATTCAAAAAAGTGTTGTTTTTTCCGGTGATCTTGGTAGTAAAAACCGTTTGCTCCTTAATCATCTTAGTGTCATTGACAGTGCTGATACGCTGTTTGTAGAATCCACATACGGCGATAGAGAACATCGTCCTTTGGAAGAGAGCATCAAAGAGTTCAAAGATGCTATTCTTCAAACGCTTGAAGGGGGCGGAAATGTGGTGATTCCTTCATTCGCATTAGAACGTACCCAAGAGATATTGTGGTTATTGCATCAAATGCACCAAGAAGGTCTTTTACACAATTGTCATGTCTTTATGGACAGTCCTTTAGCCATTGAAGCAACGAAGATTTATCGCAAATATCCCGCACAAATGAATCAAACCGTAGGTTTACATGTAAGTTTGGGCGATGACCCTTTTTCGTTTCCTCAGTTGGTCTTGACGCAACGAAAAAAAGATTCTATTGAAATTAATGAGATACAAAAACGTGCTATTATTATTGCAGGGAGCGGAATGTGCACAGGAGGGCGTGTGTTGCATCACCTCAAACAGCGTATTTGGAATCCTAAAAATGCCATTATTTTTGTAGGATTTCAAGTCAAAGGTACGTTAGGTCGAGAAATCATTGATGGTGAAAATTTTGTACGAATTTATGGTGAAGAGATCAAAGTACGTGCCAAAGTGTATACCATCAACGGCTTTTCTGCTCATGCCGATCGAAGTGATATTTTAGCCTGGATTAAACAGATCAAAAATTTGCACCATATCTACCTTATCCATGGTGAAATAGATAAACTTGAACTGTTTAAAACCTATTTGAAAGAGAACCTTGAAAGTAAAATTCATATTGTCAAGAAAAGCGAGATGATTTATCTTTAAAAATTGACAAGAGTGATTTGAAAATGTTATAGTTTATTTCAATATCGTTAATGTGTTTCAAATTATTGTAAGAGTCTTAGCACATGATAAAATCTATGTTATATAGAGTATCGTTATTGCAATCATTGGTCGTGATGATTGTTATTTCCTTATTGCTTCCATTGCCTATCTTATTATTGACGTATGTCAATAGTACGTATAAAAATAAACAAGATGCGCTTACAGCGCTTTATACTAAAAAATTCAATCTTTCCTCAACTATTTTTAGCGAATCTTTATGGAATTATTATCCTGAGTTGGGGCAAAAGATGCTCGATCAGCTGTTGCTGGATAAAAATGTTCAGTTTGTTCATGTTAAAGATAATGAAGGCCAACTTTTTCTCGGATGGGACGCAAAGGATACAAGAGCAGATAACACGCTTTTTCTTCATACGACGTTGGAAAAAGATGATGTGACGATTGGTTCATTGGAAATGGGGTTTAAGCGGGAAGATTTGTTAGAATCCATGATGCGTGATATGACACTTTTTGGTTCTATCTTAGCGCTTCAAGTCATTTTCCTTATCGGCGTCATCTCTTTGGTATATTACTACAAAATTCTCAAGCCCATCAAGCGTTTGGTCTTTCATTCTCAACTTTTAGCACAACAAAAATTAGGCGAGCCCTTTGAATGGGATGAAAATGATGAAATAGGCACATTAGGGCACGTGTTGAATCAAACACGTATCAAACTCAAAAATCTTTTTGATACGCTGAGAGAAGAGAATGAATCTCTTGATGAAAAAGTAAAACAGCGCACACAAGAGCTTGAAGATGCTAGTCGCTATAAATCAGAGTTTTTAGCCAATATGAGCCATGAGATTCGCACCCCTATGAACGCCATCATGGGTATGTCGCATCTGCTAGGCAAAACGGCGATGAATACAACCCAGCAAAGCTATGTTTCCAAAATAAAAGAAGCCTCTTCTTTACTGCTTCGTATTATCAACGATATTTTGGATTTTTCAAAAATTGAAGCGGGCAAAATGGACGTTGAAACGATTGCCTTTGACTTGCATAAAGAGCTTAAAAAAAGCTGTTCCATCTTCTCCGTCCTTGCCAAAGAAAAAGGGGTCGATTTTCAATGTGATTTTGTTGAAACCAACCGCTTTTTTAAAGGTGATCCGTGCAAAATCATGCAAATCGTCAATAACTTTTTGAGTAATGCCATTAAATTTACGCAAGAGGGTGCTATTGTTTTAAGTGTGTATGAAGAAGTGATGGATGAAAAACATTCAAAAGTGATTTTGAGTGTTAAAGACAGTGGTATTGGTATCGCTAAAGAAAAACAATCCTTTTTATTTCAAGCATTTGGTCAAGTAGATGCATCCATTACCCGCAAGCATGGCGGTACAGGCTTAGGACTTTATATTTGTAGCCAGCTAGCACATATGTTAAATGCCACGATTTTTTTTGAAAGCGAAGAGAATAGAGGAAGTCTTTTTAGTCTCAATATTGTTTTAGAGATAGCAAAAGGGGTGGACCTTCAACACGAAAATGCGGTAGAAGCGTTTGAACCTCTTCATATTTTATTGGTCGAAGATCAAAAAAAAGTGAGCGATGTGCTGTGTGAATTTATTCGCTCATTTGGTTTTTTTATTACCATTGCCAAAAGTAGAGATGATATTGCCAGCATCATTCAAGAGGATGCTAAAGGATTTCATCTTCTCATGATCGACTATGAACTTTCGCATAAAAAAAATGGCTTGGATTTTTATACGGCACTCAAACAAAAGATTCCTGCTAACGTTTTGCCTCTGGCAATGATGATTGCTACGAATGATGATGGAGAACTTAAAGAGCGCATATACAATGCAGGTATAAAATCCTTTTTGAAAAAGCCTATTAATGCTTCCATGCTCTACGATGAATTGGTGGCTATCTGTTCTATCAGTGCGCATGTGCCATTGTTTGATCCCTCTAAAATTGACCTATCTCAAAAACGCATTTTAGTGGTTGAAGACAATGATATTAATCTCGAAGTGGCGACCTATCTTTTAAAAGAGACGCATGCAAAAGTAGAAGTTGCTCGCAATGGACTTGAAGCTGTTGAAATCCTCCAAGAAGTAGAATACCCTTTTGATTTAATTCTTATGGATGTGCAAATGCCTTTGATGGATGGGTATGAGGCAACACGCATTATTCGCAAGGAACTCAATGTCTTAACCCCCATTGTCGCCATGACGGCTAATGTTATGATACAAGATATTGAGAAGTGTTTAGCGGCAGGTATGGATGCGCATATTGGCAAACCGTTTGAAGTAGAAGACTTTTATGGTACTTTGCTTGAAGCCTTACATGTCAGTGTTTCCATGTCTCCAAAACAACACATTATCGCACAAAAGCCATTGAAACAACGTTTTAACAAGCAAGAGGCTATTAAACGTTTAGGGGGCAATGAAGAGTTATGGCAAAAACTGTTTAGAAGCTTTTATGAAAGTTACGCAGGCCTTCCTTATCAGTTACAAACATTGAAAGCAACCAAAGATAAAGAGGCTTTAATAGCGTATGTTCATACTCAAAAAGGGTTATGCGGAACCATAGGACTTTTTGCTCTAGAAGAAGCGTTAGCACAGGCAGAATCTTTTTTAAAAACACATGAACATATTGAAAAATTTGATATCAACGCCATACTCACTGTTCATAAAGAATGCGAAGGTTCATTACAAAAAGAGTTAAGTAAAATTGCTTCTATTCCAATACACGTACAACACGATGTACTTTCTTCTTCGTTGGATATCGTATCGCTCTTGCAAGCATTATACGAGGCATTGGAAATTTCTAATGTCACTAAAATTCATACACTACTGGAACAATTAGCATCACATGAGTCTTTACGCGACAATCCATCGTTTAAATCTTTGGTTTTAACCTGTAAAACATTTGATTTTGAAAAGGCCTTAGAGCATTTAAAATATTTGCTAGAGGAGATGAAACATGGCTAAGATTTTGGTGATAGAAGATACACCTGAATACATTGAGATGCTCATCTCTTTGCTCAGCGATTATGAAGTTTATGCCGCAAAAGAGGGTAAGAAAGGGTTGGCATTGGCGGAATCCATTCAACCTGATTTGATTTTGTTGGATATTAATATGCCTTTAATGACAGGCTATGAAGTGTGTCGAAGACTGAAGCAGATGCCAGAAACACGTCATATTCCAGTGATTTTTTTGACAGCAAACGAGGGGAGCGATTTTGAAGAAATCGGATTTAATTTGGGTGCAGTTGATTATATATCAAAGCCGTTTCATTCGAGCGTTTTAAAAGCACGTGTTAAAACGCATGTAGACTTGTATCAACTTCAGTCTAATTTACAGCTTCAAGTCGAAAACCAAACCAAAGAAATTCTACGGCTCAATCATGAAATTACCTATATTTCTGCGTCAATTGCGGAGCTGAAATCAAAAGAAACAGGACAACATCTAAGACGGGTTTCTGAATTTTGCTATCTTTTTTGCAAATTTTTAGGTAAAGATGAAGCGGAATGTGAAAAGATAAAAATGGCGGCAGTCTTACACGATATTGGTAAAGTAGGCATTAGCGATGATATTTTAAATAAGCCTTCTAAATTAGACGCAAATGAATGGGATATTATGAAAACACATTCGATGCTTGGGTATCAAATGCTCATTGACTCCGAGTTTGAGATGATGCGATTGGCTGCTATGATAGCATTGGAGCATCATGAAAGATGGGATGGTAAAGGGTATCCTTATGGAAAACAAGGAGAGGACATCTCTTTAGTGGGAAGAATTTGTGCTGTTGCTGATGTGTTTGATTCCTTGCTCGATAAACGTGTTTATAAAGAGCCCTGGGAAGAAAAAGAGGTGAGAAACTATTTTGAAATGATGTCGGGAACGCAGTTTGACCCAACAATTACCGCCATTCTACTGGATAATTTTGATATGTTTATCTATACGTGGAAATCCCTTCAAAAACTCAAAGAAAGCGTATGAGACACTTTATTGTATGGTTTACTTTTTTGCTCTTAGTTCATGCAGAAGAGTTTAAAGTTTATACGGAACAAAATCCACCTTTTAATTTTATGACTAACACTGGTGTTCACGGTACATCAACACAACTCCTCAAGCGATTATTTGAAAAAGCGCATTACCAGTTAGCAGACAATACTATTGCTCTAGTCCCTTGGGCAAGGGGTTACCATGAGGTTTTACATGTAAAAAATACGATGATTTATAGTATGGCACGTACACCTGAAAGAGAGGCTCTTTTTGCGTGGGTTGGGCCAATTGGGACAATGCGTATAGGCATACTGGCAAAGAAAAACCGCCATGTCGTTTTGAGCAATCTTAAAGAGAATACCCGTTATAAAATTGGCACGATTCTAAATACCGCTGCTGAACAATTGATGCTAGAACAAGGCATGAATAAACGCGCTTTGGAGTATTTTACGAACATTGATTCACAGTTAAAAAAATTGAAAGAAGATCGTCTGGATGGAGTAGCTTTTAGCATAGATGCAATGTATCAACTCTTAAGGGATATGGGCTGTGATTTGGCAGAATACGAAGTAGTGTATGTATTGCGTGAAAGCGACCTTTACTTCGCTTTTAATAAACAAACAAATCCTCAAATTATTCAAAACTTGAATGATATTCTCCCAACCTTGGTAAAATAGATAACCTAAAACCTTTAGTTTCTTTTTAAGCGAAGAAGCGTTATAGTTCGCAAAAGAGAGTAAAGGAGCAATCATGCAAATTAATTCAACTGCTATGATGGCGATGTCCAATTGGATGAATAATAGCGCTAATAATGTTGCAAATGTGAGTACGGATAACTATAAAGCAACTCAAACAACCATTACTGACCAAAATAATGCTGTTGTTGCCAACAGTAGCCAGACACAAAATAGTACAGATTTAGCTACAGAAATAACGGATCAAACGGTTCTAAGTAAGGGTTTTGAAGCAAATACAAAGCCAATTCAAACACAAGATGAGATGCTTGGTAGCTTACTGGATATGAAAGCGTAATTTAGACAATTAACATTGCATCGCCGTAAGAGAAAAAATGATAGTTCTCTTTGACGGCTTCTTCGTACAATTTTAGTGTTTTCTCAATGCCTATAAAAGATGCCACTAACATAATTAATGTTGATTTTGGAAGATGAAAATTCGTTAAGAGGTGATTGACTCTTATTGGCTTATTTTCAGGATGTAAAAAGAGATTGCATTTTCCAAAAGGCTCATGTGTTCGAGCAAAATATTCTATTGTTCGCGTAACCGTTGTTCCAACCGCTAAGATAGGTTTTTCACTCTGTATCAGTTCACAAGTTTGAGAGGGAATAGCATACATTTCTGAGTGCATTACATGATCTTCTATATGTTCGGCTTCCACAGGTTTAAACGTTCCTGCTCCCACATGAAGCGTTAAAAAATGTGTTTCGTAGCATTGTTTTAAGTCTTCAAACATCGTTGGTGTAAAATGAAGTGAAGCAGTAGGTGCAGCAACAGCCCCTTGTTCTTTTGCAAAAACAGTTTGATAATCAACACTGTCTTCTTCAGTATCATCGCGTTTGATATACGGAGGCAATGGAATGTGCCCAATTTTATCTAAAATTGCAAATAAAATAGTGGTGCTAATAGGTTGTGATTTTTGAAAAAAAGCGACGATACGCGTACCATCTTCTTTCAGCTCTATAACCTGTGCTTCTAAATTTTCCTCAAAATACAGGTGACTGCCTACATGTACTTTTCCACGAATGTACACGGCATAAAGGTTGTCTTGCAATGGAGTATTGAGTAAAACTTCTATCATTCCGCCACTCTCTTTTTTACCAAAAAGACGTGCTTTAATTACTTTTGTATCATTCAAAACGACGGCAATAGAAGGGGGTAAAAAATCAAACAAGTACTTAAATGTTGTATGTGTAAGCGTGTCTGTTTGGCGATGATACACTAAAAGCCTTGCTTCATCCCGTGGTTCTACGGGATGAGTGGCTATTAGCGATTCGGGAAGATTGTAATCATAAGTTGATTTTAGAAACGGGTCGATAACTTAATCCTTTTGCTCATTCTCATCATCGTCTTCGTCGTTAGCAACATCTTCTTCTGGTTTATACGGATTCACCATTTTAGCAACGATAATAGAGATACCATAGAGGATGGTAAGTGGTGCTGCCATTAAAAATTGTGAAAGAATATCCGGTGGTGTTAAGATTGCTGAAACCGTAAAAATAATAATAATGGCATAACGGAAAAAATCTTTGAGTGCTTTATCATCAACTAGTCCTAGTTTTGCAAAGAAAAAGATAACAACTGGAAGCTCAAAAGCCAGTCCAAAGCCGACAAGAACTTTGCTAAAAAAACCTACATATTCACCAATACTAGGAAGTGCTGTAAAAAGAGCACTACCAAAACCAATAAGAAAAGCAAATGCTAGTGGAACAACAACATAGTAACAAAAAGATGCACCCATCAAAAACATTAAAGAAGCGGCCAGTACAAAAGGGACAACTAAACGTTTTTCATTTTCATAAAGTCCAGGAGCGACAAAAAGCCAAAATTGCCAAAAAATAACTGGTAATGAAAAGATAAAACCAGCAAAAAATGCCACTTTCATTGCAGTGAAAAAAGGTTCTTGTACGCCTGTGAAAATAACATTGCTTCCATCTGGAAGGACAGCTTTTAAAGGAGCAATCATCCATGCTAAAATAGGTTGCCAGAAAGAAAAACAGACAATAAACATGACAATAACAACAGCCAAAGAGATTGCAAGGCGTTTTCTAAGTTCTGCGATATGGGGTTTTAACTCATCAAACATCAGACATTTTCCTCTTTTTTGATTTCAGGTTTATTTTCTACAGCAACAGATGGAGTTTCACTCTTCGTTACCGGTTCGTCTATGGCAGTGATACTCTCTTTCACACTGCTCTCAAGTTCTCGGAGTGAATCATTAACACCTTGAGTGGTTTTTTTAATCTCTTCTAGTTCATCAAACGTGATGACTTTGCGAGCACTGGTTGCTGCTTCATCTAGTTTCTTTTTATAGGTTAAAGCTTCATCTTTAAGTTCTTGAATTTTCATCTCTTGTTCAAACGTACTTTTTACATCATTTACGCTATTTTTAACAGTCTTAAATAGTTTTGCTATTTTTACCATCGCATCAGGTAAATTTTCTGGTCCTAAAAATAAGATAGCAATTATTGCGATAATGAGGATTTCTCCTAAGCCCATTCCAAACATACCATTCACCGCCTATATCAATGTAAAATAGAAGTTTGGATTTTAGCTTAATTTTCATCAAAATAGTATAAATAACGTTAAGCATTTGCTGTATAATAAAAGCAAGGAACGAAACTATAGAGGTTAGACATGCAAATGACACTGAGTATTTTACGAATAGTTTTTATCTACGCACTCTTTTCAATCGCATGGATTCTCTTTTCCGATCGTATGTTAGAATCTCTTATATCTGACATCACAGTATTAGGAACTCTGCAAACCTACAAAGGACTTTTTTTTATTGGCGTGACCTCTTTATTGCTTTTTGCATTAATCAGTAAGCAAATGCACAAAATTGCTGTGATTGAAAAAAAAGCAACGATGCGTCAGCAGAGATTAGAGTATGTGATTCAAGGTGCAAACTTAGGTTATTGGGATTGGAATTATATTACAAATGAGCACACCGTTAATGATATATGGCTCTCTTTCTTAGGTTTAACCCGTCAGGATATTGAAGAAAAAATTATTGATTGGGAAGACCGTATTCATCCCATGGACAAGACACTTACTAAAAGGGCTATTGAACAAACCATTAAACATAATTTACCCTATATTATTGAATTTCGAATGCAACATTCCGATGGGCATTGGGTATGGATTGAAGGCTCTGGCGCTGTTGTCGAACGCGATGAGAAAACAAGCGCGCCACTGCGATTAGCCGGTACACATCGTGATATTAGTGATCGAAAAAAAGCACAAGAAAAGATGCTCTTTTTTGCATTGAATGACCCTTTAACATCTCTTCCAAATCGTACCTATCTGAAACAGCATCTTGAAAAGTTATTATTGGACAATCAATCATTGGCCTTTTTATTTTTAGATTTAGACTATTTTAAAAATATCAATGATATGTACGGTCACTCTATTGGCGATGAAGTCATAAAAATAGTTGCTAAACGTTTCTCTAATTGTTTACAAGAGACTGATTTTTTAGCCCGCGTCGGTGGTGATGAATTTGTCATTGTTACATGGGGGCATACTCATGTTAAAGAGTTGGCACAAGCATTGATTGATAGTCTAAATAGTCTCATTCATATTGAAAAAGAAGCCTTTAAAATAGGGGTAAGCATTGGTGTCGCCTTGGCGCCTCAAAACGGACATACGTTTGGTGATTTGTTTAAAAATGCGGATACCGCAATGTATGAAGCCAAAAGCAGTGGCAAAAATGGTTATGTTTTTTATCAAGCCTCTATGACCGAAAATATTTTGCATACGGCTACCTTAGACAATGACCTGAGGCATGCTATTGAGCATGATGAGTTTGTGATCTATTTTCAGCCGCAAATTCACTTTTCAACGAACCGTGTTATTGGATTAGAAGCATTAGTCAGATGGGAACATCCGCAAAAAGGACTTGTACCGCCGATGGGATTTATAGGAAGGGCAGAAGAAAATCGGCTCATCATTCCATTGGGTGAGCTTATCTTTGAAAAGGTATTAAAGCAACTAAAACAGTGGGAAGAGTCTTTTATATTTCAAGGGGTTGTTGCGATTAATATTTCAAGTGTGCAGATAGAAGAGAGCCATTTTGTAGAAAAAATCGAGGCCATTCGCCAAAAGATTGGCATAAACGCATCCAAGCTTGAATTGGAAATTACTGAAAGCTGTGTTATGAATCATCCTGTTCAAAGTGCGCATACACTGCAAAAACTTGAAAATTTAGGCTACAAGATTTCCATTGATGATTTTGGAACAGGATTTTCTTCGTTGAGTTATTTAAAACAATTACCACTGCATAAACTTAAAATTGACCGTTCTTTCATCAAAGATTTACCACACGATAAAGATGATCGCGCCATTTCAAAAGCCATTATCGTATTAGCAAAAACACTTGAACTTGAAGTTTTGGCTGAAGGTGTTGAGAGTGAAGAGCAAAAAACATTTTTGATTCAAAATGGGTGTGATAGTGCACAAGGCTATCTTTTAGGCAAGCCTATGAGTGCAAAAGCATTGGACGTCTACTTAGGGCAAAACTAACTTTTAGCTCCTTTGGTGTAAAATAAGCCTATTTTAATTACATCACATAGGGCAACAATCCATGGAAAATTTAGACGCAGTGTTAAAAAAGCATAAATTGACAAAAGACGAATATGAAAATATTTTGAACATCTTAGGACGTGAGCCTAATATGCTAGAGATCGGTATCTTCTCATCCATGTGGAGTGAGCACTGCTCTTACAAATCCAGTAAAAAATATCTTAACGGCTTTCCGACCAAAGCACCTTGGGTGATTCAAGGACCAGGCGAAAATGCGGGTGTTATCGATGTAGGCGATGGTATGGCAGCTGTTTTTAAAATGGAGTCTCATAACCATCCGAGCTTTATTGAACCGTATCAAGGTGCGGCAACGGGTGTGGGTGGAATTCTTCGAGATGTCTTTACCATGGGTGCACGTCCTGTGGCAAACATGAATTCACTTCGTTTTGGTAATATCACAAATAATGACGATATTTCACGCCATCAACGTTATCTTGTACGTGGTGTAGTCGCGGGCATCGGAGGGTATGGTAACTGTATGGGTGTTCCAACCATCGGTGGTGAGACTTTTTTTGATGAGAGTTACAATGGCAATATCTTGGTCAATGCTTTTACCCTTGGTCTGGCTAAAAGTGATGAGATTTTTTACGGACGTGCGGAGGGCATCGGCAACCCTGTTGTTTATGTCGGTTCTAAAACGGGACGTGACGGACTAGGCGGTGCGGTTATGGCGAGTGATAGCTTTACAGAAGCCAATAAAAGCCTTCGTCCAACGGTACAAGTGGGTGATCCATTTGCAGAAAAACTGTTGCTTGAAGCATGTTTAGAACTCTTTAAAACAGACTACATCGTCGGTATTCAAGATATGGGTGCGGCAGGTTTGACCTCTAGCTCATTTGAGATGGCAGGACGCAGCGGTAGCGGTATGATTATGCATTTGGATAAAGTACCTGCACGTGAAGAGGGAATGCAACCGTTTGAATTTATGCTCTCAGAATCTCAAGAGCGTATGCTCATTTGTGCCAAAAAAGGGTATGAAGATAAAGTCGTTGAAATTTTTAGAAAATGGGACTTAAATGCTGAAATTATCGGTGAAGTTACTGCAACAGGACATATGGAGCTTTTCTGGCACGGTGAAAAAGTAGCAGATATGCCCGTTCAGCCTGTGAGCGAGCAAGCACCGATTTATGACAGACCTGTGAAAGAGCCTGCATACCTTGCAAGCATTAAAGATACAACCATTGATGATTTTGCCAATGTTGATAACCAAAAAGCCTTTGATACGCTTCTTAATTCTGTTGAAGTCAGTGATAAGACATGGATTTTTAACCAATACGATTCAACGGTTCAAACCAACACGGTTAAAGCGCCAGGAAGCCTTGATGCGAGTGTCATTCGTATCAAAGAAAACGGTAAAGCGCTTGCGATGAGCAGTGACTGTAACCCTCGTTATAATTACATCGACCCTAAAATGGGCGCAGCAGCTGCAGTAGCAGAGAGCGGAAGAAATGTAGCGATGAGTGGTGCACGACCTCTTGCCATTACCGATTGTTTGAACTATGGAAACCCTGAAAACCCAGAAGTCATGTGGCAATTTGCACAGGGGTGTTATGGCATCAAAGAGGCATGCGCAAAGCTGGGTACGCCTGTTGTCAGCGGTAACGTCTCTCTTTACAACGAAACCAATGGTATTGGCGTTTTTCCAACCCCTGCGATTGTTATGGTAGGATTGAATGATGATGCCAATAAAACACTTCCTTCAAGTTTTCAAAAAGAGGGTGCGAGTTTATACCTTGTCGGCGATTTAAAAAGTGATTTTGGTGGCAGTTTATACATGAAAGAGCTTTTCGGTAAAGTTGAAGGCACGTTAGCGCCATTAGATTATGACCAAGAGTTAAGACTCTGGAATTTAGTCATCGAAGCGAATAAAAAAGGCATTTTAAATGCTGCAAAAGACCTTAATGTGGGTGGTGTTGCTATCGCTCTTGCCAAAATGGCGGCAAAAAGCTCCAAAGGGGCTACATGTAATATTGCAGTTTATGATGACCGCGATATTTTCTCTGAAAGTTTTTCATGTGCCGTTGTTGAAGTTAATGATGAAAAATCGTTTGAGGGTATGGCAAATGAAATAGGCATTAATGCCGTTAAAATTGGAAAAGTGGGTGGGACGAATTTTACATGTAATAATGTGTCAAAATCTGTCGAAGCAATCAAAGAGCGTTATTTTAACCGTTTTATGGAAGTGGTAGAGCAAGATATCTAAAAATGTCTGGAGGTGTGAAAACACCTCTTCTTCTTTTTTCATCCTAATGTTTTACATCTCTAAAAATAAATATCCATTTCGCGTTATCAATAACACATACTATAGCACGTGTCAAAAAAGGTATAAATAAATGAAAAGTATTGCAGTCTATTGTGGTTCAAGTATAGGTGCGAATGAAGCGTATAAAAAACAAGCCATTTTATTAGGAGAGCTTTTAGCCAAGAAACAAATTACGTTAATTTATGGCGGTGCAAGTGTCGGTATCATGGGTATCGTAGCAGATGCTGTTTTAGCCAATGGCGGTAAAGTGATTGGAGTCCTCCCGACACTGTTAGCACGACGTGAGATTGCTCATCAAAATTTAACGGAAATGATTCGTGTGGAAACGATGCATGAGCGAAAAGCAAAAATGATGGAATTAGCAGACGGCTTTATCGCTTTACCCGGAGGTCCAGGAACGCTTGAAGAGTTTTTCGAAGTTTTTACATGGAATCAAATCGGACTCTTGCAAAAGCCCTGCGGAATTTTAAATATCAACGGTTATTACGATAAACTTGTCGAACTTTTCGACCATATGGTCACTGAGCAATTTGTGCAGGAAAGAGCGCGAAATGTCTTTTTTGTCGATGGTGATCATGAAAATCTTTTGAAAAAGATGTATGCATTCGTTCCACCTGCCGTTAAAACGTATCAATAAGTGTTTACGTAAGAAATCAGAGATGAACTGATTTCTTACATGTAAAATTCTAGAATGTTCCGTATGCGACAAAAAAGGCGATATTCATACACTGTGGTTGTGCGGCACCGTTTTTGGAGGGACATCGCTTCATATAGGTGTTGATTTTCTTGCCGTCTTTATTGGTCAGCATTGGAAAATTAAAATTCATATAATCAACAATATTTTTTCCATTGGAGTGATGGATAAATTCAACCGTTCCATCGGCATCAACGCGTGTGACAATGCCAACATGCGTAATGTTTTCAGCCACTTGAACCGCAGGTGTTTTAACGGCTTTTTTGCCTTTTGTTTTGGTTTTTACAGCGGGGCGTCGTTCGGTATTCTCAAAAAAGACTAGGTCTCCGATATTAGGTAAAGTTGTCTCAAATGCATGTCCTTTTTGAGACATGAGATTAAACATCGCACGTGATTTTCGTGCATTATCAAAACTTTTACTGAGTTCCGCATCATTGTAAAAAGGGTGCCCCGTTTTTACATTGACGAGATTGACAAATCCAGAACAATCGCCACCATCGCGTTTTCCTAAATAGCTCATGGCTGTATCGACAATACTCTCTCGTTTGGAGCGTTCTGGAACAGGGCGCAGTGCAAATTCTGTATTTTCTTTAACAATGAACAGCTCTTTGGTTGGTTTTTCTTCAATATACATTTTATGCTCTTCTTGCGTATGTTGCACTAATTCAGGCGCAGGAGGTGTTTCAACTGCTGGTTTCTGAGCGCAACCGACAAGGCTTAAAACACTGAGGCTATAGATAATCCAGCGTTTCATTTGATTTTCCCATAAGCACTAAAATATTCGGGCGCAAGGCACTTATTGCTATTGTTTTTGGGACATTTTTCCATGTACGAATTCACCACTTTGTGATCGTAAATGGAGACGGTTGGGTAATTGAGATTCATTTGACCGATCAAGTTTTTTCCTTTGGTATGGTGAATAAAATAGACAGTTTCATCAGCGTCCACACGTGTGATAATGCCGATGTGAGTGATGTTATCGATACTTTTTGTTTTAGAGTAATGCTTGACAGTGTTGGCAAAGAAAATCAAATCGCCAACTTTGGGGTTTTCTGTGTACGTACGATTTTGGTCGGCTAAGAGATTGTAGATGGCTAATGAGCGTCTGGAATCTTCATAGTAACCGTTTAGTTCACTGTTTTTGAAGAACGGTTCACTGCTCTCTTGATTGACAAGACTGACGAAGCCAGAACAATCAAGGCCATCTTTTTTATTTTTATGCTTCATCGCATGCGCGATAATATCAGCACGCAGTTCAAGCTTTTCATCGACAACAGGCTTGGGTAGCTCTGGTGCATTTTGCGTAAACTCTTTTTGAGCACAACCAGTAAATAATAGAACACTAATGCTCAAAGAAAGCCAAAATCTTCTCATGCAAATCCTCAACAAAAATTGTCGCATATTAGCGATTTTTTCCTAAAATTTTGGCAACATAATGTTGCGTTGCAAATTTTCCACCCACTCTTTTTTCGCGTGATTATACGTTTTAATGACAACACGGTCTTTCTCTAAAAAAAGAGAGTTTGTGTAGATGACTTTATGGTTCATATCCATGTTGTGAAGGTTGAGAAGATGCGCGCTATACCAATTGATAGAGGAGGCGAAGCTCTCTTCTTTAGGTGTCGTATGGGTATGTCCACTGACCCATAAAAAAATTTGAGGATTGGAGGCAATGATGTTTTGGAGAGCCTCTTTGGGTTGAGCAATAAAGTGTGGCATGTTGGCGTTTTTAGTGTAATCGCGCAAAGTATGCTCAAGTGGACCATGAAAGAACACAATCGTTGGCATCGTTGGATGTTGTTTTAATGTTTCACTTATCCATGATAACTGCTCTTTGGATAACGCCGTTAAGTATTTTGGATTGTCTGCGGATAAAAAAAGAAGCAAATAAGGCTCTTTAACAAGGCTGTAATAAGGCTTTGGCAAATGAAAGAGCGTTTGAAAAGTGTGCAATTTTTCCATTTGAATGTCAAAAGGTGCTTTGTGATGATGCCCTTGTTCATCCAGTGCATCCGCATACATATAATCATGGTTGCCGTTAATGACATAAAGCGGTTTTTGAAGTTTGGCAAAAAACGCTTGCACGGCATCATAATCACTTTTGCTACCTGTTTTTTGACATAAATCTCCCAATGCCACGACCATCGTGGCATCATTCCATTGATTGATATCGTCAATCACAGCCTCTTTTTGGTCAAAAAAAGTTCCGGGAATATGAGGGTCGCCTAAAAGGACAATATGCGCTAAAGGTGCTGCATAGACGCATATTGATAGAAAACTACTGATAAAAAAACGTTTTAGCACAGAGTGTCCATTGCTTTTTGCATTCGGCTAAGAATGTCAATTAATAAGGAACGTTGTGTTCCAAAATTTAATCGTACATAATTTTTGTCGCCAAAAGGTTCCCCCGCACTGAGTCCCACGCCAAATTCTAAAAAAAACTCATAAGGGTTTTTTACATGTAAAGCCGTTGCGTCTATCCATGCAAGAAACGTTGCCTCTTGTTCTAAGAGTTTCAGCTGAGGATTTTTTGCCACAAAGGTGCGTACAAGCGCTAAGTTATCACGGAGATAAACACGCAGTTCACTTAGCCATTCATCTCCTTGTTCATACGCTGCTTTTAAAGCACACAAGCCTAAAAGATTAACGCCTCCTACCATACTGCCCATGGTTTGCGTGAAGCTTCGTCTTAATGAATCATTGGGAATGATGGCAAATGAGGCTTGAAGTCCTGCGATATTGAAGGTTTTACTTGGCGCCATAAGCGTAATGCTTCTTTGTGCGATGTTCTCATTGAGGCTAGCAATGGGAATGTGTTTTGCGTCTGGATTAAGCAATAAATCTGCATGAATTTCATCGGAGCAAACCGTCAAATTGTGTTTAAGACAAAATGTACTTAAGGCTTCAAGCTCTTTACATGTAAAAACTGTCCCTCCCGGATTGTACGGATTACATAGCATGAAAAGGGTACAGTTTGGCGTCATTGCATCTTCCATCGCTTCAAAATCGAGGGTCCATCGGTTGTTTTCTTCTTTCATTTTGACGGCAATCACTTCACGATTGGCATGTTTAGGTGCTTTGATAAAGTGCGGATAAATGGGCGTTGTTGTCATAACGTTTTTGCCTTCGACTGCCATGCATGCGATGTTCATACTGCTGACGACACCGTGCGTAAAGACAAGCCACTCTTTTTTGATGTCCCACTGATAGTGACGTTTTACAAAAGAGAGT
>MTLC01000479.1_pt2 | contig 212424 bp, 187 predicted proteins | sample 1982451 | NCBI WGS metagenome assembly MTLC01 (sample SAMN05710165, study PRJNA340218) | biofilm metagenome | isolation source: sample SPH anode biofilm adapted to +100 mV | place: USA | collected 2012-02-03
ATTTTGAATCTGTTTGAGTTGTTCTTTTAAAAAATACTCTTTATTCACTTTTTCAATTTGTGAATGCACTTTCGTTTTAATCTCTTTTTTAAGCCTGCTAGATTCAATCTCTTCAATGACATAGTCAATGAGTTGCAAAAGCCTTGTTTCATCATCAATTTCGACAAATAACTTGTAGGCTTGCTCTTTTTTGAGCTTCATACTACTTGCCACTAAATCCGTAATGCGATGCACATCGCTGTTATCTTCAATGGTTTTAAGAAGGTCAGGGGGGAATTGACTCCCAAGTGATGAGAGTTGCGTGATTTTTTCTCTTAAAACTGCCAAAGTAGCTTCAACTTTAATCGCTTCAGAGCGATGTGTTTGAATCACATCAATAGTCGCACGTAAGGGTGTGGAAGAGAGTTCTTTTAGAATCTTTCCTTTTTGCATCCCTTGAAATAATATCTTAACACGCCCATCGGGTAGTTCAACTTTACGCATGATAGAACCGATAACACCCGCGGGATAAATAGCATTAAACTCTCTTCCTTGTTCTGAACCCACTTTAGCTGTACAAACCATGACTAAAGAGTTATGATCGAGTGCATCGTTTGCTGCTCTGATATTTTCTTCATCTGAGAGGAAAAGAGGTGAAATCATAAAAGGGTATAAAAATAAATTATCCTCAACAATGATGGGGATGTCCGCAGGAAATGCGGTATAGTCGCTGAGCTTCATATGTGAACTCTCCATTGTGTTTTATTTGTAGTTATAGTTTACATGTAAGAGCATAAGAGCTAAGCTCTTATGCGATAATTAGATTATATAGTAAAGAAGTAAATAAAAAGTCTATTTTTCAAACCAAGAGCGATACCAAGGAATCTTTGGTTCTATAATTTCTGCATTGCCGAGGGATGATTTTTGAAGTTTTTCATCATACATCTTTGCCGCATCTGGTTTATCGACTCTTCCATACAGACCTTTAATATTTTCATCCAAGAAGTATTCTCCAAGCTCAAGTCTGACCAAAATCGTTTCGGCTAAAGGACGAAATTTTGAATTGGGATATTTGCTGATAAACTCTTTGGTTTGTTTAATCGTGTCCATTAAAAGTTGTTGATTGCGATTTGGATTTGGGAAAGCTTCATAATTGGCTTTGATTTTCATAAAGCGAACATGGTCTGCATTTTCTTTACTACCATAGCGTTTAAGATACTCATCGAGATAAAAGTTTGCTAAGACATACTCTTCATCTTGCATATGGGCATTTGCCAACATCATCATGGCTTCAGGAAGCAATGGAGATTCTATATGTTCACTCACCAATGAAGTATAAAACGAATCGGCTTTTTCTAAATCTTGTGCTTTAATCTCTTTGGCGATTTGCTCATACCAATACGTTGCTGGCATGTTATAAACTTCTTTTGTTTTAGAAGCACAACCACTAATTAAAGCTACTAATGACGCTGCAACAAGAACATTTGTTATCTTCATTCACGCTATCCTTTGTGTTAAAAAGACTATTGTATCCTCTTTTTTTTTATCTTAATATAAAAGTCGATTTTTTATCTTTTTATCCATTTTATTTTTGTCTCATTGCCTCATTTAACGAACAACATGATACAATAAAACAAAATGATTACTTTTTAAAAAAGGAATGTTATGGTTTTTTCTCTCAAAGCACCCATTTTAGGATTTGAAGATATTAAAGAAGCGGAACTCGAAAAGATCGATGAGTTTTTTGTAAAATTTATTTCAAAATCCGATACAACAACATTCACACTCATTAATCCTTTTATGCTTCGTCCCTATGAATTTGATATTCCTGAATATTTTAGAGCACTGCTTGACATTAAAGAAGACTCCAACCTTCTTATTTTAAACATCATGATTATCGCAACGCCCATTGAAACATCTACCATCAATTTTATCGCACCTCTTGTTTTTAATGTCGATAATGGCTCACTAGCTCAAGTCGTTTTAGATGCAAATAAATACCCTGAATTTGGTTTGATGGAGAGTATTTCAAATTTTTTGAATAAAGAGAAAGCAGAATAAAACGTCGTTTTTATACATTTAAAACGTTTACATGTAAAAGTATTTCTGAGGTGATATATGAAAAAAAATAGTCTTATTTTCAATGTAATGAAAGCTATTTTATTTTTTATTTGTACACATTCTTTATTATTGGCAGAATCACCTGACTATCCAGGAGATTGTAATAATCCAACAGCTGCAAATACTTTTAACTTTACATCCACAACATCTACAATATCCAAATATGGAAATGTTACTTATACACGATATTGGAATTGGTATTATTGGGTCTATACCGAAGATAATGATTACTTTTTAGTTACTACTCCACAAGCAGGGACATTAACTATTACTATTAATGGCTCTAATACTTTTTTTACTGCAACAAACAATGCATGCCCAACAAGAAATAGTCCATCACGAACAACCTATACAATTCACTTAGATAGCACAACTACTAATTTTAATATAGGAGTATTTTCAAATTTATATTCCTCTCCTGATTATACTCTTTCTGTTACTTTTACTCCTGATATCATTACGCCTTCCTTTTCTATTGCAGACGTTACGATGAATGAAGGTAGTTCTGGGATGTATACAAAAAAGATACCTGTTACTCTTTCTAATGCGAACGGTAGTACCTTTACCGTTAACTATACCACATCTAATGGAACTGCTATTAATGGAAGTGATTATAATGCAACTTCTGGAACATTAACCTTTTCAGGTACAACAACCACACAAAATATTCCTGTGAAAATCAATGGTGATACAACCAATGAAAGCGATGAATATTTTTACATCATACTGTCAAATGCCACAGGTGGAGCAACGATTAAAGACAACAGTGCCACAATTACTCTGCTCAATGATGATGGAGGGGCGATTCATTCAGGTGGTCGAGATTTTTTGATTCGAAATCCAATCAGTACGCAAAATATTAAAGGAAACATCAAAGTTATAGGAAATACTGTTTTATGTTATAAAAACAACAATGGGCAATGCATAGATACAGATTTAGCAAATAATCAAGTTTCTCTTAACTTTATTAATACAAACAACGTCACATATCCTTATAAAAACTCTTCGCAAGCACAAATAGCAGGAGTTCCAGCAACAGCTAAAGTTGTTTGGGCAGGGTTTTATACACAAGGGTATTTAGCAAAGAATTATAATGATACAACTTCTACACTAACAAGCACACCTGCGTATCTTATTACACCACAAGGTACTACTATTGCGGTTAGCCCTGATGTCATTGATGTATATCCATATACTTCATCGCAATACACATATTCCACTTTTAGTGCAGTCCCATCACTTGTTGGATTAACAGGTAGTCAAGTTAATGGTTATTTTACTGGAGCAAACATCAAAGCAAGAGAAGGTGATGATTCTAGCGCTTTGGGTTATTTTGGCGCATGGTCATTAGTCATCATTTATGAAGATTCCACAGAATCACTTAAAAATATTTCCGTTTTTGATGGCTACAAACAAGTGGGAAAATCAACAGAAACAATCTCCGTTAATGGTTTTTTAACCCCTACAAGCGGTGATGTTAAATCTACAGTTTCTGTATTTGTTGGGGAAGGCGATAAGAATATTGATGGCGACACAATATCTTTAAATAATGTTCAAATTCCTGATTCGACGAACAATAACGCTTTCAATTCCACAGTTAATGGGTTTTTAACAAATCCAGACCCTATTAATTATCAGGGTATTGATATCCACAACTATGATGTAGGAGTAGATGGCAGTACCTCTCATGAACAAATCATTGGTAATTCAGAGCAAAGTGCCACCATAAAACTTGTTTCAACAGGGGATTATTATTACCCTAGTATGGTTGCCTTTACAACAGAACTTTATGAACCACGCGTGTGCTATGTAGAAGCTTATTATGATGCTGATGGCAATGCAACTTTAACAACAGCTAATGTGGGAGATATTATCACGATTAAAACGTGGATAGCCAACATGAAAAAAGATGCCAGCGATGGCAACTTGGAAACAGCACAAAAAGTTGAAGTGACGATGGAACATGATGATACCAACCTTGCCTATCAAGCAGAAAGTACCAAAATTCAAAATGTTGGCGAAAGTGTCTATAGCAGTAAAACGGATTCAAAAGATAGTGATACTGCGACATTTTATTCTGATACAAATACCTCCGTATGGCATGTCGGAACAGGCGCAACGGGTACGGATGGCGGTGATTTGACACCCAATGTTACAAATGACGCTGCTAATAAAGCCTATATTTCCTTTAAAGAGAAGATACAAACAACCGGCGATATCACGATTGCAAATATTTATAAAGTTTCTTATGAAAATTCCAATATGGGACTGCGTATTGGCGATGAATCTCCCGTTAATATCGGTATATGTAAAGACTTTAACACTTCGATTGCAGTCAGTGCGCCTCTTGGTGTTTTTAACGTTGTCAATCAAAATTTTTCAGGTAACACAAACTCCAATGATGGCACAAGCAGTGATAATGCCCTTTATACGCAAATTGCAGGACAAGCTTTTCAAGTAAAACTTCTAGCACTTAATTCTGATTATATAACACTGAAAGCATACACAGGCGATGTCAATCTTAGCAGTATTTCTGCACCAAATTACTCTGCATCAGATACAGATGAACAAAAACAAGCAAAATGTGACGCATCTATTGCTACATCAACAACAACGGTCTCTTTTAATAATGAAAATTACAAAATGCTCACGCTTAATTATCCTCAAGCCTCAAAAAACGTTGCCTTTAAAATAGCGTATAACGATAATGGCACAACTAAATATGTCTGTTCACGTGATAGCTTCGCTATTCGACCTGCTACATATACAATGACTGCTAATGCTGCACATTTGATTGGAGGTGCAAATTATACGCTGACGGTTAATGCTGTGACAAATAATGCTATTGTGAGTGGCTATACGCAAGCAATCACAGCCAATAGTGCTAATCTAAAAGCACTTTTGGACTTAATTATTCCAGCAGGATGCAATCTTGCGGCTGTACAAAATGCACTGAATCCTCTCTCTTTTACTGATGGGGTTTCTACGTTTAACGCCTTTACCTACAATAATGTAGGAGATGTCAATGTCACCGTTTCAGATAATGATTGGACAACGATTGACCAAAATAGCAACGCCGATTGCCTTGCAGGAAGCACATCATCAACGCCTGATGGTAATGGCAAAGTGGGATGTCTCATTGAAAAAATACAACAATTTACATTTAGCCCAAGACAATTTAATAATCAACTAGCACTTCAAAACTTCAATAATGGCAATTTTACATATCTATCAAACGATAATAATATGAGTGCTAAGGCTCTTTTAACAACAACCGCTGTTTTAAACGATGCAACAACAACTGCTACCAATTACACTGCTAATTGTTATGCACGAAACATTGACTATACCCTTGCTCTTATCAATAATAAAAACTTATCAACATCAACCACTCAAAATCGTATCCGCTATTCTGACGATGATACAACATCAAATTTGGAAGATAATGCAACAATTGGACAAGCGACCTTTAGCTCAACAGAGGGTAATTTTACCAATGGCATTGCAGCCAATCTAGCAATATCTTTAAACTTTACACGGACAATTAATACACCCGATGAGCCTTTTAAAATTGCACGAAATGATTTTAATATTACGAGTGTTATAGACCAAAACAATACAACTGGTTCAGATTTTAATCGCACCAATGACCATAATGCAACCTTCTACTATGGTCGCGTTTATTCAACAGATTACATAGGACCAACTGAAATACCAACAGCCATTCGCTATGAAGTTTATTGTAAAGATTGCAATAAAACAGCTCTTGGTATTACAGGAGACCAAAGTCCTGCGTCTATTACGTGGTATCAAAATCCTTCACATGTAATTGCTGATGGTAGCGTTACGCAATTTGCATCAGCCACTACAAATGCAAAAGCGACAACGATTTCAAATTCAACAACAAGTACTATTGTGAATGGATATGACACAACACACACATTGAGAAATGCAAATGCTCCTTATTCTGATATTATTAAAATGACACCATCTTCATGGTTGCTTTTTAACCCTTTTAATGCAAATGCAACTACCAATGACTTTTCGGTTGAATTTACACGTTCAGGTAATTGGACAGGACAAGGACACCTTGGCAAAACGGTTGATGTCAATACTTCAATACGTACCAATAAAAGAATGGAATGGTGAGAATGCGTTCAGCCATGTCCATGATTGAACTTGTGTTTGCCATTGTCATTATGGGAATTGCGGTCATGAGTTTGCCACTTATCTTAACACAAGTACAAAATAATAATGCCTATGCGATGCAACAAGAAGCTATCCTTGCGGCAAAAGCAAAAATTGGTGATATTCTTACGTATGAATGGGATGGCAAAAGCTATGATAGTAATTCTTCGCGCTCATTTGTATTAGATGTGACCAATGGAAATGCCAATCTTGACCGTTTCAATGGACAACTTCGTATAGGACATGTCAATGCAGATTATCGAAGAAAATTTTTTCCAAATGCTACTAATCCATCCAATACAGGTGAAATAGATAAATTCCATGGCACGTTACAACACATTTCTGCAACTGCTGAAAGTGCAGACTCTTTGGATTACGTTTTTGATCTTAATTTGAGCACTAAGGTATCTTATATCAACGATTTTGGAACATACTCTAATCAAACATTAGCCGATTTTACATTTAATACAGCAGTGCATGCGGCAAGTACCAATATCAAGATGATTGCTGTCACCGTAACAGGAGGCGACCAAAATATCACATTACGTGCTTTTACATGTAATATTGGTGAAAGTTCACTTCTTCCTTCAAGGCCTTATCAATGAAAAAACGCTCCGCTTTTACGATGATAGAACTTGTTATGGTCATTGTTGTTTTTGGTATCGTTGCGAGCATTGGAGCAGAGATAATCGCAAGCCTTTACACAAACTACTTACGAACGCGCGCTATCAATCGTCTTCAAAGTCAAACAGAAATAACATTAGAGCAAATTGCAAAACGTTTACAATTCCGCATCAAGGATAGTGTTAGAGTTACAATAGATGATGGAGCAAATTGGGTTTCATTACCTAGTGCGCCAGCAACTACAGAAGGAGACCATACGATTATTGAATGGATTGGTATCAGTAATGAGAGTTTTCTAGGTGAATGGGATGCTACTTCTGCTTCTGTGGTTCCAGGTTGGAGTGGACTCATCGATATGGACAGTAACGACACAAATGGAACTGTTGCAATTAGAACACTGAAAACACCAGGTAGCCGACTTGATTTTGCTAACGATATCATCAAAGCACTCTCTGACAATACTGTTGCACTAGATGGAACAACTGCACATGTTCCAGCGCTCATTTTTAAAGGCTCAAAACCAGGTTCTTTTGCTAATTACTATTCTGTGAATGCAGCAGATAGATATACAACACTTGTTCAATGTCAAAATAATGATTGTGTCAATAATCCAGATATTTTAAAGGTTCCAAATGGATTAACCGATTTTAATGGCGATGGTGATGGAGACCTTTATGAACAATACTATCTTTCACATACAGCTTATGCCATTTTGCCAGACAGTAATAGTGCAACAGATTTTACACTTTATCTTCAATATAATTATCAACCATGGTATGGAGATACGTATCAAAATGCTTCACAAATGATTTTAGCAGAACATGTCAGCACCTTTCGTATTCGTCAAGAAGGCGATGTTGTGCGTATCAAACTTTGTATCCATGACAATAATCAAAGTGGTGATTTCGACTTTAGTGCGTGTAAAGAAAAGGTAATTTACTGATGAGAAGAGGTTTTACACTTATCACAGCGATTTTATTTATGGTTTTAGTGGCAACCATTGCTGCATTAGCACTCACATTTTCAAGTTTTTCTACCAAACAAACAACTGATTTGTACCTAAGAGAACAAGCAGAATTGCTCCTTCAAAGCGGGACAGAATTTGCACTTCTTGCTATCAGCGGGCATCAAATCAACGCTGCAAATGGCTGTCTTAATACTATTAACTCCCAGTACCCAGGAACAAATGCTAATGCGATTTTTGACATCAACATTACTATTAATTATATGGGAAATGGTCTTTTAGCCGCTTCCAATAATAATTGTAATGTTTTAAGCGATACCGTAGCAACGACGGATTCAAATATCACGGTTATCATTGATACGATTGTCGCTACACATGATGATAACAACATCTCTACAGAGCCAATTAGACTGCATCGACGTACGATCCAAAAACCGTAAAATCAACTCAAAAACCCCTCTTTTGCTTTAAGGTTTCATTTGTTATACTAGCTCTATCAACCCCAAATGAGGGGAAGGAAAAGGAGACAAGATGAACACAAGTATCGTAGGAAAACAATTTGATTTGACCGAGCCAATCAAGGCTTATATTGATGGAGCTGTTGATGCTCTTGGCAAATACAATTTGGACATTATCTCTGTGCGTACTGTGATCTCAGCGGATGAAAAAAATGGCAAAAAAGGCTTTAATGTCGAGTTTGCTATTAACATGGCACATAAAAACACGGTTGTCATTCAACAAAAAGACAAAGATGTTTATGCTGCGGTTGATCTTGCGATTGAGAGAGCTAAAAAAGTTCTTAGACGCCATCACGATAAAATCACCAACTATAAGCTCGTTGAAGAAGCTCCTGCGCTCACTGAAAACAGTGAAGGAAGTGATGACGAGATCGTTCCAATGCGACTTGACAGCTATAAACCTGTCGAAGTTGAAGACGCTATGAACGAACTTAAAGCATCCGACAAACAATTTATCGTTTTCCACGACATGGAAGATAAATTCCGCGTTATGTATAAAAAATCAGACGGAAGATTTGGGTTATATTAATAACATTAAGGGAGCAAAGCTCCCTTAACTACACTAAGCCGCTATGGCGCTAAAGCTTGCCAACATTGTTGGCAGAATTTATCTCAATTCTACGCTTCGCCTCTTTTAAGATTTCCTCATCACTCCCCATCTCAAACCAAACCAGTTTTTTACCGCTTTGAATGAGTCCCCCAACGACATCTCCTCCTTGACGGTATTCTAAATCAAGTTCGGCGATTTCAAATCCATCTAATGTCTGAGAAAATTTTTCCAATCGCTCGCTTTTTGGAAGATTGGTATAGAGATAACAATACCCTTTTAGTCCATTTCGACTGACGCGACCTCGAAGCTGATGTAAACTCGCAAGCCCCAATCGCTCTGCTCCTACAATCACTATCGTCGAAAGACGCGGTAAAGAGATTCCCACTTCAACGACAGTTGTAGAAATGAGCAGATGGCCCTCTTCTTTAAAATTTTTGAGTATCTCTTCTTTATTTTTATCTTTGCCATACGTCACATAGACTTTTTCGAAATTTTTTTCCCAAAAGCCACGCCCTTCATCAATAGATTGATAATTGACCATTTCACTCTCTTCGACTAAGGGATAAACAATGATGCACTGATGGTTTTGGGCGATTTCATGCTGAAGATGCTCTAGTAAAGCTTTAAAGTTTTGTTTGCCAATGACGTTGGTCGTGATATCTTTAGGGAAAGGTAGCATTTTGATGAAGGAAAAATCGACCAAAGAGGATTGAATCATACTCAGTGTTCTTGGAATCGGTGTGGCTGAAAATTGCAAATAATGCGGATGCCATGATTGTTTTGAGACAAGCGAAGCCAATAAGGAGCGTTGTTTTGTACCAAAACGATGTTGTTCATCCACCATGACCAGTGCGCACTCTGGCAAATCGCGATACAAAAGGGCATGCGTACCAATCAAAAAATCAGCCGCATGCAAATCTTCTTTGGTATCCGCTTCTTGCGTGACTAAAATCGTTTTTACATGTAAAGGCAAAAACTTCTTCGCCTCTTCAAAAAGCTGAGTCGCAAGCACTGTCGTTGGTGCCATCAAAACAGATTTTTGAGGATACGCCATCATCATGGACGCTAATATCACCATTGTTTTACCACACCCAACATCACCCATTACAACCCGTTTTGTGGCTGTTTCTCCTAAAAAATCACGTTTAATTTCACCAATAACTTTTTCCTGGTCGTGAGTCAATTTAAAAGGCAATGTACGAATAAACGCCTGTTCATCTCCACTCAGTTTTCCGCACGTTGGGAAAGTCACTTTTTTAGTTGAAAGGTGTTGAAGATAATTGAAAATCTCAACAAATTTGAGTGTCCGTTTTATCTCATCGGTATAACCAAACGTGGTGAATTTTGAAGCCTCTTGGGGTGTAGGAAAATGAAGACGTATGAGGCTTTGCGCCTCTTTTACATGTAATCCTCTTTGGCATAAATTTTCTTCAGTAATATAACGCTTGATTAATCCCACGATTGTTTTATTTTGAAGCGGCGTTTTGTACTTAGCGATTAAGGTGTTAATCGTCGTAATAACATGAGGCTGTATGATTTGCATTCGTCCAGCATTATAAAGCAATTTTCCGCTGATATAAAGCTCACCACCCGTTTTAAACAACGCTTTTTGATACGGTTTTACACCAAAAAAAACGCCATCAAGTGGCATCTCCCACTCTGTTGCAAAGAGATTTGCTTGAAAGACTTTGGGGCTTTGTTTATGCGAAACAACTTTTACATGTAATGTATTGGTTTCATTAAAAAGCGGAGCTGGCGTTAAGAAAGTATTTTCATAGGTATAGGGGAGAAGAAGCGCTAAATCTAATAGCGTTCCTACTCCCAATTTTTTGAAGCGATCTTTATCTAACGGATCAAGATCAAGGTTTTTCACGCTTCGTGACTACCGAAAAGCTAAGGGCTGAAATTTCATCGTGTTTTTTGATAAAACTATTGAGTTCTTCTAAGCTCAGCTTATCAATCTTCTCAAGCTGTTTTTTAGAATGTCCCAATTCAAATCCGCTGTAATACTCAAAGAAAGCGCGTGAAAGACGTTGAGAAAGCGTTTCATTGCGTAGTGGCTCACTTCCAAGTAAAAACCGTTTTGCTTGCGCAAGTTCTTCTTCCGTGGCACCTTTTTCGATAAAGCCTTTGATTTCGGAAGAGACTAATTGTTTAGCCTTTTCTAAATTTTCATTTTTGGTTTGCAAATGGCCTGTAAAGCTACTGCTTGATTTTCCAATACTCATTCGGCTGTAAATTGAATAGGCCAAGCCTTGTTTCACACGGATTTCTTCCATCAAACGACTGCCAAATCCACTCTCTCCTAAAATAAAACTCGCTACTTTTGCCTTGTACGCATCTGGGTCGCCACTTTTCATATAAAAGGGTGCGCCAAAATAGATATAGGCTTGTTCACTTTGCTTATGAACAACTACTTCTTTAGCATTTTTATTCGCATCATAATACGACATCGTGCGGACTTTGCCGTGTTTTATCTCTTTTAACACAGGCATGAGTAACTTTTTAAGCTCCTCAAGGTCAATGTCACCACCCGCAACAATAATCAGACTCTCTAAATTAAGATGCTCATAGTAAAAGTTCTCAACATCTTTTAGTTTCAGCGCTTTAATGCTTTTAACATCCCCATTGTAAGCATGTGCAAACGGTGTTTTATCAAAAATCAGTTTTTGAAGATTGAGATTGGCAATATAATCAAAATCACTCTCTTTGGAAGAGAGCATACCAAGTGTCATGAGCTTAATTTTATCAAAACTCTCTTTGGTGAAATTGGGGCTTTTAATCAATTTTGCCAACATTTCTAAGGCATAAGGAAATTGCTCTTTCAGTGAAGAAGCTTCAAAAACAAGCGTTTCAACGCCACTGTGCGCACCCAGACTAATCGCTCGAAATTCTAGCTCCTCGGCAAATGCAGTAGAGCCCATCTCTTTTGTGCCTTCACCTAACATTGCCGCTACAAATTTAGCGATACCTTCATTGTGAGCATCTTCCATGCTACCTGCATTTTTGACAACCAACTGAACAGATGTGATAGGTAAAGAGGTGTCTTTTTCAAACACAACGGGAATATTCACTCCACCAACATTAATTTGACTAATCTCTTGACCCACTAATACTCCTTGTAACATTATCATCAACCATACAAACAGATATTTCATGCAAATTTCTCCAAAATTGTATAGGAGGTATCGCGTTTTGCAGGAATGGAACCGATGTCTTTGATGAGCTTAATCATCTCTTCTTGATTCATACGGTTTGCCGCACCTGCTGCTTTGACTACATTTTCTTCCATCATAGTACTTCCCAAATCATTCGCACCAAACAACAGTGCTAATTGACCGATGTAACTGCCTTGTGTCACCCAAGAGCTTTGGATATTTTTAAAATTATCCAGATAAAGACGACTCACGGCTAAAAGTCTTAAATAGCGATTGGACGACTGTTTTTTAATCTCGGGATGCTCTTCTTTAAGCTTGGTATGCTCACTTTGAAAACTCCACATAATAAACGCGCGAAAGCCTTCGGTTTCATCCTGAAGCGCTCTGATTTTTTCCCAATGCTCGATGATTTCTTCATCACTTTCTAACGTTCCGAACATCATCGTAGCCGTTGATTTCATACCGATTTGATGCGCGGCTCTGTGAACGGCAAGCCACTCTTCGCTTCCCAATTTTTTAGGCGCGATAATGTCTCTTACTCTATCACTGAGTATCTCCGCTCCCGCACCAGGAATGCTGTATAAGCCTTTTTTTTGAAGGCGATGCACCACTTCTTTATAACTAATTTTAGATATTTTAGCGATATAATCAATCTCGATGGCAGAAAAACCATGAATTGTAATGCTAGGATAGTTGGTGCTAATCCATTCAACCAAATCCTCATACCACTCAATTTTGAGCTTAGGATGAACGCCACCTTGAAAAAGGATTTGCGTTCCGCCAATTTCTATCAGTTCTTCTATCTTTTTACCAATCTCTTCAAAAGAGAGCACATACGCTTCACCCTCTTTGGCATGACGGTAAAAAGCACAAAATTTACAATCAACCCAGCAGACATTAGTGTAGTTAATATTGCGATCAACAACAAAGGTTGTTATATTTTCAGGATGAAGTTCCATCTTGCGCTGCATCGCCATTTGACCTAATGTGTTTAGGTCTTCCTCTCGGATTAATCGTAACGCTTCTTCATTACTCATTCGTTTCATGTAAATCCTTTTTCACAAACAAAACACTCACAATACTTGCAAGCGGGACAACACTGAGTCCTATAAAAAAAGCCACCGCATCAAGTTGATCGTGGCGAATCAAAAATAAAACAGCTACAAACAACACGCCATATGCGACGATACGATACAGCGAAAGTGCACTTTTATAGCTTAAAGCGAGATTTTGAAAACTCTGTTTAAATCCAATTTTAGATGGTTTTATCTCTTGTGTTTGCTCATTGTCTTCTGTTTCATCCTCGGTATAAAATCGCTCATACTTATCATCTGGAATCAGCCCAGCGTCCACTCTTCTTTCAACAAATCGTTGGTATGAGCGAAAAGAAGCAAGCGTAATCAACAAAGAACACACAAATGCCACTTGTGTATTTAAAAGCCAGTTTCCACCTTGCATCCATGCAAAGACTAAAACAAGCACATCGCCCAAAATATACAATGAAAATAGCTTACTTGTCGTCGTCTTCATCATCATCTTTGGGTTGTTGGTATTTTTTATACCTAACATCGTCTTTGAGTTCATCTAAAGATTCTACATTTTTTTTGTACGCTTTATATACATTTAAAATGGCTCCGCCAACACCCCAAAAAACGCCTACCCACAATAACCAAGGTGTATGAAACCAGTTACTCATTAACATACCAATTCCGATACCGATTAAAACAGCTACCACAATAGAAATACCTAATGAGAGCTGTTCGGCTCCTTCGACGAATTTACCGTATTTTGGTTTTTCTTTTTCGCTCATGCAATCTCTTCAAATACTTTAATGGCTGCTTCAATTGTCTCTTCAATCATCGCATCACTCATCGCATCGCAAATAAAGCCTGTTTCAAATTGAGAACATGCAAAGTAAAATCCTTCGTTCAACATTCCTTGATGAAATGCGGCAAAACATTGTGTGTTGCTTTTAAGAGCATCGTCAAAATTTTTCACGGGTTTTTCGTTAAAAAAGAATCCAAACATTGAACCGATAGCGCCGACTTGAAGGCTAATGCCTGAAAGAGCCGCAGCGTCTTTTAAGCCTTCAACAAGTCGTTTGCCCTTTTTTTCCAAGCGTGCATACAGCGCTTCATCCTCAATAATTTGCTCTAAAGACGCTAAACCTGCCGCCATTGCTACGGGATTGCCACTTAAGGTTCCTGCTTGATACACGGGACCATCGGGAGAGAGCTTATCCATAATTTCAGCGCGTCCACCAAAAGCACCCACAGGCATACCGCCACCGATGACTTTTCCAAACGTCACTAAATCAGGTTTGGTAGTATAAACACCTTGTGCGCCTTGAAGTGAAGCTCTAAAACCGCTCATCACTTCATCGAAAATAAGCAATGCACCGTGCTTATCACACAAGGCACGTAACTCATCTAAAAATGCCGCGTCCGCAGGAACAAACCCCATGTTCCCAGCGATAGGTTCGATAATGATACACGCAATATTTTTAGAATTTTTAAAACACTCTTTGACACTTTTAATATCGTTGTATTTTGCCAGCAACGTATGTTGTGTTAAATCAGCAGGAACGCCAGGAGAACTCGGTGTTCCAAAAGTCACGGCGCCACTGCCTGCTTGCACCAATAAAGAGTCACTGTGACCATGATAACACCCTTCAAATTTGACAATATCATCTTTACATGTAAAACCGCGCGCAAGCCTGATAGCACTCATCACCGCTTCGGTTCCGCTGCTCACAAAACGTATTTTGTCCATATCAGGGAAGAGTGAACAAATTAAAGAAGCTAGTTTGGTTTCAGCTTTTGTGGGTGCTCCAAAGCTGAGCCCTTTTTTGACTGCTTTTATAACTGCTTTTTCGATGGTTTTATCAGCATGTCCGAAAATCAACGGTCCCCAACTTTGGACATAATCCACATAACGGTTATTGTCAATATCAATCAGATGTGCACCCTCGCCTCTTTTGATAAAAAGGGGTGTGCCACCGACACTTTTAAATGCTCTTACGGGAGAGTCCACACCACCAGGGATGACATGTCTTGCTTTTTCATACGCTTTAATACTTTTGTCGCAGTGCATCTTCCATTTCCTCGAAATTATTTTTCAAAATTTTACTCAAAACAAGCTACTTTTTTACTTCACTTGAAACATAATAATACAAACTATCAATCTCTTGCCATGTTAAAAAGTAGGTTGGCATAACTCTATGTTGGGAGGTAAGAGCTTGAAAAAAACGCTCCTTAGATACATTGGTAATGTTGGGTGCCGTGAGTGAAACATGCTTATTTTTTTGAATATACTGAGCGATCACTAAACCTTCGCCTTTTTCGCCATGGCACTTATTACAGCCTATTCCTCGAGGGTTAGAATAGAGCATTTTTGCATACTCCATTTTCGTAATAAAATCCTCACTCAATGCTTGTACAGCCATTAAACTTGCTACAATACACCCTATTAGCAGACGTCTCATCAAAAACGCTTTATCCTCTCTTTAATAGTAAGTTTGATATAGTACCAAAAATGAACTAAAAGGATGTTTTGATGCAAATCCTCGATGGAAAAGCACTCTCAAATCAAATCAAAATTGAACTCAAAAAAGAAAGTGATGCCCTCAATGAAAAAGGAATTACACCCGGTCTTGCGGTTATTTTAGTCGGCGATGACGCGGCGAGTCAAACTTACGTTAAGATGAAAGAAAAAGCGTGTGATATGACGGGAATTTACTCCATTATTCATAAAATGCCCTCTTCTATTTCTCAAGAAAAAATTTTAGAAACAATTGCTATGATTAACAACAATCCTAATATTGATGGTGTTTTAGTCCAACTTCCACTTCCTAAACACATCGATACCACAAAAATTATTGAGGCAATTGACCCTAAAAAAGATGTCGATGGATTTCATCCTTTTAATGTGGGACGTTTAGTCGCAGGACTTGAGAGTTTTGTTCCCTGTACGCCTTTAGGCGTTATGCGCCTTCTTCAAGCTTATTATATTGACCCAAAAGGCTTAGACGCTTGTGTGGTGGGTGCAAGTAATATTGTGGGGAAACCGATGATGAATCTTCTCTTAAATGCAGGAGCAACGGTTGATATTTGCCACATCTTTACCAAAGACTTAAAAGCGCATACACAAAAAGCCGACCTTGTTATCGTAGGAGTCGGCAAACAAAATCTTATTACGGCTGATATGATTAAAGAAGGTGCTATTGTCATTGACATCGGTATCAATAAAACCGAAGATGGGCGCATTGTTGGCGATGTGGATTATGACAATGTTGCACCCAAATGCAGTTACATCACGCCCGTTCCCGGAGGCGTTGGTCCTATGACGATTGCTATGCTACTTGAAAACACCATCAAAGCGGCTCAAAATCGCTAAGGTATATGAGGATTAGAATGAAAAATACACTTAACCGCTTTTACCATTTTTCCAACAGTTGGACAGGAACGATTATTATCGTTTTATTCGTCATTTTTTTTGTGGCTCAAGCTTTTGTGATTCCTAGTGGTTCGATGAAACGAACCTTACTCATTGGCGATCATCTTTTTGTTAAAAAATTTTCCTATGGTATTCCAACACCCCACCTTCCTTGGCTTGAAATTCCAGTTTTGCCCGATTTTAAAGGCAACGGACACTTAATGTCTGCAGAAGGTCCAAAACGAGGTGATATCGTTGTTTTTCGTTACCCCAATGATATTAAAGTCCATTATGTTAAACGTTGTGTGGCCACAGAAGGTGATGAAATTTTATTTCAAGAAAAAAACCTCTATATCCACTTTGCTGAAGGGGATGACTATATCAAAGCAAACTACCCTACGGAAAAAATTAAAACGATTGCAGGAAAATTATGGGTCAATAACCCATATATCGAAAAATTTCATGGTATTCAATACGACAATGCTATTGACCTTTTTCAGCAAATGGTCTTGCATCTCTCCGCCAATCAATTGGCTATGAAACCAGCCTTAGTAGAAGAGCTACCTAAAATTTCTGGGTACAGTTTCAACGCTTTTTATACGAAAGTCGAAAAAGACCATTACTTTATGATGGGCGACAATCGCGACCACTCCAATGATAGTCGTTTTTGGGGAAGCGTACCGTATAGTCTCATCGTCGGAAAACCTTGGTTTATCTATTTTTCATGGGATGATGATTATAAAATCAGATGGAATCGCATCGGACGTTTTGTTGATTCTATGCAATACGATCAGAGCTTTTTCTAATGGACGCTGTTCATATCATCCAAATCACTGCTACTATTTTAGCATTGATGATTGCTATTATTGGGCATGAAATTATGCACGGTTATGTGGCATATCGTTACGGCGATGACACCGCAAAACACCAAGGACGTCTGAGCATTAATCCTTTAGTGCATGTTGATGTAGTAGGAACAATTGTTGTTCCTGCCGTGCTTTTTTTTAGCGGCGCTCCTTTTATGTTTGGTTGGGCAAAACCCGTGCCTATTTATATTCCAACCGTGATTCGAAACGGCGGTTATAAAGCCGCTATTCATGTCTCACTGGCAGGGATTGCTTACAATTTTACGCTTGCTCTTATTTGTGCTATCCTCTTAAGCTTTTTACCGGATCTTCGTGAAGCCAATGACTTTATCGAAGTCTTTATTATCTATTTTTTAATGCAATCACTTATCTACAATGTTGTCTTGGGTGTCTTTAATCTTTACCCTATTCCACCGCTAGATGGCTCACATGCCCTAACGTATCTTGCCATTATCTTTCGATGGACAACTATCGTACGCTTATACGAATCGGCAGAGCGCTATGGCATGATTATTTTGATTATTTTTATTGCAACACCATTGTCACATTACGTTTTCTTACCGATTCGCTACATTATCAGCCTCCTCTACTAAATCTTCACATTCAAACCTTACGTGCACGAAACAGCGCTGCCGTAAGGTCAGTTTTAATAATCCTTGTGCTATAATCAACTCTATTACGTTACTAAAGGACATTCTTGAAGTTTTTTATTGCAACCGATCATGCAGGTATAGCCATCAAACCTGATGTCATTGCTATGCTGAAAAACCTTGGACATAAAGTCGTTGATTTGGGACCCCAAAGCGATGCACGTGTGGATTATCCTGATTATGCTCACGCACTTTGCAATGAAGTCATCAATAACCCTCACACACAAGGTATTTTAATCTGCGGTTCTGGAATCGGCATGAGTTTAGCGGCTAATAAGCACATAGGAATTCGCGCAGCACTATGCCATGATGCCTACACAGCACAAATGGCGCGCGCACATAACGATGCAAATGTCTTGTGTTTTGGTCAGCGAATCGTAGGACTTGGTGTCATTGAGTCTATGATAGACGCATGGTGTAAAACCTCATTTGAGGGTGGCAGACATGCCCTGCGTGTTGAAAAAATAGAGTTATAACATGGTACTTGAATGGGTCATAACAACGGTACTTTTTTCCGCATGTCTTTATTTATTGATTATGGTGTTTTATTTTAAAACATTGCTCCGTAAAGAGAAGCGTAGTAATATTGTTGTCAAACAAACGCTTAATGATGCTGAAGTGGTTATTCGCAAGTATCAAGTTCAATTACAACGCTCTTTGGGCAATATCGATATTTTAAGCGATGAACTCAAAAAAGTCAAAAATGACCTCAAGTCATTACGTACACGAAACAGCCAATACCGTATGGAAGGCGATAAACTCCGCCAACACATCAAAGAACTTGAAGGAAAGATCGAGGCACTTTTATAATGGCATTTTCATTGGCTTTGATTTTTTCTTTCCATTTTTTTCTATTAAAATTTCTAAATAAAGGCTATTGATGAATCTTTTAAATGAAGCTGATAAAGAGTATCTTCTTAATTCCATTCGAGAAATTGAAGACTTCCCCAAACCAGGTATAAAATTTAAAGATATTACAACTCTTCTCAATAATGAAAAAGCTTTCAATCTCCTACTTGACCATCTTGTTGAACGTTATAAAGAGACATCTATTGATTATATTGCAGGCATTGAAAGTCGTGGATTTATTTTCGGCGCAGCACTTGCGGCACGTCTTCGCACGCGTTTTGTTCCTATTCGAAAACCTGGCAAACTCCCTTATACAACCATTAGTGAAAAATACTCTTTAGAATACGGTGTCGATGAAGTTTGTATTCATATTGATGCATTCTCCGCAACAAATACCACAAAACCAAAAGTACTCTTAATTGACGATCTTATAGCAACAGGCGGCACAGCGACTGCGGCGGTAAAACTAATCAATAAAGCAGGTGCACAGTGTATTGAAGCCTGTTTTGTCATTAACCTGACATTTTTGCAAGGTGACCTTGATATCAAGAAAAACACTTCTGTTTATTCTGTTTTAGAGGTGTTTTAATGTATATTCCTAGAGCTTCAAAATTTGACCCTGATACCAACGGACACTTTGGAATTTTTGGTGGACGCTACGTCCCTGAAACCCTTATGCCGATTCTTTTAGAATTGGAAAAAGAGTACCAAACACTGCGTTTTAATGAAAATTTTTGGACAGAAGTCAATCACTACCTAAATGAGTATGTAGGCCGCCCATCATCGTTGTATTTTGCAAAAAACATCTCACATGAATTAGGTGCTAAAATCTATCTCAAACGTGAAGACTTAAACCATACCGGTGCTCATAAAATCAATAACACCATTGCCCAAGGCTTAATCGCTAAAAAAATGGGTAAAAAACGTGTCATTGCTGAAACGGGTGCTGGACAACATGGTGTTGCAACAGCAACTGTCGCAGCACTTTTAGGACTTGAATGTGAAGTTTTCATGGGTGAGAAAGATGTTGAAAGACAAGAACTCAACGTATTTCGCATGAAACTTTTGGGCGCAAAAGTCCACAGTGTTAAAAGTGGTAGTAAAACACTCAAAGATGCTATGAATGAGGCTATTCGCTATTGGGTAACCCATGCACGAGATACCTTTTACATCATAGGAACCGTAGCAGGTCCTCACCCTTACCCGATGATGGTACGTGATTTTCAAGCCATCATTGGTTACGAAGCCAAAGCACAAATTTTAGTCAGAGAAAAAAAACTGCCAGATATGGTCGTAGCTTGCATTGGCGGCGGCAGTAATGCCATGGGTATTTTTAGTCAATTTTTAGGTGAAGAAGGGGTCACGTGCGTGGGCATTGAAGCGGGTGGTCTGGGCATCGACACCGATAAGCATGGCTGCAGTCTTGCCAAAGGAAGTCCGGGTGTTTTACATGGACAAATGAGCTATTTACTTCAAGATGACGATGGACAAATTCTAGAAGCACACTCTATTTCTGCCGGATTAGATTATCCAGGAATTGGGCCAGAACATGCCCATTTAAAAGAGTTGGGTGCTGCGATTTATGACAATATTACCGACCAAGAGGCATTAGATGCTTTTGTATGGTTGAGTCGTAAAGAAGGCATTATCCCTGCTTTTGAAAGTGCCCATGCGGTTGCTTATCTTAAAAAAATTCCAAAAGAAGAGATCAAAAACAAGGTTATCATCGTCAATCTATCGGGTCGTGGCGATAAAGATATGGTTCAAGCTAAATCTATTCTTGATATAAAGTAGGTACCCTATGGAAGCCCAACTAATTGAATGGATGAAAGAGTTTGGATACATTATTCTTTTTATCTGGAGTATGCTAGAGGGAGAAAGTGGTCTGATTATGGCCGGTCTTTTCTCGCATACGGGAGATATGAATATATTTATTTCCATTTTTGTGGCTGGACTTGGTGGATTTGCGGGGGATCAGGTCTATTTTTATATTGGACGCTTTAATAAACGCTATGTTTACCGCAAACTTCGCGGACAACGCCGTAAACTTGCCCTTGCGCATCTCTTGCTTAAGAAATATGGCTGGCCTATTATTTTTGCACAACGCTATATGTATGGTTTACGTACAATTATTCCTATTTCTATCGGTTTAACACGTTACGATGCAAAAACGTTTGCGCTCATCAATCTTTTCTCTGCATGGTGTTGGGCTGCGGTTACCATTTTCCCCGCATGGTTTTTTGGTGATGAAATCCTCATCGTTTTACATTGGGCGAAAACCCATTGGTATTTTGCTATTCCTTTAGCATTAAGCATTGGAGGAAGCATCTATTATTATTTTCACAAAGTTGCTGATAAGACATTTAAGGAAAAACATGAAAATTGAAATACTCAATCAAAAACTTTTTGACACATCTGCTGATGCAAAAATCGTTTTTGTTATTAACAAAAATTTAGATCACGTATGGGTTCATGATAAAGCAAGTTTAGAGCTTTTAGGGTTTAAAGCAGAAAATGAAGAGTCTATTTTTATTCCTGAAAGTAAAACACTCTATGTTGGATGTGACTCTTTAGAGAGCGAAGATATCCGACTAGGCGCATGTAAAGCGTATGAAGCTTTGAAAAAGACAACGGTTAGAAGTGTTGCAATTGGTACTTATTCTAATGATTGCCCTGGTATTAATATCAAAGCGCTTGCCGAAGGATTTACGCTAGGAAGCTACACATTTGATCTTTATAAAACGAAAAAAGAGCCATCCAAACTTGAGACAGTTTATATTTGTCTTGAAGACTATGCGCGTGTGGACCTTTCTGTAGAGACAGCCACAAAAGCGGTTAAAGTGGGTCAAATTATCGCAGAATCTACTAATTTTGCAAAAGAGATTGTCAATACCATTCCAAATGATATGACACCGATTGCATTAGCCAATATCGCACAAACATTAACCTCTATTCCTAACGTTACATGTAAAATTATGGATGAGACATTTTTAAAAGAACAAGGCATGAATGCATTTCTTGCGGTTAATCGTGCTAGTGTACATCCTCCACGCCTTATTCATTTAAGCTATACTCCTGCCAATCCTAAAAAGCGTTTTGTTTATGTTGGAAAAGGCTTAACATATGATAGCGGTGGACTTAGCTTAAAACCTAGCGAGCATATGGTAACGATGAAAGCCGATAAAAGCGGTGGCGCAGCTGTCATGTCGATTTTAAAAGGTGCGGCTGAGATGGAATTGCCTTATGAAATCCATGCCATCATTGGCGCAACGGAAAATATGATTGGTGGAAATGCGTATAAACCCGATGATGTTCTCATAGCTAAAAATGGTAAAACAATTGAAGTGCGCAATACCGATGCAGAAGGACGTCTTGTCCTTGCAGATTGTCTGTGCTATGCTCAAGAATTAAAACCTGACTTGCTCGTTGATATGGCAACACTGACAGGCGCGTGCGTTGTAGCCCTTGGCGAATACACAACAGGTATTATGGGACACAATAGTGAGCTCAAACACTCTATGCGTAAAGCGGCTGATAAAAGCGGTGAATTAAGCGGTGTCTTGCCATTTAATAAATACCTCAAAAAACTGTTAAAGAGTAACGTCGCTGATATGTCAAATATCAGCTCAAGTCGTTACGGTGGCGCTATTACTGCTGGACTTTTCTTGGATAATTTTATTGAAGAAGAGCACAAAGACAAATGGCTCCATCTCGACATTGCAGGACCTGCGTATCTTGAAAAAGCATGGGGATATAACCAAGCAGGCGCAACTGGTGCAGGGGTCAGAATGAATCTATATTGGCTAATAGAAGAAAATAAAAAATAATCGGAGCCCTATGTCGCCCAAAGTTGTCTTGATCGGTGCCTCCACAGGAGGTCCCGGTCACCTCAAAAAAATATTATCTTCTATTACGCCCTCGTTTAACGGCGCTATTGTGATTGCCCAGCATATGAATAGCACGTTTATTCCTAGCTTTATTAACCAATTTCAAACGGAACTTTTACTCCCTGTTCATGCGTTAGATACAAAAATGACCTTGGAAAAAGGGCACATTTATATCTGTCCTCAACACTGTCAAATCAAAAATGAGCACCGTACATTAAGAGCAGAACCGACAGAACAAGGTCAAACACCTTACAATCCTAGCATCGATACGCTGTTTTGTTCCGCACTGGAGTGTTTAGGAAACATGGATGTTTTAGCTGTTTTACTGACAGGTATTGGACATGATGGAGCCTATGGACTCAGTGAATTACAAAAAAATGGTGCTACATGCATTGCAGAAAGTGAAAAAAGTGCCATAGTCTATGGAATGCCTAAACGTGCCGTGGAAATTAATCCACATATAACCTCGATGCCTCTTGATGAAATTGTGTGTGCCATTCAAAAATTTGGAGAATCCTAATGTTGTTTTGGAAAAAGAAAAAAGAAACTCCTCTTGCAACAACGCAGAGCATCAAACAACCTGAAGAGTTCAATACCTTTGGACTCACTGATGTTTTACACTATATTAAACGCGAAATTGGCGTGGACCTCTTTGCTAAGAACAGTGTCATCGAGACAAAATTGCGCCTTTTTTGTGAACGCAAAGAGATATACAGTTTTCGTAAACTCTTTGAATTGCTGCAACACGATAAAACATTGCGTCAAGATTTGATTGATTTAGTGACAGTCAATGAAACCTATTTTTACCGTGAAGAGTCGCAACTTGAATTAGCCATCAGTTTTGCGCTCGCCATCCCCAATGTCAAAATTTTATGTGCGCCTTGTGCTTCTGGTGAAGAAGTCTATTCGCTTTCGATGATGCTCCAAGAAAGACGTAGAGAGCCAAGAGAATTTAGCATTACAGGAATTGACATCAACTCAGAAGCGATTGAAAAAGCACAAAAAGGTCTTTTTTCAGAACGTTCATTGCACAAGCTCGAAGCAAGGCTCAAAGATAAATTTTTTACCCAAGAAGAGAGACATTACCGCGTAAAGTCCTCTTTTTTTTCATCAGTGAGTTTTAAGAAAGTCAATATTTTTGAGCATGACTTTCTTGCTTTAGGCACTTTTGATATCATCTTCTCGCGTAATATGCTCATCTATTTTGACGATGATTTTCGCCTGAAAACGATTGAACGCTTTGCATCACTTTTAAAACCTGAAGGCAAACTCTTTTTAGGACATGCCGACATTATTCCCGAAAATCGATTTTTCACAAAATTTACGGAAAATCGTCTCTCTTACTATGTAAAGAAATCCTAATCGATTTCTTTACATGTAAAAATTATTTCACTAATGTACTGATTGCTTTAAAGGCTGGATGCTCTGCACTTTGCATCAATTCAAACAGTAAAGATTCAACGCTACTTAAACGAATACCCTCTTGGATGAAACGTGTTTTTGCAATTTCATAATCACTAATTTTTCGAGAAGATGTTGCATCAGCACAGACGATTGTCTGAAACGATGCATCTAAACAATCAAGTGCCGTTTGTAACACACAAATATGCGTCTCAATTCCCGCTAAAATGACATTCTCAATACCTTGTTGTTTTAAAGCACTCATAATGGCTTCATTGCGACAGCAACTAAATGTCTTTTTTTCATATACGTGATGCTCGCCTAATATTTTACGAAGAGAAGGGATGGTTTCACCCAGTCCTTTTGTATATTGTTGATTGCAAAAAATGGGAATGTGAAGCAGTTGTAAGCCTTGAAGAAGTGTTCCTAAGCGCTTTTCGAGTGTTGCATATTCATGCATATGGTAAAAAAGACGCTCTTGAACATCAACAAGAAGTAATGCCGTAGAATGCGGGTTTAATTTCATGGTATTCTCCTTTTTGATTATCATAACCTAAGACCTCTTAAGTGAGCCTAGAGTATAATTCTTAATTAAAAAAAAGGAATTATATGACCCCTTCAGCACTCATTCTTCCTGGCTATCAAGGCTCTGGTGAAACACATTGGCAAACATTATGGGAGAAAGCAAACCCCTCTTTTCTACGCGTCGAACAACGCGATTGGGAACATCCTATCGCAGAAGAGTGGGTAGCTAAACTTGAGACTACTTTGCAAAATTGCGAAAAACCTGTTGTTTTGGTTGCTCATAGTATTGCGTGTCTTGTCGTTGCGCATTGGGCGGCACAACAGCATACACCTATCAAAGGCGCTCTCATCGTAGCACCACCTAATCCTGAAGAGCCCATTTTTCCATCCATTGCAGAAGGATTTCACACAACGCCAATGGAGCACTTTGATTTTCCTAGTATCTTACTTGCAAGTAGCAACGACCCTTATGCATCATTTGCTTATTCTCAAAGGCTCTCTCATGCGTGGGGAAGCAAACTGGTCGATATGGGTAAATTGGGGCATATAAACACTGCTAGCGATTTAGGAGCATGGGAAGACGGTTACGTTTATGTTCAAAGTCTTTTGGCATTACCTTCCAAATAAGCACATCATATTTTTTTCAGTTTAATTAGATAAAATCCTAAAGATTTTTTTAATTTTACTACAAAGGGTTAATGTGCACAAAAGTTCTTTTATGAGAAACACGGGTTTACAAATTCTCGTTGCAATGGTATTGGGCGCTATTGCTGGTGTGGTTATGGGTGAAAATGCTGTAATCTTCAAACCACTGGGTGATCTCTTTATTCATTTAATCAAAATGCTTGTTATTCCATTGGTTGCTTTTTCGATGATGTCAGGCGCTGCCAACTTAGGCGATAGCCCAACCGCTGGTAAAATGGGTGTTTACACGCTCCTCTTTTTCCTTATTACCTCTGCTGCTGCGGTTGCTTGTTCACTCTTTGCTGGTGCGGTTTTTGAACCGGGTGTTGGACTTGATCTTAGCAGTGTTAAACACATGTTTTCGAATGAATATGCTTCACAAGGAACACTTCCTGGCGCCGTCGAAACACTCTTGGGTATGGTTCCAACCAATATTTTCAAATCACTCAACGATGCCAATATTTTACAAGTTTTAGTTTTTTGTCTCTTTTTTGGTATCGCTCTCTCTAAACTTCCAAACACACGAAAAACGCCTTTAGTGTCTGGTTTGGAGAGCATTATTCAAGCATTAATCTGGATGGTTGAAGCTGTAATGAAACTCGCGCCATTAGGTGTTTTTGGTTTAATGGCTGATTCTATTGGAACATTTGGCTTTGACGCTTTGGTCCTTGTTATGAAGCTCTTCATTGTCTATGTCGGTACGATTTTATTCTTTGGTTTTGTATTTTATCCACTGTGCATCAAATTTTTCTCAAAAATGCCTGTGATGAAATTTATCTCAGCCATGAAAAAACCTCAAACTGTTGCACTCACAACTGCTTCTTCTATGGCAACGTTACCTGTCAATATGGAAACATGTGAAGTGGACCTTAAAATTTCTAAAACAACGTGTTCGTTTGTCCTTCCACTGGGTGCTACCATCAATATGAGCGGTAATGCTATCTATTATGGATTGGTTGCGATTTTCTTTGCACAAATTTATGGCATGCATTTAGGTATCACAGAATACTTAGCGATTATTTTTACAGCAACATTGGGAGCTGTCGGACAAGCAGGTGTTCCTGGCCCTTCATTTCTTGTCGTTGCCGTTTTATTAGCGGCGGGTATTCCAATCGAGGGATTGCCTCTTTTATTTGCGTTGGACCGTGTGTTCGACATGATTCGAACAGCCCTTAACATTACAGGTGATGCTGTTTGTGCGGTTATTGTCGATGACATGAATCCTGAAAAAGCAAAAGACCAACTTCAAACCATTGCATAACTTTCTTGCTTAACAAGCCTCTTTTTTGAGGCTTGTTAAAGCAAGTACCACACCTAAAAGTAACATCGCCGAAGAAGTGATAAAACTTACACTAAAATCGCCTGTTATATCAATCATCATACCTGAAAGTAACGGCCCTACAATCTGCCCAATACCAAAGAAAAGTGTGACCAAACTTAAAATTCGAGCAGTGTGTTCTACCCCAAAAAGTTCTGAACTGAGTGTTGCCATAATGGAAGGAACAGCCCATGTCGAAAGTCCAAAAAGAGCTGCGGAAACAAATAAACACGAAGCGGGCAACGATGAAGCAATCAGTGCATGCGCACAGGCTTGTAAAAAAAAGAGTATGCCTAGTGTTTTATAACGCCCTATTCTATCGCTTATCATACCAAAGAGTGGTCCTGAAAAAAGACTGGCAAATCCTAAAATCGACCAAAATGTTCCTGAAATTTCAGTGCTTACACCCCATTTTCGCACAGCCGCTAAAACGAAAAAAGTCATATACATAATGGCGCTCATACCAAAAATACTGAACAATATGCCCGTCTTGAAAAATGGCCATGACGTGAAAATTGTTTTTAAGCTCAAAGAGTCATGATGAGCTCTTAAAGAAGTGTGTATCGGAAAAAGAGAGAGGGTTCTATACGCAAAAAAACCACTGATGAAAATTAACAGCGCAAAACAAATCCATCCAGTGCGCCATTCAGGGTACGCTAAATTTTCCAATTTTGGAACCACAAACCCACTCATAATAATCGCCAAACCAATGCCTGCCACCACCAATCCCGTTGCTTTACCTTTAATGGAAACAGGCACAACTTGCGCGATATAGGTCATAATAGCGATATTGGCTAATGCGCCAAAGAAACCCGTTATTGCAAAAATAAGTGCGGCTAAAAGATAATGCGGAACAAGCGCCATGGCAATCATACTGAACGCCTGAGTATACAGTGCTCTTGAAATGAGTGTTGCCGCACCGTATTTTTTATACCATGAAGAGGTTACAAATAACCCAATAAAATACCCTACGAAGTTAGCACTACCAACAATGCCAGCCTCCGTAGCATTCATCAAAAGCTCGCCTTGCATGCTAGGGAGTATCATGCCAAACGCAAAACGAGCCAATCCTAAACATGAAAAAACAACAAAAATTCCTGCGATGATAGGGCGAAGATGCGCTCTAACAGCCACAACTATTGCCCGTTTTTACCATCTCGATAGTATCATCTTTATTGGGAACCAAGCATAAAAATTCATAATCATCATCCCCAATGACCTGATACGCATGCGCCACACCAGCGGGAATAAACAACACATCGTCTTTTTCAGCGATAAAACTCTCATCTCCCAAACGCACACGCGCTTTGCCGGCTAAGACATATTGTTCGTGTTCGACGGTATTGGTATGAAGTGGCATATGACCGCCTTTTTGAATGACAAATTTACGCATCGCAAAGTTCGTTTCAACACTAGGTGCAATCAGCATTTGCATGCTCGCACCTTCGCCTGCTTGAAGGGGTGTACTTGGAATTTCTTTTAAAGAGCGTTTCATTTTAAATCCTTTACGTGTCAATAATAGTTTTAACGAATCTCAAATTTTAACTCTTCCAACCTTGCAATTCTATCTTCTGTCGAAGGATGTGTCGAAAAAAGTGAAGCAAATGAGATATTTTTACCCGAAAAAGGGTTAATGATAAACATATGAGCACTCTCAGGCGTTGCTTCTTGCATCGTACGTTGCGCATTATAGCTGGAAAGTTTGGCAAGAGCGCTTTGTAGCCATTCGGGATGTCGTGTGAGGCGTGCAGAGCCTTCATCTGCCATATATTCGCGGTTACGACTAATCGCCATTTGAATGACTGCCGCTGCGAGTGGTAAGATGATTGCCATGACAAGCATCAAAAGTGGGTTGGGTCTATTCTCTCTATCTCCGCCTCCAAACATCGCACTAAATTGCATCATATTGGCAAGAACGCCAATCGCTCCTGCGATGGTTGCGGCAATGGTTCCTACTAAAATATCATAGTGCCTTACATGGCTTAATTCATGCCCTAAAACGGCTTCAACCTCATCATCGTCCAACAGCTGCAATAATCCTTCCGTCACAGCCACGGCAGCATTATCAGGATTGCGCCCTGTGGCAAATGCGTTGGGCGTGGGCTCAGGGATGATATAAATCTTTGGCATCGGAAGATTGGCTTTTGTGCATAAGCGCTCGACAATCGTATATAAGCCTCTAGCCTCTGCTTGTGAGACGGGCACAGCATTGTAGTGGCGAAGAACGAGTTGGTCAGAGTAAAAATAACTAAAAAAGTTCATTGCCCCTGCTAAAACAAACGCAATCACCATGCCTTGTTGCCCTCCCACTATACCACCAACCCACACAAACAAGAGTGTTAAAAGGGTCAATAAAACAACGGTTTTGACAACTTCCATTTTGTTTCTCCTTATCAAATATAGGATGATTATTGTAACAAAAAATGGTAAATAGTTTTTACATGTAAGTCTAAAAAAGATTTTATATATAATGAACGCATAGTTATGCTATACTTCAGAAATGAAACGCATTTTTTGACAAAAAATTGCAAAAAATGCAATATAAATATACTTTGGAGCATATAATGCTTGTTGAATTTACTGTAAAAAATTTTCGTTCATTTCATGATGAAACGCAACTTAGCATGGTAGTAGCCGATAAAAAAAATCTTGACAATAGCATTCTTTTAAACGAAAACCAATTCATGCTTTTACAAAGTGCCGTTATCTATGGTGCTAATGGTGCGGGGAAATCAAATTTAATTAAAGCCTTCAATGCTATGCAACATATTGTTCTCTCATCTGCAAAAGAACAACGAGGAGATCAAATTAAATCCATTGAGCCATTTCTCTTCGATGAAAACAGTAGAAGTGCACCGACACTTTTCGAAGCAATTTTTATTGTCGATTCTATCCGCTACCAATACGGTTTTAGTGCAACAAAAACGAAAATTATGGAAGAATGGCTATATGCCTTTCCAAAAGCCGCAAAAAGAACATGGTTTGAACGCTCTTGGGATGAAGCTTCCAAACAGTATATTTGGGTCGATAACGACGGTAAATACCTCAAAGCCAATAAAGATAAAATGACGTTATACAAAGATACAACTCGTGATAACGAACTCTTTTTATCCAAGATTGTTCAACTCAATAATAAAGAAGTAACTCCAATTTTTGATTGGTTTAATAATACACTAAAATGCGCAGGTATTGATGGATGGAATGATGGAGATAGTATCACGCGTGACCTTATCGAATCTGAAACAAAAAAACAACTCATTTTACAATTATTACATGATATGGACATTGATATTGATGACATTCATCTTAAGAAAGAAGAATTTGATCTAGCAAAATTGCAATTACCCGACGATATTCCCCAAGAATTAAAACAAAAAATTGAAAATGAATACAAAGGAAAAATGCTAGTTGAAACACAAGTATTAAGGAAGTTATCTAATGAAAAACAGATTCCATTAGATTTAAATGAAGAATCAGATGGAACACAAAAACTTTTTTCACTTTTAGGTCCTTTTTTAGATGCCCTAGAAAATGGGTATATTGTCGTTATTGATGAATTGCATAATAGCCTTCATCCTTTGCTTTTGCGCTATTTGGTCTCTTTATTTCATGATAAAAATATCAATCAAAGCAACGCTCAACTTATTTTTACAACGCATGAAACAGAAATTCTAAGTCAAGAGGTCTTTAGACGAGATCAAATTTGGTTTTGTGAAAAAGACCGAGATTTTAACTCAACACTCGTACCACTAACAGATTATCAACCAAGAAAAAATGTTGAGAATTTGTCTAAAGGTTATTTGAGTGGACGTTATGGCGGTATTCCTGCTATTGAAAAAATGACTAAAGAAAAAATTCAAAAATTAATGAGTATGTAATGGGAACTGAAGATTTGCATAAACGAGCAAAATCAACGAAAGAATTGGGACGTAAACAAGCCAAGCGAAGTGGTGACTTAATTTTAATTGTTTGTGAAGGGAAAAAAACAGAACCATATTACATTGAGGAGCTTTTAAAAGATTTAAATATTAGTAATACTCGTGCTATTGTAGAAGTTACAGGAGATTGTGGAAGTGCTCCACAATCCGTTGTTGAAAAAGCAATCGAACGCTTTGAATCAAAGAATTATGATCACATTTTTTGTATCATCGATAGAGATCAACATCCAAGGTTTAGTACTGCATTAGAGAAAATGCAAGCATATAAATGGAAAAAGACCGAGGGTAAATCAACGTTTAAGGCAAAAACAACAAAAGCCATTATTAGTATTCCATGCTTTGAATATTGGCTTTTGTTACATTTCAAAAAGACTGCCAAAGTATTTGCTGGCAATGGCCAAAAAATATCGCCATGTAAAGAATGTCTGTGTGAACTTAAAAAGGAACTTACACATTATGAAAAAGGAAGTAAAAGTATTTATGCACTAACTAAAGATAAATTGGAGACGGCTATTAAACATGCAAAAGAAATCGTAGCCAATAAAGCAGAAGAGCATCAAAATCCCATTACCTATTTTCACGAATTAATAGAATTTTTGAGAGCATACAAATAATCAATACTTTTTACATGTAATTCAATGTGCTATAATGGCGCCATCAAATTAAAGGACATGTGACGTGAAACTCCCATTGGGTTTTGGCAAAAAAGGGTACTTTACCCTCGCTTCTATTCAAGCATCCACAATAGAACACACGATTCAACGCCATCACACACGTCTATCGCATACGGTCCGTTTAAGCTGTGACACGCTTGAGGATGAGGCATTTGAAGACGACCCTCCTCCGCTTCCCATTGCCCTTTTAGGAACCGTCTCAACCTATCGTCCACGCCAATGCGTTTGTAGCCGGCTGTTTGCCTCACGCGCGCATTCTGCCATCAAACGTGCCCAAAAAAGGCGCAAATGCAACTGTAATTGCCGCTATTTTAGCTTCCGCCGATCAGGCATCCATCCACCTCTTTTTCACTTTTACATGTAAAACAATTTAACACGATAAAGCTACCAACGAAGCTTTGTATTTGATTTAACGATGATAAAAATGAAAAAGGACTTTATATTATGACACCAACGTATATTACAGGCTTTCCCCGCATTGGAGAGAAACGTGAACTCAAATTTGCGTTAGAAGCGTATTGGGCGCGAAAAATTCCCTTCAACGAAGTGCAAAGTGTTGCTAAATCACTTCGTCAAAAGCATTGGCACTATCAAAAAAATAACCATATTAACTATATCGCTTGCAATGATTTTAGTTATTACGATGGGATGTTAGATACTGCCGTAATGTTAGGCGCTATTCCACCACGCTTTAGTGATATTTCGGATGCAACGGAGCGTTATTTTGCGATGGCACGGGGTGATAAAAACCACCAAGCGATGGAGATGACCAAATGGTTCAATACCAATTACCATTACATCGTTCCTGAACTTTCCTCGTCAATGAGCTTTCACGTAGATATTACGAAAATCAAAAACGAATACCTTGAAGCCAAAGAGCTTGGAATAACTCCCAAAATCAACCTTATTGGACCGCTCACTTTTTTAGCACTCTCCAATGCCGTTGATGGAAGCGACCTCTTTGTTCTGTTTGATGCCGTTTTGGAAGCCTATGTTACGATTCTTTGTGAACTAAGCACGCTCGATACGCACCTTGTTGTCCAATTTGACGAACCGCTTTTTGTGAAAACATTAGAGCCAAAATACCTCAGCCTCTTAAAAATTGCGTATGAAAAATTAGGCCTCAGCACGCGTAACATCAAGATAGCAGTCGTGACCTATTTTGACCATGCCAAAGAAGCCGTTGAGATACTCGGTAAATGCCCTATTTGGGCGATTGGGCTTGATTTTGTTTATGGAGAAGAGAATCTTGATGCGCTTTTACATGTAAACGATAAAATGCTGATTGTGGGTGTGATTGATGGGCGAAATGTATGGAAAAGCCATTCGGTAAAAACACTCTCTCTTTTAGCCCACATCAGTGATGTCATCCCCAAAGAGCAGATTATTCTCTCGACATCGTGTTCGCTGTTGCATGTTCCTTACAGCACAGGCTATGAAGAAAATCTTGACCCTTTGATACGAGAAAAGCTGAGTTTTGCTTTGGAAAAACTAGGTGAATTAGATGCCCTTTCTCAGGTGTTTGACCATTCAACGTTTGTACTCAATCCTTCGTCTTTGCAAAAGACTGCTACTTCCAAACGAACCGTGCCGCACTATTCTCGCTCTTCGTATAAAATCAGAGAAGCGTTACAAAAAGAGGCTTTAAAACTGCCGCTTTTTCCCACAACTACGATTGGCTCTTTCCCGCAAACAGCCGATATGCGCTCAATTCGTAGTGCTTATAAAAAAGGTGACATCTCCCAAACAGACTATGAGACAGCACTCAAAGAGCTCATTGCACAGTGCGTGACGTTCCAAGAAGAGATAGGACTCGATGTCTTGGTACATGGCGAGTTTGAGCGCAATGATATGGTGGAATACTTTGGTGAACAATTAGAAGGGTTTGCGTTTAGCAAAAACGGTTGGGTACAAAGCTATGGAAGTCGTTGCGTTAAACCGCCGCTTTTATACGGTAATGTCAAACGTAAACAGCCGATGACGGTTGAATGGATTACCTATGCACAAAGTTTAAGCGATAAACCGATGAAAGGGATGCTCACAGGTCCTGTCACCATTTTAAACTGGTCATTTGTACGCGATGACATTCCTAAAAGTGAAGTAGCGTATGAAGTCGCCCAAGCGATAGCTGAAGAGGTTGATGACTTGCAACGAAGTGACATTCAAATCATCCAAGTCGATGAAGCCGCCTTTAAAGAAGGCTATCCCTTGCGTGCTGAAAAAGTAAAAGCCTATGAACAATGGGCCGTAGAGAGCTTTAGGGCTTCGGTAGGAACCGCATGGGACCACACCCAAATTCACACGCATATGTGTTACAGCAACTTTAATGACATCATCGAGACCATTGAAAAGATGGACGCTGATGTCATCACTATCGAGACTTCACGCAGTGGCAATAAACTGCTCAAAGTCTTCCAAAAAGCAAACTACAAAGCCCAAATTGGACCAGGGGTATATGACATCCACTCGCCTCGTGTCCCAAGTGTTGAAGAGATGCAAGAACAGATACATGCTTTTTTACATGTATTGCCTAAAGAACAGCTTTGGATTAATCCTGATTGCGGTTTGAAAACCAGAGGGTGGGAAGAGACCAAAGCGGCACTAGCCAATATGATAGAAGCGGTACGCTCCGTTCGATAAATATAGCTACGAGAGGGTTTTCCTCTCGTAGTACTCTTATCTAGTTTTCAAAACAGGCTCTTGTGTTATTGGCGATGCGTACGAGCGCTAACATGACAGGCACTTCTACAAGCACTCCCACAACTGTTGCTAGTGTTGCGCCTGATTGCAGGCCAAAGAGCGTGATTGCAACAGCCACAGCTAATTCAAAAAAATTACTCGCACCAATCATTCCTGCAGGCGCGGCAATCGTATGAGGAAGTTTCCATGCCCTAGCCCACCCGTATGAGATAAAGAAAATCAAAAAAGTTTGAAGCGTAAGCGGAATTGCAATGAGAAGAACATGTAAAGGGTTGTTGAGAATAATATCGCCTTGAAACGTAAAAATAATAATGAGTGTGAGCAAAAGCCCTAAGATGGTAGTATGATTAAATTTTTTGATAAAGACGTCTTCAAAGTATCGAAGCCCTTTGTGCTTGATGATATACCGCCTAGAGAGATAACCGCTGAGCAACGGGATGACCACAAACAACACAACCGATAAAAACAGTGTGTCATATGGAACAAAAACATTGCTAACACCCAATAAAAACGCTACGATGGGCGTAAACGCAACAAGTAAAATCAAGTCATTGACCGCGACTTGAATCAACGTGTACGCAGGATCACCCTTCGTGAGATGACTCCAGACAAACACCATCGCTGTGCAAGGGGCTGCTCCTAGTAAAATAGCACCCGCTAAGTATTCATTGGCAAGATTTTCAGGTAAAACATTTGAAAAGAGTACCTTGAAAAATAAAGCCGCAATCAGATACATCGTAAACGGTTTAATCAACCAATTTACAGTGCAAGTCACACATAAACCTTTAGGCTTTTTGCCAGCATCCAAAATACTTGCAAAATCGATTTTGAGCATCATCGGGTAAATCATGAGCCAAATGAGAATGGCAATAGGAATAGAAACATGTGCGTATTCAAAACGACTCAGCGTTTGAGGAATGATGGGAAGAAACTGTCCGATAACCACGCCCGTGACAATACACAAAACAACCCAAACAGTAAGATAGCGTTCAAAAAAACCCATGCTAGAAGATGGGCTTACCGATTCATTACGCATCAGAACATCCTTTATATATCAAGATATATTGATTTAAGTTGCTTGTTCTTTGAACCAAACTGTGAATATCCATTAGCCTGTTCGAACCAACAACTCTCTCCAAAAGCTTCATTACATCAAAACATTTATCTACGGTATATTATATCAATTTCATAGCATGCACATAGCAAAAACAATCAAGCTAAAATAACCACTTTTTCATGAGAAAAAACTATGTATGAAACGTATGAAGCAAAGAAAAAGACTATAACTTCTCACTATTTTGCAGTTTGATATACATCATCGCAGTCATTATGGCATCGTTAAGTGCATCGTGCTTTCCAAAAATAGGCAAATCTAGATCTTTCATAATGACATCAAAACGTAAATCAATCACGCCATCGGGAATCATTTTAATCTTTTTATCGTGGTACAGTCCAGAAACTTCAATCTGCGGATTAGGTAAATTGATGCCTAAAAGACGTTTGACGTAGCGATTGACCATGGCAACATCAAATTCTAAGTAGTATCCGACCAAAGGACACGCGCCGATAAAATGCAAAAATGCTTCAATCGCATTATTGGCTTCCATGCCATTTTGTAAATCAATATTGCGGATTTTATGAATTTTAATGCTCGCCTCATTAATCTGCTTGGTAGGTTTAACAAAAAGCTCAAATTTTTGCGATGTGATGATTTTATTGCCTTTGACCTTCACCGCTCCGATGGAGAGAATTTCATCTTTTTTAGGATTCAGCCCTGTTGTTTCCGTATCGAAAACGACCACTTCATCGGGACAAGGTGCATCAAATAAAAAACGATATTGCTCGTCTTTGAGTTTTTTAGCGTTACGCGCTCTAAAAAATGCTTCAAACATCTTAACTCACCAATGAAAGTTTGAAATGATGCGTCAAAAATTTCTTAAATTTATTGACAATTTTGAAGCTGTCTTTGAGCAGTTCTAACTCTAGTTGGTTTAAATTTTCGATATTGACAAAATTATCGAGCATTTTTTGGTCACTTCTGCTGAGACGCTCTTTAAGACGAAGATTGAGCAATGTATCAAGCGCTTCGATGAGAGCGCCTGCAAAATCAGCGTCAAACACATCCAGTTTGGCAAGCTTTTTGATGCGGGTATTGGTATCGGTTGCTTCGATTTTATGCTCTAATGCAAGGGAACGCACACCATGAACGATAGGAAAAATGCCTCCTTTTTTGACATCGATTTTGTTATTTTGCGCAATCAAATTGGTAAACATACCAATGGGTGTTTCAAAGGCAATCGCAGATTTAGCAAAATTAGCTAAAAAAGGTGTTTGTTCTTCGATGTGTTCAAAGACATTGGTCTTTAATTTGACAAGCATCGACGCATCACCTGCTACGCTAATAGCATCAAAAAAAATAGCAAGGTTCATCATATCTTCCATGTTCGGAGCATCAAACCAACGCTCAATCTCTTTTTCATACGCACTAAAATGCTTACACCAATACGGATTTGAAACCATAATGTTTCCTTCGCACCTTGGAAAACCAAAGTCGATTAATACATCGGTAAATTGGCTCATGTAAGGGGCATACAATGCCGCGTCCATGCCATCATCAATGATGAGCGCATTGTCTTGGTCGGTTTTGAGCATCTGCTCTTTTCGCCCTTCACTGCCCATGACAATGAGACACGCTTTATGCGCTAAATGTTCAGGAACAATCATTGCGTAGAGTTTTTCATAAATCTTTTCATTGATTTCGGAGATAAGCTTCGCGATATAATCAACCTTCGTGCCTTTTACATGTAATTTTTTCACGATATTAATTAAATCCGAGCTGGCTTGTTTGAGCTCATCAATACTGGTTGCTTTTCGGATTTGTACCGCGACTAAGTAGGTATGATTCGCAAAATAACTCAATAAATCCAATTGTTCTAAAATACCGATAATCTCACCATCACGCGTTACGACAATGCGTTTAATGGAGTGTTTGGTAAACGCAAGCAGTGCATTAAATAAATAATCATCCGCTTCAATCGTGATGATAGGATGAAGCGCTATGGGTCCGATGGGCGCATGTTTATCGTATTCGTTAAACAAAACATGCTTTCGCACGACACTGTCCGTCACAATGCCGTACTCATAATCATCTCCATGTCTGACAATAATACAACTGCTTTTTTTAAACTCCATTTGGGCAAGAGCCTCCATAATCGAACACTCTTTTTCAACAATGGTCGGCTCATGCAAATAACTGTCTTGCACGCGCGCCATCATAAAACCTGAGAGTTCGGTGGTGTACTCTTTTTGTTTGGCGGACTGAATTTTATTGGCAAGGTCTTGAATAAAGTATGATTTAAAGGCGGCATTGCTATTAAGAAGCGCTAGAAAGTCCTCTTTTTTAAGTTCGTAGCAGATAAGTTCTTCCAAAACTTTAAAGCTACTTTCACATTTGTTATAAATGAGTGCGTCCGCATCAAAGGAGTTTGACTTGCTGTACACTTTAATGAGCTCATCTTCATGAAATTCTCCAACCTCTCCTTTAATGATAATGTACAAAAATTCAGAAGATTTTGAGGGAGAAAGAAGCAGTTCATCTTTTTTATAATATGCAATATTCATCGCGTCAATGGCTTTGGCACTTTCTGCTTTCGTGAGCAGTTGGAAAGGATGAATGGAGCGTAAAAAGGCCTCAAGGTCATATAAACTCATGCACAATCCTTTACATGTAAAAGTGTTAGATTGTAACGAGAGTTTTACCAAAACACTCTTACATGTAAAACCACTTTTGAAAGTTCAAGAGCAAATGTGGCATAATTGCACACAAAAAAAGGATTTTCGTTGCATTCAACTGTTCAAGATTTCTTAGCGACTGTGACTTCACTTCATCAATTAGAGCCTAAAAACCTTCCAAAAGAGGTGGTACAAACAATGGTTCAGATGAGCCCTGAAGAGCTTTTTAAAACCTGCTCCCAACTAGCAACCTTGCTCAATAACATTCCAACAAGTACCACACCCATTACACTGAGTGAAGAAGAGATTACGAAATTAGCAGAAGAGTATTTAAAAGGGATTTTAAAACGGTTTCGCTGATGGATGGTAACTATCGCTTAAAATCTGAGCGATTTTTTTTGCCATCAACGCATATCCCGCCTCGTTGGGATGGACTTGGTCAGACCTTAAATTGTCACTTTGCATAATGGTTTTGAGGCTTTCATCTTCGATGAGAATATCATTTTCTTTGGCAACATCATAGTAAAAATCAGGGACGTTAAAATTTAAAATATCGTACATGGGCACACCCACCAATAAGACATAAACCCCTTGACTTTGCGCTAGCTTAACCATTTTAGTGATGTTGGATTTGATGCTCGCGACATCTTTTTTGCGTAAAATATCATTCGCGCCATGACACAACACTAAAATATCTGGCTTATAAGTTTCTAGCAATGCCGGTAAGCGCGCAAGCCCCTGCTCGCTTAGTTCTCCTGATATGCCTTCATTGATGACCGTGGCATGAAGGTATTGAGCGAGTAAGGAAGGGTAACTTTTTTCTTTGGGCGCGCCATAACCATAGGTAAGGCTATCACCAAAGGCAAGTATTTTAGTATCTAAAGGAAGGCTCAGTGACTGCACATCTACCTCTTTGGAGCTTTTATAGTAGTTAATGCCTACAATGATGAGAATGATGATAATAATATTGCGTAGGTTAAAAATTTCCATGGCTTGATTGTAGCGTTTATCACTTGTTTTAGCAAACAAAGAGTACAATGCTTCTCTTTTTTTTAGAACCAATGATTACAAAATGTAATCCTAATATGATTGAAGATTCTAAGCCTTTCTCGTTTGAGCGTATCAATACAATTTTACTGGAACCTATAACACAATGAAGGATGAATGTGAAACAGCAAAATATTGACCTTATAGGCATTATATTTCTTTTAACGGCGATGCTCACATGGGCAAGTTCGTTTATCGCACTGAAAGCGGCTATCGGACCTGTGGGACCTATGAGCGTTGTTTTTGGTCGTATGGTGATTGCAAGCCTCTGTTTTGTCTATTTTATTCCCTCGTTTGCAAAGCTTCCTTTCACCAAAAAAGATGTCAAATATATTTTGCTCCTAACCCTTTTTGAACCATGTTTTTATTTTATCTTTGAAGCGAAAGCGTTGCAACTCACCACCGCGTCTCAAGCAGGCATGATTACCTCGATGATGCCTCTTATGACGGCTATTGCGGCGGGCTTTGTTTTAAAAGAACACATCACCAACAAAGTTTTAATCGGCTCGTTTTTAGCGGTTGTGGGTGCAATTTGGCTTAGTCTTGGAGCACAAAGCAGCGAGCATGCGAGCAATCCCCTCTTAGGAAATTTTTTAGAATTCTGCGCGATGATTTGTGGTTCGTGGTATGCTATTTCCGTACGCTATTTAAGCCAAAAATTTTCAGCACTTTTTTTAACGGCGATTCAAGCCTTTATAGGCAGTATTTTCTTCGCACCTTTAGCCCTATGGGAATACTTCACCGTACCGATGCATTTAAATCTTGAAGTCTTTGGCTGGATTGTATATTTAGGCGTTGTTGTAACACTGGGGGGTTATGGTATGTTTAACCTCGCTTTGAGTCGCATAGAAGCGGCGCGTGCTTCGGTTTTTGTCAATCTTATTCCCGTATTTACCGTTCTTTTAGCTTATTTATTTTTAGGCGAAGTTTTAAGTCCAACAGAGATGACAGCCAGTATGGTGATTTTTGGAGGAATTATTGTTTCACAGATGCCCACATTTAAAGTGAAAGAAAAACTGCTCTAGGTTTTACATGTAAAACTTATCCAACAGTCGCACTCATCGGCAAATGAATTGCCGATGAGTGTAGAGGGTGTCTTAAATAAACACCACACACGCTTCGGTAGCACCATGGGCTCCAATGACTAAAGATTGCTCAATATCAGCCGTTTTAGAAGGTCCACTGATAAAAAGTCCGAAAGTATCCTTCGCATCAAAGCCAATACGCGTATAGGCTTCATGCATCGTATGAACAATTTCGCCTTTAGGGACGACAATCATTAATTTTTGGGCAATAAAATAAAGCGCACGATGTCTTGCATCGGCTTCTTTTATCCATACAGCCCCATTTTCTGCCACACCAAATTCGCCTTTAATAATCGCCAAATCAACATCTTCCAAACGATGAGGGTCATCCATTTCATTCGCTATTTTTGTGCTAACATCCACTTCTGCGACATTGGATACAATCACAGAAGCATCTTGGTAATGCTCTTTGATATACGCCTTAAGGTCATCATAACTCTCCATAAATTCGGCATTGCCACCCACGCCGCTCAAAGCTGTGGCAAATTTAGAGCTGACACTATCAAATGTTGTATGCAAAATATTCACTTCAGGCAATGCTGAAACCCTGCTGGGTTTTGCTTCTTTGATCGCTTTTAAAATGGCTTCGCGTGAACTCATTTGATACCCTTTTTTGCTTTGTAAAGTTCTTTAAAACTGTTTTTAGGAAATGGCGGTAACTCTCTGTTTTTCCCCCATAAATTGAGCTTAGAATAGAGCAACGCTCTTGGCATCAATGGGACCATTTTACGAGCCATAAATCCAGCAAAATCCATGAGTTTCGGACGCATCATTAGCCACGTTGCCATCTTCAACGCTTTATGTTTGACGGGGCTTAAATAACCAGCATCTACGACATCTTGGCGTTTAAGATACAACTGTTGCGCTAAATCAACTTTCACAGGACAAACGTTCGAGCACGAAGAACAAAGCGAGCACGCAAACGGCAAACTGTAATATTTTTTCAAATCGCGGCTTGGAGCGAGTGTCGAACCAATAGGTCCTGGAATGGTGTATCCATAACTATATCCGCCGCTTCTTCGATAAATCGGACACGTATTAAGGCATGCGCCACAACGAATGCATTGAAGTGATTTGATATAGCGGGGTTGTCCTAAGATATTTGACCTGCCATTATCGACAATGACCACATGCATCTGCCCACCTTCAACGGGACCGTGATAATGCGACGTATAAGTCGTAACAGGCTGACCGGTGGCACTTCTAGCAAGAAGTCTTGTAAACACACTTAAATCTTTTAAACGGGGAATAATCTTCTCAATTCCCATACACGCAATATGCAGTTTTGGTAAACTCGCTCCCAAATCGGCATTGCCTTCATTGGTACATACTACCACACCGCCTGTTTCAGCGATAGCAAAATTGACACCTGTCATCGAAGCATCTGCACCCAAAAATTTTTCTCTAAGATGCGCACGCGCGGCGCGTGTTAAATAAGTCGGGTCAGCATTGCCTTTTTGCGTGTGTAAAAATTTTTCAAACGTGGTTCCAACATCCTCTTTTTTAAGATGAATGGCAGGAAGCACGATGTGAGAAGGAGGCTCTTTGCGAAGTTGAACGATGCGCTCGCCAAGGTCGGTATCCACGACTTCAATGCCATGTTCTTCCAAATAAGGATTGAGATGACACTCTTCTGTGAGCATAGATTTGCTTTTAACAATCATTTTGACATTGTTAGAACGCAGCAAATCAAGGACAATTTTATTATGCTCTTTCGCATCTTTTGCCCAATGCACTTTAATACCACGTGCCAATGCATTTTTCTCAAATTCTTCAAGATAGACATCAAGATTGCTTAATGTGTGGGCTTTAATTTTATCGGCAGTGTTTCTAAGCTCTTCCCACTCCATAAGGCTTTTTGCTTGATTGTCGCGTTTGACACGAACAAACCACAGAGCTTTATCATGCCATTTCATACGCTCAACATTACTGGCAAATTTTTCAGCAAGTTCTGGATGGTTGATACTCATTGAACGTCTCCTGCTAAGATTTGCGCGATATAGATGGTTTTAAGCGGCATTTTTTCACGGTCAATGACACCTTGCATGTGCATGAGGCAGGACATATCTACACCGGTGATATATTCGCTCCCCGCATCAAGATGGTCTTGCAAACGCGCGCGTCCCATCGCGACACTCATGGCTTCTTCGGTGATGGCAAATGTTCCACCAAAACCACAACACTCATCATTTCGTGTCAGTTCAGAATAGCTAATACCTTCTATTTTATCCAATAACGTTTTAATTTTGGAAAACTCAGGAACATTCTTCTCACTCATACTTGCCATACCAAGTTCTCTATGCGCATGACAACTGTTGTGAATACCGACTTTATGGGGGAATGTAGCATTCATGCTGGTCGGTTTAATAACATCGTGTAAGAATTCAATGAGCTCATACGTATGCGTGCGCATACGCTCAAAGCCTTCTCGTCCACTTAAGAATTGTGCGTAATTGTGACGTACCATACTGACACAACTACCACTAGGAGCTACAATATAATCGTAATCTTTAAAAATCTTAAAGAAGCGTTCTGCAAGTTCCCCTGCTTCTTTGGCACAGCCTGTGTTGGCTTGTGCTTGACCACAACAGGTCTGTTCCAATGGATATTCGACATCCAATCCCAAATTTTCGAGTACTTTGAGTGTTGCCATGGAAGCTTCTGGATACAACTCATTCATAAAACAGGGAATAAAAAGACCTATTTTCATAACCTCTCCACTAATGATTTTAGATTTATCGTAACACTATGGAGCGAATAAACGTATGATATTTTTTATGCGCCTAAAATATTTTGAAGAATGATTTCGATAAGTAACACCCCGACAAATAGGGCAATCATTACGAAAAGCAGCGTACTTTTTTTCATCGTGATGTGAAGGCTAACTTAACAGCCAATGCGGCGAAAACGGTACCGGCAATTCGGTTAAGAATTTTCTCACCATTTTTGGTTTTAGAAAACCAATGCCCTACACGTCCCGCCAAAAGAGCGATGAGGGAAAAAACCGTAAAAGCACATAGCATGAACAGTGCGCCTAGTACAAAAATTTGCACTGTCACATTCCCCGTTTGAGGATTGGTAAATTGAGGAAGAAATGCAAGAAAAAAGATAGAAACTTTTGGATTGGTGATATTCATAAAAATACCTCTTTTGTAGAGCGCTTGAAGCGATAGAGGTGTTTTATCGGTACTGAGTTTGCTTTTAGATGCATCTTTAAATGCCATGAACGCAAGATACAGCAAATAGCCAGCACCAACAAATTTTAGGATGGTAAATGCCAATAAAGAGGTTTGAAAAATAACGGCAACACCTAATGCAACAGCTGTTGTATGAAAAACTAACCCACTGCAAAGTCCTAGCGCAATCACAATACCTGAGCGACTTCCCTTGACCATAGATTGGGTTAAGACAAATAAAATATCAGGTCCAGGAGCCAGTGCTAAAAGCGTGGAAGCCGTTACAAACATGATGATGGTTTGAAGGTCTAACATCGTCATTTCCTTTTACATGTAAAAATAAAAGACTATGATACCCTCAACTCTCTTAGATTATCCTCCAAGCTCCGCAATTTGCATCGAAAGCTTCATAATCTGGAGCATTAACGCATCTTTTTCACTTTGGCTTGTTGTTTTAGAAAGTCTCTTTTGAAGAATTTTGAGTCTGGCATTGAGCGTTTCAACTAAACTGTGACTATCAGAAGATGTACTATTTGCCTTTAATTTAGAGACAGTAAAAGGCGAAAGCGCATTATTATTGCTTGTGGTTGTTTGGTTATTGCTCTTTTGAGTTTCACTTGATGCAGGTGGCGTAATCGCAAAATCAAGATGCGACATCCAACCACTTTTTCCATCTTCAAAAAGAACAACGCTGCTTTTTTTAAGTGCAGCATTGTTATCTGCTCCATTTCTATACGTGAAATTTGAATCGGTAGAATCAAGCAACAGTGCACCTACTTTGGCTTGATTCAGCGTCATGAGCTGGTCTTGTAGTGCGTTTTTTTGCCATATCATCAACTTTGAAAAAACGCTATCATTTTCATCGATCCATCCATTACCATCTTCATCATACGCGCTTAAATCAGCAAAACCATCACCGCTTTTGGTTCCAAAGAGTTCACTGCCATTATCAATTTTGCCATTGCCATTCAAATCCAATGCGAGAAATCCGCTGTTTTTTTCAAGCAATGAAATATCTTCATTTTTTCCATCACGATTAATGTCAAACGAAAAGGTCTCTGTTTTATCCACAGAAGCCAATTTCCCATCAAGGCTGATGACTAAAGGGTCTGTCATAATAGGAATATCTTGCCATGTCTCGAGTTTATAACTATCAAAACGTGCAAGTGAACTTTGCTGTGAGAGAGTGATTGTTTTGCCATCCATTGTCTTAACAATGCCTTGCGCTATGACATTGAGTGCTTCACTCTCTTGAACACTCGCGAGCGTATGCACTTGGGTCGCTGTTTGAGTGCTAAGAGCACTACTGTTTTGTACTTCATTATGACTGTTAAACAGTAAGATGGAAGATGAATCAATACGCATCGTTTTTCTTTCATAAAAATATTTTAAAATTAAATCGGCAAAATCGCAGTATAATGAACATGGTTTCTCTCTATTTTTTATGAAAGGAGACGCTATAGAAACTTCACATTCTTATTCTCTAACCGAAGAGATTTGGCATAGTATTACCCACGGCTTAGGGCTTTTACTCAGCGTAAGCGCTTTAACGCTTCTCACTGTTTTTGCCGCACAAAGCGGTGATGGTACAAAAATCGCAAGTGCTTTAGTTTTTGGTATTGCACTCATTGTCATGTACGGTGCTTCCACGCTCTATCATGCGATACGCCTTCCAAATGCCAAAGCCATTTTAAGACAAGCAGACCACTGCGCCATTTACATTCTTATAGCAGGAACCTATACACCGATTTCTCTTTTAGGAATTAAAGGCACATGGGGATGGACTCTGTTTGGTATTGCATGGGGCATTGCGACAGTCGGTATGAGCTTAAAATTGCTCTATCCTAAACGTTTTCATGTCTTAGCAGTTAGCCTATACGCATTGATGGGATGGATGGTTGTTATTGCGGCCAAGCCTTTAATAAACAACCTAGACACATTGCCACTTTCCTTACTACTCACGGGTGGCATTATTTACACGGTAGGAATTGCGTTTTATGTTTGGAAAAAGCTTTACTTAAGTCATGCCATTTGGCATTTCTTTGTATTGGGTGGGTCAATTTTTCACTTTTTTGCAGTGTTGCTCTTAATTCAAAATTAACCCTTAGCTTTTATCAGATATTTATCATAGATTTCCTATAAAATGAGTAGAGATTTGGACCATACAAACAAAAAAGGGGTGTGCGATGAATGTCTATGAATATGCGATGAACGTTGAGAGAGATGGCGAAAGGTACTACAGAGAACTGGCATCAAAAACGGACGATGTGGGTTTACAGTCAATCTTAAACATGCTTGCGGAAGAAGAAGTAAAGCATTACGTTATATTTGAAAAAATGAGTAAAAACTTGATTATTCCGACACAAGCCAAAGTCAATATTTTTAAGCACACTCAAAATATTTTTCAAAAAATGAAAAATGAAAATCAGCTTCCTAGTTTCACCAATGACCAAATAGAACTCTACAAAAGTGCTTTTCGCTCAGAAGAGAGCAGCTATAAATTCTATACCGAAAAAGCGTTGATGTTAGAAGAAGGTGAACAAAAGAATGCTTTTTTACGTATTGCAGAAGAAGAGCGACAACATATGGTTTTGATTGAAAATCTTATCGAGTATATTTCAGCACCTGAAGCTTGGATTGAAAATGCTGAGTTTAACCATCTCAGCGAAAAAACCGTTCAAAATCAAGCCAATTACTAAGCTTTACATGTAAAAGCCCAAAACACTGTTTTGGGCTAAATCAACGTATCAAAACCTATCTTCTTTTTCAACGCTTCAATTAAAACTGAAATAACTAAACAGATGCCAAGCAACACGGCAAAAATAAGTACAGGATAATGAAAACTGTAAATAAAATCAGGAAAATAGTAATAGTAGATAAACGTATGAAATAAAAAGATGTTAAACGAATGAATGCCCACAAATTCAAAGGCTTTTTTTGCCCATGTTGAGACAACAACCAATTCGCTCGTCCAAAAAATCAATAAAATAGCAAAAAAAGTATCGGCTCTGATACTATCAAACAGATAGCCATTTTGACGATACCATGCCACAAAAACCGTTAAAACAGCCAGCGTTAAAAAGCGTCCTTTTCCTTGTTTATCCAACCACCGTAGCATAACAACAAATCCATTGGTTTTAGACAAATATACCCCCATGGTAAAAGGAAAAATCCAATCATTCACCAAAGGAATGGGAACAAAGAGCAAAACAACACTAAAGAGCACAAACCAAATATGAAAACGATTCGTTAAGGTATAAATTAAAGGGAAAATAGCATACAAAACAATGATAAGGCTCATAAACCACCACGTGGCATTATAACCGTACCCCACATCGGTAAACATATGAATGCCTAGCATCTGAATAAAAAAACCGCGATACATGTGCTCACCATAAACACTCTCTAAAGACTTACCCATAAACCAAACGCCAAAAGGAACAAATAAAAGCGCAATCAACCAATAATTCATATAGAGTTTCACGACGCGACGTTTATAAAATGAAAGCAGATTTAATCCTTTGCGCTTCACAGATTCAGCCAAGCCATAGCCGCTTAGAACAACGTAAATCCCTACACACACTTTTGCCAACAGTGCGGTTTGATAAACGATAAAGCCCTCTTCAGGTCTTTCGTAAAAAAGATGATGCCACAAAATGAGCATCAACGCCATGCCTTTACTTGCATTGGTAATGGAGACATCAAACTTTTCTAAAACCATATTTGCCCGCCTTTATGCAATTAGAAATTTATGCGCATCATACTCTAAAATCACTTATTATGATACAATTTTTACCGATAAACACAAGGGATACATTTGGTGAAAACTCTTCTATGCTGGATGATACTGTTTAGCACACTGTCGGCTTCTTTACAGCAACCCTCCTCCACATTAAGTCCCGAAGCGGCTCAATACATCAAACATCATCCGCGCGTTCGTGTGTGTGTTAATCCCGCTTTTTCCCCTTTTGAAGTTCTAACACTTGAAGGAAAACACGAAGGCATTGCGGCAGATTTATTGCGCCTTGTGGCACAAAAAACAGGACTCAATCTTCAAATTATTCAATCCTATACCAAAGAAGAGAGCTTTGAGAGGGCTCGTAAAAATGAATGCGATATTGTTAATTTTGTTACGCGAACCCAAGAACGCGACACATGGCTACTCTTTAGCGAACCTATTTTTATTGATCAAAATGTCTTGATTACACGAGAAGAGCATGCGGGAATCGGCGATTTGCACGCTGTTTTTAATGAATCACTGGTGGTCACAAAAGAAACGCCTTTTTTAAGCCAACTCAGCGATAGCTTTCCAAACCTCTCCATCTTTACGGTTACTTCTGCGGAAGATGCTCTTTTAATGGTTCTTAATAAAAAAATAGACATTACGATTCGTCCTTTGATGGTCGCGGCACACACCATCAAGCGTCAAGGGCTTTTCAACCTTAAAGTAGCGGGAACTCTTGATGGATTTGACTCCGTTTATCGCATTGGCATTACACAAAATAATATGCTTCTGCGTGAAATAATCAACCAAGGGATTGCTGCAATTACTTCGGCTGAAAAAGAAGCCATTATCAACAAGTATGCTCCTATCACTGTTCAAAAAAAGATTAATTCCAAAATCATTTACGGCATTATAGGCGGCGGTATCACTCTTATCTGGATTGTTCTTTTATGGAACTATCTCTTGCAACGTAAGGTGGAAGAAGCGGTTAAACTAAACCTTGAAAACCAAAAAATCATCTTACAACAAGCCAAGCAAGCAGAACTAGGAAGTCTGATTGGCAACATTTCGCATCAATGGAGAGAACCACTCTCAAATCTTAGTAGTATCAATTTAATGCTCATGGCTTTTTTAGAACACCATCAAGAGATTGATAAAGAGATGTGGCAACAAAAACTTAAAAGCGTTGAAAACACACTTGATTTTATGTCTCAAACCATGCAGGATTTTCTTGAATTTTACAAGCCTTCAACGATTCGCCAATATTTTAATGCTTCTGAGTCCATCAGACAAACGCTGTCTATCATAGAAACAAATATTTTAGCGGACAATGTGCACATCGAACTCCAAGGGGATATGAATGTGGAGCTTTTTGGCATAAAAAATGAATACATGCAGGTTTGGCTCAATATTATTAACAACGCGATGCATGCTTTTGGAGAAAAAAATGTGCAAAAACGTAAAATTGTTATAACAATTGATTCTGCAATGATTACATTTTGTGACAATGCCAGAGGAAAAATCTATGAAGAAAATCTCTCAAAAGGGGTTGGACTTTCTATGTGTAAAACAATTTTGCAAAAATACAATAAGAAAATCTCATTTCGTAACACAGAAGAAGGTGTGTGTGTCACAATTTTGCTAAACGCCTAAACGGTACCCCGCTTCTGCAACGGTTTGAATAAAATTTTTACCCACTTTTTTACGAAATCGCATAATGAAATTTAAAAGGGCTTGGTCGCTGACTTCATCGAAATCCCAGAGTGTTTCATGCATCATTGCTTTACTTACCACTCTGTTTTGGTTTTCAATCAACAGCTCGACTAACGCCGTTTCTTTTTTATTCAAATCAATTTTATACCCTTCATTGGTAAATAAGATACGATTATGTTTATCAAAGGCATAACCATTTTTGAGCAAGATATGATCCGACATATTTAACGTCGTAGTACATCGATTGAGAGTATCGATAAGCTCTTGGTATTTCACGGGTTTAAGCAGATATGCGGTGAGATTAAGTGGGATAGCCCGCAGTAAAAATTCTTCACTTTTGTTGCCACTTAAGACAATAATCGGTATCGTGGTATTGGTTTGACGCACCGATTCAATGAAGCTTAGACCATTTTCATGGTGCAACTTAATATCACAAATTATAATATCAATTTTTTGAGTTTGGAGGGCGTCAAGAGCTGCTGTAATGGTCTTACAATGAAAGATTTTATTAACAAAAAGCCCTAAAAGCGTCATAAAATTTTGCGCAAATTCTTCGTTATCTTCAACAAATAGGATATGTCTCTCTTTGAGCGTGTATAACATATTTTATCCGCAATCTTTTTATTTTATTATAGCGATTCAATCGTAATGATACCTTTAAAAAGCGTTCAAATTCGTTTCATACATATCTCATTTATATCTCACTTCTATAAATACTCATGTTATTGATATGTGATACTACCATCGTATAATGCAGCTTATATGAGACAAGGTGTCTTGTCATAGGTACATCAAACGGTGAAGATACGCTATCTTCTAACGCTATACATTTCACAATAGGAGGATCATTGTGATTACTTTTCTTTGTTCCATCGTTATACTCGTTATTGGGTATTTCACGTATGGTAAATTTGTCGAGAAGACATTTGGAATGGACCCTAATCGACCCACTCCTGCAGTTGCACAAGCAGATGGCGTTGATTTTGTTCCTATGAACACATGGAAAGTTTATCTTATCCAGTTTCTAAACATTGCAGGACTTGGACCTGTATTTGGACCAATCATGGGTGCGCTTTATGGACCAGCCGCATTCTTGTGGATTGTATTTGGTGCCATTTTTGCAGGTGGCGTACATGATTATATGTCAGGTATGATGTCTGTTCGCGATAAAGGTAAAAGTATTGCTGAACTTGCAGGTGATTATTTAGGTGAAACCAGCCGTTATGCAATGCTGATTGTCAGTATTATGCTCCTTTTGTTCGTTGGTGTTGTTTTCATCGTAGGCCCAGCGGCACTGCTTGCTAACTTGACATTCAATCCTGGTGGCGAAGGTGTTTTTGCAGGCACAATTTTTGCTAACAAAACATTCTGGATTGCAATTATCTTCATTTACTATTTCATCTCAACCATTTATCCTATTGATAAAATCATCGGTAGAATTTATCCATTCTTCGGTGCTGTTTTGATGTTTATGGCATTTGGTGTGGGTGGTGCTATGATTGTAAACGGTCTTGCAATTCCTGAAATCACAGACATTGCTAATATTACGCATCCAAAAGGCACACCGATTTGGCCAGCACTTTTCTTTACCATTAGTTGTGGAGCACTCAGTGGCTTCCATGCAACACAATCTCCATTAATGGCACGTACGCTTAAAAATGAAAATCTTGGTCGTAAAGTATTTTACGGTGCAATGATTTCAGAAGCAGTGATTGCGATGATTTGGGCGGCAGTGGGCATGGCATATTTTCCTGATGGCGTTCAAGGATTAAGTGGTGTTCTTGCAAAAGGTGGACCAGGCTTAGTGGTTAATGAAGTTACCATTGGTTATCTTGGCATTTTTGGTGGATTATTAGCGATTTTAGGCGTTATTGTTGCTCCTATTACCTCTGGTGATACAGCATTTCGTGCAATTCGTTTAGCGATTTCAGATCGTTTTAAGATTCCTCAAATTAAACTTACCAATCGTTTGACCATTTCTATTCCTATTTTTGTGATTGCCTTTTTTATCACACAAATTGATTTTGCTTCTATCTGGAAATACTTTACGTTTTCCAACCAAATGTTAGCAGCATTCTCTCTTTGGACAGCAACAGCATATTTAGTCAAACATGGAAGAAACTTCTGGATTGCAGCTGTTCCAGGTACATTCATTACGGCAAGTTTGGTGGGTTATATTTTAACAGCCAAAGAGTTTCCTTTTGGACTCAGCCATGATGTAGCCGTCAATAGTGGTTTAGCAACTGCGGTTGCCATTGCCATCTATTTGGTCAAACTTGGTATTGCGCATAAACGTAAATTTGCAAACGCATAATTTTTAACGATACAGGCTTTTGAGCCTGTATCCTACTTTTACATGTAAAGTTTTTTTATGAATGAAATAACCTTAATTGCTCCCAATACTTCCTTACAGGGTAAGATTACATCCCAACAGCCTATCGTGATACAAGCTCAAATCGAAGGACAACTTTATTCTGACACGTCCGTTACCGTTGATATCAATGGTCAATGCAAAGGTGAAATTGTCGCTAAAGAGATTGTTATTAAAGGTTTTTTTGAAGGCAAAGTCACGTGTGATCTTCTGACGATTTGCAACGGAGGAGTCTTTAGAGGAGACATCAAAAGCCACCTCTTAGTCATCGAACAAAAAGGCTCTTTTGAGGGTACGCGTCATATTATTGAACCACAATGGAACTCTCCCAAAAAAGAGAGAGAACCCATCGCCCATCTTGATACGGAAAATATTTTACTCTAAACCCTCAGGATATAAAATAGCGTGAAAACGTTCGATATTTTCCTCTATTGCATCGTTTTTATAAACAGCGCTAATCACCGAATACATTGCAATATCGTGCGCAGCTAAGAGATGAATGTTCTCTTGAGTGATTCCACCAATGGCACAAATGGGTGTATCCAATTGTTTTTTGGCATCGGCAAGCATCGCATAAGGAATTGTTGCCGCATGAGGCTTGGTAGGTGAAGGGAAAAATGCGCCAAAAGCAACATAATCAGCGCCTAAAGACACATATTTTTTTGCACGTTCTATATCGCCATAACACGAAACTCCAATGATTTTATCTGCGCCAAGCACAGCGCGCGCCTCTTCATAGCTCACGTCATCCTCACCAATATGCAATCCATCGGCATTCATTTTAAACGCCACCTCTAGCCTATCGTCAATAATAAAAAGCGCTTCATACACATCGCATAAAGCTTGAAGACGTATGCATTGTTTTTCGGCTTCTTCATCGCTGGCATATTTATCGCGATACTGAATCACTTTAACGCCTGATTTTAAGACACGTTCGACTTGCTCTAAAATAGTTTCTTCGGGGGTTAAACTAGCATCGGTGAGGACATAAAGTCCTTTAAGAAGGGTTTTATCTAGCATGCTCACTCTCTTTTTTTTGAAAGAGATTTTACTCAGAAAAACTTAAAATGCCCAAACATAGTAACGTTGTTTGAGCATTTTAAAAAACAATTATGACTTAAACTTGCCCAGCTCGTTGTTGAGGTTTTCCGTCATGACATGTAAATGTTCACTGGCTTGAGAGACATTATCGATACTACCCACATTCTCTTTAGAGATAGCATTAATCTTTTCTATCTCATCCACAATGAGTTTAATTTTATCAGAGGTCTCAATAAAGTTATCTACATTATAGTGACTCTCATCAATGGTTTTATGAATAATATTTGCCACATTATTCATTCCTTCTTGCAACTCATTGGATAAGGTTGAAAGGGCATGTACATCTGCCGCATTAGCAGCAATATCCGTATTGGCATCCATAATGGATTGAACCACCACATTAATCGTTGCATCAATCTCGACTAAACTCTTTTGGGTACGCTCAGCCAATTTTCTTACTTCATCAGCAACCACGGCAAATCCTCGTCCATGTTCACCTGCACGTGCTGCTTCAATAGCGGCATTAAGGGCTAAGAGATTGGTTTGGTCTGCAATATCACGAATAATGCTTAACACCTCTTTGACCTCATTGGCATTTTGGCTCACGGTATTAAGACGTTCTGCTAAATTTTGCTCTTTGGCTGCGGTGGATTGCATGGTATTTTCCAACTGCTCGACTTTGGTTTTTACGCCTGCAATATCCCCTTGTGTTTTACGTAAAGCTTCTTGAGATGATTTTGCTTTACCCACCGATGCTTCAATATTTTTAACTAACGCGATACCTTCTTCTTTGGTATGTTCTACAATCTTCGATTCGGTATCGACATTTTTAACCACTTCAGAGGCAGTACGAGAGAGTTCTTCTGAAATAGAAGCATTCTCAGTACTAATCGTTTTTGATTTATTGACAATTTCATGAAGCTTTTCAATAAACTTATTAATATTACGAGAGACATGGGAGAATTCATCATTAGCAGATACATTCAAACGTTGTCTTAAATCACCTTCACTACTGGATAACTCTTCTACTACATGATTCAAGGTATCCAGTGGTTTTAACAATGCTTTAATCAGCACCACCATGATCCCGATGGAGAATGCCAGCATAATGAGACCAATAATCACTAAATCGCCAATTTGTGTATTTAAAAAAGAATAGGCTTGAGCTTTATCAAACGTGATAACCGGCTTCCAACCCGTCTCTTTGGAGACTTTAAAAGCGATAATTTTATCTACATCATTTTTTTGGTATTCAATCAATCCACCCTCTTTGTTATTGAGCTTTGCCACAAGTTCAGGTGAAACCGTTTTTAAATCTTTTCCTAATAAATCTTGATTTGGATGTGCAATAACAACATCTTGCGTATCAAATAAAGCACCGTAACCGCCATTAAAATCAACATTGGCAACTGCTTTGGTCAGAGCATCTAAAGAAATATCCAAAATAACAGCACCGATAAATTTTTTATCTTTAAACATAGGTGACATAATAGAAACAACCAGTTTTTTAGTCGTTGCATCAATATACGCGTCTGTCACACCCGCTTTGCCTGAAGCCTTAACGGTTTTATACCATCCTCTCACACGTGGGTCGTATCCATCCGGTAACTTGACACCAGAACCTGTCATAGCACTACCATCTTCAAGCCCCACGGTTGTCTCAAATCCACCTAATGTACGTGTGGTTTCTTTCAAAATCGCCCGAATCTGGTCCATATCCATTATTTCAACATCGGTTAAAGAGCGTGCGGTACTGTCCATCACATTTTTTTTGTTAAGTGCCCACATATCAACATAATCTGTTAATGCACTCGAGGCTAACATCAAACTTTTTTCAATCTGTGTGACACTATTTTTTTTCGTATCAATATAGCTAAAAAAGCCAAAGATACTGAGGCTTAAAAACATTAATGCGGAAATACTCAAGATAATCTTGGCTTTAAACGACATAAATGCTCCTTTCTTCGTTTTTTCATTGTTGAAGTATAGCTACAAATTGTTATAAACACATTACACAAACTGTCTCTTTTTTCATCGTTTTATTCAATTTGTGACATTTTGCGTTGTTGGAATAGACCAAGAAGAAGAAAAAACATACAAAAGAAGGCAAAGCGTGTTCTATTTTAGGCATACCCTATCTTTAATTTTCCTCGTATAACGTTTCATGCCCTAGGGATTCATAGAGCTTAGATGCGCTCATCTCTTTTTCCAAAACAATCACTTTGTGGTATCCTTTTTTCATACAAGAATCCGTGATATATTTAAGAAAAGACCTTTTTATCGTATTGTGACAAGAAGCCTTATCGACAATCATGGCATCTAAAAGAGCAATTTTTTCTTCTGATAATAGGGATACACTGGAATTAGCAAGGAGCACAGCTACAATTTTATGCTCATATAATGCTAAATAGACACCTTGGGTACTTGGATTTTGTATCGCATGCGAAACAATGTCCAAGTAATTGCGCTTGTGCTGTTTTACATCAGGCGAAAATGCTAAAAGAAAGGAGCAGATATCGGTTATATCTTCGTGCGTTGCTGTTCTAAATTCGGTGTGATTTTCTTTGTTGGTCGATTCATACGCAATGAGTATTTTTTTACGTTCAATCCCCCAACGATACCCGCTCATTGCACCGCTTTTGGCAATCACGCGGTGGCACGGGATGAGATAACCTATATGATTTTTTCCAATCGCACTTGCAACGGCTCGCACGGCATTGGGTTTTTCGATGTAATTGGCAATATCTTGATACGTGGCAATCACACCGTTTGGAAGATTTAAAAGCGCTTTCCAGACATTGACTTGAAGATTTGTTCCTTTGACCAAAAGCGTGTATTTTTTATTGTTCATAAAAATATTTTCCAAATAGGTTTGCGCTTTGACATCATCATGCACCAAATTGGCATTTTCCCAAAGTTCATTAAAGCGTTTAAAAATGGCCTCTTGATTTTGGTCGATAAAGCCAAGATAACAGATACCTTTGTCCGTATAAGCAATCAATGCTTGCCCAAACGGCGTCAGTCCAAAACCATAGGTAATCGTGACATCTTTTCCCTTCTCGCGCCACTCTTTTGGAGTCACACCGATGAGATTCACAAACAATTCGTGCAGTCTGCTCACACTTGAAAGTCCGATGTCAAGGCTACTGTCTAGAATGGACTTGGACTCTTTGATGTGTTCTTTGGCGTAATTGAGCGTTACTGAGTGCAAAAACTGTTTGGGCGTGACTCCCACATACTCTTTAAACACGCGGATAAAATGGTACTTGCTCATGCCGATGCTACTGGCAATCACGTCGATGGAGGGCTGTTCTTTGAAATGCGCATCAATGTACTTGATCGCTTTTTCAATCAATTGATAATTGTTATGCAACACTTCCATCTCTTTCATCTCACCCCTCCTTCGTCATTTTTTTATAAAAGTTCTTGCAGAACTCTTGACACGCCTTTAAAGCAAAGCTCTAAAGGCTACGTTAACACTGGGTTTTCCTCGGCGGAACGCCCACGCACCCTTGGTGCTTTTCCTTCTTGCAAAATAAGTTTTGCAAGAAGTCTATTTAATACGTTGCACTTTCGTACACTTGAAAGGTTTTCAAAAGTGCCACCAACTCTTTTTTAATCTTTACATGTAATGCTAAATTGTCTCTATTTTCCAACACATCGCAAATACGACGCGCGATCCATTCAAACTCTTTTTCTTTCATACCGAGCGTCGTTAATGCCGCAGATCCGATGCGAATACCTGAGGTCAATTTTGCACTTCTCGTATCGTTCGGGACGCTGTTTTTATTGACCGTTATACCTGCATTTTCCAAAGCGGTGCTCGCCTCTTCGCCTGAATAATCCTTATTGAGTAATGATACCAAAATCAAATGGTTATCGGTTCCACCACTGACCAAATCAAAACCTCGCTCAAGCATCACCTCGCCCAAAACGCTGGCATTGCGTTTGACTTGCTTGGCATACTCTTTCCACTCAGGCTTTAACACTTCACCAAACGCCACCGCTTTTGCCGCAATGACATGTAACAGTGGACCACCTTGCAGTGCAGGGAAAACGGCAGAATTTATCTTTTTCGCTAACGCTTCATCGTAGGTCATAATCACACCACCCCTAGGACCGCGCAATGTTTTGTGCGTCGTAGATGTCACCACATGCGCATGCGGAAACGGGCTCATGTGCTCCTTTGCCGCTACAAGACCCGCAATGTGCGCAATGTCGGCAAATAAAATCGCTCCAACCGCATCTGCAATTTCACGAAATTTGGCAAAATCAATTTCTCGCGCATACGCGGATGCTCCACAAACAATCATTTTTGGCTTCACTATTTTCGCAATTTCTAGAACCTTGGCATAATCAATATAACCGTTGGCATCCACACCATAGCTAAAGGATTGATAATTCTTACCCGAAAAACTCACCTTTGCACCGTGCGTTAAATGTCCGCCTTGTTGCAAATCCATACCGAGCAGTTTATCGCCTGCTTGAAGCAAAGCCGCATACACCGCACCATTGGCTTGACTACCTGAATGGGGTTGTACATTGGCATACGCACATCCAAAAATAGCGCAGAGTCTTTCAATCGCCAGTTGTTCAATCTCATCTGCATATTCACATCCGTTATAGTACCGTTTTTGTGGGTAACCCTCAGCATACTTATTGGTAAAAATACTTCCTGTGGCTTCCATCACGGCAGGTGAAGTAAAATTCTCACTCGCAATCATCTCAAGATGGCTCGATTGCCGCTCAAACTCCTTTTGAAGAATACCAAATACCCTCTCATCTGCCGTTGCTAAACGGTTATTATTAATGTAGCTCATTGTCTCTCCTTTGGCTTGATGAAAGAAGTGTAGCACCCTAAAAAAATTCCATCAATCCAAAAATTGCCCTCCTTTTTTGTAAAAGCAATTTTTGGATTTTTCTCAATTTGGACACTCATTTTATTCTTAACGATAAATCAAAATGGACAATTTGGGCATGGTGTCCTAACCAAAATTTTTACATGTAAAAACTTTTTGAGTTTGGCTATCATTTTAAGCTTTTTCTAATTTGAGTTATTCTAATATATGAGTAATTGTTCATATGAACATACATAATAAATATTGAGGAGGTTTACGATGGGTGATGAATTTTGCAGTTGCGACATTGTGCATGACACTATCATCGACATGGTCAAAAAAAAGATGCCTCAAGAAGAGAAACTTTATGATTTAGCCGAACTGTTTAAAGTCTTTGGAGACACGACGCGCGTCAAAATCATCTCAGCGCTTTTTGAAGCGGAAATGTGTGTCTGTGATATCGCAGAGCTTTTGAGCATGACTCAATCAGCCATTTCTCATCAACTGCGAGTCCTTCGCCAAGCAAGACTTGTCAAGCATCGTAAAGAAGGGAAAGTCGTCTTTTATTCACTTGATGATGAGCACATTAAGACTATTTTCAATCAAGGATTAGAACATATATTAGAACCACGAGGATTTGAAAATGCAATTTTATGAGAAATCAGCCCCCGTATGTGATGCCACAACAGAGAGTTGTTGTTCAAGATGTCACCCTATCGAAGTAGATATGCACGAACATGAACATCACCACCATGGATTAGAAGATAATAGTTTACAAGAGATGGTAAAATCGCCCGCGTTTATCACGTTTTGTATCGGTACAGTTCTTTTTATTGCTGCTTTAGTGATGGATGAATCCAACCCTCTGCTCTTTTGGACTTATCTTTTAAGCTTCGTTCTCGTCGGTGGTGAAATATTAACAATGGCGCTAACCAATCTCTTTAAAGGGCATGTGTTCGATGAAAACTTTCTCATGGGTCTTGCAACTGTAGGCGCTTTTAGCATCGGTGAGTACCCAGAAGGTGTTTCGGTAATGCTCTTTTTCCGTATTGGTGAGTTCTTTCAAGACTTAGCCGTGGCGCGCTCTCAAAAATCCATTACAAAATTGATGGACATACGTCCCGATTTTGCCAACTTACAAACCAGCGAAGGTGAGAGAAAAATCACTCCGCAAGAGGTTATGCTGGGTAGTCGCATTCTAGTCAAACCCGGTGAAAAAATTCCCTTAGATGGCATCATCTTAGAAGGAACCTCTACGTTAGACACCTCAGCACTCACAGGAGAATCGCTCCCAAAAGAGGTTGCGAAAAACGATGAAGTTCTCTCAGGAAGCATCAACAAAACAGGTCTTCTTATCATCGAGACAACCAAACTTTTTTCAGAATCAACCGTCTCAAAGATTTTAGATTTAGTACAAAATGCCAGTGCGAAAAAAGCAAAAACAGAGCAATTTATCACGACATTTGCCAAGTACTATACACCGTTTGTTGTTATTTCAGCCGCACTTTTAGCCTTTTTACCACCTTTATTGATGCAAGATGCTTTACTCAGTGAATGGTTTAGACGTGCGCTTGTTTTCTTAGTCGTTTCATGCCCGTGCGCACTTGTCGTCTCGATACCGCTAAGCTTTTTTGGTGGTATTGGCGGAGCATCTAAAAATGGTATCTTAGTCAAAGGCGGCAATTTTTTAGAAGCACTCAATAGTGTTGATACCATCGTTTTTGATAAAACAGGAACCCTGACACAAGGCGTGTTTAGCGTTACAGCCATTCAAGCACTCCATGGATATAGCGATGAAGACATTTTAAGATGGGCCGCTCATGCGGAATTTCATTCAAATCATCCTATCGCACTTTCAATTAAACGTGCTTATGGAAAGCCTCTTGAGGGCATCGTTGCTTCTTACGAAGAGTTGGCAGGGTATGGCGTAAAAGCTTTCATAGATGATAAAACCGTTCTTGCAGGCAATGACAAAATGCTCAAAGACCACGGCATCGCGCATGAAACCGTACTCTCACCTGATAGCATCGTATATGTTGCTGTCAATGGTGTATTAGCAGGGTCTATCACCATCGCGGATGAACTTAAAGAAGATAGCGTCAAAGCGATTAGCGCGTTAAAAGCAATGGGCATTAAAGATATGGTGATGCTCACAGGAGACAATCACGCCACTGCAACCAAAATCGCTCAAGAACTCGGCCTTGAAAAAGTAGAAGCAGAGCTACTGCCTCATCAAAAAGTGGAAAAATTAGAAGAGATTATGGCACGCAAAAGTGGTAAGGGCAAAACAATTTTTGTGGGCGATGGCATCAACGATGCGCCCGTTCTTGCACGCTCTGACATCGGTATCGCTATGGGTGGGGTTGGTTCAGATGCCGCGATTGAAGCAGCTGACATAGTCATCATGACCGATGAAATTGTAAAAGTGGCAACGGCTTTGAAAATTGCCCGTAAAACCCATGCGATTGTTTGGCAAAACATCATCTTTGCGCTAGGCGTCAAAGGTGCTATTTTAGTCATGGGCGCATTTGGAATTGCCACTATGTGGGAAGCTGTTTTCGGTGACGTGGGTGTCGCTTTAATCGCCGTGCTAAATGCCACACGTGTTCTAACCCATAAATAAAATCTTTCAAAGTCCCTCTTTTGGAGGGATTTTACGCTTACATGTAAACGCTGACTGTTTAGAACTCCTTTTATTTTTTCTGACTTTCCAATAATTTAGCACTCGAAGATGATGTCACATTTTGTACCACAACAAAAGTCGAAACGCCCATAAAAACTACGCAAGCAGAAAGAATGGCAACGACTAGGTAGATGTTATATTTACTTTTATCAAGGTGCATGGTATCCTCCTTCAATAAGAGCTTATATAACTATTTTAGAGCGATATTTCTAAAACTATTACAAGCTTATCAAGATACTTTTTTATTTAAAAAAAATTATAATTACTTTCTCAATTCTGAATGCTATAATATACTCTCATATCTCATAAGGTTCATTTGATGCTTAAAACAGTGTTACTTTTTTTACTCATGTTCAATAGCGCATATTCTTGTGCTTTATGCGGTAACAAAACCTCTTTTGTCCAAGCGTCCATTCAAGCTTACATCGCAGATGATAGCCTTCAAAAAGTACATGTACTGTGGCAATTTGGTGCTAGTACATCCGCAGGAATTGCCAGCATATATCACATGGAAAAACAAATGCAGGCGGATGATTTGAAAAAAATATATGAATCGTTGAAGCAATCTCAAAGACCTCCTTTTATGACGCTTTTAAGTATCAATCAAGAAACAATATCTTTAAAAATAGAAAATTTTACAATTTTCATGGACAATGGTCATCTTCATGTTGAATTTGATATTCCATTGTCTTATCCTCTGCATAATCATGACACCGTGGAAATTGTTTTTTTCGATCCAGCTCAAACAATGATTTTTTTAGAAAATCTCGATGATACATGCATTGTGAACACTACCTCGTATAAAGTACGAAAAGATAACGGTATTAAAGTGATTAAAGAAGTGATGGCAACAACCAATTATATTAAACTTGAAATGACTCAATAATGCTTAAGTTATCCAAATGCTGTATCACAAGCCTCGTGCTGTATTTTATCGTAGGCGTTTCATCCTTACATGCTTGCGCTTTATGTGGCAGTAACAAAGTCTCGTTAATCACTGCATCAACGCATACTATTTTCACCAATAACGCTGTTGAAAAAATTGAAGTGACATGGAAATTTGATGAAACGTTTTCCGCACAACTCGCTTCGTTATACGATAAAAACAAAGATTCTCAGTTTGATACTGAAGAAACAAATGCCATTTTTCATATTTTAAGCAGTGTTGAAAAACCTCCTTTTATGAGTGTCGTTTACATCAATGGTACGGAAATCAAAGCATTTAAAATAGAATATTTTAAAGCTTCTATGGCTGAAAATATCGTCTATTTTTCATTCGATATTGTCTTAAATTACCCTATAAATAGCTCAATGCAGTTATTTTTTTACTTTTTTGACCTGACACAATCGCTGGCATTTTTTCACACAGCAGATGAAACGCGTTTTAGCAATACAACACCCTTTACACTTCACAAAAAAGCTGGGTTCAAAGTGCTTCCAAACACGATGTCTATCGTTAATGCAATTACTTACGAGGTTGAGCCATGAATCCCTTCTCTACTGCTCCGACACAAACCAATTTTATCATAGCATATTTAGCGCATCTGCTTCAAACGCTTTCCATTCAACTAGGTGAACTTCTAACGCAAATAAAAGAGGGGCATCGTATGACGCCCATTCTTATACTCTTGGCAATCTCGTTTGCCTACGGATTTGTTCATGCATCAGGTCCTGGTCATGGGAAAACACTCGTAGCGTCTTATTTTATCGCCAATGACAAAAGTTATAAAAATGGATTTTTTATCGCTTTATTGATAGCAGCAGTCCACACTTTTTCTGCATTTAGTGTGACACTCATTGGATATTTTGTCTTTAAAACCCTCTTTTCAGTTGCCATTATCAATATAGCAATGATTGCGACAAAGGTATCAGGAGGTGTTATTCTTGGTCTTGGTTTTTACTTTTTAGTTCATAAAATCAAACACTATAAAAACCTCAAAGCGTCCAAGTGGAGTACAAAACCTATCGCTTCTTGTTCATGTGCGAGTTGTAAAAGCCACGATAGCAGCGAATTTGCCCTTATTTTATCTGCTGGACTTGTGCCCTGCCCTGGTACGATTACCATTTTTTTATTTTCTATTACATTGGGGCTTTATTTTATAGGATTTTTAAGCGCTGTGTTTATGAGCCTTGGAATGGGATTTGTCATTGCCATCACAGCGTTTATCAGTACAAAAGCGAGAAATAGCTCAAAAAATAAGTTCGCAAACATTTTTAAAATTCTTGATTTTGGCGCCGTGTGTATCATCATTATTTTGGGTGCTATTTTGATTCTTATTTAATTTTGTGCAAAAACATCATTTTATTTTTAACTGTACCATGAGTGTTTATGATGCTTTTACATGTAATGAAACTTCTTTTTTTAAAAGCGCCATTATTATTTAAAAAATTTATTCATATGCGTATGGAGCCAACCCTCTTTTTGCAGAGTTTTCATAGGTGAGACTTTCTTTTCATGAAGCATTGATAAAACGGCCTCTTTATAATCAGCATCCTCGTGTTGAATATGATTGATCAGCCACATTTGAAGGTCCATCATCAGCTGTTTGGAAATGTCCTCACCGCTTTCATAGCGCTCTTTAAAAAACAAAATTCGTTCAATAAAAGCGAGATGAATCTGCTTGTGCGCTTCGAGTTTTGGATACCCCGCTTCTTCCATCAAACTCTCCTCAAAGGCAAGATGAGAGACGCTATAATCCTTCAACGCCGCAAGCACCGCACGAATTTTTGCTTTGTCATGATAAATTGAAATCGTACCGAGTTCATTAATATACGCAATCATACGCTTATGCTGATCATCAATTACCGCAATACCCACCGAAAAAGAGGGGTCCCATTTCCAATACGACATGGCCATTCCTTTAAAATGTGATGCTAATGAAACTTTGAAGATTATAACATAAACTGAAAGGCACACAAGGGAAATTGATTGATGAAAGAATAGACTGGTTTAATCTTGTTTTTTGGCTTTACATGTAAAGCCGTTTAACCCCAGTCAATTCTCCGCATTGGGTACAACACGAAGGAACACTGTTTTGAGACATGGTGTGTTGTAGCACTTTAGGGTGTAAGACTTTTTTGGAGTCAATCATAAAGCAACAGGGTGCTTTCGTGCCATTGACAAAGTAGTAACGCATCTTTTCCGTGTCTAAATAAGAGCATTGGTTATGGATATAAGGTAAGGGTTCGGTGGTGTAATGGGCTTGGTAACTTTTTTTGGGTTGGATTCTTTGGATGACAAGAGGGATAGTATGCTCTTTAGCAAAGGCTTTGAGTGGTTCTAAGTCTTGTCCATAGCTTAGTGCGTAGAGTTTAATTTTTTTAGGTGCCAAACTGTGGCAGGCTAAAAGATGTTTGATGGTTTGAACTGGTGAACTTCTGCCACTGCGTTTGGCAAGACCTTCATCTAGGGTATCAAGGGAAAAGCCTATTTGGTCAAGGAGAACATTGTGGGGTGCCGATACTGCCATCGTGCCATTCGTGATGGTACCGATACGATGTCCTTTTCCTTTAGCGTGTGCCACCATTTCCCAGAAGAAAGGATGCAAAAGCGGTTCACCTGTTCCTTGGAGCATCAAGGTTGTGGGAGATTTTTCGGTTTCGATGATTTTTTCAAAACACGACCACGACATATGCATTTTTTCCAGTGTATCATTGGGGCAATAGAAGCATTTGGAGTTACATACGGTAGTGATTTCGATTTGGGTGAACATTAGGCTTCTTGCTCCCTATGAGTAATATGTATTTTTAGCATATTTATAAAACCGATAAGATGCTTCAAAACATTTCATGCATCGTTGTACGCTTCTCATGAAATTGTATAATTATTAAAGGCATTGATTGGTTCTGTCTTACAGACATAGTTTACATGTAAAAGCTACACATTCGTACAACAGACAATGGTGGCATTACATGACAATCAATAAAAAAAGAAGAGGCGCCGCAAATATATTATTTTAAATCACACAAATATATTGACGTGTATTAAATTATGAGTGTCACATTTTAGTCATTATAGCCTTAAAGTTTCTAACCTTCTTTTTGCTACAATAACGCACTTTATTTTTGGAATATCGATGAAAACCATCTGTAAAATGGCTCTTTTGGTCATTACGCTTTTACATGTCATCAAGCTTTTTATGCCTCTGAGTTTGGAACTCTTGACGTTTTTTACGGTGCTTCTGTTTAGCTTTGGTCTGGTGATGCAAAAAAAAGGGTTTCGTACCATTACGCTGCTCTTTTTAATTTTAGGCTGCGGCATACTTATCTATTACCAACTCCCTTTTTCCATCTGGATACAATCACTCACGTCGATGACCAACATTATCGCGATTATTGTCGTCATGCAACTTTTTGCCATTCCGATTGAAGTCGGGCATTACAGTGACACTGTTGAGTATTGGCTCAAAAGACTTTTTAAAAAAGAGAGTTCGCTCTACCTTTTTGCGATGATTGTCACCAATCTGTTTGCGAGTTTTTTACTCTTTGGAACCGTACCTGTGATGGTTTCACTCTTTAACAAAGCCCTTAAAAACAATATCTCAGAACACCAACGCTTTTTTGCAACCGCCATTATGCGCGGGTATTCGCTTGTGCTTTTTTGGGCGCCAGGAGCGGTGATCATACTGCTTGTCATGCAAGTCACCCATGTTTCATGGTCACAGCTGTTTCTACCAGGATTTCTTTTAAGCATGATTGGTTTGCTGACATCGTATCTCTTAGAGCATTTTTCAAGATTAAATAAACCCATCGTCACCATCCCTTTGCCTGAAACATCGGCTATTGCCAAAAATGCACCCAAACAAACGGCGCATATTTTTCTTGTCGTTCTCTCATTATTAGCGTTTATCGGTATATTTGAGATGATGAACATCGGTTCTCCCACAGGGAGAATTTTACTTGCGGGGCTCATTGTCTCGACGATTTGGATTGCTTCTTTTTTCAAAAATTCAGAACTTAAGAACGTTTTGAACGTCTATTGGAAAGGTGGTATTACGCAAGCGACAGACTTTTCAGTCTTTTTTATCGCGGTGGGTCTGTTTGCAGGAGCGGTGGATCATAGCGGTATTTTGAACCACATTCAACCGCTTTTGCAAGGAAGCGTCAATCACCTTGGCATTTTTTCTATTCTTATCATTCCGCTTATATTTATTTTTATTGCGGTGTGTGGTATTCATCCGTTAGTTCTTGCGGTGATGTTTGGTAAAATCTTGCTTGCGGTTTCACTCCCACTGTCAGCTGTTTCCATTGCGCTTATTTTAATTTTGTCGTCGGCTATCTCGTTTATCATTTCACCGTTTGCAGGCATGTCACTGATGACGGCAAAATATTTAAACGTCACGCCAATGGATGTCTCTTTAAAATGGAACCTACTCTTTTGCTCTCTTTTTTTGATAGAAGGTCTTATCTTTGCCTATATTTGGTAAAGAAAAATAAGCACTTATGTCACACATTTGTTACTGTTTAAAAAATAACCAAAAAAATCCTTTTTTTCCCTCTTTCTCTGCTTAATTTTGTGATAAACTGTGCTTATCACAACTTAGGTGAAAGGGTAAGGGTCCATAGCAATGATTGAGTCACAAAGTCCACTCTACGATGCTTTTAAGGGCATCTTAAATACGATTGACAAAGAGCGCGTTCAAGAGCTACTCTCCTACATGAATACCGAGGCAATCAATTTTAACTTGTTTAAAAACAATGCGTTTATTGAGCGAAAATTTCCCTTTGATATTGTTCCGCGTATCGTCTCAAAAACAGAATTTGAATACCTTGAGAAAGGGATTTCCCAGCGTATTTACGCTCTCAATCTGTTTTTAGAAGATATTTATGGTGAGCAAAAAATCTTAAAAGACGGCATTATTCCCAGTGAATTTGTTTTTTCATCAAAAGCCTATTTACCTGCTTTTGCCCATACCAAAGTTGCAAAAAACATACGCGTACACATCAGCGGTATCGACCTTGTGAAGAACAGCGTTGGCGATGGGTGGGTCGTCCTTGAAGATAACCTACGCGTACCAAGCGGTGTGAGTTACCCCCTGTCTTTGCGTATGCTTACTCGCAAAGTTTTTCCAGAGTTTTTTGAAAAAATTGCGATTCAAAGTGTTTTTGATTATCCTAAACGTTTAGAAGAAGCGATGGATTTTGTCAGTACAGGCGGTATCAATGTTATTTTGACCCCGGGTCGTTACAACTCAGCCTTTTATGAACATTCTTATCTTGCGAAACAAAGTGGCGCTATTCTTGCTAATGGAGAAGACTTGTTTGTTGAGAAAGACAAAGTCTATCTTAAAACGTACAATGGCAAAAAAGCACGTGTTGGAGCCATTTACAGACGACTTGATGATGAAGCGCTTGATCCTGTGGAGTTCAATCCTGATTCTCTCATTGGCGTGCCAAATATTACCCAAGCGTACCGTGCGGGAAATATCGCTTTAATGAACAGTATCGGCAATGGCATTGCGGACGATAAAGGCATTTACTACTTTGTGCCACAAATGATTAAATACTACATGAATGAAGAGCCTATCTTACAAAACGCTCCAACCTATTTGGCGTTTTTTGAAAAAGACAGGCAACACATCTTGCAAAACATGCGCACACTCGTCATCAAAGATGTTGCAGAAGCAGGAGGATACGGCGTAGTCTTTGGTTCAAAACTCTCTAAAAATGAGCGTCAAGCACTCAAAGATGCCATTATTGCAGAGCCTAGACGTTTTATCGCTCAAGAAGTCATCGAATTTTACGATATTGAATGTCTGGATGAAGAGAGTAAACTCTCCCCAAGAAAAGCTGACCTCAGGATGTTTTCTATTTACGGAGAAGATATTTTTGTCTGGCCAGGAGGACTGACCCGTTTTGCGATGGACCCAACCAGTTATATCGTAAACTCCTCTCAAGGAGGCGGATTTAAAGATACATGGGTTTTAAAGGAGAAACGATGATACTCATTTCACCACAAACAGCAGAAAATCTTTATTGGGTGGGTCGTTATATTCAACGCGCTGAGAGCATGACACGCTTGGTGATTAGCCTTTTTGATAAAATCATTGATGAAAACTTTGATGAAGCCAAAGAGCTTTATGAAAGACTAGGTATTGCGCTTAACTACGACTCATCGCAAGCTTTTTTGCGCAAAAGTGTTTTTGAGTTGGAGTTTGTAAGCCTCGTCTATGTCATTAATAGCGCACGAGAAAATGCCATCTTGACACGTTCACATTTACCAAACCGTATGTTTAGCCGTATCAATGCGCTATACTTAAAGTATCAAAAAGCACAAAGTGAACCTGTCGTATCGCTTTATTGGTTGGAATCAACTTTGCAAGAGTTAGATGCCATTTGGGGAAATTTGGAATTATCTTTGGTTGAATCCAAAGAAGCACCTTTGATTGAACTGGGTAAAATCATTGAACGCATGGACCTTAGTATGCGCATTTTTGATAGTATTGAAGCAGCGCTTATGGATGTTGAAAAACTCAATATCATCGCTGAAAAAGTTCGACCAAATTGTAAAAAGCTTTCGCTCTCAACGAGCAATAAAGCAAAAGTATTGCAAAAAATAAATTCAGTATTTGGGACATTGACCACAACGCATGAAAGTTAATTTTTCTTATGATTTTACGCTCACATTTGATGAGCCAGTACGCAACCATCAGTTTTGTTTACGCATCGTGCCTTTTAACAATGCGATACAGAAGCTTCTTTCGTGGAACCTTCGTATCAATGATGGTGTACCCTACTTTGAGACAATGGATGGATTTGGCAATCATCTCACCTATGGAATGATAGGCAAACCGCATCGTGCCTTAAAAACGAGCATCGAAGGCGAGATTGAACTATCGCCTTACGTGTACCATGACCATGAACCTGTGGAACTTTATTTGCCACATTCAACATTGGTTCCATTTAGCTTAATGATGCGTGATTTTTTGCATACCATCAAACTCCCCGTAACCGACTTTAGAAAAGCATTGATGCTGACACAAATCGTTTATGAACAATTTAAACCGATGGAAAGCACAAAAGCAAAAGGGTTGGAAACGTTTTTACTCTACAAAGAGGGGTTGAGCCAAGATTTTAGTCATCTGCTGATAGGGTTATTGCGATTGAGCCAAATTCCTGCGCGTTTTGCCAATGGTTTCATCGATGGAACCAACCAAACGCATACATGGGTGGAAGCATTTATTGATGGTGATTGGAGAGGATTTGACCCCCTTCATGGAACGCTCATCAACGATGAGCCGTATATCAAACTAGCGCATGGGCGTGATTTTTCTGAGTGTCAAATTCACAGAGGCAGTTACATCGGTAAACGCCAACATATTTTAGAAATTACAGGACGCATTGGAAGGGATGAGCAATGATTGAAGAAGTGTTCCATGTCAATTTGCCTGTCAATGAAACCTTATCGCTCAGACGTAACCGATTCTCACCTGAGGACATCACCACATCTACCAAACGCATCTCTATTGTTACGGGCATTCATGGCGATGAGATTGAAGGACAGTATGTCTGTTATTTGCTGGCTAAATGGCTAAATAATAACAAGCATTGCATTAAAGGCATTGTCGATATTTACCCTTCGATGAATCCTATGGGCATTGACAGTATCACACGGGGATTTCCTTTTTATGATGTCGATTTAAATCGCACGTTTCCGGGAAATACCTCTGATTTTTTGCCGGCACAAGTGGCAAGCGCTATTGTCGATACCGTTCGAGGCAGTGACTATGCGATAGATATTCATGCTAGCAACATCTTTTTAAGAGAACTTCCACAAGTGCGCATTAGCCGCTCAACTGCGGAGGAGTTGATTCCTTTAGCCGAAAAACTCGATATTGATTTTATCTGGGTTCACGATGCTGTCACCGTTTTAGAATCCACGTTTGCGCACGCGATGAACTCTCTTGGCACTAAAACACTGGTCGTTGAAATGGGTGTGGGCATGCGCATCACCAAAGAGTACGGGCAGAGTCTTACCAAAGGCATTTTAAATTTGATTGCGCATGTGGGCATCATCGAAAGACCCGTTTTACCCACAACAAAAACCTCTGTTTCGACGCTCAATTCAGAAGTCTTTTTTGTGAATGCGTCTAAAGCAGGTGTTTTCATTCCTATTTTAGAGCATAATGTCTCCGTTCTTAAAGGTGAAAAGTTAGGAGAAATTATCAATCCTCTTTCTGGAACCATTGAAGAGACGATTATTAGCCCTTGCAACGGCTTGCTCTTTACCATTCGTGAATATCCGGTTGTGTATGAAGGCTCACTTCTTGCACGAATACTTGAAGACCCTAAAGAGGAAATTGCCCAATGAAAGAAGAAATTTTATTTGAAATCAGCTCTCTAAGCCGCAATCCTCTCAAAGTCAAGGGGTTTCGTTTTGGAAAAGCAGACACAACGCCTAGCTGCGTCATTGTAGGACCCATGATGGGCAATGCTATTGACCAACTATGGATAGCCTCTCAATTGGTACGCTTTTTACGCCAAAGTGAACTGGCAAATGCCGCTTTCATCAAAGGTGAAATTCTTGTTGTTCCTACCGTCAATCCCTACTCTTTTAACATGGGAAAAAGCTTTTGGCCTCTGGATAACACCGATATTGATGGCATGTTCCCCGGCTATGAAAAAGGAGAAACGACCCAAAGAATTGCCGCAAGGTTATTTGAGAAAACCAATAATTACGACTACGCGATTTTACTCGAAGCGAGAAAAGACCATGTTGAGTGCATTCCCTATGTGAAAGTGTTGCAAACGGGCATGGAAAGCGTGGACGATGCTAGAGCATTTGGGCTTGATTTTATTCATGTCAAAGAAGCAACCCCAACCGATACCGCATCACTCAATTATAACTGGCAAGTATGGAACGCCAAATCTTTTTCGTTGGTTTCAGGGAAAAAAGGCTCATTACGCAAAGCAGAAGCTAACAAAGTACTCGATGCCATCATCCGTTTTTTAGCCAAAAAAGAGTTGATTGAATTTTCAACGTTTGAAGGTTCACACGGCAATCTTGTCATGCCCAATGATGTAGAAGCTATCAAATGTACCTCAGCTGGTCTGTTTGATGCTTTAGCGCCCATCGGAGAGTACGTCGTTCACGGTCAGCCACTGGCACGCATTTACAATTCGCTGGATGGCACACTCATCCAAACCATTATTTCACCGTGCGATGGTATCATCTCCTGTCGCTATGACTATGCGCTCATTTTTCAAAATGCCATAGCCTTTCGCATCATCAAAATCGAATCCGCACAAAATAATTTCTAGCGTTTTACATGTAAAGTCATTTTACATGTAAAACGTTTCTAAAGTACGCTCCGCACGTCTACTTCGATGGAGAGTTCACTCTGCCCACTGCTAAAGACAACCCCTTTGAGTGGAGCGACATCATTGTAGTCTCTACCACTGCCAAGTAATATATGCTGTCCAATAGGAATGACATTATTCGTCGGGTCAAACTCAAGCCAACCAAGGCTGGGAATATAAAGAGCAAACCACGCATGCGATGCGTCAGCACCAAAAAGCTTCGGCATACCTTGGGCAGGAATCGTTTCGATATAGCCACTTAGGTATTTAGCAGGCAAGCCGATGGAGCGAAGGGCGGCAATCGCAAACTGCGTAAAGTCTTGGCAAACGCCTTTTTTAGCCTCAAAAATCTCTTCAATCGGTGTCGTGATATTACTAAACCCTGCGACAAATTTAAAGTCATTAAAAATGCGTTCCATAAATTCACTTGCAGCTTCTACAAGGTTGCGTTTGGGTTCAAACGAACGTCTCGCATACGCCTCAATTTCACGTGAAGCTTTAGGAATGAGTTCAGAATCAAACATAAAAGGTTTTGCTTCTAAAGCATTGACATCAAACTGTTGCAATAAATTGAGTGCCTCTTCGTAGCTCATACTAAGCTCTCTCATACGATTGACGTGTGAGAGCATCGCTTCAGCATCGAGCATCACATGCGACTTCCCAATGACCGACAAAGACTCATGCGCCTCACGAACCAAGAGGTGTGTTGTGGCATTACCGAACATATCTATAAATTCATTTTGCTCATATGCCAAAGGCATAATTTCCATTTCAAAGTCCACGACCTTTTGAAATGGCGTATTTTTGGGTTTGAGTCTGGCAAGGTTATGGCTAAAAGTGACAATGCTTTCGTACTTAAATGCTGTTTTATGGTAAATTTCGTACATCATGGCTTACTCATCGTAGTGTGAAAAATAGGTTTTGGAAAGCTCTAACGAACAGAGTGAAAAATGCTTGGTTAAGGTTGCAAAGAAGGCATCTAATGCACCATAAACGCCTTCTCCTTCTTCTAGTTGCATCAGCGAAGAGACATTCGTGAGTTTCAAGGATGAAAACGCCTGAAAAATAGGCGTTTCATAACTGCTAAGATACTTTTTACTCTTAGGAAGCGCTTTTAAATCTTCCAAAAGCTCATTGGTGATATACGCAATGGATTTTGGAAATTGTGGGTTAAAAATTAAAAATTCTAAGACATTTTCCAGTTGGAGCGAGCTTTTATACTGTGTCCTATAGGCATTAAAACTCTCACAAGAATGCAAAAGTCCTTCTAAAACATCGTAACTGACGGAACGCTCATGCTTCACACAAAGCATAGAACGTGCTTTTGAAATCATCAAAAGTGCCGATTCTATTTTGAAGCCAATGTCGTATAAAATCAACCCTTGTTCTTTAAACATACTCTCTTCGACAAGCTCTTTATACGCCATCAAATATAAAAGCAGTTTATCTAATTCACTCAAAATCGTTCGTGTCGGAGAGTTGGTTTTGCGAATAAAGCTTTTCCACTCTTTTTGCATTTTATCAAAGAGTTTCCACGCTTCAATGGCGAGTAAACTTTTAATAGACATATTGGCATTGGCAAGCATTTCCATCGTAAAAGAGAGTCCGCCTTGTTTGCTTTTATCTTTTAGCAACGATTGAATTTCATTGAGTGGATTTTTGGCAATTTCTTCATCTAAAAAACCAGGATACGTCATCGTAAGGTGCGTGAGTGATTTTTCTAGAATACTCAAAGATTCATACGAAATGCCGCCTTCATAATGATTGAGATTCATAAGTTTTTTAATAGCGTAACGAATCAAGCGAATGGAGGTAATGGTTCGAGAAAGGTAACGCCCAAGCCAAAAGAGATTTTCCGCTTTAAGCGTTGGCATGTTGTGAATAGAAACATCTACATAAGGAAGCGAGGTAAAAATAGAACTCATATCGATCTTATTATCTTCCCCTAAAATCCACAAATCCTTACTCGTTCCACCTTTTTGAGAAGAGACTAAAAGAGCATCTTTAGAGGAGGAAACACGAACCAATCCGCCATTCATTACCGTATAGTTATCATTTTTTTTGAGTGCATATGCTCGGACAACCGCATTGCGAGGTTCAATTTTGCCATTGGCATAAAAAGGTGTCGTTGAAAAATTGATTTCTTCTTGGGCAACGTATTGGTGAGGATTTTGAATAATGCTGTTTTTTAGCTGTATCTTCATTTCCGTGGAAAGTTTTTTGACTAAATGGGTTTGAATCGCTTCGGTACGGTCAATTTTTTTGATGATAAGATGATCAAAATGATTCAAAACATATTCGAGCTCTAAGCTTTGACCACACCACCATGTTGCGATTTGCGGCAAAAGGAGTTCTTCATTCAAAAAGTAGTGGCAGATACGCTCCATAAATGGATTGAGCCCGATGTTTTCTACAATGGCGCTCCCGATAGGATTTATCATTGAGAGGTTACCCGCTCTTAAACTATCGACCAAACCTGCTACCCCTAGCTTTGAGTCATTGCGTAATTCTAACGGGTCACAAAAACGGTCATCTAACCTTCTTAACAAAGTATTGATTGGTTTAAGCCCACTTAAACTCTTAAGCCACAACGCGCCGTTTTTGCACAGCAAATCATCGCCTTGAACCAGGTTCATTTCAAGAAACGAGCTTAAATAGGCGTGTTCAAAATACGTTTCATTGAGAGGACCTGGTGTCAGAAGTGCCGCTTTTGACATATCCCCGTTAGAGAGTTTTTTTAACAATTTTTTGAATTCTTCGATAAACGGCAGTAGCTTTTTGATTTCATGTTCAGGGTACAAATCTTTAGAGACAATATTCATCGTTAAACGATTTTCCACCGCATACCCCAAACCTGAAGGCGCTTGGGTACGGTCATTGAGAACCCACATCTTTCCATCAGGGCCTCGTGCCATATCAAGGGCGTAAAAGTAGAGCTGAAAATTTTCCATCAAACCAAAATTATGCACCGCAGGAATAAACCCCTTATGCCCAAAAATGACTTCTGAGGGAATAATATTTTCTTTTAAAAGTGTTTGTTCGCCGTATAAATCTTTTAAAATCAAATTTAAGAGTTTTGCTCGCTGTTTAATCCCTTTTTTAATCTCTTTCCACTCCTCTTTGGCGATAACAAAAGGAATAGGGTCTAAACTCCAAGGGCGGTTACCATTGCCCTCTGGGTCATTATACACATTGTAAGTGACACCATTATCTTCTAGATGCCATGTGATTTCCGCTTGCTTGCTCTCTAACTCTTCACTGCTCATCGACTCAAGGCGCTCTAAAAGCGCTTTCCAATGTTCTCTAACCACAAGTCCTTCATCCAACATCTCATCAAATAAGGAAGCCGAGGTGTATGTATCTAAAAAATTCATTTTTGTACATTCCATTTGCGTCGTAGGTCGAGTGTGTGCGGAAATTCACTGCTGATGGGCAGTTCTTGAAACACAAACTGTTTGAGCGCTTTGGGTTTATGTACCACAACGCTGCGTTCACTGCCCCCAACAACAGGAGGTATCAGCGCACTGCTTTGATACGCTGCCTCGCCTTGGGTGTGGTTAAAGTCCCAAAAACGGTTGATGCGACGAGATTCTGCTTCGTAGCTGTTTACGGGGAAGGTGTCATAATTACGACCTCCTGGATGCGCGACAAAGTAGGTCATTCCGCCGATGGAGCGTTTATTCCATGTATCGACCACATCAAAGACCAAAGGTGTATCTGCCCCAATGGTGGGATGAAGCGCAGAGTATGGCTCCCACGCTTTGTACTTCACACCTGCAACAAACTCACCTTCCCTGCCCGTAGGCGCAAGTGGAATCGCCACAGCGTTACAGGTCAGTGTGTAACGCTCAGGGGTAAAGTTTTGCACTTTGACTTGCACACGCTCCAAGGAAGAGTCCACATACCGTGCTGTCCCTTGTGAACTGCTCTCTTCGCCCAACACATTCCACGGCTCAATGGCGGCACGAAGTTCTAGGTGCATGTTTTCAATCGTGCTCATGCCATAGAGGGGAAAACGAAATTCAAAGAAAGGGTCGAACCAATTTAATTCAAATAGATAACCTTCTGCTTGCAAAAATTCGACAATGTCGCGTAAATCCTCTTTAACGTAATGCTCGAGTAAAAATTTATCGTGAAGCTGTGTGCCCAAACGAACGAGTTTGTGTTTGTACGGTTTTTTCCAAAATACAGCAACCAGTGTGCGCACCAAAAGCATCTGTAACAGCGCCATTTGAGCATGAGGTGGCATATCAAACGCCCTTAGCTCCAAGATGCCAAGCCTTCCACTACTGGAATCAGGTGAATAGAGTTTATCAATGCAAAATTCGCTTCGGTGCGTATTGCCCGTGATGTCGGTCAGCATATGGCGAAACAGCCTATCGGTCAGCCAAAACGGCACACTCTCTCCCTCAGGAATCTGCGAAAAAGCGATTTCAAGTTCATACAGATTTTCTACCCTGCCCTCGTCCACGCGTGGAGCTTGTGAGGTTGGTCCTATAAATGCGCCTGAAAAAAGATACGAAAGCCCCGGATGGTGTTGCCAAAAGGTGATAAGACTGCGAAGCAAATCAGGACGGCGAAGCAGTGGACTGTCTTCAGGACGAAGTGCCCCAATCGTGACGTGATTGCCACCACCCGTACCCGTGTGCTTGCCATCGAGCATAAATTTTTCCGTTCCCAAACGCGATTCTCTGGCATCTTTGTAAAGCAATAAAAGATTGTCGCTGAGCATTTTCCATGAGGTGGCAGGCTGAATGTTCACTTCAATAACTCCAGGATCAGGTGTTACTTTGATGCGATCAAGCCTTAAGTCATGAGAGGGCTCATAGCCTTCCAAAATGACGTTTACATGTAAAGATTCTGCCACGGCTTCAATGCAGGCAATCAGGTCTAAAAACGCCTCTGAATGATTCAGCGGTGGGAGGAAAATATAGAGCTTACCATCACGCACTTCCGCACACAAAGCGGTGCGCACAAAGGTGTTATAAATGGTCGTTTTAGAGAGCGTTGCATCAGCTGTTTCGCACCGTTTTTTGGCATCTTGTGCATACTCTCCAAGATTGGGATAGCTGGCAAAGAGGTCTGGCTCAAAACGAAGTGCAAGCTCGGCATGCGGTTTTTCAGCTAAAGAACTCAGTGGCAAGCGTAACCCAAGGGGCGAATTGCCTGCACTGAGGTACAAATAACCGCGTCTAAGCTCCCACGCCGAAGTGACCCATTGTGTCGTACCAAAACCCAATGGTAACACGTACCCCACAGGATTATTGAGCCCTCCTGAGAGCACTTTGGCGATGGTTCTTCGCTCCAATGAATCCGATAAATCCGCTTTCATCGGGTCGATGTCAATAGGTAATTCAGACTCTTTAACGATGTAATAAAGCGGGTCTTCGTACGCTTCAACAATGTTGTGGTCACTCACCCCAAGCGTTAGAGCCAGTTTGGCTAAAAAGCGTTTGGCATCGTCGTTGGTATAGGTGTAAGTACCGTTCATATCGGCAAGCAAATCTGGATTATTCCAAATCGCTTTGCCATCTTTGCGCCAAATGATGGACGTTTGCCACCTTGGAAGTGGCTCACCCGGGTACCATTTTCCCTGCGCGTAATGGAGCATACCGCCTTTCGTAAACGAACTCAAAAGTTTTCGAGAAAGCGTGTCAGCAAGGGCGCGTTTGTGCGCACCATCGGCTTTGGTGTTCCACTCATCGCCTTCCATGTCATCAATGGAGACAAAGGTTGGTTCACCGCCCATCGAAAGCCTCACATCGCCTTCTTCTAAGGCTTTATCGACCTCAAAACCTAAGTTATAAATGGCGTTCCATTGGTCATCACGGTACGGCTTGGTGACACGCGGCGATTCAAAAATGCGTGTAACGGTGTTATCATAAACAAATTCAGTTTCGCATTTATCGCTTAATCCTTCGATGGCGTAGGCACTCTCAAAAGAAGGTGTACACGCAAGCGGTATGTGTCCCTCTCCCGCAAAAAGCCCACTGGTCGCATCAAGACCTATCCAACCCGCTCCTGGGATATAGACTTCTGTCCACGCGTGAAGGTCGGTAAAATCCGCTTCAGGACCGCTTGGACCATCCAGTGAAGCCACATCGGCTTTGAGTTGCACGAGGTAGCCTGAGACAAAGCGTGCCGCAAGTCCTAAATGACGAAGCACCTGCACAAATAACCACGCAAAGTCACGGCAACTCCCCAGTTTTTTCTCCAACGTTACTTCACAATTTTGTACACCCGGTTCGAGTCTAATCGTGTAAGCAAGGTATCGGTTAATTTCAGAATTGAGATAAACTAAAAAGTCGATGATGGGGCGTTTTTTACAGTCCAATGCGCGTACAAAAGCGCGTAACAATGCGCCATCTTCGCTCTCTTCAAGGTAAGGAATCAGTTCTTTTTGAAGTTCTTTTGTGTAGACAAATGGAAAATCTTTGGCATACTCATCCACAAAAAAATCAAACGGATTGATGGTAATCAAATCCGCGATAATCTCCACATCGATGCAAAGCTCTTTCGTTTTTTCAGGAAAGACGATGCGTGCTAAGTAATTGCCAAAAGGGTCTTGCTGCCAGTTGATAAAATGGTTCTCTGGTTTAATTTTGAGCGAATATGCTTCAATAGGCGTACGACTGTGCGGTGCAGGACGCAGGCGAATGATGTGCGGCGAGAGCGCTACGTAGCGGTCATAATGGTATTCTGTTTTATGTGATAACACAACTTTAAGTGACATACGAATCCTTTAAAACAGAAAGTGAAAAACGTTTTACATGTAAAAATATTATAGCATGATGTCAAGATTTTTCGTGAAGAGTTTGGCTATGTATTAAGCAGTATTCTTTAGTCTTGCTTTAGCGCCTATCAGTGTTAAATGTAAAGGCTAATGTTGCCACAACGACTCTTTTTGATTGCGCTTTAGCATCTCAACATAATTTTTAATCCCTCTGCGAGCAAGATTGCGCACAAGTTCATTGTTTTCAAGCTTAAAATAGCCCTCTTCATTCATGCACTCCTTCACCTTTAAATCATAGCGTTTGCTAAGTGGCAAGATTTTAAAGCTGAGATTATCAAGCACTAGAGGCTCCGTGTGAGGCTTTTCAAAAAAAAGAAGTACCATATGGTAGCTTCCATTGTCCATGTCTTGAACGACACTTAATGCCATTTTGCTAGGGTCAGTTCCTAAATCTTTGAGCGTATAAAATTTAGCAATCACATAATCTTCGCAATCCCCTCCTCCGTTTTCCAAAAACTCCCAACGGCTCGCCCAATAATCCTCGCTTCGATACGTCTGCTCGTCATACGCGCCCACAAACGCATTGATGTAAAAATTGACCGCTTCCAGTTTTACATGTAAAGGTTTTGAGTTCGTTTCATTCATAAAACGTTCATAGTCTTGGAAAATGGCTTTTGATTTTTCGGTATGCAAAGAAGAAAAAAAAGAGGAGGAGAGCTTAAACTCCCCTCCAAAAAGGCTTACATGTAAAAGCATGAAGCCTAGGATGACTTTAATGAGCATTAATGAAAGTCTGTATGAACAACAGTGTCTTGTACATCAATATGGATAGGTGTTGTCACACCACTCACATCAACATTGCCTTCATAGCGTGTAAAGCCAGCTTCAACGCCTGTTTGATCAGAGGCATGTGTCCATCCTTGTCCTGTAACAGTATCATCATTACCACCCAATATCTTGAGTACTGTATTTGCATCATCCGTAATGCTTAAGACATCCTTCGGATTAAGGTTTTCAAGAGAGACACTTGCTTTAGTGAGATCTAGTACCTCAATGCTATTGACTTTAGCATCTAAGTCAGTAATCTTACTAAAATCAACCGTGTCATTGGATGTGAAGAGCAAGGTATCAGTACCCGTTCCTCCATCGATGACAGTATCTGCTGAGTCGTAAACCAAGGTATCCTTTCCATCACCGCCATAAAGTTTATCCGCTCCTGCACCACCATCAAGGTAGTCGTCGCCATCTCCACCGTTAAGGGTGTCGTTACCTGCGCCACCGTAAAGATGATCATTTCCTGCACCGCCATTAAGCGTGTCATTACCGTCGCCACCGTAAAGCGTATCATTGCCATCGCCACCATTAAGGGTTACACCACTATTTGACGTCGCAACCAAGATATCGGCACCATCCGTACCTGTCGTTGCACTGCTACCGTTTGCAAAGTTAAAGGTCAAATTAGCGGTTGCCGTATCGCCATCGGCTTGTGCAAGGGTGTAGGTAAAGGTTTCACTTCCTGTCGTTGGAACTGTCGTATCAGTTACATGGTAACTATAATCTCCAGCATGTGCTCCAGTAGTTACAATTTCTAAATAGCCATGAGTACCATAGATTTTATCCGTTACTGCAGCTCCATTCACTTGCGTGATCTTCGCACCCTCAGAGCCTAGTGCATCGTTGATTAAGACATTACCCATAATAATGCCAGAGATGATTGCCGCTTCCATTCCTACACTGTTCCAGGCTTCTGTTGTTGTCGTTGTTGATGGGTATGTCAAGTTGGAGAATGTTGCATCTAAACTATTGGCTGTTACCCTCATCGTTTTGGAACCTGCACTCACATTGCTAAAGGTTAATGTACCTGTAGAATTATCCCATGATGCATTAGCAGAACTTGATGAACTTAATGTCCCAACGTATGACCATGATGACCATGACCAAGCATAAACTACCGTCGCTGTTGTACCATCATTAAGGGATACGCTAAAAGAATCACCATCTCCGACTGACGACGAAGCAGTTGTCACGTGAACACTGACTGTCCCAGCTTGTGTTACATCAAAAGGGATAGATGTCGTATTCACACTTGTATGACTGCTATTAGTATCTAGAGTCACACTTTGTTGATCACTGGAAACATCGACACGAGAACCATTGTCTGTCCAAATCCCTGTCGCATTTGAAGGAGTCATCGCAGATATTACAGTCACTGTATCACCTACGGCAGTCACCTCACTGCTATCAAGCGTTGTGACCGTAAGCACTGCATGTGCGGTTGAGCCATCACTATCTGCTACGGTGTAAGTAATGTTCGCACTGATATCATCTTTAACATCTGTTAATGCCGTAAAGGTATAATTACCATCATGGTCAAAGATCACTGTTCCTGCATTTGTAACAATAGAATCCGTTTTACCATCACTATTAAACTCATACGTCACTCCATTATATTCGACAGAAACTAACTTAGGATCAGCCCAACCATCTGCACCTGGCACATCGGCCAAGTTTAAGGTACCCGTTTCGCTAATAACACTACCTGTTTCAACATGTGGTACGATAACCGTGCCAACAAGAGTAGAAGTAAGGTCTGCAAGATTATTAACGATATAAATTTCATCGTCACCGTTACCTGTCACACCACCAGGAGTATGAGCAACCGCCTGTAAATCTGAATCATTTGGTGCTCCTGCACCCATTCCAATCGCAATAGCTTTGGTAAAGTGATTGTCCACATAAGTTTCCCATGTTGTTTGAACACTAGACATATTACCGCTGTTTGGCTCACCATCGGAGATGAAATACGCTATAGAATTTGTCGCATCCGCTCCTGCGATATTAGCACTTGTCCATGTAGACATCGCAGAGTCCACAGCTGCTTCATAGTTTGTAGACCAACCGAGGTCATTACTTGTCACGGTATTGAGCCAATTAGTTACACTCGCAACATCGGTAAAGACGGTATTTAATCCTGATGCTGTCGTACTGTCAAGGTCTCCGCTAAATGGAACGATTTTAAGGTTAAATCCACCCGCATCTTGATAAGCACTAACCAGTTCGATAACTGCTGCTTTCATTGCAGTTAAATTTGCGCCATCCATGCTTCCAGAAAAGTCAAGCATCAACAAGATATTGGTTGTTCCCCCACCTGTGGTTGTGTTGCCTTCGACCAAAGAAACGGCATTATCATAAGCGATAGGCGCATCATCGGCGATATCAAACGTAACCGTAGCACTTGCACTTTCATTGCCATCAGAGACACTGACATCAAAGCTATCGGTTGTACTAGAACCGTCTGTTGGAGAGGTTAAAGTATAAGTGTAATTAAACACGCCATTGTCGTAGCCAGTAATTGTCACTTCACCGTTGCTCGTAGAAACGCTCTCACCAATGATAGAGGCTAAATCAGGAAATTCTCCAACGCCCGTACCAATTGTAAAGGTCGTTCCGGCAACACTTACAGATTGGATATCACTTAAGCCATCAGGGTCACCTACTGTAAAGGTACCTTCTGCAACGTTTGAGCCATCTCCTGCATGAGACCCAATGGTTGCGATACCCGCTTCAGAGACACCATCGTTGGTATTGTCAATATTGCCGGTATCTACCGTAATCGTAGGAGTATGTTCAACCGCATTGACGGTGACAAAAACAGTTGCACTATCACTTCCACCATTGCCATCACTAATCGTATAGGTAATGGTTGTATCGCCTGTAAAGTTAGTATGTGGTGTAAACGTAAGCGTGCCATCAGGATTGATAGTCACATCACCGTCATGGCTTGATGCAGCTGTGACATTCAAGGTATCATTATCTGGGTCCGTATCGTTATTGAGCACATTGATATTGGTAAGCGGTGTATTTTCATCAACACTGAAAGGTTCATCCGTTGAACCATCGTTTACTGCATCAGGTGCGTCATTGACTGGATTGACATGTAATGTTACTGTAGCCGTATCGGTAAGGCTTCCATCACTAATCGTATAGGTGAAGGTTGCATCGCCATAGTAGTTATCTGCTGGATGAAAAGTAATAGCAGTAATATTGCCCTGTGTATCGGTTGTCGTCGTGAGCGTGCCTTGCGTTGAATCTGGTTGCGTAATACCAACGATACTTAAGGTATCGCCATCGACATCACTGTCGTTTGCTAGCAACGTACTAGCATTGATAATCAACGGCGTATCTTCATTGGTAACCAAGTTAGAGAGTCCATCAGATGTACCAGAGACGAGATGATATGAAGCTCCGTTATTATCGCTGAGAGAGACTTTAAGGACAGCTCTCTCTCCTTGATCCCAATACACGATGTTGATGTCATGCATACCGCTTGTATCAACCGTAAAGCTATTACTTGTCGTTGTAGTTGGTGCATGATTGCTATTGGATGAGGAAACTAAATTGCCATCAATATAAATAGCATACCCATCGTCGGAATAAACTTGGAAGTTATAATTACTACCTGCATTCAATTCAATCGAGCCGCTCAATTTAATAATAGCATCCGAACCATGATCGCTATTGATGCTTTCATTTGTAGCATTTGAACCTAAGAAAGCCGCTAAATTTCCAGTTGTTCCTAAACTAGTATTAAACAACGCGGTAACACCATCACTTTTTAATCCATAATCGAGCGTCGTTGCTGTAAACGTAGCATCAGGCGTTGTTTTATCGATAAAATTCTCTACTTGAGCAATGTTACTTAAGTTAGCTCCATCAAGATTACTACCCTCATGATAGACGTAGTATTGGCCACTAAGTCCGCTAATCACATAAGTATCATCCCCCGCTACTGGCGCTTCATTGACATTTTGTTCATTGAGCGTTACACCTATTGTTGTTGTTACCGTTTCATCACTCGCCCCTACAACAAGATTGTGTTGATTACTGAGCGTCTCATAATCATTGGTAAATGCATTAGAACCTGCTTCAGTAAGGGTAATTTCTCCTGTTGTCTCATTAATAGCAAAATAACCGTTATCATTGCCGCTCATGATAGAATACGTCACATGATCATGGGTATCTGCATCTGTTGCGATAACGGTACCTAGAACGGTGTTTGGAGCGCTATTTTCATTATAATTGAAACTATATGCTTCTGTTTGAGGCGTATTATCAGTGGTTACAAAGACTGGTGCATCATTGACTCCATTAACGGTAATGGTTAAGTTAGCCGTGCTAGAATCGCCATCTTTATCTGTAACGGTATAAGTAAATGTTTCTTGAGGATGATCAGTTGTCCCCAATGTTTGGGCATTGGCATTAAGCGTATAAGTATATGCTCCTGTTGCACTGTTGTAAGAAAGCGTACCATAAGTGCCTATAACCTCGTTATTTGTCGCATCACTAAAGGTAACAGAACCGATGCCATCAGCTCCTACTGTGTCATTACCTAAAACGTTACCCGTAATACTGCCTGCATCTTCATTCGTTGTTTTCGTATCTGCAACAGCAATAGGTGCATCATCTTCAAAGCGAATCGTACTGCTAATATCAATTGTCGCAGAGTTACTATCACCATCACTGTCCGTAATCGTTGCAGTTAGATTTACCAATCCTGAAGCAATGCCCGTAGCATCATCTGGATTTGTCGAATCCGTATGCATTACAGCGCGTTGTTGATCAAGTGTGACTTTACCTGCATCATCAACACTGAGTGTAAAGACGACAACGTCTGCACCACCATCGCTGACAATGCCTTCAACAACACCGTTTGTTGTTACATGTAACGTTACTTCTTCACCTGTTGCAGTATCATAAAGACCTGTTGGTTTATTGGTATCAGCATTTAATGTATAGGCTATATTTCCATCACCATCTGCACCATATTTAAAGGTAAAGGCTGAACTAAAGTCACTGGTTGCATCTTTGCTCAAGTCGCTCTCATCAACACTGAGAGCAGCTTTTTCTGCCCATATTGCGTCAATATTGACATCGTTATGATCACCATCTCCACCACCTGCAGTATCTTCCCAATTAAGATTACCAGGTAAATTATTATTTACAACATAAGTATAAGCGCCTGAACTTGCATCGTAGTTAAGCGCTGTATTATCAAACAAGACGTGTCCAGCGGCACTTGACAATGGGGTATTTCCATCAAGCGTAGCTTGCCATTCACCATTTACTTGAATAAAGCTAACGTTCGATCCATTATTAAGTGCTGAATTTGTATTATCACCATTAGGAATGATAAAAAAGCCAATTTGATCTGGTGTATAGCCAGAGATTGTCATAGAGGCTACTGCATTGGTACCATGAACACCATCCCAAATCACAACACCCGTTGTTGGCTCTCCATTCACTCCTTTTACATAATAACCAAAACTGCTGTTGTAACCAGCAACAGAACTAGCATCATAATTGGTTATTGCCAATTCAAATGATGTTGGAAGAGTACCTGATGCACTCACGCTTGGTACATCATCAGTGATGTCAATCGTTACTGTTGCATCTGTACTTGAAACTGTGCCATCTGAAACACTCACGGTGAAAGAGTCTTTACCAGTTTCACCATTGACTGGAGAAACATTGTTTACAGGGTTTGTCAATGTATACGTATACGTAAATTGACCATTACCATCATAACTTGCAATCGTTACATCACCGTAGGTTGTATGAACATTTTTTCCCACAATATCCGCAAAATTATTGGACTCAACCGCATTAAATGTTGTATCTGCAACGGTAATAGATTTTATATCATCTAAGCCATCTACATCACCGATTGTAAAGGTTCCTGTTGCCTCAGTTGGATATGCTAAAGCAGACGCATGTGTACCTATATCTAAGCCTGATTCATAGACTGTATCATTACTATTATCCTCATTTCCAGTATTGACTGTAATTGTTGGTTGGTCATTAACACCTGTAACCGTAATGGTCAAGGTATTTTTAGAGGTATCGCCATCGCCATCGGTTAAGGTGTAAGTAAATTTCTCTTGGACACTCTCGCCTTGTGCTAAGGTTTGAGCATTTGCATTTAAGGTATATGTATAAGCACCTGTTGTGTTATCGTAAGACAATGTGCCATAGGTTCCTGCAACTTCATTATGGATTGCATTTTTAAACGCTACAGAGCCGATGTCATCTGCACCAACATGATCGTTACTCACAACATTACCAGTAATGCTTCCTGCATCTTCATTAACCGTTTGAGCATCTTTAACCGTGATAGGCGTATCATCGACAATGTTGACGGTTACGGTTGCACTGTTTGATGTATCGCCGTCCGAAACGGTTACAGTAAAATGGTCTGTCTCTGTTACATATTTAACATCGGTTGTGGCAGAGGTTAATGTGTAAGTATAATCAAACGTGCCATTATGATAGCCTGTAATGGCGACTGTGCCGTATGCTGTATTAACTGTTTGTCCTACAAGATCGGCGAAGTTATTAGCCGATGAAACCGTAAATGCTGTGCCTGCGACACTGATGGATTTGATGTCATCAAGACCATCGGCATCACCGATACTAAAGGTTCCTTTAGCTGTTATATCGTTAATGGATGGATGCGTTCCTGTTTCCAATCCTGATTCATACACCGTATCATTCCAGTTGAGGAAGTTACCTGTATCAACAGAAATCGTTGGAGCGTCATTGGTACCATTAATCGTAATGCTCAATGTTGACGTTGATGTTGCGCCATGTTCATCGGTAACAACATAAGTAAAGGTCTCTGTTAATGGTTTATCGTTAGTATCAAGTCCATTAACACGACTGTCCAGATTATTTAAAACATACTCATATTGACCTGTTGCTTGGTTTGCATGTAAAGCACCATACTCACCAAAAACAATAAACTGTCCAAAGAGAGGTTTTACTCCATTAATTGAAGCAACATCCAAATTCGCATTATGATCAACATCAGTATCATTGGAGAGAAGGTTACCTGTCGCATTGCCTTTCCCGCTTAGTGCATAATCAAGAAGACTCTCATCGCCACGTTCAGTCACACTGTTTGTATCGACATGAGCCACTGGCGCATCGTTTGTACCTGTAATGGTCATGGTAACTGTTTTAATTTCTGAGGTATTGGACTCACCATTAGCTTGTGGTTTACTATCATCAACTGCATAGTAAGAAAATGTAACGGTTGCTGTTTCACCTTGTGCAAGAGCGTTAAAGTCTCCTGTAACAGAGTATTCCCCTGTCTGTGCATTGAGCTCAAGGACTGGTGTTTTAACAAAATCTGAGTTTACATGTAAACTATTTTCAACCACATGGAAGGTATGCGTATCATTTGTATCTGCGTCACTTACATGTAATGTGCCACTAAAGGTATTTGTGCCTGTATCTGCTTCATTTATAGAACCAAGATCAACAGGCTCAACCACAGGTTGATCATTGGTTCCTGTGATGGTGAGTGTAATTGTCTTTGGATCACTGATAGAACTCTCATTGATGCCATCGCTTCCATCAAAGCCATGTCCATCATCAGCAACGTATTGGAATGTAACGGTTGCTTGCTCGCCTGCGGCTAATTTACTGAAGTCACCATCAATTTTATACTGCCATGTGCCATCTTCACCTTTTGTGATAGAAACACTGACGTTATCTAAAGTTATACCCGCTTCTGATTTATCTAAAATTTGGACACTGTTATCAACTACTCTGAAGCTATGCGTATCAGTTGTGTCATCATCGCTTACATGAAGAGTTCCCGTGAGAACATTGCGCCCATCATCCGTTGTATCGTCAACACCAACAACATCTGTACTATCGTGAGTTTCGTAGATACTATTTCCAGACACAGCAAGATTTAGAATATCTAACCAACCACCATCATAACCTCCAACTGGTGCTGCGTTATACCAATCATAAGCTAAAAAGACTACTGTTCCATTTCCTACTGTGATGCTAAACATAGCGGTATTTCCGCTACCATCGTCGTATAAATTTAATGCACCTTCTGGTAGAGAACTCGTTGCTATAGTATACGTTCCATCATTGTCAGGCAATGTACTTGGAGCGCCTTCATAGCGTGTACCAATCGCATCAGAGGTTATACCAAAAGAGTGTCCGCCATCTGAGTAAAAAATGCCACCATCACTTAAAGACCATCCAAACATTTGATTAAGGAAAGCAGTATCATAAGATTCATAAGCGCTATTTATTACCAGGGTACCACCATCACTTACAAAATCATGTATGGTCTCTTTTGCCTCAACGGATAGATTGGTATAACTACCATTCTCTTCTTCTGGCATAATAAGAACATTAACATTGGCTAAAGCCGTTTTAAAACCTGCTGAACTTTCATCAGTAAAGGCTGAAACGGAATGACCCTGTGAAGTTAGTGTAGCTTGAATATTATCTGATTCTGCCCAATAGCCATTAGAACTATCTACATAGTTGTTATTATCAAATACAGCTATACTAGAATGAGTAATCTCCTCTTGAGTTCCACCATTGACATTAATATCTTCAATAACCGGTTGGTCGTTAGTACCTGTAATCGTTAAAGTAACGGTTGCAGGCGTACTGATAGAGCTTGCATTCACCCCATCAGTGCCATCAAAGCCTTGTCCGTCATTCGCAACGTATTGGAACGTCACAGTGGCACTCTCCCCTGCGGCAAGAGCATTAAAGTCACCATTGACACTGTACGTACCATCGGCATTCACTGTCACAGTAATAGGAGATGTAATGAGTGGATTATCAACCGCAACGCTACTATCGACTAAAGCGTATGTGAGTATATCTCCCGTATCGGCATCTGTTCCTACTAAGGTACCTGTAAAGGTATTGGTTCCATCGAGTGCTTCATTTTGTGAAGCAGCGACATCACTGACAAGCGGTTGATCATTGGGATCAATAACTGTTCCGCCTGCGTCAAATGCCAAGGCACCACCAGCACCACCACCCAACGTACGATAATCTGCCGTTACGGTACTTTCACTACCACCTGTCATATATTGTGCTGTTGCAAAACCTGACACGAGATTAGCACCACCAGCGCCAGCAGCTGTATCACCTGCAGCCGTTGCTTCTAATTGATTAATATCTTTACCAGCAAGTAAGGCGGCTTGAATATCCGCGACACTTTGGTTGGAGTTTACCGCATCCATCGTATGCCCTGAGACAACGGCATCTTGCCCGAATCCTTCTCCTGCGGCATATACACTCTGGTCAAGGAGCACACCATCATTACCATTGAGGGCAATTTCACGACCATCGGCTAAAGCCAAAACGACATGAGAACCAGCACCTATAGTGCTTATAGTATCTTCAAAATTGATCGTATCGCCAACATGTAGAACTCTTTCTTCGCCCGATGCGCTTCGCGCAATAACAATCCCACTTATTTCTTTGATTGTTCCGATAGAATGTGCCATCTGATCTCCCTTGATAAAGTTTAGATAAGGGATATTAACAAAGATGCAAAAGAATTACTATTGTACTTTGGTACAATAGGTAACATTTCTCTATCATATAAAAATGAAGATGGATTTAAAGAGAGACACAAACATAGGTGTGTTGATTAAATATGTTTAACCTACGTTAGTGATATAGGATAAGGATTAAACACTATCCTTAAATAAGCAAGGCTAGAGCAAGACGGTCTTTAATACCCATCTTCTCATAAATAGAGCTAAGGTGCGCTTTTACCGTACGTTCAGTCGTTCCTTCTCTTAACGCTATTTCTTTATTGCTCAATCCTTCTTTAATTAAAAGCGCTACTTCTTTCTCTTTTAAAGAGAGTTTATTCAGGAGTTCATGATTCGCATGTAACGCTTTTTTTTGAGAAGAAAGCGTTAAAATCATTGTCTGTATAAAATCAGGATAAAGCCAAACGTTACCATTTTGCACAACATCAATCGCCTCTTTGAGATAGACGGGTGACATATGAACATTACCATATGCCTTAATGCCATATTTTAACAATGCAGAACCTTGCGCATACGTTGGTTTGGAACTAAGGACCACTGTTCTTAGCAGTGGGTATTTATCACGTATCAGTTCTAAGAACCCTTCAATACCTTCTTCATTGTATTGCTTATCTTCAACCAATAAAATCACATTTACATGTAAAGAATCCAGCAAGGAGAGCAATGCTTTTTCATAATGACATACACATGTCTTTTCAGAGGGTAAAATCTTTTGCCACGTTTGAGTAATCTCAGGATTGGAAGAGTATAAAATAATCATTTTAGCGCTCCCTTAATGCATTTTGTTTTGCTTTTAAAATGGGCTTCAACAAATAATCAAGAACTGTTTTTTTGCCCGTTAAGATATCTACTGTTGTTGTCATTCCCACCATAAGCTCTAAAGGTTTTTCAGCAGTTCCTAAATGGTTTTTATCGGTTTTAATATGCACCAAATAGTAACTCTCCCCTTTTTCATTGGTAATGGTATCGGCACTAATAAAAACGAGCTTGCCTTTTAAACCGCCATAAATGGAAAAATCATACGCCGTAAATTTCACCATAGCATCCAACCCTAACCGTAAAAAAGCAACATCGGAAGGTTTTATTTTCGCTTCGATAAGCAACGTATCTTCCGTTGGAACAATCTCTAAGATATCCATACCCGGTTTGACAACTCCTGAGACCGTATTGACAAGAAGCTGTTTAATCGTACCATCCACAGGAGCACGAACCAAAGTACGTTGCACTCTATCTTCAAGGCTCGTTTGCACTTCTTGAAGTCGTGACATCTCTGCTACGGCTTCGTTGAGGTCTTTTTTCGCCTTATTTTGAAAATCAAGCTCCGCACCTGCTAATTTATTTTTAGCCTCCTGAATGGCAGATTGCACACGAGGAATAGAAAGCTTTGCCGCATCTAAATCGCCTTGAATAGAGCTACTTTGTCGCTTAAGTTGGAGTAGTTCCATCTCAGAAACCAACCCTTTCTGTGTCAAAGGTGCCATAATGCCTAGCTCTTTTCTCACAAGGTCATAACTGTTTTGCAGTTGTGCAACTTTTGAGGTTAATTCTTTGAGCTCATTGCTTTTTTGATTTTGCTGTTCTTGCAACACCTGCAATGTCTTTTGAAGCTGTTCTTGGTTTGAATCATATAAGCTTTTTTCATACGCTATTTGACGCTTCATATCTTGATTGGTTGTGTCAATGCCATCAAAAGGTTGCCCACTTGCCTCTGCTGTGAGCCTGAGTGATTTTGCTTTAAGCTCAATATAACGAAGCCTGCTTTCTCCATACGAACTCGCAAAACCTTTGTCATCAATTTTAAGGAGTACTTGTCCTTTTTTAACATGATCACCCTCTTTGACCATAATCTCAGAAACAATACCACCTTCTAAGTTTTGAATGACTTGAAGTTGTTGTGAAGGAATGACTTTGCCTTCTCCGCGCGTCAGCTCATCAATCTCAGCAATACTTGCCCATGCAATTAACCAAAAAATAGCTATCACAATAACCCACAGCATTCTGCGTGAGGAATTAGGAACCTTTTGTAAAACGGCCTCGCTGAGGCTAGACATAAATGCTAAATCATTTTCATTGTAATTGTGTTTCATAGGGATCACACACCTTGTAATTTCGCAATAACGTCTGCTTTTTTGCCATCTAAAAGTACTCGACCATTATCGATCACAATCAAGCGCTCAACCATGTCTAAGAGTGTCATTTTATGCGTCACTAAAAGCGTTGTACGCCCTTGAATGCTTGCTTCTAAAAGCTTTTTAATATGATTTTCCGAGGTATTGTCCAAAGAATTGGTTGGTTCATCTAAAAGCATAATAGGTGCATCGACTAAAAAGGCTCTCGAAATAGCGATACTTTGCCGTTGTCCGCCAGAAACGCCATCACCTCGTTCCAAAACGGGCATGTCATAGCCTAAAGGATGACCATTAACAAATTCATCCACGCCGCCCATTTTTGCCGCTTTCAAAATCGTTTCATCATCGACATACGGTGCTTTATAGACGATATTATCACGTACACTGCCTTGAAAAAGTACAACATCTTGAGGCACGTATCCCACATTTTTACGTATATCTACAGGATCAATTTGGTTGATATCAATACCATCAACGAGAACTGAGCCATCATCGGGAGCATAAAGCCCTAAGATAAGTTTTTCAAGGGTTGTTTTACCCGAACCGTTTCGTCCTAAAATGCCCACATGTTCACCCGCTTTAATCACAAAAGAGACATTATCCAACGCTTTTTTATTGCTATCAGGATAAGAAAATGTGACATTTTTAAATTCTATTTTTCCTAAAAAGTGCTCACGTCTGACAAATTTTTTACCACTTGGACGCTCACTAGGAAGTTTCATAATATCATCAATGGCTTTGTACGCGGTACGTGTCTGCTCGAAACTCGCAATCAGTGCAGCCACTTGACCCATTGGCGCAATCGCACGCGAAGAGAGAATGACCGCAGCGATGAGTCCACCCATTGTCAGTTCCATCTCTTTGATCATATAGACACCCAAAACAACGACAACAATGGTATTGAGTTGAACAAGAAAAGAGGTAATGGTCGTAATAGAGTTGGATAAAATTTTTGATTTTAAGCTTCGTTGCGCAATTTCACCGCTTGCTTCTTCCCATTTCCATTGCGCATGCCCACCTGCTGAAAGCGTTTTGATCGTTTCCATTGCATTGAGGCTTTCAATCAAAATACCATTTTTCACCGCAGAAGCCTGATACGTACTTTCAATACTTTCTTGCAACGATTTTTTAATACTCAAGGTATAAATCAAAATAGCAATCATCAGGATTAAAGGAACAAAAACCAAATTCCCTGCAATAAAATGTATAGTAATTAAGAAAATAAACGCAAACGGCAAATCAATCAGTGCGGCTAAGGTTGAAGAAGTTAAGAAATTACGAATGGAGTCAAAATCACGCAAATTGCTCGCAAATGAACCTACGGACTTAGGACGCACTGCCATTTTGAGATCCATAACTTTTTCAAAAATAATCGATGACATGATGACATCACTCTTTTTGCCCGCAATTTCAAGAAAATAGGAGCGTAAAAACTTCAACACAATATCTAAGACATACACAACAAATAGTCCTAGTGCTAAAACCCATAACGTTTCAACGGCATTATTAGGAATGACTCTATCGTAAACATTCATGGTGAAAAGAGGACTTGCCAAGACAAAAACATTGACCACCAAAGAGGCTAAAATGACATCAAAGTAAATCGATTTGGAACGTTTAAGTGTTCCCCAAAACCAACTTGAACCATTGTTTTCAAGAATTTGGTTTCGATTGGTATCTGTTACAAACTCTTTTTTGAGTAAAAAGCAGTATCCAATGTACTCTTTTTCAAGCTCTTCGAGCGTCATGATATGCTCACCCTCAGGAACGTCAGGATGAATTACTTTGACCTGATGTTTTTCCTCATCAACAAAACTCTCTAAAATGCATGCGGAGTGATCTTTGAGCATAATAATGCAAGGCAAAACCAAAGGAGAGAGATCATGCAAAGGTTTATGTGCAAGTTTACTGATAAAGCCTGCTCGCTTTGCCGCACGTGAAAAGAGTGATTTTGAACCGCCTTTGATGGAGAAGAGTTCAACCGAACCTAATCCTTTTTCAATGGGCAATCCTGCTACAAGAGCTTCTGCGCTGTAAGGGACGTTGTACAGTTTAGTGAAAAGCACCAAACATGACAATAAAGGGTCTTCGGTGTACTGATAAAGCGTTTCTGTCTGCATAGTTATCCTATCAATTTAGGTTCAGCGATGAAACTGCCTTGAATATATTTAACACCCATTTGTGCCAATTTCTCTTTTTGATCAGCATTTTCAACATTGGTTGCAATCACTTTAATATCCATACTATCCGTAATAATACCCAGTGAGCGATTGGCTGAATCAATACCATTTTCACCCAAAAGGTCAATCATATACGACGCTTGCATTTTGATATACGCTGGGTTAATCTGCTGAATCGTCTCTAGACTTTCACTATTAATCGCAAAATTATCAATACCAAATCCATAGCCAAAACTGCGCACATACTTTGAAAATTTCACTAAAATTTCAATAGGCATATCCACAGAGCTTGGCATTTCAAAAAAGAGCTGTTCGATACCTGTTTTTTTAAATCCTTCGACACTATCTTCTAACCATGCCCAATCGTTACTCTGCATGAAAATGTCCTTACCTAGGTTGATACAGACTGCTTTACATGTAAAAAGTTTTTGTGCTAAAACTTCACGTGCACGCTGAATGACATAATGGTCTAACTGTGCGCCTAGTTTCAGTTCCATAATCATTGGCATAAAATAACCTGCATTGTGTAAGTGGTTGTTATAATCTTGCAACCGTAAAAAAAGCTCGCTGTGAAAGACATCTGTAGGGGTTTGAATATTCACAACATTTTGATAGGCTAATTTGAATCGTTTTTGATCCATCGCACTTTTAAGCTCTTGTGTCCAAGCTTCTTTACCCAAAACAAGTTGTTGATCGCCTGCTTGTTCAACAAAAGCATTAATGCTAAATGCCCCTTTTGCCTTAGAAGATGTTAGCGCGAAATCTGCTTTAGAAAAAAGCTCTTTGGAATCAGATTGTGCAAAATATTTAGCGTAACCGATGTTAATAAAATGCTCTTTGGCATTCAGTTCAAAGGTATGCGCTACGTTTTTAATCATTTCATTAATTTCTTGACATAACAAATCAAAGGCTTCTTGTGAAGAGGAAGGTGCTAAAATAGCAAAATCTGTATCGTTTAATTTAGCACTGACATATTCTCTTTGATTTTGTATGGCCGTTTTAATGCACCGTGCCATCGCTTGGATAAACTGCTCACTCTTTTGGTATCCTAAGGTATGTTTAAGGTGTTCATAATCATTGAGTGAAATTAAAATCAACGCACCCTGTGCATTTTTAGCTTCGCTTGAGAGATATTCTTGGAGTTTAATATTAAAATACCGACGGTTAAACATCTTAGTCACGGTATCTTGATAAAGGATTTCATGGTATTTTTTGACAGCATCGGCCTCTTTTTCAAAGATTTCTTTGACTTTTTTAACCATGCTGTTCATTGCAAACACCACATTTTTAAGCTCTTTGGTGAAAGGAATATCGTTTTGAAAGATAAAATCACTCTCCAAAATAGCTTCAGCTTGTTCTTTAACGCGTTTTAGTGGTTGCAAGATGAGTGACAAAATGAGTTGTAGGGCAAAGAAACCGATAATTGAAACACCCGTAAAAATGACCACAACATCTTTAAAAATAGTCCACAACTGACGATACGCATGACCGCTATTGAGTTGAACGGATAAAATACCAAAAGGCGTCCATCCAAGCATAATTTGAGACGTAGCCACAGGTGGAACCACTTTGATGTGTTTCACGAACCACGCAGGCACATCTGCAACAACAACATCTTGCGTTTTTTCCACCAAAATCTTTTTATGCATATCTTCAAGCGTAATTTTTTCATAATATCCGCTGTCAAAAACGGAGTTTATCATTGTTTCAGCCATAGAAGTATCTTCAGGTGATGCAATTGAACTAATCGATAAGCCTAATGAATTTGCTGTATGCAAGGCATCGGTATAGGCTTGTTCTCTGACGTATTCATTTGAACTTTGAAAATTAAACCACATGACACCCGCAAAAATCAGTGTTTGAAATATAGACAAAACAATAATAATCTGTTTAAAAAGCGTCATAATCCTTCTCTCCTAATCTTATCTACCAACTCAAACCATTTTTTGTTTTTTGCCATACCCGAAGGTACAACTTGTCCTAAGCCTTGTTGTTTTGCCAGATAAAGGGCATCGCCGTTAAAACTATAAACAGGCGCCAAATCGTTTCTTTGGGTTGCTGGTAAGATTTTGAAATTAATATTATCAAGAACCAGCGGAACCGATGTCGGTGTCTCAAAATACGTTAAAACCATATGCGCTTGTTGATATTTAAGCGCTTTAACATACGTAAAAAAGAGCTTGCTAGTAGGAACCCCTAGCTGTTTTAGCGTAAAATACTTGGCAATAACAAAATCTTCGCAGTCACCTGCTCCTTTGCCGATAAACTCCATGCGTGTCGCCCAATAATCCTTTTGATGCCAAATCTCCTCATCGGAGGCAAAGCGCATTTGATTAAAAAAGGCATTCACTTTGTCAAGTTTTTCAGATTCGGTGGCAGCGTGAAGCGAAACCATGAGCGTATTAAGAGCTTCAACCCTTCGCTTCGCTGCGCCACCGTATCTCTTTTCAACTTTAACAAGAACTTCTTGCGTGAAAAATTCTTGTCCCGCATAAAGAGCTAAAGCGATTAATGTTATGACAATAACTATTTTTTTGCGCATTCTTTTTAGCTCTATTCCTCGTTATATAAAATGACTAACTAAAACTCAACGCTTTTGCTTGAGCATGTTTGAACATGATACGTTTGCGCGAAATCAGGCTCAAAATAATCTGTCAAGACACCCATATTATCCAATAAACGATATTTAGCATATAAAAGCGTTGCTTCAGCTGTTGCTAGAGCTTGTCTGGCTGAGTAATACTCACCCTCGGCATCTAGCAAGTTAATCAAATCACGTTTTCCAATTGAAAACTCTTGTTGGTATGCATCCAAGGTTTTTTTACTGTAATCGGTATGTTCTTTTAGAAGGTCAATACGTTTTTGTGTTGATTCATAGCTTTCCCATGAAAATTTAACACTTTCAGTCAAATCACGCTCAATATTTCCTAGTGTTTCATTTTCTTTTAGTTTTAAAACACTGTATTTTTCCTTGGTTAAAAGGTCAGAACCTTTATTATATAGGTTATAACGAAGTTTTAAAAGCGCTGAATATTTTTCTGTTCTACCATTAACGCCATCAAGGTCGTCGCCCCTCGTGCCTGCAAGTTCAGCATCAATTTTAGGATAAAATGCTGCTTTGCTTCCTTCAAAGAGAGCATCCGCTAAGAGAACATTGGATTGTTGGACTCGAACAGAAGGATTACATACAAGACTTTTTTCCTTAATTTTGTCAAAATTGGTGGGAATGGTTGATGTAAAAACAGGTTTGACTAAATCATCGGCATCCAATTTTTGGCCGTATAGTTTTTCAAACGTTGTTACCGCATCTTTATAGTCGTTTTCTTGCGCAATGAGATTGGATTGTGCAAGGGTATATCTGCTGCCTGCTTGTTGTGTCTCAGAAAGTCGTCCAAAACCCGAGTCTGAACGCTCTTTAATTTGTTTAAAAATAGCCTCATGTGTTTTGACGTTTTCTTGTGACAACACGAGAAGCTCTTTTTGTTTTAGAAGCATGATGTAGGCATTGACATATTTTAAAATGGTTCTATCTGCCCGTTCAGCCACACCAAATGCAGCGGCATCAAGTCTGTTCTTTTGCTGTTTGATGGTATTTTCGGTTAAGAAACCATTGAAAATATTTTCGGTTAAAACCAAAGATGTTTCATTCATTGAACCATCGACTCTGTCTTGGTTGGTTGATGGACTCTTAACATTTTGGTACCCGTAAGAGCTGACCAAATCAAGCGTTGGGAGATAACCATTTTCCGCAATGTCGTACTCTTTCAATACTCCATTATAAATTTCGACACTTTCTTTAAATGTTGGATTTGAAGAAAGAATAGATTTAGCCCCTTCCTCTAATGTTAAAGAGAAAGCAACAACTGGAAGGCCGATGACCACTAAAGACAAAACTTTTGCGAGATTCATAATCTCCTCCTTCAAGATAAGCTTGATTAAAGTTGGTGAATACTTAATAGCTTCATAATAGCACTTTACTTTTTGTTATTCAAGATAAAGTGAGGATTATAAGTATTATTCCAAAGGCATGTTACAAAACCATTACATGTAGCTAGTATAAAAACTAAAATTAGTTAATCATTTTTAACTTTATAACAAGAAAAGATAAGTAAATAGCCGTTTCTCATGCCAAAAGACAACAGACTCAAAAATCTTTTATTAACAATGACATGCTATGATTTCATCTCAAAAAAACAGGGAGAAAAGCATGAAATGGTGGCTAATTGGGCTGATGAGTATCAGTCTTTTTGCAGCAGACAAATATTATCAATACGGTGATTTAAATGAAAGGTATGATGGCGCTCTTGTTGAAGTAAAAACGCAAGCACTCGCAAACGGCATCGGACAGTTTTATTATGATTCAGGAAAATTAAAAGGCGAAACCCCTTTTAAAAATGGTATCAGAGAAGGCATTGGCAAAACGTATTACGATTCAGGAAGGCTCAAAGGAGAGACACCTTTTCATAATGACAAAATTGAGGGCATGAAAAAAGAGTACTACGAATCAGGCACCCTACTCAGCGAAACTCCTTTTGTCAGCGACAATGCCGAAGGTCTTGCAAAATTTTACTATCCAACAGGGACCTTGCAAGGCGAGAGCTTTTTTAAACACAATAGAGCAGACGGCATGACAAAACTCTACAATAAATCAGGCAAGCTTATTCGAACCATTGAGTTTAAAGAAGGCATAGTGATAAAAGCCTTTGACTATAATGCCTTAGGTGAAGCAAAAGCGATTGATCCAAAACTCGTGAAAGTGGAAGCAGACGAGAATACCACAGCAGAATAATCCTTTGGGATTATTCTCGCCTGATTGGTTTAAAGTTTATTTTCCAGAAGCAATGCGTTTATCATAGGATGGAGCATCGTTTCTCCGCGAATGGCAAAGAGCCTAATCTCATCAAAATAATAATCCGCCTTACCGTAAAGCCGAATCTCATACGCTCCAAAACCATACCCAATGGGTGATGCAGTGGTTCTGGAGTACCACGCATTTTTAGCCAAAATATAACGCTCTGTATCTTCCGTATAGACCCAAACGGTAATGGATTCTTTCTCTTTTTGGCGGTTCAACCATAAACATAAACACCCAAGGTCATCGAAAAAATAGGTCGTGCCATCTTGCATAATCGCTTGTGCCGAATTAAATAAAGAGCGAATAGGCGTGCCACACTCACTGCACGCGTACTTTTCAAGGTCTATTTCCAAAGGTTTCTTTTCAGGATTGTAATGACTAAGGACAATTAAGTCTTCTTTAACATCAATGCTCAAGAGCAAAATAACCAAAATTGAGCCTAAAAGAGCAAATGCGAAAACAGACTTCATCATAAGAAGACTCCATTTTGCCAATAGTATTTCAATACATAAAGGCTACAAATGACAACCGTTACACTAAGAAAGTATGAGGAATATTTGAACATATTGTCATATTTTTTATGTGTGATGATTTCAATAAGAAAAGGACTAATGCCAAAAAAGATTCCTAAAAACAAAGAACCCCAAATGATGTACCCTATATAAAAATACTCTCGCTGAAGCATGCAATAAGGACATTTGTGATTGGGTAGTTCATAAATGTATGTCCCAAAAAAATAGGTAATGGCATAGTAAGCGACAAACAAAAATAACACATTACATGTAAAACTAATGGAAGCATGTTTGAGATAATTTAATATCAAGATGACGCCAAAAAGCGCATAAAAAAGGACTAATAACATCGTTTGCGTATAGCCAAAAGGAAGGCTTGGCGCTTGAAAAACCGTCGAACAACAAAAGACGGGAACGGTTAGAGGAATATTGGAAAAATACAAGACCTCTATGACGCCCTCTAAAAGAACACTCGCAAATAAAAGCGTGAAAAGATAGTATTTGTATTTTAAATAGGGAAACGTGATTGACTTTAAATCGAGTTTATTAATAATCAGCCAAATACCAAAGCCGAAAATAATCAGTATTTTAAGCAACAACAAGCGATTGCCATACTGATTAGACCCAACCACACCGGCTGAACACATCGCTCCTGGAACAATGCCCGAGAGCGCATTGAGTGATTGCACAAAAAAGATAAATAAAATTACTTTGCACACAACGGCAAAATACAAAATGGTATTAATGAGATAATTTTTTTTCTCTAGGGTATATTGCAATGCAGTGGTTGCATTAAAATCCCAATAGCGTAAAATCTTGATAATATGCACTTGACTGATTGTCATTAAGACGGCTAAAATCAACTCAATAAAAAGAAAAACTAAAATTTCATTTGATAAAAAGATAGACATTACTGTATCACTCCATCTTGAATGTGCACATACCTATCGACACAAGCAAGATTATCAAATAATACATCATGGGTTGCGATAATTACGGTTTTATGAAGCGCTTTAAATTTTTGCAATATCTCAATAAATATCAAAGAATTCTCTTTATCCAAATTGGCGGTTGGCTCATCCGCTAAAATGATATTGGGCTCCATAACCATCGCTCGTGCAATAGCACAGCGTTGTTTTTCACCACCGCTTAGATTGAGCACTTTTTGCTCTCTTTTATGCTCAATGTTAGCAATACTGAGTGCTTTTTCTATTTTTTGAGCCATTACAACTTCGTTTTCTTGCAGCAAAGCAAGAGGTGCTTTGATGTTTTGGTAAACACTTAACCCACTTAACAGATTAAACGATTGAAAGATAAATCCAATCTCTTGATGCCTGTAGTGTGACGCCATAATATCGGGCAATTTAGCGATGCTCTGTCCATCAACGATAATATCGCCATCACTGGGTTTGCTAAGTGCGCCAAGGAGTGAGAGCAAAGTACTTTTACCACTGCCACTGACCCCTTTTAAAATAACGATTTCACCATCATCTATCTCTAAATTGATATTTTTAAGCGCATAAAATTCATTGGGTTGGTTTTGATTATAAACCTTATTGAGGTTTTGAATGACTATTTTTTTCATTATTTAATGGCCTCACTCATATCGCTGATAGCGATTTTCCAAGACGGGATGATGACAAATGCTAAAAAAGGAATGACCCCAAAAATAAAAATCAAAAATAACACATTGGCATCCACAACAGGTGTCAAAGAGATGGTATTGGTAAACATACTGCCTAAAAATATCTCCCGTAATAAAGGCGCGTTAAAGAAGAACACATAGACATACGCACATGCGATTCCTAACAAATACGCACTCAGTGCTACGACAAAATTTTGAATGAACTTCAAAGCGATAATATCTTTAATACAAAAACCAATGCTTCGTAAAATGGCTATCTCTTTTTTCTTTTCACCATACACAAGGCTGATTTGGTTTTTGAGCAAAATGAAGAAAGAGACCATAGAAACCACATACATCACCATAAAAATACCGCCTTTATAGTAAAAAATATGCTGATACTCTGCTCGTATATCTTCTTTTGTCGTGGCTTTCATGCTCGGATACAGCTCAACAATTTTAAGAGCAATTTGCCCTACTTCATTGCTGTTAGGAACAGTGACATACATTTTTGAGTATTCATTATTTTTAAGCCCTAACACTCTTCGTGCCGTTAAATGGTGCAGATATATAACATCGTTTGAAATGATAGTGGACGTTTTGGGCGCAACCTGTGTGATGTGCATCTTGATGATGCCATTTTCTGTAATAAAATGAAATTGGTCTTCATAATACAGCTCGCTCATCGCCTTTTTCACGCCTTGTCCGACCATCATCTCGTTTCGTTTCAGTGTGTCATTGGTTAAAACATGAAAATAAAGGCGTTGTTGCGCAAAATAGTAGTACCCATCAATCGCACCTTCTACTTTACTCACACCCGCGATTCTGGAGATTTCATCCATTTGGTCTTCATCCACTAAAAACGCTTTGCCCGCTCTGGTATCTTCTACGACAATGTCAGGCTGAGAAGCGATGCTTTGCAGGATGTCAAATTCCAAAGAGTGTGAGATAAACAAAACGGAACTTAAAATAAAAACGATAAACGAAAAAATCAAAAAACTAAAAAAGTGGTCTGCACGGTCTTTTAGCAGTAAAATAATGGCGTAATCAATAAAATTTTTAGTGAACATAAACAAACCTTTTATATTCAACCATGCGAAAAGCAAGTGATGGTTCGTTCACTTTGACTTCGGCGGAAAGTGAACGAATCTCTTGCACCTTTTGCGCTTGGTCGTAGTGGGCATGATGCAATGCCAAAACACTATAAATGAAGGCAAAAAAAGCGATGAGCGAATAGATGAGTCTCATAAGTTTTGCACAAGTGCTGTATCAATTTCATCAAAGGCAACCACTTTTTGACCATTGTGGTCGCGTGCGAAGGTTAAAGCATCTTGTTCTGTTGAAAAAGGAATCAGTTCATTCCCCATCGGACCATAAACGTTAGAGCCCATCACATAAAAAGCTTTTTGTGCTTCTAGCTTTTGGATTTTGTAATAATCAGTGACATAAACTTTGTCAAAATGATTTCGCTCGACAATAATGTACTTCACCAAATCTTTGACGCCATCAAAGTAGAAATTTTTGCCATTGATTTCAATCATGGCCGCCCACTGAGGATTTTTGGCAACAAACATACCGCAAACTGGGCATTTAGCATCTTTAGGAACGTCTATTTTGGAAGCCATTTTTAACGGAGTATTTGTTCTTCCTTTATCCCATAAGTAGATGGCAACGGCTTGGTACTGACCTTCGGTATCTAATTGGCAAGATTCTTTTAAAGATGCTTTCAAATCGGCAATCGTCTGAAAGGAAGCAACGTTGATTTTATCGCACGCCTCTTCGTACATTTTTTGACCCATTTTATACATGCCCTTCTCTTTTTTAGCTTGTATCATGGCAACATCATTTTTAAAGTCTTCACCTGCCATTGCATACGCTTCTTCAAAAGAGACAACCTTACCTCCGTTTTGAGCCGCAAAATCATTGGCATCTTCCTTGTTTGCAAAAGCATATTTGCTTTTCATACTCATGGTTCCAGGTTGGTTACTGCCTACGACATAAAAAGCTGTTTTGGCATCAACAAATAAAAGCGTTTTGGTATCCACCACTTTAGCATCATCTGGCACAACACCTTTTGTGGATTCAAATAAGCAGTGCAACGAACAATACTGATGGTTCGCATGCGTATGATTGGTCTTGTAAAATTTTGCTAAATCCATCCCGCAGTTAGGACAATACGCTTTAGCATCTCCTTTTTGAATCAAAATCGCTTTTTCTTTTGGGACACTTTGAAACATCTCTGCATTTAAAATACTGAGCATACTCAGTGCTATCAAAATCAACCGTACTATCATGGTTTTTCCTTTTACATGTAAATCTATTTTTGTGTGATAGTATCGAGCAATTTAACGTTATCACAACTGATGCTCAAGCCTTTATCACAGCTCTTTTGAAAAAGGTCATGTGCTTTTTGATTATCCGCATTGACCCCTTTTCCTTCCGCGTATAAAATAGCAAGGTTGTTGCACCCTTTTGCGTATCCGACATCACAAGCGATTTCATAAAATGAGCTTGCTTTTTTATAGTCTTGTTTAACACCTTTGCCCTCAGCATATAAAAAGCCTAAATTGTCGCATCCCGTACCATCTTTCCCATCGCAGGCTTTTTGATACAGCTCGCTGGCTTTTTTATAATCTTGTGCAACACCTTTGCCTTCTGTGTATAAAAACCCAAGGTTGCTGCAACCCACCAAATCATCACTCTTACAAGCTTTTTGGTATAGCTCACTGGCTTTTTTGTAATCTTGAACAAACCCTTTGCCATCAGCGTATAGCAACCCTAAATTATTGCATCCCGTGCCATCATCATCGTCACACGCCTTTTGATACAATGCGCCCGCTTTGGTATAATCTTGCGTTACCCCTTTTCCTTCGGCATACAAAAGTCCTAAGTTATAACAGGCCGATGAAAAATTATTGTCGCACGCTTTTTGATAAAGCTGAATCGCTTTTTCATAGTTTTTTTCCACTCTACCCGTGCCTTCTGCGTATAAGACACCTAAGTTATAACAGCCTGAAGCTTTGCCATCATTGCACGCTTTATCGTAAATTTCGACCAATTTTTTATGATCGCCTTTTTCTTGCGCCTCTATGCCTTCTTTAATGAACCCCGCATGCGCTAAACCCACACACATCATCATGATTAAAAGTTCTTTTTTCATATCTGTCCTTTATTCTGTTGTATCGTTGTGCAAGGCTGTTTTTGGAGTGTTGCGATTTTGTAAATCACCACGCCAAAGAAGATAATAGCACATAGCGAAAAGAGTAATACTGTCTCTTTCGTTATCACAAAAGCGACAATTAAAACCGATAACAACGTAGGGACTTCATTGTACGCTCTAAAAAACTGACCATTGTGGAAACACTCATTTTTTTCAAGCTTCACTCTGTAATATTCCATACTAAAACTGTACAACGTTAAAAAGACCAAGACATACAGTTTGGTATGCATCCAAGGCTGGGTAAGAAGGTAGGAGTTGATAGACAATAAAAGCGCGCCACTGATAATCGTCGCCCAAAACGAAGGCAAACCAATGTATTTATAAAGCTTATATTCTTGCACTTTCACCACTTCCACAAATCCCGCATTATCCATATGTTCTACGTGGTAGACAAACAGTCTGGGCAAATAAAACATCACTGCCATCCATGACATAAACGCCATCACATGAAATCCTAGGATGTAGCTATAATATTCCATTCATTATCCTTTTATCATTTTAAATAGGTTTAACATCTCTGCCGCGATACGCAAAAGCGCATAGGGCAATGATAAACGCAACCGCATAGTAAACAAAAACCGGCAAGCTAGGATGCTCACCCGAAGCGGCGTAAGAGTGCATTCCCGTGAGATAAAAATTCACGCCAAAATAGGTCATTAAGATGGATGAAAACCCTATCAGCGAGGCAACGCTAAAGGCATAAATCGTATTGAGTTTTGGGATAAATCTTATATGTAAAACAAGTGCATACACGATGATAGAGACAAAAGACCATGTCTCTTTTGGGTCCCATCCCCAATACCTTCCCCACGATTCATTCGCCCAAATACCGCCAAAAAAGTTCCCCACGGTGAGCATCGCCAAACCGATAATCAGGCTCATCTCATTAATGGCGGTTAATTGTCTGATTTGCACATTGATACGTTCACGATTACTTTTATTTTTAACAAGCATCAAGGACAACGTAATGAAGCCTAAGAGAGCACCTAACCCTAAAAAACCATAACTTGCGGTAATCACAGAAACATGAATTGTCAGCCAATACGATTTTAATACGGGCACAAGATTGGTAATTTGAGGATTGATAAAACTCAGATGAGCCACAAGCATCACAATACCCGCTAAAATAGAGGCAGCCGAAAGCGCTAACGTTGATTTTCTAAACACCACAATGCCCGCAAGTCCTGCTGACCAGCCAATGTAAATGAGCGACTCATACGAATCACTCCAAGGTGCGTGCCCTGAGATATACCACCTAAGCGCCAAACCAAACGTATGCGCACTAAAACAGACAACAAACGCATAGAAAATAATGCGTTGGACTAAAGGATTATTTTGGTTTAAAAAGATGAATAGCATCGCAACACAAAGTGCGATAAGACCTAAAATAAGATAACCCGAAATCAGCTTTTGAAACACGCCCAGATGATTGTAAAGGACTTCAGCCTTAATGCGAGCTTCACTTGGCAAAATCTCTTTACTGTAACGGCGTTGATTTTCTTTGAGTTGTTCTAGAGCGGTAGTAGCACTGCTCCATTGATTATTGGCGATGCCTTCTTGCAATCCTACAAGGTATTGATTCACCAGTCGTTTCGTTTCATTCGCGACAAACGGATTATTAAACGCTTCATTGGGATCGACCCATTTTTTATCGGGGTCTTCTGGAATGGGGATAAATTTAAAAAAGACACCTTTAAATGTTAGATAAGCGATATTGAGTTTCTCATCAAACTTAATAATGTCATTATCGAACGTATCGCGTTTTGATTGGGCTTTTTGGTTTGCGGCATTGACCTGCTTTGCCAATTTATAATATCCTGCTTCATCAAATATCTCTGCAAACGAGACATACTCTGTTTGTGTATTTACATGTAAAACTTTTTTAATCTCAGCGTTACCAAGCTTGATGATTTTCATTTGCTCCCAAAGAGAAGGGTTAGTGACCATACCCAAAATTATTTGTTCGGGAGTTAAGCCATACAAAGAGCTTTTTCCGGAGAGTTTATTGACGATATCAATAGCTTCGGTGCTAATGGGTTTCACTCGCCCCATATAATCTTGCACCAAAAGCGCACTAAAAGCGTGATTGGCATGTTCGGATGAATTGAGTTTAAACGTTTCTAAGTAACTTTCATTATCGGCTTTTAGCAACGATGATGTACTTAAAAAAAGGACTGGCAAAAGAAGCATCATGCTATTCTTTTGCAAAAATGATTTTAAGCGTAAAAAGCGACTTCCTTTGGTAAAGAAATTAAGCAAGAATCCAACGCATAGTAAAAAATAACCAAGATAGGTAGGCCATTTACCAGGGTCTTTATTCACTTCCAAAATTGTTCCTTTTTCATCGGTGTCATAAGAAGATTGAAAAAATTTGTACCCTTTATAATTCAAAGGATGGTTCATAAAAATACGATACGGAAGTTTGGTAGCTGCAGTATTATCCAGTACTTCAATATCGCTCGCATACGAAGAGGGGCTCATAGAACCTGCGTATCGTTCCAATTGAAAAGCAATGAGTTTCAGTGAAAAAGGCAGTTCAATAACTTTAGAACCCCATGAAAGCGCAACCGTAAGATTATCAAACTGCACTTCTGTGGGAGCGTTGATCCAGCCAGAGCCACCTTCTATCATCACACGCTTGGTGACATTATCATAAGTCACATTGACATAGACGCTACTGGTACTGCCTTTAGGATTAGCACGGTATCCTTGATACTCAACGACAAGGCTTTTACCTTTGAGAGTTTCTTGATATTTAAAATGGTTATTTCCAATTTGTCCTAATGAAAGCGGATATTCTAAGACTTGGCTGTCCGTTTTGATTTGAAAATAAGGTTTAACCCCTATCATCTCGTTTTCACGCATACCTTCTCTGATATGAATGACCCCTTCGTATCCAAAATAGCGCGTCATGCCAGCACCAATCAAGATAACCACAAAAGCAAGATGCACGATAAACGCACCTTTTTTATACCACATCTTGCTTTTATACATCACCCCTATCATAGAGAGTGTGAGAGCTACCATAACCACTTCATACCAAAAGGCATCATAAATGAGCACTCGCGCGGTTTGCACATCATAGGTGCTCTCCACAAACGTAGCAATCCCCGCTGCCGCGCCCAAAATAAAAAGCATCACAATAATAAACGAATACGAAAAGAAACCTTTTGCCAAAAGAGATATCAACTTCACACTAAAGCCTTTTTAATAAGATTTGGCACTCTTACACACTAAATGTTTGTCCTGCATAGATAATAAACATCCTTAAACATAAAACGCCTACAATACTTGCTACACCAGAGAGATAAAACGCCATTTTTGATGATGCGATTTGTTTTCCCAAAAGAAAATTCAACACCAAAGGAATACCAAAGCCAATACCCATAACGCCCATCCAAAACAAGGATGAAAATGCACCACTTTGAAATGCCATCACGGTTGATTTTTGGAATTCATTACCGACTAAAAGTGAAACGAACAACATAAAAATAAACAGTATTTCAGTTGCCATAATCGGCCATTCAATCGTATGCAATGTTTTCATATCTGAAGAATGGGTATCTTCTTTGAAAAACAACGAAGCGACAACACTGGCACTTGCAGTTCCTGCTGAAAGTCCCGAAGCGACAAACAGCGCAGGTAAAATGGCTGTATTTAAAATAGGAAAACGAACCAATACTGAAATCAAAAATCCTGTATAGGCACAGACAACAACCGCAAATAAAACACACAAGACTTCAATCAACGGTCTGATTTTTTTCAAAATACCCATAATGGCAACAAAATAATCACGCAATTTTTGTTGAGGAAGATAGCGTAGAATTTCATTTTCAAACAGATAAAGACATAAAACCAATGTCAAAGGGATATAAATAGAAAGTGCTAAAACACCAATAGACATAACTGATGTGAAATTATAATGAATGAGAATTTTCCAAAAATATAAAGGCTTATCCAAATCCCCAACCAAGAACACCATTCCAAAAACAATTGTGATAAAAGCAACTAATGAAGCCGCTTTAAGTAAAGGCGTGTCTTCTTTTTGTTTTTTATAATAACGAATAAATAATGCTACGATAATAGCACCACCCGAGATACCCGCAAGCAATAAATAGACTGCAATCGGCCATCCCCACTCAACGCCATGAGAAAATCCAACGGTAAATGTAATGTCATTATTCATCATCATACTCCTAACTTAACAATCGGTATGTAACGTAGACTTGGCTTCGTTCCATACGTTGGTTTCATACGTACCGCATCTTTTACATGTAAAAGTTGATTGATGTACGAATTCTCATCGTTCAAGTCGCCAAAAACAAGCGCTTTGTATTTACACGCTTCCACACAAGCGGGTTCATGCCCTTTGGCTAAATTGGTATTAAGACAGAAATTGCAATTTTCTGCCGACTTTGTTTCATGGTTGATAAAACGCACATCATACGGACACGCGACGATGCAATATTTACAGGCAATACAATCATCCGCATTCATCGTGACGATATTGGTAAGGCTATCGCGGTGACAGGCTTGTGTCGGACACACATGCACACAAGGTGCATCTTCACACTGCTGGCACGATACACGTACATAACGCTTTTCCAACGGTGTATTGGGATCCGTTTTATTTTGAACAAACAATCGTGCCTGCCCTTGTGGCACAGAGTTTGTCTTACGGCATGCAATCTCACAATCGGTACAGCCTACACACTTATTTTGGTCAAAAATCATCCCATAGTGTGGTTTTTGCTTTGGTTGCTCTTTTGCCACTTCCAAACTATACCCGACGGTTGTCAGTGTAAAAGAGCTTAACCCCAAGTACTTTAGAAAATCTCTTCTTTTACTATCATTCTCCATAATCTCCTCCAATTTGATTCATTAACACGACCTAACCTAGACTACCTACAACTTCTTCTTTTCAACGTTCATCATCTCTTTTTTATCTTCTTCACTAAGCGGCTTTGCGCTGTTAGCAAGTTCTCCTGGTTTCATTACTTTTTGCAATTCAATTTCAAAAACCACTGTTGAACCCGCTGGAATTTCGTTCATATCCATATTTCCATAAGCAAGTTCACTTGGAATCACTAATTTAAATTTTGAGCCTTCATTCATCAACATCAATCCCTCTTGTAAACCATCAATAATGTTTATCATCGAAAGATGTGCGGGTGATTTTCTAGCATACGTATCATCAAACACTTTGCCATCAATTAAATAGGCTTTGTAATTCATAACAACAATGCTCTCTTGCTTAGGTTTTTCACCTTTGCCTGCACTGATGATTTCATACTGTAAGCCCGACTTTGTTGTCACAACATTCTTATTTTTTGCATTATTGAGCATATATTTTTTGCCTGCATCAAGATTTTGATTTAAAGATTTTTGAAATTTATCTTGCGAGACTTTATTTAAAACTTCTGCTCGATTATTTAAATTGTTAATGATCTCTTCATCGCTGAGTTTTTTCTGTTTTTTTAATGCGTCAATAAAACCATCAATGACAGCATCAACATCCACTTTAGCGCCCATTTGTGTTTGTTCAAAGAGTTGATTAGAGATATAACTTCCTGTTGATGCACCTATACTGTATGACTCTTTTTGTACTTGTGTTTTTAGCTCACCAGCAAATCCTTGAGAGACCAAACAAATAAATACAAATAATCCTGCTGATATTTTTCCACTTCTCATCTTCATACCCTTTTCTTGATATAAACGGGCTATGAAACCATAGCCCGCTTTAAAATCACACTCTAAAAAGTGCGACACCGTTATTTAACATTTTTACCAACAATACGTTGTGCTTCATTGATATACTCAACAGCCGCATCAATTCTTTGTTTGGTGTATTTAAATCCGTGCATACCCCATGAACCGTCTTTTTCAAGAAGGTCCACTGTTTCTTGTGCTTTTTCAATCAACTCATAGACTCTTGTTTTGTCTGATGGAGAGAGTTTTTTGACTTCAAGCATTGCGTAAAGGCCTTGGATACCCACTTTAACCTGTGTATATTTATCTTTGACAGGTGTTTGCCATCCCATAACCTCATCGTAAACTTGTTTTTGGTCTTTGAAATGTAGGGTCTCTTTAAGTTCAGATTGAACAATACTGTGACAGCCTTTGGTGTCAATTTGTTCTTTATCTGCCCAACTTGTACGTCCACATGACCACATTAAGTCTACAAAGTTATGACCTTTATCGTCACGCTCAAAATGCCAATCTTTCGCATCTCTTGGGTCTTTTGAGGTTGAACCAGCTACCAAGGTTTTGCGTTTTGGATCCACAAGAATTTTCCAAATATGAGACCTTCTTTGTGTATCAAAACCAGCATGATCTTGGAATTGTGTTGCGTAGAAGTTTTCACAGCTCATCATGTATGGCATGTGGCAGCTTGCACAACTGTTTTTGCTGTGGGTATCTGCTTTAGAAGCGATGTATGCAGCCTCTTTATGGCATTCTCCACAATTCTTTTTGAGTTTTGGTTTGGTGTAAAGTGAACTTAAATAGCCTTGGTCAGGATTGTAATTGACGGTACCTTTAAGGTCTTTTTCACCTGTAACTGGACCTGTAACATCATGAGGATCATGACAGGTTGTACAACGCATACCTTTGTCATAGTGTGCTGTAAAGTAACTTTGCGCACCTTCAGTACCACAACCAGGTCCCATGGATTTGAATTTTGAACTCAAAGCAAGGTCAGGTTTACCAGGGATGTTTTTAGCAAGGTCTGGACTATAAGAGAAACGTTGGTGACAACGTTCACAGTTAGAGATAAGGAGTCCTGAACCACCTTCTAAGTGACCGCCAGCGCCATGACACTCTTCACATGAAACACCTTTTGAAATGGTGTGTTTTTGAAGCTCTTTTGCATTACCAAGCGCTTTGTAAAATTCGTCTTTAGATTTAAAGTCAAATTTCCAAGGATGGCAGACTTCACAATACGATGTTGAAGCTTGAAAAGACATCGCTTTTTTGTAGGTTGCCGCATAGGAAGCAAGACCTCTTACATAACCGCCATTGGCACCGTAATCTTCCAATGTAACAGGAAATTCTGGTACATATTGTTTGATTTTCTTAGCTACTTCTGGGGTTAAGTTAAGTGCCCACGTACGTTGGAATTGGTTTGCACCTGCTGTAACTTTACCTGTTCCATTTTTAAGAAGACCACCTTCAACATGGTAGGTTCCACGAAGTAACCATGCATCAAAGAAACCCATTTTTGTTCTTAAATGCCCAATCGTACAATAAATGACGTCAGGAGTGATTCCTTGTGGTAAAATAGATGCTGTATCGCTTGAGAATACCGGTTCAGTCAATTTATTATTGACTTCTGGATGTTCACCTGGAAAGCGTACTGTTGTTGAGTGTCGTGACCTGCTCCAAGTCTCATATTGTGCAACATGGCACTCACCGCATTTTTCTGGTCCAATAAATTTGTTAGGATAGCTTAGAGTTGAACCTCTTGCGACCCTATACATCATTGAGCTTACACCGTCTCCACCACTGCGTTTTGTGGCTTTTGAAAAGTCTTTACCGTGTCCTTCTTCAATCCATTCATGTCCACGATCTCCGACAACCATTTTACCAACGGTTTGCCCACCATATTTTGTAAAAATAGGATGGTTTTTAAAGAGCCAGTCATACATCTCCTGCTCTTCAACGACATAGTCTTGCAACGAGGTAACGCCCCTGCTCTCCTTCGTTCCCTTAGGATGAGCAATAATCTCTCGTGCTTCATTACTCATTTGCATACCACCCATTCCCTCAGCACTAGCGCCGATAGAAAAAAGGCTTATACCCATGAATAAACCAAGTAACAACTTGTCCCAATTTTTCATGTATCCTCCTTTGAAAAATTGAAACTTAAATCAACTAATCTTTTTTTAACACGCTCAACGAGATGTATTAAAAAAACGATTAAGCCATTCAAGCCTCAAAAGCCATTCTAGCCTCAAAGAGAATGCTAACAAGAAAAAAGGGGGGAAAAGGGGGAAGTATTAAATATGTATTAAATGAAATAACTAAAATATAATTGTAAACATAACGCCATCGGGTATATTCTCAACATAAATTTTGCCACCGTTCTTTTCAACAATCATTTGGCTCATGTACAATCCTAGCCCACTACTGGACTCTTTGGTTGTAAAATACGGGTCGAACACTTTCTCAATAATGGCTTCTTCCATACAACCGGCATTATTTTCAATCGTAATCACAGGAACATCATTTTGCAATAAAGCTGTAATCGTAATGTTTCTATTAGAAACATTATTGACGATAAAAGCTTCTTTCGCGTTGTTGATAATATTGATGAGCACTTGGATAATTTCATTCGGAAATCCCACGCGGGTAAAGTCGTTGAGGATATTTACATGTAAAGCTATCGTGTATTTTTCCAAAGAAGCACTGAGTAGTTTTTTCGCCTGATAAATCACTTCATGCGCCATAAACTCTTTTTTATGCTTATTGGGAATAAAAAAGTTTTTAAAGTCATCAATCGTACTTGACATAAACTGAATTTGCTCATTCGCCTCTTGAATTTTACGGTTCAATTTTTCTTTGGTGAGCATGTCCCGTTCATTGTGTAACTCTAAATTAATCAATATCGTCGATACTTGTGCCAAAGGCTGCCGCCATTGGTGCGATATATTGCCAATCATCTCACCCATAGATGCCAAACGATTTTGACTCATCATCAGCATATCGTTCTTTTCTTTAAGGCGCATATCTTTTTTGTAAATTTTATAGATCAAAACAATGAAGATAATAAAAACAACCAACATCGCAAGGCCGCCTACGACGAATTCTTCGACATGGTATTTAATAATGCTCATGACAGGAATTTTAAGAGTTAGCATCCCCATGATATCGCCGACATGGTTTTTAAAATCACTCATGTTTTTGTATTTATCCATCATTTTCGGCGGTGCTTTGGAAGGCTCCGTATGGCACTCTAAACATGAAGGATTGTTTTGACTAATCGGCAGTCCTACAAAGAAATAAGCTTTATTGCGCTCAGAGATAATTGAAGCATACTCCTTGCGCTCGCCATTACGAAATTGATCTAATATACCTAATTCAAACTCATTTCCAAGATGCTCAGGATTTAAAGGACTGAGTGCCACCAGTTTATAATGGTAGTTAATATTTTTTTTCGCTAATTGAATTTTATAGACTTGCTCGGTGATAAAAGATGATGAAAGTAATTTCGAGTCAAAAAAGTCGTTATCGAGTTTATTTTCTTCTTTGAGTTTTTTAATGAGAGGACGCTGAACACTGTCAATATAATCACGCATTGCATTCATCGTATCTAAAATAAAAACAGCCTCTTGACGGGCATCTTTGAGGGCTAACTCACGGTAAAAATAGAAAAAAAGTACCGTTAAAATCGCATACAAAACGACAAAAAGTGAGATAATCACTCTTAGGCTATATTTCACAGATATACCCTACCCCATACAAATTTTTGATGCATTGATTGTCTATTTTTTTCCGCAAGTCTTTAATGATTGATTTTAAAGCCTCTTTGCTCGGTTGCTCAAACTCCCACATGTAATCGAAAAGTTGCTCGTACGTTATGGTTTGATTGGGTCTTTTTAAAAAGTACTCTAAAAGCCTGCTTTCACTTTTAGACAGATGCACAATGGCATCGTGTGCCGCAATGGTTTTTCGACAAAAATCATAGGAGAATTCAGGGGTTAATTGATACGTCGGGTTATGGTCCACCAACTCTAGTGCAACATCTTCTAAGGCTTTAGTGAGTGTATTTTTGTCATACGGTTTTGTCAAATAACGGGTGATTTTGAGCTCAACGGCACGCCATAAATACTCTTGTTCGGTATGTGCTGAGAGAATAATAATCGGAATTTTTTTATTGGTCTGACGAATTTTTTTGACCACTTCTAAACCATCTAAATGCGGAATGGAAATATCGAGCATCAAAACATCGTACACATTGCATAACGCTTCATCCAGTGCTTCTAATCCATCTTTGACACCAACCACTTTGCCAAAAAACAGTTCCAAAGACTCAACAATATTCGATAAAATTCCCTCTTCATCTTCGACACATAACACTTTTTTATCGGATAAAATATTTAAAAGATTGCATTCACTCATTTTGGTATTCTTTTCCATACATTATAAATTTTACTGATACTTCATTGGGGTTCTACTCAACTATGAGACCTCATTCATTGGCGGAAAATCCTAGCGCATAAAAGCTTACAAAAATATTTTTCTTAATTTTATTAATTAATTTCATAGGTTTAAGTTTGTCTCTTATTTTGGAATCGTAATGGTAAAACAAGCGCCATTTTGTCTGTTTTCGACGCTCAGTGTTCCTTTAAATCGATTCGTGATAATGTCCTGGCAAATGAACAACCCAACCCCTGCACTTTCCTGCTTTGTTGTGATATTAAATTCAAAAATTCGCTCAACAGGCGTAATTTTTATACCGCCTGCATTGTCTTGAATCGTGATAATGCACGTTTGGTCGTTCTCATAAACGCCAATATCGATAGAAGGATGCGAATGGTTCATAGCGTCAAATTGGTCTTTCGCATTGAGTAAGATATTGAGTAAAACTTGTATAAACTCGTTGGGGTTGCCCAAGAGCAAGGATTGTGCGGTGCCATGAAAATTGAGTTGTATTGAAGAATTTTTAAATGAATACGCCAACATTTTTTGAATAGCTTCCAACTCTTCGCTCACGTAAAATTGCCTTTTCGTCGCATACGATTTGAGTAAAAAATTATAGAATGTATCTATCGTTTCGGAGAGATGCTTTAACACTTCAAAGCTGGTATCCAATGATGCGATGAGATTTTTTCTTTTGATTCTTGGATCAAGCATAAGACTGCCTTTCATATTGGTCAAAATAGCGCCTAAAGCATTTAAGGGCTGCTTCCACTGATGTGCAATATTGCCAATTGTCCGCCCAATCGAGATATAACGTGATTGATAAATACGCTCTTTTTCTGTCTCTAAAATATGCGTTTTCATCAGTTTATATTCTGATTTTATAAGCTTGATTTTTAAAATTAACATACATGTAAAAATCAGCATTTGCCATAAACTACCCCATAAGAGAACATTTGTCCCCATACTCGGAACTTCAATGACCCCTAATTGCATCAACCAAAAAAGAAGTGTCCCGCAATAAAAACCTAAAACCCCAATAAGATACCATTTCGCAAAATTCACCTTTTTAAACAGTGCAAAAAACCCTAAAAAAAGAGTGTACGCAAGTATCATCATTCCTGTAAAACATGCAATCATTTGCAATGGACTTTGAACGGCAAGAAAAAAAAATGTAACCATCGCAATACAACATACTATATAAGTAACCCTCGTCAAAGTTGTACATAAAAGATGCATATCCAAAAAATAGATACTAAACAGTAAGAAGGCAATATGCACCCCTTGCGTGCTTAGAATTTTAATCACATCATTGAGCCATAAAAACTCCTGTACAAGCCAAAATGTGTAATGATGAATATACATAATAAATAGCCATAAAGAGACCAAATAGAGCGTATAAAATAGATATTCTTTGGCTTTTAACACAAGGTAAAGCAAGAAATTGAAACACAATAAGATAAATAAGCATCCTGTAAAAAACACAATAAAAACAATGGAGGGAAGTTTGCTATAATCCAACTCTGATTCTGTTGCTATTTTCATAGCGAGCATCACGGGTCTATCAGAAGTAATTTTAAATAAATACGTCAAGGGTGTGTCTGCTTTTATCAAAGGAAATCGCACAAATAAATGTTTTACTTCTCTGTCGTTTATTTTGATAGAACTACCATTTTTTGAAGTATGAATTAAGGTGTCTTTTTTCAAAACAAAACACTCCACATGGCTCAATTGATTATATTGAAATTCAATAAAGGATTGTACTTCTTCTTGATTTTTAATGGTTAAAGCAACCCAGTACGTCGCATGACTTACGCCAAAACTTTTTACATGTAACGGTAATGTCTCGAATTTATTGTGATTCAATAAAGCGTAGGCTTCATTGTAATCAAGGTGCTGTGTATCTTTGAAGACTTTAGGAACTCCGATAAGTTCCAATGCATCAAGTGATTTTGAAATATGAAGGGATTCAGTGCAGAACAATAAATTGTGAAAAAGAATTAGGAAAAAAACAAAATACCTCATTTGATTTTATCCTGAAATTAATAGTGACGGAATATCCCTACCTCCTCTGTGTTTTTTGATAAATGTATCATCAAGGTTTATGCGGTATCCAACGCCTCGTATCGACACAATAATGCTATTACCAAGTTTACGACGTATCCTTAAAACGAGATTTTTAACAGCAGAGCTGCATTGTATTTCATAGTTCCATAACTTCGCTTCAATTGCTTCGGTTGAAAGTGTTTTTTGATGATTTTCCAAAAGAAATTCAATGAGTTCCAGCTCTTTATTTCCTAAAGTTTGCAGTATTTCATCACGATAAAACTCTTTGGTATCACGATTAAACACTAAATGAGAATTAAAAATAATTAAGTTGGGTGTCGTTTGTGTTCTTTTAATCGCTTGCGATAATTTATTGACCAACAGTGTAAACTCAATGGGTTTAATCAAATATCCATCTATGGCTAAGTTAGCTGCGCTTAAAAGCATGTTTTTATCATCGAAGCTTGTTAAAATAATAATAGGAATGGTGTAATCTATTTGACGGATTTGACGTGTTAGCTTGATGCCATCTTTTTTAGGCATTCTTATATCGGTTAAAATAATATCTGGATGTTCATCTTCATAAATATTATAGGCTTCTTCTCCATCTTTAGCGCAATATACTTTATCAAATAGCATTTTAAGCGTATTGGTAATTTGTATTCTCGTCATTGAATCATCTTCAACAAATAAAATGCGTTTACTTTTCAAAACCAGAAGGCTACTACTGTTCAAATTAGGTCCTTAAAGCAAAATAAGAGGTTAATTATAGGAGGAAGGAATTAAATTATACCATACATAGGTCACGTTAAAGTCATATTCTAAGACTAAATATATGACCTATAAAATCTAATTTTACATGTAAAATTCTCATTATTAGTTTTACTAATATTAACCACCACATGGTACTGACTTAATATGCTCATACATTGTACTTAAAGCTTATATATTAATACGATAAAGGGTTTCTCATGTTACAGACAATTCGTGCAAAGTTATTGTTTTTACTTTTAGTATTCTTGTTGGCTATCGGCAGTCTAGGGTATTTATTAACATCAAATACCAATAATGCAAAAAATTCAGCATATAAAATAAAAAGTGCGGGAACAATACGTTCTTTAAGTGCTCTGCTTGGTGTTCATACGAGGGGATACCAACTCTTTTTCGATCAGCGTATTTTAGAAAGTTACTTTACAACGTATAACTCTATATCTAAACTTATTGGAGAATTAGAACAAATTTTAACAACAGATGAGAGTAAAGGATTATTAGAAGAAACAAAAAAAGAGATTAAGGCGTATCATGAGGCCAGCGTTATTCGATTTGAGCTTCTTAAAAAATATAAAACGGCAATTTCAACTTCTGCCTTTAAAGAATCTGCAGAAGGGCATCAATTAGATGAACTTAATGCGAAAGCAACCAAACATTATTTTAAAATAGAAGAACTTGTCAATACGTTTACAGAAACATTAGAGACACACGCTGTGGAGATGCTTGATCGATCTAAAATGACGGGTATAACGCTAGCTTCAATAATTTTCATCATCGCGATAGTCATTTTCCTTTTAATCAATCGCTCAATCAGTCAAGCAATCACAAAAGCCATTGTAGGATGTCATTATATTTCTGAACATAAAGATTTACATTACGTCATTCAAACAGGTAGTAATGATGAAATCTCGCAAATCACAACAGTCATGAATCAACTCCTTTCTCAATTGGCACTCGCATTAGATGATGCGAAAAAAACAGCTGTTGAAAATGCAGCTGTTTCAGAAGAGCTATCCAGTACATCGATGCAAATTGGTATTCGCATTGAAAATGCAGCCAAAGAGACAGAAGAAACGACACAAGCAACAAAAGTTGTAGCAGAAATGTTACAAAAAAGTGAAGAGAGTTCTGGTCAATCAGGAATATTAATTACTAAAGTTGCTGAAGAACTTCACAATGCAGCCGAAGAAGTATTAACTGTTTCAACGCATCTTCAAGACGTTGTTACCAATCAAACGGAACTCTCAACAAGGTTGGAACAATTAGATCAAGAAGTAACGCAAGTAAAACAAATACTTGCGGTCATCGCCGATATCGCAGAACAAACCAATCTTTTGGCACTCAATGCCGCTATTGAAGCAGCAAGAGCAGGAGAACATGGTAGAGGATTTGCAGTCGTAGCAGATGAAGTGCGAAAACTAGCCGAGAGAACACAAAAAAGTCTTATCGAAAGTAATGCCACCGTAGCCGTCATTGTTCAATCTGTCAATACCGCAGCAGAGATGATGAAAGTCAGTGCTAAACAGATTCAACAATTAGGAGAACGCTCAGAAGTAACGCAAACATTAATGAGACAAACTGTCAATAATATGAATGATGCTAAAACGATGGCAGAACAAACCGTGCACGATACGAAGATGGGGAGAGTGAAAACGTCTGAAGTCATTGAACGTATCCAGAATGTCAGTCAGCTTTCAAATACCAATGCGAGAAGCGTTGAAGAAGTTGCGGCAGCAGCAGAACATTTAGCAAAACTATCTGAAGGTCTAAGTGCCACACTTTCGACATTTAAGACAGTTTAAACGATAACGCATACCTCTTAGAGATATGCGTTATTATCATATTAATGGTGCAAAAAGGTTTGAATTATGTCAATTTTAGATCAATCCCTTAAAGATACTATCGATTCCATTATCGCTACATGTAATTTATTGCCAGAAGTTTTTCGTGATGGTGTTATTTTATGCGATTCGTCACAAGAGACCATTAATGTCAGTGAAAAAGTATGCCTTTTTACAGGATACTCTAAAGAAGAGTTTATCCAACGAAATCCTTTTTCGCTGATCCGAAATCCTATGCCTATTTTTCAAAAAAACACGGTTCAATATACCACATCAATTCAAAATAAAATGGGACAAATGGTACCTATCATTATCTATCCAAAGATGATTCAAATCAATCATCACATATTATTTCTTTTTATCCTACAAAAGCAAATGGAATTACACCTTCCTTTAAAAAGCTATTTTTTAGCACAATTCCCTAATCGTTTTTTATTTTTACACGAGATGCTAAGAGAAGCCATTTTTTACAGTAATAAAACATCGACATATGGGGCACTTTTACTACTCGATATCGATAATTTTAAAATCGTAAACCACATTAAAGGTTACACTTTAGGAGATTTTGTTTTAACAAAAATTGCACAACGAATATCATCTGTTGTGAATACGCTTTGTGTTGAACATCTTAATGGCGATGAATTTGCGATTGTCGCCAAGACGAAGTCAGCTGTTTATGATAAAGCGGAAAGCGAAATTAAAATCCTCTCACAAGCGATTTTGAGTGCTATAAAAAAGCCTATTGTTGTTGAAAACCAATCTTTTCTTTTAACAGCAAGTATCGGCGTCGTTCCTTTTTTCAAAGAAAAATATGATCCTGAGAAGATCGTCCAATATGCCGACAGCGCACTTTTTGAAGCTAAAAAACAAGGGCGTAGTGCAACGCATTTTTTTAACGCAACGATTCAGCAAAAACGAGAAGAACAAGCCTTATTATTGGAACGTCTGCACTATGCCATTGCACACCAGCAAATGGTTCTTTTTTATCAAAAACAGTGGGCTTACCATACGGATACATCTGAGATTACGGTTACAGGAGTAGAAGCACTGATTCGATGGTTTGACCCGATTCATGGACTTATTACCCCCGATAAATTTATACCGCTTGCAGAAGAGAGTGGCTGTATTATTCCGCTTGGAACATGGATACTTCATGAAACATGTAAACAACTGAAATTATGGGAAAGGGATTCTAATAAGTGTCATTGGCAACTCTCTATTAACATTAGTATTAAACAGTTTGAACAAGATGATTTTATTGCAACGGTTCAAGAGTGTATTGCAAACACTACATGTAACCCTCATAAACTTCGCTTTGAATTAACAGAAAGCCTTTTGATACACGATTTAAAAAGTTCATTGCAAAAAATCGAAGCACTCACACACTTAGGCATTTCTCTCTCCATTGATGATTTTGGAACAGGATATTCCTCCTTATCGTATTTGAAAAAATTGCCTATTCAAGAATTAAAAATCGATAAAACCTTCATCCATGATTTAACAAGAGACAACGCCGATGCGATTTTAGTCCAAACCATGCTTAGTATCGGAAGACGTTTTGGACTCGATGTCGTGGCAGAAGGCGTTGAAACAAAAGAGCAGTATGAAATGCTACGCGACATGGGATGTACCGCATTTCAAGGATATTTTTTCAGTAAACCCATGGAAGTATCAATGCTTTAAGTAAAATTGAAGTAGCATAATCTTACGACTGCTTTCGTAGGAGGATTGAATGAAAAATGAACCACTTTTAGCATCCGAATTAAAGTCTCTTAACGCTTACTGGCGCGCAGCGAATTATCTTTCCGTTGGACAGATTTATCTTTTAGATAACCCCCTATTAAAAAAACCTTTAACCTTAGAGCATATCAAACCTCGTCTTCTTGGACATTGGGGAACGACGCCGGGACTGAATTTCATCTATGCACATATGAACCGTGTTATCAATCAAGACGGCCTCAACATGTTTTTTGTCGCAGGTCCAGGGCATGGAGGTCCTGCGGTGGTTGCAAACACCTACTTAGAGGGCACATACAGTGAAGTCTACCCCGATGTTTCTCAAGACGAAAAAGGGCTTCAAAAACTCTTCAAACAGTTCTCTTTTCCAGGCGGTATTCCAAGCCATGCCGCACCGCAAACGCCCGGTTCCATTCATGAAGGAGGTGAGCTAGGGTATGCCCTTTCTCACGCATATGGAGCTGTTTTTGACAATCCTGATTTAATCGCCTGTTGTGTTGTGGGTGATGGAGAAGCGGAAACGGGACCATTAGCGACTGCATGGCACTCTAACAAATTTCTAGACCCAAAACATGATGGCGCAGTGCTTCCCATCTTGCACCTTAATGGCTATAAAATCGCCAATCCCACAGTGCTTGCACGTATTTCTCACAAAGAGCTTAAAAATCTTTTTATCGGTTATGGATACGAGCCTTATTTTGTCGAAGGCGATGAGCCTTTAAAGATGCACCAAAAAATGGCTCAAACGATGGATGTCATTATCGCTCGCATTAAAACTATTTGGGAAGAAGCGCGTGTGAAAGGAAGTTCCAAACGCCCTGCTTGGCCAATGCTTATTCTTAGAAGTCCAAAAGGATGGAGCGGCCCTAAAGAGGTCGATGGGCTCAAAACAGAAGACTTTTGGCGTTCACATCAAGTTCCACTCTCAAAATTCGAGAACAATCCCGAACATATTGCTTTGCTTGAAGCATGGATGAAAAGCTATAAACCCGAAGAGCTTTTTGATAAAAATGGCAAACTTGTGCCTGAATTAGCCTCGCTTGCACCCAAAGGGAAAAAACGTATGGGCGCAAATCCGCACACCAATGGTGGTGTTTTACTTAAAGATTTGCATTTGCCTGATTTTCAAAAGTATAGCATTGAGGTCATCAATCGAGGTCAAGAAACGGCAGAATCCACACGTATTTTAGGCGCTTTCCTTCGTGATGTCCTGCGTCAGAACATGCAGAATTTTCGTGTTTTCGGACCGGATGAAACAGCGTCCAATCGCCTAAGTGCGCTTTTTGAAGTGACCAATCGTGCTTGGATGGCAGAACGTTACACTTTTGATGACCACTTAGCCCACGATGGACGCGTGATGGAAATTCTCTCAGAACATACCTGTCAAGGCTGGCTTGAGGGTTATTTACTCACAGGAAGGCATGGCTTTTTCTCGTGTTATGAGGCATTTATTCATATTATCGACTCCATGTTTAATCAACACGCCAAATGGCTGAAAGTGACTAGCCGTGAGATACCATGGCGCAAACCCATCGCTTCGTTGAATTATCTTTTAACCTCGCACGTTTGGAGGCAAGACCACAACGGTTTTTCGCACCAAGACCCTGGGTTTATTGACGTTGTGGTAAACAAAAAAGCGTACATTATCAATGTCTATTTTCCGCCCGATGCCAACACGCTTTTATGGGTTGGCGAACACTGCCTCAAAAGTCGTGATTCCATCAATGTCATCGTTGCGGGCAAACAACCTGAATTGCAATGGCTCAATAGAGATGAAGCCATAGCGCATTGTGAAAAAGGCATCGGCATTTGGAGTTGGGCAAGCAATGATGAAGGAAGTGAGCCTGATGTCGTCATGGCATGTTGTGGTGATGTACCGACACTAGAAACACTCGCGGCGGTAACGATTTTACGAGAGCTTGTGCCTGAGCTTAAAGTACGCGTTGTCAATGTCGTTGATTTGATGTGTTTAGAACCCAAGGAAGAGCACCCACACGGGCTCTCTCATGATGCCTATAATGCACTCTTTCCCAAAGATACACCAACGATTTTTGCCTACCACGGCTATCCGTGGCTGATTCACCGTTTGGCATACAAACGAGCACATCATGAACATTTACATGTAAGAGGGTATAAAGAAGAAGGAACGACGACCACGCCTTTTGATATGGTCGTGCTTAATGATATGGATAGGTTTCACTTAGTCATGGACGTGATGGATCGTGTACCCAAAATGCACGCGCGTGCAGAGGTTGTTAAACAAAAGATGTACGCAAAGAGAATGGAGCATAAAAGATACATTGAACGATACGGGCAAGATATGCCAGAAATCGTCAATTGGAAATGGACATAATGTTTGGCAACATGTATCAAAATTTCAACCGTAGTGTGGATAATTAGAATTACATGTAAATTATTTCGTTATATTTTAATATATATTACGATATACTACACCTCTGATTATGAGTTTCAAGGTTCTACCCTACAAAAGAGATAGAACCTTGTATCGATATGAAACTATCTTCGGTAATGATCGAAATGATCATGATGTCGGCTCATATGCGGCCCATAATGATAAAACCCATGCACAAGTGCATCATACATCAAACCGTAAACCAAAATTGTGCCTGTCGCATCGACAATGTCATACACCGGTCCCCTATCAATCACACGCTCCCTGACAATAACAGGTCTATCATAGGTCACAACACGATCTTCAATCATAACGCTGTTGGTTTGAGGAGAAGAATAAACATGCGTTGGTGTGTCAAGTGATTGTACCGCAGTTACTTTGTCAATTCGGTATAAAGTATGATCAGGTGTGTCATCGTATAAAATAGTGCCATTGGGTAAAATATAACCCGCTCCAAAAAGTGATGATGCTATTAACGATAAAGCGATACCGCTCTTAATATTTTTTGTGCTACGTGATAAAGAAAAATTGAATTTAAACATTGTACATTCTCCTTTGCGTGTGATACTATCGATAGTGGTATTTTATCGCATTTATGTAAATGAGAGACTTCAAAAAATATTGTAAAATGGAAGATATTAAGGTAACAGATTTCAAAGTTTGGAAGAACAACTTGATTGAATCTCACCAATTAAGCAAATCACGCTTTAATAAATACTATTGCACGTTTAACTTCATTTGGAACTATGCCCTTGTTAATGAGATGATTGATAAAAATCCATTAGCATTAGTGGATAAAAAGTCAAAGCAGTTTAGTAAAAGCAAGAGTGATGCTTCACAGAAGTATTACAGCAAAGAGGAAGTACAACGTATTCTTGAACATGCCACTGGATGGTTTAAAGCGTTTCTAACGCTCTCTTTTAACACAGGGCTACGAACAGGGGAAGCATTAGCATTACAATGGGGCGATGTTGATTTTGAGAAGAACACTATCACCATTCAAAGAAGTCAAAGACATGGCAAGCTCAAAGAGACGAAGACTAATATCGTCAATACCGTTTACATGCCCTCACCTGTTAAAGAAGCATTGCAACTTCACAGACAAACGGCAAAGAGTGACTTGTGGGTCTTCCCCAATGAAAATACGCTGCAACCCTACTTCGAGTCACGTCCAATCGTTAAAACCTATTTAAAGCCCCTTTTAGAGCGTTTAAACATCCCATATAAAACTCTCTATGCCACTCGTCACAGCTTTGCAAGTTCTGTTGTTGAGAATAACATGCCAATTACTTTGGCTCAGAAGTATTTAGGACATACGAAGCTCTCCACTACGATGGATTACTATGTTAAAAATGGCTTGATGGATGTTGCGAATATTGACAAAGGCATTGATAGATTGTTTGCGTAAGTGAGGTAGGGAGTTTTGAGGAAAAAAGATAACCCGTTGACCCGTTCAATATTACGGGCTAACGGGCTATTAAAAACTGTGTCAATTACAATTACATTGACAACATCTTTTTTGCTTCTTTTAAATCAATTTTTGCATGATGACCATGCTTTTCCAAGAGGCTTAATAGATTTGCACCATTTAAAAGTGTTAGTGGTTTTCCTAGAGCAAATTGATAAGCATCTGGACCATAATCTGCGGTTGAGACTAAGATGCCTTTTGTTGCACCTTCATTCATAACTGTACCATACAGGTCTCTTACGGCTGAAACACTTACAGTATTTGTATATCGTTTCGCTTGGATAACAATTTTACCACCTCGAATAGGGTCTGGATCAAATGCAATTGCATCAACTCCACCATCTCGGCTCGCTTGGGTCACTTTAACTTCGCCACCATTATTTTGAAATTCTTTCTGAAAGAGTTCACGAATAAGATGCTCAAAGTCTTCCCAATCCATAGCAGCTAAATTAGTTGTCGTATCAATAGTATGTGCTACATCATAACTTTCCACAAACCTTCTGTCATTACGAGAAATTTGAAGTATTGGTTGAATAGGAGTAATGCTACTAAGTTTTGTACTTGCAACCCCTTTTAAGTTTTTGAAACAAATTTTTGGTTCAACTTTTGACAGTTCTATGTTGATAAATTCTTGTTTAAAGGCTTGAATACTGACAATACAATTATTTTCTTCTTTTCCCGTTGCTTTATTAATAGCTTGCACAATACCATTAAATGAAATTGCATCTAATGCGTCAGCAACATCTGCTTCAAATAGTTCATGCAGCGTACGAAGAGTAATTTTGTAAATCGTTTCATCAAATATTTTGAGTAACTGCGTTTCTGATATAAATGTTTCTTTTAGCTCATTTTTACCAGCAATAAATTTGACCTCTTTGAGTGTTGGGAAGCATTCTATAGATGGCAATTCATAATCTACAATGAGTACTTTGTTTTCAGAATTATATTCAAGTTCGAAACTTTTAGGGAAACTTTCAGGGTATTGTGAATTATTTAAAACAATTTCACAATATTCTTCAATTGCCATTGGATCAAGGTTTGCATATTTGTCTTTTAGAGAATCAATTTTTGCATTGTATTCTACTTGCTCTTGTAAATATTTATTTTTTCTTTCTTCCCATGCCTCGACATTCTTTTTCCAAATATCTAGTGAATTTTCATAATTTTTTTCATTTTGTAAGTTTTGCATATCAATAGAAGCTTTTTCTTCTTCCCATTGTTTTAAATCTTTTATGTATTGTTGGTCATATTCACGAATTTTCTTTTCTTTCATTGGCTTGAAAATTTTTTCAAAAAATGTAAACACAGGAGTGACTTTATCAGGGCATATAGGGTAATTTATATGTTTTTTCTTTGATGGCTGAATAGGTTTGTTTTCTGGGAATGGTTCAACTTTTTTGAGTTGCGCCCAATCAACAGTATCATCAATCGTTAATGTTTTATGGAGAATATTTTCAATTTCTATCAAAGCATCAACAGCATCTTGTGTTCTGTTTTTAGCTTCTTCAGCACTAGCAACTTTTGCTTTTTGGACATTACGTTTATCTTCAATTAATGACCACTTTTCATTCCATTTATCTGCTTGCATTTGAGCTTTAGTTTTTAACATATCAAGATCTGGGGCAGACAGTATCTTATGCTCATTTAAACCTTGATGAGACATTTCAAGAGTATATTTTAGAACACGTGTATAATTTTTATTCCAACAAGCTTCGGCTTGACCAATATTTAGATGTTTACAAGACATGAAAGCCTTTCATAACGGTAGTTATAAAATTTTAGCATTTTTTATTTTGAAAGCAAAACGAGTTTAACTATACTTTAGATGAAAACAACCATATTTTAGGCTTATTCAGAGAACGCACGATTCAAAAAAATTTCTGAGCCAAAAGTGAGCCAAAAGCGAGTCAAATTGTGCCAAAAATGAGTCAAAATTTTAAACCTCCGACTCGGAAGACAATAATTAAAAGTTATGATTGAGTTATTGGAAAGTTCGATAAAATAAGGATTTGTGAAGTTTAAGTGGTGTCAAGAGAGGGACTCGAACCCTCGACCTCCGGCTTATGAGAGAAGAACTCTATCAAATCTTTTAGTTTTTATCAATTCATATTTCCCTTAAAATAGACATTTATATTTCTTTCTATTTCCTATTAAGCTATAATTACTTCTAATAAAGGTGTCACCCATGGGTGTCACCCAATTATTATGCCGGAGGTCGCCATGGCAATAGACGTAAAAGAATTTCCTAATGATGTGGATGTTGGATTAAAAGCAAACAAAGACTATACAAAATTCTTTTATCGCTTTAAAATTGATGGTGTTTCTAAAAGAGGCATTATTGATTACAGTAACAAAGATTGGGATAAGAGAACAAAAGTATCAAACGCTAAAGTTGAATTAGCACACAAACGTAAAAATGAAACTGGAGTCAAAGCAAGTTTTACAGAAAGCAGTTCTCTCAATACTATTGCTGATGTTTATTTTGAAACGGTATGCAATACAAAAGCGAATTGGACAAATGAGAGACTAAATGCTTATAACTTATATTGCCGTAACGGCATTGGTAAAAAGAAAATCAAAGATATAAAAGTTGTTGATATTGACCGTTTACGTAAAGAGATGGAAACAAAAGGGCACTCAAAACAAACTGCAAATGGCTGTAGTCCAAGGACAATCAAAAAAGTTTTAATGCAATCGCTCAAGCCAATACTACAGTATGCAATTGATAATAAAACTATCATCGATATGCCAAAAATAAATATTCCAAAACAAAATAAACACAAAAAGCTTGTGACTGATGCCGGTATCAAATTAGCAACCTTGTATAAAACAATCTTCGATTTATACAATGATGATCCTTTCTATCGTGCCCTCTTCCTATTTGCTCTTTATGGCAGAAGATGGAATGAAATTCGAACACTCCACTGGACAGATGTTAATTTTCTACAAAACACTTATACGATACGTGCAGAAAACAATAAAATTTCAATTGATCAAACCTATGATCTACCAATACCAATAGCAGAAGCACTGTCTCAGATGAACAGCAATGGGGGTTTAGTATTCGAATCACCTATTACTCAGCAAGAACTTTTTACCCCCAAAAAGCAACTTGCAAAAATCAAAAGAACAGCTCAAATACCAGAACTGACTATGCACTATTTTAGACATATATTAGTTTCTGCAATGGGAGAAAGTGGTGTTGCTGGAACTATTCTTAGTGCTTCATTAGGTCACACTAATTTAGAAACAGTAAATCAATTTTATCTATCAGCAAACCATAAAAAAGCTTCCGGTGAAGCGAACAAAGCACTTGACTTAATTGTATCAAGGGATTCATAAACTCAACATTGTATATTGAAATAGTGCACTTTGAAATAATTAACACGTATAATCGAACCATTTATGGTATGATTATAACATCTAATCAAACCACTTTGGAAGAACTACTATGAAACAATGGATTTGGCAATATGAAAACTATCCACATTTTACCTATCAATTTGACAAGCTAGAGCATCTACTTCAAAAGATCTCTTTGGAGCAAGGCTATCTATTGGCTCTTTCACAAACACTTAGTCAAGATACCATTCTTCAACGACAATGTGATGCTCTGCTAAATGAGACACTCAGTACCGCTGCCATTGAAGGAGAGATACTCAATAGGGATAGTGTAAAAGCCTCTATTGCTAAGAAATTTGGATTAAGAGAGATAGATGATAAAAAGATTATAGATTCGACAGATAATCTTGTTTCAATCCTCATTGATGCCAATACCAACTATGATAAAGCTTTAACATTAGAGAGACTCTTTGGATGGCACAATGCACTTTTTCCTAAAGGATATAGTGGATTACGTAAAATTAATACGGCAACCTTTAGAGGTGAAGAGACCATGCAAATTGTGGGTGGTTCAATGGGCAAAGAAATCGTCTATTATGAAGCACCGCCACGTGATAGACTAGAGCAAGAGATGCAGAGATTTTTAGAATGGTTTAATAGCGAAAAACCAAGCCTTATTAAAGCCTGTATTGCCCATCTATGGTTTGTTATCATTCACCCCTTTGATGATGGCAATGGACGAATCACACGCGCTATCACCGATTTAGTGCTCTCCAATATTGAAAACTCTAAAATCTCACGACTTTATTCTATGTCAAGTACGATTAATGAGAATAAAAAAGCCTATTATACGGCACTTGAAAACACAACAGGATACGTTAAAAAAGACAGTAATCCACTAGATATTACAGTATGGTGTGAATGGTTTTTAACTACCCTCTATCAAGCCCTATTGGATGCCAAAAGCAAACTAGGTCACATTGTCTTTAAAACACAGTTTTGGGATAAGCATAGAGATCAACCACTTAATGCTAGGCAAATCAAAGTATTGAACTTCATTTTAGATATTGGTATAGATAATTTCAAAGGGAATTTGAGTAAGAAAAAGTATATGAGTATTGCCGATACTGCTTCGACAACAGCATCAAGAGATATAGCGGAGTTATTAGAGTTTGGGTGTATAGAGCAGATTGAAGGTACTGCGGGGAGAAATGTGAGTTATAAGATTATTATATAAAAAAATGCAGCCCGAACTCGCTGCATTAGAGGTAAAACCTCTTGAATCGAAGTATTTACCAAAACATTTGTGTGTGAAACTACTTTGTTCGGAATGATTTTGAGCAATAATTATATCATGAATCAACTATAAACTTCTTGGCTTTTTTTCATTTCTATCTCTTCAGCTAAATTAAAATCTTTCCATTTAATGAACCAATATTTTTGTTTCAATGAAAAACTAATGATTTTGGTTTGTGTAGTAGGATCGGTTAATCCATTGAGAGATAAAAAGTTATTTTTATCTAAAATATCAATATATGGGCAAGTTATCAAATCCATTAATAATAGTGTCAATTCAGTATTTTTTCTAAGATGATCTTTATTGCAATTGATAAATTTGTTTTGAATACACTCTAAAAGTTTATTTTTTATGGCACTATAACGATTCATATTTTTTATGTAAAAAAGCAAAGTTACTATTGAAAAATAATTTAAATCAATTTTATTTTGATTATTGAAAAAATATTTATCTAATTCATCACTATCTAACCTATAGTCTTTCCCCAATTCATTTAATGTAAGTAATAAATATAATGTTTCATTTTGTGTATATTCTTTTAGCTTGTTTTTCTTCAATATTTGAAAGACCTCATCATAAATTTTTTTATGAACTAACTTGACCTGATAATTTTTCAGTATTCTTTGCTTTGACCTATCATCTTTTATAAATTGCAATAATTTACTGATAAGCGAAACTATTTTGATAGTTGATGTGACTCTAGGGGATACAGAATATATAAAAAATAAAAAATTTAATAACTGAATAATAAAAGAGACAAACATCTCAGCATATAACTGTTGATTATCAGAATTTTCAAGTTTCCAAATTACTTTTAAAAATCTCTTTTCTATTGTTGCAATTGAATAATTTAAAATATCTTTGTAATCAATATTGGTCTCTTTAATTATCATTTTAAATTTTGTTATAACATCACTGGATCTTAAGAAAATATTCCATTGTTTTTCATCTTCAGTTGCATTTTCTTTTATGGTGTAATTGAAATTTTCATTAACTAAATCTGTTATTTTTGTTTTTGCAATTGTCAAGTCTGTAATAATTGGTTTTACAAATTCAATTGTTTTTGTATCACTTACATATAGGTTATATTCTTTTAATACATGTTTAAACGTTTCAATTATTTTATCCTTAACTTGTGCATCATCATAAAAAATAAAATAATCATCCACATATCTAAAAATTTCATAATGAGTTTTATGTAAATATTCTTCTTTTATTCTAAGTTTGTCTTGTACATTCTTATCAACTTTTTGCAAAATTAGTTCAGCAAATATACGAGAAATTTCAGCACCAATTAAAATGCCATTTGTTTCTCCATAGTTCATATTTTGCATCAATTTATCAAACTGCCCTGCGAATGTAGCATCTAGTTTACCATCTAGATTATCTTTTACTATTTCTTTATTTAACAGTGCCCATGCAATAGTATGTGTATAAATACTGTCAAAACATTTATTAATATCAAATTTATAAAGTTTGTCAAATTTTTTTTCGCATCTTTGATATTCGTAAGACTCAAAAAATCGATGGATATTACTGTACTTTTTATAAGTAAAAAAACTTTTTAAATGCTCTTCTTCTTTACCGTGTATCTCAATTTTGCTATGTGTAGATTGCCCGTTTATTTGCTTTTTAAGATAGCTATTTATATATCTATTCTTTGCAATTTTAAATGGTTTTCTGATTGAAAATTCACTTTGACTTGAAAAATATCTTATACTGTCTTTGCATTTATCATAAAAATCTACAATCATCAACTGATTTAATGGGTGAATCAAAGACAAATTTCTAAAATCATTTTTTTTATGTGCTATTTTAAAAATAAAAGGAATATTTCTTTCTCTTTTTTTGAAAAGAGCTCTGCTACTACTATCAATATCGACATTTAGTATAAGCTGTAATATTTCTATAATATCTGGATTTGTGTTATCAAAACTAATTTCACTATCTTGTATTTCTATTTTGTTATTAACTAAAAATCTATAAAAATATCTATTTGAAAAAATTGCAGGTGTTTCATATGGTAGTGTATCTGATAAAACAGCTCTTTCTTTTAAATATGTAATTTTTTGTTTTTTTCTAAATTTTTTACTCATAAGTTTTTCCAAATAGATAAAATTTCCTCTAAGTCTTTTTTGGAAAATTTATAAAATTTCTTTTCTTTAAATCCATCTGTAAACTTAAAAGATTTTAATTTAATTTTTAATTTATGACCGTTGCCCATATTTAGTCTTGAATAAGGCTGTAAATTTCTATCTATTGCCACGCTGGTTAAATAATTATCAAGTTTTTGTAGTTTTGTTTGTTCGGTAATTTGTTGATTTGAAAAATAAATACCTATTAAAATATCTTTTTTAACACCTAAAAGTCTTGTATTGCCAGTTAAATATTTTAATCTCTTTATCAGTAGTTTTCGTGCATTCTTCTCATCATATTTACTAGAGATGTTGTAATCATCTATTGCTAAATTTATTTTACTTTTATATCGTTGTTCTTTATTGTCACTTATATCAACTTTTAATTGATTTGGAGCAAAACAAATTTTGTATCCTAAAAAATCAAAGTTGAAATTTATACTATTTTGTCGCATATCTACTTGTTTATTTTTCATAATATTAGTATTACGAGTCAGTCCATATTTTCTTATTTTTTCATCTATTGAAGTTAAATAATCAATACTCTCATATTTATTGTTCGGTGTAAAAACAATGATAATATCATCTACATATCTTGCATAATAAGTGACATTTTGAAAGTTTTTGATGTCGTTATCAAAATCTCTCATATATAACTCTGCAAGATAAGCACTTATGCCTATTCCTCTTGGTATCCCTTTATCATGACCAGTCACAGACTGATATAGTCTCAAAATTTCATTGATAACTTTTTTAGATAATGGACTAAGTATATGATTTCTACTTATGACTTTTTTCAATTCATCATGAGGGATAGACTCATAAAAGCTTTTAATATCTGTTTTGATAATGTATTTTGGGAATCCATTATCAAGCATATTTACAACTTGGGATATTATTTCATTTCTATCAGCTTGTTTAACTTTGAAAGAGTGCTGTATATTTTTTTGAATCTGTTTAAGTAAAAAAAATGTCTCAATATTGCTTCTCTCAATGGAATAAGCTGTTTTACCTTTGATGGTTTTAGTAATCATAGATATGCAATAGTTTTTTTTATCGATTTTTTCTTCTACATGCAGCAAGATCGTTTGTAAAGTATCAAATTTTCTTTTTTGTAATCTTTCTTTTCTTCTATTTGCGCTTTCTTTTTGTATAAGTGTGGAATAGAATCCATCTCTAAATTTTTTGTTAATTTCTTTAATTGAGTTTCCATAGTGCTTTAAAGTCACAAATTCTAGAAATCTACCATCTAAATAATTACCTTTTCTATTTTCATCATAATAGATTTTTATAAAATTCTCAGCATTAAAAGACTGTTCCATACCTTATCAACCTTGATTAGATGTGATTTTTGAAAATCATATTTCTTGAATATAACAAGACAATTATTTATATTGATTTTATTTAACTATAAAGCATATAAGGCTTTATAATTTACTTTCGGAAACTAACATTTTCAAATAGTTATTCTTCCACAAACCTATTTACAAAATATCCAAAATCTCTGTTAAACAATACTTCACCATGAGGGATAATCATGTATTCCCATTGTTTGCCGCCTGACTTTTCAGCGTATTGACTAGCATAGTTACAGTATTGAAGTGCAGCTCGTTTTTTATCTTGAACTTCTTCTGTTTGAATATCATCTGCTTTTTTTGTTTCTACCATATAGATATAATCAACTGTCTCCACAATAAAATCAGGTTCATATTGTCTAGAGTTATGATTCCAATAAATTCTAAATTGATTACTTGCAGGTCTTAACCATTTTAATACTTTTGAGTCATTCTCAACTACTATTGAAAAATCTTTTTCAGTTTTTGAATCAAATTTATATAAATTGTGACAAGCTTTTTTAAATCCACTAAACACTTTTGTTTTAATTAAACTAGCTGGTTCAATTGTATCGTTAAAATCATGTATGCTATCAGCTTTAAATTTTGTAAAGTTGTGTTGCTCAATTTTTACAAATGGATTGACACTCACCTGCTCAAATTTAGGTGGTTCACTATAAAAATGTTCCATCATCTGTGTATAAATAAAGGTTGCAATATCTTTTGTATAGTAACTGACAACATTTACTACTTCATCATTATGCAAATATGACTTATATTTATCAAGTGCTTGGAATGTTAGTTTAAATAACAATTCAGCAGTCGTATCATAATCAATTTCAGGGAAATTTATAAGCTCATTAACAATTTTATTTTCAGGCTTATCTTGCGTTATCCCACCTCTACCTATAACAATATCTTGTTCATTAGTTCTTAGCTTTTGTACAAGTATTTCTTCTGCAACTGGCTGATGATTTAACTTAGAAGCATCAAGATCAAAATCTTTAAAATAAGCTATCACTTCTTCCGATGGTTGAATTGTAATTCGAGGTATTTCTATCGTTTGCGTTATAAACTCTTCTACTAGTTCATCATACGCTTCTTCTACTTGTTTGATTACTTCTTCTTGAAAGGCAGGCAACTGTTCTTGAAACTCTTTGTTTTCTCTAATTTTGGCAATCGCATGTTGTTTTATTTCTTCTTTTTTTAGATCGCCAATTCTTGCAACACTTGGTTGTGGTTTTGTGAAGTTTTCTAAAATAGTTTTTTTTGCTTCAAGGATTAATGTAGCTTTTTGTTTTTCTTCTGGAGCTTCAAGTTTTTCAATCTCTTCTTTTTCTTTTTGAAATTGTTCTTGGATTTTATTTGCCGATGTTACAACTTCTTTAGGCTGAGTTAAATCTTCTTCATTGATTTCTATGATATTTTCTTTTTTGATAATAGAATCAGGTTTGTTCGCCTCTTCTATAATTTGTTGAAATTTATCATGAGAAACAATTGTAAGTTTATCTACTTTATCATTGCCAGTTCTTCTTCCATAAGGCAATCTTAACCCTCTACCAATCGTTTGCTCTCTAAGTGTCATTGATGCAGCTGTTCTAAGTGGCACAATGGTATAAAGGTTTGTGACATCCCATCCTTCTTTTAGCATATTTACGTGTATAACTATTTCTGTGTTATTTTCAGGATCTTCAAGTGCTACAAGTTGGGCGATAGTTTCATCTTTTTCTTCACCACTTTGATTCGAGTGGACTTCGATAACCTTCTCTTTGTATCTTCCTTCGAAAAAGCTATCCGAACTTATCATTGTTTTAATTTCACCAGCGTGTGCTGTATCTTTTGCAACAATAAGCACGAAAGGCTTAATAGTATTTGTTTTAGAGTTTTTAGCATAGATTTCAAGCGCAATTTTTGTATCTTCATGAAGCCTGATACCATCTTCGATTTTTATCTTATCAAGGGCTGGTTGATTGTCTTTATAAATACTTGGGTCAAAGTTTTTTCTCGTAGCAACACTAGGTTCTTTTACAAAACCATCTCTTATAGCTTTAGCTAAAGAGTATTCAAAAACTACATTTTTAAATTTGATAGATTTACCACTGCTTTCAACTTGCGGAGTTGCAGTTACTTCAAGACCTAGAATAGGTCTTAGTTCATTGATAGCTTTCATACCTGCGGCTGCTCTATAGTGATGAGATTCATCCATTAACAACACTAAATCATCCAGTGAAGCTAAATACTCAAAATACGATTGCCCTAGATATTCAGAAAGTCTTTTTATCTTTGGAGCTTTTCCTCCTCTAACTTCTGAATTGATTTTTGAGATGTTAAAAACATTGATGTGCACTCCATCTTTATCATCAAACAAACCACCTTGGTATTGATAGTTGTCTCCTGTAATGATTGTTGGGGCTTGCATAGCAAATTCACTAATACCTTTGAAAACATACTTAGGATGACTTTGGTTTCCAAAATCCTCTATAAGTTTATTGTAAATAGTAAGATTGGGAGCTAGTACAAAAAAATTCTTTATACCCTTTGCTCTCATAAGATACACTATAAAAGCACCCATGAGACGCGTTTTACCAACACCTGTTGCGAGCGAAAAACAAATAGAGGGAAACTCTCTTTCAAACTCTTCAAAAGTAGGATAAAGATTTTTGATTGCACTCATATTTACATTTAAATCAGCATCTTTCGTTAAATCTATTGCATCGATAATTTTACTTAATCTATCTAAACTCTCACTTTGTGGAGTTCTAAGACTGAGTCTATTGTTTATGATATTTGCTATACTATTCATCATCACCCTCGATTAGTTCATCATCGCTATTATTTTCTACTATATTTAAACTATAATCATCTTTACCAAACTCACATTTTCCTAAAAGAACTTGTGGAATTTTTTTGATGGTAATATTACGATAGGCATTTTCACAAGCTTTATGGAATGATTTAGCACAGATTAGGAGCGTTTCATCTTCTTTCATCTCGTCATGAATTTTATCAAGTATATCTGTTGTTAAAAACTGTGTTGTTGTGAAGATATAGTCAGTTTCTGTACTATACCCTTGTTTCCAAAAAAGATTTTCATCAGGATAGTATTTGAATCCTTCTTGTTTAGCCATCGCTGAAGCTAGAAGAGTAGCATTATAACTTGGTTCAATGACCCAGTTACCAAACTTATCTTTTGTAAGAAGACTTGGAGCAAGTGTGTAGAATTTGAAGCCACCTCCACCTTGCCATCCAACACTTTCACTAATTCCAGTTTGATCATTGTTATTAATAATATCAACGAGTCTAGGCACAACATGGGTTATTGCTTGTTGCCCTAACTCAACACCGATAAATTTTCTATTCATTTTTAATGCTACTGCCGCGGTAGTACCTGAACCCAAAAACGAATCCATAACGAAATCATTTTCATTTGAAAAATGAGTTAGTATTATTTTTAGTAAGGCTTCAGGTTTTTTGCCACTTCTAAATTCTACTCCTCCTTCTAATCTGCAATTTCCAAAACTACCAGCAAGGTCATAAAAATTATTTATAGGCTTAGTTTTAAATGCATCCTGCTCTTGTAATTGGGAATTAGGTACACCTTGATAATATTTACCCTTTGTTGCTCCTGCTCTCATAGGACCTGTAAAATATCTATATGGATATCTATCATCACCTATTCCATCTACCTTATACAATACCCCTAGACCATCAATTTCATATCTTCCATCTAAATAGTCCCTAAAAAATCTCCCTGATGAATTGCCATCTAAGATTGTTCCTGATGCCCATATTTCTTTTAATCCAAATTCTGAGCCTTCAGCTTTAATTATTTTATACTCATCTTTTTGAAATATCGTAACTTTTTTATTGCCTAAAATGGTTTCTTGTCCCACTCCAATTTCTTTAATTTGATAAATAAATTTATCAAAATTTGCACTTTCTTTATTTAAATTAGGCTTAGCACCGTACTTTTTGCGATATACATGAATTTGTTCGATTTCTTTATGAAAATCCATATCTGATTTTAGTGTTTTATCCGAATACCTTACTCGTACATACAGAGTAGATAAATAGTTGCTTCTTTCAAAAACTTCATCCATTAAAACTTTTAAATATTGCCCCTCAGAATCATCTATATGACAGCATATAAACCCATCTTTTGTTAGTAATTTTTTTAAAATTTTCAATCTTTGCTTCATTAAACTTAGCCAAATACTGTGTTCCAATCCATCATCATAATGTTCAAAAGCATTTCCAGTATTATAAGGAGGGTCAATATAGATACATTTCACTTTTCCTGTGTAGTCTTGTTCTAATGCTTTTAGTGCTAAAAGATTATCTCCGTGAATGATCATATTTTCAGTATTCTTATCACCATAGGAAAGTTCAGTATCTTCTACTAGTACTCTTGGCTCAAGCTTCACCTCTTCATCTTTTCCTATCCATGTAAGTTCTAGTTTTTGTTTTTTTGCCATCTAGTTTTGTCCCCTAATCGTCTTTTAAATCTATTTTATGATATACTGCCCACATAAATGGATTGGCTAAAGTCAGTCGGCGGCTAACTTCCGAGTTAGTCGCTTCCTTTCCTTTATGGAAATACTTTCAACCCTTTACCTATATAATTTTCAAATCCTAAAAATTTTGACTCAAACGCTGTAAATGGTCTAGACTTTTGTCCAGTTTGAACGAAATGCCCTATAGGATGAGCTACTAAATCTGCCATTTCAAGCCCACAGAATGTATCAAGATTGTTTTTTTCTTTATTCCATTTTCCGTTGAAATAAAACCCACCTGTAATCGTTTTTTGGATGTAATTGCTACTAAAGTATCTGGTTCCGTTGTCGAAAAACTCTAAAAAACGTTTCAGAAGATTCCCATCTTCTCTCGTTCCACGAGATTCTAACATAATAAGCCCAGTTGCATTGTTTGTTTTTAAAAACCTTGCAAACCTTTCTACAATAAACTCCATTGCTAATTGGTATGGTTCTATAGGATTAGAATATTTTGTTACAAGTCGTTGTTTATCAATACTTGAAGCAATTATTTTATATTCTTGTTCAGCCATAAAGGTTGCAATATCTTCTAAAAATGCATGATATTTTTGTTCATCAAGATAATGGTGTGAAAACGCATTTTGTTTTCTTCTTATTTGTCTATTGACAAAACAAACTTTTTTAAGGTATTTATTTTTTTCTTTAAATGTACCCTCTTGCCAATATTTATTTTTTAGTTGGTTAATATTCTCTTTTATGGTATTGTAATCATCTTTTTTGATTAGAACACCTGCTACGGTAAAATAAGGCTTTGAAGTATCAAAGTTTTCTATAATATGCTCACCACTTTCATCAACAAACAAATAATAATCGACATTTTCTCGTTGGTAAATTTCAAGAGGTCTTTGCTTCCAAGGCATTACACAATACTCCATTGTATTGTAAAAAGTTCTTCAGTTTGTATTTGTTGTTTGAGTTTTGCTGACACGCTATCTATCAAGTTCTCTTTTTGTTGTTCAATTTCATCTTGTTGATCGTAGAGATCTCGCCTAAGCTTATTTCTTTTTTTCTCTAAATTTGAAGTTTCTCTTTGAAAACTGACTTTATCATCAAGGATAGTTATTTTTCTAGCTTCTGTTTTTCTTGTTTTAATTTCTTTTTCGAGATTTTTGAGCTCAACTTCTAAACTAAGCTTTAAATCATCTGCCCAAAGATCAAGCTTTTCCATCTCTTTGTCAAATAGATCATTGTTTTTTAGCTCAATTTGACCAAGGATACTATCTTTGATCGTCTCAAAATGCGTATCTATGGTTTGAACTATTTTTGTATTGATTTCAATATTTTCTGTCAATTTTACAGATTTTAAAGATAAAAGTTTTTCTCCAAATTCTTCATGAATTAGCGTACCATCGTCGAGAATACTAATTGTTGAAAGATACTCTTCATATTCAAGAGAGTTTATAGATAATTTAATAACTTTTAAAAATCCGTTTTTGCCAGTAAATGGCGTAAGCATTGATATTTTTGTAGGATGATTTGTTAAATCAAAAATAATTGAAGCATTTTTAAGTTCATGACTCAATGCTTTATTTAAGGTATATTCGCCTAATTTTGAATTGATTCTGTATGTATAAGCGCTACTCGATTCATCTTTTGAAGTGATGAGTTGATAATTTCCCATAGGAATATCTAGACTTGGTGGCTTTTGCAAGAAAAAACTAGCTTTTTTATCGCTAAACTTTGCAATATCACTTAGTTCATATTGCGTTAAATTCCAAAAAGATTTTTCAAATTTATCAAGTTGTTTTTTCGACTCATCAAGGTGGATATTAAGCCTTGCATGAACATCTTCATCGAAGTGATTTAGTAACTGTTCTCTCGTTTGGAGCATCTTTTCTTCAATCTGATCTTCCATTTCTTTTTGAAGTGAATCAAACGCTTCTTCTATCTCTTTTTCATCTCTACATGTTTGGTAAATCTCTAAAATGCGTTTTTCAAAATCTACACCACTTTCTAGAGAACCTAAAACTTCATCACTGGCACCAAATACACCATCGAATAATTGAAATTTTTCTGAAAGCAACTCGAATACTCTTTGATCTGCTTTGTTTTTAGTATTGACAAAATTCACTACAACGACATCGAACTTTTGACCGTATCTATGACATCGACCAATCCTTTGTTCAATTCGTTGTGGATTCCAAGGTAAATCATAATTAACGACTAGGTTACAAAATTGTAAATTTATACCTTCACCACCCGCTTCAGTAGCAATCATAATTGTTGCTTCATTTTTAAAATAATCGACGAGTGCTTGTTTTGTATCAGCAGTTTTAGAACCAGTTATTTTGTTACTACCTTGATGCTTTTCGAGCCAGTTTTTATAAATCTCTTTTGACGTTTTATCATTATTTGTTCCATTAAATAAAACTACTTTGTTGCTATAGCCATTATTGGATAGATACTCATACAGATAATCTTGTGTTCTTCTAGATTCTGTAAAAATAAGCACTTTTTGAGGTGAACCTAACTCTTTTTGAGTTTCTATGCCTTTTTGAAGCGCTAAAATGAGTGATTTTAATTTTTCATCAATGTCAATTGAAGATGCAATTTCTCTATAAGCTCTTAACTCTTTTAATTCATTCGTTATTTGAACAATTTCATCTTGCGATAATGAAAACTCTAATTCGGTGTCAATATCATTTTCATCAAGATAATCTTCTACTAATTCGCTATCATCAAGAATTAAATCTAGTGAATTAAATTTTTTATGCTCTTTTAGTGCCATTTCAAGTCTATCGATCATGGTGTTCAATGTGCCTAAAATTGCCCTTGAAGATGATGCCAACAGTTTTCTCATGACTAAAGTAATTAAAGCTCTTTGTGTAGAAGGTATTGAATATAAGGACTCTTTTCGTAAAAAATCAGATATAAAATCATAAACTTCTTGTTCTTTAATACTTGGGGTAAACTCTTGAACTATAGGGAGTCTTTTTGTATATTTGATATATTCTAAAACATCTCGTCTAAGCGTTCTGTGGCAAATAGGTTTGAGTCGTTGTTTTAGATTTTGGAAATCACTTTGGTTTAGGTTCGCTGATACGTAGTTTTGTTTAAAGGAGTTGAGATCGCCAAATACTTGATTGTCGATGATAGAAGTTAGTCCATAAAGCTCTAAAAGCGAATTTTGTAAAGGTGTCGCTGTCAAGAGAATTTTTTTAGTGTTTGATAAAGATTTTTTTATCGAGTTGCCAATTTTATTGTCTTTTTTATAAACATTTCTAAGTTTATGCGCTTCATCAACAATGGCTAAATCATAACTTGCTAGTAATATCTTATCTTCGTGCTTCGTGGCAAATTGATATGAAGTAATGACGATTTTCCCTTTTTGTTCAAAAGGGTTGTGATTACCTGCCTTTATCTCTTCTCTAAATGATTTTGCTTCAAGAATTGTAGAATCTATATAAAACTTTTCTTGTAGCTCCATACTCCATTGTTTTCTAAGGCTTGCAGGTGCAATAATGATAATTTTTCTTTTGAGCTCACTCCAATATTGGCAGAGTACCAATCCAGCTTCTATTGTTTTTCCAAGTCCAACTTCATCTGCTAGTATAGAGCCATTGGATAGTGGTGATTGAAAAGCAAAAAGTGCCGCTTCTATTTGGTGTGGATTTAGATCAATCTGTGCATTAAACATGGATTGAGAAAGTCTCTCGATAGAAGAAGCACTATTTTGTAATGTTAAGAAGTTGGCATAAAATTTGGAATGATATTTGGTAAAATTCATATTAATTATTTCTCATCCGAAGCTTTACCCCTTTTGACCCATTTATCAACTTCATGTTTTTGAAACATCCATTTTCGACCAACTTTATGTGCGGGCATATTACGATTATCAATCCATTTGTATATAGTATCTTTTGTTACAGAAAGATACTTTGACATATCATCAACTGTAAGCCATCTATCTTCCATCTTTTTTCCTACAATACAAGTTTTTAATTGTATTGTAACTTTGTTAAAAATACTATTTATATCGGACTAAACATGCTTAAATGGTTAATATAATCATAAATAAGAGACAATATATTAATTTCTAGGTCTTCCTTTTTTCTTTTGATCTTTTTTAATAGTACCACGCTTAAATGCTCTATCTTTTGAACTATTTTTAACAGATTCTATCGTTTGTTCTTCTTTGCAAAAATACGATAAAACATTTTTCTCTAGTATCGTTCGTTTTTTCTTGTCTTTACGTTCTAGTAGACCTATACCATTGCTATCAGGGTCATATTCATTGCGATGGCAATTATGATAACTTCCTTTTCCCCCTGTAATTTCTTCCCAATACTTACCAATCTGATCAGCTTTATAAGAACTATTTTGTACTTTTTGTCCATCGTACATAAAAAGAGTATGGAAATGTATGCCTTTATTTTCTGTGTATTCTTGTTTGCATATGTAGCCCTCTTGATCTTTAAAGACAGAGGGTTTACTTCGTCTGTTGTTCATCATACGATTAAAGTCATTATTTGCATCATTAAGCGTTATATTTTCGCTATAAGGCTTATCGTAGGATAAATCAACTCTGATGATATTGAGTTTTGAGTTGTCCGCTATGAGTGCATCAGTATAAGCTATTGCACTTTTCAATCTCTTGTTGTTTTGTTTGTTGTTTGACATTTGTATCTCCTTAAGTGTATTTATTTCAACTAAAGGTATGTATACAAAAAATTTAGTGTTTGATACTTTTTTATGATAGGGTGGAATAGTACAAAATACAAAGATATTGCAATAAAGAATAAATAATATAATACAATAATATTAAAAACCTATTTTTTTGGATAAGAAATATCCCGTAATAGCTTATAGTGTAAAAAATAAAGTGCCTTAATTTAGGGCGTTTTCAACAATGAGTAGGATATACAAAGTTAGGAATTGACTTCAAGAAAAAAAGCAAGATGAAGATGCAGTAGAAAACCTTATGGCTCTACTGCATGAATTAAATCAATTTTGCGACGAATTCGCACTTGGATATTTTGACTTAGGGTTGAATCTTTGAGTAAAAAAGCCAAACCATGAACTGTCCAGTCTTTGAAGTTGGATTTGGCTTCTTTGTCGATATAGTCATACTTCATGAATGGCTTTTTTTGATTTGAGAAAGTGGTATTGGTTTGAACAACACATCACGTTCAACCGATAGACCAAGAGAGCCTTTGATAGCTCTCAACTCGTTTAAGCTAAAATAGCCCAGTTCATGAACAAGCCCTTGCACATAACCGTAGCAAATATCTTTATCTTCTTTAGAAAATTCAATCACATACCATGTCCAATTGGCATCAGGAGTGAAGAGCTTAATGTGGCAGATAGGATCATCTTGTTCTTCTGTAGCATAGAGTGTCGGAATACTCTCTTCTAAAAAGTTTGGTATGAGTTCATCCATCTTATGCCGCCTGTTGCTCTAATGGTTTGCACCAATGTTTTAAACGAGCATCCCACTTAAAGCCACATGCTTTAATGGTATCTTTCTTAGCAAAGATATCATCACCCATGACAATGAGGTTACTCCCTTGTTGCATGACACTTAATCCTAAATTGGAGAGTTTGGAATAATCTTGTGGCACAGCGTTCACTTTATTGGATGGTTTAGGTTGTTGTGTGGTGTTGGAGCTTTGATGCTGTTTGCTTTTATCATAGAGAGAATTGCCAAACTGATTTCCAAAACTTCTAAGGGAGCGTTTAAGTGCGTCCGTAACCGCTTCTTTGGCGGCACTTTCATGAGCATCGGCAATGGATTTAGCAATGCCAGTACCAAAGCCGACATCTTCACGACTGATAGGATGTTCGCGTTTTATATCGAAGATTTTGACAGCAACAATGGCTTTATAACAGATGACAATGTTTTGATTTTGGTTGGATTCTTGGGATACTTGCTCTAAGACAGAGACATTATAACTCCAATTACCATAGCCAAAGATACGATTAGCCGTATCAATAACATCAAACCCCTCTAAATAAGAGAGTTCAACATCACCTTTTTGGCGACTTTTAATACGATTACTTTCAAGCTCTTGTGCGAGAGCTTGATTTTGTTGTTGATCAAACATGGTGTCTCCTTATGCTGCTTCAACGATATTGAGCAGTTCTTCTGCTTGAGTACCTAGAGCTATACGTTTGGCATTGACCTTTACTTTGGCAGGTGTTGTGGTCGTATTGGTTTCACTTTTGACAAATTGTGCCAACTCTTCTTTACCTTCATCACTCATCATAGCTTGCTCAATGGCTTCAATGTCTGGTTGGTATTTGATATAGCCTAAACGCATGACTGCTTCATGATCTAAGATAGTGAACGAAGTTTGGGTGCTTGATGTTTCATTGCTAAGGGTGAGAGAGCTAATGATATTGCCGTCAATACGATCCACACCATTTTCGAGGAAAACAGTTGCAATGATCTCTTTAGCGACTTCAAGTGAATCTGAGAGCCTCTTTTTGAGGCTTTGAAGCTCTTTGATATCAGAAGAGAGGGTATCTATCTTTGCTTTGATCTCTTGAAGTGATAAGCCCACATAATCAGCCCTTTGATAATAAGGCTTGGTGGTATCTTGCAAAATAGTGCGAATATAATCGCCAAAGAACTGTGTGGACTTGGCACCTGATAAGCTTTCAATATGGGTTTGCAGTTGATAATTAAGCAGTTTCATCTTCACTCCTTTAGGCAGCAAGCATGAGTGAAGGTGCTTTTAAATCTGCAATCATCTGTGCGGTGGCAAAGAGTTCTTTGTTGATTTTTAGATTGGCATCGATAGCAGTAATCGCTTTAGAAGTAAAGGTTTTACCTGTTGTTTTATTAATACCTTTGATACCTCCTCGAATCATGGCTTCTTGCACACGGTTAAATACATTCCAAAGCGTAGGTGCTTCATCTTCGTCTCTTTGTACGTGCAATACCTCTTTAAAATCAACGCTATGTACGTCTGTATTGAAACGAATATCCAGTGCTGCTTTGGCAAACGAGTGTTGTTCTGCAACGGATAATTCAATCGCTTTAAAGGTTTCAATCTCTTCTTGAATACATGGCATATGTGAGGTGACTTCATCAATCGCCATATGTACTTTCTCAAAGTTAAAACCAGCGTGAATAATGGAGTGATGGGAAAAGGTATGTGAAGGCACAACGAGCATATTGGCACATACCAAACGAAAGATGGCTAAATCCACACTAAAAGAGGATGTGCGGTTGTGCGAATTGGTCAGTACAATATCCGCATACTCTTCATTGGCATGGGGGCGCAGTAGATGCTCTAGGCTTCTAAACTGAATGATATGTTTTTGATAACCTTTGTTCTCATGGTTTCTCACTCGGCTCTCACCTGCCATAATGGGGTAATAGCCTGCATGTCTGAATGTATCCAACACCGAATAGGTTGGTACAAAAGCATATTTTTCAGAAACCCCCTCAATAGGCGTTTCTGAAAAGATGGAAGGTGCTTGCGCTCTTAATTGTTCATTGCTAAGTGGTCTTACACTCATGGTTATTTCCTTATTAGATTGATAATTATGGTTGAAAGCCCTATGGGCTAAAACACTATTTTTTATCGTTACACGAATAAAGCGTGTCTTTAATGGCTGTTGCTACAGCAATGGCTAGAGCTAAAATGACAGATGGATTCATTCTTGACACTCCTTATGGTGGATGATGAAGTGCATAATTAGCGGTAGAAGCAAAACAAGCATTGCACAATGGCACTTCTTTGGTTTCATGGGCACAATCGTTAACTTCATACGATGACTCCTCTTCCTTGTACTTCTTTCAAGATGAAGCTTCTTGGTTTAGTATAGAACGTGACATATTTCTCTTTAACGTGCATAGGTCTCCTTTTTTACAGTGTGGGCATGAAAAGAATAGGCGCTATTCTTCTTTCTATGGAGATGATATATGGTTGAAAAAAAATGGAAACAAGTGTGAGGGATTGATATTTTTTTACGAATATCGTATAATTATAAAAAAGAGGAGGATACTATGAAATCAAAAGAGATATATTCAGTCTTTGGTATTGCTCCATCAACATTGTCTGATTGGAGTAAAGAGGACAATAAAAAAAATGCTCTTGCGAAACTATTGCAAACGATTAGTTTAGAAGACGTACAAAAGATTATTAGTGCTAAGCCCATTGTAAAACCAAAACCGATGATGCTGTTATCAACCGTTAATTGTTCCATTGGCAATAAAAAAAAGCACTTTACACTGACAAAACTGAAACAGCTTTTTTATAAAGAAGAGAATTTAGATGCGTATGAGAAGTATGCGCTCAAAGTCATGAAAAAAGAAGCGCAAAAAGAAGAGATAGAGGATTTTGCAAAGTATTATAAAATCTCTCCAAAAAGAGTTAATACACTATTGGCTTCAGTATGAATAGTGCATTTTTAAATGAACACTATTATGAGCAGATTCAAGCCCTAAACCACTTTATAGCAGATACCTATGCATTCTTACCACAGCAAAATCGCTCTTTAATTCGTTTTGGCGGTGGAACAGCATTGGCAATTTACTACTATCAACATCGTCTTAGCTTTGATATTGATTTATTTGTAACAGATAGGCAAGTGCTCAATTACCTCAGTCCAAAACATTGGATTGAAGAAACTAACAATTTTAACAGTAGCTCTTATATCGATTTTTCGCATCATATTAGAGTTTTAGAGAAGAAAAATAATATTAAAATTGATATACTCGTTTCGCAATCTTCAACATCGAATTATTTGGTGGATGACTCTAAAATGTTATTTAACGAAACAATTTATGTCGAAAGTATCGAAGATATTATTGCTAAAAAAATAGTTTATAGACGCAATGATAATTTAACAAGGGATATCATAGATATTGCCATTGCGATTAAGCACGCCACCAACTTCTTAGAAAACCTACTTAAAGCAGGATTGATTAATCAAAATGATATACAAGAGTTATACAATGCCTTATCTCATTTAGATAAAACAACCTTTAATGAAGAACTTGAAATCGTAGCACCATTTGAAAAGTATCTTGATGATGCTAAAAATGCTCCTGAGATTATTAAACAGGCTTGTCAGAAAATTTTATCGGTAAAATAAGTTCATAATTTTATACATAAAGGGTATTCAATGACTGATATAAAGTTAAGCCAAAAAGTGAGCCCTACTATTGCCGAAACATATATGTCGGCAATAAATTTTATTAAGATCCTCCCTGATTATGCTTTGCTTTTATTTAGGACTGTACTAGAAGACTTATGTGACAATGTAATAGCAAAAAATGCTGACACTCCAGTTAGAAAACTTAATACACTTGATAAAACAATTGATCTATTGTTTAACGAACAAGTGATAGATGAAAATTTTAAAGATGTACTACATAAAATACGAAAACTTGCTAATCGAGGTGTACATCGAGATTATAAGATTATAGAAGATAATGAAAAATTTATAAAATCCATCAAAAATCATTTATCTGAAGATGCAAATGAAACAAGACAATTACTTGCTGAAGCTTTTAAACTACATCAGAATATGGCTTCTATAAATATTACATTTCCAGAAATTCATGAACAAGAATATAAGCAAACTCTTTTTGATGCGATGATTTCCCCATCTGGTCAAACAAAATTAAGAGCGGGCTTATTATGTGAATTACTTGCAGAAGATGAATCGAAAAAATCTCTTTATATTCAACAAGAATCATTATTTCATATCCAAAGTTTATATCAACATGCGGCAACATTTTATGATGCATCTCTCAAAATTAGTGCCAATGTGGAACAAAAACTACGAAAATTAGATCCTAGAAACAAAGCAGATATCATCTTAGAAGATTGCAATTTAGAAGCATTATACAGATATAGTAAAATCTTATGTCAAAAATCAGATGGAAGTGAACAAGAAGAATTGGGATTAAAATATTTGAAGATTGCTTCAGATAGAGAATATCCAGCAGCAACAGCTTTTTATGCAGCCTATCTTTATGAAGTCAAAAAAGATTATGGTCAAGCTTTTGAGTATTTAAATAAATCTTATGTTCAAGAAAATCCTTTAACTCATCGGATACTTTGCCATTACTACAGTGATGAGATGGTAAATTCCATTAATCATGAGCTTGCATTAGTTCATATACAAATAGCTATTGATCTAGGTTGTCCTGATGCTTTATTTGACCTTGGGAAAGCATATCATGTTGGTAGTTTTGTAAAACAAGACGATATGTTAGCTAAAGAATTTTTGCAAAAAGCAATTAAGAGAGGTAATTTTGAGGCAAAAAAATATTATTTCTTTCATTTTAAACAAAATCGTCAAACTTTAGCTGAGTTAATGTCCTTAAAAATGAAAAAGATTGCATCATCACTTCAAAGCATACATAGCAACAATACTCCGAACATAGGACGTAATGATTTATGCCCTTGTGGTTCAGATAAAAAATACAAAAAATGTTGTGGGAAAAATCAATAGAAGTTAAGTTTTAAATAGCGATCTTAACCCTCCACCTTATTTTAGGATAATCAATATTTTAGACTATTTTTGGAGTCTTACAGCATGAAAAAAAAGACACTGCAAAACTCCTATAAAGCCCATAAATAAGACTATTCCAATGATGTTTTGAGCATATTCCAAGTAAATATAGTCTTCTCAAAAATAATGCAATGTAATTCAAAACATTGTCAAAATAAGCCTAGAATATGAACTACGAAATGGATAAAAGATAATATTTTTCAGTTTTTGAAACTCCATCTTTTAGCTTTCGTGTCTGTGAAATGGCTTCAAGAAACATAGGGTTTTTGTCTTTAATCATTTCTGTGAATTTTCTGTTTTCTATTAGATGAGATTGCTCAAATGCCAATTTAAAAACAGTACTAAGTTCTTGCTGCCTTATCCTTGGCAGTTTTTTATTTGTTTTAGGTTCAAAATAACTAAAATCACTTTCAATCTCTGCAAACCTTTCTAGATCAGATATTTGAAGCTTTTTAAGACAAGATGAATCAGATAAGTCTGCTGATGAGATGGCTGCAACCATCTCATCAAGCATAATATCTAACTCAGGTTCGGTAGGTTGTGCCAATACTTGTTCTTGGGTAGTTCTATAATAATGCTTCAATTGATATTGTTTATGAGCTTCTAATTGTTCATCAGAAATATGCTCTTTCTCATCGAGGAACCTATTGGTATTTTGAACCTTAACAATCTCATTTTCAGCTACCGAAATATAAAACTCACCTTTAGACAACTTTTCAACATCAAGTTTTTTGTTAAGTGTTCTATTCATAGCGTCAAGAGTTTGATTTGAATTCTTGCCAATAATTTTTGCATTAGTCATACTTAGGATTATATCTCCCAAGTTTGTAGTTTTATATTGTGATACAGCTTGGTTAGCCATTGTTAAATAGAGGTTATATTTCCCCGCTTCAGTTAATATGGTTTCTAGGTTGCCATTAGGAGTTATAAAATTATGAGCTTCATCGAGAAATAAGTGTGTTAAAACCCTCTCATCTCTAGGAAGTTCAACTCTTTTTAAAGCTAATATTTGGACATACTCCAATATAAACTTAATATAATACTCATAGCTATTTTCCATTTCTCCTTTAGGAATATCAAAAACTATAACTTTTCCAAGTGTATTCATCTCTTTTTCTAAATCAATAGTATTTGTACCATTCATAAGGTTAGAAAATAAAGGATCATTTAGCAAGGTACTTAGCCTTCTTCTTACTGCATCTTTCGTACTTGTAGCAGATGCAAAATAATCGTTGAAGTACTCTTTTTCCAATAAATTCCCACTACCTTTAGCAAATTCAACCAAATCTTTGTTCCTCTTATCATTCATAAACCTATAAAGCTCAGAAAAACTTCCTCCACCTTTTCTCAATAAAATACGAATACAATTTAAAAGTAACTCTTCCATCGCACCACTAAATGATTCATCCATCTTAATGCTTTTTAAGACTCGTAAAATTACTTGAGCTAATTTAGCTATATTTTTTTCACTTTTATTAGAAATTTCAAATAGATTAATGGTAGGAGAATAGGAGCTGTCTAACACTGGGCAAATATACACTAGCCTCTCTGGTTCCTTAATTAATTTTATGATTTTTTTAGCTAAATCACTATGTATATCAAATAAAATAACACTACAATCATTTCTAAAAATATACCTTAACATCAATGTAAGCATGAGAAAACTTTTCCCTATACGTGTTACACCTGTTATAAGAGTATGGTAATCTCCTTTTGGAAAGAGAGTTTCATAGTTTTCATTATAAGGATCTAAAATGGGTAAGTTATTCTCGCTTAGATGTGTCTTGGTGGCGACTTCACTAACTAATTTAAGATATCTTTGATTGTCATTTTTATGTAAAGCAATCTGTTTTTGAGTTATAAATGAAATTTCACCTGCATAATAATTTAAGGATTTTTCAATTTCTTTATATAAAAGTACTAAGTTACTTATGCCAAGCTTTGAAAGAAAATCTTCTTCTTTATTTATAAAAAGTGTTGTTGTTAATTCCATAAAATTTTTGAAGAACGAATCTACTTTATCTATTGTAGCAATCACTTTGATTTGAGTTGGTATTGTACGCCCATCTGAAGAATATGACCTTTGAATAACAATCGAAACAAGTAATTGTTGAAGCTTCTCTCTATCTTTTTCATCTGCTGGAATATGATTAATATGCAAAATTAATTTCCCGCTTACAATGTTTTCAAAACTTTCTTTTTGCAACATACTATCTGTAAGTGTTACAACTATGCCGGTATTAAAAAGTGGCTTGATTACCTTGTTCACGATAATATCTTCAGATACCGTTTGATTGCCCACTAATAATAAAATAGTATCTGTATTGCCAATATCTTGTATCCATGAAGATATGGATTCTGAGTTGATTTGCGTGAGATTTGACATCAATTTCTTAATAAAAGATGGGTTTAGACTATGTAATTTGTTTTTTTGATATCGCGTGTGTGCCAATAAATTTCTCTTCCAAGCACCACCACTATAGTCTTGAAATATCTCATAATCTGTATTAGGATTAAATAGCTCTTCTTCTACAACAGGTAAGCTATTAATTGCTATTGGAAAAGTATTTATCCTATATTCATTATTATTTTGCAATACATCATTTATGTCATTTACAATGCGCACATTGCATCCATAACGACTCGAAAGTTCTTTTTGTATTTCTATTTCATTACAAATAATTAATTGCCCATTGTTTGTGTGGTAGTACAATTGATTTTGATATCTCCACAATCGTATCTCTGGGTAATTGATTTTATAGAGTATACTATTTTGCGCATTTATTAATGAGTTGTATTTACCCATTTCATTATTCCAAATATACTGTTTATTAGCCTCAGCTTGCCAGTATCTTTGATTAATATATTCTAAGTCTCTAATATTATTCCCATAATTTGCTAACTGATATCTCATGTTATGATTAAGAGCTTCTAAAACATTTACAGTGTTTATACCTTCATGTATTGGTATATTGCTTATAACCGGCTTGTAAGTTCCATCTTTATCTTGATATGTTTGAATGTCGTTCATTTTGACCTACCACCTTGTACTTGATGTGCCTCAAGCCATTGATCAATGGCAAATCTATCATAGCGGATGTATTTACCGTTTATTTTACTAAAAGGTATTGTTGAGCTATTGCTAGCCATCCTCATTTTTGCTTGTGTTGATTTACTAAAGCCATACTCATTTGCTAGGTCATCTGGAGACAACCACCTCTTACCTATGTTTGCATATAGCTTTGCAAACTCGATAGTTTCTAAATTTACTGACATCATATGTCCTTATGTTGATTCAGAAATCGATTTCCTTTGAGTATAAGAAACAAGTATTGAAGCTTCTTTTGTTTCCTAACAGTGAAATTATTGCAAGTGAATTTATTATCTCCAATGGGAATTTTTAAGTAGATTTTCCCCCTTGTAAGAATTACAATAATAATTTAGGTGAAAAAACCTATGAAGTCATATTGATTAAAATAATGGGGGGGAGTGGAATAACATATTGAGTAGTTCGCTGCTAGCAATCGTAAAATTAACTATTTATTTAATTAGATTAGATTCTTAATTAAATCGTCTTTATTGCTTTTAATGATATATGAATTTCCAATAATAAGATTTTTATACTTTGGTTTTGGATTTTCTAAGTTTTTTGGTTCTATTACTTTTTTCAAGGGATCATTTTCACCTTCTTGATTAATCCCATGAATAAACTCTTTCATTGTAGTTAAATAATATACAGTTTGTTCTTCCGATACATATTTTTTCACTATTTTTGATATTTCTGTTATCAGCTTATTATTTTCATATTTACTTATTTCCTCCTTTGCCGAATTTCTGATCCACTCAATTTTTTCATGATTAATCGCAAAAATACTTCTCGAATCTTTCACTTTTTGTATTTCTACATCTTTATCCTTTCTCAAGGATTTTCTTTTTTTTTCAATAATAGGAATAAAAAACTTGTATAAATCGTAAATATAAAATGCATGAGCTAAACTTGTTTTAAATTTTTTTCTTTCATTAGGAAAAAGCTTTTTTGATTGAGCATTCTGATTTACGTGTTTAATATTAGTAGGCATTTCAGCATAGTCACCTTCAAGGGTTAGATCCAAAATATATTCGATTGGATCTTTTACAATATCTTTATCTTTATCGTAATCATCTTTAATTTGTGAAATGTAAAATAAAAGCTCTTCCTTTGATAAATTAAGATTTATAGGCAAATTAATTAGTCTTGCCTCCTCAAACACTAGCCTTGGTCTACTGAAAATAGGTTCTGTTTCTATGTACAAACCTTTTATGTTAGAAAATTCAAGCGTAGATAAAAATGCATCCTCCAAAAACCTTAGAGGAAGATTTTGAGTTATCTGCATCATGGTATGTTTATTGGGAGTTGAGGAACGATCAATAGCCGGAACAAAAAAATCTGATGGCTTGAGAATAACTTCTAAAAAAGTAATTGTATCTTGATTAGTATTATGCAGCCTTTTAATTTTACTATTATTCATATAGTATGTTATGAGTTGATCAATTCCATATTTGACATCATTTAGAGTATATTTATACCAGAAATCAATAGTTACTTGGGAATCTGATTTTATTTGCTTAAGTATATTTTTCTCTTGTTTTTCCTCTAATATATTTAAAAAATCTTCACGTAATTCTTTTAAATATATAGTGTCACTTAATGATTTATAGATAGTTTGCTTTGAAGATTGATCCACACAAGGAATGTAGATGTTGGGATGATTCAGAAGTGCATTGGTTGAATCAATGCTAGTTTTGATATATTTTTTATTTTTTTCTTTGACATCTTCAATTACATACAGTTCATTTTTTTCATGATAAAAAACAATCAATTGATGAAGTGCAGATTCAAACCGTGATGTAGGTGTTAAAATAAATTTATCAAGAGTTCTAACACTCCAAGGACTATTGGCAATTTCATCATAAATTTTTATTTTTTCAAATACATTACCATTACCACAGTTAAAACCTATAAAACTATTTTGATTAAGACCTAGTTGGTTCATTTGAGTTATGAGATTATCAAGCTGGACTGTTTTTTCAGTTTGAGAAGTATTATTGTTTTTATCCATCAATATGTCATATTTGGATAAAAGAGAATTGTATTCATCCGTTCTTATAAGCATTTCATATGCTATGCAATAGGTATATTCAAAATCTCTAAAATTTTCAATTTCTTTATATATTTTTCTTATTTCTAAATTCTTTGGCAACTTGAGTTTAAACTCTTTACATAATCCGCTTAAAATTTTACTCGCATCAATGGATTTCATAGTAACACCTTTAAGAAAAAACAAATTATATCGAAAAGGTGCAAAAGATAAGTTGGAAAGAAAAAAGTGTCACCCAAAGTGTCACCCAAACAAAGCTTAAAGACTTTAGTTAATTTATATTTTGATTTTAATATCGATTTTAAGGGGTTTAGAAGTGGTGTCAAGAGAGGGACTCGAACCCTCGACCTCCGGCTTATGAGACCAGCGCTCTAACCAGCTGAGCTACCTTGACACGGGATAAAAGAGGTTGGCATTATATAGTCACAAAACTTATACTTAGGTTAATTATAGTCTATTTTAATAAAGATAGTGAAAAAATAAAAACATTGAGCATATAAGACTAAACTTTTCCCTCTTTTTTCTTGACTTTTGAGCTATATTTGTGTAAAATTTTGTCACTCGAAATAAGCGAGTGCTAAAAATTTTAGTCAAAAGGACATTACAATGACTTTCAAACCATTAGGGAAAAGAGTGCTTCTTGAAAGAGTTGAAGAAGCAACTACGACTGCAACAGGTATTATCATCCCTGACAATGCCAAAGAAAAACCTCTTAACGGTGTTGTTAGAGCGATAAGTCCAAAAGTAGCAGAAAAGGGTTATGTCTCAGTTGGAGATAAAGTAGTATTTGCAAAATATGCAGGTACAGAGCTTACATTAGACGGAAAAACGTACCTTGTCATGAATATTGATGACATCCTTGGTGTATTGTAATTATTAAATAAAAGGAATAAAAATGGCAAAAGAGATTCAATTTTCAGATAACGCACGTAATGCACTGTATGAAGGTGTTAAAAAACTCAATGATGCAGTAAAAGTAACAATGGGACCTCGTGGTCGCAATGTTTTGATTCAAAAAAGTTTTGGTGCTCCTAGCATCACTAAAGATGGTGTTTCTGTAGCAAAAGAAGTCGAACTTAAAGATACGATTGAAAATATGGGCGCGCAATTGGTTAAAGAAGTCGCTTCAAAAACAGCGGACCAAGCAGGTGATGGTACAACAACAGCAACCGTTTTAGCACATGCAATTTTTAAAGAAGGTCTTAGAAACATTACAGCGGGTGCAAACCCTGTGGAAGTCAAACGTGGTATGGATAAAGCGGCAGAAGCGATTATTGCAGAGCTTAAAACTATGGCAAAAGCAGTTAAAGATAAAAAAGAGATTGCACAAGTTGCAACGATTTCTGCGAACTCAGACACAGTGATTGGTGAATTAATTGCTGAAGCAATGGAAAAAGTCGGTAAAGACGGCGTTATTACCGTTGAAGAAGCCAAAGGTATCCAAGATGAGTTAGACGTTGTTGAAGGTATGCAGTTTGACAGAGGTTACCTCTCTCCTTATTTTGTAACCAATCCAGAAAAAATGCAAACTGTTTTAGAACATCCTTTCATTTTATTGTTTGATAAAAAAATCTCTAATCTCAAAGATTTACTTCCTGTGTTAGAGCAAGTTCAAAAAACAGGTAAACCTCTTTTAATCATCGCTGAAGACATCGACGGAGAAGCGCTTGCTACGCTTGTTGTCAATAAATTAAGAGGTGTTCTTAACATTGCGGCAGTTAAAGCACCAGGTTTTGGCGATAGAAGAAAAGCAATGTTAGAGGACATCGCTATTTTAAGTGGTGGTGAAGTGGTAAGTGAAGAACTTGGTCGTACACTTGAAAGCGCAACATTAGCAGACCTTGGTCAAGCAGCGCGCATTGTTATTGATAAAGACAATACAACGATTGTTAATGGCAATGGCGATAAAGCTAGAATCGATGCACGCGTTGCTCAAATCAAAGCGCAAGTAGCTGAGACAAGCAGTGATTACGATAAAGAGAAACTTCAAGAAAGACTTGCAAAACTCAGTGGTGGTGTTGCCGTTATCAAAGTTGGCGCTGCAACAGAAACTGAGATGAAAGAGAAAAAAGACAGAGTCGATGATGCTCTTTCAGCAACCAAAGCAGCAGTTGAAGAAGGTATCGTTGTTGGTGGCGGTTCAGCGCTACTTCTTGCAAATGCAAAAATCAAATTAAATGTTAGTGGCGATGAAGCGATTGGTGCTGAAATCGTTACACGTGCACTCAAAGCTCCACTCAAACAAATCGCAGAAAATGCAGGATTTGATGCGGGTGTTGTTGCAAACAACGTTTTAACAAGCAACAAAGCAAATTACGGCTTTAATGCGGCAACAGGCGAATACGTCGATATGTTTGAAGCTGGTATCGTTGATCCTGTCAAAGTAGCACGTATTGCACTTCAAAATGCTGTTTCAGTTGCAAGTTTACTCTTAACAACAGAAGCGACAATTACCAATGCAAAAGAAGAAAAAGCATCTGCAATGCCAGATATGAGCGGCATGGGTGGTATGGGAGGCATGGGTGGAATGATGTAATCATTCCGCCTATGTTTTTACATGTAAAGCCATTTTATGGCTTTACATTCTGCCTATGATGAAACACTTTATTTTTATCTTCACCCTTTTTACACACGCATTTCTTTTCGCCGATTCACTGATTGATGCCCTACTTGATGGTAATTTAACCCATAAGATTAACGCAACATATGATGATGAAAATGACAAAGAGACACCTTTTTCAAGTGCTCGTACGCAAAAAATCCTCTTTAATTACCAAACAGCACCCATCAACGGCATTAAAATTGAAGTAGCAACACAATCTTTTGCAACTGAAACGCACCAAAGTAGCACGGATAATACCATCTATTATACAGAAGCACGTTATCATGGGAAAGCTGAAGATTTTGATTATAAGCTCAGTGCCAACTATTATGCGGACACATATCATAACCTCTATGAAAAATCAATCGATACCACCAACGCTGTTGGATTAAAAGCGCAAATGGATTACGATAATTTTTCAACTTATGTTGCTTATTCAAAAGTCATGGAAGGTGCGCACAGTGTCTCTAGTAGTTTTGATGGAAAAGATAAACTCTTACCGACCTCATCGGTTTTAAGTTCCAATAACTATACCCCAAATACACAAGCGTATGCTGTTGATATGAATTATGCGCTTCGCAAAGATGTAACACTGGGTTCTCGTTACGTCCTTGCAAATGATGCACAAACAAATATTTCCTATACAGGTGTTTACACCAATTTTAAAGTCGATGAAATCTCAAAAGGGCTTAATTTGGGAATTGCATACGATAAAACAGGCCTTGATAAACAAAACAATCAGCTCAACTTCACCATTAAAACAACATTTTAATGCCCACGTCCTAGAAGTTCAGAAGCTTCCATAACGACCATAAACGCATCTTTATCAACTGATTGGATCAGCTCTTTTAGTCTTGGAATACGGCTATTTTCCACGACCAAAAATATCATACGTTTGTCCTCATGTTCAAAAATACCGCTTCCGTGTACAATCGTGCCGTATTTTCCTAACTGCTGTACAATCTGCTCACACAACGCTTCGATTTTAGTTGAAACAATATGCACCACCTTTTTAGAGGGGCCTCGCGTTAAGAACATATCGATACTTTTAGCGGTGATATAAATACTCACCAAACTCCACATCGCTAAATCAATATTTTTAGAGATAACGGCAATGGAAAGAATAATCAGCATATCAATCACAAACATTACCGTTGAAGCCTTGATACTGGTCTTTGAAGCAACAATTTTTGCGATAATCGTCGAACCACCAGCCGATGCATGCCCGCTTAAAATCAGCCCTAACCCAATACCAATAGCGATACCGCCAAAGATGGATGCGAGGATGACATCATGGCTCAGTGCTTTTACATGTAAAAACTCTCCCATCATATCAATACACACCGAAGTAAACCCAATGGTAATGATACTTCGCACCGTAAAATGCTTACCAAAATATTTGGTTCCAAGAAGTAGAAGCGGTGCATTAATGGCGACCATCAAAACACCCACCGGCCATTTAAAAATATAATGCCCCAAAATAGCCATACCACTGGTTCCGCCCGTTACCAACGCATTGGGAAGAAAAAGTGCCACGACACCGTAGGCTAAAAATAAAGAGCCTAAACCAATAAAACTATAATTACGAAATTCGTGCGAAATACTCAAAATAATCCTTACATGTAAAATCCATCTACCCTCCTTTTACAAGGGCATTTTGCCTAAAATCCTAGCTCTTCATCTACGACAATAATCGTCGTACGCCCTTCCACATCTCCGTTGATGTAGGCAAATTTGTTACCAATGTTATCCATCGTGTGGCGTGGTATTTTTCCCATACTGATGGCTGTATTGTTCATGCGTTCAACATTTTTAGGGGCAGCAACCTCTTGAATACGCTTAAAGCCCTCTTCGATATTTTCAACAATCTTGTTTTTACCAGTGACAACCAACACCTTTTTAGATCCAAAAATTTGTGCGGCGACTCTGTTACCACTTCCATCGGCATTGACTAATTCACCCTTCTTCGTTAAAGCATTTGTTCCACAGATATACAGATCACTCAACATTCCAAGACGTCTTCGCTGTACGTTTTCTTCCATGCTAATCCCTTTTTCATATTGATTAAAAAGGGTAATATCTTTTAAAGAAGTCACATAATCAAGCAGTCCGATTTGAGACACTGTCGTAGAGCCACCTAGGCCTATACTCATGCCCGGTTTTATAAAACTCATAGCGACACTGAGCGCTTCTTCTTTATTGGAAACTAAAATCACTTCCATACCGTGTTTTTTAAACGCTTGCTTTAAAGAGTCCATTCATTTCCCTTTGACACATTTTTGTCAAATTATATCAAAGTGCCTTTGAATCTGGTAGAAAAGTTGCATTTTCGTATTTTATAAAGATTAATTTTCGTTTTTTAGCTTATTTTGGTCATGAACACTTTACAATGGGTTTATACACACTACATTAAGGAGAATTTCATGAGAAAATTGTTTCGAAATGCTATTGCAACCAGTGCGGCGGCACTTTGTCTTGCATTACCCGTAAATGCGACTGAGTTTATCAATATTCTTACCGGCGGAACAAGTGGTATTTATTATCCACTCGGAGTCTCTTTGTCACAAATCTACTCCAAAGCGTTACCAGATTCTAAAGCAACGGTTCAAGCAACCAAAGCGAGTATTGAAAACCTCAATCTCCTTCAAGCAGGTAGAGGCGAAGTAGGTATCTCACTAGGTGACTCGTTCTCAGATGCGTATAAGGGTGACGCAGATGCGGGATTTAAAGCACCTCTCAAAAAACTACGCACCATTACAGCACTCTATCCAAACTACATTCACTTTGTAGCCGCGGCTGATTCTGGCATTAAATCCTTTGCCGATATTAAAGGCAAACGTATTTCAGTAGGTGCTCCAAAATCGGGAACAGCACTCAATTCTAAAAAAATTCTTGAAGCCGCAGGCATCAAATACGAAGACTTTGCTAAAGTAGAATACCTCTCTTACGCAGAATCTGTAGAACTTATGAAAAATAGACAACTCGATGTAACCCTACTCTCATCAGGTGCAGGCGTTGCGGCGCTTCGTGACCTTGCAACATCTCAAAAAGTTGTTTTCTTAACGATTCCAACGGATATTATCAAAAAAATCAATGACCCTGCGTACCAAGAAGGTGTGATTCCTGCCAATACGTATGAAGGTCAAACAGAAGATGTGCATACGATTGCTGTTCAAAACTTCTTAGTCACACGTGAAGGTGTTCCAACGGAAACGGTTTATAAAATGACAAAAGCAATGTTTGAGAACCTTGACCAAATGGTGGCAGCCCATGCAGCTGCAAAAGCTATCAAACTTGAAAATGCTATTAAAAGTTTGCCGGCACCACTTCACCCAGGTGCAGAAAAATATTACAAAGAAGTTGGGTTACTCAAGTAACTAACTTTATTTAATATACATCCCTGCCAAGAGAGTCTCTAGCAGGGATGTGATTCTATTTACCAAAGGAAAAAATATGGCACCTACCGCCATGGATGAAACCCACGAAGATGCAGAATTTGAAGAACACGGACATCAGCGCAACTTACTTGGTTGGGCTGCACGCCTTGCGATGTTCGGAGCACTCTCATTTTCCGCTTATCAGCTTTATGTTGCTGCCTTCCAGCCATTTTCAAGTCTTGTAACACGTTCCATACATGTTAGCTTTTTACTTTTCCTTATTTTTATGCTCTACCCCGCTACAAGAAAAGGACATACCCAAAAAACGATCCCTTGGTACGATATACTGCTTTCATTTTCAGGCTTTGCACTCGGATTTTATCATTATGTTTTCGAAGGCGATTTGATTGAACGTTCAGGAGACCCTACTATCACCGACTTGGTCGTCGCGACACTCGTGACAATTCTTGTCTTTGAGGCGGCGCGTCGTGTAGTCGGTTGGGCTTTAACACTCGTTTGTCTGACATTTCTTGCTTATGGTTTTTTTGGACAATACCTACCTAGTGCCATTGCGCACCGTGGTTATGGATACGACCAGATTATCGACCAACTCTATTTAGGAAGTGATGGTATTTTGGGTACGCCTATTTTAGTCTCGGCCACGTATATCTTCTTGTTTATCCTGTTTGGGACCTTCTTAGAACATGCAGGTATGATTCGCCTTTTTAATGCACTTGCACTTGGACTTGTAGGTCGTGCACAAGGCGGTCCTGCTAAAGTAGCAGTTATCTCTTCTGGACTCATGGGAACAATATCGGGCTCAGGAGTTGCCAATGTTTTAACCGTAGGACAATTCACCATTCCTTTGATGAAAAAATTTGGATACAGCTCCATTTTTGCGGGCGCTGTTGAAGCAACTTCGTCTATGGGTGGACAAATTATGCCCCCTGTTATGGGTGCTGTTGCGTTTATTATGGCGGAAACACTCAATGTTCCTTATGCCGATATCGTCAAAGCCGCTGTCATTCCTGCTGTTTTGTACTACGCTACGGCTTTTTGGATGGTTCACTTAGAAGCGGGACGTCTTAAACTCTTAGGCGTGCCTAAAGAAGAGTGCCCTAACGTCTGGTTGTCTTTAAAAGAAAACTGGTACTTAGCTCTGCCTCTTGTGGCGCTCGTGTACATGTTATTTCATGGATTTACCCCGATGTTTGCGGGTATGATGGGACTAACGCTTACATCGATGTTGATTTTAGGAACGGCGCTTGCGGCGCGTATATCAATGACTGCGCTTCGCTATACATTCTGGTTTAGTTTAGGTCTTGGTGCCGCCTCGTTTATGGAATGGGGAATAAAACCTGTTGTGGGGATTATTGCACTCTTAGTCATCGCCAATGCTTTGGTTAAAGGGGGTATGGAAACGCTTCATACGATGAAAATGGCGATGGTCAATGGTGCGAAACAAGCCTTGGGCGTTGGTATCGCTTGTGCGATTGTCGGTGTTATTGTAGGTATTTTAACGCTTACGGGTGCGGCGTCTAGTTTTGCGGGATTTATCCTTGAAATTGGAAAAACGAGCCTCTTTTTATCGCTCTTTTTAACCATGATAGCGTGTTTGCTCCTTGGTATGGGCATTCCTACGATTCCAAATTACATCATCACCAGCTCCATTGCTGCTCCTGCTCTTTTAAAACTTGGCGTGCCACTTATCGTAAGTCATATGTTTGTCTTTTATTTTGGCATCATGGCAGACTTAACGCCTCCTGTAGCTTTGGCGGCATTTGCGGCGGCTTCGATTGCGAAAGCGCCTGCTATGAAAATTGGTTTTAAAGCGGTTCAAGTCGCTATTGCCGGTTTTATTATCCCTTATATGGCAGTTTATGACCCGGCTCTCATGCTACAAGGAGACCCTACGTTTTTAAGCGTTTCCTATGTACTTTTCAAAGCTTTTTTAGCCATCTTTTTATGGGGTGGTGCGGCTATCGGCTACATTTGGGCACCGCTTAATCTCAATCAGCGTATTTTAGCAGTCATCGCGGCGTCATGTTTGGTTGCCGCTTTACCGATTAGTGATGATATTGGTTTTGCGCTCTCGGCATGTTTCATTGCATGGATTGTGATTCAAAAAATGCGCTCAAAAGTATGATAGCCCTTTGCATCAGTGCCGGCGCGCTCACTGCAACACTGAATATCCAAGCCTTTACACTGGCTTGGATGCATTCTGTGGAGAAAATTCGATGGGAAGAAGACTGGCGTATTGAAAATAAAATGCTTCACATCACCGAAGCACGTGTTGTTGGCACAGGAGCGGGGATGGAGCCACCCTTAGGGTCTGTTTTTAAAGATGGCTCTTGGCACTATGCCCCTTCAATGAAGCCACTGCCAAGCGTCTCACTGATGCACTCTCCTTATACTAAAGGATACGAAATCTGTTTTAATGGGAAGTGCCATCTTTTAGCTGAATTCTTACCGCATTTACCTCCGACAACAGCCATTAAACTAGAAGCCTGCGAACGCTAAGTTCTGTTAAACCTGAAAAACGCTATAATCGCAACAATTTAGACTAAATAAAGAAGGAATTAACCCCTATGGGAAGAGCGTTTGAATACCGAAAAGCAGCAAAAATGAAACGATGGGGAAATATGTCGCGTGTATTTCCCCGCCTTGGTCGTACGATTATGATGGCCGCCAAAGAAGGTGGTGGTGACCCGGAAAGTAATGCAAAACTTCGAACCGCGATTTTGAATGCAAAAGCGGAAAATATGCCTAAAGACAACATCGATGCCGCGATTAAACGAGCGCTTGGCAAAGATGCGCAAACACTTAGCGAAGTTACGTTTGAAGGTAAAGGACCACACGGTTCACTCTTTTTTGTCGAATGTGCTACAGACAATAATACACGTACCGTTGCGAACATTAAAAGTGCATTTAAAAAAGCAGGCGGAGAGATGCTCAACAATGGCTCTTTAGAATTTATGTTTTCACGCAAAGCCGTTTTTGAGTTTGCAAAAACTCCAAATATGGACATTGAAGAGTTAGAGCTTGAACTCATTGACGCCGGACTAGAAGAGATTGAGGAAGAAGAAGGCGTGGTTTTAGTGTATGCAGACTATACCAACTTTGGAACACTTTCTGCCGCATTTGATAGACTAGGCATCGTTCTTACAAAAGCCAACTTAGAGCGCATCGCTAATACACCTGTTTCATTTAGCGAAGAACAAATGGTAGACGTCGATAAAATCATCGAAAAAATTGAAGACGATGACGACGTTCAAGCCGTTTATACAAACGTAGGCTAAATTCTTTTGGGCTTTTACATGTAAAAGCCCTTCTCTATTTTCAACTCTCTTTTTACATGTAAAAACGTTTAATAATTCTCTTCATTGAGATGATTATTAAAAAACTCCCTAATATCTACATCTAAAATTTCTGCAATTTTGCACAAATGTTCAATGTTAAACTTTTTATTTTGAATCCCGTGTTCAGCCTTCGCATAAAATGCTGCGGATGCATGCCCTATTCCTAAAGCTATTTCAAGCTGGCTTTTACCTTTTTTTTCTCGCAAGGCTTTAACATTATGCCGTATTAGCGCATGTAGTTTTTCTATTTCATATCTTATCATGCAGTTGAAATCTTTCAAATTTAGTTGGAAAAGCCAACTTGTTCGGCAGTGTACTTTATCCATAATCTAACATCAAAGTCCTATAGGACATTGTTATCAAAACGTTATTAACTTATAATTCTAATATTTTATTAATTTAAAAAAAATTTATTCTTTTAAATTAGTTATTGGATGCATCATAATATGAATTTACTCCAAATTCATTGATGAATATCAAAAAAATTTTGACTCAAAAGGGCTTTTATGTTCAGGACAATTCGTGGCAAACTTCTCTTCTTACTCCTTCTTTTTTTAGTGGCAACAAGCAGCCTCACTTTTCTTCTTCTTTCTAATACATCTAGAGCGGAAACGATTGCAACAAAGATACAATTAGTGGGCGAAATGCGCTCTTTAAGTGCGATGATAGGTACCTATGCACGGGGCTATCAACTGACATATGATGCCAAAAATTATGAAGGATATACGCAGACATATCAAAATTTTGTGCATCACATCGCTACTCTACAAAAGATAATGGATTCGGCTGAACATATAACGCTTCTTAATGCAATTCTTGCAGAAATAAACAATTACCATAAAAGTAATGAACAGCGATTTTATATCATCAAAGAGCATACATTTCATACCCATGCACCAGAATTTTTAAACACAAAAGAAGGCATAGCATTAAAAGCACTTAGCGATGAAGGAGCCCAACACTATTTTAAACTTCAAGAGATGATTGGGCAACTTACCCATGCTATTGAAACAACGGAATTAGAAAAATTAGCCCATGCCAAGAGGATTGGGATGATTGTTTCTGGCCTTTTAACACTATTTGTGGTTTTTTTATTTATCCTCATCATTACTAAAATTAGACATTCTATCCAAAGTGCATCCGATGGTTGCACGTATATTATGCAGAATAAAGACCTTCATTATAAAATTTCAACCAATGGTAAGGATGAAATTGCCCATATGATGAACATCTTTAACACATTATTATCAGGGCTTTCAAAAGCGATTGACCATGCCAAACAAAGTGCCCATGAAAATGCAACCGTTGCAGAAGAGCTTTCAAGTACCTCTTTGCAAATTGGAAGCTCAACCGAAAATTCGGCCAAAGAAATTGAAAGTACGACGCAAGCAACTGAAGCCGTTGCCTCTATCTTAGAGCTAAGCGCACACAGTTCTTCTGAATCAGGCGAAGTAATTGCCAATGTTTCCAATGAGTTTCAAAATGCATCGCATGAAGTTCTAGCCGTTTCTGAAGAGCTAAAACATGTTGTTGTCAATCAAAATGACCTTTCGGCCAAATTAGAAAACCTTGACCAAGATGTCACACAGGTTAAACAAATTCTTTCCGTCATTGCTGACATCGCCGAACAGACGAATCTCTTAGCACTCAATGCCGCTATTGAGGCAGCGCGGGCAGGCGAACACGGGCGTGGATTTGCCGTGGTAGCCGATGAAGTAAGAAAACTTGCGGAACGTACGCAAAAAAGCCTTGTTGAGAGCAATGCAACCGTTGCGGTTATCGTTCAATCGGTTAATAATGTATCCGAAATCATGCGTAACAGTGCTCACAATATTGGGCAGTTGGGTGAACGTGCCGAACAAACGCAAACACTGATGCTTGCAACAGTCAATAATATGCATCATGCTAAAGAGTTTGCTTTAAAAACAGCGCAAGATGCACACAATGGTAAAGAAAAAGCCATGGACATAATTAAGCGCATCCGCAACATCAGCATGATTTCAAGTTCCAATGCAAGAAGCGTAGAAGAGATAGCCTCTGCGGCGGAACATTTAGCTAAATTATCGGAAACATTAAATCTTTCACTTGCAGAATTCAAAACGGCCTAAACCTCTGTGTTAAAACATTCTAGAGAGCTTTACATGTAAAAACCTCTCTAGGTCGTTTTCATATAATCCAGATTGCCTTGCCCTGATAATCGTTTTTCAATACTCTCATAATAACTTATAGCCAAGGATGGAATACGCAATATCTCTTCAAGCATTTTTTGATGACGCTCTGGCTCTCGAAATGCTGTATTGGCTTGTAAAATAGAGATTTCTGTACCATGCTCTCGTATAACATGAATCGTATCGCCTTTTTGCATTTCACCTTCTTGCAACACCTTATAGTACCATCCCGTAAATCCGCTGGTAAAAATTTCATTGGTAAAAGCCTTATGGTTCCACCTTCGCGAGATTTTCCAACACGGTTTTCGTGGTTGTGACACTTGCAAAATCGCCGAGCCTATTTGATGAATTTCACCCAACATGACAGTGCTTTCATGCAATCCACCAATCGTTAGATTTTCTGCTAATGCTCCATAGGGAAGCTGTTCGATATTTAAAAATGAAGCCCAATGTACATAGTTTTCATAGCTGTTCGCAAAGATGGCTTTATCAATTCCACCGTGGTGCATTTTATCGGCTACTTCATCGCCAACCAAGCCATCAAAACGCGCCAACAAAGGTGAAAGACTCACCTCTTTAAACGATGCGCTCTGCCACTCTTTTTCTAAAAAATCTTTTGATTGTGCGTCGCCATAGGTTTTAACACGTCCAACTTGTACTGAGATTACGCTTGCCATCCTACTCCCCTTCATTCTCTTTTCACATTCTAATACAACGGATGCTATTTTTCTTTGATATACATCAAAAGATTTTACATGTAAAAACTTTAGCCTACTTCAATTTAAACGATAACGGCTTTGAGAGTGTCGAACGAACGGAGCTACACTCTAATGCCTGTAATAGTGTTTGTTCATCTTCTTTAGAGAGTGAATTTTCGAACGAGACATGGTATTCAAACGTTGGCTGTTCGGGGTTCTCTCGATTTAAAGAGACTTGCACTTTGACCTCTTTCAAAGGGATGCAAAGCTTTTCAGCACGCATTCTCAGTGACATATTCATACAGCACGCCAACGCTGCTTCTAGTAGTTCATGTGGTCTGAAACCTTGCTCGCAACCACCCTTCTCTTTGGTTGTATCTGCGTAGGCGCTGTACATTTCATTTGTAAATAAAGTCTGATACTTTTCATGCTGACTTTCACTGACAATCATTGGTTTCTCCTTTTCATCGTTATTTTTACATGTAAAAGAGTTTACTTGCGCAATTGCACTTCAAGGCGCATCATAGTCACATGCACTCTACCCTCGAAATCAAGTGGGCAAAGTGTAGTATATGCTTCTATCCACGCCTCAACAAAGGCCTCTTTTTGCGCGCTTGGCACGGTGTTGATAAACGGGAACCATGTGGTTTCAAGCCAACCGCGAAACGCTTTGAGACTTTCATGCACCATATCTTTAGGCACCAAATGTGCTTGGTGTGTGTTGAAGCCTATGCCGTTTAACAATACCTCGTACGCATGATCCGAATAAAAGGTATACGGCGACTCAAATCCCTCAAAATAATCTGCATACTCAGGGAGGATTTGATGCAAAGCTTCAAACACTTTTTTACCATTTCCCTCTCCTCCCATCTGCAAAATTGCTCTTCCTTTTGGTTTTAGCGCTTGGTAAATGCCTTGCAAAATAGCGTGATGGTCTTTCGCCCAGTGCAACGCCGCATTGGAGAACACCACATCAAAACGCTCGTTAAAAGCTAGAGCCTGTGCGTCCATTTGCATAAAAAGAGGTTTTGAAAATGCCTCTTTGGCATAAGCAATCATCTCATGACTAAAGTCGATACCAACGACTTCACCGTTTGTGCGTTGGCTGAGCATTTTTGTAATCTTTCCATCGCCACACCCGATATCCAAAATGGATTCATTCCCCACAAGCCCAATCTTTTCAATTAACTCTTTTGCCCAAACCGCCTGTCCTTTTGAATTTGCCGCGTAATCATCTGCTTTCCAGTGTTCGCTCATCGTTTTCCTTTTACATGTAAAACTTAAAGCTTACAAATTTGTCTAAATACTTTAAAAATCTCCTCAGCATTCACCTCAATCCCTTTTTCATCGCAAAGCCTTTGCACTTCTGTGGCAATTTCCACTTGCATCGATTTTGTGGTTTCAACGCCGTAAAACTCCTTCAGCACATACGCCACACCCCCTTTGCCCGATTGGGAATTAATGCGCACCACATCACGGTAATCCCGCTTGATATCCTTGGGGTCGATCACAAGGTACGGGACGTGCCAATAGCCATCTAACACCACCTTCTGATACTCCATACCTTTCTTTATTGCATCCTGATGCGTGCCCGAAAAAGCCGTGTAAATCATGGAACCTACATAAGGGTGACGGGGAGGAATCGTGCTGTGCGTCAAAGTGATAATCTCCTGCAAAATCGTATCGATGTTGTAGATGTCTAACATCGGGTCAATCCCTTGTGAATAAAGATTGAACGCCAATGTAACTAAATCAACATTGCCCGCTCGCTCGCCATTGCCCAAAAGCGTTCCCTCAACCCTTTGTGCCCCCGCTAAAATCGCCATCTCAGCACTCGCAACCGCGCATCCTCGATCATTATGCGGATGAACGCTTAAGATAACGGAGTCACGTTCCAACATCTGTTTGCTCATCCATTCGATTCTATCGGCATAGATATTGGGCGTACACGCTTCTAACGTGTTCGGCAAATTAATCACCATCGGTGCGTCTTTGGTCGGCATCCACTCGCTGATAACCGCATTCACCACATCGCGTGCAAATTCAAGCTCCGTTTGGGAAAAGCTCTCAGGAGAGTACTGAAACATCACGTCGCCGTCAAATTTTGCCGCCTCTTCTTTGATGATGCGTGTGCCCTCAATCGCTAATGCAATAATCTCCGCTTTTGTTTTATTGAACACAATTTTGCGCTGGTTATCAGCAGTGGGATTGTAAAGATGCATCGTTACTTTTTTTGCGCCTTTCATTGCTTTAAACGTACGTTTGATATGTTTTTCAATCGAAGGCATCAAAACGGCAACGCGAACATCTTCAGGGATTAAATCGCGTTCAATTAACATTCGGCAAAAGTCAAAGTCCGTTTGTGACGCACTCGGATACGCAATCTCAATCTCTTTAAATCCCATCGCAACCAATTTTTGAAAATAGGCCAATTTTTTAGTGCTATTCATCGGCTCTACCAAAGCTTGATTGCCATCACGCAAATCAGTACTAACCCAGATGGGCGCTTGTGTGATGATGTTGCTTGCCCACTCACGGTGCGCTAAATGTACCAATGGGTACGGTTTGTATTTTTTAAATGTTTGTTCAGTTTGCATAGAAATATCCTTAGTTATCAAATGAGCTACAAGCTCATATATGCCCAAAATCGGGCAGAAAAATCTTGTGTTATGACAAGAAAAACAACAATGAAAATGATAAAAATTGAGCTGATTAGGTAGAGGTATCCTCAGGGCTAAAAAGCCAATTTAAAAATCAACAGTGAAAAAAAAGGGGTTAAGGATGAAGTATTAACGGAGCTTCAGGAGGAGGACGACGACGAGTGATGCGTTAGAAAATTGCGCAATGCTCTGAGGTTGATGTATGGTGTGATGGGTGATAAAAGTTTCCATCGGTTCTCCTTTAAAAAATTTGTAATATGAAGTATAGCACAGAAGTAAAAAATTGCAAAATTAAGGAGATATCTTTTAACAATTTTGTGTTAGCTATTTCCATGCTACACACTTTATATATAATCACGAGAATGAAGTATTATAGATAAGGCATTTTGTTTAGAAGGAAATAAGTCCAGTCATACTCTTTTTTATAAAAGTTGTATAGATTTAGCGGGCGCACATACTTTAATCAATAGCACTGTACTTATACACTCTCACACTATTTCTTTCATCTACGGATATGTCATTACCCACATTTTTTAGGAGCACTCTATATGCTACAAACCATCAAAGCAAAACTACTCTTGCTACTTGCAATTGTCTTACTCGGAACAAGCGCGCTTAGTTATCTATTGGTATCCAATACCATTGGTGCCAAAGAAGCTGGTCTCAAAATAAATATCATCGGCGATATGCAAACCTATAATGCTGAGTTACTCTTGCATTCTAGGGGCTATCAGCTTTTTTTCAGCCCAGAAATTTTAAATAATTACAACACAACCTATGCAGATTTTATCAAGCAGATTGATGTTTTATACTCTCTTTTAAATAATCCTGCCAATAAAAAATTGTTAGAAGAAATCAAACAAGAACTCAGTATTTTTCATGCCAGTAATCTTAAAAGAGCAGAGATTATCACTCAAAATAAAACGCTTATTACAACCGAAGCCTTTGAAAAAAGCGCTCAAGGACAAGAGTTTAAAAAACTAACGCTTGAAGCAAAAGATGAGTATTCAAAATTGGCTCAACAAATTGAAATCTTAACAAAAGCGGTTGAAGAATATGAATTTAATCTTTTAGATAATGCCAAACTTCAAGGGATAATTAGCGCTATTATCATCGTTTTATTTATTCTTATTTTATTCATGTATATCATCAAAAAAATTCGTAACTCCATTGAATTCGCCTCTCAGAGTTGTTCTTATATTATGCAGAATAAAGATTTGAATCATAAAATTAAAACCGTCGGAAAAGATGAAATTGCCGAAATGATGGATATTTTTAACGCTTTACTCACTGACCTTTCCCGCGCAATTAATAGCGCAAAACAAAGTGCTAACGAAAATGCCGCGGTTGCAGAAGAGCTTTCGAGTACATCGCTTCATATAGGACGAAGCACAGAAAATTCAGCACTTGAAATCGAAGAAACAACCCAAGAAACCGAATCGGTTATTGCTATTTTAGAGCTCAGCGCTGCGAGTTCTAACCAATCGGAACACATCATTGCTAATGTTTCTGACGAGCTGACAAATGCCGCTGAAGAAGTGCTTGCCGTTTCTGATGAACTCAAAAATGTGGTTGTCAATCAAAATGACCTCTCTTCCAGACTTGCTCATCTGGATCAAGATGTTGAGCAGGTTAAGCAAGTCCTTTCAGTGATTGCAGAGATTGCAGAACAAACCAATCTTCTAGCGCTCAATGCCGCCATTGAAGCGGCTCGTGCAGGTGAACATGGTCGTGGATTTGCCGTTGTTGCGGATGAAGTCAGAAAGCTTGCAGAGCGTACTCAAAAAAGTCTTGTTGAAAGTAATGCTACCGTTGCCGTCATCGTCCAAGCTGTCAATTCCGCATCGGACATGATGTATAAAAGTGCGACAGAAATTCAATCTCTTGGAGATCGTGCAGAAACGACACAAACACTGATGCGAACAACCGTCACCAATATGAATAACGCTAAAACAGTTGCCGTTAAAACAGCCAATGATGCCAAAATGGGGCGTGAAAAAGCCATTCAAGTTATTGAGCGTATTCGACATATCAGTGCTATCTCAAATACGAATGCAAGAAGTGTTGAAGAAATTGCTTCCGCGGCAGAACACCTTGCAAAGCTCTCTGAAAATCTCAATATAGCATTATCTCAATTTAAGACAGCCTAGCAATCATTCGCTTGTTACCAAGAGAGTTTTACATGTAAAACTCTCTCTTACAAAAAGTTATTTATCGCTGAGGGCTAACTGCACGCCAAGTCCTGCAAAGACAGTTGAAAAACCTTTTTTGAGTCTTGATTGAATGCAGGGTGATTCGATGACTCTTCTACGAAACAGATGTGCTAAAAATCCATAAAGAACAAAGACAACAAAGGTCATTACCATAAAAACAGTACTTAAAAATACCATTTGCATCAGAGGTTCAGGACGGTCTAATTGAACAAATTGGGGTAAAAAAGCAAGGAAAAAAATGGTTAATTTTGGGTTGAGAATATTGAGTAAAAATGCTTTCGTTGCTAATGAAAACGCTTTCGTTTTGACACTCTTCTCATCCACGTCAAAGGTACTTTTATCTTTCCATGTCATCACCGCAAGGTAAAAAAGATAAAGCGCTCCCGCATATTTTAATAGTGTAAATGCAACTGCGCTTGTATGCATAATAGCCGCCAAACCAAACACCGTTGCGAGAAGATGCGGAACAATGCCTAAAGTACACCCGAGTGCTGCGTAAACACTGGCCTTGCGTCCTTGAGCCAATGCCGTCGAAACCGTAAACAGAACACCCATACCAGGAATGAGCACCACAATGAAAGATGTCATCAAAAATTCAATACTGAACATACGCAGACTCCTCAAAAGAGATAAGCGCTATTATAGAATATTGAGGCTAAAAGCGTATCAAATCTTTGATAAACCAAGAAGCGTTTTACATGTAAAACGCTTCTAAGGCTCTTAATTACGCTTTGAAAAGCTGATAGATGGAACTAAAGTCCTCATCGCCATACCCGCTCATTTTCATTTTAGAAAAGAGCTCTTTGGTGACACTTGCGGTATAAAGTGGACGATTTAGACTGTACGCCAAATCTTGTAAACAGTGCAAATCTTTCGTAATTGCCGCGGTGCTAAAATGCGGACTAAAGTCCTCATCAATGAGTTTTTGCGTTTTCGCCGCCAACACGAGTGACTTTCCACCGCCTACTCCTAAAATATCCAAAAGCTCTTTTTTATCAATGCCACATGCTTCACCAAGAGCGGTGCATTCAGCAATTGTCGCCATAAATGAGCCAAGACATAGGTTGTTAATCAGCTTCATTTTTGCCGCAAAACCTGGCTCTTTGAGATGGAAAATGCTCGAAGCAAATTTTGCGATAAGCGGTTTACATGTAACAAATACACTCTCATGCCCAGCACATACCGCAGTCAGTTCACCTTTGCTTGCAGGAACCACACTGCCTAAAACAGGTGATTCGAGGTAATGTCCGCCTTTGGCTTCAACCATCGCATGAAATTCAACCACATCGTTGAAATGATTGGTCGTAAGGTCGATGATGGTTTTGCCTTGCAGATGAGCGCTTAAAAGCCCGTTTTCCATTGTTAAAACATCGCGTACACCCGCAGAGTCAAACAGACACATCAGCACCGTGTCACATTTTTCAATAAGCGCTTTAGGGGAACTTTCGCACACAAAGCCTTTTGCTTCCGCTTTTGCCTTTGTTCGGTTCCAAACTAAAACCTCTTCATCCATACTTCCTAAACGCTTGGCGATAGCTGTTCCTAAATTGCCAAGTCCTATAAAACCGATTGACATAGTAATTCCTTGTAGTAATTTTTAGAATTATAGTCTAAATTAGACATTTTATCAAGATAAATTTGTAAAAGTTGTGTTATGATTTCGCCATGAAAAAAGAACTCAAACCTTATATCGCCCTATGCGATGCCATTGGAAAACTGTTTTATCCTAACGTCGAAGTGGTGATGCATGACTTAGAAGCCAAAAAGCTTGTTCATATCGTCAATGCTTTCTCGAAGCGTCGTGTGGGTGATGCGATGATAAGCGAGCTTAAAGACTTAGACAGTATCAAAGAAAACTGGGTAGGACCTTACGATAAAACGAGCAGTGAAGGCAAGCGCCTCAAAGCCGTCAGCATCATCGTGCGAGATGTGGAGGAAAAACCCATCGGGATGATTTGCATTAATTACAACACAGAACCCATCGAAACGCTCTTTGAATCGCTCAAAGGCTTTTTACATGTAAACGACGCCACACCCAAACCCTCGGTACTTTTTTCCCAAAGTTGGCGCGAACACACCGACGAAACAATCGAAAAGTATCTGAGCAGTAAAAACATCGCCCTTTCAGGACTTTCCAGTGACGATAAAAAAGAGTTGGTGGTTTTCTTAGAGAGTGAAGGCATCTTCGCCATTCGCAATGTCGTGGGCTACATCTGCTCGGTTTTAAATGTCTCGAAAGCTACGATTTATAACTGGCTCAAAGCGGTGAGGAGTTAAAACGCTTTCATTTTTTCTTCTAGCCATTTGCAATACTCAGCATAACCTTTGGCATCATAATTGACAGACAACGGATTCATAAAACCGTGTAAATACACCGTTTTGATGCACGTGAGCGATTCTTTTGTAGCAAGCTTGGACATCAACGCTTCAACATCAAAATGCGGCTCACAGTTGGGGAAAATCAGTGTACACGGTACACGCGGATTGACGTCTACAAAATGGCGAATCTGCGAAGCATAAAAGCCATAAAAGTGTTTGATTGTGCCCTCTTTTCGTCCATCAAGCACTCTCCACAACGCCGATGCACCCATGCTAAAACCAATGAGTATAACTTCTTCGTCGCAAAGTGCATCAAGAGTTTTTTGACACAGTTTTGCATAGTTTTCAAGTCCACACGTTTGCATAAACGTTTCATACGCTTCGTTTTCATTTTGAAAATTCATCTGCTTCGCATCGTAAGGGTCGAGAATAAGTACAGATTCCCTCAAAAACTTAAAATGGTGCTTGAGTGCTTCTATGGCATTTGTATAACCAAAAATGTCTGTGGCAAGGAGAATCTTCACGTCCTTACCCCAATCTCCAAATCTTAAACCGTCTGTTTTTAATCGTCGTTGCACAAAGCCCATTAAAGGCTTTATCGGCGTATTCCCTTGCTATGGCGACGTAGGAGAATTTCTCTAAGATGTCGATTTTACCGATGAATTTTCCCTCTAGTCCTAAATCTTTAGTCAGTGTGCCCAAGATGTCGCCGGCGCGCATTTTTTGTTTTTTGCCTGCGTCGATGCAAAGTGTGATGTATTGGGATTTTTGGGGTTTTGATTGGGTGGGATTGAGCGCGTCGATGCTTTTACATGTAAAGGCAAAATTGGCTTCTTTAAGCTCTTCCAAAAAGCTTTCTTCGCGTGGTGTGACGAAGCTCACCGCCATTCCCTCTTTTCCCATGCGTCCTGTTCGTCCGATGCGGTGGGTGTAGATTTCCATCGTTTGCGGGAGTTCGTAGTTGATAACCATCTCGACATCTTTGATATCAAGACCTCGGGAAGCCAAGTCGGTTGCTACAAGAATTTGCGCGCTACCGTTGGCAAACAGAAGCAAATGCTCATCGCGGTCAATTTGCTCCAAATCGCCATGTAAGGAGAGTGCGTCAAAGCCTTCATCTAACAGATAACCTTGAAGTTCCGCCACGCCGATTTTGGTTTTGCAGAAGATAATGACCGACTTAGCATCGCTCTCCAACAAAACACCTTTAAGTGCCGCTTCTTTTTCGCGTAGCTCGACGGTGTAACAGATTTCTGTGATGTTGGGTGAGGTGGTTGCTTCTTCTTCGATGCTGACATGTAAAGCGTCATTTTGCACTTCATGGCACATGCGTTCTATCTCTTTTGGAAACGTTGCGGAGAACAGCAAGGTTTGACGTTTTGTGGGCATTTTAGCGATGATCTTTTCGATGTCTTCGTAAAAGCCCATATCGAGCATGCGATCGGCTTCATCGAGAACGAGCGTTTTAATGTGCTCAAAGTTGATGGTTTTTTCTTGCAAATGCTGCAAAATGCGCCCAGGAGTGCCTACGACAATGTGCGCGCCATGCTCTAGGTTGATGCACTGAGGCACAAAACGCGTTCCGCCACACAATGTGACGATTTTGATGTTATGAGCAAATCTGGCGAGTCTTCTAAGCTCCGCACTCACTTGTTCAGCAAGCTCACGTGTGGGGCAAAGTACGACTGATTGGATGCGCATGGAGTTTACATGTAATTTCAAAAGAAGCGGCAAACCAAATGCGGCGGTCTTGCCACTGCCCGTTTTAGCTTTAGCCACAAGGTCTTTTCCTTCAAGCGCCAAAGGAATGCACTCTCTTTGGATAGGTGTCATGGAAACATAGCCCAAATCGTTTAAATTTTGGAGCATTTTTGGGTCTTGAATGTACGCGTTAAACATAAGTACCTTTTCTAAAAATTTGCTTTTTGATCCCACAATTCTGTGGTAAATTGAACTGAACGGTTACGTCCGCTCTCTTTGGCTTTATACAAGGCAACATCGGCAAATTTGATGGCTTGCCAGAACCCGTCAGTATCGTTTGGAAAGTCACTCACACCGATACAAATAGTTTTTTTCAAAATGCCGTCATTGGTTTTAAAATTGAACTCTTCAACACTGAGGCGAATTTTTTCTGCGACTTGCAAACCATACCCAACTTCGGTGTCAATTAAAAGGATTAAAAACTCTTCTCCACCGAAGCGAATAACGATATCCGACTCTCTGACACTTTTTTTAAGGATATGCGACGTATCTTTGAGGATATTATCACCTACATCGTGACCATATTTATCATTGACTTGTTTAAAATAGTCCATATCGCACATCAATAAACTAATCTGTTTTTTACGGCGAAGCGTACTTGCGATAATCTGATTGGAATGGTCTTGTAAAAAGCGGCGATTATAAAGTCCCGTAAGTCCATCGACCAGTGAAGACTCGCGAAGCGTATTCATCAGTCGTTTGGTTTCAATGACAGAAAGAGAATGTTTGATATAACTCTCCGCTTTAAAAAGCTTTTCATTGACACTTTCGCTTTCATCGCTATTAAACACAAATTGTACCACAGCACCCGCATGTCCTGAGACAATGAGTGGAATACACACGTGTTTTTTACCCTCTTCATGGATAAATTCTTTACACACGCCTTCATATTCAAACGAAGAGACTTTGTGTCCTGTCTTTTGGGCGCGACACAGCGTACAACTGTGCAATATCTCTTCATTGCAACATAAAAATTCTTTCTCATCGACGATATGCGGATAGACCACGTTCATAGTTTGTTTGGCAGGATTGACATCGAAAATACGGTAATTGCGAATGCCCGCTTCTTTTTCAAAAACTTCGCCAAGGCGTGTATAGACCACTTCAAGAGAGCTGTCTTCTTCAATGACTTTTTTAAAGACCGTCACGCCATAAACGGTATCAACCAGTTTGTTGAACTCTTTTGAGAGTGTGCCTATCTCATCGCGTGACCTGATTTTAAGCTTCTTACTCAAATCAACTTCACCCGTACCGATAGAATGAATTTGATGAATCATCGACTCAATCGGTTTGGAAAAAGCGTCTTTAAGCCAGCGCGTAAAAAAGATAAGAAGAATGATAGCGACGATAATCACGCTCGCAATCGTGTTAATAGAAAAACGGATAGTATTGGTCACTTGCTGCGTGTAGTCTTCATAGGTGCTATCAATGCGCTGACTCAGCGATAAGGACATCTTTTGCGTCAAAGCGACATGTTCTTCTAATGCTTCTTTTACTTGCGTCAATTCCAAAGAAGCGTCGTTTTTCCTTTTTTGAAGACTGCTGACAAGTTCTTCCATTGTATTGACTTCTTGTAAAATACCTTGAAGCGCGCTTAGGCTACTGCTATCATCTTTGGAGAGCGATTGGATAATCATTTCAAAAATATTGCCGCTCATATGTTTTTTTTGCGTTCCCATCAGTGAAAGAGAAAGCGTGTTTTGCATCTGAGAAATAGGTGTTTTAAGGCTTAAAAGGGTTGTTTCATCTTTACTAGAAGCAAGGGTTCGCTCGAGCGAAGAGAGTTCTGGCGCAAGAGAATAGACCACTTTCATATAGGGTAATGTACTTTGGGTGATTTGTAAATATCGATAATGAATAAAACTCAGTGAAACTACGGCGACACTGCCAATCAGAACAAACCAAAAGAATGTTCCAAGTTCAAATAAGAGAAATTTTTGACGAATCGGAAGATTTACAAACGTAATAAATTGTACAAATCGTTGCCAAAAACCTGTCATTTTTTCCATATAATGCGTCCTTTCTTTAAAAACTTCTAAAGATTAAAAGATAAAATCGTATCATAATTTTTTAATTTAGTCTCAATAAAGTCGTTCCTTTGGTATAATCTTTTTTTATAAAATTTTTCGAAAAGAGTTTCATGCAACGTTACCCAAATTTTAAAACATCTTCGTTATCACGTCTTTTTGGTATTTTCGCGTCCAAAGAGTTTCCAAGTGTGATACAACGCATTATCAATAAAGCCTATGTTACCCTCATGAAAGTCGATCTCCAAGAATTTGAAGAAGCCTCTTTTTACAAAAGCCTCAATAAACTTTTTACACGCCGTTTTAAAACAAGACGCCTTTTTAACATTAACGAAAAAACATTTATTTCACCGTGTGACAGTCTCATCAGCGCGTATGGAGCCATAGAACACTCCACAGCACTTCAAATCAAAGGGTTTCATTATAACGTCAGCCATTTGCTTGGTGATTATATTTCCAAAGAGCAAAAAGCAAAACTCGAAGGGGGAAGTTTTATCAATTTTTATCTCTCTCCTAAAGATTATCATCGTTACCATGCACCTATTGATATGCGCATCACAAAAGCGGTTCATATCCCGGGAAAACTCTACCCTGTCAATTTTACATGGCTGAGTAAAATCAACAATTTATTTATTGAAAATGAAAGAGTTGTGTTAGAATGTTATACAAAAGAGAACCAACTGTTTTATATGGTTTTTGTAGGTGCTTTGAATGTTGGGAAAATAGCATTCAGTTTTGATGCGTCTATTCAAACCAATGCATCTACCAATCTCCAACGCTATTATTGTTATGACAACCTCAAAATTGCAAAAGGGGAAGAACTCGGTCATTTTGAGATGGGTTCAACGATTGTGATGTTGTTCGAAAAAGAGTTAATTCATTTTGATTTGGGTCATGTCCGCACGGTAAAATTTGGACAGCCTATAGGAGGAACTTCGCGTGGAACGCCAACAGATAGAACAACTCAAGAAGATGAGCAAGGAATTCACACTTCTTTACATTGAAGATGACGCCCAAGCGAGGACTGCAGCCACCAGTCTCTTTTCCGAATTTTTTGATACCCTGTATGTAGGAGAAAATGGCGAAGAGGGATTAGCCCTCTATCACGCACATCAATCCCAGATAGACATTATCATCACAGACATTACGATGCCTCGTATGAATGGGGTTGAGATGATTCAGTCCATTCGTCAAAGCAATACGGAAATTGCTATCGTTGTTCTATCGGCACACAATGAGACGCACTATTTTATGCAAACCATTGAAGCGGGAGTCGATGGCTATTTACTCAAACCCCTCAATACCACACAACTTATCTCAACACTCTCCCGCGTGTTGGAAAAAATTCATTTACGCAAAGAAAATACTAAAAACGCTCTCTTACTCAAACAATACGAGAACATCACGAACATCAGTTCTATCATCTCAAAAACTAATCCCAATGGGATTATCACCTATGTTAATGATAAATTTTGTCAAATTTCTGGTTACACGAAAGATGAACTCTTAGGGCATTCTCACAACATCATTCGCCATCCCGATATGCCCAAAAATGCGTTTAGAGACCTCTGGAAGACTATCAAAGAAGAGAAAAGAACATGGCAAGGTATCGTGAAAAACCGTGCTAAAAATGGCGATTCGTATTATGTCAAGACGACGGTTCAGCCTATCTTGAATCCTGATGGGGAAATTGAAGAATTTATCTCTTTACGCCATGATATTACAGCCATTATGAGCGATAAAAAACAGCTTTTTGATTATTTAGCGAATAATACGCTTTCGGTACTGATTTTAGTGCAAATCGAAGACTACACTATTTTGGAGAAGTTTTACGATAAAACCAGTGTGGAAAAAATCGAAAATATCTTTGGAAAGACGCTGCTGTATTTGATGCCAAATCGTTGGGGATTTCAACGCGTGTATCACCTTGAAAATGGCCTGTACGCTTTTGCGATTGATAGAAGAAGTTGTAAAGCCAGTAAAGAGGAGATACAAGAAACGCTTGAGCTCTTTTTAGCCAATGTCAAAGAGCATGTTGTCAAAATCGACCACATCGAGTATGATATTTCTGTGATTTGTAGCTTTACGTATGGTATATTTAAAGTCTTTGAAGATGCAAAGATTGGGATTGAACAAGCAATTGCGACCAAACAACCCATCATTTACGCCGATGGGCTTTCAGGGATTGAATACGATAACGCCCTTAAAAACATTGAAACGATTCACACCATTAAAACAGCTATCGACACAGGCAATATCATCTCGTATTTTCAACCTATCGTCAATAACCAAACACAAGAAGTTGAAAAATACGAATCTTTAGTGCGACTCATCAATACGGAAGGTCAGCTGCTGACCCCTTATTTTTTCCTCGAAGTGGCGAAAAAAGGTCGATACTACTCTAAAATTACTAAAATTGTTTTAGATAACTCGTTTGCGGCATTAGCTAAAATAAGCGATGTTGCTATCTCGGTGAATCTCTCTTTACACGATATTGAGCGTGAGGAGATTGTTCAACATATCAACCATCTTCTAAGACAATACCCAACAGAAACAAATCGCATCATTTTTGAGCTTTTAGAGAGCGAAGATATTCGTGATTTTTATAAAATAAAACAGTTCATTCAACACATTAAAGCACAAGGCGTTAAAATTGCCATTGATGACTTTGGTACGGGATACTCAAACTTTGAGCGAATGCTCTCGTATGAGCCCGATATTTTAAAAATTGATGGCAGCTTAATTAAAACCATCACCACCAATGAAGTCAGCCGACACATTGTAGAAACCATTGTGATGTTTGCTCAAAAACAAAAATTAACCACGGTTGCTGAATTTGTCGAAAATGAGGAAATTTATGCGCTCGTACGCGCTTTGGGCGTGGACTACTCGCAAGGATACTACTTCGGAAGACCCGAAATGTTTTAAAGAACTCTTTTACATGTCATTACATGTAAAAGAGTTTCAAACTTATTAAAATGCGTAACGTGCACTAAATCTAAATTCATCTTTATCTTTAGCACCTGCAAGGTCACGATTTTCTTTATCGTACATCACTAAGAAACTAAGCCCTTTAAGCGCTCCATCAAAGGCATAATTACCCGTAAGTGATACATAAGATGCTTTACCATAGGAAAGGTCATCATCATCGGTGATTGTATAAGCCACATTCACAGACGTGCGAGGGTTAAACGTATATCCAAGTCCTAAAGCATATGCCTCGGTGTTTGCAGGATAACTGCTAGAGAGAATAATCGTTCCTGTATAGGCTAAGTCTGCACCCCAACCGATACCAGGTGTGACGGTAGCGTCTTTACTGACACTGCTGTACGCAACATAACCATTCACTGCACCGTATCCTAGGCTTGCTTTAAGTCCATAGAGGTCTGAGCTTTTACTGCCTGTAATGTCTTTGTCGTTGTAATAATATTGCGCGGCTAATCCATACGTAAAGGCATTTACAACAACGCTATACGCTGCTTCAGCATACGCCATTGCCCCTTTAGTATTAATATCTTCCGCGTAAGCGGCTGTCAATGTTAAATTTGTGATCGATTTATTCACGGCAACAAGCGTATAAGCACCATCTTCTAAAAGAGGTGAGACTCCATAACCATTGCTATACGTTGTAAACTCTCCAATATGTCCTGCCCCATCTGTTTGTGCTTGAAACTTTTGAACATAGGCTGCGGTTAAGGTTGTATTAGGAAGGTCTGTATTGACGATGCTTGCACCTTCAAATGACTCTTTCACCATACGATTGCCTAAAGAGGCGATAAGAGGCGTATTTAAGAACATACGTCCAACTTGAACGGTTGTTTTGCCGGCATTATAAGAGAGATAAGCTTCTGAGAGTTGCGCACCAGAACCATACTCATCCCAACCAAACTGTTGTTTTGCATTCGCACTTGCAAAAGGTGCGTGGTTGGTTTGCCCTGTCAAATTTAACCCAAAACCATTCAACATTGCTGTTTTATAATTGAGCATTACGCCCACGTTAAAAATAGAATCACTTGGTATGGCAGGATTTCGGTCGCGATCCCAATAAAACGCTTTTAACTCACCGCTGATTTTACCTTCTTTGAACGCATCCGCAAGTGTGTCTGCACCAAAAGAACAGGTAACAAGCCCTGTCATACAAAGAGCTGCCAAGCTTAATTTTGCCAATTTCATAGTATTCCTTTAAGGGTAGTAAATTGTTTTTACATGTAAAAACAATGACGTTAATTTATGCACACTTTATGAACGAACGACACTAGTAAAACAGCGTAGTTTATTCATGCAATATAGACCCATAAACCAATCTATATCACCTCTTAATGCCCGTAATTTTCTCTTGTCTAAAATGAAGCTTCAGAAAAAATTTTAATTTAAAAAAGTAGCAAAATAATCGCACTTCTAAAAATAGAAATGACGAAAAAATAAAGGAGTATTGAGAAGATAAAAGAGGCGGCTTACGCCACCTCTTTCCAAATTTTAACTTTCCATAAATACGCTATGAGTGTAAAAAAAGTCATAAATCCAACGAGCTTTAACCCCAGATTTTCGCGTTCTGCTTTTTTACGGTCACCCACTTTTTCAAGGTAGGCGATGACTTGGTCTTGCGAAGCTTCAGTAAGTCCCACACGAGGCATGGCTATGCCCTCAACCATTTTCAGCGGTTCGTTAATAAACGTGGTTAAATACTCAGCTTTTTTAGAGCGAATCATCATTGACAAATCAGGCGCTTCCGCACCCAAATATGCTTTAATATTTGCATCAGGCGTTTGAGACTTAAAGGCGTCATATTTCACACTATGGCATCTTCCGCATGCCTCTTGAAAGACTGCTTTATCACTGATTTTTTGCGAAGCAATACTTTCAAAATAAGCAATCATATCGGCTATTTCTTGTTCGCTCAAAAAGTTAAAACTTGGCATTGCGTACGGCTTTGCATCGGTAAACTTGTGGCTTAGTTGCGCTGTTTTTACAGGGTCTTTTATAAAAGAAGCGAGGTAATTTTTATTATAAATCAGTCCCGCATGACTCAAATCGGGAGGAACGATACCATAACTCGCTATAGCATCGGCATCAGAAAGCGGCGCAGGCATTCCTTGCGATGAGAAGCCATGGCATGCGATACAATTTGCCTCCACCAGTTCTTTGCCTTTTTGAAAATCACCTTTTACATGTAAAGCATCTACATCTTTAAAATTAAAATCAGCAGGCGCTACATGCGGATGCATTTGTGAATGTGCATAAGGTTCAACACCAAAATAGGTCACAGCGGTAAAGAAAAGAACAACCGCTAAAATTTTAAGCTCTCTCATTGCTCACCTCCTTTGGCTTCTTTTTTAGTAATAAAAGGAAGAGCAACAAAAAGACCTAAGAAGACCACAGCCGCCACAAATCCAACCCAAGCATTGATCCCAGTCGGCGGTAATTTTCCATAAACCGTTAAAACAATCATGTCGCACACTAAAAGCCAAAACCAGTATTTAAACACAGGTCGTTTGTGCGCAGGTGCGGTATTCATCGGATTGCGGTCTAAAAAAGGAAGTAAGAAGAAAACCATATTGGCAATGACAAAAGCCACTAAACCAATATCCATTGCGGCAATCCCTGCGATATCAAAGAAAAACCCTCGAAGCACTTCATAATTCCACAAAAAATACCACTCAGGATAGATATGCGGTGGTGTCTTCATTGAATTGGCAGGCTCAAAATTAATCGGATCCATCGCAAAGTCAAAGTGATAACAGACAAGGACGAAGAAAATCGTCATAAAAAAGCCAACCACAAAAAAATCTTTGGAAAGAAACACTGGCCAAAAGGGAACAACTTTAGACTCTTTTTTTCTGCCTTCTAAATATTTTTCCGCCTCTTTATCAAAATCAAAGAGTTCGGATTCTTGGTTATTCACATGCGGAAAACGCAAAGAGTAAAAATGCACCGCAATGACGGCTAAAATGACTAATGGCACTAACACAACATGCAACATAAAAAAGCGTGTTAAGGTTGCATCTGCAACGACATAATCACCCCGAATCCAAATAACAACAGCATCACCGATGACAGGAATGCCACTAAAGAGGTTGGTAATAACTTGCGCCGCCCAGTAACTCATTTGTCCCCACGGTAGCATGTATCCACTAAACGCTTCGGCTGAGAAGGCAATAAAAAGAAGCATTCCCGTCAGCCAAATCATCTCTCTGCCTCTTTTGTAAGAACCGTAATAGATACCCGTAAAAAGGTGAATATAGATGATAAGAAATGTCGCAGAAGCCGCAACACCGTGCATATGCCGCCACAACCAGCCGTATTCTACTTCTTGCATAATCGTATAATTGACACTATCAAACGCCAGATTGACATCAGGTTTATAGTACATTAACAACAAAAGTCCCGTTACAAGAAGCACACAAAACAGAACCACCAAAACAACACCCATTGCCCAAAGAAAATTGATGTTTTTAGGTATCCAGTATTCAGTCATCATCACACGCATAAATGCCTTAACTGCTAAACGCTGATCCAGCCAGTCCACGAAACCTTCGCTTTTTCGTATTTCTGCCATGCCCTACTCCTACGCTTTTTTCATCATTTTTTTGTACGCTTCGCCCTCTTCGCCTAACACAAGCGTCTCACCTACAATTTTAAAAGGAGGAATATCTAAAGGGCGTGGAGGAGGACCAAACGTGTTGATGCCACTGGCATCAAAGACGCCACCATGACACGCACAAAGAAAGCTCTTCTTTTTAGTATCATAAGAAGGAATACATCCAAGATGGGTACACAAACCAATAACAAGCGTAAAAACCTTCTCGCCGATGACCACATCACGTTTTGCATTTTTAGGGGTATCAGCACTTTTTCGAAGCACAAAAATAGGCTTTCCACGCCACGCGAAACTGCGCACTTCATCCTCTTCCAGTGTCGAGACATCCACAGTAACAAAGCCAGCTGATTGGACACTTGGGAGAGGGTCCCAACTCTTTTTCATCGCGCCCAGCGCACAAACACCGCCTACAGCCGTAACGCCTACGAGCGCCATCCCCATAAAATCACGTCTATTTTGACAGGTAGCCATTCCGCATGCCCACTATTTTTTAGTGATAAAAGAGGCAATCTCTTCCATTTGTGCATCATTCAGCGTAGCAACCTGTGCTTTCATCATTGCTTTCATTGCTTGACCGTAACTGCCATCTTTATACCCTTTGAGCGCTTTGAGAAAATCTGCTTTACTCATATCTTTAATGATTAAACTTTTTCCTAAAGCCGCTTTTTCACCTTCGGCACCGTGACAGGATACACACTTGGTATAAAGAGGGGTTGCATTTGCACTAACGCCACAGAAAATTGCGGCAACGAGGATTGATTTGGTAATTTTTTTCATTGAATACTCCTTAATGGTAATAAGGAAAATAGTAGTGAAAAAAAAGAGCAAAAAAATGTGATAACGCCTATTTCAAGGGAAAATGGAGCGTTTTTTTATTTAAAATGTTTAATTTTAATGGTAAAGAGTGCACCGTGTTCCGTGTTGCTAACAGTTACGATACCATTCATATTATTTTCAATAATCATCTTGGTCATATAAAGCCCTATGCCCGTTCCCTGCTTTGCATGTTTGGTCGTGAAATAGGGTTCAAAAATGCGCTCTATATGTTCTGGTGCGATACCGCCACCGTTGTCTTCAATCTTGATAAGGGTATATTTATCGCCATTTTTGACACTCATATGAATGAACGGATTTTCTATCTGTCTGTCGGTCAAAACATCTTTGGCATTGGAGAGAATATTAAGGAGCGCTTGAGCAAACTCATTGGGGTAACCAAGGACTTTAATCTCCTCTTCGGCAACCAATGAAAAATGAATTGAATGATAACGAAGTGATGCTTGGAGGATGGAACTCGCTCTTTCACACGCATCGTTGATTTCAAATATCTCTTTGTCTTTGGAAGGTTTAAAAAAGTTTTGAAAATCGCTAATCGTATTAGACATGTATGCCGTGATACGGTTACACTCATCAATCTTTTCTGTTAAAAATTCTTCCGTAAAATCATCAAAATGCTGTCTTACTTGGATAATCATCAAAATGGCATTGATTTCGCCCAAAGGTTGTCTCCATTGATGAGCGATATTGCCGATCATATTGCCCATCGCCGCAAGTTTACTTTGTTGGATTAACAATTGTTCTTGACGTGTACGTTCATCAATCTCTTGTTGAATGCGAAGCTCCAAGTTATCGAGCATCTCATTCATCACGGCTTTGAGTAAATTAAGCTGAGCCGAGTTCCCAGAAGCGACGAGTCTGCGATTGAGATTGCCGAGTTTTAAATCGGCTACGACATTGGTTGCATCTTCAATTAATTGGCTATCTTGTTCTAAATTATGCTGAATAATCTCAATATTTTTGTTGATTTGGCGTGCCATATCGCCTAGTTCATCTTTATTCATCAATGCAATATGTATTTTAGTCGCCTCTTCAGACGATGGAGACTTCAGATAATCAAAAAACTGTCTGAGCCCATGCCTCACTTGTAAAATAGAATCAACGATATTTTTTGCGATAAAAAATCCACATAAAAACGTTAGTAAAACAATCATCACCAACCAAATTGCAATAAAATATTTGGAATTAATCGCTTGGTGATTTGCTTTTGCATACGTTTCAGAAGAGTGTGCAAGTTCATTTTTTTGCAACACTTCTAAAGAGTCCATGAGGGCATAAAATTGGTCACGCTCCACGGTGTTGGCATTAATAAAAGCACCTTCTTCAAAATCATCTTTCAAAAAAGCCTGATTGGCTAAAACCAGCGCTACATAATTTTTCCACTGCGAATAAATCTGAGCAGGAAGTTTGCTAAAAGGTTCGTCCATTTGCGTATGCATCTCATTGATTTTTTTCAAGATATCTTTACGCAAATCCTCATTAGGTGCCATAATGAGGGAAAGTGATTGCTCTCTTAGTTTAAACAACGGCAAGATATAAGACTGCTGAATGGTTTGAACTCTCTTTGAGCCTTCAAAGACATTATTGACGTTTAGAACTCCTTTTTCCGTAATATCAAACGCTAAAAAAGAGAGCGTTACAATCGCGCAGATGCCTAAAGAAGCCATGAGAAAAAATTTATACCGCATGGAAAGATACTTAATCATAATTAAACCTTAAAGGAAGCATCGGTGCTTCGCGCTCTTTGGGATAGGCCTTATTGCCTCTAATGGACCAATGATATTTGGTGAGTTTTGCTCGCCAAAGTGGCATAATCAAAACCGACGAGGGTTCATAATGCACCTCTTTATTCACGGCTAAAACGATGTTAGGAGAAGGTACAAATAGCATATATGCTTGTTCATATGCTCGCTTGACAATTTTAGCCACAATATCGTCAAATGCTTTACTTTGAAATTCTGTATCAAAAAATTGTTCAATGTACTCTTGCATCACATCGTCTTTATCAATCGCCGACCATTTATCCGAGATGCGATACGCAAAAAATGCTGTCCAAGGATTGTTACTGCTCCAATCATCATTGCCCCATGTTAGAATATCCCATTTTTTAGGAGAGGCTCTATTGGTTAAGAGCTGAGTGTAAATCTCTTTTTCATTCGGCGTAATTGTATAATGCAATTTCACGCCGTATTTCTTCAGTTGATGTTCAATACCATGCCATAAGAACATAAAACGGTCCATCGTGATAACATCCAGTTCCAAACCATTTAAAATAGCTTTGAGCTCTTTCTCTTGCGCCTCTGAATGGTGCAGTGTTTCACCCCATGTTTGCAGACCTTGTGTCGCTAATTTGACAGAATAATAATTCACGGAGACTTCAGTAGGGGCGAGCTTGCCTTCTTTTTTATAGACAAAATTTAAAAGATTACTTTGATTGATTGCTTTATTCAGTGCTATGCGTATTTTTTTATCTTGAAGTTTACTGTTTGGTTTGAGAAGATTAAAATAAATGGAGATGTTATGCGTTGAAGGCTTTGTGTACAGTCGTGCGTATTTTGAAAGAACTGTTTCAACTTTTTTATTAAACGGAATAGGTGTGATGTCAAGGCTTTCATTTTCCAATGCCATATGAACCGCCTCTTTAGAGGTAAGTTCCGTAAAAATAGTGACATTCTCAATATAAGGCAACCCCGCTTCGTAATAATGAGGATTGGCTTTAAGCTCTAAAATAGGCGTTTGAAATCGCCCTGTCGCAAATCCTTTTTCTAAGATATACGGACCTAAGCCAAAAGGGCCTGGTGCTTGCATACTATTACATGTAGAATCTTCACCCGTGCTCCATCCATAACGTTTAAGATACGAAGATGTGTACAACGTAATGGAAGTTAAGTCGCTAAAAAGCAAGCCATAGGGTTTATAAAGATGAATGCGGATTTTATCATCGGAGACCTTGGTAACGCTTCGAAGGCGTTTGTGAATATCAGAATAGACCACAGGCTCTTTGAGGAAGTACTTAAAATTTTCGACGACAGAGTCGGCATTAAAAGGCGTACCGTCTTGAAACAATACACCTTTGCGCAAAGAGAATTCATAGGTAAGCTCGTCTATTTTAGTATACGATGTCGCCATCATATATTCCCATCCCTGACGATTGCCACTGGAGCGAAGCAACGTACCATTGACCAATTTAGAAACATATAAATACGGCATGGTGGGTAAAAATACTCTGATGTGAGACCCAGAAACTCGCTCATTAATCAGGATAGAAGCAGTATCATCACTTCGATAATAAAAGGGATTTTTCCACTCTTGTGCTAAGGCATTGTTCATCAAAAAACATAAAAGCAGTAAAAGCACGTTAGCACATTTCAAATCGGTACCCAACCCCTGACAAATTCGTAATAAAATCTCGTGGTAACTTCTTGCGTAAATTGCGCACTAAAGAGCGCACGGCACTATCGGTCATCACATCATCTTGCCAAACATGCGCTTGTAACTCTTCATACGTTACGATACGTTGTTTATTGTGTAAAAGCAGTTCTAAAAAGCCTGCCTCTTTTTTATTCAGATGAATCGTCTCTCCTTGAAAGGTCAATTGTTTCTGGTCGCTATCATACAGATAGCCGCAAGGAAGTTCATAAACAATCGTATGTGTTAGGGAGATGCGTTTCATACAGCGTTCAAGGGCGTCCATAATCCCTTTAAAATTAACAGGTTTTACAATATACTGTTCTAAATGCAAATCAATCACATTCAAAAGATACTCTTTATCAGTATGCGCTGAAATAATCACTAAAGGTGTCATTTCATCTTCTTTGCGTATGGCTTTTACCAATTCCACACCATTCATAATGGGCATTAAAATATCGGTAATGACGATGTCTGGACAGCACTCTTTATAAAGTTCAAGCGCCATTTTCCCATTCTCTGCTTCAATCACCTCTTTGGCATAATAACGAAGTGATGCAGCAATATTTTTTCGTATGCCCTCTTCATCTTCGGCATAAAGAATCGTAAGCGTCTTCAATCGTTCCAAAAAAAGTTTATCCACGTTTGAGACTCCTTATTTAAAACTGAGTTCTCACCGAACTCTTTTATCACGGTTTCTTGGCAAAGCACAAAAAACCTACGCTAAGCCGCTGTGGCGCTAAAGCTTGCCTCTTTCGAGGCAGAAAGTCTGGTTGTTATTTCGATTTTTTCGCGGTAAAGCTGATTTTCGTGCTTGCAAGACTTGCAACCTGTATACCGCCTCAACTTCCTTTATACATCAGGTTCACACGAACCAAGAGCTCGTACTTTCCTTCCACTAACGGCTTAATACTCGTTTTGGGGTACCAGCCTTGAACCTCAGGTTCTTCTTTGGGGGCATGGATCGTATCGACAAAAACACTGACCATATACCCAGAAGGTAAATTGGGCTTTTCCAACTTTATTATAACGAAGTTTTCTTCTCCAACAACATAAGAACTGGGTTCTTGAATGTCCACATGTTGGTGAGATAACGCGCTAAACTCTGGGTCGCCAAAACTACAGACGTTTGGGGCAGCCATACTGCCCCAAGCGCAACTCCATAAAGCCCATACCATTAAAAATGCTATCTTGAGCTTTAGCGAAGCCATGGTTTATCCTTTGGGTTGTCGGTAAATCTCTTTAGGCATATGTGGAAGAATAAACCGTGTACTTGGTTTGGTCTCCGCATTGATCGCATAGTCAATGCCTACAGGAGAAGCATTAACGTACTCTTTGTATTTAGGGTCATGCAAGTCAATAATCGTAATCGCATGCACAGGGCATGATTGAACACACGCTGTTGTTTTGCCATCGGCTTGGCGCTCCCAACACATACTGCACTTCTCGGCTTGTCCCATTTTGGTATTGAATTTAGACGCACCAAACGGACACGCCTTAACACAGCCTCCACAGCCAATACAAATCGTTTGGTCGTGTTTACAAATGCCCGTTTCAGGGTCTTTTGTATGTGCTCCCACAGGGCAAATTGCCACACATGCTGGGTTTTCACAGTGGTTACACGCCAATGAAAAATAAAAACGCTCCATCGGCATTTTCACTTTGGGTGCTTTTTGGTACGACGTTAAGGTTGGTAAGATATTGTTGTTATCCATCAAATAATCTTCCCCGCCAACCTCTCTTACTTTGCGCCATAAAATTCCATCGTCTTGATGATACTGATTTTTACAGGCCATTGCACACGTATTACATCCTAGGCAGATACTGCCATCGACTAAAAAAGCTTTTTGCATCACAATCTCCTGTTATAGTTTTCTAAAATTGACAAAGGTATCGTGAAGCGCAACACCTGGTGCTCCCGTTTTAAACGCACCCATGTCTGAACTGGTGTCATCGACCAATTCATTGACGTTGTAAATATTGTTGTTATACCATTGCTCGTACATCAAAACGGTACCTGCTTGAACATTGTCGGTCACTTTTGCTTTTAAACGTAAGAGTCCTTGTTTGTTAAAGACCGCTACCGTATCGCCCTCTTTGACCATTTTAGCTTCAGCATCATCTGGGTTAATGTACACATACGGTTCTGGGTGAACATCTTCCATCCACTCTAGGTTTTGGAACTGTGAGTGCAAGCTCCATCTGCTGTGAGGCGATGTCATACGGAATTTATCGTACGGTTTACGCACTTCCACATACGAAGGCAAGGCATTACCAAAAAGCTCCAACGCTTTGTCTGAATAAAACTCAAACTTACCGCTTGGTGTTTTAAACTTACCATCGGCATATGGAATCACCGCTTTGGCTTTTACAGGTCCATTTTTAAGCTCTTCCCAGGATTTGATGCCAAATTGCTCGTAGATGCCAGGGTTAAACTCTTTGATCGTCATTGCTTTGGTATCAACACTTTGAGGGAAGGTGCATGAACCTTTTTCTAGTTTATTCATATGTTTAGAAAGCAGTGCTGCGATTTCAACATCGGATTTGACTTCAAAAAGAGGTTTGATCGCTTGTTCATTTAGGCTCATCCAGTAATGCCAATAAGAGACATTGACATCGTACTCTTCAAACTGTGTGGCAACAGGAAGGACAATATCTGCCCATTTTGCGGTTTCGTTAAAGAACTGATCAGCAACTACCACAAGGTCCAGTTGTTGGAACGCACGGATGAGTTGATTGCGGTCAAAATCTTGAGAGAAGACATTTTTACACGCCACCCAAAGGAGTCTTACTTTGGGCTCTTTTGCCTCAAGAAGGCTACGCGCTGTTTTGTTGATGTTGAGAGAACGATCCGTATAGGACGCTTTTTCACCACTCTCTTTTGCAAATTCACCTTTGATAGTGCTAACACCTGTGAAACCTACGCTGCCTTCTGGTTTTGGCATGGAAAGTGCAGCATAATTAAAGCCCCATGTACTCAGGTGTCCATAACGAGCACCACCTGCGTATTTGCCGATGTTGCCAGAAACCGCTACTAAGGCGTCAATCGCACGAATCATCGAACCGCCATTGGTGTGACGTTGCATACCATACCCCATCCAAATCGTTGCAGGTTTTGCTTTTGCAAAGGATAAAGCCAACTCTTTAATCATCGCTAAAGGAATGCCTGTGATTTTGGAAACATTGTCTAATTTGATCTCTTTATCAAGATACGCTTTGTACTCTTTATACCCTTTTGAGTTAGCATCGAGCCATTTTTGATCGTGTAAATTGGCTTCAATAATAATTTTTGCCATGCCAAGCGCTAAAAGACCATCGGTGCCTGTTTTAATCTGAATGTATTGACTTGCTTTAGAAGCCGCTTCGGTAAAAATAGGGTCAATGACCACAACTTTAGCCCCTTTACTCTTCGCTTCATAGATGTATTTCATTGAGTGAACCGAGTTTGCGGCAGGATTGACACCCCAAAGAATGATAAATTTACTGTCTTTCATCTCTTCAGGGTCGTTACACCACATATCACCCATATCGAGGTTTTGCGCATCAATACCCGCTGGCCAGCATGGTGTTCCAGCAAGTCTGGTCGTATAACCAATAGAGCTAAACATTCCCTCGACACCGTAATGCGTGATGCCAAAGTTTCCAGAGTATTTGGTGAGTGCAGCACCAAGCAAGGTTCCATCTTCTTTTTTCATCTCTAAGAGTTTTTTTGCAATCGTTTCCATTGCATAATCCCACGAGATGCGTTTCCAGTTGCCTGAACCTTTTCCACCCACTTGCATCATCGGGTATTTCAAACGACGCGCTGAGTACACACGTTTGACGTAAGAATTTCCCTTCACACAACAGCCACCTCGCGTGTATGTCGATTCAGTCGCACCTTCGATAAACTGCATGACACCATCTTTCACGTAGGTTTTGATGCTACAGGTGTCATAACAGTTTCTAGGACACGCGTTGCGAAACGTTTGGTAATTTTTTTGCCCAAGATATGGGATTTTAGTATTAAGGTCTTCATTGGCTTGGAGAATGCCTCCAGGTAGTGACGATAATACACCACTGGCTGCTAAGCCTTTTAGAAAACTCCTTCGGCTGATGCCGTTGTTGAGAATGCTCTCAACTTTTTCTTTGGAATAACTCATTCAAGAACTCCTTGTTGTCGTGGTTTCTCTTATCAATAACGATTTGAGCTGTTGTAAAATAAAGGTAATAGCAGGCGCATCTTTTTCGCTCTGCACTAAACCACGCTCCAAAAAGCGCGGTATCCAAAGGGCTAAGTGTTCGTGTAAAAAATAGTGACGAAGGTCACTCAAATACGTTATATTTTTAGCCTCTTCTAGAAAAAGTAGTTGGTAGTAAGCGTCTAATTCAACGCCCAAATGATCCTCAGGTACGACGTTTTTAAGCGAATAGGTAAAGCCCATTGTTTCGTACAAATCTCTTACATGTAAGGTGCTTTTGGACATAAAAACATCGGGATTGTCAAGGTAAACAGAAGCAAAAGGATCGGCAACGGTTTCCATAGGACCTACGAAATAGCGGTTAAACTGCACTTCCAAATCCTCCTCTGAAATGGCGATGGAAGCACCCAGTGCATCAAACGCGCATTTGAGCTCTTTGGAGTTTTGGGCATTGAAGATATCACGAAGATGTTTAATGTCATCGAGCCTGGAAGTTATTTGTGGTTGAGTAGTTTGCATCTTAAACTCTTTTTTTAATTTATTTTTTTAACCAACTGAGGAAATGGTAAAGCAAAAAAAGAGCAAAAAAATCGCAAAAATAATTTTATATGTCAATTTTTGACATTTTTGTCAAAGAAGAGGAAAATGAGTAAAATGAAGAAAAATTATATTTACATGTAAAAAAACTTCCTTCCCTTTCTTGAGGCTTTACATGTAAAACCTTTCTTTAATTTTCTTCCAATACAAACTCTTTATAATGGTGTTCATAAAATAAATAAAAGGAATATGTTTGATAACAAAAATAGATATGAACTCCCCTGAATTTTTAGCAGAATTTGAAAAAACAGAAGCATTTACCGACAAAGTCTGTGAGCAATTTGGCTTTGTATACACACCGCTTGATGAAGTCAAAGAGTCTATCCAACAAGGCTTGACCCGCAATAAAATGATTTACGGCAAGCGCTATTGTCCCTGTTTTATGGTCATCGGAAGCACACCCGAAGAGCAAGCACAAGCAGAAAATCGTTTGTGTCCTTGCAAACCAGCTTTGAACGTTGAAATTCCGCAAAATGGTAAATGTCACTGTACTATCTTTTGCACCCCTGAACACGCGCGTGAACTCGCACAAGAAGAGAGCGTGGAAGAGCTCGCCCATACACATGCCAGAGGGCTGAGTAAAGAAGAGTGCGAAACATTGATGAAAAAGAAAGAAATTGATGCCAATGAACTTGAAGCACTTTTACAAGCACGGGCAAACGGTTCTGTGAAATTTAACTTAGTCGATACACGCGAATGGATGGAATGGGTGGGGCATCGCATTAAAGGAACAGACTATTTAGTTCCAACCACCAGTTTTCATAACGCCCTCTCACAATTAAATGGACAAGAAAACACCCCTGTCATTGTTTATTGTTACAGCGGCAGTCGAAGTGCGTATTGTCAGCGCATTTTATTGCATATGGGCTATAAAACCGTCATCAACCTAGACTATGGCATTATGTCGTATAGTGGGGAATGTGAAAGCGGAGAGTAAGTAACCTAATCTTATACTTGATACTTCTGCGCTTTATTTCATACAACATGCAGGATAAAGAATACAAAATATTCTTTATCTTGCAATAACATGTTAGGCGTGATAATTTTTCCGATACGATGCTGATATCTCTATAATTATACTCCTTATTCAAATCACTCTTTTAGCAAGCAAAATCTATTTTAAAATTAGACCACTGGTTTAATTTAAATGCAAGCCCTTCTTTATTAAAATTAGACCGATGGTTTATTTTTAAATCAACTCAAAATTTTATGCTGAAAGAGACAAGATAACGTATGAAAGTAAAACTTTTCATTTTTTACGCAGTGTGTTCTTGGCAATACGCACATGCAGGTGTTGGATTAAGAGAGCTTTTAAGCGCAATTGGCACAAACGAAATGTACCAATCACAACTGAGCTACCAAGAAAAGGCTAACAAAGAACACGCGTCATCCCAAAAAGAGTACTTTCCCACCGTCGACATGATTGCAGGCAGGGAAAGTAAGTTTAAAAAAACAGCGTATGAGCCTCAAAATAGCGACTACATGGGTTTAAGAGCTTCTTATATTTTGTTTGATGGTTTTAAAAGAGAGGGAAAAATCGCCTCTCAAAAAAGCGCTTATGTCGCACAAACCTATAAAAGTGAATTCACCAAACAGCAGCTTTTGATGAGTGTCATTAAAGAATACTACACCATTCAAAATGCAAAATCAGGGCTTTTGGTTCTTGACTATAAACTCAAAGAGTTGAATGAAAACATCAAAAATATCACCGTTTTAGTCTCGAATGATCTGGCAACACAAGATAAACTCCATGCGATGATCGCTTCCAAAAAAGAGGCAGAGTATGACCTCGAATCAATGAAGCTACAACTGGAAAGCTCGCGTTTAAAACTTTTACATGTAACGGGACTAAGCCTTTCGTTGGAAAAAGAAGAGGAGTTCTTGCACGAAGCAGAAGCGACGAATGATGGGCAAAGAGCAGACATCGAAGCCGATAAACAGATGGCACAAAGCTTGGAGTTTGCATCCTCACAGTACACGTACTTGCCAACCGTTTCTGTTCAATACGCACTCAAGAACAACACCTATTCCTCCTTTGAAGAGCAAAGCGGCACGACATCGCTTCCCAAACAAAACAGCGATCTTAGCCTTCAGTTTAGCTTTCCGCTGTTTGACGCAGGCAAAATTGCAAAAGACAAAGAAGCGGCAAGGTTAGGGGTTTTAGCCCTCAACCAAGAAATTGCTTCCAAAGAAAAAGAAGCCAAGATGGATCAAGAGATCGCCAGACGCGCCCTAGAGACTGCACGCATCAAATTAAATGCTGCCGATGCAGCACTGACTGCAACCAGTATGGCATATGAATACGCGAAAAAACGCTTTAAAGAAAACCTCATCAGCCACACGGATTACCTCAGTGAACTGACCAAAAAAGAAGAGGCGTATTACCGCTCTATAGCGGCAAAAAATGAAATTGAACTGAAAAAAGCAGAATATGCCTTTGCTATGGGCATTGATTTAGCAACACTCATAGGAGAGTCTTAATGCAAAAAATAGTCACCCTCATCATAGGTTTATGCACCGTTGTGTTCGCAGACATCTATGCCACATACGAAGTTAAAGCACTCAAAGAAGCTTCTTTAAACGTCATCACACAAGGCATTGTTTCAACCATCAACGTCGATGTCGGAAGCCATGTAACCAAATCCCAGTTGCTTTTAACCCTCAACGATAAAGAAGAAAAAGCGGCTTTAGAGATGGCAAAAAGTGACTACCACTTCTTAGTTGCACAGTATCAACGCTATGAAAACAGTGCTGAAGTGTTCGATAAAAATACCCTTGAAAAATTGCGCTCAGAACTTGATAGGGCTAAAAGTGCCCTCCTTTTAAATGAAGAAAAAGTTGCAAAAATGAATTTAACTGCCCCTTTTTCAGGGATAATCGCTGAGAAAAACATCGAAGTGGGAGATATGACAGGAACAGGTGCAAAAGCCCTTTTAAAGCTTGTCTCTCATGAAAAAAAGCTTTTGTTAGCGTTTGATTCACGCTTTGCATACGATGTGCATGTGGGCGATCCTTTTTGTTTCAAAAAAGATGCCAAAGAGAGCCAACCCCTCTGCGTGAATATCACGAAGATTTACCCTGTGATTCATCAAGAGAGCAAAAAATTGTACGCTGAAGCCAACGGTGTTGATGTGATTATCGGCACGTTTGGCGATGGCATGATTCAGCCAAAATAGAGGATCCTATGCACCGATTTGCGATTTCAAAACCGATTACCACCCTTATGTTTGCGCTGGCAATTTTGTTTTTTGGGTACACCCAAAGGCAAAAAATGCCAGAGACCTATCTTCCCAATGTCGATATTCCCGTCGTAACCGTTATGACAACGTACAAAAATGGCTCAGCAGAAGTGATTGAGAGTAAGATCACCGACAAAATCGAAGAGGCGATTAGCAGTATTTCTGAGCTTGAAAGTGTGAGTTCCAACACTTCTCGCGGCGTTTCGGTGGTTGTAGCACAATTTAAACTAACCAAATCCATCGAAGATGCCACCAATGACGTGAGGGACAAAGTCGCTTCCATCGAACTTCCAAGTGGTGTTGATAAGCCTATTATTGAAAAATATTCGATGAATGCCGCACCTATTATCACCCTTTTTGTCTCAACAACATCTGACGATGTTCAAAATTTGATGATCTTTGCCAACGAAACCGTTAAACCAAAACTGCAAAATGTCCGAGGTGTAGGACAAGTCAGCGTCATTGGTTTACGCAATAAAATCCTTAAAATCACGCCCAACATCGCAAAACTGAGCGAATACGGTCTTGACCTTAACGATCTTGCCAATAAAATCAATGAAGAAAATATCAAGCGAGACGGTGGACGCGTTGTTCAACATGAAAAAGAGTGGAGCATTTCCATTGACGCGGATGCGTTAAATGTGGAAGAGTTAAAAACCATTAAAATCAAAGATGGCGTTTTGCTGGGTGATGTTGCAACGGTTTTAAATGACATCTCCGATGAGCGAACGTATGCCAACTTCAATAGCAACAGCGGTGTTTTGCTCGAAATCAAAAAGGTCTCTGGTGCCAATGAAATTGAGATTGCCGATAGCGTTAAAGAGCAGATTCCAACGTTACAAAAACTCTCCAAAGAGTTTCATATCGATATTTTATTTGACTCAACGACGTTTATCAAATCGACCCTGCACAGTGTTCAATTTGACCTTGTTTTAGGATGTGCTTTAGCCTCTTTAGTCGTTTTGGTTTTTTTGCGCAATCTGACATTAACCTTTGTAGCCGCTATTGCGTTACCGGTATCGATTTTTGGTGTTTTAGCGATTATGGGATGGAGCTCTCAAACGCTCAATCTTCTCACCCTTACCGCACTGACTCTTGCCATTGGCATTATTATCGACGATGCCATCGTAGTGATCGAAAACATCTATAAAAAGCTCGAAAATGGCACTCCAAGGTTACAAGCGGCAAAAGAGGGTGTGGGCGAAATCTCTTTTTCGATTTTAGCCATTTCAGCGATGCTTTTAGCAGTGTTTATCCCTATTGCAAACATGAGTGGTCTGATCGGCCGCTTTTTTACGAGTTTTGGCATTACCATTGTTTCGGCAGTGTGTGTTTCATACATCATCGTTATTACACTTATACCCATGGTTATTTCATTGGTCGCAAAACCGGTACATTCGACTTTTTACCTCAAAACAGAGCGCATCTTCCTTGCTTTGGAGCAATGGTATAAAACAGTGCTTACCAAAGCATTGCACTATCAAAAAACGACGCTTTTAAGCGCTTTAGCCCTTTTTATACTCTCATTAGTGCTCTCTGAAAACTTGGGCATGGTCTTTATGCCCAAAGAGGATAAAAGCCAATTCAAAATCTCTTTAACTGCTCCAACAGGCATCTCGATGGAAGCCATGAAAGCGCAATCGCTAAAGATTCAAAAAGAGCTCTTAACGCGTCCTGAGGTTGATTACTCTTCCCTATCGGTGGGGCTTAACAGCTCGATTCACGAGGGCGCTATTTTCGTCAAGCTTGTCTCCATCGATCAACGCCGTAAAAGCCAACAAGAGATCATGAATGAAATCCGTGAGCAAACCAAGGCTTATGATGGTATCGAAATCAACATCAATGAAACGGAAGATGGAAGTGCGGGAAATGAGATTGTAACGCCGTTTCAGATCATTCTCAGAGCGTCCAATGAAGCTTTGGTTGAAGCATCGGCGCGTAAACTGATGGAGCATTTACACACGATTCAAGGCGCTACGAGTATTCAAAGCAATATACAAAAGAGATCTCCCGAGCTCTCTTTAAAAATTCTCAGTGCCAATAGCGCCAAATACGGTGTCAAAACCAGCGACATCGCCAATTTGGTCGCACTGGCTTATTCAGGAGAGATGGCGGTCAGTTACTATCGTCAAAACGGCAAGGAGTACGATATTATAATGCGTCTATCCGATGAGAAGCGCATGAGCCCCGAAGAGATTGGCAATTTATTCATCAAAAATGACAAAGACCAAATGATCCTTTTATCAAGTCTGGTTCACATCACGCATACCAACGCTCCCACAACCATCAAACGATGGGATCGCCAGAAGTATATTCTCGTGGGAGCTGATCTATCGCACGATCTAACGCTAGACCAGCTTGTAAACTCCGTCATCGCCCATCAAGACCAGTGGCTTTTAGAGGGAGTCAGTTATGAGCTTGAAGGGGATGCAAAAAGTATGGCAGAAACCAACGAAGCGTTTGGCGTTGCCATTATGGCAGCTATCATTATGATCTATCTCATTCTAGCCTCTTTGTACGAATCGCCATTGCAACCCATCATCATTATGAGCGCGATGCCGTTAAGTTTCACAGGCGCTTTTTTAGGGCTCTATTTTGCGCATATGCCGATGAGTCTCTTTAGCATGATGGGGCTTTTCTTATTGTTAGGACTTGTCGGTAAAAACTCCACGCTGGTCGTCGATGCCGCCAATAAAAACAGAGACGAAGCCATGGACTTAGAAAGTGCCATCATTCATGCGGGCGTTTCAAGGCTTCGCCCTATTTTGATGACAACGATTGCGATGTGTTTTGGTATGCTTCCCCTTGCGATTTCGATTGGTGAGGGTTCGGGCATTAAAGCGCCGATGGGCATTAGCGTTATCTTTGGACTTTTAATTTCCACCCTTTTAAGCTTGTTTGTTGTTCCTGCCTTTTACAAAATGGTCGCACCATGGGATGATAAACTGAGAAAATTCTACACACAAAAATAAAGCGTAGGTCTACGATGATGGCATAAACTTGGTACAATGACACGTTTAGTTGGAGGATAAAAGGTATGGCACAAAAAGTCAAATTAGAGGACAAAACGCAGTTCATTTGTGAAAAAGCGTATGAGGCATTTGTACAAAACGGCATACGCCAATTTTCACTCAATAAATTTATCGCATCGCTTACGATGTCCAAAGGGCAGTTTTACTACTACTTTAAGACAAAAGAGGCATTGATTTATGAAGTGATTCGGCGTAAAAGCGATGAAATGCTAAAGCATATCGACCAAGACATCGAAACGAAAAAAACGTTTCTTGATAAACTGCTTGCATTTTTCGCTTCCTACACAGACCTTAACACCGATCCAATGTATGCGGACCTTGATAAAGTCGTACGCGACACTTTTGTGCTTTACATGAACGTGGAAAATGAATACATCAATCAAATCAACATTGATTTTTACAATACCACTTATGCTTCACTTGAAGCCATTTTTGATGAAATGATCCAAAATGGCTCCTTACAACCCGATGCGAAAAAATGGCTTAAAAGCCTTATCGCAACGGCGGACGGTATGTACTTTCATTCCATGATCAAAGAGGATTATGATTTGAAAAATGTTTTATTAGAATATTTAGTTATGTTTGACGCACTTCTAAAAAATGAGAAAGATACTTAGAAGTTAAGCTCTATTTTAACGCCTCAAAAGTTACAATAAGTATGCATGTTCACGTTCTCTTGAAATGTTCTTGTCTAACATACAAAATCAACCCGTAATTTTATAAATGGCTGCCTAAAAATTTAAAATATAGAAGAAGAGTGTTTACATGTAAAAACTTACATGTAAACATTTAAAGGAGATTATACGTTAAATCTAAAGTGCATCACGTCGCCATCTTGAACGACGTAGTCTTTGCCTTCTAGTCGCATTTTACCGGCTTCTTTAGCGCCAGTTTCGCCTTTGCAAGCGATATAATCCTCATACCCAATGACCTCAGCGCGAATAAACCCTTTTTCAAAGTCGTTGTGAATCACAGCTGCTGCTTTTGGGGCTTTCCAACCTTTTTCAATCGTCCAAGCGCGTACCTCTTTGACACCTGCGGTAAAGTAGGAAGCCAATCCTAATTTTTCAAATGCCAAACGAATAATTTGTTTCAATCCTGATTCTTCAACGCCCAGTTCTTTCAAAAATTCTTCGGCCTCGTCTTCTTCTAGCGCGACCATCTCTTCTTCGACTTTGGAACACAAGACAACCACATCAGCGCCTACACTTTGCGCATGGGTTTTGACGGTTTTAACAAAATCATTCTCTTCTAGCAAGCCCGCTTCATCAACGTTAGCGCCATAGATGACGGTTTTATTGGAGAGAAAACGTAACTCTTTATTGAGCGCTTCAAAATTAGCATCGTTTTGCTCAGGGAAAGTGCTTACAGGTTTTAACTCATCTAGGTGCGCTCTTAGTTTTTCGGCAACTTCTAAAATACCTTGTGCCGATTTGTCTGCTTTGGCTTGACGGCGAAGACGGTCAAGTTTTTTATCGAGCTGTTGAACATCGGCTAAGATAAGCTCGGTTTCGATGATTTCAATATCGCGCAAGGGATTGACGCTGTCTTCTACGTGTGTGATGTTTTCATCTTCAAAACAACGCACCATGTGTAAAATAACTTCAACTTCACGAATGTTTGATAAGAACTGATTGCCAAGTCCTTCGCCTGCGCTTGCACCTTTGACTAAGCCTGCGATGTCCACAAAGTCCACCGTTGAGTGCTGAATGCGTTCAGGTTTAACGATTTTTGCAAGCTCTTCAAGTCGTGGATCAGGAACAGGAACGATGGCTTTATTAGGTTCAATTGTACAAAACGGATAATTTGCTGATTCTGCATTTTGCGCTTTGGTGAGCGCATTAAAAGTGGTTGATTTTCCAACATTGGGGAGTCCTACGATACCGACACCTAAACCCATAGACTATACCTTTAAAATTAATTTTTATAGGCGATTTTATCCTATATCGTCTTAAAACCGCCTACCTCTTCTTTGGATAGCCTTGTATACCGTTATTTGTCTTTTAAATTTTCTTCAAAATGAGAAATGTTTAAAACAATAAATTGATAAGAGACATAAATAAGCACAGGCCATGTACAGAGCCATAAAATTTCTGTTGTGTAATGTATTGCTTCCATGTTATCTCCTAATAATGATGCGCATCAGCTTCCACTTCGGCTGATGTTACTTTTTCTTTATTCATCGCTCTCCATACCAGAAAAATGTACCCTAAAACAAAGGGAACACCCAATGAAACATAGCTCATTGATTTTAAAGTATAGAGCGATGAAGAACTGTTTTCAATCGTCAGTGAACTTTGAATATGACTTAAGGAAGGATAAATCGTTGTCGCATTAAAGCCCAACAAACAGAGCAAACTTACCACAACTAAAACCGTACCGATGCCACTGAACCAAATACCTTTCGTACTTCGCTTCAATAAACTAATCACGATGGCATACAAAACAGCTAACGTACCCATGCCAAACGCTACGATTAAGAGAGGATTGGCAATAAAGTTTTTCAAAAATTTGAACGTTTCAACGTAAACATGCTCACCTTTATACGAAAACCCACTCATCATTAAAAGCATAACAAGCATCGCAACAAAAAATCCTACAAAAAATATAGCATCTTTAAACAGTTGTACTCTGGTGTTTTTAACAATGGCTTCATCATCAATGGCGTTGAGAAAATAAAGTTCTGCTTGAACACGGGCTAAGAAAAACAACGTAAGCCCAAACGCAACATTAAACGGATTCAAAACCCCTTCCAATCCGTAACTGGACATCGTCCATGCGGAGAGATTCATATCGTTTCTCACAAAATTTCCACCGGTAAAGAGTGTGCCTAAGGCTATGCCGATAAGGATGATTCCCACACTACCATTGATCCATAAAAATGCTTCATACGTACGCGTGCCTAAAAAATTATCTGGTTTTTTGCGGTACTCATACGATACGGCTTGAATGATGAAACAAAACAATATCGCCATCCACACATAATACGCTCCACCAAAACTGACCGCGTAAAACAGAGGAAACGCCGCAAAAAGTGCACCTCCAAACATGACAAGTGAGGTAAAGGAAAGTTCCCATTTTCGACCCAAAACAGCGACTAAAACATTGCGTTGTTTTTCATCTTTGGCGATGGCATATAAAAGCGTTTGTCCGCCTTGCACAAAAGTGATAAACACAAATAATGCCCCGATAAGCGAAACCAAAAACCACCAATAGTGTTGAAGACCCAAAAGTGATATAGTTTCAAACATGACGCTCTCCTTCTGGTCCTATGGTTATCTGCTTGAGCATAATTTTAATTTCGGCAATCAACAATCCTGTAAAAATAACCGCAAATAAGCCTAAGGTAATCATCACCGAAACTGAGTCAATATGCGAACTTGCCACACCCACGGGAAGCATACCTTGAATCGCCCACGGTTGTCTGCCAACTTCCGCCACGATCCAGCCCGCTTCTCCTGCAATATACCCTAAAGGAATCGACCAAAGAGCGGCGCGTAACAGTAGTTTTTGATGGTCAATTTTTCCAATCATCGAAAAATAGAGCACAAAGAAAAAGAGTGCTAAGAACCAACTTCCAAGTCCCACCATAATGTGAAAGCTGTAAAACGTCAGTCCAACGGGCGGTATGATTTGAGACGGTTTATTCAAATAGCTGTACCCTAAGAATGCTTGGTGCTCACGAAATGTTTTTAAAGCACTCTCCATCGTTGAGGTATCCGATACTTTTTGAGCATCTTTATAGGTTCGTAGTGCCTCCAATGCAATTTTGCCTTTATCTATTTTACTTTGTGCCGGCTCAATGCCAAGTGCAGGATTACCTAAAACCAAGTCATCAATACCCGGAACAAACGCATCGATACTTCGAAAGCCTAAAAAGGAGAGCGCATAGGGAATTTCAATCGACCACACAAACTCATCTTTGCCATCACCTATCTCTTTTTCCGTGTTAAGCTGACCAATCGCCACGATACCCGCACGGCGTTTTCCATCGTACAAGCCTTCCATCGCCGCCAATTTTGTGGGTTGAGTGAGTGCTACTTGATGCGCTGATTCATCGCCTGTTGCCACTAAAAAGATAGAGACAAGCAGACCAAAAGAAGCGCCTACAATCATACTGCGCTTTGCAAATAAAACCTCTTTTTTCTTAAGCAAATACCAACTACTGATACCCACAACAAACAAAGAACCCATCACATAACCGCTGCTAATGGTATGTAAGAACTTTGAAACCGCATTGGGATTTAAAAGAACATCCCAAAAATTGTTCATCTCAAAGCGCGCACTGTTTAGATTAAATTCCATGCCCACAGGATGTTGCATCCAACCGTTGGCTACTAAAATCCAAAGTGCTGACAAGTTTGAGCCAATCGCCACAAGCCATGTCGATAAGAGGTGCATTTTAGCAGAGACCTTATCCCAGCCAAAAAACATCACGGCAAAAAAGGTGGATTCCATAAAAAATGCCATAATCCCCTCTATCGCTAAAGGTGCACCAAAAATATCGCCCACAATCCACGAATAATTTGACCAATTGGTGCCAAATTCAAACTCTAAAATAATGCCCGTTGCTAGACCAATCGCAAAATTAATGGCAAAAAGGCTCATCCAAAACTGGGTGATTTTTTTCCATTGGGCATCGCCTGTTTTAACATAAATGCTCTCCATAATCGTAATGATAAAAGAAAGACCTAATGTGAGAGGCACAAACAGCCAGTGGTACAGCGCCGTCAGTGCAAATTGAGCACGTGAAAGCTCAACGATAAGAGAATTGTCCATAAGATTACCTTTGTTTTTCGATCAAATTTTCCATAACAAAATCAGCCTTTTGTTGGTCATTTGAAAATTTAGTATTCAGTATATTGGGGAAAAAGAAGAGTTTAAGAAGTACAAAAAAAAGAAAAAGCTTTATGCCAATAATCAGCCAAAGCTTTTTTCCTACACGCATACGTTTAAAGCCATCACTGTAAAAAAGAAGTATTTTTTTTAAATAAATCACAAGACTAAAACCTTTTTTATATTATAATCATTCTTAGTTAATAATTTTTAAATAATACTTTTATTTTTACATGTAATGATTTAATGATGGGCGCATGTATGATTTGGATTGATTTTTGGCGTTTTTCCCGCGATAAAATCATTTAGTGCTTCTTCAACGGTTGCATTTTTATCATCAAAATAGACAGCTATATTAACGCCTAAAAATTTTTTCAAAGGCTCACCGCCAATGCCTGAAACAACCAATGTATCAGCTCCAAGAGCTTGTATATTTGCAACAGCATTCGCACATCCACCTGTGACGTGTCCTGGGTTTTTATGCACTTTTACAGAACCAACTGTGCCATTTTCGACCTCAACGACTGTGTAAAAATTTGCTTTACCAAAATGAGCGCCACGTTTTGCACTCAAACCATCTTCTTTCATTGTGGGAAATACGATTGTCATTTTTTATCCTTTTGTGTATCTATGTTTTAATGATTATGCGTGTGTTTCAGAACAACAACACGTATGATGACTTCCATCTTCATGATCATGTTCGTGTTCACCTAAAAGTGCCATATAATTTATCACTGTTATCTTTTCTAACGTCTTGGAATAAAACTTTTCTAACACTTCTTGAAGCGTTATTCGCTCATTGCCTGCAAAATAAACTTCGATGTTATTTTCTAAAAGCGCATGAAAAGGTTTTTCGCCTAAGTGACTAACAATGACACTTTTGACACCCAATTCGTTAAACCATTTAGCCACTTTGATGCCGTTTTCAAACGTACTTTCGTGGATCGTACACGTGCCTTTGTCATCAACAAGCGCAAAATATTTTGCTTTCCCAAAGAGAGGAGCTAGAATGCCTTCTTCTTTATTTGTTTTAACCGGTATTGCAATCATTCATTAATCCTTTTACTGAACATATGACCAAAATAATACTCTTTTTATTGAACATATGTCAAGTATTTTTAAATGAATTTTGATATTTTGTGAGTCAAAATCGTGTGAGATAGTTTATTCTATACCACACTTTAGGCTATCAATGCCTTAGTCCACAGTTGCATAATCGTATGAATTTCTTCTTTGGGAGCTTCCATAAATTCAATCACAAAGCGGTCTTCAAATTCACAAACACCAATACTTCTGGGACGAACAGCGATAATTTTTGTATTAGGTATTGCTTTCCCAAAACAAAAAATAATATTTTGAACATCTAAAAGTCCTTCCATTATTTCTCCTCCAAGAGCCTTTGTATGAGCATAATGGTCAAAAATAGCTATAAAATGCGCCACAGGGTCTGCATTGATTTTTTCTTTAAAATAATCAACGATTTGCGACATACATTTATACTGAAGTTCATCTTTCATTAATGTCAGTGAATGCACAGGATATTGATCTAAAAAGAGTGTTTTTTTCACGAAATTTTCCTTTGTAATAAAATTAAATTATAGAGAATGCGCGCTTATTCTTGCACGCAGACTTCGCCTTTAAGCATATGCGTAATCGTTTGATAAAGCACAATCGCAATAACAACGGTTGTCACGCTAACCATCATATAAGAGAGTATTAAAAGCATCGTATCTTTGGTTTCATGGTACATCAACATCGCACTAATTCCCATCGCCGCTAGCGGAAAAACAAATGCCCACCATGAAATAAAAAATTTGATTTTGACAAAGTTTTTATACATAAATGCGATTAAAAGCGTAAAGAAAAGAGCGATGTTAAACAAAAGCGTTGCAAAAACATCTATCACCCCATACATTTTAAAATAAGCGATAAAACCAACCGCAGGCGGAGCTATAAGAATAAACATGGTTGGCATGAATTTCACTGCTAATTGATGGTGAAAGATAATACGATTGAGTAAAATGGCAAACAGAATAATCCAAAAGAAAATGCCACAGCTAAAAAAATACATCAATACACCTTGGCTCGCAAATCCAACACCTCCAACAGGGACAAGGACGTTCCCTACTACGGGGATAAACCATGCAGGATTGGAATGATCTAATTCTTGATTGTGATTAATCCAAAAAGAGATTGTGTACATGGTTAAATAAAAGTGTAACCCTGCTCCTGCGTACCAAAAAATTGCCGCAAGATTAACATTCATCTCTTTGTAAATAATGGCTAACATCAACATAGAGATAGAAATTGCCGCAAAAAAATTCAGCCTTACAGGATGCGAAAATTCTTTTTTGACCATAGGTGCGTACTTGATATATTTACTAAGATATACCAAGGAAATAACGACAAATAATGCCGTTGAAATAGCCGCTAATCCATTGCCTATCATTCGGTTCATTCCTAACCAAAGGGATGCTTTTTGATACATAATCGTTAAGCCACTCATTCCCATCACGGTTGCATACATCATGATAGGAAAAAATTTTACTCTATTATGTTCACACACAATAACCTCGTCCATCTACACTCCTAATTATAAGTTATACTAAATATAATTATAAGAATATACTTTTGTTAATTAGAAAAGTATAAATTAACAAGGATAGCTTTTTGTATTAATAAAACTACTGCTGTGAACTAAAAAAATGGATTATAAAAGGAAGGAAGAGGATTGAAGTGCGTCAAACAACAATCCAAAAAGAGAGATTATAAAAGTGCGTCGTTTAAAAGAGCGTTGATGATATCATCGCCCATACGTTTTTCTTCTAGAGCTAGTTTTTCTATCTTTTCGACAAGATGGCTTTGCAAGTATGTCACAACGCGCACACACTTTTCTTCTGCCTTTTTGCGTTCGTCATACAACGCTTGCATCATCGCTTTTGTTTCTTGATCAATTGGGGTACGAAGTGACTTATACTCTACTAATTCACCCTTTTTATAGACACCTGAAACTTCAGCATAGACCCAGTAATATCCACCGTCTTTACGCATATTTTTAACATAGCCTTTCCACATCGCACCTTTATGAAGAGTTTCCCACAGCTCTTTAAAGACCGAGCGAGGCATATCGGGATGGCGTACAATACTATGGGATTTTCCAACCAGCTCATCCATTTCATACCCAGAAATTTTTGAAAATGTTTCATTGGCATAAGTGATTTTACCGCTTAAATCCGTGCGTGAAACGATAAGTTCATCAGAAGGAACGACAGTTTCCATGAACATCTGATACGTTGTTTGCATGTTTATCCTTAATGAATTTTTTTCTTCAAATCACCACGATAGACGATATCTTTCAGGTCAATCTTCTCATCATTCAAAACAGGCGGAACGCTAGGAGCGTTGTCAAGTTTTGCACGCTCTGCTTCTAGTTCATCTTCACTGTATGCCATCATCATATCGGCGCATATCACATGAGCAATGGCTTCGATTTTCTTCATCTTTGCCATCTCTTCATCAATATTTTTGCCTTCAATTGTGACAATTATTTTGCCTTTTTCTGTATCGTGAAAGTGATAGTCACAAAAATCAGACGCTTCGCATACCGCGATAATTTCATCAACATAGATAGGTTTTGTTTGAATTACGATACTTGAAATATTCATGGGAGTCTCCAAATCATTATAAATTTATCATCACTACTGCTCACGAGCAGTTTATCATTGGCAAAAACAATGCTATTTAAAGTACTTTTTTGACCGTGCAATGTATAAAGAAGCTCTTTTTTAGAGAGGTCAAAAATGACGATATCATTTTGTTCGTTAAACGCAAAAGCGCCCAAACGCTCATCAGGACTCAGTGCACCTGCATAAATTAAAAAAGAACCATCGAAACGGTCATACATACCCGTTAATACATCATACACAATGCCACGTCTATCTTGACCCGCACACAAAACACTGTTGTGGTGAAAATCGACTTTATAAACGTTATCCACATTGCCGCCTTTGAGCACTTTTGTGATTTTTCCTGTGGTGACATCCACGATAGTAATTTCACCCGATTCACACGAACTGGCAACCAAACTTTTGGACGCATTGAGTGCAAAATCACTAAAATGTGAAGCATTGAGTTGTGTTCTATACAATGCTTTAGCGTTTTTAATATCCCATAAAATCAGTTCGTTGCTTAACAGTGCCAGTAAAACGCGATTGGAATCAATAAATTTTGCCTTAGTAATAAACCAGTTTTTGGAGGCATCAATGATTATTTTTGGGGTATTGTTTTCAACCCTATAAAGTGCTCTTGCGCCACTACTCGCTTGAACAACAGCTAAATACGTTTGAGAAGGAAGAACATCTACCGAAAAAACTTTAGGAGGCACTTCATCTCCCGTGAAATCTTTAATAAGAGGAAACGAAAAAGAGTTGAGTTTGGTAGCATCACTGAGTTTATACACTTCGAGCGTCCCAGCGCTGGTTCCAGCAACAATGCTATCTTTGCCAAGAGCGATACTTTGCACACTTCCACTGGCTTCGATGATAGAGCGAGGTGAAATATCTGCGCTAAAAAGAAGTGTACTCCACACCAACAGCATCATCCATCGCATAAGCGCTCCTTAACATTTATTCGCAGAGCATCGCTTGGGCATATCCCAATACAACAGCCACATCCCGTACACAGTGTTGGCTCAATGCTAGGACGAAACAGTCCTAAAAAATGAATTGCCCTACTTTGACACGCATCCAAACAGCTATTGCATAAACTCTGATGCCATGCCATACATGCCATTATATCTATTTCTACACCGATGTCTAAATCACTTTTACATGTAATATCTAAGATGCCGTTAGGACACGCATTTGCGCACGCATCACAAAAAGTACATCCTCTTTTTGTGAAGTCTAAGCAAGGCGTATGCGCAGCATCAAGGGTGATAATATTTTCTTCGCATGCCCCAACGCAAGGCGTATCTTTGCATTGGGAACATACCAAAGAAAAATCATAGTCTTTATGATGGTAAGGCGGACGCACACACAACGTTTTTCTATTTTTTTCTGCGTCTTTCTTACCAAATAAATTCTCTATCACCGCTCGTCTGCTGCTAGGAGACATCGTTACTTCACACCTTCGTTGAGTGTATCTAAAAGATTTGAACGCGATTGACCGTTTTTACTCACAAAGTCTGGTTTAAACTCATTTTTAACCAATGGCTCGTTATTGGACTGTGGTGCATGGCATTGCGTACAGTTATAACGTGCTTCACTCATGCTTGTCAAAACTTTTTGCGTTCGCATATCGAAGAAGTGAGATTTTGGCATTGGGGTCGCTTTGACCGCCTCTGCAACTTCTGGTAAATGACATCCTGTACATGAATTAGCGTCTTTCGTGATAGGAAGCATTCCCTCAACATCGTGCGGAATCATTGGCGGTGCATTTTCAAAAGCACGTTGAATGACCGGTGCTTCGCCCGCAGCAACGGTAGAATATGCTGTTTTATCCCCTACCGTATTTTTCTCTGTATAGATGTCCGTTTTTCTTAGCCCTAGCTCTTCTTCAGTATATGATTGCGATACGGCACAGCCAGTTGCAACGATAATTCCAAACAAAGAGAGTGTTATCAACATTTTTTTAGTCATCATTATTTTCTCCTACATTTGTGTTAATGTAATTTCTCACACCAAAGGAGAGTGCATCACCCTCGCACACCTCAACACATCGTCCACAATTGGTACATTCTCCCGAGACGATAGCACCACTTCTTTTAGAGATGATGCCAAGAACTTGTTTTTCAGGACAAACCACTTTACACTCCATGCATAAGGTGCATTTTGTGTGGTCATGTTTGACACGAACAAGACTCAATCGCCCAATTAATGAGTAAAATCCTCCCAAAGGACAGATGTGTCCACACCAACCGTTTTTAACCGCAAAAAGGTCAAACAAGAAAATAGATAAGATGGCAGCTCCGCCCATGCCCATACCGAAAATGATGCCTCGATGAAGCATACCGATAGGACTGATCATTTCAAAAGCCGCAACACCAGAGAAAAAAGAGAGTATCAAAGACAATGCTAATACCCAATATCTCACGGTACGACCTAGCCAAATCTTACGCTCAACTTTCTCTAAATAAAGCACTTTTCTTGCCCAATTTGCTGTGTCAGTGACAATATTAATCGGACAGACCCATGAACAAAAAGCACGTCCGCCCACAACCATATAAAAAAAGAGCACGATTAGCCCGCCAATAAGCACATCAAAAGCTACAAGAGCGCCTGCTGAAAACATTTGAAAAATAGCAAAAGGGTCCGCTAAAGGGATAGTCCCTGCCATAATCGAAGCACTTAAATTGCCATTAAGGAGCTTGACCCCATAAATATTTGAAACAATAAAAAGTGCCATAATGCTTATCTGAACAATGCGTCTAGCTATTAAAAAACGATGTTGAATGAGCCATGTTTTCATTTGAACAGCCCCTCATTGGAATTGAGATAATCAACCGCTTTTTTCTCGCTACGCTTGGTATGTGTTGTCACATCCTCGCTCACGCCTTCGAGCCGTTTTTCATCTTCTTTATCCCATCCTTTAATATAATGTGCCCCAATGGCTCCTTGTGCAAGTTCTAAAGGAAGAATGTGTATCGCTGGTTTTTCAGTCACACACGCTCTTTCACACAACCCGCATCCAGTACAGACTTCATGGTTTACCATCGGAATTAAAAAGGCATGTTTTCCCGTTCGTGGGTTTCTTCGATACTCTAGCTTAATCGCACTGTCCATGATAGGACATGCACGATAACACGCGTCGCATTGAATACCCCAAAAAGCGATACAAGAAGCCATATCAACTACAGCAAGCCCCATTTTGGCTTTTGTAATATCAAGCTCTTTAGCGCCCTCTTTTATGACAGAGACATGCTCTTCACTTAAAGCACCGGTTGGACAAACAGGGACACAAGGAATGTCCGTACACATGTAGCACGGAACTTCTCTTGGAATAAAATACGGTGTCCCTATAGGCTTTGTATCGCCTGGTTTTGCCAATTTTAATGTACCGTATGGACAAGCTTCCACGCATTGACCGCATTTAATGCAAGAACGCATGAAATCTTTTTCGAGTAATGCGCCAGGAGGTCTTAAAATCAGCGGTGCTGATTTTGCCTCTGCGACATACCCGCTCCAAACCATACCACCTAGTGCCGAAAGACCGATACTTTGTGCCATGAGTGAAAGAAATTTTCGTCTCTCACTGATCGTGATTTTTTCTTGGTCTTGATTGCTCACGACAATCCTTTTGTATCTATTTTAACACGCCGCTTGGGCAAAGCCCAACCGCATATGCTACACACTAAAGCTAACCTCTTCGAGGTAGAATCTTTACATGTAATCTTTGTGTCGCCTTTTTACGCTTTGTAAAGTTTTACCGCGCACTTTTTATAGTCTGTTTGTTTAGAGATCGGACATGTCGCATCAAGGCACACTTTGTTGATGAAAACTTTCTCATCAAACCAAGGAACAAACACAAGTCCACGAGGTGTTCTGTTACGACCTCTGGTTTCGACGTGTGCTTTACAAGAACCTCTACGACTCTCTATCCAGATAAGATCACCTTGTTTGAAACCTTTTGCCTTAGCATCTTCTGGGTGCATATAGCAAAGTGCCTCAGGAACGGCACGGTAAAGCTCAGGTACACGCATCGTCATCGTGCCACTGTGCCAGTGCTCTAACACACGACCTGTACATAACCATGTATCGTACTCTTTATCTGGCATTTCGCAGGGTTCCATATACGGTCTAAAGAAAATTTTTGCTTTGTTTTTAAGCGGGAATGTCTCTGTGGAGGTTGGTTTGGTTAAATCACCGCGTTTAAGCGCTTTTGCCGCCAATCCGTAAAATGCGAAATCACCATTGTTCTCTTTTGCCGCATACGGATCGTACTTCGCGTTAAAACGCCATTGTGTCTCTTTACCATCAACAACAGGCCATTTAAGTCCACGTACTTTATGGTAGGTATCAAAGTCAGCCAAGTCATGTCCATGACCCAAACCAAATTTTCTATACTCTTCCCACAATGCTTTTTGAATAAAGAAGCCATAGCCTTTCCACTCTTTGCCATCACTTCCCGCCACGCCACGATTATCGCCAAGAGCATCGGTGTTGTCAAAGCCTTTTCCAATAGGGTCATCCAATTTAAATGATTTGAAATAATCATTGGCAAAAAGAACATCATAAAGAGTGTCGGTTGGTTTGTATCCCATTGCTTTTGCCGCTTCAATCACATTTGGAAGTTTTCCGCCCTTCACTGGTTGTTCACCCCAAACGTCTGCAATCGTGAAGCGTTTGGAAAGTTCAATCCACTGCCATGTATCGCTCATCGCTTCACCGACTGGCAATACTTGTTGTCTCCAGTGTTGTGTACGACGCTCCGCATTACCATATGCACCCCATTTTTCATAAATCATTGCTGTTGGTAAAATGAGGTCAGATACTTTCGCTGAAATACCAGGATAAGCATCAGAACAAACAATAAAATTATCGGCTTTTCGTGCCGCTTGAATCCAGTGTTCAGCATTTGCAGAATCTTGGTAAGGGTTACAAACATTGATCCATGCAAATTTAATTTTTCCGCTTTCGATTTGGCGGTGAATATTCATAATATGTTGATACCCAACGCCATTGAGCGTACCCGCTGGGAGTTTCCAAATTTTTTCACTGACTTCACGGTGTTTTGGAATAGAGACATCCATATCCGCTGGCAATCTATGCGTAAATGTTCCAACTTCTCTTGCTGTTCCACACGCACTTGGTTGTCCTGTAAGTGAAAACGCGCCTGAACCTGGTTTGGCTTGTTTTCCAAGAAGGAAATGCACCATGTAAGATTGCTCATTGACCCATGTTCCTCTTTGGTGTTGGTTCATACCCATGGTCCAGAAACTAACAACTTTTCTGTTTTTATCGACATAAAGTTTGACAAGCGCTTGAAGTTTTGCTTTAAAATCTTCGATGCTCTCATCTGGATTACCTTTGGCAACACTTGCAACATAATCAAGTGTATACGGTGCTAATGCTTTTTTGAAATCTTCAAAGCTGATTTCCCAATGCGCACCCGCAGCTCCTGCTTTATCCATTTTCATAGTATCGCCTGCTTTCACACCTAAGTGTGCAAGGCCTGGAGCTTCTTTTGCGCTAATGACTTTAGCGTCTTCTTTACGAATGGTTTCTAACTCTTTATCGGAGTAGCCAAGTTTTTTAGCTTCCGCTTCACTTCTCATACCATAGCCGATGTTTGCAAAGCCTGTTGCAAAAATCGTATGTTTTTTAACAAAATCCCAATCAATTGATTCTGGGTGGTTATAAACAATTTCATGTGCAATATAATTCCAAATCGCAAGGTCTGAGCTTGGAGAGAAGATAATCTCCATGTCCGCAAGGTCAGAACAACGATGTGTGTAAGTAGAAATATTAATCACTTTTACATTATCGGGAGAGGTCAGTTTTCTATCACTGACACGAGACCACAAAATTGGGTGCATCTCTGCCATATTGGCGCCCCATGTTACAATGGTGTCGGTAAGTTCGATGTCATCGTAACATCCTGCTGGCTCATCAATACCAAATGTTTGGATAAATCCAGCAACGGCAGAAGCCATACAGTGACGAGCATTTGGGTCAATCGCGTTAGAACGAAAACCTGCTTTCATTAATTTTGCAGCAGCATACCCTTCTTGAATGGTGTATTGACCTGAGCCAAAAATACCAATCGCTTCAGGACCGCCTGCTTTCATGGCAGCTTTCATGTGTTTTTCCATCTCATCGAAAGCACGTTTCCATGAAACAGGTTTGAATTGACCTTTTTTGTCAAATTCACCTTTGTCATTCATACGAAGCAACGGTTCTTTTAAACGATCCGCTCCGTACATGATTTTAGCATTAAAATACCCTTTGATACAGTTAAGCCCACGATTCACTGGAGCTGCTGGATCACCTTTGACTGCGACAATTTTTCCGTCCTTCGTTGCTACCATAATACCACAACCGGTACCACAGAAACGACAAACGGATTTGTCCCAACGCCAACCAGCCTCAGCTTGTGCACTAGCAGCTTTTACTTCGCTAGGTACGCTAATACCTACAGCAGCAGCAGCGCTCGCAGCGGCAGTTGTTTTTAGAAAGTCTCTTCTTGAAAGCGACATCTTGATACCTCCTGATTTGAGTTTCAAGGTCATTCTATCACTAAGTAAAAAGACAAAGCCATGACTTAAGTCAATACTTTAGTTTTGGAAATTTAATTTTATGGGGTTTTAGGATTTACATGTAAAAAAATGATGTAACGTTATGTACTAGTATTCTATGAGTTTGTGGCAAATAAAAAAGTGCCTCTTTTTTTCTACTTTTCATTATAAATTTCTAACTATTAAACAACACAATGACCATTTAACACTTTTTTCTGCCAATTAAACGACAAAATGTTCAAATAACGCCAAAAACATTTTTAAATGCACATTGAAATTTGAAAAGTTTTAGTGCTTTTGCTTATAAAACAATAAAAAAATCGTATTTTAAAACATTTTCATTAAATAAACGAACATTTTTTGTGTTCGTTTATTTGAGAATATCAGACTGATTGATATATAATGTTCCTTGAATAAATAGTTAGGCATTAAAAAAACAGAAGGTTCATATGGATCATAATCGAGAAAAGTTGATAGCTCATTTAGAAGAAGAAATTAGATTTTTAAGGGAAACCGACTTTCCTATTGAAGAGTTGTATTGGAAAAGGTTTTATAAAAGAGATTTTTTTCAGTTCAGAGAGTTACAAGAGCAGATCTCTCAACTATCAGAACAGATTAAAGAGCTTTCTAATAAGCGAACAATCTGTACTTTATCTGAAAAAAGTTATGAACATGATGGTGTATTAAAACTACTAACAGGATTACCAAATAAATCAAAGCAAGAGAAGAAGTATCTAGACAAACAACTAAATGGGGCAGAAACACTTACGATAGCTGACCCATATTTTTTTTCATGGACTGGACCAAATAAAATTTTTGACAAGGAAAGCAAGTATACGGATTTCATTTTACAGCTAATTCCACCAACTGTTCAAAAGTTAGAAATATTTTATCTTCATGGACCAAATAGTAGGATTTTTCATAAATTTGACAAAATGATTAAGTCCAGAAAAATAAAAACTCAATATGTGGAAACAAATGAAATACACGATAGAGTTTTTATAAAAAATGAAACAGATGCAGTGTTACTCGGAACTTCTTTGGGAGGTTACAGAAACAAATTAGCCTTTATCTTGCAGATTCCAGATGAAGATTTGTCTGCTTTTTCCAAAGAGTTGGAGAGAATAAAAAACACCTAACAAATCAGTGGAGCCAATAAATTACCCTGCGGGAAATTCATCGGCTCATTTTAAACGCTATATTAATAGCCAATATTTGTGGTGATAGAATGGAACAAGAAGAAAAGAATATTTATCCCTTAAACATAGAGTTGCCGTCTCTCAAATCATTATTTGTGGAAATGTATTATGGTGAGCAATTATTGAGTATGGGCACCGCAACCTTGATTTCTAATGACCGAGGATCACACTGTGCACTAGTTACCAATCGTCACAATGTTACGGGCAGACACCAAGAAACAGGCGAGTGTCTTAGTAACACGCTTGGAGTACCAGATAGCGTAGTTATCTATTTTCATAAACCCGGTAATGAGATCGGAAATTGGATAAAGGTAAAACTTCCACTATATAGAGAGAATGGAACCCCGTTTTGGATTGAGCACCCAACACTAGGAGAAAAGGCGGATATTGTAGCTTTGAATCTAGCTTGGGGCAATGACGTATTAAAAATACCGTATTACCTCAAGCTAGATTTGGACAGAGTCGGTATGGTTATTAGTCCTGCTGAGCCTGTCAGTGTCATAGGGTTTCCATTCGGGTTGACCACAAACGGTAGACTGCCTGTCTGGGCAACTGGATTTTTGGCTCAAGAATTAAGCCTAGTGTCCGCGGAAAATCCTGTATTTTTAATTGACTGTCGTACTCGTCAAGGGCAGTCGGGGTCACCTGTCATTGCATTTCGTACAACGGGTTATAGAACAATTAAAGATAATAAAATTAGTGCAAGCCTTTCACCTAATGTTGCTTGGGAATTCTTAGGTATTTACGCAGGGAGGGTGAATGATCAATCAGATTTGGGTAAGGTTTGGCATGTTTCAGCTCTCGAAGAGCTGCTAAATGCGGCTGAAGGGAAAAAGGGTCAGGGCTAAACTTTTAACTTTTTACCCATCAACAGTTAATTTTAGAAAAAATGAAGATAGGCTACTTTAAATTATTTCAAATTTACGTGCTAAACGTTAGCTTTTGGAACAGCATCGCCTTTACATGTAAAGATAAAAATCACCTTTTCTCTTTGATATAATACGCATTGTTTT